>OFEU01000008.1_pt1 | contig 471146 bp, 423 predicted proteins | sample 1521221 | NCBI WGS metagenome assembly OFEU01 (sample SAMN03766357, study PRJEB24113) | microbial mat metagenome | isolation source: enrichment culture HLUCC-O from microbial mat sample contains cyanobacterium... | reverse complement strand
TGGTAAAGCGGGCATAATCCCCATCCACATCACCACGCCCTTCGTAGCCCTCGGTTTCTAGATCCATGACCTGCCAGGAGGCTTCGTACTGCATCTCGAAGTTGGCGCCCAGCTCGTTGGCCAGGCGGGTGTTGAAGGTGAGCCACTGGTACTCGTCCCCGTCCACATACCGGTCTTCGCTGGTTTCCGCCAGGATCGTCGGGGCAATCCGCCAGCTGTCGCCCAGCCGCGTAGTACCGTAGACGGCTATCCGCGTACTGGCGGCGTCTTCATGCAGGTTGCCGTCGGCACCAAGGCTCTTGACCTCCGCACCCAGGCCCTGGCCATGCAGCAGTGCGACGGAAAAGTTGCCCTCGGATAACCCGAAGAAGCTGTCACCGTGGTAAGCCAGCATGGTTTGCACGCCGGAGTCAGCCGCTTCCATAACATTCCCGACGACACGCTCGTCATTATCCGCAGCGGACATGCCATTGATCAGCCACTGGACGTTACCGAAGTAGTTATTGGCTGTGAGAATGAGGTTGTCGGTGTCGGAGGTGCCATCGGTGGTGTCAGGATCGGAGGGAAAATCCAGGAAGCTGCGGCCATACAATGAGAAGTTGGACTTTACAGCGTCGCTGAAAGTGACGTCGTAAAGCCCCACCCCTGTGCCTGCCAGGAAAACGACATCACTGTCGAGCCAGTGGATGTCAAAATCCAGGTCCCGGTCGAAGCGCTTGCCGGCCCAGAGGGAGGCGTTCTCGAAAATGCCGGTAAAACCGGCCAGGTTGCTGAATTCCACATAGGCCTGGCGCACGTTCAGGGCGCCGTCATCCGCGGTCCAGTCGTTGCTGGAGGTGGTGGAATCGGCAATCATCAGGCGGTAATGGGACCTGGTGCCGTTGTCCGCCACGCTCTTGTAGTTGAGGATGGCCTCCAGGTAAGTGTCCGGTTCGTTACCCAGCCGGCCCACGGCACCGCCAACGGAGCCGGCGGGGGTCAGGTAGGGGCCGCCGGAGGCACTTTTGCCCTCGTTATTCAGCAGCAGCCCGGAGCGGGCGTAGGTGTTGAACGAAAAGCCTTCGTCACCCCGGGCATGGGGCTCGACCTCCGCCAGCTGCTGCTCCAGGGCAGAGAGCCGGTCCTCGACGCTTTCCCCGGCCTGCAACTGGCTGGCAAACACAGCCAGCGAGGCCATGGTCACGGCGACCGTCAGGCGGCGTATGGTCAGAGCGCCACTATTGCTGAACATACAATACGGTTTACAGGTATTCATCATGACTCCTTGTTTTTGTTGTATTCGCAACATCAGAGTCTATGGCAATACCCGGAAGGGGAACGTATCAAACTGAAAGACCCATGTAACATGATTGTTACATGGCAAACTCAGTGACGGGGCAGCTTCAGAGTCACCTCCAGCCCACCACCAGACCAGTTGGAGATCTCAAGCTCACCGCCATGGCTTTGGGCAATATTGCGGGCAATTCCGAGGCCCAGACCATGGCCCTGTCGATGCTCGTGACCGAGGCGATAATAGGGCTCAAAAATCCGGCCAAGCGCCTCGTCAGGAACACCCGGCCCATGGTCCCTGACATGAATGATGACCTGTTCAGGAGAATCTTCCACGCAAATGATCGCCGACTCCCCGTATTTGACGGCATTGTCCACCAGGTTACCCAGGCAACGCTTCAAGGCCAGTGGCTTGCCACGATATGGGGCGCAGCTTCCCTCCACCACAACAAGAGGGGGGTCGCCCATATAGGCATCCGCCAGTTTCCGCAACATGCCATCAAGATCAACAAGCTCGACATTCTCGTGGATGTCCGTGTCTTTCATGCTCTGCAGAGCACCTTTGACCAATAACTCCAGTTCCTGAAGATCACTTTCGAGTCGCTCACGAATAGTGTCATCATCAATCAGATCGGCACGAAGGCGCAGCCTGGTTATCGGGGTTTTGAGATCGTGCGAGATTGCACGGAAAAGCTGGTCCCTGTCGCTGATATAACTTTGCAGCCGTCGGCGCATGGCATTGAAGCCCCGGGTAACCGCCACTATTTCAGCGCTACCCTGCTCCCGGAGAGGCGGCTGGTACTCATCCAGTGGCAGGTCCCTCGCAGCTCTGGCCAGTTTGTGCAGTGGCCGGGTCTGGCGACGCACCAGCCACGCCAATACCGGAAACAGCACACCGATCATCACAAGAATAAAGACAATCTGCTGTCCGGGAATGCTCTCGTCATCCAGTGATACATAGGGCGCCGGCAACAGCGAAGCCAGATAAAGCCAATCACCCTCGGCAACTTCAACCTGAGTCACCAGTACCGGCGGCTTGATGGGTTCCAGGGTCAGTGCGTAGTGAGCCCAGGATTTCGGCAATGCATCCAGTGGCAGCTGGGTATTCAGGATTCTCAGGTCATCAGGGTGAACAAATTCAACATGCAGGTTCACGGTTTTACCCAGGCGGCTCCGGAGCACTGCCTCGACTTCCTCGGTGACAAGCTGTTTGCGCTCGCTATCCGGCAATGCACGCATCTCGATTCGATTATCGTTGAGGGAGACAAAAAATCGGGAGCCGCCCATATCCCGTAACTGATCCAGCACAATATGCCGGTATTCCAGCGGCAGCGACTTGAAAAACTGTGTGGTTGCCGCTGCGGAAGCGGCAAGATTGCGGGTAGTATTCACCAACCCCTCTACCTGTTGGGCGCGGAAGGTGCCTACCCAGATCACACTGGATGCCACCTGGGCAACGCCCATGGCCAACAGTGTCAGCAGCAGGATGCGTCCAAGAAGTGACGATGGCACCAAGCGCCAGACCTTGCGGCCGGTGTCGATCGCCCCGTTATCATTCCGCGACATGGGTCACCGTTGCCGCAAGCAGGTACCCTGCTCCACGCACCGTCTTGATTAGCCTGGGGTTGCGGCCCTGGTCGCCCAGCCGCTGACGTAGCCGGCTGACCGCAACATCCACCACCCTGTCCAGTGGCATTGACTCGCGCCCACGGGTAACACCGGAGATGGTGTCGCGGTCCAGCACCTCATTCGGATGAGAGAGAAAAAGCTGCAACAAGGCAAAGTCCGCACCGGACAGGGGAATGGGGTTTCCCTGCTCCGGGATGAGCTCATGGGCCAGCGTGTCCAGACGCCAACGATCGAACAGGACGAACCTGGGGTTATCCGTTCGCTTGAAACTTGAACGGCGTAAAAGAGCCTTTACCCTGGCCTGCAATTCTCGTGCACTGAACGGCTTGGCCAGGTAATCATCGGCGCCAATTTCCAGTCCGACCACCCGGTCCGTTTCATCTGAGCTTGCCGTCAGCATGATGATGGGAACCTGGGAATGCTCACGTATTTCCCGGCAAAGCGTGAAGCCATCGTCCCCTGGCATCATGACGTCAAGCACGATCAGGTCCACCCTCGAACCGGCAAGCACCTGGCGCATGCCATCACCTTCGGCCGCTGTCATCACGCTGTATCCCACCCGGGACAGGTGTTCGTGCAACAGCTCGCGGATGGCCAGGTCGTCGTCGACTACCAGGATGGACGCTTTAACATCAGACATTCAATGACCTTTGTTGTTATTCGTGGGTGCAAGCATATGTCGAAAAGTCTTGAGGCAAAAGCCCCGAGTGGGTGCTAATCTGGGTTGAGTATTGTTAACAAAATGGATGCAATGGTCACCATGGATCTCCGGCCTTTGGCACTGGGGTTAATCGGTACAGTTACCATATCTGTCTGTCACGCCCGGCCACCAGTACTCAACCTCTATACGTTTGAGTCGTCGCCCTACCAGGTGTCGGCCCGGGCTGGAATTGGCACTACGAATGTCACTGGCGAGACGGTCGATACGGTAAACTGCGCCGCCAGCCAGGCGGGCTGGTCGACACGCATACGTATAACACCACAAAACCGGGCAGTACATTCCTTACAACGAAACCTGATTGATGGTTACTTTGCCATAGACCCCTCCACCGAACTGGATACCATTGCCAAACGAAGCAATCCTGTCAGCCTTGAGAAATGGTACTTTTTCACGACGGAATCGGCTATCGAGCTTGAGTCTGCACGCATTGGCGTAGTGGACGGCAGCAACGAGAAAGCCTGGCTTGAGGCAAATGGATTCGATGTTTTCATGAGTGTTTCATTGCCAAGCCAGCTACCTGCCCTGTTAAAACGCGGCCGAATCGACGCTGCGGTCATGGACAAACGTGCCATGACCGATTTGCATGATCCGGACAGATCAATCGTCAACAACCTCCATGAGCATTTTATTCGCTACACCCCGCTGTACCTTTACCTGAGCGAAAGCTTTGTCGCCAACAATCCCGGTTTTCTACCCTCGTTCAACCAGTTTATCCCGGGCTGCATGGAGGGGCGGATTACTCTCTCTGCTGACGAGGAAGCACACGTCAGGACCCTTGCAGAAAAACTGTTCAGCAAAATCGACAGCGCACTCAATCTGCAACAGGCCATTGATGAAGGTCCGCGTATGGAAAACCTGACAGACGTGCTGAATTTCGACTCCAGGTGGCAGGCACTGGCTCCCACAAAAGCCCCGGAACTGGCAAAGGCGATCCTAGAGCTACCCGGCTCACGAACCCTGCATGCCTGGAAGATGGCTCACAGGGAATATGTCACAGAGGCACTGCTGATCAATGACCGCGGGACACTCGCTGCCATGAGCCAGCTGACTTCCGACTACTGGCAGGGCGACGAACGCAAGTTCACCCGGGTTATAGAGAATCTCGAGGCAGGCCTCAGCGGCCGGGATGCAATCTACATCTCGGACATCCGCTACGATGCTTCCACCTCCCGTTTCCAGATCACGGTGAGCGCACCGGTCGGGCCGGTATCTGGCAATCTTCCCAAAGGCATCCTGGCACTGGGGCTCGACATCGAGAGTGCACTGGGGCACCACGACACGGAGTAGCCTCACGGCGGCCCGATCTCACACGCCAGCACCAGCGCCCAGAATTCCGAGAAATCATTGACCACCACATCCGGCTTGTCAGGGTGCTTGTGGGTGCCAGGAAATATCCGGTTCAGCCAGGGTAAATCCCACTGCGCACCATTGAAGAAGACTGCTGTCATGCCGGCACGTTTGGCGGCAATCACATCCGTGGTGCTGTCCCCCACGTACCACACGCTGGGATCGGGCGGGTAATCCAGCTTCTGCACTGCCAGGTAAAGCTGATCCGGATGAGGCTTCCGCAGGGGCGTATCATCGCCGCAGACATTCACATCGAACAGGTGTGTCCAGCCGGTATCTTCCACCGCCGCAAGCTCATGTTCGAAAAACTCCCGATCCCGGTTGGTGATCACGCCCACCTGAATACCGAGCCGTCGCAGCCCTTCCAGTACGGCCCGCACCTTCGGTTCAAAAGCTTTCACCGAACCGTAGTGCTCCCGGTAGTGACGATTGAATGCCTTGTGGGCGATCTGTTTTGCTTCCTGATCCTCACCGAACAGCACTTCAAATATATCCGTGCGCGAAATTTTGCGATCCGCCCGCACCTTGGGATGCAGCCTGGCAAACTCACGAACGTAGGCCACCAGGCGGGCATCTTCCGGGGTCTTGCTGTCCTCAGGTGCCAGCATACGGTTGACGAGGCCCAGTTCCTCGAATTCGGGGAACATGTCATCCACCGCGTGGTACATGGCATCCAGGGTATCCACCAGGGTGGCGTGCCAGTCGAACAGAACCACCGAGGGCCGGATCAGGCTGACAACAGCGGGGTGCCAGTCCGGTTCAATCCGCGGTTGTGGAGGCTCCGGGCGTGGGTAGGGCCGGGGCCGGACTTCCGCCGGTGTCGCCCGGAATGCTTCCGGCTCCTGCCGCTCCAGCAGTGCCAGCAGGTTGATCAGATCCTCGAAGCTGTCGAGAATCGCTGCCGGTGCATCCCGATGGCTGAACCAGCTGTCAATACGTTCCGACTCCCAGCAGGCTCCGTTATAGAATACGCCGGACACGCCAGCCCGGTTGGCTGTGAGCATATCCACATAACTGTCACCCACATACCAGGCGCGTTCGTCCACCGGCAGGCCCAGCTTCTCCAGGGCACGAGTGATCACCTCCGGGTCCGGCTTGTACTCGGTAACGTCATCGGCGCAAACCGTGGCATCAAACAGATTCCGCCAGCGACCCTCATCCACCATCGCCAGCTCCTTGTCCAGAAACTCCCGGTTACGGTTGGTGGACACCGCCAGCCGGATGCCCATCTCTTTCAGGGCCGTCAGGTATTCGTAGGCGCCTTGCTGGAATGGCTTCACCTTGCCAAAGTATTTGCGGTAACAGTTGTTGTAGGCCTTGTGGGCGATCAGCTTTGCTTCCTTGTCGTCACCGAAAATGGCGTTGAAGATATCAGTGCGGGACACCCGCCGTTCGGCGAGGATGCGGGGGTGCAGGCGACGGAAAATCCGGATATAGCGCACCAGGCGGGCATCGTCGGCGGTACGGCACTTATCTTCGGGCAGCAGCCTGTCAACCAGGCCCAGGTCTTCCAGCTGCGGCAGCATCTCTTCCATGGCACTGAACATGGCGTCGTGGGTATCCACCAGAGTCCCATGCCAGTCAAATATCAATACAGACGGTGCGGGTAGTCCGTCGCTGAATCGCGCCATGTTATCTCCCCGGGAATTAATAACCTGATGCCATAGTCCTCCCAGTAAAAACCATTTCCGGACCTTACACAAAGAACTATGGGAATCACGCTGAGTGGCTAACGGGGCTTCTTCGCAGTCTCTACCCGGGTGACACGGCCATTGCGCAATTTGACGATCCGGCGGAACTGGGTCTTGCCGGTTTCATACATCCACTCTTCCACAGGCACCAGAGTGCCGGACTGGTAGTGACCGGCCACTCTCGAGGAACCGCCTACCGATTCCCAGGTAACCCGCCGGGAAAGTGGTTCGCCGCAGTATGACACCATCTCGAACTCACTGAGCCCGCTTTGCAGCTTTGCCGGAGTACAATCACCGGCGCTGTCTCCGGCAAAGCCATAGCCCAGGCTATGCTCCCGCTGGAGCTTACCGTTGCGGAATTCCAGACGGCGGATGAACCCCTGCGGGCCCGGGTTGTAATACCAGTGCTCAACTTCCCCCACAACGCCGATACCGGGAACGGTTGCCGTCGGATAGGTGGCCACGTAATCCGGCGTTCCGCAGCGCTCTTCCACCTCCACCGGCCAATCCCCCACATCCACCAGTGATGATCCGCAACGGAAAGCACCATCAGCGGCGCCCGGCAAAGCAAACAGGCCCAGGAGGGCCATAAGCATCAGCCTTCTGATTGATAAAGCGACACGCATATCCTGTCCCCGTTTATCCCTCCCTGATTTTCCAGTGTAGAAGGACAGGTGGCCAAGCGGCACCCTCTGAATCGTAAAGATCTGGTAAACACTGGCATTGAGGTCCGCAGCCGCGATTGCAACGTAATGACTTCCCGACACATTCCACTAATGCACTGGCGCGATGCACAAGAAACCCAACCTCCCCGAAAAAACCTGCCCCGTGTGCCAGCGTCCCTTTACCTGGCGCAAGAAGTGGGCGAAGGACTGGGACAGTGTTCGCTACTGCAGTGAGCGTTGCCGCCGGTCCGGGAAGCAGGCTTCATGACAACGGTGGTCTGGTTCAAGCGGGACCTAAGAACCCGGGACCATGCTCCCCTTGCAGCGGCAGCAAGGCTGGGCGAGCCGGTAATTCCCCTGTACGTGGTCGAGGATGATTACTGGCAACTGCCCGACACCAGCGAGCGGCAGTGGGCGTTCGTTCAGGATTCCCTCAAAGATCTTGATGGGCAACTGAGACGCGCCGGTAATCGTCTTGTTGTCCGTAAAGGTTTGGTCACCGACGTGCTCCGGCAGCTGAAAGCCAGCCATGATCTGCAGCGGGTCTTCTGCCATCAGGAAACCGGCGGCCAGTGGACGTTCGAGCGCGACCGGGCAGTCATTGGCTGGTGCAGCGAGAACAACGTTGAATTCCGGGAGTGGAACCAGTTTGGCGTGGTACGCCGTCTCCGTAACCGGGATGTCTGGGACGGGGCGTGGACGGAGCTTATGCGGCAGCCGGTCCAGGCCGCCCCGGCATCCATTCCGGCCACTAATCTGGCGCCAATAAATCACCCCGATGACATGTCACCAGAATTCAGCCGCCGGGATACCTGCCCTGACCGGCAGGCCGGGGGCAGTGCCCGGGGCGACAGGCTGCTGGCCTCCTTTCTGGAACGGCGCTGTATTGGCTACCAGTACAACATTTCCAGCCCGCTGACCGCCGTCAAGGCCTGTTCGCGCCTGAGCCCCCATATCGCCTGGGGCACGGTCAGCATGCGGGAGATCTACCAGTGGTCGAAAGCCACTAGCGAACACCGCAATACCCTGCCCCGCAAAAAGAAAAGCCTGACCAGCTTCCGCTCGCGCCTGCACTGGCATTGCCACTTTATCCAGAAACTGGAAGACGAACCGGAGCTGGAGTTCCGCGCCATGCACCGGGAACTGGAAGGCCTGAAATCCGGCCCCAACGATTCCGACCGCCTGCAGCGCTGGCAGGAAGGCCAGACCGGCTGGCCATTGGTGGATGCCTCCATGCGTGCCCTGCACCACACCGGCTGGATCAATTTCCGCATGCGGGCCATGCTGATGGCGGTGGCCAGTTACCAGCTCTGGCTGCACTGGCGCGACCCGGCCCTGCACCTGGCCCGGATGTTCACCGACTTCGAGCCGGGTATCCACTACTCCCAGGCCCAGATGCAGTCCGGCCTGACCGGTATCAACGCCCTGCGCATCTACAACCCGGTACTGCAAAGCCAGAAGCTGGACCCGGACGGCGAATTCATCCGCCGCTGGATTCCGGAACTGGCCGGCGTGCCCGCGGAGATGATCCATACACCGTGGCTAATGACACCCGCACAAAAAAGCCGCTTCGGTGGCAACACCTATATTGCACCGGTATGCGATCACGAGCAGGCCGCCCGCTCGGCCCGCAAGGCAGTGGGGGATTTCCGCCAGCGGCACGTCAGCCGGGAGGAAACCGAACGGGTGCTGGAGCGCCACGGCAGCCGCAGGGAGCCGGTTCAGAAACGGCCAAAACCACCGGGCAAACAACCCTGGAAGAGCAACGACGACCAGCTATCGCTGTTTGACTGACCGGGTGACCCTCACGGTTAAACCGGCTATGCCGACCGCAACCAGCATCGGCCAGATCAGCGCCCAGACCTGATACAGCGCCGGCAACCACACCGGCGCCTTGACCAATCCCTCAACGTTCCAGGGCATCCACCAGAACGCCAGCAGACTCATACTGCTGGCTGCCAGCCAACCGGCCAGCAGCATCGGCGGGTTCCGGCCGGTTTCCAGCTTTGCTGTGAGAGTCCATAGATAACGTAACACCAGCAGCAGGGTGGCGACCGCGCCGGCGGTCATCAACGGGGACAGATAACCGGCCAGGGCAAACTCAAGTTTGTCTTCCGCCAGAGCTTCCTTCATGGCCAGCTTGGCCAGGGCGCCGCTGGTGAACGGCAAGCCCGCCAGAGACAGGCCAGGCAAGGCGACCAGCAACCACATCAGTGCTCGGTGCATTCTGGCCGAGGGCAATAACAGGCCCGCCGACAGGAACAGGCTCCCCTTGGCCAGGCCGTGGTGCAGCGTGTACAGGGCAATCACTGGCAACAGCACCGGGGCGCGCTGGGGGTCCGCCAGGGCGGCGCCCACCATCAGCACCATCAACCCCATCTGGCTGATGCTGGAATAGGCCAGTACGGTCTTTGGCCGCTGCTGACAAACCCCCAAAGCCGCTGCACCGAGCGACGCCACGGCACCGGCAACGACCATCAAGGTTCCCCATACTGGCAGGGATATGTCTCCAAAAGGCAGGGTAACCAGCCATCCCAGCAATCCCGCCTTGATCATGGCGCCACTGAGCACCGCACTGGCGGGCGTCGGGGCAACAGGATGAGCCATTGGCAACCAGAAATGCAGCAATGGCAAGCCGGCCTTCACCCCGAAACCGACAATCAACAACGCAATCATCAGATCCCGCTGTGGCGATTCGGCAATGGCTGCGGGTATATCCGAAAGCATCTGGCTGTCGGCGGCGGCCGAGGCCAGTAACAGACCTGCAAGAATAGCCATTTCACCCACCACCGCCATGGCCAGATAGACACGACCGGCACGATTGGCCTCCTCCGTGCCTTCATGTACAACCAGGCCATAGCCGGCAAAGGTCATCAGTGCAAAGAAACTGTAGAAGCTGGCAATGTCCACCGCCACGGTCAGGCCCAGATTACCCGCCAGGGTCAGACCCCAGAAGACACAAAAGCGCCGCAGGTGATGGACTTTCAGATAACCCACGGCAAAGACACCGGCCACGGTCCAGAGCACCGCGGTCAGCAGCAAAAACAACCGGCGCAATTCATCCATCCCCCAGAGGCCACCATTGAGCAGCCAGGGCAGCTCCAGCTGCCCGCCGGGCTGGGCAACCAGCACGAATATCAGTGCCGGTATCGGCAGCAGGGGCAAGGCATGGCGCATGACCTTATCACTCCCCCCTGCCAATGCCATGATCGGATAAAGCAGTGGCACGCAGACCGCCAGCAGCAACAGGAAAGATTCGAAGGCCATCATGATGAATACGCCCTCAACACAACCAGTTCCGCCCAGGACAGCGGGCTGAACGGCAGGGACGCCAGCACACCCACCAGCACCGTCATGGCTGCTGTCAGCATCGGCGGCCAGAACAGCCAGGCACTGGTTTCCAGCCGCCCCCACTGGCGCTCATGGGGCCAACTGCCACGGGGTTCCCGGAACCAGAGCCGGTGCAAAATCGGCAGGAAGTACGCCGCATTGAGCAGGCTGCTGAGTACCAGCACCCCGATGACCCAGTCCATATTGGACGCCAGGGCACCGGTACCCATGGTCCACTTGGTAATAAAACCGGCCAGAGGCGGTGCGCCAATCATACCGAACGCACCCACGGTAAAAGCCAATGAGGTACCCGGCATCCGCCGGCCGGCGCCATCCATTTCATCAATACGATGAATGCCCAGGGTTTCGGCGTAGTTACCGGCGCAGAAAAACAGGGTGATTTTCATGATGCCCTGGTGCAACAGATGCACCAGCCCGCCCGTCGCTCCTACAGGCCCGAACAGGCAGATGCCGAGGATGATGTAAGACACCTGGCTCACCGTGGAAAACGCCAACCGGCGCTTCAGATCCACCTGGGACAGGGCCCGCGCCGACCCGTAGAGAATGGTGAAGGCCGCCAGCCACGCCAGGGGTTCCAGCAGGCCCAGCATTGCCGAGGCTTCAATGCCATAGATGTCGTAGACCACCCGCACTATGCCGAAAGCCCCGGCTTTCACCACCGCCACCGCGTGCAGCAGCGCACTCACCGGGGCCGGTGCCACCATCGCCTGGGGCAACCAGCCGTGCAGCGGGAAGATCGCTGCCTTGACCCCCAGCCCCGCAATGAGCAGAACAAAGATGAGGATCAGCGACCCGTGCAGAGCCGGGTCGGCGTCACCAAAATGCCCTCCCTCCCGGAACGGCAAATCTCCGACCAGCCCCTGCAACCAGGCGATCGCCAGCAGCAGCACGGCGCCACCGGTCAGGGTGTAGATTACGTAGGCCCGCCCCGCTCTGAGGGCCTGCTCCGTACCGCGATGCACCACCAGGGGATAGGTGGCCAGGGTCAGCATTTCGTAGAACAGGAAGAAGGTAAACAGGTTACCGGCCAGGGCAATGCCCATGGTGCTGGCCACGCACAGGCTGAAAAAACCGAAGAATCGGCTGCGATTGGGGGAGTCTTCCAGATACCCGACGGCGTAGATCGTGGTCAGAAACCAGAGCACGGCGGAGAGGCCCGCGAACATCATCGAGAGCGCATCCGCTTTCAGAACGAACTCAACGCCCGGCAACATGGTGAAACTCAGGCCATAGTCCACACCGTGAAATACGCCCCAGACCATCACCGCGACAATACCCAGCTTTACCAATGCAGCTCCCAGGTTCACCGCTGTGCGCAGGCGATATCCCTGCTCCGGCAGGACAAAGATCACCAGTGACGCCATCAGCGAGGTCATCAGGGCGAACAGGGGCATCCACATGTTCAGGGTCATGGCGCGCCCTCCCCTTCAAAGGGCAGGGCCATCACCGTCAATACCTGATCCGACGCCAGCCCGAGCCCCAGGGCGAGCATGGCCAGAATCAGCGGAATGACTTCAAGGCTTCTGGAAGGATGGAAGAACTGGTCGGTTCCGGAACTTTCCAGAAACGAGGCGCGATAGATGCGAAAGATATAGGCCGCTGACAACAGACCGCCGGCCAGCAGAACCAGCACCCACCACCACTGGCCGCTGCCGAGGCTGGCCTGCAACAGTAACCACTTGGCGGCAAACCCTCCGGACGGTGGCAGGCTCATCAAAGACACCCCCGCCAGCCCGAACGAGAACAGCGAGAAAGGCAGGAAACGGCTGACCCCGGCCAATGCGTCCACACGATTACTGCCGACTGACAGAATCAGGTTGCCCGCCGCCAGGAACATGGCCGCCTTCGCCAGGGCATGGCTGATTACCTGCAGAGTCATGCCCTGCTGGGCCTGGAGGGAGACGGTTTCAGACACCGAAAATGTCAGCGGAAACAACAGGAACAGGTACCCGATCTGGGCCACCGAGGAATAGGCCACAACCTGCTTTAACCGCTGTTGCCGGCACGCCAGCCAGCTGCCCCATACCACGGCAGCACTACCCAGCAGACCGATCAGTTGCGCTGCGGCCAGGCTTCCGATGGGCTGCCCCAGCTCCAGCCATAGCCTTGCAGCAATGTAGAAAGATGCCTTGACCACCAGCGCTGACAACAGCGCACTCACCGGTGACTTGGCTATGCCATGGGCCGGGGGCAGCCAGCGGTGCAAGGGAAACAGCGCTGTTTTCAGCGCCAGCCCGGCAATCATCAGGGCCAGCGCCATGCCCGAGCCTGACGGCACCGGGTGATCAGACAGCCAGGTTGCAACTCCGGCAATGGACAGGGTGCCGAACTGGCCGTAGATCAACGCCACGCCCAGCAGGTAGGCCAGCGACCCAAGCAGGGCCGCCAACAGGTACCGAAGCGACGCCCGTAACGCACCAGCCTGACCGCCCAGGGCAACAAGACCCACCGCAGACAGGCTGATCAGCTCCAGCCCCACGTAGAGGTTGAACAGATCGCCCCCAAGCCAGACGGCATTCAGCCCGGACCAGAGAAACCAGAACAGGGGCCAGAAATACCGGTGCCAGGGCTTGTCCGGATCAATGTAGGCTCCGGCATGCAAACCGCAGGCGCCGGCCACTACCGCAGTGAGCAACACAAAGGTGACGGCGAGCCCGTCCACCCGCAACTCTATTCCCAGGGGCGCATCCCAGCCCCCCAGCCCGTAATAGAAACCGCCGTCCCGGGCGACCGCAAGCCACAGGCCCAGCGACACCAGCACCTGCACCAGAATGCCCGCCCAACTGACCAGCCGGCCCCGTGAAAAGTCCGTCAACAGGGTCAGTACTGCCCAGGCCAGCGGAGTAAACAACAGGCCAGCCATCAGCCACAAGGTCATTCCTGGCCGCCCTCCCGGGACGTTGGCTCCGCATCCAGAGTGGTCAGCCCAGACAGGTGGTAATAGCGCCGGATCAGCACCACCGCCAGCGCCGTGGCGGCAATGGCTACGACTATCCCGGTGAGCACCAGGGCCTGGGGCACCGGGTCCGGCCCACCCTGATGCTGGGGCAGGCCCACCATCACCAGGAACACGCCGGAGCCCATCACGTTGAAGGCCAGCAACTTGCGCAGCAGGTGTGACAGACACAGCAGGCCGAACAGGCCGAGGCCACACAACAGGGCACCGGCCAGGGCATACAGCAGTGGCGCCGTCATGAGGAACCGCCTTCTTCGGGATCCTCAGCATCATTGACCGGGGCAGACACGAACAACGCCAGCAACACCATGGCAATGGACAGGGTCAGTACCGATTCGATGACCACAATAAGGGTTTTGGCCATAGCCGGGGGATACGCCAGAAAGGCATCGCCGCCAATGGCACTGGCGAGGGCCACCAGCAAGAACACCGTGAAGCCCAGCGCCAGACCCAGACGCAGCAACAGCCCCGGGCGGATGAACTCCATGGGAATGCCACCCAGGCGCATCAGCACACCCGTGGCGGCAAGCACGGCACCGGCCTGAAACGCACCACCGGGCCGATCGGCCCCGGCCCAGAGCAGGTATCCGGCCAGTACCAGCATCAACGGCACAAACCAGCGCTGCAGGGCATAAAGCAGAGAATCCGAGGTGCGCAACTCCGGGTCTTCAAGGGAGGTGGTTTTCGCCATGGAGATACCGGCGATACCGGCAATCACCAGCACCCCGATTTCAAGCAGAGTGTCGTAACTGCGGAAATTGAGCAGCACCGCCGTAACCGGGTGTTCAACCCCACTACGGCTCATGTTTTCGCTGAGCAGCTGCGGCAGGCTTTCGGGCAAAGGGTTACCGGCGATGGCCCAGATGCTGGCGGCCAGGCCAGCCACGAACATGAGGCATGCGATAGCAATAGCAGAAATGCGCAGAGCCTGGATCATTGCTCGCCGCCCTCCTGCGTACGCTTGCCCGGGCGTTTACTGCCGAGGTGACTGACAGCATCCAGTAGCAGGACGCCGGTCAGCCCCGCGCCGATAGCCGCCTCGGCCAGGGCAATATCGGGTGCCTGCAATCTGACCCAGGCAACCGTCATCAGCAGCCCGAAAGCGATAAACACTACAACCGCACGGAACAGATCCCGGGATAAAAGGGCCGCCACAGCGGTAATCACCAGGGCAATCACCAGCAGCCCATCCAGCAACCACTCAGTCACGGGTTTTCCTCCCTTCTTGCCGCCCCTGCTCCTGCGACCGGACGGCCCGGGCTATCAGGTGGGCGGAGGTGGCGCTGGCCGCCAGTGCCACTACCCAGATCAGCACAATCTTCAGCCCTACCGCCAGTGACGGCAGATCCAACAGCAGGGCCAGCACAACAAACCCCAGCCCAAGGTTATCCACTTTGGTGAGTGCGTGAATCCGCGTAAGTGTCTCTGAAAAGCGAAACAGGCCCAGGGTTCCGATGGCAAAAAACACGCATCCGGTGACCAGCAAAGCTCCCTGCATCAGCTGCAACACGGCCATCACGACTCCCTCCGGTCAATCCTCACCACCCGCGTGACAAACCCCACGATGGCCAATACCGACAGCAGCGCCAGAATGAGAGCAACATCTCTCAGGGCGGGCAGCCCCTGGGCTTCCGCCAGAACCAGTAAAAGCGCGACGCCAGTGGTTCCGAATAGCTGCGAGGCCAGCATGCGGTCTGAAGGCGTGGGCCCATTCCAGATCCGCACCAGCGCCACCAGTAAAGTAAGCAGCAGGAAAGCCGCTACGGCGTTCAGGAGCAGTGTCATTGGCTGGTTCCTGCAGGCCCGGCGCCAGCCGACAGCGGCAGACCGAAGATCCGTGCCACTCTCTGCTCCACCGCCCTGACATCCGCCTCGACCGGCTCGCGGGTATCCAGGCAATGAAGGAGCAGGTGCTCGCCATCGAGGCTGACACTGAGAGTACCGGGCATGAGCGACAGGGTATTGGCCAGCAGCCAGCGCGGGCCACCAGAGGGCAAGTTCACATGAAAGGCCAGATAACCGGGGGCGACAGGCAGCGCGGGTGACAGTAAACGGCGTGCAACGTCGATGCCTGCGGTTACCGAGCGGAGCAGGAAGTACATGACGAAGAAGAGGAATGGCACCGGATGAATCCGCGTCACCCCGGGCGGAAAGAGGCGCAGGGAGATAACCGTGGCCAGGGCAACCACTACCAGGCCGGTTATGGTACCGGACGGATCCCCCTCGGTGAGCGCCCACCACACCAGAAGAAGCAGTAACACCCGGCCAGAAATTGTTACGACTGTGTTCATTGATGCTCCGTATCGGTGGCCGGTCCAAAACCGGCGAGAACGTCCACAGACGCTCAAAAGCCTACCACATCAGGCCTGAAACCAGCGACGGGATCTCGTGGTATATATCCAATTGGACGGGTTCATCAGGAAACTGAAACATCAGGAGGAAGGCGGAAACTGCCGGGGGAACTATCTCTGGAAAGGAACAAGCGGGTGGAGATGTGTGTGCTGCGGAGGGTTGGTCAGACTGCTGCGCTGACCCCACTTCCCCCCTCCCAGCATTCATTGATCTAGCGTGTATTCTGACCGCGGGCCTGATTTTCCAGCATCTGCTCCATCATCATCTGCATGTGGTTCATTCGGTTTTCCATCATCTCCAGGCGCTGCTCGGCATCCATGCCAGCTCCACCAGCACGGTTACCCTTGCCGTTGTCGGACTGGTTTTTCCCCTTGTTGTCCTTACCGCCCTGGTTATCCTTCATGCCCTGGTTATCCTTCATGCCCTGGCCGCCACCCATCATTCCCTGGCCATTACCCATCATTCCGCCACGCATCATGCCCATATGCTCCTGCATGGACTCCATGTGCTTCTGCCGGATTTGCTCCCGCTCCGCATCTGACTTTGCGTTACGCATTTCCTGCATCATGTTCTGCATTCGTGACATGTTTTCATTCATTTGCTCCATCTGTTCCTGGTCCATCATGCCACCACGATGCATCTGCCCGGAATTGCCCTGGGCAAAGGCCAGTGCGGGTGCTACCACTAGAATGGAGCAAACAACCAATCGGCTTAATCTGTTCATGAGATCTTCCTTATATTGCGTATACTGCCTCACCTTCAGTAAAGACCATGAAACTGAATCCAGGCTGAATAAATCGAGAATAACGGAAGCGTTCGAATCCTCCTTGACTTGGATCATCGAACAACGGTCAGAACATCACCCGGGCACCGACAACAGCGAACCAGTCCTCGGTGCTGCCACCGGAATCCCTGGCAAGGTCTGCAGTGTCACCGAACTTGCGCTCGTGCACCACGCCAATATAGGGCGAGAATGCGCGATCAATCAGATCATAGCTCAGGCGCAGCCCCAGTTCGGTGGAGTTCAGGCCCTTGCCGACGCCAATTTCCCGGTCTTCGGAAAAGGCCACCAGGGTTTCAAAGCTGGCGGACACAATCCAGTAGTTGGTAATCAGCAGTTCGTATTCAGCCTCGAAATCCGCCGAGGCATCGCCTTCATCGCTGACATAAAGGTTGGTGTCCACCTCGAACCAGTAGGGCGCCAGGCCGGTGAGCCCGAGCACACCATACACTCGATCCTCTCCTTCTGGGGTATCTACACGGATACCTGCCTTGGCATCCCAGAACTCATCCACCGGCACCTGAGCCACAAACTGGTTTTCCAGGGTTTCCCAGGCGTTATGGGCTTCCTCCCACTCGCCCTCGAACAGCCAGCGGAACTTGAGCTCGTCGCTGCCGTAGAAAGCGTCGCCTTCCAGCACCGCCAGTTCCTCATCGGAATCGCTATACCGGTACTCCAGTTTCTCGGCGCTGACGCCCCACAGGGCCCCGGCACTATGGGCGGCCACTGCCATATCGTCACTGGCATGGGCCTGGAACGCAGCCGCCGCGATCAGGGGCAGTGCCGCCAGCCCACGGTTCCATCGGCAGGTCTTCGGGCTGTGCGTCCGATTCATGCATCACCTCCCTTGTCAGCCTTTTCATCGGTTGCCACTTCATCGTCCGGCCCACCTTCAACCACGATCTTGCGGAACATACCGGCCGCGGCATGGTAGGACAGATGGCAGTGGAAGGCCCACTCACCCGGCGCATCCACCTCGGTTTCCATGTACACGGTGGTGGCAGGCGCAACGCTGATCACGTGCTTCAGGGGATTCCACTTGCCTTCTCCCACGTCGAGAATTGACCACATGCCGTGCAGGTGCATGGGGTGGGTCATCATGGTTTCGTTGACGAACTTGAAGCGAACCCGCTCACCGTATTGCAGCACGATGGGGTCGGCATCCTCGTATTTGACGCCGTTGATGCTCCATTCATAGCGCTCCATGTTGCCGGTCAGGCGCAGCTCGATTTCCCGGGTTGGCTCGCGGTCTTCATACAGAGGCTTTTGAGCTTTCAGGTCCTGATAGGACAGGAATTTGCCACCATTACTGGCGGTGGGTATCAGCCCGCTACCCTTGGCATAGAACGGATCTTCCGGCAGGCCCGATTTCTCTCCATGGTCCATATCCCCATGGCCCATGGCACTGTGGTCCATGCCCTTCATCTCATCCTCGTTCATGTCACTGTGATCCATGTCGTCCATGTCATCATGGTTCATATCACCGTGATCCATGTGCCCGGCCATATCCGCCATGGTCAGCAGCGGTGCGTCGCGCACTTCCGGCACGTCCGCCGTCATGCCTTCTTCCGGTGCCAGGGTGCCCCGGGCAAAGCCAGAGCGGCCCATGGATTCGGCGAAGATGGTATAGGCCTCCTTGTCCTTGATGTGAACGATCACATCGTAGGTTTCCGCCACACCAATGCGGAATTCATCCACGTTCACCGGCTGCACGTTGTTACCGTCGGCCTGAACGACGGTCATTTCCAGCCCCGGGATACGAATATCAAAATAGGTCATCGCAGAGGAGTTGATGAAGCGCAGGCGAATCCGGTCACCCTCCTCAAACGTTCCTGTCCAGTTCTGCTCCGGCCCCTTTCCGTTGATCAGTCCGGTGAAGCCCTGAACATCCTCGATATCCGCCTTCATCATGCGCATATCGCCCCACATCATCCGGTCCTTCAATGTGGCCATGAAGCCTTTCTCACCGGCTTCGTCAATGAAATCCCCCACCGTCTGCTGCTGGCGGTTGTAGTAATCGGCGGACATTTTCAGGTTACGCATGATGCGGTCGCCGGAGTGTGGATGCTTGTCGGTGAGCTGCACCACATATTCCCGGTCATACCGGAAGGGTTCCCGTCCTTCGGGCTCGATTACGATGGCGCCATAGGCCCCATTGGGTTCCTGGAAGCCGGAGTGGCTGTGAAACCAGTAGGTGCCGGCCTGGGTTATCGGAAACCTGTAGGTAAAGGTTTCCCCGGGTTTGATACCGGGAAAACTGATACCCGGCACACCGTCCTGCTCGAAGGGCAGAATCAGGCCATGCCAGTGGATCGAGGTCATTTCGTCCAGGTTGTTGGTCACATTGATGGTGACCTCTTCCCCTTCCTTGAACCGCAAGGTGGGCCCGGGAGAAGCGCCATTGTAACCAATACCTTCCTTGACGAAATCGCCGGTGTCGATCTGGACCCGGTCAACAGAAATGTCGTACTCGCCGGCGTGGACCGCCACAGAGACAAAACCACCGAGAATGGCGGCCAGGATTCGCTTATTCATGGAGTAAACCCGCTTATTCAAAATCAATATCGCCGTACATGCCGGACTGGTAGTGGCCCGGCACATTGCAGGCAAACTCAAGGTCAGTGGCTTCGGTGAAGGTCCAGATAATTTCTCTGGTCTCACCCGGCTCCATCAGCACGCTGTTGGGGTCGTCGTGTTCCATGGTTTTGCCGTCGCCCATGTCCATTTTCATCATATCTTCGTCAATCTTGTCTCCCTTGATGACGCCGTGCTCAACCATCATTTCCATTTCTTCCTGATGGGCTTCGTGCATGTCGGCTGTACCGATGTTGAATTCATGCACCATGGCACCGTCGTTCTTCACCCGGAAACGGATGGTCTCGCCGGGCTTGACGGAGATGGACTCGGGCTCGTAATAGTTGTCCAGCATGGTGACATCAATGGTGCGACTGACATCCTCAGCCTTGCCCGGCTCGCCGATGCTGTCACCGCCATGGTGGCCGCCGTGCTCTCCGGCAGCATGGACACCAGGTGAAAGCGCCAGCGCGATAGCCGGCAGCATTGCATTCCTGAGGATCGACTTCATGCTTGTTCTCCCAATAGTGGATAGACCCATGGATATTGAGCCCAAGTCTGCCCCGGCAACCTGAATTCTTGCTGAATTTTCCGATGAATGCTTTTTCAGGTTACATTCAGCAGATGCGCCTGAATTTCAACAGACCCCAAACGCAGGAATCCTGATGCGACTGTTACTGGTGGAAGACGACACCCTCATTGCCGAAAGCCTGAATCGGCAGCTAACCGCAGCCGGTTTCACGGTGGATGAAGCCGGCACCTTCAAACAGGCGCTTCAGCTCGGCAAACAGGAGAACTATCGGGCTGTTGTACTGGACCTGGGATTACCCGACGGCAACGGTCTGGATGTCCTGAAAAGCTGGCGCTTCTATAAACTGACGATGCCGGTACTGATTCTGACAGCCCGCGGCGACTGGCAGGACAAAGTGAATGGTCTCAAAGCCGGTGCAGACGACTATCTCGCCAAACCCTTCAAGACCGAGGAGCTTCTGGCCCGGCTAAACGCCCTGATTCGCCGCAGCGAAGGTCGCGTGGAGGCGAAACTGACCGCTGGTGGTTTCATGCTGGATGAATACCGCCAGTGCCTGCAGACACCCGATGGAAAGGAACATTCCCTCACCGGCACGGAATTTCGGCTTTTGCGATGCCTGATGAGCCGCCCCGGCCAGGTGTTCTCCAAGGAGCAGTTGCTGGAACAGCTGTATAACCTGAACGACAGCCCCAGCGATAACACCATCGAAGCCTACGTGCGCCGTTTGCGTAAAATCACCGGGGCGGAAGCGATTACCACCCGTCGCGGTCAGGGGTACCTTTTCAATGCTGTGGACTGACCCCGGGCGTTCCATTCGCAAGAGCCTGCTTACCTTGTTGCTGCCTGCAGCAATCGTACTGATGACAGCAGCCTGGCTCGTCCACGGTCTGTTGCTGGAGCGTATGGCCCGGGAGTTCGTGGAAGACCGTTTGCAGGACGAAGTAGCTTTTCTGGAGCACCAGTTGCGTCAGTCCGGCCCTGAAGAGATTCGCAATATTGCCGAGGGGGATTATTTTGAAGAGGTGTTCCATCACGCCTTTGCCCTGCGTGTTGGTGAACGGGTGCACAGTTCACCGGAACTCTGGACACCGGCATTGGAGCCCCTGCTGGCGGATGCTCGAAGCGGCTTTGTCCGCGAAACCGGCTCCGCCGTCGCGGAGTTCCTGGCCTACCGCAAGGCACTGACACTGGACGGTGAAACTGTGGTGATTGTGGTAGCCGAAGATCTGAGCACACTGCAGCAGAGCCAGCAGGAACTCCACTTATGGACCGCGGTGGTATCCGGTATTTTGCTGGTTTTACTGTTACTCGCCATATGGCTTGCCATCCGGCTGTCACTTCGTTCTGTTAGCCAGCTTGAGCACGGACTCAGGTCCCTGCAAACCGGTGCCAATAACCGCCTGGATGTAGAAGCCCCGGCGGAATTCCGCCCCCTGGTCAGCCAGCTGAACCAGCTTCTTGATACCCTCGATCAACGCCTGACCCGATCCCGGGAAGCACTGGCCAATCTGTCCCATAGCATAAAAACACCAGTGTCTGCCGTTCGCCAGGTACTCGAAGACGACACCCGGAGCCTGGATCCGGACATGCGCCGGCAGCTCGCCCGGCGGCTGTCCGATATCGACCTCCAGCTGGAGAGCGAAATGCGCCGCAGCCGGCTCGCCGGCCCTCAGGCAGGTAAAGCCGCAACTCCGGTCAGCCAGGCCCGGGATCTGTTGTGGATGCTGGGGCGTCTGTATCCCGATAAAAACTTTGAACTGGAGACCGAACTAAGGCCTGAAACCCGCTGGCCTGTCGAAGAGCATGACCTGAACGAGATCCTCGGCAACCTGCTGGATAACGCCGGCAAGTGGGCTGCTCATAGCGCTGTGGTGTCCCTTGTGGAAACGGGGAACCAGTTGGTCATTACCGTTGAAGATGACGGCCCCGGGGTCAATACCGAGGCACTTCCCACACTGGGAACCCGCGGCATGCGGCTGGATGAACAGATACCGGGGCACGGCCTCGGGCTGGCCATCGCACGGGAGATCGCCGAGCGCTATGATGGTAACCTTTCATTCAGTATCGGTTCGCAGGGAGGGCTCAAAGCCATGGTTTGCCTTCCGGGAGTCGACAGAGGCAACAGACAGTGAAAATCGGTGAAATCTCGAAAGCCACCGGCATTCCGGTGGAAACCATTCGTTACTACGAGAAGATCGGGCTGGTCCCCGAGCCGGAGCGTGAAGCCAGTGGCTACCGGCACTACCGGCAAAGCCATCTGGATCGCCTGTTGTTCATCAGGCGTTGCCGAAACCTGGACATGGCCCAGGACGAAATCCGCGAACTGATTCGCCTGGCTGACCAGCCGGACGCCGACTGCAGCGAAGTGGATGCCCTGCTGGCGCGCCATCTCACCCATGTCCGCGAGCGCCTGCGGGAACTGGCAAGCCTGGAAGATACCCTGGAACAACTTCAGCAGGCCTGCTCGGAAGGCCGCACCGTCAGCGAATGCGGCATCCTCGGGGGGCTCACATCCGAAACCGTGGATGAGCTGCCTGATAGTGGCCACAACCATGTTCCCGGGACACATCACCACACCCCGGGCACGGGTCAATAATTTCTTGCCTGGACCACGTTGACTCTGTAGTTGCTACAGGGTTTTTAATGAATGCGTTCTGATAACAGGAGGTATTCATGGCGTGTAGCAGCTGTTCTGCCCCCGAACCCAAATCACCCGCACCGGGCTTTCGCAAAGCCCTTTGGATTGCACTTTGGGTCAATCTTTCAATGTTCCTGGTGGAGGGCTTTGCCAGCCTTCAGTCCGGGTCCGTGTCACTGATGGCGGATGCCATCGACTTCTTCGGCGACAGCGCCAACTACCTCCTGTCACTGTCGGTACTTTCCATGGGCATGCTCTGGCGTGGCCGGGCCGCCATGGTGAAAGGCATTACCATGACCGTGTTCGGCATTGCCGTGTTGGGCCGCGCAATCTGGGTGATGCAAAGCGGTATTACCCCGGAAGCGATGACCATGGGGGCCGTCGGCTTCCTGGCGCTGGTGGCCAACGTCGGCGTGGCGCTCATGTTGTTCAGGTTCCGGGAGGGTGACTCGGATATGCGCTCGGTATGGCTGTGTAGTCGCAACGATGCCATCAGTAACATTGCCGTCATGGTGGCTGCCCTGGGAGTATTCGGCACCGGTAGCGCCTGGCCGGACCTGGCCGTAGCCGGGGTTATGGGCGGCCTGGCAATTACTGCGGGCATCAGCGTGGTGCGACATGCCCACCGGGATATCCGGGGGGCGCGTGCGGAGCTCGACAGTCAGGCGTTTATGGCAGAACCAGTGCCACCATCACAGGAATGAAAGCCAGGGCAAACAAGGTACTGAGCAACGCCGTTCCCGCCGCCTGTTTCGGTGCGGTATCCAGCAGGGTGGCAATTACCACGGTATTGGCGGCAATGGGGGTGATGGAAATCAGGAAAATGGCCTGATAGACCGCCAGGTGGTAGATACCGAAAACGCTGGCATCCAGCCACCAGAAGGCCAGGGCCACCAACGGCCAGGACACGAACTTGCCGAAGAAGGCCAGCCCGGTGAAGCGCGGGTTACCCGCCAGCCCGCGCAAACTGACAATGCCCATGCCGATAATCATCATACCCAGGACGCTGTAGGCACCACGCAGGTTATCAAACAGCGGGGTAAAGACATCGGGAATGCTGAAACCGGAAAGGTTCAGCATGACCGCCAGCCCGAAAGCATAAACCGACGGCAACCTTGCCACCCGCACCAGCGAATCCTTCAGGCTGTACCGGCCCCGCGCCGCCAGGTAAAAGCCCACGGAATTCTCGAACAGGGTGGTACCGAGCATGCAGACAATGTAGAGCGCCAGTCCATCCTGCCCGAACAGCAACAGCGCCACCGGGATGCCGAAGTAGCCAGTATTGCCGGTGCCGACGGACAACGGCATCAGGCTGGCACTGCCATCAGTGATAAAGCGCCGTGCCAGCCAGAGGTGCGCCACGCCAATAACCGTGCACAAGCCGAATGTCAGCACCGGAAGCAGGATAACCTCCGTGGACAGCGGCGCTGCCATCACACCCGAGAACACCACCGACGGCGTCATGATATAGAGCATGATCCCCGCAATATGCTTGCCGCTGGCCTCCAGATAGCGGCGGGCGAGCCACCCCAGCGCTACCGTCACGTAGAGCGGAATCAGCTTGAGAAACAGGGCGAATGCGGCAGCCATGAAAGCTCCGTTGAAACAGTAGGCAGGCCAGGATAAAGCTGCAGAGTCTAGCATTATCGGACGCTCTACGCTTTTATTGATCCCCCCCTGTAAGTCTTAATGATTTAAGTCATTTAAAAAGATGTTTTTTTGATACAATAATTGGCCTGACACTTATAACAGGGTCAACACCATGAGTAGCGTCCTCAGGCCAAACGTATCCTCTGCACCTTGCATGCTGGGAGAAAACAATCATGACATCATCCAGCAAGACTCCGCACCTGAATCGACGGCCCTGCTTAACGGACTGAGCCGAATATTCGGTATTCGTCTCGCAGGCCACGAAAAGGATCCGGATGCACGGTTTCTGGCAGACCTGGCCCGACTGTTCCACCAACGCAGGGTGGACGCCGAAACCACTCTGGAGAAACATGACACCCCCTGGGCAAACGTTTATCTGATTCAGTACGGCATTATGCGACTGTTCCGGGAAGCACCTAATGGCAGGGTCTCCGTGCATCATTTCTTTGCCGAGGGCGACATGGTCTGGCCGGTTTTCGGGCGCAGCCGTACAGTGCGTAACACACTGTGCCTGACAGCCAGCACTCCGGCTACACTGTGGGTCGCCGACTTCGCAGCCTTCCGGTCCGCGATCCAGTCTCACGGAGAAGGACTCTGGCCGCGTTTCGCCCTGGTGCTGACAGAAGAAATAGCAGAACTGACCAGCATGCGGGAATTCCGCAAACACACCATGTCTGCCCGGGAGCGATACCTGTTACTGTTGGAGGAATATCCCGAACTGGTGAAGAGAGTGCCAGACAACCAGCTGGCGTCGTGGCTGGGTGTTGTACCGGCAACCTTCTCACGACTGAAAACAGGCACAAAAAAGGGCAACCAGCTATAGCGGGTTACCCAACAAAACGCTCAACGCTCTCGAAATGCTTAGCTTTCAGCCGTGCAGTTTGACGGCCAGTTCAGCCACATGTTTGCCCTGGTAGCGGGCGATGGTCAGTTCTTTCTTGCTTGGCTGGCGGGAGCCATCGCCGCCTGCGATGGTGGAGGCACCATAAGGTGTGCCACCGTTCATTTCTGAAATATCGAAAAACTCCGGGATGCCATAACCCAGCGGCACAATCACCATGCCGTGATGGGCCAGCGTGGTCCAGAACGAGCTGATGGTGTGCTCCTGCCCGCCTCCGGTTCCGGTTGAGGTGAACACACTGGCGACCTTGCCGTGGAGTTTACCACCGGCCCAGAGTCCTCCCGTCTGATCCAGGAATGTACGCATCTGGCCGGCCATGTTGCCAAACCGCGTCGGGGTGCCGAAGATCACAGCATCGTAGTCAGCCAGCTCTTTCGGATCGGCTACCGGCGCGCCCTGGTCGGTTTTTCCGCCCGCGCCCTTGAATGCGTCTTCCGGCATGGTCTCCGGAACACGTTTGACGGTGACCTCAGCGCCGGCAACACCCTTCGCGCCCTCGGCGACGGTGTTGGCCATGGTTTCGATGTGGCCGTACATGGAGTAATAAAGAACAAGAACTTTTGCCATAGCCCAGAGCCTCCTGCCTGTTGCAGTTGATTGATGGTTAAAGCCTACTCTCTGGCCGGATATCGAAAAACCGGAAGATTTCATCCGGCTTGTTCAGAATTTCTGATCAATCTCACGGGCCTGTCACATTTCTGCCATTGCGTACACGTGTACGCTGAAGTACCGTAGCGTCATGACTGACAGGGGAAACACGTTGATGAAAGCGACCGGCTCCGCCACGGAATCTGCTCACCACCGCATAGAGGAATGGCTGAACAGCGCCAGCCACGGGCTGGGCGCCATTCTCAGCGTTATCGGAACTGCCGCCCTGATCATGGCAGCCAGCCAGTCGGGCGACATGTGGAAAATTGTAAGCTTCAGCATTTTCGGCGCATCGCTGATACTGCTCTACCTGTCTTCAGCGCTTTATCACGGTGCCCGGCATCCGAGGCTGCGAGCGATATTCAAAACCCTCGACCACTGCGCCATCTTCCTGCTGATCGCTGGCACCTATACACCGTTTCTGCTGGTCAATATGCGGGGTACCACCGGCTGGACCCTGTTTGCCATTATCTGGTCCCTGGCCATTACCGGCGTGGTGCTCAAGGTTATCTTCCGAAACCGGTTCAAACTTGCGAGGGTGGGGATTTACATTGCAATGGGCTGGCTGATCACATTTGCCTCATCAGACCTGGTGGCAAACCTGAGTGAAACAGCGTTGTACCTCACCATTGCCGGCGGCGTGGTCTATACCGCCGGAGTGGTTTTCTACCTGGCCGATCGCATTCCCTACATGCATGCCATCTGGCACCTGTTCGTGATCGGTGGCAGTGCCCTGCACTTCAGTGCCATCTATTATGGCGTGCTTCCACACGCCGCCTGATCAGAATGCCCAGACCAACCCCATCAGTACACCCCATGCCAGCACGGATGCAGCCATGATCGTGTAGGTGGCCGACATGGCCACGACATCATTGTCACTGAGATGACACAGGGATCGCACCCCCTGGTATACCAGTGCACAGGACAGGAACAGTCCGGCAAACACCGCAACGACGCTTACCGCCAGCACCGGAACCAGCAGGGCCAGCGATGACAGCCAGAGCGGCAGCGGGGCTATGGCCGCCAGAAGATAGGCATCCTGATAACTGATTTTCAGTTTATGGCCATCCAGCACTGCCTGAATCAGCCATCCCATGACAAAGAACGTCAGCAGTTCGGCCAGAAACAGGATCGTGGTAATGAAGCGCCATTCCTTGCCACCAAACCCCTGTATAAAGCTGTCTCCATAATGCGTCCCCGCGTAGTAGAGCAGCACCGGTGGCAAAAAGGACATCGGGACTACGATCACCCAGGCAAGAAACGGGATAGACAGGTTATAGCTACGTAACTCGGCCCAGGCACCATTGCCGGAAAACGGCAGACGGACAATATTTGAAATATTCATAATCCACCTTCAAAATGTGGCCCATGTATTTTCATTGATAGTACCGGGGCAGGCGAGGGTCAAGGACACGAGATGACTTCAGACAACCCGGCCAGGCCCCGTAAAAACATTCATTCGTTCTGGCTTTTCTTTCCCGCCGCTTCGATGCTGGCAGCCCTTGCCGTGCCCTTATCCATATACAGCACTCTTTCGGGCAGCGGCTGGCCAGCGGGACTCGCAGGAGCCGGCCATGGCCACGAGCTGATCTTCGGCTTCAGCCTGGCACTGATTGCCGGTTATACCCTCGGCCCCCAGCCCTGGCGTGTGCTGGGCCCGCTATTCCTGCTCTGGCTTGTCGCCCGCTTTTGCTGGGCCGTGGCACCCGAGAACCTGATATCCCAGTTACTGAGCCCGGCCTTCGCCCTGTTACTCGCCCGCCATGTCGTGCCGCGATTCCAGGCCGCCAAGAAATGGCGTAACCGGATTGCCGGCCCGTTGATACTGGTTCTGTGCCTGCTGTCGCTGGCCTACTGGTTGGTTGCTGACGCCCCCCTCGATATCACACTTGCAGTGGCCGACACCCGTCGCGTATTGATTGCTGCAATTATTGGTCTGTTACTGCTGATGGCCTTCATGGGTGGCAGAATCATAGCCCCGGCCGTGGCAGGTACCCTGGAAAAGCGCGGTATTCCCCTGGAAGCAAGAGTGCAACCACGGATCGAGGGAGGACTCCTGCTGATTCTGCCAGTGGCATTGCTGCTGTCGCTTATTCCGCCTGCGGATCCGGCCACCGGCCTTGCCCTTGGATGCGCTGCCATTCTGATCATAATCCGTGCCATACGCTGGAAGCTCTGGCACTGCGGGGATCGGCCGGATCTGCTGGTTCTGGCCCTCGGCTACCTCTGGCTGGCGGTGGGGGCTGCTGCCACAGCTGCCGGTCTTCTGCAGGGCACCGCGCTGCTGCCAGCGTTGCATGTCATTACCATTGGCGCTCTTGGCACCCTTTCCGTCAGCGTTATGCTGAGGCTGGCCTGGCAAAGGGCCAGGCGCACCTTTCCTCCCGCCTGGCAAGTCCTGGGCACGGCGGTCGCCATGGCAATTGCGGTGCTGGCGAGATTTCAGGCGGGCGACACCGCGTTCGCGCATCCTGAACTGCTCTGGATATCGGCAGTGTGCTGGTCAACGGCTTATGGCCTGGTCGCAATACAGCTTGTCATGCTGTTTCGTCACGACCAGAAGCGCCGGAAATGAGGAGCTACCTCCACTGCGCCACAGGGTCCGACCAACTACTCCCTCAGTTGTATCACCACCTCAAGCAACTGTTTTTAAAAGACTTTATAGAGCCGATCACAGGCTACTGAAGCACCGGAAATCCGGCAAAGGATCCTGCGACTTTGTCCTTGATATTTGTCATGATTACCAGGCACCTCCCCTTTGCAGAATAGCTCCCATAGCCCAAGCGCCACCGTTTGCGTGGCTCGGGGTCAGCAACTCAAGGAGCAGTCACTATGGCCAAAACCAACGCCGACATCGAACACTGGGATGTCGAAAACGAGGAGTTCTGGGAAAAGGAAGGCAAGCGCATCGCCTCCCGCAACCTGTGGATTTCCATCCCCAGCCTGCTGATGGGCTTTGCGGTCTGGTTGATGTGGGGGATGATCACCACCCAGATGAAAAACCTGGGCTTTCCTTTCTCGGTTGATCAACTATTCACCCTGAGCGCCATTGCCGGGCTTTCGGGCGCCACCCTGCGAATCCCCGCGTCCTTCATGATCAAGATTGCCGGCGGCCGCAATACGGTATTCCTGACCACTGCCCTGCTGATGATTCCAGCCCTGGGCACCGGCATTGCACTGATGAACCCGGACACTCCGTTCATTGTCTTCCAGGCGCTGGCGCTGCTGTCCGGGATAGGCGGCGGCAACTTTGCGTGCTCCATGAGCAACATCAGTGCCTTCTACCCGAAAAGCAAACAGGGTTTTGGTCTGGGCATGAACGCCGGGCTGGGTAACTTCGGCGTTACCACCATGCAGATCCTGATTCCATTGGTGATGACAGTCGGTATTTTTGGCGCAGTCGCCGGTGGGCCCATGGAGCTGGAAAGCTCCAGCGGAACCCTGATCGGACGAATTGAAGCGGGCACCGAGACCTGGATCCAGAACGCCGGCTTTATCTGGCTGGTGTTCCTCGTTCCACTGGCCTTCGCGGGCTGGTTTGGCATGAACAACCTCAAGGTGGTGACGCCCAACCCAGGTAGCCCGGCCTCCGCCTTCGGCAAGATTCTCGGCCTTTACGGGGTCGGTATCCTGACCTCCGTGGCCGGTGTCTGGGCCCTGGATATCCTGAATATGTGGGTCGCTTTGCCGCTGACCATTGTCCTCACACTGGTGCTGCTGCGTCTCATCCCCGGGGATATCAAACCCAACATCGAAAAACAGTTTGCCATCTTCCGCAACAAGCACACCTGGTCCATGACGGTGCTGTACATTCTTACCTTCGGCTCGTTCATCGGCTTCTCGGCAGCACTGCCGCTGTCCATCAGCGTTATCTTCGGCAACATGATGGAAGCGACAGCGGACGGAACCATGACCCGTGTCAGCAATCCCGATGCCCCGAGCGCCCTCACCTGGGCCTGGATGGGCCCATTCGTGGGCGCCCTGATCCGCCCGGTGGGCGGCTGGATTTCCGACAAGATGGGCGGCTCCATCGTCACCCAGATCATCTCGGTCATCATGGTGGTGGCCTCTGTGGCAACCGGCTACGTGATGATGCTGGCCTACAATTCAACCGATCCCAACAGCTACTTCGCGTTGTTCCTGATCCTGTTCATCGTACTTTTCGCTGCCAGCGGTATCGGCAACGGCTCCACCTTCCGCAGCATCGGGGTGATCTTCGACCAGCAGCAGAAGGGCCCGGTACTTGGCTGGACCTCTGCTGTAGCCGCCTACGGTGCGTTCATCGCGCCCCGGGTGATGGGCCAGGAAATCCAGGCCGGCACACCGGAAGTGGCCATGTATGGATTTGCAGTGTTCTACGCAGTCTGCCTGGTGGTGAACTGGTGGTTCTATCTGCGCAAGAATGCGTACATCAAGAATCCCTGATGAAACCGTAAGACGATCAGATACTACTTGCCGGCCCCCAGGGGCCGGTTTTTTCAGTCCTGATTCTCTCCTCTCTCCTCCGGTTCGCCGCCACATCCGAGAGCTTCGCGGACACGCTCTATCACTTCTCCCTCTTCTTCTGCACTGGCCATCAGGGCCAGATCCTTTGCCGTCTGCCCCTTTGTGTTTTCGATGTCGGTATCGGCCCCTGCTGACAACAGAAGTCTCACCAGCTCCGGATTGCGATTTCTGACCGCCCACATAAGCGCTGTCTGGCCGTTCTCTTTTTCCTGAACATCCAGCTCGGCCCCACGCTCGACAAGCACGCTGGCGGCCTCAGGGCGGTTGTTCACGACAGCCGCCATCAGTGCCGTATAGCCGGTTTTCTCCAGATGGTTGATGTCCGCCCCGTTATCCAGCAGATACGTCAGTATATCCATGTGTCCGCCAGCCGCGGCCCGCATCATTGCTGTCCAGTTGCAGTCGTCACCGGCATCGATTCGCGCGCCTTTGCCAACCAGCCTGCGCACCTCTTCTGCATCGCCCTCCTCCGCAGCCACAATCAGCGGCGTACGGCCACGTATATCACGAGCCTCCAGACTGTCGTCCTGCCAGAAGATCTGCCACAGGGCCACCAATACCACAATGGCCAGCAATGCGCCGAGCCAGCCGGACCAGCGCTCCAGTACTCCCATAGCTTTCCCCTTGAGTTTCGGGACGGATGCCCTGCACCAGAATACAAAAAACCCGCCGGGATTGCTCCGGGCGGGTTCTGATGCAGGTCAACTTGCCAGCGGTAATTAGCCAGCCGCTGCTGAAGCCTGCTTCCGGCGTTCCTCCTCTTCGATCTGAAGGTCAACAGAAGACACCTGGTACTCTTCCGCAAATCCAGACTCGGGCTCTTTCAGCCACATCAGGCACAGAACCCAGCTGATGAAGGCGCCTGCGGCGATGATGTAGAAGAACTGCGTGGGCGTAACGAAGGTGAAGATGGTGAGGTACACCACTGCACCGACATTACCGTAGGCACCGGCCATTCCGGAAATCTGTCCGGTCAGACGGCGCTTGATGGAGGGAATAATGCCGAAGGTGGCGCCCTCAGCCCCCTGCACGAAGAAGGAAGTGAATACGGTAATCGCAACAGCGATGATCAGCGGCCAGCTGGAGTTCATGAAGCCCATCAGCGCGAATCCGATTGAGATACCGAACATGTAGGCCAGCATGACGAAACGGCGGTTACCCATGCGATCCGAGACCATGCCACCCATGGGACGCGCCAGCAGATTCACGAACGCAAACGACGCTGCGATCATGCCGGCGGCAGCTGCACTCAGGCTCCAGGTTTCCTCGAAGAACATGGGCAGCATGGACACCACCGCCAGCTCGGCACCAAAGTTGGCGAAATAGGTACTGTTCAGGGCCGCCACGCTATTGAACGGGTACTTGTCGTCCTCAGGCACACCTTTTTTGAGAATGGGAATGTTCACCCGCAGGATCTGGATGATCTGGTAGATCACGATCGTAACGATGATACCGTAGCAGATCAGCGCTCCGGTGGTACCGATGTATCCCATGCTCTGGATACGCCACACCAGGATAGCCAGTACACCCACCAGAGGAATGGTCCACAGGATAAGCTTGATCATGTCGCCCCAGGTGCTGACTTCCAGCGCAATGGCCTTGCGGGGCTTGCGGTGAACGGTGCCCACAGGGCCGTCGGTGATGGCAAACCAGTAGTAAACGCCGTATGCCGCCATGAAGATGGCGCTCTGGGCAATGGCCCAACGCCAGCCGTCTTCGCCGCCATACATATGCAGGGCAATGGTGGGCAGCGAGATGGCCGCAGCAGCGGAACCAAAGTTACCCCAGCCAGCATAGAAACCCTCGGCGAAGCCAATATCCCGGGGTTTGAACCACATCGCTGTCATGTGAATACCAACAACGAAGCTGGCGCCGATGGAGCTCAGAACCAGACGGCTGACCAGCAGCTGCATCATGGTGGTACCGAAAGCAAACACCAGCGCGGGGATGGCCATCAATACCATCAGTACCGAGAACACCCGGCGCGGGCCGAACCGGTCCAGGGCCATGCCCACAATGATGCGGGCGGGAATGGTCAGGGCCACGTTACAGATGGCAAACAGGCGGATATCATCCTTGGTCAGCCAGTCCACACTTTTCAACATGCTGGACGCCAGCGGCGCCATGTTGAACCAGACATAGAAGGTAATAAAGAAGGCAATCCAGGTCAGGTGCAGTGCCCTGATTTCCGGATTGCGGACGCGGAATACGTCTGCGACTTTCATTTCAGCCTCCGGGGCTATTATTCAAGGGTTATTAAAGGCTGGGGAGGATGAGCAACGGGCACTGTACCCGGCGCGCGAGAAACGAACTCACACTGCCAAAGGTCATGTAATCCAGCTCATCCACGAAATAGGTCAGGGATCGGGCAATGAAGCCGCCATCAGGCTCGTGGCTGTGGCGGGCGATCACCAGCATGTCAGGGCGGATTTTCTTCTCTGCCGCAAACAGCAGCATCTTGCGGGCATCGCCCTCCAGCATCAGGGTTTCAGCACCAATCTCTTCTTTCGCGCAGACCTCCAGGGCCTCTGCCAGATGCTGTTTGAGCTCATCCACTTCCTGCTGGAAGAAATCTTCATTTCCCGAGGTAATGTCACGGGGGTTTTCCGCCACCGCGACCAGGGTGATCTGCGGTTTCAGATCCCGAAACATGGTGATGGTTTGCGCCAGGGCCAGCCTGGCATTTCTCGAACCGTCGTAGGCAATCATGATTTTCATCGTAAGCTCCAGACCCGTTTTGCCACTGCGAACCCATCGCAGGCTTAATATTTGTCAGCATTAGCCCACAATTGCCCACTGCCGGAACTTGATATGCATCAAACCCAGTGCCGGGTACCCCACCAGAGACATGGCGGCGATATCACCTCCCCCGGTTTCAGCCCGCAAACGCGTACCTCCACCTGCCTTGAAGGGGTACCTCCAATGCCACCGCGGCGCAGCGGCCGTTCTTGATATTGTTCAAGTAGCTCCGGGGGGCCGGCGGGATACAGTCAAAAAACTGTATTTGCAGCTTGCTGCGGGAGGGGATTCATCATGGAAAACAGCGTATCGAAGCACGAACAGTACCGGGCGCTGGGCATATCCACGTTTGCCTTCACCCTTTGCTTTGCGGTCTGGACCATCTTTTCCATTATTGGCATCAAGATTCGCCAGGATTTCGGGCTTTCGGATACCCAGCTGGGCCTGCTGATGGCGACGCCGATTCTGACCGGCTCCATCAGCCGGCTTTTCCTGGGCATCTGGACCGATCGTTACGGCGGCCGATGGGTATTCGGGGTACTGATGCTGACCACCTCTGCGTGTGTGTATCTGCTCACGTTTGCCAACAGCTACCTGATGTTGCTGGTGGGGGCACTCGGCGTGGGTCTGGCCGGCGGTTCGTTCATCGTGGGTGTGACCTACACCGCCGCGTGGTTCGAACGGGAGCGCCAGGGTACGGCACTGGGGATATTCGGTGCAGGGAATGTGGGCGCGGCAGTAACCAATTTCGGCGCGCCTTTTCTGTTGGTAGCCCTCGGCTGGCAGGGCACTGCCCAGGTTTATGCAACGGTACTTGCCGTCATGGGGATCCTGTTCATCCTGCTCGCCAAGGAAGACCCCCTGGCGAAGGAACGCGCCCGTAAACAGTCGCAATCGTTTCTTGAGCAGATGGCCCCGCTGAAAGAACTGCGGGTATGGCGTTTTGCGCTGTATTATTTCTTCGTTTTCGGTGCTTTTGTCGCCCTGGCTTTGTGGCTGCCTCACTACCTGATCGGCGTTTACGGGCTGAATGTCAAAACCGCTGGCATGATTGCCGCCCTCTATACCATCCCTGCCTCGTTATTCCGAATCCTCGGAGGCTGGATGTCGGACCGCTTCGGCGCCCGCCGGGTCATGTACTGGACATTCATTGCGTCGGTGATCTGCACCTTCCTGCTGAGCTATCCCCCGACCGAATACGTGGTGCACGGCATAGACGGGGATATCCGATTTTTCCTCGAGGTGGGCCTGATACCGTTCGTGATTCTCACCTTTATCCTTGGCTTCTTCATGTCACTGGGCAAGGCGGCAGTGTACAAGCATATTCCGGTGTACTACCCCACCCATGTGGGTGCTGTCGGTGGCGTTGTCGGCATGATAGGCGGCCTGGGGGGCTTCCTGCTGCCGCTGATGTTCGGCGCCCTCAATGACCTGACCGGAATCTGGCAAAGCAGCTTCATGCTGATGTTCGTGATTGTGGCTGCGGCACTGGCCTGGATGCACTACGCCATCCGTTCGGCGGAAAGGGTTGAATGGGCGGCCCACGAATCCAAGACCGACCTGCCGGAACTGGCCTCGCCCCAGTTGTTCTATCCGCTGAACCGGCCAGTGAAGGGCAACGCACCGCTCAAAGATGGCCATCCGCCGCTGAAGTGACGCGCCAACAAACCCACATCCCAGTCCTGATCACTTGCGCTATCACTGCCCCCGGCACATCCGGGGGCTTTTTTGTGTGCAGTGTATCCAACCCGCCTCACTCGCTTTAGAATTCAGGCTCCACAAACTGCCTGGAGCTATTGTTTTTCATGTCACCCCAAACAAGCCCTGCAACCGGATTCGAGCAACTGCGCCGGATTGAGTCCAGCCGGATATTCCAGAGCGTTGTGATTGGCATCATCATCCTGTCCGCGCTGACCATTGGCGCCAAGACCTATGAGCTGCCACCACTGGTGGAGGGTTCACTGGCCGTGATGGACAATGCCATCACCATTTTCTTTTTGCTGGAAATCCTGTTCCGGTTCGCCGCCTGCCCCGATAAAAAGCGCTTTCTGAGGGATGGCTGGAACCTGTTCGATACCATTGTTGTGGTTGGCAGTCTTATCCCGCTGGACAACTCTGATGCGGTCCTGTTGGGCCGGCTGTTGCGGGTATTCCGGGTGCTGCGGCTGATTTCCGTGGTGCCGGAACTGCGGTTCCTGATCAATTCCCTGCTCAAAGCCATTCCCCGCATGGGCTACATCGCCCTGCTGATGTTCATCATCTTCTATATCTACGCGGCCATGGGCTCCATGTTCTTTGCGAAGGTGGACGAGTTCCTTTGGGGTGATGTATCCATTGCCATGCTGACCCTGTTCCGCATTGCCACCTTCGAGGACTGGACAGACGTGATGTACGACACCATGGAGCAGTATCCGCTGAGCTGGATCTACTACCTCACGTTTATCTTCCTCACCGCCTTTGTGTTCCTGAACATGATGATTGGTGCAATTCTGGAGGTCATGAGCGAAGAACAGAACGCCAAGCAGGCACAGAAGGCCCATGACGAGCGGGACGAGATTGCCCGCCAGTTGCAAGCGGTACAGGAACAGTTGCAGGAATTGACGAAGCAGGTATCAGGGAAGTCCGGGGAGCGTTAGCCCCCCGGATCGGCACTTCAGAAGGGTTTGGCGATAGCCAGGTGGAAGATGGCCATGATCTGGACCAGCGCCAGCACAGAGGCGATCAGCCTCACCTGCAGGCTGCGGGTCTGTTTCAATGCGAATACGCCAGCCACAATGTAGCCGACCAGCAGGAATATCTTCGCCGTCAGCCAGCCGTGAACAAAGGGCATCCAGGGCGTAACGAAAAGCAGGCTGATGGCCGCCACCAGCAGAATCGTATCATTGGCATGGGGAATCCAGCGTAACGGTGTCTTGCGCCAGTCGGGTTTGCCCACCGCATCCAGCAACAGCCGCAGGGAGAACAGCACTACGGTCAGGTAGGCTGCAAGCATGTGGACGCTTTTCAGAATCAGGTAAGTGCTCATAAATTAATCCATTGGGAATCAGATCGATAGCCGCATTGTACGCAAAACTACCGCCTGGTGGGTATGTTATTCCAACAAACATTTATCTAATATACACGTTATATTCTGAACGCCAGTGGAGTTACTGTCATGCAGGCTGTCCCCCTCGCCGAAACTGCCGGAGGCGCAAGTATCCGTCAGTTGTTCGGCTACCCGTTTCGTATTTTCTTCCTCTCCATGACCATACTGGCCATGCTGACCATACCGGTCTGGGTTCTCCAGGTCAGTGGCGCCATTCAACTGCCACTGGCCATGCCGGGCCTTTTCTGGCACCAGCATGAAATGCTTTTCGGCTTCCTGTCCGCTGCTATTGCCGGCTTTCTGCTGACCGCGGTCTGTGTATGGACTCAAACCGAGCGAACTCACGGCTTGCGCCTGGTTCTGCTATGGGGCGTCTGGCTCGCTGGCCGGCTGTTACTGGCATTTGGCGCTGGCCTTCCTGACTGGCTGGTCCACGGTGTGAATCTTGCCTTTCTGCCCCTGGTCATGCTGGATGCCGGCTGGCGTGTATGGCATGCCAGACAGAAGCGGCAACTGATGATCCTGGTGGTTCTCGGGCTACTCTGGCTGATGCAGATCGGCTTTGTGACCCGGCTTGATCCAGCCTTCAGCTACGGCGCCCTGATCATGGCCATGGCACTGATCAGCATTATTGGCGGCCGCATCACCCCTGCGTTTTCAGCCGGCTGGCTGCGCCAGCGGGGCCTGGACGCCACACAGGTTAAAATGGTTCCCGCCCTGGATATGGCAGTCCTGTTCAACATGGTATTGCTGATGGCGTCACTGGTGTCTGGCTGGCAGAGCATAACGGCCATCCTGGCCATAACCGCTGCCGCACTGATGCTGGTGCGACTGGCCGGCTGGAAGGGCTGGCTGTTCCGCAAGGAGCCATTGCTCTGGGTACTGCACCTGTCAATACTCTGGGTACCCGTCGCACTGTTACTGCTTGCCGGCTCCATCCTGGCAGGCTGGCCTGCCAGCGCCTGGACACATGCGGCCGGCACCGGCGCCGTAGGTTGCCTGATTCTGGGGGTCATAGCCCGGGTTGCGCTTGGCCATACCGGTCGCCCCCTGGTCCTTCCACGGGGCATGGTGACCGCTTTTGTGATGATTCAACTGGCCGCGCTGATCCGGGTTATCACGGCGTTTGACGCCATGCCCTGGCACGCGGGTGTGGGTGTAAGTTCGCTGCTGTGGGTCATTGCCTTTGGGCTGTTCCTGGGACGCTACACCCGGATACTGGCGTCACCCCGGCCAGACGGAAAGGAGGGTTGAGCCCCTGGGGCGAAAAGGGTCGGGAAGAGCGGGTCAGGTGACCGGCTCTTCTTCCACCATCAAATCGAAAGCGGCCCGCGCCTCACGGAATCGATCGGCCGGGAAGTGAATGTGAATGCCCTCCAGCGACGCCATCAGCATTTCCAGGTGCGCGTCCCAGCCGGCACAGGAAATGGCGACCCGATCGTCGTCCGGCAACAGCAGGGTCAGTTCTACCGTTGTTCCCTCATCGTCCGGAACCAGGTTCCAGCGTATCGGCCTTTGCGGCTCGTTGCCCGCGCTCCAGGAGTATTCCAGCAGCCGCTCCGGCCTGATCGCGCGAACATAACTGTCAATCGCTGAACCACTTTGCCCGAAATCGATTTTCACCGCTCCCCCCTGCCACTGCTCGACAGTACCCGGGGCCAGCCAGTTGGCCAGGTTTACCGGATTGGTAAGCATTGCCCAGACCTTCGCCGGACTGTGATCTGTTCTGCGCTTCAGCTTGGCACTTACGCGCCCGCCCTGGCGACTCAGCTCGCCCCAGGCTTCATTCGTGGCTGGCATATGGCAGCTCCTTGTATCTTTCAGGATCAGCCTGAAAAATAACCAGAAACCCGGAAAAACACCTTGATGACCATCAACCGCTTCAGGCCCTTTTCCTGAAAACTGCAACCAATGGTCAATAGCCATATGGGGAATAACAGCTAAAGTATAAGAAACCATTTTGTAACAGGGACAATGGCACTATGACCCCCGATCACTTTGACAAGGCCGATTTGATTGCCTGCGGGCACGGCACGCTTTTTCCAGGCAAGATGCGGCTGCCCATCGACGAAATGCTGATGATGGATCGCATAACCCATTTCAGCGAAACCGACGGGCCCTATGGCAAGGGCAGCATCGTTGCCGAGTTGGATATCAACCCGGACCTGTGGTTCTTCAAGGTTCATTTTGTCGACGACCCCGTCATGCCCGGCTGCCTTGGCCTGGATGCCATGTGGCAACTGGTGGGCTTTTTCCTGGCAGCCACTGGCGGTGAAGGAAAAGGTCGTGCCCTGGGTGCTGGCGAGGTGAAATTTACCGGCCAGGTGCTGCCAACGAACAAGCTGGTTCGCTACCATCTGGACATCAAGAGAGTGGTTCGCCGCAAGCTGACCATGGCAATCGCCGATGCCCGCATGGAGGTGGATGGCCGCGAGATCTACACCGCCAAAGACCTGAAAGTTGGCATGTTCAATTCTACGGATGACTTCTAGGAGCCATTAAATGCGTCGCGTTGTTATTACCGGCATGGGGATTGTCTCCAGCCTAGGAACCAATCAAGACGAAGTAACCCGGTCTCTGCGGGAATCCATTCCAGGCATTGGTTTCAGTCAGGAAGCCAAGGACAACGGCCTGCGCAGCCATGTCTGCGGACAGATCGACCTGAACCTGCCGGAGCTGATTGACCGCAAGCTCATGAGGTTCATGTGCCCGGCTTCCGCCTATACCTATCTGGCGATGAAAGAAGCCATTGCGCAGGCGGGGCTGACAGACGAGCAGATCCGCGCCAACTCCACCGGCGTGATCACCGGGGCTGGTGGCGCCTCAACCGTGGAGCTGATGGACGCTATTGATACCCATCGCGCCAAGGGCATCCGCCGTGTTGGCCCATACCGCGTGCCGCGCACCATGGGCAGCGCCATTAATGCTTCCCTGGCCACGGCCTTCGGTATTACCGGCGTCAACTATGGCATCACCTCAGCCTGTGCAACCAGCGCCCACTCCATCGGCCACGCCGGGGACCTGATTGCCCTTGGTCGCCAGGATGTGATGTTTGCCGGTGGCGGCGAAGACATCCACTGGACGCTTAGCCTGATGTTTGACGCCATGGGTGCGCTGTCCACCAAGTACAACGACACCCCCGGATCCGCCTCCCGCACCTACGACAGGGACAGGGACGGCTTCGTGATTTCCGGTGGCGGCGGCATACTGGTGCTGGAAGCGCTGGAGCACGCGGAGGCCCGCGGCGCCAATATCCTGGCTGAACTGGTCGGTTTCGGTGCAACCTCGGACGGTGCTGACATGGTCGCCCCGAGCGGTGAAGGTGCTGTTCGCTGCATGCAGCAGGCCATGAAGAACGTGGACGGCGACATCAGCTACATCAACACCCACGGCACCAGTACGCCGGCCGGGGATGTCACCGAACTGAAGGCACTGAAGGAAACCTTTGGCGACAAGATACCGCCTCTGAGTTCCACCAAGCCGCTGTGTGGCCACGCCCTGGGTGCCGCCGGTGTACACGAGGCCATCTACAGCCTGATCATGCAGCGGGGGAACTTTATCGCCCCGTCCGCCAACATCGAAAACCTCGATGAAGGCGCCGAGGGCTATCCCATCGTGCGGGAACGGCAGGACAACGTGGACCTGCCCCTGGTAATGAGCAACAGCTTCGGCTTCGGCGGCACCAACGGCACGCTGATCTTCAAGAAGGCCTGATCGACGGAAAAAGGCCCCGGGGCCTGCGCATTCGCAGCCCCGGTGTCTGATTCCCTCACGCCGCCATGGAGCGATAGGCCCCCGGCGACTTTCCCATCCAGCGCTTGAAAGCGCGACTGAACGCGCTGAGTTCCGAAAATCCCAGTTGCTCCGCGATCTCCACCAGGGACTTGCTGCGGTCGTTCAGGTAGGCCAGAGCGCGCTCGCGGCGGATCTCCTCCAGCAAGGCCGCAAACGTCAGGTTTTCCTGTTTCAGCCTTTTGTGAAGCGTATGCCGGCTCATGTGCAGCTGGGCGGCAACGGCTTCCACCCCCACCCGACCACGTTCCAGATGTCCGGCAATCAACGAAGTCACTCGCGCACTGAACGGTGCCTTCGTCGCGATGGACTCCATCTGATCTGATTGCATGTTTCCTGCTCCTGATATTTCACTACAGGCATTCAGAACCTGTGGACGTCAGCGTACACATGTTAGCCGAAAATAACCATATCCAGTCTTGAGCCGCATCAAGGGAAAAAACCATTCGGTAAGGCAAGATGACCCGTTTTCAGATTCCGACAAACCGATCGCCTTACCCGGAGCCCCGATGCACACTCCAGAACTGCTTGCCCCAGCAGGCACTGCCGAACATCTTGAAACCGCCTTTGCCTACGGCGCTGATGCCGTCTATGCCGGCCAGCCGCGCTATTCACTGAGGGTAAGGAACAACAGTTTCAAGAATATTGCTGCCCTGGGTGCAGGCATCACCCGTGCCCACGAACTGGGCAAGCAGTTTTATCTGGTTTCCAACATCGCTCCCCACAACGACAAGGTTCGCAGCTACCTCCGGGACCTGGAACCAGTACTGGAATACAAGCCCGACGCCCTTATCATGTCCGACCCCGGCCTGATCATGCTGGTGCGTGAAAAGTGGCCAGACCAACCCATACACCTTTCCGTTCAGGCCAACGCCGTGAACTGGGCAACGGTGGAATTCTGGAGAAGACAGGGCATCAGCCGCGTCATCCTCTCCCGGGAACTGGCCCTGGACGAAATCCGCGACATCCGCGAGAAAGTGCCGGGCATGGAACTGGAAGTCTTCGTCCATGGCGCCCTCTGCATGGCCTACTCCGGCCGCTGCCTGCTGTCCGGCTACATGAACCACCGCGACGCCAACCAGGGCGCCTGCACCAATGCCTGCCGCTGGAATTACAAAGAGGTAGCCCACAGCCACGACCAGACCGGCGACCTCATCGCCACTTCAGCCAGCAGCGGGGTGCAAACCGCAGAGCCAAAAGAAATCCTGCTGGAAGAACCCAACCGCGCCGGCAGCTACATACCCGCCTACGAGGACGAACACGGCACCTACATCATGAACTCCAAAGACCTCCGCGCCGTCCAGCACGTGGCAGAGCTGACCAAAATGGGCATCCACTCCCTGAAAATCGAAGGCCGCACCAAAAGCACCTACTACGTCGCCCGCACCACCCAGGCCTACCGCCGCGCCATCGACGACGCTGCCCAGGGCAAAGCCTTCGACATGAACCTGATGGACCAGCTCGAAGCCCTCTCCAACCGCGGCTACACCGAAGGCTTCCTGCGCCGGCACGTGCCCCAGGAATACCAGAACTACGAACAGGGCTCCTCCCTGAACGGCAGCCAGCAGGTGGTCGGCACCATTACTGACGTGGATGACCGCTGGCTGACCATCAATGTGAAGAACCGGTTTGCCCCCGGGGACCTGCTGGAACTTGTAACACCGTCAGGAAACCAGCAATTCTCGGCACAAGCGATGGAAAACAGAGAGGGCAAGACCATGGACGTCGCGCCCGGAAGCGGTCACATCGTGCGGATCCCTCGCCCTGCCGGCATACCGAAAAAGCTGGAACACAGTTACCTGACCAGAATTCTGCCAACGGTCGGGTAGCTTATTTATTACGGAAGGAATTAACCAAAAGGTACGGGCGCACCAGCGGCGCCCGTATCAGGCCCCGCTTATCTTCGCGCCCTCCGGTATCGGACACCCATGCCTGCCAGGCCCAAGGCAAACAGTGCCAGGGTCTGAGGCTCAGGAACCGAAGCCACACTGGAAGCCAACGTGATGTTCGCAGCTGGCAGGCCCGTATAATCCCGGGGGGCCCACGTGTATGCGCCACTGAACACGTCCAGAACCACCTCGTTCAAACCGGCCGAGTAGCCCATTGCTGCCAGGGCATCCGCGCTCACACTCACGGAGGTGTATTTCCCGTACGAACCCGTGAAGTTTCCATTGGTTGGCGCCGTTACAACGCCATCAAGGCCAAGACCATTCCAGTCACTGTTACAGGTGCCGGCTGCCCCTCCTAAATCGAAACAGCCATCCAGATACACAACAGCATCGGGAATAAAATCAACTTTCTGATCATCCAGTTGGAACCAGGAAGGGTAAGCTTCAAAGTCATCATAACTGCCCTGATCATTGGAATCCGTTGACAGCGCAAACAGCTCAAGCCCGCCGTCATCCAGCGAATCCCAACCAATCTGCCAGATGGCAGCGTTTGCGGGCAAAGCAACACAAGCGGTCAAAAGAGCCAGCACCGCCGATTTCAGACACTTCATATCTCGCACTCCATAAGAGGTTTTTGTTTTGCACCTTAAATGCGGGAGCGAGTTCAGCAAATATTAAACCAGTAGCTCCAAGTACATGTTTTTAATCATCTTTATCAGGAGTTCACTTTTAGCGGAGGCCAATATGTAGAAAATTCTGACACTTTTTCGCGTGACGCAGTTCTCAAAGATAAATCCATTCACTTCAGAGCCTTACCGCACCTACGCCGACCGATCTGCCAACTTTTCTGCAAGGTGTAAAGTTTTTCGACGGCGCAACCATCAGCCGGAGCAGTTCCGACAAAAGCGGCAGAGGCAAGCAACTGCTATCGGGCATCCGGTGGGTCTTCCTCCAGGAACCGTGCATTGCCAGGGATGGCAATGCCGAGCCCCCATGGACGGGTTTACGGCGTGTTTCTGGAGGAAGGCCCACCGGATGCCATGCACAAATGCAACAGTCTTGCAGAGGGCTAGGCTATCAGTCCGATTACTACCTCCTTAGTGCCCCAAGGGCCGATTAAGGTATAATCAGCGGACATGCAATTTAATACCTGACTATTTTACTCTGGTATTGTATACTCACTCACCAGAAGAAACGGATATTGCCCTTGATTATCAACAGGGCAGCCTGAAATCCGTCATCCAATAACCGATTGCAGGGCGTATCTACCAGGTAGACGACCACTGCAACACCAGAACTTACGACATCCGCCCGGCAGCCGCCCACGCAAGGCTGCAGGCGACACCAGGGGCCCGCAAGGCCCAAGATGAGAGAATACGGAGCGACGATCATGGCGACCACCGATAAAGAGGTGAACGAGCTGATCAAACGGGAATACGAACACGGATTCGTGACAAACATCGAATCCGACACGTTCGAACCCGGCCTGAACGAAGACGTGATTGCCCGCCTTTCCGGCATCAAGAAAGAGCCGGAGTGGATGCTGGAGTGGCGCCTGAAAGCCTACCGTCGCTGGCTGGAAATGGACGAGCCCGACTGGGCCCATGTGGGTTACCCGAAAATCGACTACAACTCGATTTCCTACTACTCCGCGCCCAAGCGCCCGGAAGACATGCCCCAGAGCCTGGACGAAGTGGATCCGGAGCTGCTCAGAACCTATGAAAAGCTGGGTATTCCCCTGCACGAGCGCGAGAAGCTCGCGGGTGTGGCCGTCGATGCGGTCTTCGACTCGGTTTCTGTAGCGACCACCTTCAAGGAGCCGCTGGCCAAGGCCGGGGTGATCTTCTGCTCCATTTCTGAAGCCATCCAGGATTACCCGGAGCTGGTGAAAAAATACCTGGGCTCAGTCGTTCCCGCTGGCGACAACTTCTTCGCCGGGCTGAACTCCGCCGTGTTCTCCGATGGCACCTTTGTGTATGTGCCGAAGGGTGTGCGCTGCCCCATGGAACTGTCCACCTACTTCCGCATCAACGCGGCGAATACCGGCCAGTTCGAGCGAACCCTTATCATTGCCGAAGACAGCAGCTACGTAAGCTACCTGGAAGGCTGTACCGCCCCCATGCGTGACGAGAACCAGCTGCACGCGGCAGTGGTGGAACTGGTTGCCCTGGACGACGCCCAGATCAAGTATTCAACCGTCCAGAACTGGTATCCGGGCGATGAGAACGGCAAGGGCGGCATCTTCAACTTCGTTACCAAGCGTGGCGCCGCCATCGGCAAGAACTCCAAGATCTCCTGGACCCAGGTAGAGACCGGCTCCGCCGTGACCTGGAAGTACCCGAGCTGTGTACTGCGCGGTGACAACAGTGTTGGCGAGTTCTACTCGGTGGCACTGACCAACAACTACCAGCAGGCCGATACCGGCACCAAGATGATTCACTTGGGCAAGAACACGTCCAGCACGATCATCTCCAAGGGTATTTCAGCCGGTAAGAGCTCCAACGCCTACCGCGGCCTGGTGAAATTCGGCCCCGGTGCGGAAGGTGCGCGCAACTACACCCAGTGCGACTCGCTGCTGATCGGCGACCGCTGCGGTGCCCACACCTTCCCGTACATCGAGAGCAAGAACAAGTCGGCCATCGTTGAGCACGAGGCGACCACCTCCAAGGTCAGCGACGAGCAGATGTTCCTCTGCCGCCAGCGCGGTATCGACCCGGAGCAGGCAGTCTCCATGATTGTGAACGGCTTCTGTAAAGAGGTCTTCAAGGAGCTGCCTATGGAGTTCGCAGTAGAGGCTGGCAAGTTGCTTGAGGTTAGTCTTGAGGGGTCTGTGGGTTAACTTTTTGGTTCGCCGGCCTTTGCCCCGTTGGTTTGGGTGGAGGTCAGCGAGCAGGTTGGGTCTTCCGGGACACGCCGTTAATACGTCCATGTAGGCTCCTAAAAAACATCCTTGTTTTTTAGGGTCCCGGAAGACCCAACCTGCTCTCTGACCCAGACTTTGGGCGGGCACCAACAGAAAACAGTCCACCGAGACGGAGTTGTCTTACTTCGGACGGCAAACACAAAAGTATGCGGAAGCCATCGGGCAGGCCCTTCCGGGATCGTAAAAATCAGGGATGATTTTTTCGAGCGTACAGGGACGTATTCACAGCGTATCCCGGAAGGGCCTGCCCGAGGGCTGACTCCTCCACAGTTGGAAGTCAGCCCAAGGCGCAAGAATTCAGACGGTTAAAAGAGAGAAGCCACAAATGCTGAGCATCAAGAACCTGCACGCATCCGTTGAGGGCGAAGAAATCCTCAAGGGCATCAACCTGGAAATCAAAGCCGGGGAAGTTCATGCCATTATGGGCCCGAACGGCTCGGGCAAGAGTACGCTGTCCCAGGTGCTTGCAGGCAATGAGACCTTTGAGGTAACCGAGGGCGAGATCACCCTGAACGGTGAGAACCTGCTGGACCTGGAAACCGAAGAGCGTGCCCGTGAAGGCATCTTCCTCGCGTTCCAGTACCCGGTGGAGATTCCTGGTGTCAGCAACCTCCAGTTCCTGCGTACCGCCGTCAACGCCATGCGAACGCACCGTGGCGAGCCGGAGATGAATGCGGCGGAGTTCATGAAGCTGGCCCGCGAGGTTTCCAAACAGGTGGATCTGGACCCGGCGTTCCTCAAGCGCGGCGTCAACGAAGGCTTCTCCGGTGGCGAGAAGAAGCGTAACGAGATTCTCCAGGCACTGTTGCTGCAGCCCAAGCTGGCGATTCTGGACGAGACCGATTCCGGCCTGGACATCGACGCCCTGCAGGTGGTTTCCAAGGGCGTGAACGCCCTGCGTGCGGAAGACCGGGCCATTCTGATGGTGACTCACTACCAGCGCCTGCTGAATTACATCGTGCCGGACTATGTGCACGTTCTGGCCGGTGGCAGGATCGTCAAGTCCGGCGGCCGTGAACTGGCCCTGGAGCTGGAAGAGCGCGGTTACGGCTGGCTCGGCGTGAAAGACGAAGAAGCCACACCCAGTGCAGCCAGCTAAGGAGGCCGTTGAATGAAACCAGCACCAACGCTTTCCAGCGCCTTTCTTGAGCCGGGCGGGCACTCACTGCCTGCGCCATTGCTTGAGCTGCGCAAACAGCGGGGCACTGCTCTGGTGGACATGCCATTGCCGACCCGCAAGACCGAAAACTGGAAGTACTCCAGCCGGCACCTGAAGCTGACAGACGGTCTGGCCGCTTCCCTGCCCGCAACCGGCAAGGATGGCCTGAGCCTGTCGCTGCCCGGTTACCGGGTGGTTTTCCGTAATGGTGTCATGGTTCCGGAAGCGTCGGATTTTCCGGACCTGGACGGCATTCTTATTCAGCGTTTCGGCGATCTTGACGACAACGATGCCGCCGCCCTTGCAGAGCGCCTGGACAACACCCTCGACACCCGGGCTGTGCAGATGGCGCGGCTGAACTCTGCTCGCTTCGAAGATGGCCTGTATATCCGCCTCGACAAGGAAGCCGTGCTCGACCAGCCCCTGTTCATCGTGCATGAAGTGACCGGCACGGCCTCGGGTTCTGCCTATCCGCGAATCTATGTGGATGCGGCACGTCACAGCCAGATTACCCTGGTGGAGGAATATCTCTCCAGCGGTGACGAACCGGTCATGGTCAATTCGGTCACCGAATTCATGCTGGCAGATGGTGCCAATGTCACCAGCGTTCGCCTGGTCATGGAAGGGGAAAACGTTCAGCACATCGGCGCCACCGGTGTTCGCCAGGCCGCCAATTCACGCTTTGAGAGCCACTGTGTCGGCTTCGGCGGCCCCCTGCGCCGTCATGACCTGATGGTTCGCCTGGAAGGCGAAGGCGGCGAGTGCAAGCTCAATGGCGTGGTGGTAACCCAGGGCAAGCAGCACTATGACAACCACACCTCCATCGAACATGTGGCCGCCCACTGCGACAGCGAAGAGACGTATCGCAATATTGCCGCAGGTGAGTCCCATGCGGTTTTCAATGGCCGCATCCATATCCACGAGGATGCCCAGAAGTCGAACGCGAACATGAACAACAAGAACCTGTTGCTCTCTACCGGCGCCGAGATAGACACCAAGCCGGAGCTGGAAATCTACGCGGACGACGTCAAGTGCGCCCACGGCGCCACCATTGGCCAACTGGACAAGATATCACTGTTTTACCTGGTGTCCCGCGGCATTGGTCGCCGTGAGGCCAATACCCTTTTGACTATGGCATTCATTAACGAACTGGTTGAACAGATCCCGGTTCAGGCAGTCAAAGATGCTGCCCAGCTACGGCTGAATGAGTTTTTTGACCAGACATTCCAGGAGGCCTGACCGGTTATGACAGACCTTTCCGTGGCAAAACAGGCTGACAAAGCGGCGTTTGACGTCGATGCTGTCCGCCGGGACTTCCCGATTCTTGATCAGCAGATCAACGGCAAGCCCCTCGTGTATCTGGACAACGGCGCTTCGGCCCAGAAGCCCATTGCCGTGCTGGACGCCATGGATCGGTATTACCGGGAAATGCACTCCAATGTACACCGGGGTGCCCACACCCTGGGTGACCGGGCCACCAGTGCATTTGAAGGAGCACGGGAGACCGTTCGTGGCTTCCTGAACGCCGACAGCACGAAAGAGATCATCTGGACCCGTGGCACCACCGAGGCCATCAACCTCGTGGCCAACGGGCTGGCAGGGCGCCTGAAACCGGGCGATGAAATCCTTGTCAGCCACATGGAGCACCACGCCAATATCGTGCCCTGGCAGATGATTGCCGAGCGAACTGGCGCCAGGGTGGTTCCCATTCAGGTCACCCCGCAAGGGGAGCTGGACCTGGACTCGTTCAGGAGTCTTCTGGGCGACCGTACCCGGATACTGGCACTGACCCAGGTTTCCAACGTGCTGGGCACCGTCAATCCAATTGCATCACTGATTGAACAGGCCAAAGCCCTTGGCGTGATTACGCTGATTGACGGCGCCCAGGCCGTGCCGCACTTCCAGCCGGATGTGCAGGCACTGGATTGCGACTTTTACGTGTTTTCATCCCACAAACTGTTCGGCCCTACCGGCATCGGGGTACTCTACGGCAAGGCCAGGCTGCTCGAGGAAATGCCTCCTTACCAGGGCGGCGGCGAGATGATCGAGCGAGTCTCCTTCGAACGCACCACCTGGAACACCCTGCCCTACAAGTTCGAGGCGGGAACCCCGGCCATTGCGGAAGCGGTGGGCCTGGGCGCTGCAATCAATTACCTGGGCAGCCTGGACCGCGCCGGAATGGAAGCGGCAGAAGTCGCACTGCTCAAACGCGCCAACGAACTGGTGGAAACTGTTCCGGGTATGGAGATCATCGGCACCGCCAGCAACAAAGTGCCTGTGATGTCCTTTAAAATCGCCGGCCTGCACCCCAGTGATATAGGCACGCTGCTGGATCAGCAGGGCATCGCCATTCGCACTGGCCACCATTGTGCCATGCCACTGATGGACTTTTACGGGGTTCCCGGTACAGCACGGGCGTCCTTTGCGTTCTACAATACGCTGGAGGAAGTGGAACAATTGTTCACTGCCCTGCAGAAAATCCAGCGCCTGTTTGCCTGATGGAGGTGGAAACATGACAGCCGAAGTCTACACACCAACCGTTGCCGTCACCATGACGCCGACCGCGGTGAAACACGTACGCAAACAACTGGACAAGCGGCCTGAGGCGAAAGGTATCCGCCTGGCCATCAAGAAAAGCGGCTGCTCCGGCTTCAAGTATGAAACCCAGTGGGTGGAAGAGGCCGGTGCGGACGACAAGGTGTTCCATATCGACGGCGTGGATCTCTTCGTCAAGGAAGAGCACTTGCCGCTGGTAAACGGCATCGAGATTGATTTCGTGACTGAGGGGGTTAATTCTCTGTTCCAGTTCCGGAATCCGAATGCCACCGCTGAATGTGGATGCGGGGAGAGTTTTACGGTTGCCTGAAGCCCTGATGTCGGATTACGGCTTCGCCTAATCCGACCTACATTTGGAGGCGATTGTTGAAATTCGGGGAGTAAGAGGGGAAGTGCCGGTCACCTTCCAGGGCCGTCAAAAACATGGATGTTTTTGTCGAGCGTACAGGGACGTATTCACAGCGTGTCCTGGAAGGTGACCGGCACTTCCCCGAGACCAAACGTAGGTCGGATTAGGCGAAGCCGTAATCCGACAAAAGACAGAGCAAACGAGGCCCCAAACGGCATGCAAGAACGGGAAGTGGTCCTGACCAAACGCGAAGTAGAGGCACGCCTGGTGCCCACCGGCACGGAAATCATGATTCCGGCGGATACCTTCGTGACCATCACACAGTCACTGGGCGGCAGTTTCACCGTTGCCGTGAATGGCAATCTCGCTCGCATTGAGGGCCACAATGCCGATGCCCTCGGCAAGAAGCCCCTGGAAAGCAGCTTCGAAACACCCGAAGACGGCACCGTGAACGAGAATCAGGTCTGGGAAGCCATGCGCAACTGCTATGACCCGGAAATTCCGGTGAACGTGGTGGACCTTGGCCTGATCTACGACTGCAAGATTGAGAATGGCACCGAAGACGGCAACCATGTCTACGTCCTGATGACCCTCACCGCTGCCGGTTGCGGCATGGGCCCGGTGATCACCGAGGACGTCAAGACCAAGCTCGAGCATGTCCCCAATGTGGACAAGGTAACGGTTGAACTCACGTTCGATCCCCCCTGGAACAACGACATGCTCACCGACGAAGCCAAGCTTGAACTGGGGATGCTGTAAATGACCGCCTCCGCACAGGACTTTCTGAACAACCCATTGGGACAAACCACCACTCTGGAAGACGTGCTGGATGGCTTCGAATTCCTGGACGACTGGGAAGAGCGTTACGCCTTTATCATTGACCTGGGCAAGCAACTACCCGCCTTTCCCGATGATGAGCGCACGGAAGAGAACTACGTACACGGCTGCCAGAGCCAGGTGTGGCTGATTCATCACTACGATGAAGACAGCGGCAAACTGTACCTGCTGATTGATTCCGACGCGATTATCGTTCGCGGCCTTGCCGCCATTATTCTCGTGGCACTGAATGGCAAAACCCCGAGGGACCTGCTGGCCACGGATATTGACGAGCTGTTCGAGCAGCTGGACCTGTTCCGCCACATCTCCCCCACCCGTGGCAATGGGCTTCGGGCCATGGTTGGCAAGATCCGCGATATCGCCGCTGAAACCGCGGCAGCCTGAAAGCAGTGGCCGGAATCTCTACCAGACGATGGCCACATCATCCCGCTGAATATTGATCTGCCCGCCAGAAACCGGAATTTCGCCATTGCTGAATTCCGGATGGACGTTGTTCACGGTCATGGTCGTGCGGCTGTCCTGCAGCTCCGGGGTCGCCCCCGGCGAATCGAAGAAGCTGGCACTGCGATAGAGTTTCAGTTCATCACCTGGCCTTAATCCCGCCGTGGCTCCGGAGTCGAGTATTACCTTGCGACCGTCCACACGGGTGACCCGGGTAATGAATGGCTGGCATGCCAGGGCATTGTTTACCGCAGACGCCATATCCCCCATCAGACCTTTGACGGCTCGGCCATAACGGGTTTCCTGGAAGCCGGCGGAACCAAAGCCGTCAGAGGAGCCAGGGCCGGCATCCCATTGCGCTTCCGTGGCAAAACGCTCCTGGTATACCGGGGCACCACTGAACCCATCATAGACCATAAGATCCGCCACAAACCGGCGGTTCTGGTTCACCGCCCCTATGCCTCGCTGCATGCGCTTGATAACTGAACTGCCCCAGGCATCCGGGTCCGATACCCCCACATCACGGATCACACCGGCGACTACAAACTGCACGCCCAGCTCCCGCGCCACCTCAATCACGTTGGTGAGGCGATTGTTGAATTTCTGCTGTGTTGGCGCGTTCAGAAGATCACTGAACAGGCGCTGGGTCGTGGCGCCGAACACCTGGAGGTCACCACTTTCCCTGAGATCCGCCTGCAACAATTGCGGCAAGATTTCGCCGGCGTCATCAATGCGGCCAATCCGGGCCTGGTCCGGGTACACCATCGGAAATCCTGTCACGGCCACACGTTTTTTCAGGCCGGCGGCATCTCCGGCCTGACAGCTGCCGCTTTCGGACATATCCGCCCGCACGGTAATCCGCAGCAGATTGCCACGGCGATATTCGTCCACCACTTTTACCGACCGGGCCCTGGAAGACGATGCCACCTGAAGGCGGGACTCGGTAACCACACCGTCTTCCATGGTGTCACGGCTGCTGATTTTCGCTTCATACTGCAGCGATACATCCCGCAATGCAGCTTTTCTGGCTTCCTGACGGGCACTGTCCAGATCATCGTTATGGATGGTGGCGTGCCCGACACCTTCCAGCACAACAGCCTGAACATTGGCCGCGAACAACAGCGCTGTAATAACCAGAATCGCCAGCTTCATGAAGAATGTGTCTCTCAATCAAGGTAGTAAAGGGAGTCCACACCGCGGCTCTGCACATCACCGGCGCTGTCGTTCCCCCTTGGCATGGGAATCGGGCACAGATCCTGGACTTCACGGTCGGATACCCGGGATACACAGGCGCGGAATCTGGGCTCCAGCTTCAGTTCCATGACGGTTTCCACCACGCCATCGCTATGTTCATTTACAGCAACCATCTTGGCACCGCGAATGTAGCTGTCCACATAGGTGCGGAACATATCGTTCTGCAGTACGAAATCGTTCACCGTGGAGCTGCCATAGATCACCGTGCCATACACCCGCTCTGCAAGGTTGCGGTAGGCGTCCAGCTGGGATGCCCGGCGGGCCAGGAGGCGCTTGCGGGTATTGAGGCGATCCTTCGACACCTCTTCATAGGTCCCGAACCCGCTGACCCTCACCGTGATCGGATCCAGCTCGGCCTGTTCCCGTGAGTCACCGGTGTTCCGGTTTTGCCCGATCGGGGCACAGCCAATTGTTGCCACCACCAGCGCAGGTATCAGTATCCACCGCAGGGTCATGTCGATTCTCCGAAAATACGTCAGTTCAAAGCCTCTATGAAAAATTCGCGCCAACCTTTGTAACTGGCTGAAATTCATAACACCGCACCCGATACCACCGGTTTCATCCCGCCAGAGCGGCAAAAAACCTCCGCCATTTACATTAGGAAAACAAACCGTTACCGCATCACCTGTGTGTCAGCGCAGCAACTGGATTAGTCTTAACTCTGCGTAATCTCATAACCGACAATACAAATGCATTATCAGGATCCATCATGACCGAAAACCGTCTGACCAAGCTTTCTCTGGCCATCGGCCTCTCCATCGCAACCACTTCTGCCCTGGCCAGCCCGCAAACGTTTATGTCGTCGCGTTCCTTTGCCATGGGTGGCACCGGTGTCGCCATTGCTCATCCGGCAGCGGCAGGCGCCTCCAACCCGGCCATGATGGCAGCAGAACACCACGAATGGTCCGACGACTTTGGCCTTATTCTGCCTTCCGTCAATGCACGCTTTGCTGACGAAGAGGAAACCATTGACCAGATTGATGATATTCAGGACACAATTGACCGGTTTGATGACTTATCTTTGCAAATCAATGCAATAGAAGGGAGTGACCCTGCAGAGGCTTCCCAGCTGCAAAACGAAGCCCGTGATATTGCCAACGATCTGCTCGGCCAATTAAGGGGATTCGACGAAGACACTATTCGTGTTAATGCAGGGCTAGGGCTTGCGATTGCTGTTCCAAGCCCTTCTCTATCTGTCGGATTCTTTACCAACGGTAACCTAACAGCCACAGTGCGTGGCGAATTTGACAATGATGATGAAAGCACTCTTCAGAGTATCGTCGATGGATCAATAGACCCGGAAGACACTGACCTAGACAACCTGGAATCCAGAGGTCGTGTTCTGGCATCAGCAGTAGCCGAAGCAGGCATCAGTTTCGCCCGTGCATTCGAGTTGGAAAATGGCAGTAGCCTCTTGCTGGGCATCTCCCCAAAATACATGCAACTCCGAACTTTCCAATATACGGAAAGCATTGCCGACTTCGAAGACGATGAGTCTGACGATGATAACTATGAAACTGATAAAAGCGGCTTCAACCTGGACATAGGTGCGGCTTACGCTTTTGGAGAGCAACATCAATGGAATGCAGGGGTTGCGGTCAAACATCTTATCCCCATGGAATTGGACTCTGCCGCAAACCGCATAGATGAAGAAGAGCGAACGCTGGAACTGGACCCGATGGTCACCGCCGGCATCGCCCACAAAGGCGACTTCCATGTGGTGACCGCGGAAATGGACCTGACCAAGAAAGAAGCCTTTGGCTACGAGGATGATACCCAGTGGCTTGCCCTTGGTGCGGAATTCGATGCCTTCCGTTACGCCCAGCTTCGCGTGGGTGTGCGCCAGAACCTGGCCAGCAACGATGATAACGACGGTATCGAGGAAGACACCCAGTTTACCGCCGGTATTGGCCTGTCGCCGTTCGGTGCCCGGCTCGACATCGGCGCACTGGTAAGCGACGCGGACGTTGGCGCTGCCATCGAGCTTGGCGCTGCCTTCTGACCCGGAACCTGAAGTCGTTCTGAATGAGCCCGGCAATACGCCGGGCTTTTTTATGGCTGTGCGGTTTGCCAGTTCCGGGGCTTACCCTGATAATCCCCTCTGCAACGTCCCTGAAGGAGTAATACCTGGCCCATGAACATCTACCTGGTTGGCGGCGCAGTACGCGATGAACTTCTTGGCCTGCCGGTGAAAGACCGGGACTGGGTGGTCACCGGCGCGACACCGGATGACATGCTCCGACAGGGATTCAAACAGGTAGGTGCGGACTTCCCGGTATTCCTGCACCCGAAAACCGGGGAAGAATATGCCCTGGCACGCACGGAGCGGAAACAGGGCCGGGGCTATCATGGTTTTGCTGTCTACAGCGCCCCGGACGTTACCCTGGAAGACGACCTCAGACGGCGGGATCTGACCATCAATGCCATGGCGAAAACCACCGACGGTGAACTGGTGGATCCCTTTGGCGGCAGCAAAGATATCCAGGCCCGCAGCCTGCGCCATGTGTCTGAAGCCTTTGCCGAGGACCCGCTGCGGATTCTTCGCACCGCCCGATTCGCGGCCCGCCTGCACCCCCTCGGTTTTACGGTGGCGGAAACAACCATGTCCCTGATGCGGAAAATGGTCAATGAGGGGGAAGTGGAGCACCTGGTACCGGAACGGGTCTGGCAGGAAATCCAGCGGGCGCTGCATGAAAACGAACCCGGTATCTTCTTCCAGATTCTTCGGGACTGCGGGGCACTGGCGACCATCATTCCGGAACTGGAACAGGATGACGCCTTTGCAGCCGCGATGTCAGCGTTGCGGTGTACCCATATCAACAAGGGCACGACCAGTATCCGGTTTGCAGCACTGATGTGCCCGCTGACGCCAGCCGCTGCCCGTCAACGGGCAGCGGAGCTCAAGGCCCCGAACGACTGCCAGAACCTGGCCCGGCTCACCACCAGCCTTATCCCGACGATCCGATCCATGCCCTGCCATCAGGCTGACGCACTGCTCGCGGTACTGGACGAAGCCGACGTGTGGCGCCGTGAGGACCGATTCACTGAATTGCTACAGGTCCTGAGCTGCGCCCTGCCCGATACCGAACAGCACAAGCTGGGCTGGCTGGAATCGGCACAGCAGGCTGCGACGGGTGTTCAGCCGCGGGAACTGATGGCACAGGGGTACCAGGGAAAAGACCTGGGCCGGGCAATCCAGAATGAGCGTTTGCGGCGTATTTCAGCGGCCCACCAGTAAAAGTGAGACACACTATGGCGTCACCAACCCCCGTTGTACTGATTACAGGAGCTGCCCACCGCCTCGGAGCCCACACAGCGCGGCACCTCCACCAGCGCGGCTGGAACATCGTCATTCACTACCGTTCCCGTGCAGATCAGGCCCATGCGCTCCGCGAAGAGCTGAACACCATCAGGGAAGATTCCGCCGTTACCTTCGGGGCTGATCTTGCCGAGCCAGGGCAGGCAGAGACGCTGGCTGCCGAAGCCATAGATGCCTGGGGCCGGCTGGACGGACTGGTCAACAATGCCTCTGTTTTCTATCCCAACCCCACAACCCGGGCCAGCCCGGATGACTGGGATGCCATCATGAACACCAACCTGCGGGCCCCTTTCTTTCTGGGCAAGGCCTGCCTGCCGGCGCTGCAACAGTCCCGGGGCGCCATCGTTAACCTGATTGATATCTACAGCCAGCGCCCACTGGCAGACCATCCCCTGTATTGCGCCAGCAAGTCCGGCCTGGCGTCACTGACCCTGTCCTGGGCAAAAGACCTGGCTCCGGAAGTCAGGGTTAACGGCGTGTCTCCGGGCGCCATCCTCTGGCCCGAAGGCGATGCAGCGGTTGATGAGCGATATCAGCAAAGCATACTGGCCCGGACCCCGCTGGCCCGCACCGGTGCACCGGAAGACATTGCCGGCGCCATTGCCTTTCTGCTCTGTGATGCGCCTTTTGTCACCGGCCAGATCCTGGCGGTGGACGGTGGCCGCAGCCTTGATATGTAGGCAGATTACAATTGCCTGCTTTGGCCCATTCCGGCTTTCCGATACAATGTATACAGCTTTCAAATCCTGCCCGAGAACCGGAGAAAACCCATGCGTGATGTTGTTATCGTAGCCGCCAAACGTACCGCCGTCGGCAGCTTCGGCGGCGGGCTATCCAGCCTTCGCGCCGACCAGCTTGGCAGCGCTGTTATCAAAGCCCTGCTCGAGGAATCCGGTGTTGCCGCTGACCAGGTCAATGAAGTGGTTCTTGGCCAGGTGCTGACAGCCGGCTGCGGCCAGAACCCTGCACGCCAGGCGTCCATTAACGCCGGCATTCCGGCATCCGTACCGGCCATGACCATCAACAAGGTCTGCGGCTCCGGGCTCAAGGCGGTACATATGGCGGTTCAGGCCATCCGTTGCGGCGACGCCGAACTGATGATCGCCGGCGGCCAGGAAAGCATGAGCCAGGCACCCCACGTGCTCCCGAACAGCCGTAATGGCCAGCGCATGGGTAACTGGAACATGGTGGACACCATGATTTCCGACGGCCTGTGGGACGCCTTCAACGACTACCACATGGGCGTGACTGCGGAAAACATCGTGGAAAAGTACGGCATCTCCCGGGAAGAGCAGGACCAGTTTGCGGCTGCTTCCCAGCAAAAGGCCGTAGCCGCCATGGACGCCGGGTATTTCGACAGCCAGATTGTTCCTGTGACCATTCCCCAGCGCAAGGGTGACCCACTGGTGGTGGACAAGGACGAGAACCCCCGGGCCGGTGTCACCGCTGAGGGCCTGGCAAAACTTCGCCCGGCGTTCAAAAAGGATGGAACTGTCACCGCAGGAAATGCGTCTTCCCTGAACGATGGCGCCGCGGCAGTGATCGTATGCAGCGCCGATAAAGCCAGGGAACTGGGCCTGACGCCTTTGGCCACCATCCGGGCCCATGCCAGTGCCGGTGTAGACCCCACCATTATGGGTACCGGCCCGATCCCCGCCAGTCAGCGCTGCCTGAAGCTGGCCGGCTGGTCGATTGACGATCTGGACCTGGTGGAAGCCAACGAGGCCTTTGCGGCCCAGGCCATTTCCGTTAACCGGGATCTCGGCTGGGATACGGCAAAGGTCAACGTCAATGGTGGTGCCATTGCACTGGGCCATCCGATCGGGGCATCCGGATGCCGGATTCTGGTCAGCCTGCTGCATGAGATGGCCCGCCGGGATGTCAAGAAGGGGCTGGCGACGCTCTGTATTGGCGGCGGCATGGGTGTGGCCCTCGCTGTGGAGCGATGATCATCCAATGCTGAATGTGGTGCTGTACGAACCTGAAATACCACCAAATACTGGCAACATTATCAGGCTCTGCGCCAACACCGGCTGCCGCCTGCACCTGATTGAACCCCTGGGGTTCACCCTGGAAGACAAACAGATGCGGCGGGCCGGCCTGGACTACAGTGAGTATGCAACGGTCACGGTTCACCCGGACTACCAGAGCTTTCTGGACAGCGAACGGCCATCGCGCCTGTTCGGGCTGACCACCAAGGGCTCCCGTGGCTATCATGAAGTGACATACCAGCACGGCGATTACCTGATGTTTGGCCCGGAAACCCGGGGCCTGCCATCGGCCATTCGCCAGGCACTTCCGGAAGCGCATTGCCTGAGAGTGCCAATGCGCCCGGAAAGCCGCAGCCTTAACCTGTCAAATACGGTTGCTCTGGTGGTCTATGAAGCATGGAGGCAGTTTGATTTTGAAGGGGCTTGATTGTCGGGGCAAAGCGGCGAAGACCGCTATCTTTGGCACGCTGCTGTTACTGTTTTTGGGGAAAGCCAATGCGGAAAATAGCGACACTGACGGAAAGGATACCCACACCAGGGTTATAACCACACCCTCTACTACCTCCGAAGTGTCTGTCGGCATTGGTAAAAAATTTGTCAGACGCCTCTATGAGAGCTGCGACCTCAACATCAGTTATCTTGACGTTCCTGCGGCGCGTGCCGTGATGATGGCAGAGAAAAGCCAGTCTGACGGCGAACTGGCACGCATCCCCATGGCCGTAAAGGAAAATGCCCCCCTGCTTCGACTTGATGTTGCTATTGCAGACGCCAGGCTGGTACCCCTGTTTCGCAACAAAGAATCCGCCGAAGCGTTCGCCGGGCTGACCGGGCAACGTATTGGCTTCCTAAATGGCTACCGAATGATTGCCGCTGTTCTACCGGAAGACAGCACACAGGTTGCTACCAGCGACACCTTTCAACTGGTCAGCCTGCTCAACCGCCAGCGAATTGATGTAGCGCTCACCCTGGAATGGGACGCCCTGGCTGCGCAGCACCACAATCCGGAACTGGTGATCGGCGAACCGCTACTGGAGTCTCCGCTCTATCACTGGGTACACGAATCCCGCAAAGGAGATATTCCCTGCCTGTCAGATTCACTTGAAGAAATGCGATCAGGTGGAGAGTTCCAGAGGATGATCCAGGAGGGCATCAAGTCGGAATGGCCAGAATAGGAAAACCCCACCGGCGTGCGCACGAATGGGGTTTCTTTAACGTACGAGAAAAGCAGAATCAGTGTGTCTGCTCTTCCTTGGATTCGCCGGCAGCTTCGTCCTGCTTTCGCTTCAATGCCTGGGCGTAGATGGCATCGAAATTGACCGGTGCCAGCATCAGCGCCGGGAAGCTGCCCTTGTTCACTACGCCATCGATCGCTTCGCGTGCGTATGGGAACAGGATATTCGGGCAATAGGCACCCAGCATCTGGCCCAGTTGCGGGCCTTCAATACCCTTCACCAGGAAAACCCCTGCCTGCTGGATCTCGACGATGTAGGCGACCTTTTCATCGACTTTCGCCGTCACTGTCAGGGACAGAACCACTTCGTACTGATTGTCGCTGACCTTGTTATGGGACGTATTCAGATCCAGGTTCACCTGGGGCTTCCACTGATCCTGAAACACCGTCGGTGAGTTCGGAGACTCGAACGACAGGTCCTTCACGTAAATACGCTGAAGTGCAAACTGAGGTTGCGTCTGGTTTTCGTTGCCTGCTGCGGCCTGCTCATTTTCAGCCATTTTCAGTCCTTTCTTCGATTAAGGGGGCAACCAGGGCCCATTATTATATTGAATGCTGCCGGAACAGTTTAATGCCTGGCTCCGCCTGCTGATGTGAAACAGTGCGACAGTTTACCCTTCAGTTCAAGGCCCGGGTAACCCGTTACTTTTTCACCAGTGGCAGGTTGCTGCCTTTCCAGTCGGCAATACCACCATTCAGGCGAACCACATTGTTATAACCTTCAGCCTTCAGCTGCTTGACGGCCATGGCGGAATGCTGGCCCATCTTGTCGGCAACAATGATCTGCTTGTCCTTGAACTTCTTCAGCTCCGAGGCGCGGCTTTTGATACTATTGAGGGGAATATTGATTGCACCGGTAATCCGGCCCTCGTTAAAATCCTTACGGTCACGGATATCGACAACAACAGCTTCATCGCGGTTGATCAGATTGACTGCCCCCTGCGCCGAGATTTTCGCACCACCACGGCGGGATTCCAGCACCAGTATGGCAAGCAGGAAAGCGACAAACAGAGACACCAGAATGTAATGGTTAACCGCGAATTCGAACACCCTTTCCATGAAAACACCTTGCTGAATAGTTTGTGGCGGGATTATACACACCCTTCCCCACTGACAGAAGATAACCAGGGTGGCCGGCGGGTGTGAAACTGTTTAGAATCAATGTTCGTTTTAGTAAATTTACCAAACTACCATCGGATTAAGTGATGACTGCCACGCGTAAGCCTACTGCACTGATTATTCTTGACGGCTGGGGTCACCGTGACCCGGCCGAAGATAATGCCATCAGCAACGCCAATACGCCATTCTGGGATAAGCTATGGAAAAATCAGCCAAAAACGCTGATCAACACCTCCGGAATGTTCGTTGGCCTGCCCCAGGGGCAGATGGGCAACTCTGAAGTCGGCCATATGAATCTTGGCGCCGGACGGGTGGTTTACCAGAGCCTGACACGTATCGACAAAGACGTGGAAGAAGGTACTTTTACGCAAAACCCCACCCTCTGCGCAGCCATGGACAAGGCAATTGGCAGTGGCCACGCGGTCCATCTGATGGGGCTCCTCTCCCCCGGCGGCGTTCACAGCCACGAAGACCACATCCTTGCGGCTGCCGAGATGGCAGCCGGGCGTGGTGCAAAGGAGGTCTACATACACGCCTTCCTCGATGGCCGCGACATGCCGCCGCGTAGCGCCAGGGCGTCACTGGAAAAAGCCGCCACCAAGCTGAAGAATCTTGGCGTTGGCCGGGTGGCCTCTATTGTTGGCCGCTACTACGCAATGGACCGGGACAACCGATGGGACCGCGTTGAAGAAGCGTACAATGTAATGACCCTGGGAGAGGCCGAGTTTACCGCAGCAGATCCGGTGACTGCGCTGGAACAGGCCTATGAGCGCGGTGAAAACGACGAGTTCGTGAAGGCGACCCGCATCCGGGCCAGCGGCGACACGGAAGGCACCATCGACGATGGCGACACCGTGATCTTCATGAATTTCCGCGCTGACCGCGCCCGGGAAATGACACGCTGCTTTGTGGAAAAGGACTTCGACGGCTTCGAGCGCCGCAAACACCCTGAGCTTGCCGACTTTGTCATGCTCACCGAATACGCCGCCGACATCAAAACCGCCTGCGCCTATCCGCCGGAGCAACTGACCAACGGCCTGGGCGAATACGTAGCCAACCAGGGCAAGACCCAACTGCGGATTGCTGAAACAGAGAAATACGCCCACGTTACCTTCTTCTTTAACGGCGGGATGGAAACGCCATTCGAGGGTGAGGATCGCATCCTGGTGCCATCGCCGAAAGTTGCCACCTACGACCTGCAACCGGAGATGAGCGCGCCGGAAGTAACTGACAAGCTGGTAGAAGCGATCAAGAGCGGCAAGTACGACCTGGTGGTATGCAACTATGCCAATGGCGACATGGTAGGCCACACCGGCAAACTGGATGCTGCCATCAAGGCCGCCGAGTGCATTGATCAATGTATTTCACGCATTGCCGAAGCCCTTGAAGAAGTGGGCGGGGAAGCGCTGATTACCGCGGATCACGGCAACTGCGAACAGATGACAGACCCCAACTCCGGCCAGGTTCACACCGCCCATACCATTGGCCCGGTGCCTCTGGTGTATATCGGCCCCCGCAAGGTATCCCTCAAGGACGACGGCAGCCTCAGCGATGTGGCACCAAGCCTGCTGACCCTGATGGGCCTTGAAAAACCGGCAGAGATGACAGGTCACAGCCTGGTGGAGATCGATTGATTGCTCGTCTGTGGCTGGTGCTGGCGCTGCTTGCGGCTGCCACACCGGCGCTGGCGGAGCAACAGGTCACGCCTGGCCAGATAAAAGCACTCAGGGAAGAGATCGCTGGTATCGACGAATGGCTTGCCGACGCCGAAGAGGATCGCTCTGAACTGGAGCGCCAGCTGTCGCGGCTGGAACAGGAAATCGGCCGCCTCACCCGCGAACGCAGGGAGTTGCAGGAGCAGGCCCGGGAACAGCAGCAGCGCCTGACCGAGCTTGGCAAGGAAGAATCAGAACTGGCCCGCACCCTGGAAAGCCAGCGCGACAGCCTGAAGAAACAGATCCGCGCCGCCTGGATGGAGGGCGATGCGCCTGCGGTCAAAGTCCTGCTCAATGAGATTGACCCGGACAAGATTGCCCGCACCATGACCTACTACGAGTATCTCAGCCGCGATACCCTCGACCGGCTGGAGACCTTTGCCGCCAATCTCCGCCAGCTCAAAGAAACCCAGGAACAGGTCCGAGCAGGCCGGGAGCGTCTGGCCGGGCTTGAACAGGATGTTGCCAACCGCCAGCAGGAACTCACTGCCAGCAAGAGCGAACGCCAAGAGACTCTCGCCGCACTGAAATCGGATATCAGTGACCGCCGGAGCGAGCGCGAAGAGCTGGAGTCAGATCGCAAACGGCTGGAGAAACTGCTGAAAGAAGTGGAAGAGGCCATCGCCAACATCCCCACGCCCAACGAGTCGGACCCGTTCGAGTCACTCAAAAACAAGCTGCCGTGGCCTGCGGATGGAAAGGTTGCCAGTAACTTTGGCGACAGCTATGCCAGTGGCAAGCTTCGCTACAATGGCCTGCTGATCGCCACCGACGAAGAAAGTGACGTCAAGGCGGTGCATTATGGCCGGGTGGTATTTGCCAACTGGTTACGGGGTTTTGGCCTGATGACCATTCTGGACCACGGTGACGGTTACATGACCCTTTACGGCCACAGCAGCAGCCTCTACACCAGTCCCGGCGACTGGGTGGAAGCCGGTGAGGCCATTGCCCAGGCAGGGCGCACCGGAGGTACAGACGATCCGGCCGTGTATTTCGAAATCCGCCGCAACGGAAAACCGGACAACCCCCGGAGCTGGCTCGGCAACCGGTAGTGTACTGTTCGTGATACCCTAAAGGCTGACAAATCAGTCTGGTAACGCCATACTGTCCGGCAATACTCGGGAATCAACCAGCCATCGGAACAACACAGGATATGTGAATGAGACGGGTAAGACGTTTTAACCACGCCGCAACCATCAGCGCACTCGCCCTTGCCGCCTGCCTGACCGCCCTGCCCGGCCTGATTCACGCTCAGGAAACCGATGAAGAAACACGGCGCCTGCTTGAAGGCATCCAGCACGGCGAACAGGTTGAAATTGAACTTCCGGACCCGGAAGAGCAGTTACCCCTCGATGACCTGCGCAAGTTTGCCGAAGTCTTCGGGCGCATCAAGGACGCCTACGTGGAAGAAGTGGATGACCGCGAGCTTCTTGAGAGCGCCATCAAGGGCATGCTCTCGGAGCTTGACCCGCACTCCACCTACCTGGCACCGAAAGATTACGAGCAACTGGAGGAAAGCACCTCCGGTGAGTTCGGCGGCCTGGGTATTGAAGTGGGTATGGAAGACGGGTTTGTGAAGGTTATTTCCCCTATTGACGATACCCCCGCCCAGAAAGCCGGCGTGCAGGCAGGCGACCTGATCATCAAACTGGGGGACCAGCCGGTCAAGGGTATGTCACTGGAAGAAGCCGTCAAACTCATGCGCGGCAAACCCGGTACCGTGCTCACGCTCACCATTATGCGCGAAGGTGAATCCGCACCCATCGAGATCGATGTCGAGCGGGATGTCATCAAGGTCACCAGCATCAAATCACGCATCATCGAGAACGGGTATGGCTATGTACGGATCACCCAGTTCCAGGCGGATACCGGTTCCCAGTTCACCAAGGCCCTTGAGGACCTCGAATCAGAGCATGGCAGCGATCTGGACGGCCTGATCATTGATCTGCGCAACAATCCCGGCGGCATACTCCAGGCAGCCGTTGAATCGGCTGACGCCCTGCTTGATGAAGGTTTGATCGTCTATACCGAGGGACGCATCCAGAGTTCGCGCTTGCGCTTCAACGCCGAACCCGGTGACATGATGCCGGACACGCCCATTGTGGTGCTGATCAACGGCGGCTCCGCGTCGGCTTCGGAAATTCTGGCGGGCGCACTGCAGGATCACGAACGCGCGGTGGTCATGGGCACCCAGTCGTTCGGCAAGGGCAGCGTGCAAACGGTTATCCCGCTGGATGAGACCCATGCCATCAAAATGACCACTGCCCGTTACTACACACCTGATGGTCGCTCCATCCAGGCCAAGGGCATCAAACCGGACATCGAAGTGAAGCCGGCCGAACTCACTGAACTGGATGGACAGCCGTTCTTTACCGAAGCGGATCTCAGCGGTCACCTTGAAGGTCAGGATGAAAACCAGGAAGCCGCAGAAGAGAAAGCCGAAGGCACCCCTGCAAGCAGGGATTACCAGCTGCGCTCGGCGCTGAACCTTCTCAAGGGGCTGGGGATTCTGAACAAGCGTGACAAGCCGGAACAGGAAAGCGCGGATTGAAAGCACCAGCAACGCTGATTGCAGCCATCCTCGCGGTGGTATCGCCCGCCGGCTCCGGGGAAGAGCGGGGTGATTCGCACCAGGTGCCACCTACCATAGCCATCATCATTGATGACATGGGGCATAACCTGGCAGAGGGCAAAAGGCTGATAGCTCTGGACCAGCCCATCACCCTGGCGTTCCTGCCATACCGCCGGCACACCACTGAACTGGCGGAGCAGGCCCACCGGCAGCAGAAGGAAATCATGCTTCATGCTCCCATGGCCAATACCCGCAATATTGGCCTTGGGCCTGGCGGCCTTAGCCCGGGCATGGACAAGGACAGCATGGCAACAACGCTACGCCGTGCGCTTCAGTCCATTCCCCATGTTCGTGGTGTAAATAACCACATGGGCAGCCTGCTCACCCAGCAACTGGACGCCATGGACTGGGTAATGGCAGAGCTTGACCACTACCCGGTCTATTTCGTTGACAGCCGCACCATTGCTTCGTCCATTGCCGGCGACGTGGCCGCCGCCTACCGTATACCCACCCTCACCCGTGATGTGTTTCTTGACCATGAGCAGAGCGAGGAATATGTCGACAAGCAGTTCCGGCTGCTGATCAAGCGGGCAAAGGAAAATGGCAGCGCCGTCGGCATCGGCCATCCTCACACCGTAACCGTGGATTATCTGGAAAAGCGCTTGCCGGAGCTGGACGAGGAAGGCATAGCCATCGCCACCGTCAGTGGCGTGTGGGCCATGAGAAATGGTAATCGGCCGATGTTTGCGGAAGGAGAGAAACGGGCAATTCGCCCAGCATTGGCAAAACAAGGTAGGTCGGATTAGGCAAAGCCGTAATCCGACAAACCCACTCCCGGCCTAATCCCGAACTTCAATCCCCTGCGCCTTCATAAACGCCTTGGCCTCAGGAATCGTATGCTGCCCGAAATGGAAGATCGACGCCGCCAGCACCGCATCCGCCCGGCCTTCCGTGACACCATCCGCCAGATGCTGAAGTTCGCCAACCCCACCTGACGCAATGACCGGCACCGATACCGCATCGCTGATGGCGCGTGTGAGCCCCAGATCAAAACCCACCTTGGTGCCATCCCGGTCCATACTGGTCAGCAGCAGCTCGCCGGCACCCATGGCCGTCATCTTGCAGGCCCATTCCACGGCGTCCAGCCCCGTGGGCTTGCGGCCGCCGTGGGTGAAAATTTCCCAGCGCGGCTCTTCCCCTTCAGCACTGACCCGCTTGGCATCAATGGCCACGACAATGCACTGGCTGCCAAAGCGGTCGGCGGCCTCGCGGACAAATTCCGGATTGAAGACTGCAGCGGTGTTGATGGATACCTTGTCGGCACCGGCGTTCAGCAGCTTGCGGATGTCTTCCACGGTGCGCACACCCCCGCCCACGGTGAGCGGGATAAATACTTCGGCGGCCATGCGCTCGACGGTTTCGTAGGTGGTATCACGGCTTTCGTGGCTGGCAGTAATGTCCAGGAAGGTGATTTCGTCGGCACCCTGCTCGTTATACTTGCGGGCCACTTCCACCGGATCGCCGGCATCGCGGATGTCGACGAAGTTGACGCCTTTTACCACGCGGCCCTTGTCCACATCGAGGCAGGGAATAATGCGCTTTGCCAGTGCCATATCGTCTTACCCCTTCAGGCTGTCACAGAAGGCCTGGGCTTCGGCCACATCCAGCGTGCCTTCGTAGATGGCCCGGCCGGTGATGGCGCCCAGTATGCCCTTGTCGGCAACGGTTGCCAGGCGCTTGAGGTCGTCCATGTTGGTCACGCCGCCGGAGGCAATCACGGGTATGCCGCCTTCTTCCGCCAGTGCAGCAGTGGCTTCAACGTTCACACCCTGCATCATGCCGTCGCGGCTGATATCGGTGTAGACGATGGCTTCGACGCCGTCGTTGGCAAAGCGCCTGGCCAGGTCGGTGGCCATGACTTCGGAAACTTCGGCCCAGCCGTCGGTGGCAACGCGGCCGTCTTTGGCGTCGAGGCCGACGATAATGTGGCCAGGGAACTGTTTGCACATTTCGGTGACGAATTCCGGCTCCTTGACGGCTTTGGTACCGATAATCACCCACTGTACGCCGGCTTTGAGGTAGGCCTCGATGGTTTCGGCGGAGCGGATGCCGCCACCGATCTGGATGGGCAGGTTCGGGTACTTGCGGGCGATGGCCTGGACAATTTCGCCGTTGACGGGTTCGCCGGCGAAGGCGCCATTCAGGTCCACCAGGTGGAGGCGACGGGCGCCAGCGTCTACCCAGCGGGTTGCCATATCAACAGGGTCGTCACCGAATACGGTGGAGTCGTCCATGCGGCCCTGGCGCAGTCTTACGCACTTGCCGTCTTTGAGGTCTATTGCCGGGATGATCAGCATTTTCCGGTCCAGTTGGTAAAGTTTTTCAGTAACTGCAGCCCTGCCCTGGCACTTTTTTCAGGGTGGAACTGCACCGCAAAGATGTTGTCTCTGGCCACCGCCGCCGCCAGGTCGACACCGTAGTGGGTGCGGCCGGCGATATCGGGGTTGCCGGCTGCTTCGGCGTAGTAACTGTGCACGAAATAGAAGCGGTCGCCGTCGGGGATGTCGTGCCACAGAGGGTGGTCCATGGTCTGGTGGACTTCGTTCCAGCCCATGTGGGGCACTTTCAGGCGTTCGCCGTTTTCCGTGAGGTTGTCGCCGAAGAAGCGGACTTCCGACTCGAACAGGCCGATGCAGTCCACCCAGCCGTTTTCTTCGCTGCGGGACATCAGGGCCTGCATGCCAACGCAGATGCCCAGCAGCGGCCGGTCGGCGGAGACTTCCTTCACCAGGTCGTCGATGCCCAGGCGGCGGATTTCTGCCATGCAGTCGCGGATGGCGCCGACGCCGGGAAGTATCACCCGGTCTGCGCTGCGGATCTGGTCGGCGTTGTCGGTGACCAGCACGCGGTTGTCCGGCGCTACGTGTTCGACAGCCTTGCTGACGGAATGAAGGTTACCCATGCCGTAGTCGATGATGGCAACGGTTTTCATGTGAAGAGAGACTTCCTGGATCGTGGTTTTCGGGATCGCTTACAGCGACCCCTTGGTGGACGGAGTTATGCCTGCCATGCGTTCGTCCATTTCAATAGCCATGCGCAGGGCGCGGCCGAAGGCCTTGAACACGGTTTCGATCTGGTGGTGGGTGTTCTTGCCCTTCAGGTTGTCGATGTGCAGGGTGACCATGGAGTGGTTCACAAAGCCATGGAAGAATTCCTCGAACAGGTCCACGTCGAAACCACCCACGGCACCGCGTGTGTAAGGCACATCCATCATCAGGCCGGGGCGGCCGGACAGGTCGATGACCACGCGGGAAAGGGCTTCGTCCAGCGGCACGTAGGCATGGCCGTAACGGCGGATGCCTTTTTTGTCACCCACGGCCTGCTTGAAGGCCTGGCCCAGGGTGATGCCGATGTCTTCCACGGTGTGGTGGTCGTCGATGTGCAGGTCGCCTTTCGACACGATGTTCAGGTCCACCAGCCCGTGGCGGGCGATCTGGTCCATCATGTGTTCCAGGAAAGGCACACCGGTGTCGAAGCTCGATTTGCCGGTGCCATCGAGGTCGATCTCGACGGTGATCTGTGTTTCCAGGGTATTTCTTTCTACCCGAGCCTTGCGTTCGGCCATGGGGGCTCCCAAGTCATCAATCGGCAGATGCCGGAAAAGTGTCTGCGCGTATTATACCTTTTATGCTTCCCTGCGTCCCGCAATGGGCTTTATGGCGATGATAGCCGCAACCATCAGAAGGCTTTCTTCAGGTTGTTCATGTAGGTATCCACCAGGCTGTTGAACTCGTGCTTGATCACGGGGCTGATCGCCAGCTTCAGCAGGCTGGGCAGTGGCACGGTCAGCTCGGCGCTGGTCTGGAATTTCACCGAGGTGGTGTTGTCGTCTTTTGCCTTGAGGGTCCAGGAGCCTTTCACAACGCCATTACCCTCACCTTTCACCGGCTCCCATGTGATCTTGCCGTTGTCTTTGTCGGCGTAATACTTACAGGCGTAAATGGACTGGATGGCATGCTTGTCCACGCCGACCTTTTCCATTTCCCAGCGGTAGGTGTTGTCGCCCAGGTCCACCAGGTTCTGCACCTTGGGGAAATGGCTTGCCGAGGCAGGAACATCCGCCAGCAGGTCAAAAACCTTGTCATATCCGGCCGGCATATCCAGCTCACGGTTCAGCTCGATTGAGACAGTTATAGCCACTGCTTGCTCCTTTTTATCTTTGTAAGACGCGCTTTACATTGTTGTGTAGAAATAAGGGGCCTATTTTGGCTGATCACTACCGTATTGTCATACATCCAGGCTTTTATTTTGTTACCCCTGGGTTATGCTTGGGCTAGTCATCTGCCCAGTAACCGGACACGAACTAACGGAAGGACGCCAGAATCATGAAAGCTGTTCGCTATGTGGCATACGCCATTGTCGGCCTTGTTATCCTTGCCATTGCAGCAGTGGCAATCGCCATCGCCGTCATCGATCCCAACACCTACAAGCCGCAGATAGAAAAGGTGGTAGAGGACAGCACCAATCTTGATCTGATTCTTTCCGGCGATATCGGCTGGTCGTTTATTCCGCTGGGGCTGGAACTTAACGATGTTGAGGCAACCCTTGAGGATGAGCGCCTGGTAAAGCTTGATCAGCTCGTCGCTCAGGTCAGCTTCTGGTCACTGGTGACCATGTCGCCACAGGTGGAAACCTTCCTGCTCAGTGGCCTTGATGCCCGCCTCTCGGTCGATGAAAACGGCTCTGGTAACTGGACGCGAATCATGCCAGAGGGCGAACCGGCTGAAGAAGAGGAAGCGCAACCTTCTGAGGAGGCGGCTGCCGACAGCGAAGGCGATCAGGAGCCACTGAATTTCAATGTTGAAAACGTTGAAATCAGTAATGCGCAAGTGCATTACGAAGACAAAACCACTGGCCAGTCCGTGACACTTGAAGACTTCACCGTAACGGCCAGCGAAATTACCCTTGGTTCCAGCTTCCCTCTGAACATTGGCTTCCGCTTCGCCACCAACCAGCCTGAATTTGAGGTGGTTGGCGACATCAGTGCCCGCCTTGCCGCCAACGAAGACCTGAACGAGTTTGGCGTATCGGGCCTCGAAGCCATCTTTGATATGAGCGGTGAGCCACTTGGCGGCGAATCCGTTCGGGCCGAACTTGCCGGCTCACTGGAAGCCAACCTTGAGAATGAGACCGCAACCCTGAGCGGTTTTACCGCCAGCCTGGCTGATCTGACCATGAATACCGACCTGTCTGTTAACGGCTTTGGTGACAAGCCACAGCTTGAGGGCAGCCTGAGCATTGACGAGTTCTCCCTGAAATCCCTGCTTGATGCCCTTGGTCAGCCTGCCATTGAAACCGAAGACCCGGATGTGATGAAGGCCATCGCCTTCTCCACCAATATCGGCGGCCCTGCCGGCACCGTAGAGCTGAGCGACCTCACCTTCAGCCTGGACGACACCACCTTCCAGGGTGGCGCCAGCTATGGCCTCGCCAACAGTGCCATCGGCCTTGATCTGCAGGGCGATGCCATTAATGCAGACCGCTATCTGCCACCTGCCAGCGATGAAGATGAAGAAGCCGCAGAGGAGGAGGCTCCGCAGGGGGGCGGCTCCGCGGAAGAAGGCGACCTGCTGCCGCTGGAAACGCTCCGTTCACTGGCACTGGACATCAACCTCGGGCTGGGTGAGCTGATCGTGAGCAATCTCACTATCAATGAGATCAAGTCCGTGATTACGGCCCGCGACGGTGTACTGAAAGTTGAAGACTTCAGCGGCAAGCTTTACGACGGCTCGTTTGCGGCCAATGCCACCCTGGATGCCCGCTCAGACAACCCGAAATGGACCATCACCAAGGACATCAGTAATGTTCAGACACTGCCACTGCTGACAGATCTGGCCGAGGTGGACATGCTTTCCGGTGGCGCCAACATGTCGGTGAACGTCGAGACCACCGGCAACCGCATCTCTGCCCTGCGCAGTAACGCCGATGGCGAGATCAGTTTCAATCTGGCGGAGGGTGAGTTCACCCGGATGAATCTGACCCGCATGGCCTGCCAGGGTATTGCCATGGTCAACCAGGAAAGCCTGAGCACGTCGGACTGGGGCACCAGTACACCGTTCAATGACATGAAAGGCACGTTCAAGATCGATGGCAACACCCTGAACAACACCGATCTGGTGGCGGCCCTTGCGGGCATGAGACTGGAAGGCGACGGCACCGTGGACCTGGCAGCCTCCGACCTGGATTATGAAATCGGCTTACGTGTCGTTGGCGAGATTCACCGTGATGAAGCCTGCCGGGTAACCGAGTACGTGGAAGATGTGGTCATCCCTGTAGAGTGCCGTGGCGATTTTGCCGAGGACCCGGCTGGCCTGTGTTCCTTCGACGGCTCCCGTTTCCGCGACACCCTCAAGACCATCGCGGCAAATGCGGCCCGCAAGAAAGTAGATGAAGAAACCGACCGGGCAAAAGAGAAGGCCGAAGAAAAGGCACGCGAGGAGATCGACAAACGCCTGGGTGAAGACGGTGACAAAATCAAAGACGCAGTCAAAGGCCTGTTTGGCAGATGAGCGACGGTTTCGCCCGCAAGCTACTGAATTGGTATGACCGCTACGGCAGGCACGACCTGCCGTGGCACCATGACCGCAACCCCTACCGCGTGTGGGTTTCGGAGATCATGCTGCAGCAGACCCAGGTCACAACTGTTATCCCCTATTTCCAGGCCTTCATGGAACGTTTCCCGGATGTGAAAGCCCTGGCTGAAGCGCCAGTGGACGACGTGCTCAGCCACTGGTCCGGCCTGGGCTATTACGCCCGCGCCCGTAACCTGCAGAAAGCCGCCCGACAGGTTGTTGAACTCCATGGCGGGGAATTTCCCGCAGACCAGGAACAACTGGAAGCCCTGCCGGGGATCGGCCGCTCCACTGCCGCAGCCATTCTCGCCCAGGCCTACCAGCAACGGGCCGCCATACTGGATGGCAATGTAAAACGGGTACTGGCCCGCTACCACGCCATCCCCGGCTGGCCCGGCCAAACCAGTGTACTGAACCAACTCTGGAAACGCGCTGAAGAGCACACGCCCCACGAGCGCATCCGCGACTACACCCAGGCCATCATGGACCTCGGAGCCATGGTCTGCAGCCGCAGCCGGCCGGCCTGCGAAAATTGTCCGCTGCAGACAGGATGCGAAGCCTACGCCAGGGGTGAAACCAGCCTCTACCCCGGGTCAAAGCCCAGGAAGGCAAAGCCGGAAAAAACCACCTGGATGGTGATACTGGAAGACCATCACGGGCGCATCCTGCTCGAGCGCAGGCCACCCTCCGGCATCTGGGGCGGGCTCTGGAGCCTGCCGGAACTGGACCCGACCTACGGCCCGGAGGAACTGCCAGAAGCCTGCGAACAGGCCTTCGGCTTCAACTGCAGTGAACCGCAGCTCAACAGCAGCTTCCGCCACACCTTCAGCCACTACCACCTGCACATCCAGCCCGCGCGGCTGACAGTAACCAGCCCCTCCGGGGTCTGTGATAACGAAAACCGGCGCTGGATCCACCGGGACGAAGCCCTCACCCTGGGCCTGCCCGCTCCGATTCGAACCCTGCTGACCTCACCGGAACAGACCATCCTGATCTGAACTGGCATCCGTCAATGCGCCTGCCCGATGATCTGTTATCATCCCTGCAGATTCCGCAAGACCATCTCCAAACAGGAGCAGACATGAGCCGCACCGTATTCTGTCGCAAATACCAGGAAGAACTCGAAGGGCTGGACTTCCCGCCCATGCCCGGCAAAAAAGGTGAAGACATCTACGAGAACATCAGCAAGAAAGCATGGGAAGAATGGCAGGCCCAGCAGACCATGCTGATCAACGAAAAGCACCTGAGCCTGATGGACCCGAACACCCGCAAGTACCTGCAGGCACAGATGGAACGCTTTTTTAACAACGAGCCTTTCGACAAGGCCGAAGGGTATGTGCCACCGGAGAATTAAGCCCACCCAACCTGCGGAAGCGCCTGTTAAAATTTTCCCGGAACAGCCTTGACTCAGGCAACCTAAACCGGTTTAATAGCGCCCCGTTGCACAGCAGTACCGCAACGCGCCCGGATAGCTCAGTTGGTAGAGCAGGGGATTGAAAATCCCCGTGTCGGTGGTTCGATTCCGCCTCCGGGCACCATCATATTCAACAACAAAGCCCGCTAATCAGCGGGCTTTGTTGTTTCTGCCACTCATCAAAAGCGATGTTATTCGCTCACAACGGTAACCGGCCCGGTAGCGTGCCTGACAACCTTTTCGCTGATACTGCCAAGGGTAAGGCTTCGCACCATTGAATGGCCGCGTCTTCCCAGATACAAGTGGGAGCCCGGGTGCTCTTCAAGATATTCGATGATTTCCTTGGCAGGGTCACCTTTGAGAAGGATTTCTTCAGAAGGCTCGGCTATGCCACTCACAGTTTCCTTTGCGGCATCGAATATTTTGCGGCCGTACTCTTCGGCCTCTTTTTCAAGTTCAGTCGGCCACACCCCGCTGACAACCAGTTTCTCTAACCTGGTACCCGGAAAGACGGCTAACAGTTTGAGTGGCTTGCCCGTCACTTTGGCCATGTTGGCGGCCATTTTTGCGGCATGTAATGAATGATCCGAACCGTCACAAGCGACCACGATGTTTGAATTACCTTTCGCCATGATGCTTTCTCCGTTTGAATTGGTTGCATTACCAACGTATCACTGACGCAGACCCCGGCCCGTTGACTCAGGTCAATACCACCGGACGAGCCTACAAAAACTGAAGACTCCGACATAAACCATAGCACATGCATGCAATGACCTACGGAGCTCCACTATCCGACAACACAAGTGCCCGCCCTGCGCTCAAGAATGGCCAGCGCGTCTTCCAGCCTGCCAATACCACTGAGGCCTCCACTTTCCGCGAAGCTGCTTGCCGCCGACAATTTCGGCCCCATGGAGCCGGCGGGCAGATCCAGTTTCCCGGCATCGGCCACAGTCAGCTCCGGGATTGGTGAAGCGGTGTCTTTGCCAAAGTCACGGTAGATGGCATCTACATCGGTCAGCAGCAGCAATGCATCCGCACCCAGTTGACGGGCCAGGAGCGCACTGGCGGCATCCTTGTCGATGACAGCCTCCACGCCAATCATGCTGCCGTCGTCCCGCCGCAGAACGGGGATACCGCCACCTCCGGCGCAGATCACGACAACGCCCTGCTCCAGCAGCAACTGCAGCACCCGCATATCGGGAATCTCCAGGGGCTTCGGCGAGGGCACTACCCGCCGCCACTTGTCACCGTCCTGTGCAATCTGCCAGCCGGCCGCTTCCGCTTTGGTCTCGGCTTCTTCCCGGTCGTACACCGGCCCGACAAATTTCGTGGGATGGCGAAAGGCCGGATCGTCCTGGTCCACCAGTACCTGGGTGAGCAGGGTTGCCACGGGCCGGTCATGGCCCAGGGCATTTTCCAGTTCCTGTTCGATGATGTAGCCGATCATGCCCTCGGTTTCGGCACCGAGCACATCCAGAGGGTAGGCCTCTTCCGGTTTGTAGGCAGCGCCCTGCAGGGCCAGCAGACCTACCTGGGGGCCGTTGCCGTGGGTGATAACCAGTTGGTGACCGGCCCGGACAATCTCTGCCAGGGATTCAGCGGCAATTTTCACATTGGTGCGCTGGGCCTGGGCCGTCAGGGGCTCTCCACGCCGCAACAGGGCATTACCTCCAAGGGCTGCTACCACAAGCATGTCAGACTCCTCCTGTCAGGCTCCCAGCGTGGCGACGAGCACCGCCTTGATGGTGTGCATCCTGTTTTCCGCCTGATCAAACACAATGGAGGCCGGGCTTTCGAAGACGTCGTCGGTCACTTCCATGGCGTCGATGCCGAACTCTGCCTGCATCTCCTTGCCAACTGTCGTTTCGGTGTTGTGAAACGCCGGCAGGCAGTGCATGAATTTCACCCGGGGGTTGCCGGTTTTCTCCATCAGGGCGGCGTTAACCTGGTAGGGCTGCAACAGCTTGATGCGTTCCGCCCACTTCTCCCTGGGTTCGCCCATGGACACCCACACGTCGGTATAGACAAAATCCACACCTGCAACGGCAGCGTCGATATCGTCAGTGATCATGATTCGTGCGCCGGTTTCATCGGCAATGGCCTGAGCTTCCTTCTGAATCGCCTCGCTGGGCCAGCAGGCCTCCGGGGCGCACAGCCGCACATCCATACCCATCTTGGCGCCACCTATCAGCAGGCTGTCCCCCATGTTATTGGCGGCATCGCCGATGAAGACATAGGCCACGTCCCGCAGGGGCTTCTCGATATTTTCCTGCATGGTCAGAAAGTCAGCCAGGATCTGGGTAGGGTGAAACTCATTGGTCAAGCCATTGTAGACGGGCACCCCGGCGTACTGCGCCAGCTCTTCCACAACGGCCTGGCCGAAGCCCCGATACTCGATGGCGTCATACACACGGCCCAGCACGCGGGCGGTATCCTTCACCGATTCCTTGTGGCCGATATGGGTGCCCGTCGGCCCCAGGTAGGTGACCCTGGCACCCTGGTCAAAGGCCGCCACTTCAAACCCCACCCGGGTGCGGGTGGAGTTCTTTTCGAAAATCAGCGCGATGTCCTTGCCCTGTAACCGCGGCACTTCCGTGCCGGCATACTTTGCAGTTTTCAGGTCGGCGGATAACTTGAGCAGAAAGCCGATCTCCCGGGGCGAAAAGTCCCGCAGGGTCAGAAAATGCCGGTTCCTGAGATTGAAAGCCATAATGTTGCTCCTTCCTTGTCAGATGGCGTCGCGAATGGTCGGGCAGCTCATGCAGCGTCCACCGCCCCTTCCCCGGCCAAGCTCTGCGCCGGGTATGGCCAGCACCTCAATGCCGGCTGCATCCAGAGCCGCGTTGGTGTCATCATTGCGGTCGTAACCAATTACCACGCCCGGGCTCAGTGCCAGCACGTTGTTGCCATCGTTCCACTGCTCACGCTCCCGTTCAGCGGGGGTGTCGCCGCCGGTTGGAACCACTTCCAGTGAGGCATAGCCCAGCACATCCGCCACCACATCAAACAGGGGCCGCGGGTCCTGGTGAAACGCCAGGTGTTTGCTGCCCTTGCCCGGTCGCAGGTCGTAACAGACCATTTCGTCGGCCACCTCCTTGAAGGTGGTCACCACATTGCCGCCGCAGAATGTAAAGACCGTATCCAGGTGCATGGCGGAACGGGTCTTCGGGATCTGGCAGGCGATTACCCGGTCAGCAGTGCCGCTGTCGAAAAGGGCCCTGGCCAGTTGTCCGATCGCCTGGGGGGAGGAGCGCTCGCCCATGCCCACCAGCAACGCGCCATTGCCGACCGGCATGATGTCTCCACCTTCGAGGGTGGCCAGGGCATGATCCCTGAGAGGATCGCCCCAATGCACGTTGACCTTGCCGGCGAATATCGGGTGGAACCGGTAGATCGCGCTCATCAGCAGGGTTTCCGGTTTGCGCGCCGCCCAGTACATGGGGTTCAGGGTGACTCCGCCGTAGATCCAGGCGCTGTTATCCCTGGTGAACAGGAAGTTCGGCAGTGGTGGCAGCACGAACCCGTGGGGCCCCAGGTGGTTGCCAAACAGCCCGGAAGGATCAAATGGCAGGTCACTTACCTCCAGGCCACCAATCAGGAACTCCGCCAGAGTCTGGCCCGGCAGCTCATCCATCCAGGCACGAAGGTCGGAGACCATGCCCACCCCGATGTGGTTCCAGGTGATGCGGTTGTCCAGAATCCAGGCCCTCGCCTCCGGGATATCCAGGGTGTCCGCCAGCAGTTCGTTGACATCCAGTACATCCACGCCCCGGTCGCGCATCAGCCCGGCGAATACATCGTGGTCTTTCTGGGCCTGCTTGACCCAGAAAACATCATCAAACAGCAGTGCATCGCAGTTGGAGGGTGTCAGCCGCCGATGGGCAAGCCCCGGGCGGCAGACGATGACCTGCCGCAGGGTTCCGGTCTCGGAATGAACACCAAGAGTGTGCTCGGCCATGTCGCATGCTCCTTTGCCTTGAGTTTCGGAAAGAGTTACAGGAACGCACCGATGCTGATCACCACAGTAATAAACACGGTAAGAATCAATAACAGGGGCCAGATAAAGGCCAGCCAGCGGTCGTAAGAGACACGGCCGATGGCAAGGCCGCCAACCACCACGGCGAAGGTGGGGTTAATCAGGTTTACCAGCCCGTTCGCTGACTGGAACGCCGTAACCACCAGATCACGCCCCACGTTGGCAAAGTCCGCCAGCGGAGCAAGGATTGGCATTGACAGCACTGCCAGGCCCGATGACGAAGGCACGAAGAAACTCATGCCCACTTCTATCCAGAACATCAGGTTGATAAAGGCCAGTTCCGGCAAACCACCGAGAGTGGTCTCGGCACTATGCAGGATGGTATCGGCAATCATGCCCTGCTCCATGATCACCACAATGCCACGGGCCAGGCCGACTACCAGGGCCACGCCGAGCAGGTCACGGGCGCCATCCACAAAACTGCTGGTCAGCTTTTTCTCACCCAGGCGGGCAATGATGCCAATCACGATGGCGGAGCCAAAGAAAAGCGCCCCCATCCTGGCCATCCACCAGCCCTGGGAGGATACACCCCAGATCATCACGATGAAGGTAAGCGCGAAGATGATCAGGGCAATTTTCTGGGTGCCTGTCAGCGCGAAATCTTCCAGCTCATCATGACCCTTGAGGAAAAGCTTGCGATGCGCATCCCTCTGCCTGGCAACCACTGAGCAGGACGGATCCGCCTTGACCCGGTGGGCATAGCGCATAACATAGGCTGCACAGATAATGAGACCACCTACAAGAAGCACAAACCGCAGCACAATGCCGTCAGTAAAGGGGATTTCAGCGGCGTTGGAGGCAATGACGGTTGCAAAGGGGTTGATAGTCGACCCCAGTACACCGATACCGGCACCCACAAGAATGATGGCGACACCGGTAACCGCGTCATACCCGGCCGAAATGATCACCGGAATCAGGATGGCATAGAAAGCCAGGGTCTCCTCTGCCATGCCGTAGGTCGTACCCCCAAGTGCAAATAACGTCATGAGGATTGGAATCATCCATATCTCACGCCCTTCCAGCCGGTGCATGGCGCTGCGAATGCCCGTGTCGATGGCGCCGGTGGCGTTCATCACGCCCAGGAACCCGCCGAGAAAAAGGATGAAAAGGGCCACGTCAATGGCGTTGGCCGCGTAACTGTCCGGGTCATAGAAGCCCGCCGTGGGGGCCAGCATCACATCAACAAAACCCTGGGGGTTGGGGTCGACGGTTTCATAGGTGCCGGGTACCGCTACTTCACGCCCGACTTCTTCGTTCATTGACCGTTCATACTGCCCTGCCGGAATAATCCAGGTCAGCGCTGCCACCAGAATGATAAGCAGGAACAGGATGGTGTAAGCTGTGGGAAATCGCGTTGCCAGGTCTTCCTCGGGATTTTGGGAGGGTGTTTTTTCATCAGTCACGTGGCGTCTCCTTTGCACAGTGGCTTGCTGATGGCACAGTCCATCTTTCTGAGTATGGGCTCCATGGCCTGTACAAATCCTGACCAGGATCAATTCTGACACTTACAAGGGAACAACTATGCTTCTCCCGTTTCTGGCCATTCTGATGGGTCTTGCATTGCTGGTATGGAGTGCAGGGCGTTTTGTCGAGGGTTCCGCTGCGGTAGCCGGGCATTTCGGTATGCCGCCGCTGCTGATCGGCATGGTGGTGGTCGGTTTCGGCACCTCGGCACCGGAAATGGTGGTCTCGGCGCTGGCAGCCAGCCAGGGCAACCCGGGGCTGGCGCTGGGCAATGCCTATGGCTCCAACATTACCAACATTGCGCTGATCCTTGGCATTACCGCACTGATCAGCCCCATTGCTGTCCAGTCCCAGGTAATGCGCAAGGAGTTGCCGATACTCACGGGCGTTACCGCCCTGGCAGCCTGGCAGTTATGGGATGGTATGCTGACATTAACGGACGCCCTTGTGCTGCTGGGCGTATTTTTCGTTCTGATGGCCTGGTCGATTCGTCAGGGCATGACCCAGAAAGCCGATGCTCTGGGCGCAGAGATCGCCGAGGAGATGAGCCACCGATTCATGCCTCTTCGCAGCGCGGTGCTGTGGCTGGTTGCCGGCCTGGTACTGCTGATCATCAGCTCGCGCATGCTGGTGTGGGGAGCGGTTGATGTTGCCCAGGGCTTTGGGGTGAGTGATCTTATTATTGGCCTGACCATTGTCGCGGTGGGCACTTCCCTGCCGGAACTGGCATCCTCGGTGATCGCCGCCCGCAAGGGTGAGCATGATATTGCCCTGGGCAACATCCTGGGTTCAAACCTGTTCAATACCCTCGCGGTTGTGGGCATTGCCGGGACAATCAGCCCCATGGCGGTGGCGCCGGAGGTGTTCTACCGCGACATTGCGGTCATGTCCGCTCTCACCCTTTCGCTGTTTGTATTCGGCTATGGATTCCGCAAACCGGGGCGGATTAACCGAATGGAAGGTGGCCTGCTAGTGGCCTGTTTCCTGGCCTATACTGCCTACCTGATCTCAACGACCTTTACGCCATAAGGCAGCCAGGCACCGCCGGCAACTCAGCCAAGCATGCATTCCCGCGACAGCTTCTGGCTGACTTGCCGTCGCTGGCGGCGCAGGCGATTGCCCTGGTCGTTGGAGTAACCGGCCCGCAACTGTTGCTGGATGTTGTTCAGCCGCTCCCTGTAGCCGTTACAGCGCACCTCTTTGCGCTCCAACTCTCTTGCTTTCCGTTGTCCGTCAGTTTTCCGTGCAGTATCACCTTTGGCACCAAGGCTACGATTGATCTGGCGGTTGATGGTACTGACCCGCTTGCCCCGGGGAATGTTCTCCCGCATGGGAATCAATGACGGGCGGCGGAGCTCCACCGGCTCATGCGCCCGGTCTTCCGGTTTGATGTCGGTAAAATGAGCCACTCCCTGGTCATCAATCCAGGTATAAACCTCTGCGGCGGAAACGGCGGGGATAAATACACATACGAAAACTGCAATCTGCCTCCATGGCATTGATGTCCACTCCCTGTGGTTTGTTTGATAGCGCGGGCATTATAAACAAAACCACAGGCGAGTGGAGCGTGCCAGGGCACAGTTCAGGTATCCAGCAACTCAATCCAGTGCTGAACCGGCACCTGCGCTTTGGTTTCCAGGTGCATCTGGCAACCGATATTGGCGGTTACTATGCGGTCCGGGTTGTCCACGGTCAGGGCCTTGAGCTTGTTGTTCAGCAGGCGCTGGCTGAGCTCCGGCTGGAGGATAGAGTATGTGCCGGCGGAACCGCAGCACAGGTGCTTCTCTTTGGTATTCGCCAGTTCGATCCCTGCCTTGCGTAGCACCTGGTCCACAACTCCGCTCTGTTGCATGGCGTGCTGAAGGGTGCAGGGGCAGTGGAACGCGACCTTGCCGGCACCCTTGGGAACCTCGAGCTTTTCCAGGTCCTGCTGGAGCAGAAAGGCACCCAGGTCGATAGTCATGTCGCTGACCTTCTGCGCCTTGGCAGCGTATACCGGGTCATCACGCAAGAGGTGGCCATAATCCTGCACCATGGCACCACAACCGGAGGCCGTCATGATGATGGCCTCGGCGCCGGCATCAATGGCGGGCCACCAGGCGTCGATGTTGCGGCGCATGGCGTCGAGGGCCTTGTCATGTTCCGAGAGGTGATGGTTTACGGCGCCACAACAACCGGCTTCCGGTGCCTCCACCATGGTGATACCGAGCTTGTCGAGCACGCGTGCCGCGGCGGCGTTGGTGTTGGGCGTGGCTGAGGGCTGAACACAGCCGGCCAGGGCTAGCACGATGCGTTCGTGGCTCGCTGCCGGCCAGGGTCTGGCCTGCTTTCTTGGCGGCACTTTGGTGCGCAGCTTTTGCGGCAACACGGGGCGGAACATCTGGCCCATGCGCAGCAGCAATCCGAACAGTTTCCTGTTGGGAATGACTCGCCCGAGCCCCCAACGTATCCAGCGTTCTTTGGGCGCGCGGGGCATCTCTTTTTCCATGAGGCCCCGGCTGATGTCCACCAGCCGGCCGTATTTGACGCCTGAGGGGCAGGTGGTTTCGCAGCTGCGGCAGGTGAGGCAGCGGTCCAGGTGTTCCCGGGATTTTTCGGTGACTTCTTCGCCTTCCAGGAACATTTTCATCAGGTAGATGCGGCCGCGGGGGCCGTCGCGTTCGTCGTTCAGTTCCTGGTACGTCGGGCAGGTGGCGGTGCAGAAGCCGCAGTGTACGCAGGCCCGCAGGATGGACTCGGCTTCCTGGCCTTCTGCTGTGTTGGCGAATTGTTGGACTAGATTGGTTTGCATGGTTTACCTGCTTATCAACTTTGGTGCTTGAGCTGTCGGGGTAGGGCTATCTGAAATACGCTGCGAGCCCATCCATGGGCGCTTGGGCTCCGCCATCCATGGCTCCGCACAATTTCAGATAGCCCTACCCCGCCAGCTCCCAAATTTCTTTACTGGCCGCCAGACCAGAATTCCGATGCGGAGAGGCAGGGAGCCCCCTTCCGGAACTGTGCGGAGCCATGGATGGCGGAGCTCAAGCGTCACATGGATGTGCCGCAGGAGCGTGTTCCGGAAGGGGGCTCCCTGCCTCTCCGCCAACTCCAAACTCCCTGTCATAGCCAGCTATACAACCTTCCCGGGTTAAAAATACCGTCGGGATCGAACGAGGCCTTCAGCCGGCGCTGGATTTCCTTTAAAGCCCGGGGCTGGTGATGCATGACTTCGTCCGTGCGGTCACCGCCGCGGAACAGGCTTACCTGGCCGCCGGCACGCTGGGCCAGGGTTTCCAGTTGGGCGATGTCGGCTTCGCTGCGATACCAGCGCTGGGAGCCGGCCCAGTCGATCAGCCAGGGGCCGTCCAGGTCCGGGTTGGTGGCGGTGGAGCCTACGGAGAAACGCCACAGGGGCTGTTCCCCGGCGAAAAACTCATGCTGCATATGCTGGAGCTGGCGCCAGAAATCGTCCCCCTGCTCCATCACCTCGCCAGACCATTTTTCAGCGGTGGCTTCCACGGCGGATTTGGCGCCGGCGAGGCGGAGATATACTTTGCCGTCCACCCAGGCCGCGCCGGTGATGGGCTTGGATTCTTTGGCGCGGCTGTTCATGTACTGGATAACATCCTCCAGTGCCATGTCCTGTACCAGGGTGAGAGACATGGCCGGTTTTGGCATGACCTTGAGGCTGATTTCGGTTATGGCACCCAGGGTTCCCATGGCGCCGGCCTGGAGCCGTGAGGTGTCGTAGCCGGCGACGTTTTTCATGACCTGGCCGCCAAAACGCAGGTGTTCACCCTTACCGTTGAGCAGTCGGATGCCCAGCACCTGGTCCCGCACCGAACCGGACCAGGGGCGTGCCGGGCCAGAGAGATTGCAGGCCAGGGTGCCGCCCAGGGTGGAAGCGTCACCGAACCTCGGGGGTTCGAAGTGCAGGCACTGGCCTTCTTCAGCCAGGGTGGCTTCGATTTCCGCAAGGGGTGTGCCCGCGCGGGCGGTCAATACCAGTTCCACCGGGTGGTATTCAACGATGCCGGTGTGTTCCGCCATTTTCAGGGTATCGGCATCGGTATCGGCAGCACGCCCCATAAAGGTTTTGGTGCCGCCACCTTCAATGTTCAGTTTTCGGCCCGACTGGCGGGCCTGAAGAATCTGCTCTTTCAGCTTGTCAGCAATATCAGCCATGGGCAGCTTCCACCGTCTCATGCTCGTGTTGTTTGTGTTCCAGGGACCGGTACTCCTGGCAGAAACGCAGGGCGGGTACGCCCTTGCCGGGGTTGAGGATACCGGATGGATCGAAAGCCGCCTTCACATCATGGAACTGCTGCAGCTCCTCATCGTTGAACTGCACGGCCATCTGGCGGATTTTTTCCACGCCCACACCGTGCTCGCCGGTGATGCAGCCACCCACCTCCACGCAGAGATTGAGGATGCGGCCACCAAAGGCCTCGGTGCGTTCGAACTCGCCGGGGACGTTGGCATCAAACAGGATCAGCGGGTGCAGGTTGCCGTCGCCGGCGTGGAATACGTTGGCCACTCTCAGCCCGAATTCCTCCGACATTTTTTCCATTTCCAGCAGCACATGGGCCAGGTACCGCCGCGGGATGGTACCGTCCATGCAGTAATAATCCGGCGAAATTCGACCCACCGCCGGGAAGGCGGACTTGCGGCCCTTCCACAGCAGCGCGCGCTCCTCCTCGCTCTGGGAGGTTTTCACCGAGGTGGCACCCAGTTCGCGGAACAATGCTTCAGCCTGTGCGATGTGCTCATGCACTTCCTCTTCCGTGCCGTCCACTTCGCACAGCAGCAGCGCCTTGGCTTCCCGCGGGTAGCCTGCCTGGGCGAAATCGTCGGCGGCAATAATGGCATGGCCATCCATCATTTCCAGGCCACCGGGAATGATGCCATGGGAAATGATGCCACCCACCGCATCGCCGGCCTTCTGCACGCTGTCAAAGCCTGCCATGACCACCTGGGCCACTTCCGGTTTCGGCAGCAGTTTGACCTTTACTTCGGTGACGATGCCCAGCAACCCCTCGGAGCCGGTCATCAGTGCCAGCAGGTCCATGCCGCACACGTCCAGGGCATCGCTGCCTATGGTCACGCGCTCGCCCTCGGCGGTGATCATTTCCACACTGAGGATGTTATGTACCGTCAGGCCGTACTTCAGGCAGTGCACACCGCCGGAGTTCTCGGCCACATTGCCACCGATGGTGCAGGCAATCTGGGAGGAAGGATCCGGGCCATAGTAAAGGCCGAATTCCGCGGCTTCCTCGCTGATGGCCAGGTTCCGGACGCCGGGCTGCAGCCTGGCGGTCCGCGCCAGTGGGTCTATGTCCAGGATGCGGTTGAACTTGGCCAGCGACAATACCACACCTTCCTTGTGGGGCATGGCGCCGGCACTGAGGCCCGTCCCGGCACCACGGGCCACTACCGGCACATGGTGCTCGTTACAGATGCGCATCACCCGCTGCACCTGCTCTGCGGTTTCCGGCAGCACCACGAGCATGGGCATCTCGCAGTACATGGACATGCCGTCGCATTCGTAGGGCTTCATGGTTTCGTCGTCGGTAATGACGAAATCCGGGTCGATAAAGGCGCGGAACTGTTCTGCCAGCTCCGCTCTGCTGATTTTCGGCGTGGTGGTCATATCAGCCTCTGGTTCTGGAACGCTGTGATTGTGACAACCATCAACCACGTTTGGTTTCAAAATAATCGATGCCGGCCTGGGCACAATCCATATCCTGCTGGGGTGTGCCGGAGCTGAGACCGATGCCGCCGACGACCTCACCGTCGACGATAACCGGCAATCCGCCACCTACCGAGCTTATACGGCCACCCACCTCGGTGTGGATTCCGAACCCCAGCTTGCCAGGCACATTGCCTGCGTTGTAATCGTGGGTGGCTTTCTTGGCCGCCGACGCAGTGAACGACTTGTCCTGGGCGATAGTCACGCTTGAAATCTTGCCACCGTCCATACGCTCAAAGGCAATCAGGTTCCCGGACTCATCGGTAATGGCGATGCACATGGGCACGCCGATTTCCCGTGCCTTCTGGGCAGCGCCTTCGATCAATAGCCTGGCATCTGCCAGGTCGAGCCTTGTAACTGTCAACATAAATGCTTCCTCCTCATTCAGGCTTGAACCAGTGGTTAGTGCTTCTCAACAAGCCGTGATACACGTAATGATTACGATAGTCGTCGTCTGGCTGCCTTTAGTCCAGAGTAATGGCCAGTGGTCAGACCAGTTTTACAACCGCCCGATGGACGAATGCGGCGTAATGAGCCATATTTAGGCCCCCGGAAGATGTTTTCAGAATTATCGAATCCATAGAAATAACTGGTCAGTCCAGTAAGCACTGGCAGGTAAAACCATGGCAATCGCTCAGGATATTTCCTTTCGACTTGAACAGCTGATTCTTGATGGTGGCCTGACTCCGGGACAGAAAATGCCATCGGAACGACAACTGGCGACCCGCCTTGGTGTATCACGCGCCATTATTCGCGAGTCTCTGCATGAGCTGCAGGGCCGTGGCGTCATTGAGACCAGGCATGGAAAGGGTTCGTTTGTCGCCCGCATCGTGCCCGTTGACGAGGGTAGCACTGGCGACAGCCCGCTACAGCAGATGTTCAACGGCCACCCGCGAACCCTCTATGACCTGCTGGAAGTACGGGAGCAACTCGAGGGCCAGGCCGCTTACCTGGCGGCAGAGCGCGCCACCGACCTGGATCTTCACCGCATCACCAGGGCCTACGAAGCCCTGGAGCAGACCAATCCCCTCACCAACGCCGATCCCGATCACAGCTTTCACCAGGCTATTGTAGAAGCCTCCCACAACCCGGTGCTGGTGCATGTTCTCAGCGGACTCAAGAACCTTATGCTATTGACGGTACAGGCATCCGTTGCGAATCTGAATCCACAGGAAGAGTTGCGTAAAGCAATTTCCCGGCATCACAAGCGCATTTATAGGGCGATAATGGCCAGAAAACCGCAAGCCTCCAAACGCATCGCAATGGAACACGTGCGCTTTGTCAGGGACGCCATGCACGATATTGAACAGCAGGGTACATCCATTTTAAGAATGCCCGCCAATACACCAGAATCAGGGGCTTCGACCACACAGAATTGATAATTGGCGAACGGCTTGCATAGTTGCTGCGTTCATCCACACTTAAATCAGCGGACCAGGGATAAAAACGACAAAACCCCTCTCCCGGGGATTGATTTTCCAGACCACTGTCCGTAAAACTTGCGCCTTTATCGAGAAAGCCTCAGGAGCCATCTATGGCGGAAACAGCGCCTCTGATCTGCAGGGATATCCACAAGACCTTCGACCAGCTGGAAGTACTCAAGGGTATTTCACTGGAAACAAGAAAAGGCGATGTCGTATCCCTGATCGGTAGCTCCGGCTCCGGTAAAAGTACCTTTCTGCGCTGCATCAACATGCTGGAAACCCCCACATCCGGCGACATTATCGTGCACGGCGACCCGATTCGGTTCACAACCAACCGCAAAGGTGAGCGTGTACCTGCCGACAACAGGCAGGTTGAGCTGATCCGCGCCCGGCTGTCCATGGTGTTCCAGAGTTTCAATCTCTGGTCGCACATGACCGTTATGGAGAACATCATTGAAGCCCCGGTTCACGTCCTCAAGGTTCCCAAAAAAGAAGCCATCGAACGGGCTGAAGCCTACCTGAACAAGGTGGGCATCTATGAACGCAAGGACTACTACCCGGCCCAGATGTCCGGCGGCCAGCAGCAGCGGGCAGCCATTGCCAGGGCACTGGCGATGGAACCGGAAGTCATGCTGTTTGACGAGCCAACCTCCGCCCTTGACCCGGAGCTGGTCGGCGAAGTGTTGCGAGTCATGCAGAACCTGGCCGAAGAAGGCAGAACCATGATCGTGGTCACCCACGAAATGTCTTTTGCCCGGGATGTGTCGACTCAGGTCCTGTTCTTGCATCAGGGTGTGATCGAGGAGCAAGGCACACCGGACAAGGTATTCGACAACCCGGACTCGGAACGAATGAGGCAGTTTCTGGCTCCCAAGTTCTGATGTGCGTGCTATCTTGAAATCAGCAGAAAGGCAGGCCACTGCCGATAATAAAGCCCACAAGGCAAATAACGACTGGAGAAGTGACTCATGAGAAAACTGATTGTTGCAGCAAGCGTTGCCCTGGCCATGATGGCCGGCGTTGCTCACGCCCAGGAACGTGATCTTCGCATCGCGTTCGATGTGCCCTACGAGCCGTTCGAGTACAAAGACGAAGACGGTGAACTGACCGGTTTTGAAGTGGAACTGGCCGAAGCCATGTGTGAAGAGATGGGCGCCAACTGCGAGTTCGTCATCCAGGCATGGGACGGTATGATTCCGGGCCTGCTGGCACGGAAGTTCGACCTGATCATGTCCTCCATGTCCATCACCCCGGAGCGTGCTGAGCGGGTACTGTTCTCGGATCCGTACTACAACACCCCGGGCGGCTGGTTCGGCCCTGAAAGCTTCGACACCGACGTGACCGACATGGAAGCCATGGAGGGTATGACCGTTGGCGTTCAGCGTGGCACCACCATGGACACCTATGTTACCGAGGAAATGGGCGGCGTGGTTTCCATCAAACGCTACACCACCGCGGACGACATGGTCCTGGACCTTGAAGGCGAGCGCCTGGATGTGGTCTTTGTGGACTACCCGGTCGGTGAGCAGACCGTGCTGAGCAAAGACGGCTTCAAGGAAGTCGGCGAACCGGTCAAGCTGGGTGAAGGTGTAGGCGTTGCCATGCGCAAGCGTGACAAGGACCTGGCCGACGAAGTGAATGCGGCCCTGGCGACCCTGAAGGAAGATGGTACGTACGACACCATCATGGAAAAGTACTTCGATTACGACATCAAGATGTAAAACAGACCGAGGGGCAGCCGCTGTGGCTGCCCCTGATTACCGGACGCTCCAATGATCGACTTGAAAGGCTACGGGCCGGCCCTGTTGGAAGGGGCGGTAGTGACCATTGAACTGGCCTTCCTCTCCCTTACCCTGGCGGTGATTCTCGGGCTGATCGGCGCCTCTGCCAAATTGTCCAAAAGCCGTGTCGCCATAGGGGTCGCCACCACCTACACCACCCTGATCCGTGGCGTGCCCGACCTGGTGATGATGCTCCTGTTTTACTACGGCGGTCAGGTGGCTGTTAACAACCTGTCGGATTATCTGTATGACGCCCATGGGGTGGATTTCTTTTTCCAGTTCGACCCCTTTATTGCCGGCGTTCTCACCATCGGCCTGATTTTCGGCGCCTATATGGCAGAGACCTTCCGGGGCGCCTTTCTGGCGGTGGAAAGCGGCCAGATAGAAGCTGCCCGTGCCTATGGCTTCAGCCGCTGGCGTACATTCCACCGAATCATCTTTCCGCAGATGCTGCGTCATGCCCTGCCCGGTATTGGCAATAACTGGCAGGTGCTGCTGAAAACCACCGCACTGGTATCCATTATCGGCCTGACCGATATGGTGCGCGTGGCAGAGGAGGCCGCCAAGGCGGAGCGTATGCCATTCCATTTCTTTATTCCGGTTGCCTTTGTCTATCTCAGCCTGACTGCCGGTTCCGAGCTGTTCATCAAGTGGCTCACCAAGCGCGCCAATGTCGGCGTGGTGCAGGGGACCTGAACCATGCCGGAATTTATCGCTGAATTGCTCAACCGCAACGACATCTTTACCGCGTCGACCATCATGGAATACTGGGAAGGCATGGTCCTCACCGTGCAACTGGTGTTCCTGTCGCTGATTCTCGGCCTGGTACTCGCGGTGCCGCTGGCCATCATGCGGACATCCAAGAACCCGCTGATCAATACCCCGGTATGGCTGTACACCTACGTTTTCCGTGGCACGCCGCTGCTGGTCCAGCTCTACATCATTTACTACGGCCTTGCACAGATAGAGGGTATACAGCAGACCTTCTGGTGGGACATCTTCCGGGAAGCCTTCTACCCGGCCCTGCTGGCATTCACCCTGAATACGGCGGCCTACACCACGGAAATCATTCGCGGTGCAATTGTGGCAACACCCAGCGGTGAGATCGAGGCAGCCAAGGCTTACGGTATGAGCTGGGCATTGCGCATGCGGCGCATCATCATGCCCAGCGCCGCCCGGCGGGCAGTTCAGGCCTACTCCAACGAAGTCATTTTCATGCTTCACGCCAGTGCCATTGCCAGCGTGGTAACCCTGGTGGACCTGACCGGAGCGGCACGGAATATCTATTCCCGCTTCTACGCCCCCTTTGAGGCGTTTATTTTTGTGGCGCTGCTCTACATGGCACTGACCTTCCTGCTGGTATTTGCATTCCGCAAGCTGGAAAACTATCTGTTACGGCATCAGCGGCCGGTGACCGGCTGATACTATTCGAGCGCAAGGGAGGCCGGGAATCACATGAGCATACGTGAGTTGCTGTTTGGCCCCGGTCGCGACTGGCTGTCCCACACCCTGTCCACTGCGGAGCACGCCTCGTCCGAACAGGTAGTGGTGCTGGACGATGGTACCGGGCTTCAGCTTCAGGATTCCGGGTTGCTGTACCTGGAACCGCCATCCGGCCGTTCCAACCCCAACAGCGAATCACTGATTGTTTCCGCCGGCGTTCATGGCAACGAAACTGCGCCCATTGAAGTTCTGAACAACCTGCTGAACGAGCTGATGGACGGGAAATGGCAACTGGCCTGCCCGGTGCTGCTGATACTCGGAAACCCCCCGGCCATGGGCGCCAATGCCCGCTTCATTGATGTGAATCTCAACCGGCTGTTCGGTGGTGCCCATCGCAAACCCGAATACCGGGGTCTGCCCGAGGCAGAGCGTGCGTGGTCGCTGGAACGGGCCTGTGAGGCGTTTGCCTCGAGACATCCTGCCAATCTCTGCCACTATGACCTGCATACCGCTATTCGCCCTTCCCTGCGGGAGAAGTTCGCGCTCTACCCGTTTGTAGAAGGACGGAATATTCCGGCAAGCCAGATCGATTTTTTACTGGAAGCGGACGTGGACACCCTGCTGCTGCAGCACCGGGAAGGAACGACGTTTGCCTCGTTTTCCTCAACCACGCTCGGGGCAGAGAGTTTTACGGTGGAGCTTGGCAAGGTGCGGCCATTCGGGGAGAACGATCTTGGCCGGTTCAGCGGAATTGCCAACGCTCTGCGCCGGCGGATGAAGGGCGAAAAACCACCGCAAGGGAGCAAGCCATCGGATGGTATAACCATCTTCGAGGTGGTGCATGAGATTCTCAACACCGGCGACAGTTTCCGCTTCCACGTGCCGGACGATGTCGCCAATTTCACCCTGTTCGACCCGGGTACCGTCATCTGGGAAGACGATACCACCTGCTACAGGGTGGGGGACCGCCCCGAAGGCATCGTCTTCCCGAATCGCCACGTGCCTGTGGGCCAGCGGGTCGGCCTGATGATCCGGCAACGGACATAGCCCGACAGCATCCTATGCCGGCGCATTCTCCGGCTCTGCCTCCTTGCACCGGATCACCCGGGTGCACACGGAAGGCACCACCAGCAGCGTCAGCACCGTCGAAGCCAGCAACCCGGAAATGATAGCCCAGGCCATGGGCGGCCAGAGGGTTGAGCTGGAGAACGCCAGCGGCAACAGACCGGCAACGGTGGTGGCTGTTGTCAGCAGGATCGGCCGGGTGCGTTTTTCCACTGCCTTGCGAACCGCATCACGGATGGTATCTCCCTGCTCCAGTTGCCGGTCCATCACATCCAGCAGCACAATGGCGTTGTTCACCACGATGCCCACCAGCGCAATCACACCCAGCAGCGACTGAAAACCGAACGGCGAGCCGGAAAATACCAGCCCCGGGAAAATACCCACCGTCGCCAGTGGCACGGTGAGCAGGATAATTCCGACGCGACGGAAAGAATTGAACTGTATCAGCAGGAAGAACAGCAACAGCAATATACCGATGGGAGCCGTAGTCAGCAGGGCATTGTTGGCATCACCGGAGCCCTCGGCATCACCACCCATTTCCATGCGGGTGCCCGAAGGCAGCGGATTGTCTTCCAGCACATCATCAAGGCCTTCCAGGGCCTGGCTGAAGCTGTAGCCGGTCAGCAGGTTGGACCACACCGTGTTCACCCCGGTACCATTGCGCTGGTAGCGGGCAGCCGATTCCCAGGACGTCTCCACCGAGGCAATCGCCGACAGGGGTACCGCGTCACCCTGATCGTTGTAGATATTCACCGACAACAATCTGGGCAACGACAGGCTGGTGCCTTCCCGGGAGCGCAGTATCAGGGGAATGGGATCCTTTTCCTGACGATACTGTTCCGCCACCACACCAAAACTCTGACCATAGAGGCTGCGGGCCACATCCGAACGGTTCAGGCCATAACGGGCGGCACTGGCGTCATCCACGTTGATGCCAATGCTCGGCACACCCATATCCAGGTCATGGCGCACATCCACCGTACCCTCCACACTGCGCAGGGCGGCAAACAGCTGCTCCACCGCCCGGGCCCGGGTTTCATCACTGGCATGGTAAACCCGGATTTCCACCGGGGCGGCCCGTGGCGGCCCCTGGCCGAGAATGCCCGCAGTGACCTGCAACTCCGGCATTTCCTGCCCGGCGTATTCCCGTATCCACTGGACCAGCCCGGTGGTGTCTTCCAGGGTGGGCGTTGAGATCACGATACGGCCACGATTCGGTGCCTGGGGTTCCCGCTGCAGGTTGTAGTAGAAACTGGGGCCGGTAAATCCGGTAAACCGGTGCACCTTGAGTGCTTCCGGGCGGGTGCGGATGGCCCGCTCCAGGTCTGCGGCCACACTGGCGGTACGCTCCTGGTCCGTGCCTTCGGGCATATACAACTCAACCACCACTTGCGGGCGATCGGCATTGGGGAAAAACTGCTGTTTCATGAAGGGTGTCAGCGCCAGGCTGAATACCACCAGGGCTGTACCGGCAAGGATCAGCGTGCCGGGCCGCCTGGCAACCAGGCCACCCAGGAAACGGGACAGGCCGATCAGCCTGTCTTCCCGGGCACTGACCTTGCGGGGTTTGAGAAAACGGGCCGCCAGCAGCGGCACGGCAGAGATGGCCAGCAGATAACTGACCGACAGGGTGAGCATGATCATCACCGGCACGCCGCGGGTGAAGTCCGCCGTGCCACCCTTGGAGAGCAACAACGGCATGAAGGCGGCGATGGTGGTTCCCGTGGAGGCTCCCAAGGGCCCTGCAAGTTCCCGCACCGACCGTTTCAGGGCGTCCAGCCGGCGCATGCCGTCATCCAGGTAACCCTGGATGCTCTCCACAATCACGATGGCGTTATCAATCAGTATACCCAGCGAGATCACCATGCCGATCACGGCAATCTGGTGCAGCACCCCTCCGCCCAGGTCATACAGGCCGATACTGATCAGCGCCACCATGGGCAGGATCGACGCCACCAGGATACCCATGCGGATACCCATGCCGGTAAACACCACCGCCACAATGATGATCACCGACATCACCAGGCTCCAGGCCAGGTTATCCAGACGTTCCTCCACCTTGTCCGGCTGGAAAAACATCTCGCGAATCTCGTAGGGGGCGAATTCATCCCGTATTGTCGCCAGTCGTTCACGAACACGTTCGCCAAAACGGATAGCATCGGTACTGCCCTCTTCCATGATCATGGACACCAGCACCACCCGTTCACCGTCGTACCAGGCTTCCGGCTGCCGGGGCTCGGCGGGGCCCCGCCACACTTCCGCAGCAGCCGCCAAGGGCACCTGGGAGCCGTCCGGCAACTCGATCGGTGTGGCACGGATAGCCTCCACACTGGTGAACTCGCTGTTGGGCAAGACCGACAGGCGACGGCCATCCGCCACGATGAAACCACCCGGGGTGGTCTGGTTGCGGCGGGCAAGGGTGTCCAGAACCCGTGCCGGGGATATACCCAGCCGGTACATGGCGGCGTCGTCCAGTGCCAGGGTAATCTGCTCGTCCGCATCGGCCTCCAGCTCAATGCGGGACACACCGGGGATATCCGACAGGTTCTGCTTCAGCCGTTCAGCCACATCGCTCAGATCCGTTACCGAACCGGAACCGCTGACCGCCAGTATGATGGCGGGAATATCGATCAAGCGGTCATCCAGCACCATCTGCCCGACATCGTCCGGGAAATCCAGCCTTGCCCGTTCCATGGCCTGGCGCACACGGTCCCACGCGGAATCGGTATCGTAGATAGTGTCGTTCAGGCGTACGTTGATGACCGCAACGCCGGTGCGCGCGGTGGCCTGGGAGAAGTCCACCTCCTCCACCTGGCGCAGCTCATCCGACAGCGGCTGAAGCACCAGCCGTTCAACGGCTTCGGCACTGGCACCGGGATAATTGATGGTGATCAGGCCGGCCCGGTAGGGAAAGGTGGGGTCTTCCTGGCGCGGCATCGTGCTGTAGGCCGCAATGCCCAGAATACAGAGCATGGTGACAACCATGCCCAGCAAGCGTTGAAAGTTCAGCAGGCGCAGTGACATCAGCGAATCTCCACCGCATCGCCGTCGGAAATCCGCGTCATGCCGGCAAATACCACCTGATCACTGGCAGCAAGATCCGCCGCATCCACCACCACCCGCTCACCGATAATCCGCTGAACCGTCACCGGCACCCTGCGGGCAATACCGTCGGAAACGCGGAACACACTGGCCCCGCCGTTGGATTTCATGACTGAAAGCAAGGGCACGGTTGTGGCAACGGTTTCGCTGGGTGTAATCCCCACCTCTACCGGCTCGCCGGGTTCGAGGGTGTCTGCCGGCAGGCTGACCAGTACCGGATGCAGCTCACCGCGAACCCCGCCGGGCTGGGCAATTTCCACAATGGAACCGGTTTCCGGCGGGCGATTGCGATCCTGTACTGACCATACCGGTAACAGTTGCCCCAGAGTGACATGGTTGAGCATGTACGCGGGCACCCGCACTTCCACCTCCCGGCCCTCCGGGGAGGACAGCCGCATCACCGGCTGCCCGGATGCCACAAACTCATCCCGCTCGACCAGCAAGGCTTCAACCCGGCCATCGAAGGGCGCCCTGAGTTCACTTTCCCGGTACAGCCGGGAGGCTTCCGCCAGGGACGCTTCCGCCGTCGCCACGCTGGACCTCAGGCTGTCGCGTTTCGACGCCAACTGTTCCAGTGCCTGCTCGGAAACCACCCCACGTTCATGGAGCTTGCGCGAACGCTCCCACTCCCTCTCCGCCTGATCGTACTGGGTTTTGAGTTCTGCCAGGCGCGCGGCCGCAGAGTCCCGGGCGGGTTCCAGGGCCGGGTTGTATACCCGCGCCAGCAGATCACCGGTTTTAACGGTCTGCCCCAGTTCAACAGCCCGCTCGCGAAGGGTACCGCTGACCTGGAACGTCAACGTAGCCCGCTGGGCAGGCCGCACAATGCCGGAAAAACGAAGTGACACACCTTCTGTCTGGCCACCGGTTACTTCAGCCACGCGCACGGTAACGGGGGCAACGCCCCGGTCCGGAGCCGGCTCACTGGATTTACAGCCACTGACAAGGAGAACAGCAAACGCCGCAACGGCGAAGATGACAGGGTGCCGGATGGTGTTCATCGAGATGTCCTCTCTTCCATGTTCATGATGTTGTGTTTATCGCCCATCCGATGGACAAAATGTTATTATCCGACATAATGTCATTCTTTGACAATTTGTCAATAATCGGCTTTTATCTCTAACCATGTATCATGAGAAGGCCGTCTCAATAATCCGGAACCCCCTATGAGTGAGCCGTTAAAAACCCGTAGAGAGAAAGAGAAGCAGGCCAGATACGACGCTATCCTGGATGCTGCGGAACTGGCGTTTTCGGAGAAGGGCTATGAACGCACGTCCATGGACGACATTGCCCGCACCGCTGCCCTCAGCCGCGCGTTGCTTTATGTGTACTTCAAGGATAAAGCCGCCATCCAGCGCGGCATCATGCTGCGTGCCGGGCACAGCCTGTGCCGCCGCTTCGAGGAAGCTCGCCAGACTGCTGACACGGGGCTGGCCCAGATCAGGGCCATGGGGGATGCGTATTACCAGTTCTACCGTGAGGAACCGGACTACTTTTCGGCGCTGACGGCGGCCTCAACGGCGATGGCGGAGGCAGATGATGAACTTGCGGGGGAGATGTTCGACTGCAAGTCCCGGACCATGGACCTGATGGTCGGCGCCATCCATCTGGGCCTGGAAGACGGCACCATGAACCGCGACCGTATCCATGATCCGGTGGAAACGGCGCTTTACCTGCGTGGTGCCCTGCACGGAGTGATCATGCTGTGCCAGAGCGAGATGGCCGAAAGCGGCCTTGAGGGCAGCTTTCCTGCCGAGTCCCTGATTCGGCATACCATGGAGATGCTGACTTCTTCCATTGCTTCTTAGGAAATCTGTCGGATTACGCCTTCGGCTAATCCGACCTACGGCGGGCAATGATCAGCGGCAAGGGGTAGGTCGGATTAGCCGAAGGCGTAATCCGACAAACCAACTCAAAGCTGAAAATCGTAGATAGACCCGAGCGCAAGTATCCCCGTCAGCTCGTCAAGCGCCTTCCGCACCTCCTCGAGCAACATCGGGTCGCCCAGATCCTCCTGGGACAGCTCCTCCCGATAATGGGCCTCCACCCAGGTGGTCAGGCGCTCGTAAAGCGCGTCGGTGAGCAACACCCCATGATGCATGGCTTTCAGTTCATCGTCGTTCAGCACCACCCGTAACCGCAGGCACGCCGGCCCGCCGCCGTTGCGCATGGACTGTTTGACGTCAAACACCTCCACCGAGGTTATTGGCCCGGAGCCGTCCACCAGTTCATCCAGGTAACGGCTGACGGATTCAATCTCGCGGCACTCGCCCGGCACCGCCAGCATCATGCCATCCGGTGTGTTCAGTAGCTGGCTGTTGAACAGGTAGGAAGCAACCGCGTCTTCCAGCGGAACCTCATCGCTGCTGACCCGCACCGCTTGCAGTTCCGTGCCGGTCAGCCGGGCGCGGATGCTGGCCAGTACCGTTTCTTCCTCCAGAAACGCCAGCTCGTGGTAGAACAGGGTGTTGCCATTTCCCACCGCGATCACATCGTTATGGAAGACCCCGGCATCAATGGCCTCGGGGTTCTGCTGGGCGAAGACCACATGGTTGTCTTTCAGGCCGTGCAGGCGGGCAACGGCCTGTGAGGCTTCCAGGGTCTGGCGGGCAGGATAAAGGCTGGGGGCCGGCGCCTGTTCGTTGAAGGCGATCTGGCCATAGACGAACAGCTCTACACCCGGTTCGCCGTACCCGCCACACAGGCGGGTGTGGTTGGCGGCGCCTTCGTCGCCGAACTGGCTGACTGATGGCAGTGCATGGTGATGGGCAAAACGGGATTCGTCCGCAAAGATGGATTTCAGCGCCCTGCCGGTAACCACATGCTCAATGGAGCGGTGAAACTTGGCGCTCAGGTTGGCCGGGGTGAAGTGTACGCGGTGGTCCGCCGTGTCCGCACTCGGCGAAACGGTGGCGGCGTTGGCTGTCCACATGGCAGACGCAGACGAAGCGGCGGCCAGAATCGACGGGCTCCGTTCAGCCGCGGCCCGGAGCACGGCGCTGTCTGAACCACCAAAACCCAGCGCCCGCAAGGTGGGGATATGGGGACGTTCATGGGGTGGAAGCACCCCCTGCACATAACCCCGGTCCGCCAGCCGTTTCATCTTGGCCAACCCCTGCAGGGCGGCTTCTTTCGGATTGGATACCGAGCGAACGTTGGACCTGGAGGCCACGTTACCCCAGGACAGCCCGGCGTAGTTGTGGGTCGGCCCTACCAGGCCATCAAAGTTGGCTTCTACCGCGTGCTTGGCCATTGCTAGTTGTCCGTCAGTCGAAATTCAGCCCGGGTGCGAGGCTCTCCGGTACTTCACTCTTTTTTGCTTCCAGTGAAGCCATGGGCCAGGCACAGTAATCCGCTGCGTAATAGGCACTGGGGCGATGGTTGCCGCTGGCACCCACGCCCCCGAACGGCGCCGCGCTGCTGGCGCCGGTCAGCGGCCTGTTCCAGTTCACGATTCCGGCACGCACCTCATTTGCCAGCCGCTCATAGAGCTTGTGGTCATCGGTCAGGATGCCGGCAGACAGCCCGTAACGGGTGTTGTTGGCCAGTTCCAGCGCCTCGTCGAAGCTCTTGTAACGGTAGACCGTCAGCAACGGGCCGAAAAATTCTTCGTCCACAAGGTCCAGCCCCGTGGCATCCACAATCCCCGGCGACAGCAGGCCGGTACCTTCTTTCAGCCGTTTCATTTCCAGCAACGACTGGCCGCCCTGCGCCAGCAGTTCACCCTGGGCTGCCAGCAGCTTATCCGCCGCCTCCGGCGAGATCACCGAGCCCATGAACGGCTGTGGATCGGCGTCGAATTCACCCACCTTGATACGGCTGACCACCTCGGTAAAACGCGCCAGGAACTGATCGCCCTTGGTGCCCTTGGGCACCAGCAACCGGCGGGCGCAGGTACAACGCTGGCCGGCGGACAAAAACGCGGACTGAAGCGCATGATGCACGGCACCGTCCACATCGTGGACGCTCTGCACGATCAGCGGGTTGTTCCCCCCCATCTCCAGTGCCAGGATCTTTTCAGGCTGGCCACCGAACTGTTTGTGCAGCAGGTGCCCCACCGTAGAGCTGCCAGTGAAGAAAAGGCCATCCACACCCGGATGCGACGACAGGGACTTGCCCACCGGCGCGCCGCCCTGCACCAGGTTGATGACACCGGCCGGAATACCGGCTTTCTCCCACAGCTTGACCGTCATCTCGGCAACGCCGGGGGTCAGTTCGCTGGGTTTGAACACCACGGTGTTACCCGCCAGCAAGGCAGGCACTATATGGCCATTGGGCAGGTGCCCGGGGAAATTGTAGGGGCCGAACACCGCCACCACCCCATGGGGCCGGTGGCGCAATACCGCATGGCCACCTGCCACATCGGCTTCGGAGTGGCCGGTACGATCATGGTAGGCACTGACCGAGATCCCGATTTTGCCAATCATGGCTGCCACTTCGGTGCGGGATTCCCACAGGGGTTTCCCGGTTTCCAGCCCGATCTGGTGTGCCAGCTCTTCCTTGTGTTCTTCCAGCAGCTTGCCGAATTTTTCCACCATCTCCTGACGCTCGGCAAACGGGCGCTTGCGCCAGCCAACAAACGCAGAACGGGCCTCGCGCACCGCCGCGTCCACATCTTCAATGCTGGCGCTGACGCCATCCCAGACCGTCTCGCCGGTAACAGGCTGGAGCGATTCAAACACCTCCCCGTGGCCTTCGAGCCAGAGCCCGTCTATAAATAACTGGCCTGTCAGGTTTGCCATGGTCACTACCTCCTTCCCGTATCTTTCAAAGGGGCCAGCCGCACAAGATCCCCGGATTCTATCTCCAGAGCCTCGGCCACTTCAGCCGGTATACTGACAGTATCAAGCCCGATACATTCGGCCGGTATGGTGGTTACCCGAAAGTCCCGGAACGAACGGTTGGATATCATCACCTGCTCTTCAGCGGGCACGTTCATGTCCAGCGGCGTCTTGCGGATCATCACATGGCGGTTGATACCTTCCCGTACGGTGCGGATGTTGTGAATAAAAGCCTCCACTACCGGCCCACCGTCGAATATGTCCACCATGCCGTTAAAATTGAAGCCTTCCGCCTGCAGCATTTTCAGTGCAGGCACGGTGTTCTCGTGCACCCGGCCGATCACCGCGCGGGCTGCATCGGGCAGCATCGGCAGATAGATGGGGTATTTCGGCATCAGCTCCGCGATAAACGATTTGTTGCCCAGGCCCGAGAGCATGTCCGCTTCGCTGAACTCCATATCAAAAAACTTGCTCCCCAGGGCATCCCACAGCGGGCTCTCGCCATTGCCGTCAGACACCCCCCGCATTTCAGCGAATACCTTTTCGGAGAAGTGTTTTCGGAAGTCGTCCAGGTACATGAACCGGCAGCGGGACAGCAGCAATCCGGTGCCGCCGCCCCGATGGGAGCCCGACAGCAGCAGTGAACAGATCTCGGTGGTGTCGGTCATGTCATTGGACAGGTGCAACGTGGGTGTGCGCACATGCACCCCCAGCTCACGGGAGGCATTCACGGTGACACTCAGCCGGTAGTTGTAGAACACCTCGTCCAGACCAACCCGGGCCTGAATACCGCTGATACCCACGCATTGCCCCAGCTCGGTGTCCTCCAGGGCAAAAAGATACAGCCCGGCTTCTGGGGCACAGCGCTGGTTGAAGGTTTCCCGGGCATGGTTGATCTTCTTCTGTAACAACTCCCGGTCTGCCGGCAGCGTGGTGAGGCCCTTGCCGGCCGCCTGCGCCATCGAATACAGGGCATCCAGGTCATTTTCCTGTAAGGGTCGGATCAGCAACATGCCGGCCTCCCGGGTGCAATAACCCTGCTCATAGCGGTGTAATCCTTACGTCGTCACCAGAGCCTCTGCCCAGGCACTGCCAGGTTTTCAGCGGCACCTTGACCTCATCCCCCAGCGCCTCGTGCAGGGGGGTCAGCGTGCATCGGAACTGCTCGCCGTTGCCGCCGGAAATCAGGCATAACTCACCGTCGTCGGTGTGCGCCGCGTGCAGTGTTTTCGGATGGCTGGTCACCACGGATTTGAGCGTGTCGGTGCGGGCTTCGAGTACCGGGCCGGCATCAAAAATATCCAGGTAACAGCCACCGCGGAATCCCTCGTGCTGAAGCAGTTCGAAGGTTGCACGGGTCTGCTCATGGGGCTGGCCCAGGGCCTCCCGGGCCGCATTGCTCAGCAGGGTGACGTAAATGGGGTTGGGTGGCATGAGTTCGGCAATGAACGTTTTGCTCAGCAGGCCGGAATACTGGTCTGCGGTTTCAAAATCCATATTGAAGAAGTGCCGCCCAAGGCTGTCCCAGAAGGGAACCGCCCCGTCTTCGGTCTGCACGCCCTGGATTTCCACAACGGTGTGATCCGTGAACAGGTCACGATGCCCTGCGATAAACAGCATCCTCGCACGGGACAACAACTCGAACGCATCAGTGCCGCGAAGTTCGCGCCTGATGGTGAACGAACACAACAGGGTATGGTCAGTGAGGGCGTGGGACGGATACAGAACCTCTACCCGGCGGGAAATACCCAGCTCATGGGAGGCATGGATCAGGGCGTCCATACGGTAGTTATAGAAAGGCTGCCCGTTGCCCGCCCGGGCATCAATACCCGATACGCCGTGAACCTTGCCGGTGCTGGTATCTTCCAGCACGAACAGGAAACGCCGGGGCTCGGCAGGCTTGTTCCGGCCGGCAAAGGAGCGTGCCGACTGGTCGATCTTGTGAGACAGCGCCTCTTCTTTTTTAGGCAGGGTGGATGACATCCGGGGGCCCTGGCCCCCGGCGATGTCGAGTATGTCGTTCAGGTCACCCGGCTGAGCCGGACGTACCAGCCACATAGGCGGCTCCCCTGGTTGCTGTATTCAAAGTTTACTGCCCGCACACCTTCCTGACGCCGGCTTCAAAGCGCGTGAGCGCTTCGTCGATGTCCGGTTCCGGAATGATCAGCGACGGTGCCAGACGCACCACGTTGGGCCCGGCAATCAGCACCATCACGCCTTCCGCCAGCCCGGCGTTGAGAAACTCCTTGGCCTTGCCCTGCCACTTTTCCGTCAATACGCAGCCCAGCAACAGCCCCGCACCGCGAACCTCACTGAAAATGCCATAGCGCTCGCCAATGTCCATCATGCCCTTGCGCAACCGGTCGGAACGGGCCGCCACACCCTTGAGAATATCCGGCTGGCTGACGGTATCGATCACCCGCTGGGCAACGGCACAGGCCAGGGCGTTACCACCGTAGGTGCTGCCGTGAGTGCCAACCCCCAGGCTTTTCGCGACTTTCTCCGTGGTCAGCATGGCCGCCACCGGGAAGCCACCGCCAAGGCCCTTGGCCGATGAAAGAATGTCCGGTGTCACGCCGTACATCTGGTAGGCGTAAAGATGGCCGGTGCGGCCAACGCCCGACTGCACTTCGTCAAACACCAGCAGGGCATCATTTTCATCACAGAGCTGGCGCAGGCCCTTCAGGAAATCGGCATCGCCGGGCATGACGCCGCCTTCACCCTGAATGGGTTCCACCACCACGGCGCAGGTTTTCTCTTTCGAGATCAGCTTCCGGACCGATTCCAGATCGTTGAAGTCAGCGTGGTGAATGCCACCCGGGGCCGGCTCGAAACCTTCCAGGTACTTGGGCTGGCCACCCACACTGACGGTAAACAGCGTGCGACCGTGGAAAGAGTTTTTGAAGGCAATGATTTCGTTCTTTTCCGGGCCGAAATGCTCCCAGGCATAACGACGGGCCAGCTTGAAGGCCGCCTCGTTGGCCTCACCGCCGGAGTTGGCGAAGAACACCCGCTCAGCAAAGGTAAGGTCACACAGGGTCTTGGCCAGGCGCAGGGCCGGTTCATTGGTCATCACATTGGACAGGTGCCAGATTTTCTCGGCCTGCTCCATCAGCGCACTGACCAGGCCCGGGTGGGAGTGCCCGAGGCAAGTCACCGCAATACCGCCCGCCAGATCGATATATTCTTTTCCCTCCTGATCCCATACGTGGGAGCCTTCCCCTTTAACGGGAATCACCGCCCCCGGAGCGTAGTTGGGGACCATTACCTCATCGAATAATTCACGGCTGACGGGTTCTCTGTTCATCGGTTTCTCTCAGACAAAAACATGAAACGGTACGTTTAATCATACGCCACTCAGGGCATGTGCACATCCGGCCGGCCAATCGCATCCAGCTCGACCACTTTCAGCGAACGCCCATCCTGACCCATCAGGGCCTTGACCACCAGCTTGTAGGAATCCAGGTCAAATTTGACCGCCTGCCCTCGCAGCGACAGATCCTGTAATTCTTGTTCATCATGCAGTGTGGCCACGTGCATCCAGTTATATACCACCAGTATGTCGGTTCTGCCGGTTCCGGCATTGTGCTCGAACACGGCCACCGGCCCCCGCCACGGCCAGGTTTTCAGGCGCAGGCCGTGGAACGCAATCTGCACCCGCAGGTTGTATTTCACCACATCCTCGCCGCCGTCACAGGCGCCCTTGCAGCGGCCAAGCGCGCGCTGAAAACAGGGGCCTTCATGTTCCGGCTCCAACCCCAGCAGCTTGTTGCAGAGGTCATTCTTCGCAGCAATGCCACTGAGCGCTTTCTCCGCGTCTTTCTTGCTGCGGAACAACCCAAAGTAATCGCCCAGGCGATGGGGCTCTATTTCCCGAACCAGCCTCGCCTGCAGATAACCGCGGGCATTTTCTGCCAGCTCAATGCTCACCAGATTCTTCGCCGCCCGTGAGCGCCGGTTGAACAGCGGCTTCAACTGTTTTATCTGCTTTAATTCAAGCAGTAACGCGCCCAGCTCGCCAGCGGTTTCTGTCCAGTCCACCCGCCTCAGGCTTTCAGACATGCGAATGCCCCGGCTGGAATTGTGGTCACCAGAGAAGTGGGAGGCCACACGCTGGGCAATGTCAGTACTTTTACCTACGTACAGAAGTACGTCATTCTCGCCATAGAAACGATACACCCCAGGCCCCCGGGGAAGGTCTTGCAGAACATCAACAGGCAGGTTGGAGGGAATACTCGGCCGCTGCAGCAGTTCACCAATGGCAGCTTCCATGGCGCCCGCACCCTGTTCCGCCAGCGCATGGTCAAAAAAAGCCATCATCGCCGACACATCCCCCAGGGCCCGGTGCCTCTGGACCCTGGCCAGCCCATGGCGCTCGATCAGGGCATCCATATTATGGCGACGAAAACCGGGGTACAGCCTGCGGGAGAGTTTTACAGTGCACAGTACTTTTGCCGAGAACAGCAAACCCAGACGCCGGAACTCGGCCTTGATAAAGCCGTAGTCAAAACGGGCGTTGTGGGCGACAAAGATCGTACCTTCCAGCTGCGCCTCGAGCTCACTGGCAATGTCTGCAAATACCGGGGCACCCGCCACCATGTCATTGGAAATGCCGGTAAGGCTCTGAATAAAAGAAGAGATACGTGTTTCCGGGTTGATCAGTGTCTGCCACTCACCCACCACCTGCCCGGCACGCCAGAAACGGATACCAATTTCCGTTATCCGGTCATGGGTCGAGTTGCCCCCGGTGGTTTCAATGTCCAGGAAAGCAAAAGTGGCAGAATCGAGAATACGGGTATTTTTCGTCATGAGAGATCGTTACGTATTACCGGAAATAACCGATGTTCTGCCCTGCTGGCGCCGTGAAATAAACGCAATCCTCAAAAAGTTCCCCTAACCCGGCGATTTCGTTGTATAGACATTCGTCTAATTAATGCAAGAATTTATTTGAAATGTCACAGTTTCGTAACTACTTTGAAGTGGGTCCAACAAAAATAAGTGTGGAGACAACAAAGATGCAAAGCAACAAACTGAGAATGGCAATTCGTTCAACGGCTGCAGTAGCAATTTTGGGGGTAGCAGGTCATGCTCATGCCCTGACATTGGACGTGGGTGATGATGTAGAGGCCAGCCTCTATGGTTTTGCTCGCTTGAATATGAGCTACGACTTTGACGGTGATCGTGCTGTGTCAACGCGGGCAGGCTCATTCACTCCAGCAGACGAAGATGTCACAGGCCATTTCGGCGCTGACGCCCAGCAAAGCCGGATCGGTGTCAAAACAACTCATTCTTCCGGAGCCTCGATCACCGTTGAGGGTGATTTCCGCGGCACTGGCAATGCGGCAGGTAGTTTACGTATACGCCATGCCTACGGTGAATACAAAGGCTTAATGGCGGGTCGAAACTGGTCTAACTACAACAGTTTCGTAGGTAATACTGCGGTTCTGGATTTCGACGGTCTGGCGGGTACAGCAGGCGCCCAAGATCGTACTGAACAGGTTCGCTACACCACCGGAGCAATGTCGTTCTCGCTTGAGGATCCCCTCTCGCAATCAATCCTCGACACTGCTGGAACAGACGGAGTTAGTGACGATTCAAGAACATCAATGCCGGTCTTCACTGCACGGATAGAAGATTCTGCTGACGGTCTATCCTACTCAGCGGCGGCTTTGGTTGGGCAAGTAACAGCTGACAATGGCGATGATGACGACAGTGTCATCTCCTACGGCGTGTTCGGTGCGGCGAAATTTGCTCTTACCGACATGATCTCCGTTCAGGGCGCACTCAACTATTCCGATGGTGCTACCGGTTACCTCTGGCGCTCGGGCAGCAACTATACAGGCGCTAGCGCTTACCTCGACGGGGACAGCGTGGAGTCAATTGAAGGTTATGGCGGCTCTGTTGGCATGGGCTTCGACATGGGCGGCGGTCGATCCGTCAACGTGGGCTATGGTATGACCAAGCTTGATCTGGATGACGCTGTAGATGCAGGACAGACAACTACTGCAGCAGCCGAGATGAACCAGAACGTGATGGTTAACTACATGTGGACGCCTGTCCAAAACGTCATGATGGGCGTTGAATACGCATATCTTGACCAAGAAACGATTGCCGGCGATTCAACTGACGCGAACCGTGTTATGTTCGCAGCCCAGTACAACTTCTAAGCCTTTTAGAAGTTAACTCAGGAAAAACCCCGGCTTCGGCCGGGGTTTTTGTTTGTCATCAAAAAAGTTAAAGCATGGCAGCAGATCGCTAACGCCAAACTGCGGCCAACAAGCCAATAACCGGGTTACACCAGGAAGAGAATATCAGAAGCGTTAAAACAAGCGAGGCCGGTCAGGCTATTCAGAACCGTGGAGCGCCAGGGATGGCGCGACCGAGCCCTACAGGGACGTATCCACGGGCGTGTTCTGAATAGCCTGACCGGCCTCGCGACCGCCCCTTAGCCTGCAGGCTACGGGACGATCAATCACCAAAAGTCAGAGAAGAAGGGAACGAATATCCCCCAGCAACTGACTTAACAGAGAGGTAAACCGGGCAGCATCCGCCCCGTTCACCGCCCGGTGATCGTAGGACAGCGACAACGGCAGCATCAGCCGTGGCTGGAAATCCTTGCCGTCCCAGACCGGCTTCATCGCCGCCTTGGAGACACCAAGAATCGCCACCTCCGGCGTATTCACAATCGGCGTAAACGCCGTGCCGCCAATACCACCAAGACTGGTGATGGTAAAGCAGGCACCCTGCATCTCCGCCGGTTTCAGCTGCTTGTCCCGGGCCTTCTGGGCCAGCTCGGCACTCTCGGCCGCCAGCTCCCACAGGCCCTTCTGATCCACATTCCGGATCACCGGCACCATCAACCCGTTGGGCGTATCCACCGCAATACCAATGTGAATATACTTTTTACGAACCACCTCCTTGCGGTCCATATCCAGCGACACATTGAACTGGGGCAGCTCCGCCAGGGCCGTGGCACAGGCCTTCAGCAGGAACGGAAGTGGTGTCATCTTCACACCCTTCTTCTCGCCCGCCGCCTTCTGGGACTTGCGGAAATCCTCCATGTCGGTGATATCCGCGTCCTCGAACTGGGTCACGTGGGGAACGTTCAGCCAGCTGCGCTGCATGTTGTTGGCGGTGGCGAACATCATCCGCGACATGGACTCGCGCTCGATATCGCCAAACTGGCTGAAGTCCGGCAGCTTCACGCCGGGAATGCCGGCACCGCCGCCACCCGCAACCGTACTACCCTGCTGGGTCTGCTGCAGCTGGCTCTTCACGTAGGCCTGCACATCATCCTTCAGGATACGGCCCTTGGGGCCTGAACCCTTGATCCGGGCCAGGTCGGCACCGAACTCACGGGCGAGTTTGCGCACGGCCGGGCCGGCATGAACCCTGGCGCCGGGCGCGGGCGGCTCGTAAGTGGCCGACGGCTGCTCAGGTTTTGGCTCTTCACTGCTGCCTTTCGGCTCGGCCCTGCTTTCCTGTTTGCCGCCCGTGGGCGCCTGTGCCGGCTCGGAAGAGGCCTCTTCCCCGTCGCTGTCCTCGCTGCCTTCTTCCACTACGGTCATTTCAACCAGGTCGTGGCCTTCAGAGATCTTGTCGCCCTCGGACACCAGAATCTTGCCAATCTTGCCGGCATAGGGAGACGGGATCTCCATGGTGGCCTTGTCAGATTCAACGGTTACCAGCGGGTCGTCCGCGGCAATCTCGTCACCTTCACTGACGTTGATTTCGATAATCGGCACATTTTCGAAGCCGTCCAATGCCGGCACTTTCACGACTTCCTTGCGGGAACCACCGGATTTCTTAGGCGCAGGCTTCTTTTCAGCCGTGTCTTCAGATTTGGTTTCGGCCTTTTCTTCCTTGCCGGATTCCGCCGCTTCTTCGCCGGAATCCTTGTCATCACCGGAGCCGCCCGCGTCACCGCTGGCCTCCATCATGCCGACAACGTCGCCTTCCTTGACCTTGTCGCCTACCTTGACGGTGATTTTGGTGATCTTGCCGGCGCCGGGTGATGGCAGTTCTACAGAGGCCTTGTCGGACTCCACGGTCAGTATCGGATCTTCTTCCTCAACCGAATCCCCCTTGCTGACGAGTATTTCAATAACTTCGACCTCGTCTGCACCGCCGAGATCCGGAACCTTGATTTCCTGTTCACTCATGGCGGTCTCCTTAGCTCAGCACCGGGTTCGGTTTGTTGCGATCGATTCCGTACTTGCGCATGGCTTCGAGAACCACTTCTTCCTTGACCTCACCGTCTCGCGCCAGAGCCGAGAGCGCGGTTACCGCCACATAGTAGCGGTCCACCTCGAAATGGCTCCGCAGCTTTTCGCGGGTGTCACTGCGGCCAAAGCCGTCGGTGCCCAGGGTCAGGAAGGTTTTGGGGATATAGGCACGCACCTGCTCGGACAACAGCTTGATGTAGTCCGTGGACGACACCACCGGCCCCTGCTGCTTCTCCAGGCACTGGGTGATGTACGCCTTCTTGGGCGTGTCGTCCGGATGCAGGCGATTCCAGCGCTCGATATGCAGACCGTCGCGGGCCAGCTCGTTAAAGCTGGTCACACTCCAGACATCACTGGCAACCCCGAAATCGTCCTTCAGCAACTGGGCCGCGGAACGCACCTCGTTAAGGATGGCACCGGAGCCGAGCAGCTGAACCCGGGGCGATTTCTTACGGCCCTTGGTTTCCACAGACTCGATCTGGTACATGCCCTTGATAATGCCCTCTTCCACCTTCTTGTCTTTCGGCATCGCGGGCTGTTCGTAGTTTTCGTTCTCGATGGTCAGGTAGTAGAAGACGTTCTGGTTGTCTTCAAACATTTCCTTGATGCCATGCTGGATCACCACCGCCATCTCGTAGCCGTAGGCCGGGTCGTAGGCCTTACAGCTGGGAATGGTCTGGGCCAGGATGTGGCTGTGACCGTCCTGGTGCTGCAGCCCTTCACCATTGAGAGTGGTGCGCCCCGCGGTACCACCGATCAGGAAGCCGCGGGCCTGGATGTCACCAGAGGCCCAGGCCAGATCGCCCACGCGCTGGAAACCGAACATGGAGTAGAAGATATAGAAGGGTATCAGCGGGAAGTTGTTGGTGCTGTAGGACGTGGCCGCCGCCATCCAGGCTGCCATGGAGCCGTCCTCATTGATACCTTCCTCAAGGATCTGACCTTTCTTGTCTTCCTTGTAGTACATGATCTGGTCACGGTCTTCCGGCACGTACTTCTGGCCTTCCGATGTGTAGATACCCAACTGGCGGAACATGCCTTCCATACCGAAGGTACGGGCCTCATCCGGCACGATGGGCACGACCCGCTTACCGATGCGCTTGTCTTTGGTCAGCGCCGTCAGCAGCCGTACGAAGGCCATGGTGGTGGAAATCTCACGGCCACTAGAACCTTCCAGCAGTGCCTTGAAGGTATCCAGCGGCGGCGTCTGCAGCGGCTGACAATCCTTGCGGCGTTTGGGGTAGAAGCCACCCAGCTCCTGGCGGCGCTTCTTCATGTACACCATTTCCGGGCTGTCAGGCGCCGGACGGTAGTAAGGCACATCCTTGAGCTCGTCATCCTTGAGCGGAACGGCAAACCGGTCGCGGAACGCCTTCAGCTGCTCGATGTCCATTTTCTTCAGGGAGTGCGCCGTGTTCTGGGCCTCACCGGCGGTACCAAAGCCATAACCCTTGATGGTATGGGCCAGGATAACCGTTGGCCGGCCGCCATTATTGTGAATGGCATGGTGATAGGCCGCGTAGACCTTGTAGGGGTCGTGGCCACCACGGTTCAGTTTGTTGATGTCCTCGTCGGTGAGGTTTTCCACCAGTTTGGACAGCTCCGGATATTTGCCAAAGAAGTTCTTGCGGGTATAAGCCGGGCCGTTACTCTTGAAGTTCTGCAGATCACCGTCCACAGCCTCATCCATGACGCGCTGCATCAGGCCGTCCTTGTCCTTCTCGAACAGGGGATCCCACATGCGGCCCCAGACCACTTTCAGCACGTTCCAGCCGGCACCACGGAACACACCTTCCAGTTCCTGGATGATCTTGCCGTTGCCCCGAACCGGGCCGTCCAGGCGCTGCAGGTTGCAGTTCACCACGAAGATCAGGTTGCTCAGGTTCTCGCGGCCGGCCATGGAGATGGAACCCAGGGTTTCCGGCTCGTCGCACTCGCCGTCACCCACGAAACACCACACCTTGCGGTCGCCCATATCAATGAGCTCGCGGCTGTGCAGGTACTTCATCACGTGAGCCTGATAGATGGCCTGGATCGGCCCAAGGCCCATGGACACCGTGGGGAACTGCCAGTAATCCGGCATCAGCCAGGGGTGGGGATAGGAGGAAAGGCCATTGCCGTCCACTTCTTCCCGGTACTTGTCCAGCTGCTCTTCGTCAAAGCGGCCTTCCAGATAGGAACGGGCGTAAATACCCGGCGAGGAGTGGCCCTGGAAATACACCAGGTCTGATTCCCGCTTTTCATCACCACCGTGGAAGAAGTAGTTGAAGCCTACGTCGTAGAGGGTGGCAGCCGACGAGAAGGAGGACACGTGCCCGCCCAGCTCACCCGGGCGCTGGTTGGCCCGCATGACCATTGCCATGGCATTCCAGCGTATCAGCGAGCGGATGCGGCGCTCCATGAACAGATCACCAGGCATTCGCGCTTCCTGGGTTACCGGAATGGAATTGCGGAACGGCGTGGTGATGGAATAAGGCAGCTCTGTGCCGTCGCGGCTGGCTCGTTCGGAGAGCCGTTCCAGAATGTACTTGGCGCGATCAACGCCCTCCTGTTCGATCAGAGACTCCAGCGCATCCAGCCATTCACTGGTCTCTATGGGATCATCGTCCTGGTACATCAAACCCTCCCCTTGGCATTAATAAGTGCGGCGCGTGCCACGATCAGCAGCTGAGCGCCTTGCAGTGTCGATAAGCTGCGATGGAATGCAGAACGTTTTATTGTGGGTATTCGCCTGTCCGTTACCTTGAACAAGCATAGAACATGATTGCCAGTTTTACTGCGGGAAGCACCCTGCTTTCCTGGCTTTTGGCCTGAAGCATTCAGCGTGCCTGACCCACCCCGATATTACGTAGTATTTTTACTACATTTCGGTGGCAAAATTCAATTTTGATGACATTTTGTTGTAGCCCTACCGGACTATTTCGGTTACTTACGCAAGAATGGCGCCTTTTCCATCTCCAAACAAGCATATTCAGACCAATGTCGTAGGATTCCTACCGCACGGAAGGATTTTATTTAGACCTGAAAATGCTTCGGGATTTATGTATACTCGCCTGCCCGTTTTTTAACCAGCGGAGCGGTGGCGAACCCCACCCTCCTGAATTTGGCGCACAACCAAAAGAGGGCGATCTATGAACTCCATCGTCACGTTCCCGAACCGCATCCCGACTGTCGAGTTCGAAGAACGACGCTTCAAGGTCTATACGGACCGCCAGCTCGACAAGATCGACGTTATCCAGAATCTCCCTGAAGAGACGCTGTTCGAAATGAAAGTGGTAGCCAGCGTGCTGCCCTTCCGTGTTAACGAGTACGTGATCAACGAGCTGATCAACTGGGACAAGGTACCCAACGACCCCATCTATCAGCTGGTGTTTCCCCAGAAAGGCATGCTGAAAGACGAGCATTACGAACGCATGGCGAAGCTCCATCGCGAAGGTGCCGACAAGAAAGAGATTCAGGCTGTCGCAAAGGAAATTCGCGACGAACTGAACCCGCACCCGGCCGGCCAGATGGAAATGAACATGCCGGAGCTCAACGGCGAAGTGCTGGACGGCGTGCAGCACAAATACCGGGAAACCGTTCTGTTCTTCCCGGCCCAGGGCCAGACTTGCCACTCCTACTGTACCTTCTGCTTCCGCTGGGCGCAGTTCGTGGGTGACAAAGACCTGAAGATGGCCAGCACCGAAGCAGAAAAGCTGCACGGCTACCTGCAGCAGCACACCGAAGTCAGCGACCTGCTGGTGACCGGTGGCGACCCCATGGTGATGAAGACCAAGAACCTGGTGCAGTACCTGGAACCACTGCTGCAACCGGAATTCGACCACATCCAGACCATCCGAATCGGCACCAAGGCCCTCACTTTCTGGCCGTACCGTTTCGTGACCGACAAGGATGCAGACGAGCTGATCGACCTGTTCGCCCGCCTTGTGGATGCCGGCAAGCACGTGGCCATCATGGCCCATTACAACCACTGGCAGGAAATCACCACTGATATCGCGGAAGAGGCCATCCGCCGCCTGCGCGCCACGGGTGCTGAAATCCGCGCCCAGGGCCCGCTGATCAAGCATGTGAACGACAACGCCGACGACTGGGCGAAATTGTGGAACAAGGAAGTACAGCTGGGCATCATCCCTTACTACATGTTTGTAGAGCGCGATACGGGTGCCAAGAACTACTTTGAAGTGCCGCTGGTGGAGGCATTCCACATCTACCGCGAGGCCATGAAGCAGGTCTCCGGCCTGGCCCGCACCGCCCGTGGTCCGTCCATGAGCGCCGGTCCCGGCAAGGTCGAGGTGCAGGGCATCACCGAGATCAACGGCGAGAAGGTGTTTGTGCTGCGATTTATTCAGGCCCGTAACCCGGACTGGGTACAGCGCCCGTTCTTTGCCAAATACAGCGAAACGGCCACCTGGCTGCATGAGCTGGAGCCGGCCCTTGGAGAGGAGAAGTTCTTCTTTGAGGATGAGTATGAAGAGATGAAGAAGGGTAACGGTTAAGCCTTCCAGTTTCTTCGAAGCGGCCCCTGATTGGGGCCGTTTTTTTATACCCTCATCAAGACAAGACTTATGGAAACGTTACCGAAAGTTTTAACGTTGTTGAATCCGGAACACGGGTCTACTCAGCGGAAACTGGCGTTGAAGGCCAGCCTCTGAACAACATAATGAAAACGACATTGAACCGGGCTTTATGACGCGTCAATAAGCCTGTCAGACCGACGGGCTTACAGAAAGGTGAGCCCGTCACCTACTTCCCCTTCTTCGGCACAAACCCCTCCGGCTTAGCTTTCAGCCATTCCACGAATGTCCTCAACTCCTCCACCTCAAGAAGCTTCTCCCGGGTATTGAAATGCAGTCCCAGCTCATATTCAGAGCGGGCGTTATGGATCGCATTGTGGCAGGGCCGGCACACCCAGAGCGTGCGGGTGATCAGATCCTCTCTGGTGAACAGCTTCTGGAATCGCTTCTTGCGGTGCAAATGCCTGGGAATCAGGTGATGTCGGGTAAGTTTTGCGACCGGACGCTCACAGAGTTCGCAGCATGTGGGCTGAGGAGGCAATTTTAACATCGGAGGTTACCAGTCGGGTTTCGCCTTTGGCTCTACCCGACCTACGATGTGGGATACCCTTTCGATCAGTTAATGCATGAGAGTGTAGAGTTTGCGCCGGTAGGTGCGCACGTCCGGGTTATTGTTGCCCAGTTTATCGAACAACTCGATCAGCGTGGTTTTGGCCACTTCATCCTTGTACTTGCTGTCCACCTGCATCAGGCGGATAAGCAGTTCCATGGCTTCAGCGTTGTTCTCCTGGAGAATGTGATGCAGGGCCAGCAGATGCAGGGCGCTCGGGTCTTTCGGGTCTTTGTCCAGGGCATCTTCCAGTTCGTGAACGGGAGGTAGTTCGGCAGATGCCTTGAGGAATTTCAGGCGGGCCGCCAGCTGCCTGGCCTGGTGCTGCATCTTCTCTTCCGGTGGCAGGCTTTCCAGTACCTGTTCGGCGGTTTCCAGATCGCCCAGTTCTGCCTTCAGCTGGGCCAGATCGATCAGTACTTTCAGATCTTCCGGGTTGTTCCGGTTCATTTCGGTGAGAACGGCCAGCGCTGCTTCCACATCGCCCTCTTCCCACAGCCGATGGGCCTTGTCGTAAGGGGCTTCCTCGTCTTCCGGGATCTCGATGTGTTTGTCGAGGATCTTGCGGATTTCGCTTTCCTGCAGGGCGCCATTGAAGCCGTCCACTGCCTGGCCGTCCTTGACGAGGATTACGGTGGGCAGGCTGCGCACCCCCAGGCTACCGGTGAGCTGTTGCTGTTCATCGGCATTCACCTTGGCCAGCATGAAACCGCCCCTGTACTCATCCGCCAGTTTTTCCAGCAGCGGCATCAATTGCTTGCAGGGGGCACACCACTCTGCCCAGACATCAATCAGTATGGGTGTTCTGGAGGACGCTTCCATTACATCCTGCTGGAAGTTGTCCATGGTGGCTTCAAATATGTACGGCGAGTTGCTCATGGGTGGCACCTGAAATTGGTTTTCTGGAAACAGTTTCCTGAAATGTCATAAACGGAATGTTGTTGGTATTGGGGGCTGAGTGCCGAAATTCAAGGTTTCTGCCTGGTTTCAGGGCCATGCGGTAAATACCGCGTCCTGCCTTGAAATAATCCCCGGCGCCGCTACATAGGCAATAGGCCCGGGAGCACTGCTCCCCGGATCAACATTCCCGGAGGATGCTCGCACGGTATGAACGACGACAACCGCAACGACTCTTTTGACGCACCCGAAGAAGACCTGACTGAATACATCGGCAAGGACGAGAACAGCAAGAGCCTGGTGTTGCCGAAACAGCAGATGCCACGGCGCATGTATGTTCTGCCAGTGCCCAACCGGCCGTTCTTCCCGGCCCAGGTGCAGCCGATTGTGGTTAACCAGAACCCCTGGCAGGAAACCCTCAAGCGCGTGGGCGAAACCGACCACAAGGTGCTGGGCATCTGCTTCGTGGAAGACAGCGACCCGGAGCAGGGCATCCCCGGCAGCGAGGAACTGGAAACCATTGGTTGCGCAGTGCGGGTTCACCACGCCCAGGGCGACAATGGCAAGGTGCAGTTCATTGCCCAGGGGCTGCAACGCTTCCGAATTACCCAGTGGCTGCGGCGCCGGCCGCCGTACCTGGTGGAGGTCGAGTATCCGGAAGAGCCGGAAGAAGCGGCTGACGAGCTCAAAGCCTATACCCTGGCCATTATCAGTGCCATCAAGGAACTGCTGCGCACCAATCCGCTGTATGGCGAGGAAGTGAAACAGTACCTGTCCCGCTTCGGGCCGGACGACAGCTCCCCCCTGGCCGACTTCGGCGCCTCCATGACCAGCGCACCCGGGCATGAACTGCAGGAAGTGCTGAATACCGTGCCCCTGTTACGGCGCATGGAAAAAGTTCTGCTGCTGATGGCGAAAGAGCAGGAGGTTGCCCGCCTGCAAAGCGAAATCAGCGAGGAAGTGAACGAAAAGGTGCAGAAGCACCAGCGGGAGTTTTTCCTCAAGGAACAGCTGAAAGTCATCCAGCGCGAACTGGGCATGGCCAAGGACGACAAGACCGCCGACGCCGAGCGCTTCCGTGAGCGCATGGAGAAACTCAACCCGCCGGAACAGGTGCAGGAACGGTTTGATGACGAGCTGCAGAAACTCCAGGTGCTGGAACAGGGCTCGCCGGAATACGGTGTAACCCGAAATTACCTGGACTGGCTCACCCAAGTGCCCTGGGGATTGACCTCTGAAGATCACTTTGACCTGGCCGAAGCCCGCCGCATTCTGGACCGCGACCACGACGGCCTGGAAGATGTGAAGGATCGCATCGTCGAGTTCCTCGCCGAAGGCACCTTCAAGGGTGAAGTCAGCGGCTCCATCCTGCTGCTCGTCGGACCGCCGGGCGTGGGCAAGACGTCCATTGGCCACTCAGTGGCCGATGCCCTCGGCCGCAAGTTCTATCGTTTCAGCGTGGGCGGTATGCGTGACGAAGCCGAAATCAAGGGCCATCGCCGCACCTACATCGGCGCCATGCCCGGCAAATTCGTGCAGGCGCTGAAAGACTCAAAGGTGTCGAACCCGGTGATCATGCTGGATGAAATCGACAAGATCGGTGCTTCCTTCCAGGGCGATCCGGCGTCCGCACTGCTGGAAACCCTGGACCCGGAACAGAACCGGGAATTCCTGGACCATTACCTGGACGTGCGCATGGACCTGTCCAAGGTTCTGTTCATCTGCACCGCCAACCAGCTGGATACCATTCCCCGGCCACTGCTGGACCGCATGGATGTGATTCGTCTGTCCGGCTACATCGCCGAGGAAAAACTGGCCATCGCCAAGCATTACCTGATGCCACGGCTGCTCAAACGGGCTGGCCTGCTGAAAAAACAGATGAACATCACCGACGCGGCCATCAAGCAGATCATCGAAGGCTACGCCCGGGAAGCCGGTGTGCGCGGCCTGGAAAAACTGCTGCACAAGGTTATCCGCAAGGGCATCGTGCGGTTGCTGGAAAACCCGGACAAACCGGTGAAGGTGGGCGTGTCTGACCTCCAGACCTACCTGGGGCAACCGGCATTCCGTAAGGAGAAATCCCTCAAGGGCACCGGCGTGGTCACCGGCCTGGCCTGGACCGCCATGGGCGGCGCCACCCTGAGCATCGAGGCCTCGCGCATCCACAGCACCCAGCGGGGCTTCAAGCTGACCGGGCAACTGGGCGAGGTGATGAAAGAATCCGCGGAAATCGCCTACAGCTATGTGTCGTCAAACCTGAAGCGATTCAAGGGCGACCCGACCTTCTTCGACAAGTCCTTCGTGCACCTGCACGTACCAGAAGGCGCCACTCCGAAGGACGGCCCCAGTGCCGGCGTGACCATGGCCACTGCCCTGCTGTCCATCGCCCGCCGCGAGGCACCCCAGCAGAACATCGCCATGACCGGGGAACTGACCCTCACCGGCCAGGTACTGCCCGTTGGCGGCATCCGCGAGAAAGTCATCGCGGCAAGACGTCAGAAAATCGGCAACCTGATTCTGCCGGAAGCCAACCGGGGGGATTACGAGGAACTGCCGGATTACCTGAAGGAAGGCCTGACGGTGAACTTTGCCAGGCAGTACAGTGATGTGTTCCAGGTGTGTTTTGGGGATAAGCCGAAGAAAGGGGCTTCGGTGCACTGATTTGGGCCCGGTTGTCGGATTACGCCTTCGGCTAATCCGACCTACGGTTCTAAAATCGGCGATATCCAAAAGCATCGTAGGTCGGATTAGGCGAAGCCGTAATCCGACAAACGCCAAACAGAGGAACAAAGCCGGAATCGGTCCCGGGGCGGGGGTACCTTTTCTGCCGGAACAAAGGTGTCTGAGCGCAGCGAGTTCTTTTTCCAAAGAAGATTTATCACCACCCCCGAACCAGGCACCCAAGCTCAGGCCTTGGCCTTCCACCCATCCTCACGCAACACCGGCCCCACATCCAGCACCGGCGACGCATCAATGTCATCCGCATCCATCATATTGGCCACCCGCTGCAGCGACGCCAGAATCATCGTCTGCTCCCACTCCGCGAGGCTCTGGAACTTCTTGATGAAGTCCTCCTGAAGTGGCTCTGGCGCCCTGGCCAGTATACCCGCGCCCTCTTCCGTCAGATGGGCGTGAACCTTGCGCTTGTCCCGGGTACTGCGAACGCGATAGACCAGCTTGCGATGTTCCAGCCGGTCCAGAATCGTGGTGACCGTGGCCTGGCTAAGGCTGACCTTGTCCGCGATGGTACCGATCGTCACTTCGCCCAGGTCGCGGATACTCCGCATGATCAGCAGCTGGGGCCCAGTCAGCCCGGCATGCTTGCTAAGGCGCTTGGAATGCAGATCCGTCGCCCGGATAACCCGGCGCAACGCCACCAGAACCTCTTCATAATTGTTCAACTCATCGCTCCACTTAACAGCCAACCGATTGTTTATAACACTAACTATTAGAGGTCTTTGATCCGGAGATTGCAAGACGTAGTCTCCGCAACTCCGGGCGCACCTAAGAAGCGGCTATTGCACTGACCGGCCGGCACTTTTACGTATTCCAGCATTTTTTCCGCCAGCCACTATGCTAAGGTCACTACCTTGTTGAACTTCCGCAAAACGGACACGGCCAGATGAATACCGGTATACAGAACACGCCACCGCATCACTCCCAAGGGAAACCACTGACCGCCTTGATTGCGTCATCTTTTCTGTTGCTTCTGATCAGTACGGGAGCCGTGGCCCAGGAACCGGGTGAGGATCTCTCTGCGGAAGATGTGCAGGAGCGCATCGATTCCCTGGAAGAGCCCATGTACACCCCGTTCGTTGAGCTGTACCTGCTGGAGGAAAGCAAGGCCCTGCGCAAGGAAATGATGAACACCCGGGCCGAATTGATTGAAAAAGTGGTGGACAAGGAACTGTCCGTGGCCGACAAAACCATGTCCTATGCCACCGACACCGTTACCTATTTCTTTTACCTGATTGCCGGTGCTACCTCCATACTGGTGATGGTCGGCTGGAATTCCATTCGCGACATGCGAAACCAGCTCACCAGTCTCGCGGAGAAACGGGTCAACGAACTGGTGGTGGAGTACGAAAAGCGCCTGGAATTCATAGAGGACCAGCTCAGGCAGAAATCCGACATCATCCACCAGAACCAGGCGGATATCGAGCGCACCAACGAGGTGCACTCCCTGTGGCTGAAGGCCAGCCAGGAAACCTCCCAACAGAACAAGATTGCCGCCTATGACGCCATCCTGGATCTCCGCCCGGACGACGTGGAGGCCCTCAGTTACAAAGCCGATGCGGTACTGGAAATGCAGGAACCCCTCTGGGCCATCAGCCTGTGCCAGCGCGCCCTGAAACTCGCTCCGGATAACGGCCATGCCCACTATCAGCTGGCCTGCGCCTATGCCGAGATTGGCCGGTGGGACGATGCGGTGGCAACACTGAAGAAGGCCATTGAGATTTCCGACGCATACCGGGATGACGCATCCGTTGACCCCAGCTTTGAACAGCTGCGGGATCATGAAAGCTTCCGGAAACTCATATTTCCGGAAGACGAAGAGTAGTGTGACGCCTGATATTACATACCGGCACAGTCTTTGCTGTACTTCCGGCGAGACGTGTTCCGGCTAACATACCCGACGTAGCAGCTTGACAAGGCAGCATGTGTGGTGTTTGTTTACATCGCTGAGAACATAAGAATAACCCTGGAACAGGACAGACCCAATGAGTACACCAATCAAGAAACTCGTAACTGCTATTGGTACTTCTATCGCGGTAATGGGCGCAGGCCACGCTGCCGCTGAAATCAAGATCGGTATTGCCGGCCCGATGACCGGCCCCGTTGCCCAGTATGGCGACATGCAGTTCTCCGGTGCCCGCATGGCCATTGAGCGTATCAACGCCGACGGCGGTGTGGACGGTGAAATGCTGGAAGCTGTGGAAGTGGATGATGTCTGCGACCCCAAACAGGCCGTAACCGTGGCCAACCGATTGGTCAACGAAGGTGTCCGGTATGTCGTGGGACACCTTTGCTCCAGTTCCACCCAGCCCGCCTCGGATATCTATGAGGACGAAGGCATCCTGATGATCACACCTGCCTCCACCAGCCCGGACATCACCGAGCGCGGTTACGAGTTGGTGTTCCGAACCATCGGCCTCGATAGCATGCAGGGCCCGGTAGCAGGCAAGCACCTGATCAGCCTGGAGCCTGAGCGCGTCGCCGTTGTGCACGACAAGCAGCAGTATGGTGAAGGTATCGCTACCTCCGTGCGTGACACCCTTGAGGATGCGGGCGTGGAAGTCGCTATGTTTGAGGGCATTACCGCCGGTGACAAGGACTTTTCGTCCCTGATCACCAAGCTGAAGCAGGCCGATGTGGATTACGTCTACTATGGCGGCTACCACCCCGAGCTGGGCCTGATCCTGCGCCAGGCGCGGTCGGCTGATCTGGACGCCGTCTTCATGGGGCCGGAAGGTGTTGGCAACAAGGACATCAACACCATTGCCGGCGATGCGGCGGAAGGGCTGCTGGTCACACTGCCCCCCAGCTTTGACGAAAAGGAAGAAAACCAGGATCTCGTCAAAGCCTTTGAAGAGAAAGACGAAGACCCCTCCGGCCCCTTCGTGCTCACTTCCTACTCTGCCGTGCAGCTGATTGCCGAGGGTATTGAAGCCGCCGGTTCAACCGATCCGTTTGATGTTGCCGAAGCCCTGCGTGAAGGCACCTTCCAGACGCCAATCGGCACCGTTGAGTACGACAGCAAGGGCGACATGGAGTCGTTCGAGTTTGTTGTCTACGAATGGCATTCAGATGGCAGCAAAACTCCGGTAAACTGAGCCAAAATCGTTAACAAACGGTAATCATGAGAACACCTTCTCACCGCGATCCGGGAGAAGGTGTTTTTCTAGGCTTCTGTTGACCCTGCACGCAGTACGCCGGCACCCCCGGGGTTCCTGCAGGCAGTCGAGGGAGCAGGCTATCGGAGTCTCACACAGATGCAGGATTTCCTCTATTTTCTCCAGCAGCTCATTAACGGGCTGACGATCGGGAGCACCTACGCCCTGATCGCCATCGGTTACACGATGGTCTACGGCATCATCGGCATGATCAACTTTGCCCATGGTGAAATCTACATGATCGGTGCCTACACTGCGCTGATCGCCATTACCGGCCTGGCGGCCCTGGGCATAGCATGGTTGCCACTGGTACTGATCGTGGCACTGATTTGCGCGATGATTGTCTCCAGTTCCATGGGCTGGGCGGTGGAACGGGTGGCCTACCGGCCAGTCCGGGGCAAGCACCGGCTGATCCCGCTGATTTCTGCAATCGGCATGTCCATCTTTCTGCAGAACTATGTTCACCTGGCGCAGGGGTCACGCAATGTTGGCTTTCCGGATCTGATTGAAGGCGGTTTTCGCTTCGGTGCGGCTGACTCGTTCCAGACATCCATTTCCTACATGCAGATCACCATTTTCATTACCACCCTGGTCTGCATGACGGTTCTCTCCCTGTTCATCTCCCGATCCCGCATTGGCCGCGCCTGTCGTGCCGTGTCACAGGATCTGGGCATGGCGAACCTGCTTGGCATCGACACCAACCGCATCATTTCCGCCACATTCGTAATCGGTGCCGCACTGGCAGCGGTTGCAGGCCTGCTGCTGGGGATGTACTACGGCTCGATCGACCCGCTGTTCGGATTCATCGCGGGGCTCAAGGCCTTCACCGCGGCCGTGCTCGGGGGCATCGGCAGCATTCCGGGCGCCATGCTCGGCGGGCTCATTCTCGGTGTTGCCGAGAGCATGACCTCCGGTTATCTCAGCGGTGAGTACAAAGACGTGGTTTCCTTCGGATTGCTGATCCTGATCCTGCTGTTCAAACCCACCGGCCTGCTCGGCAAACCGGAGGTGGAGAAGATCTGATGACTGCTAACCTGAAACACGCGCTGTTTTGCGCCTTCATCACGCTCATTATCTCCTACCCGATTCTGGGTTTTGATCTCAAGGGACGAGGCACCTCCGTGGCCCTTGAGGGTGTGGATATTTCCACCTCCATCGGCGTCCTGCTGGCGGTTGTGATTGTCTTTGTATTCCAGCTCTACCGGGACACCATTATGGGCTCCGTGCGCCAGCTTCCTGCCATCAACCCGCTGGCAAACCGCGAGCCAATGGAGCAGAGCAAACGGCTGAAACTGGAATCCATCCTGCTCACACTGATGGTCATCGGCGCAGTGATCTGGCCTTTCATCGCTTCCCGGGGCGCTGTAGACCTGGCAACGCTGGTGCTGATCTACATCATGCTGGCCCTCGGGCTCAACGTGGTGGTGGGCCTGGCGGGCCTGCTGGATCTTGGCTATGTGGCCTTCTATGCGGTGGGAGCCTATTCCTTTGCCCTGTTATCCCAGTACTTCGGAATTTCGTTCTGGTTTGCCCTGCCCATTGGCGCCGGCCTCGCCGCCCTGTTCGGGCTGGTGCTAGGCTTTCCGGTGCTGCGATTGAGGGGGGACTATCTCGCCATTGTCACCCTGGGCTTCGGCGAGATTATCCGTATTCTGCTGAACAACATGACCAGCCTGACAGGCGGCCCCAATGGCATCGGTGGCATTCCGGACCCGACCCTGTTCGGCATGGAGTTCAGTCGCCTGATCAAGGAAGAAGGCAACACCTCTTTCCACGAAACCTTCGGTATTGCCTATAGCGGCGAGCACAAAGTGATCTTCCTGTACCTGATTGCCCTGGTACTGGCGGTCATCACCGCTGTCGCCATTCGCCGCCTGATGCGCATGCCGGTTGGCCGCGCCTGGGAAGCTCTGCGTGAAGACGAGATAGCTGCCAAGTCCCTGGGGCTGAGCCGAACTGCCGTAAAGCTGTCTGCATTCACCATCGGCGCCTTCTTTGCCGGTTTCGCCGGCACTGTCTTCGCCTCCAAGCAGGGCTTTATCAGCCCTGAGTCGTTCGTGTTCCTGGAGTCAGCCATTATCCTTGCCATCGTCGTGCTCGGTGGCATGGGTTCCCAGATGGGCGTGATCCTGGCGGCCATCGCCGTCACCATCCTGCCGGAACTGGCACGGGAATTCTCCGAATACCGGATGCTGATCTTCGGTGCCGCCATGGTGCTGATGATGGTCTGGCGGCCCCAGGGCCTGATGCCCATGCGACGCATCCATATCGAACTGAAACGGCAGGAGTGACGGGTAATGCTTGAAGTACAGAATCTGTCAATGCGCTTCGGCGGCCTGCTGGCAGTGGACCAGGTGTCGCTGGACGTACAGGAACACGAAATCGTGGCAATTATCGGCCCCAACGGGGCCGGTAAAACCACTGTCTTTAACTGCATGAGCGGGTTCTACAAGCCTACGGGTGGCAAGATCCTGTTTGAAGGGAACGAGATCCAGGGCAAACCGGATTACAAGATTTCCCGCCTTGGCCTGGTGCGAACCTTTCAGCACGTGCGCCTGTTCAATCGTATGACTGTGGTGGAAAACCTGCTGGTCGCCCAGCATCGCCATCTCAACACCAATCTGATCTCCGGCATCCTGAAGACCCCCAACTACCGCGAAAGGGAACAGAAGTCCCTGGACCGCGCAGCCTACTGGCTTGACCGGGTCGGGCTGACAGAGATGGCAAACCGGGATGCCGGTAACCTGGCCTATGGCCAGCAACGCCGGCTCGAGATTGCCCGCTGCATGGTTACCGAACCCAAACTGCTGATGCTGGATGAACCTGCTGCGGGCCTGAACCCGGCGGAAACCAAGGATCTGAACCAGCTGATCATCAGCCTGAAAGAGGACTACAACGTCTCCGTGGTACTGATCGAGCACGATATGAGCCTGGTCATGGACATTTCGGACCGCATCAACGTGATCAACCAGGGCCGGCCCCTGGCCAGCGGCACGCCGGATGAAATCCGCCGGAACGACGACGTAATCAAAGCCTATCTGGGTGAGGCCTGAGGAATTTCCATGCTAGTACTAGAAGATGTGCATACCCATTACGGCAAGATCGAGGCGCTCCATGGCGTGTCCGTTGAAGTCAACAAGGGCGAGATCGTTTCGCTGATTGGTGCCAACGGGGCGGGCAAAACGACCTTGCTGATGACCGTCTGCGGTAACCCACAGGCCACGTCCGGCCGAATTATATTCCAGGGGCACGATATCACCCGGGACATGACCTCGAACATCATGCGTTCGGGAATCGCCATCGTGCCGGAAGGCAGACGCGTGTTCTCCGGCCTGACGGTCGAAGAAAACCTCCACATGGGTGGTTTCTTCAACACCAAGGCGGAAATCCGCAAGAGCCAGAACCATGTGTACGAGCTGTTTCCTCGCCTGAAGGAACGGGAGCACCAGCGTGCCGGCACCATGTCCGGTGGTGAACAACAGATGCTGGCCATCGGGCGGGCGCTGATGAGCAAACCCAACATGATCATCCTGGATGAGCCTTCACTGGGCCTCGCTCCACTGGTGATAAAACAGATCTTCGAGATCATCGGGCAACTGCGGGAAGAAGGCATTACCGTGTTCCTGGTGGAACAGAATGCCCACCAGGCCCTGAACCTGGCAGACCGGGGCTATGTTCTGGAAACCGGACGGATCCGCCTGCACGACACCGGCAAGAATCTGCTATCCAATCCGGATGTTCAGAATGCTTATCTGGGTGGTTGAGACAGCCATAAGGTTTATTTTTTAACCATCTTCAATCTGATCAGGAGTTTATTGGAAACCTCCAGAGGCCCAATAAACTCCTGCCATCAATTTCATTCCTCGACTTGAACCACTCGCCCTTGCCTTCATAAGTTTTACATTATTTAAAAAAATCCAGGGATTACGGCGGCGACATAAGCTTAACAAATCTGTAATCTTTCGCCGGCCGGAAGATGGCACTTCCGGCATCCTGGAGTAAAAACTAATTAAGGAAAACAAATGATTCTATCTCGTTCGAAAGGTATGGTGCTGAGTGTTGTTCTGAGTATTCTGATGATATCGGGCTGTGCAACACCCCTTTCTTCAGGGCAAAAGCAGGAATACAGGGGATATCAGGCCAAAGGTCTGGCAGTTGAAGAGAAGAACCCGGGCGCTGCAGCAGCTCTGGGCATTCTGCCCGGTTTTGGTTCTTTCTACGTACGCGAATACGGTGCCGGCGTTGTCAATCTTCTGCTATGGCCGGCTTCAGTCCTGTGGGATCCGATGAGTGGCTACCAGGGCGCGCAGTCAATCAACTACTACGCGACCAAAGAAAAGATCAACGGATTGAAAGACAAAGAAATCTCTCAGCTAGAAGACCAGTTGATGATGGAAACAATTGATAATAAGGAATATGTTTCCGCCAAGCGTGAAATTGACAATAAATATTCGGCCTACTGACTCATTGAAATCATAGGGCCAAGGGTTACGCCAAAGACCCCAATGCCCGGCCCTGTGAAATGGATCCAGAGCCACCAGAACGGCAGCTCTGGATCCATAACCCCATCAAGCGCTACTCAACACTCTTGATTGTGCCTTTATGGGCCAAATCAAACACTCGGCCGCTCTGTAACTTGCCTTCTTGATATATGAACTATACTCAGAGTCAACGGTCGACCTGTCTCCACGGGAAATCAGTCAGGGCCGTTATCGCGCCGCTCCCGGGACCCTCTCAGGCGGATAAGGCGCGTTTGCGACGACAGTAAAAACATACAAGGAGTGAATAATGAAAAAACTCATCGCAGGTGCATTGCTCATGGGTGCCTCTACCCTGGCCTTCGCTCAGCCCGGCTGTGGCGTTGGCGCCATGATCTGGAAAGGACAATCCGGTATTGCCCCCCACGTTCTGGCCGCAACCACCAACGGGACCTTCGGTAACCAGACTTTTGGTATGACCACCGGCACGCTGGGGTGTCAGACCAACGAGTCTGTTCAATCCATGGCCATGTACATGGACAGCAATATTGACAAGGTAGCGCGTGACATGTCCCGCGGTTCCGGCGAAAACCTGGATACCGTGGCTGTACTGCTGGGTGTGGATGAAGCGGACCGTGACGCCTTCCGCAAGGTCCTCCAGGACAACTTTGCAACCATCTTCCCGTCATCAGACACCACGTCCGGTGAAGCGGTGGATGCCATCGTGTCGCTGCTTGAGCAGAACGAGGCTCTGAGCAAATACGTAGCAGCCTGATCCGTCGATTCTGAAACAGGAATGACCGCGCCAGGGACGGCGCAATCGTTTACACCCATCCGCCATTCAAACCGGAACTGACTGATCCACCATGCGCACTTCGCTTCAGTTCGCGCTGGCCCTTCTCTGGCTGGCACCAGGTACTTACGCATACGCTACCTCACTCCCGGACACCGGAGAACTCCACCAACACCCCGCATGGCTGACACTGGGACATTACCAACCCGACCGTTTTGGTGACGGCCACACAAGCCAGGCGGACGATGACAGTTTTTTCCTCAGCGACAACGGCAAAACCTCGCCCAGGGCGGAACTCGAAGCCACACTGAAGGCCATTATGGAGCCGGGAGGTGGCGACGATCACGCCCGTTGCCGCTTCCCGGCAAGAGATCGCTGGCTCAGGCAACAACTGGATCTGCCACAGGAAAACGCGGACTGCCCGGCCTATGAAGAATGGGCGGAAGAACTGAATACCGAAACCGTGACGCTGGTATTTGCGGCTTCTTACCTGAACAGCCCGTCGTCAATGTTCGGCCATACCTTCCTGCGCCTCGACCCGCCCCAGGAAGACGAGGAAACCAACCTTCTGCTGGCCAACACCATTTCCTATGCGGCAGACGCAGCAGCCCACGACAGTGAGATCCTGTTCGCGTACAAGGGCATATTCGGCGGCTACCCGGGCATTACGTCCATCCAGCCCTACTATGAGAAGATCCGCCTGTATTCCGATATCGAGCATCGGGACCTTTGGGAATACCAGCTCAATCTGAACCAGGCCGAAGTGGACATGATGCTGGCCCACACCTGGGAGATCCGTGACCGCAATTTCGATTACTACTTCTTCGATGAGAATTGTGCCTATCGGCTGCTGGCACTGATCGACGTGGCCCGCCCGGGCACCGACCTGCTGGATGAAGTCAGTACCCATGCCATTCCCTCGGATACCGTTCGCTGGGTGGTGGACAGGGGCCTGGTGGAGGAAGTGTATTACCGCCCCTCAGCGGCCACCAGTGTGAGCCACAGCATCGATTCACTGCCCGCAGACCAGCAAACGCTGGCCGCCGCCATTGCTAACGGCTACGTGGATGCGGATGCGCAGGAGGTAAGAGATCTGAGTGACAGGGAACGGGCCCGGGTACTGGATGCCACCTATGACTATGTCCGTTACCAGAGCGAAGCCGACGGCTGGCCACGGGAGCACGCGGCCCCCCTTTCCCACGACCTGCTCCGCGAACGCAGCCGGATACGTGGCGTAGCGGCCCGTAGCGGCCCACCGGAACCCGCCATACGGGACGACGAGGGACACGACACGTTCCGGGCCAGCCTCAGCGGCGGGCAATTGGGGGATCGCAACTTCACGGAGCTGACACTTCGCCCCGCCTACCACGATGTGCTGGACCCGCCTGCGGGCTATCGCGGTGGCGCCCAGCTCCAGTTCCTGCGCCTGGACGCCCGCTTTTACACCGACAATGACGAACTGCAGATAGAACAGCTCACCGGTGTGGAGATCCGCTCCCTGTCACCCCGCAACCAGTTCTTCTCGCCGCTGTCCTGGCAGGTGGGTTTTGGCGGTCGACGCACCGATACCGAAACCAACCGGGTATTCACCCCTTACCTGGAAGGCGGCGCCGGCGGTAGCTGGCAGCTGGGCAAAACCACCCAGGCCTTCGCCATCGCCACCGCCGACCTGGAAATCGACGACGACCTGCGCCGGGGCTACGACGCAGCCCCCGGTGCCGATCTGGGCATACTTCACCAGAACAACCGGTTCAGCCTGCTGGGTGGTGTGAAAACCAAAGCCTGGATCATCAGCAGCCAGCATCGCCAGGACCAGGCCTACCTGGAAGGCAACTGGCACTTCGGGCGGGAGTTCAGCCTGTTTGGAAAGTTCAGCCGTGAAGACCACTACGACAGGTACCGCAGCACATGGCAACTCGGACTCCACGCGTACTTCTGAGCGCCCTTAAAACACTGGCGGGTGTCACTGCCGCCGGCGTCCTGCTGCTGCAGACCGGCTGCAGCAGCGTGTTTTTCTACCCGGACGATGTCACCTATGTCACCCCTGATCGCCTGAACCTTGAATACGAAGACGTTTACCTGGACACCCCGGACGGTGAAACCCTCCACGGCTGGTGGCTGCCTGCAGAATCCGACCCCAAGGGCACCATCTACTTCCTCCACGGCAATGCCCAGAACATCAGCAGCCACATCATGAACGTCGCCTGGCTGCCCGAGAGACGCTACAACGTGTTCCTGATCGACTATCGGGGGTATGGACGTTCAACCGGTGCACCGGACATAGAAGGCACCCTGCACGACGCAGAGGCCGGTCTGCGCTGGCTGATCGAGCAACCCGACGTCGATAACCAGCCCCTGTTCCTGCTGGGCCAGAGCCTCGGTGGCGCACTGGGCACCGCACTCGCCAGTGAATGGGTAACACGGGACGAACAGCCACCCCTGGACGGTGTCATCCTTGACGGCACCTTCAACGGATTCCGCGCCATTGCCCGGGAAAAACTGGGCGACTTCTGGCTCACCTGGCCCTTCCAGATCCCCCTGAGCTGGACCATCACCAGCGAGTACGAGGCCTATGAACGCATCAGCAACATCAGCCCGGTGCCGGTAATGGTGATTCACAGTGAACGTGACGGGATAATTCCGTTCCATCATGGTGAGCAGTTGTTTGAAGCGGCGGAAGAGCCCAAGCGGTTTTTAAGAACGGATACGGGGCATGGGTCTACGTTTGTGATTCCCGCCTATCAGGCGGCGGTGCTTGGGTTTATGGATGCGAATGGAGGGTAGAGGCCCGGTGTTGTCGGATTACGGCTGCGCCTAATCCGACCTACGATTGCAGGCAGCTCCTGTAGTTTGGGGAGTGCGCCGGGCAGGGCTATTCAAAACCGTGCGGAGCCAAGGATGGCGGAGCCCGAGCCTACATGGACGTACTTGTTGGCGTGTTTTGAATAGCCCTGCCCGGCGTGCTCAGGCTACAGAACTTGTAGGCCTGGATATAAAAAAACCCGCCAGACTCGGGAGAGTGGCGGGTTTTTTGTCGGATTACGCCTTTGGCTAATCCGACCTACGGGGTTGGGCCCGTTTGCTTACAGCGCAGAAAGGTCCGTGGGCTGCTCGCCTTCCTTTACTTCTTTCATGGACAGTTTTACACGCCCACGGTTGTCCACATCCAGCACCTTCACCAGCACTTCCTGGCCTTCGCTCAGCTCGTCTGTGACGTTCTCGATGCGACGGTCAGAAATCTGGGAAATGTGCACCAGACCATCCTTGCCAGGCAGGATGTTCACGAAGGCACCGAAATCCACGATGCGCTCGACGCGGCCACTGTAGATCGCACCAACCTCGATTTCCGCGGTGATTTCCATCACCCGCTTCATCGCTGCGTTGGCAGCTTCCTGGTTGTCGGCGTAGATCTTCACGTTGCCGTCATCATCCAGATCAATGGACGCACCGGTCTCGTCACAGATGGAACGGATGGTGGAACCGCCCTTACCGATAACGTCGCGGATTTTCTCAGGGTTGATCTTGATGGTAGTGATGCTCGGCGCGCGGCTGGAAAGCTCCTTGCGAGGCGCAGAAATCACCTTCGCCATCTCACCCAGGATGTGCAGACGTGCTGCGTTGGCCTGGTCCAGGGCAATTTCCATGATTTCGTCGGTGATTCCCTGGATCTTGATATCCATCTGCAGGGCAGTGATGCCTTCAGAAGTACCCGCTACCTTGAAGTCCATATCGCCCAGGTGATCCTCGTCACCCAGGATGTCGGTCAGAACCGCGAACTTGTCGCCTTCCTTGACCAGACCCATGGCAATACCGGCAACCGGCGCCTTGATCGGCACACCAGCGTCCATCAGTGCCAGGCTGGAACCACAGACAGACGCCATGGAGCTGGAACCGTTGGATTCGGTGATTTCAGACACCGCACGGATGGTGTACGGGAACTCTTCAATGGTAGGCATGACCGCAGCCACACCACGCTTGGCCAGACGGCCGTGGCCAACTTCACGACGACCCGGTGTACCAACACGGCCAGCTTCGCCGACGGAGTACGGAGGGAAGTTGTAGTGGAACAGGAACGGGTCCTTGCGCTCACCTTCCAGGGCATCGATGATCTGCATGTCACGGGCGGTGCCCAGCGTGGTGGTCACGATGGCCTGGGTTTCACCACGGGTGAACAGGGCTGAACCGTGGGTGCTGGGCAGAATACCGACTTCCACCTCGATCGGACGAACGGTCTTGTTGTCGCGGCCGTCGATACGTGGCTTGCCGTCGATAACCTGCTTGCGAACGATGGTCTTCTCGACCTTGCCAAAGTACTTCTTGACGTCATCCGCTGAAGGCTCGCCTTCTTCTTCACCCGCCAGTTTCTCGACCAGTGCGTTCTTGATCTCGCCCAGGCGCGCATAACGCTCCATCTTGTCGCGGATGCTGTAGGCTTCCTCGATGGCCGCAGCGGCTTCGGCGTTAACCGCGTTGAGCAGCTCGGTGTTCTCAGGCTCGGGCTGCCAGTCCCAGCGAGGCTTGCCTACTTCAGCGGCAAGTTCCTTGATGGCGGTAATCGCTGTCTGCATTTCCTGGTGGCCATACAGTACGGCACCCAGCATCTGGTCCTCGATCAGGCCCTTGGCTTCCGACTCAACCATCAGAACCGCATCTTCAGTACCGGCAACCACCATGTCCAGCAGGGAGGTTTCCAGCTCTTCGAAGGTGGGGTTCAGGAAGTAGCCACGCTCATTGGTGTAGCCAACCCGAGAGGCACCGATAGGCCCGTCAAACGGGATACCTGAGATGGCGAGGGCTGCGGAGGCGGCCAGCATGGCTGCGATATCCGGATCCTGGTCCTTGCTGGATGACATCACGGTAGTGATGACCTGGGTTTCGTTCATGAACCCCTTGGGGAACAGTGGACGGATCGGGCGGTCAATCAGGCGGGATGTCAGGGTTTCTTTCTCGGACGGACGGCCTTCACGCTTGAAGAAGCCACCGGGGATTTTGCCCACGGCGTAGGTCTTCTCGAAGTAGTTGACGGTCAGCGGGAAGAACGGCTGGCCCGGCTTGGCCTCTTTGGCAGCAACCACGGTACCCAGCACAGCGATGTCATCAATGGTGACCAGCACGGAGCCGGTGGCCTGACGGGCAATACGGCCGGTTTCAATAGTGACGGTCTTGCCGCCGAGTTCAAACGATTTTTTGACGGGATTGAGATCCACGGTAACTCCTGAATTCATCATTTCAATTTGACTCAGACAATCCGCCCCTGCGGATTATCCGTTTTAACTGCACCAACGCCTGAACTGATGAACTGAAGAGCAACCCGTCTGAAAGCTAACAGGCTGTTGTAAAACCCCGGGGCAGGAACCACATCTTCCGAGGCCGGGCTTTTCAACAACCTGCTATCAATTTCGGCTTTCCAATACGACAGGGAGTTCCTTCAGGGTTCACTGACAGACACGATGCAGGAGAAAAGCACAGCCGGCGAGGCGAATGCCCCGCCGGCTGTCAGGGACCAGCCGGACTAGCGACGCAGGTTCAGACGCTGGATCAGATCCAGGTAACGGTCTGCGTTCTTGCGCTTCAGGTAATCCAGCAATTTACGGCGCTGGTTAACCATCCGGATCAGACCGCGGCGGGAATGGTGATCCTGCTTGTTGGTCTTGAAGTGATCCTGCAATTTGTTGATGTTGTGGCTCAACAATGCAATCTGAACTTCAGGAGAACCGGTATCGCCTTCGCCCTGCTGAAAATCCTTGACGATCTGTGCTTTCTCATTGGCAGAAAGTGCCATAACTCACCTCATTGTCGCGATGCTATCGAATTCAGCCGAACCGCGCATCTCTACAGCCCGGCTAATCAGCCACAATCGTTCTGGAACGGTTGTCAGCTGCTTTTCACCAGACGACGTGGTACCAGTTTGGTAGCCTCGCCCTCCGGCAATCCTTCTGCCAGCCCCACGAAGCGGCCGTTGCCATAGAGGCGAACGAACCCTTCGATGGGCTGACCGGGTATTCTAACTGGTTGTCCGTTCAATATCGATACCAGCGAACTGCCTTCCAGTTGCTGTTCCGGGAACATGGTCAGCGCCGCGTCCGGAGCCACCAGCAGGCCATCCAGACTCTCACCCTGCTCGCGCATGGTTTCCAGGGTACCCACGTCAACCGCATCCGCCAGCGTGAAACCGGACGCCATGGTACGGCGAAGTGCCGTTACATGAGCTCCGCACCCCAGCGCCTCGCCAATGTCCTCCACCAGCGAACGGATATAGGTGCCTTTGGTGCAACTGACGGCAATGTCGATTTCCCCATCACGCACTTCCAGCAGTTTCAGCTCGTAAATGGTTACCGGGCGGGCCGGACGCTCGACCTCGATACCTTCCCGCGCATATTCATACAGCGGGCGGCCCTGGTGCTTGAGCGCAGAATACATGGAGGGAACCTGCTGGATATCACCCCGAAACCGGTCGAGAACCGGCTCCAGGGAATCAGCCGTCAAGCCTTCCGGTACCGGCTTCTCCGCTACCACGTCGCCTTCGCTGTCACCGGTTTCGGTCCGGACCCCGAGGCGCGCCGTAGCGATATAGGCCTTGTCGCTGTCCAGCATCATCTGGGAGAACTTGGTGGCCTCGCCAAAACACAGCGGCAATACACCAGTGGCCAGCGGATCAAGGGCGCCGGTGTGGCCGGCCTTGGCCGCTCCGAACAGCCGCTTGACCTGCTGCAGGATGCCATTGGACGTAATATCCATGGGCTTGTCGATGACCAGGATGCCGTTTACATCACGGCCTTTACGGCGTCGACTCAAGCGTCTCGCTCCGGATCGTCATCGCGATCAACCGCAGGCTTGTCACCAACGGCCTCGCGAATAAGGTTGTCCATGTGGCGGCTGTGCCCGAGCAGGGTATCAAAATGGAAGCGCAACTGGGGCGTTACCCTCAGCTTCATGGCCCGGCCGATCTGCCCGCGCAGAAAGCCGGAAGCCTTGTTCAGTACCGCCAGGGAATCCCGCACCTGCGGTGATTCCTCGGTCAGTTCCTCGGTGGTGAGCAGGGATACGTAGATATCCGCGTAGCCCAGGTCACGGCTTACCTTGACGGCATTGACCGTGACCATGCCCACCCGCGGGTCCTTGATCTCCCGCTGGATGAGCTGGGCCAGCTCACGCTGCATCTGATCGCCAATGCGATCAATCCGGCTGAACTCTCTTGGCATCAGGCCCCCGTAGACTCAAGCTTACGCTCGACCCGGACGCGATCGAATACTTCGATCTGGTCGCCGACTTTTACATCATAACCCTTGACGCCGATACCACACTCCATGCCATTGCGGACTTCCGGTACGTCATCCTTGAAGCGGCGCAGGGATTCCAGCTCGCCTTCAAAGATAACCACATTGTCCCGCAGCACACGAATGGGCTTGTTACGGTAAACAGTACCCTCGGTCACCATACAGCCGGCCACCTGGCCATATTTCGGTGAACGGAACACATCCCGCACGTCGGCAATACCCACGATATCCTCGCGGAACTCCGGCGCCAGCATGCCGGTCAGGGCCGCTTTCACGTCATCAATCAGGTTGTAGATGATGCTGTAGTAACGCAGATCCAGACCTTCCTGCTCAACCAGCCGCTTGGCAGCCGTATCGGCACGAACGTTGAAACCGAAGATAACCGCATTGGTCGCCATCGCCAGACTGACGTCTGTCTCGGCAATACCACCAACACCGGAGGACACAATCTTCACCTGGACTTCATCATTACCCAGATCCTGCAGCGACTTGGTAATCGCTTCCAGGGAACCACGAACGTCGGTCTTGAGGACCACGTTGAGGGTCTTGACCTCGTCCTTGCCCATGTTCTCGAACAGGTTCTCGAGCTTGGCCGCCTGCTGCCTGTGCAGACGCTGCTCGCGTTCCCGAGACTGGCGGAATTCCGCCAGTTCCTTGGCCTTCTTCTCGTCGGCCACGGCAAAGAACTCGTCACCGGCATTCGGCGTACCGTTCAGGCCCAGGATTTCCACCGGAATGGAAGGCCCGGCTTCCTTGACCTGCTTGCCGGCTTCGTCGGTCATGGCGCGGACCTTGCCGAAGAAGGAGCCGGCCACAACCATTTCACCCTGGCGCAGGGTACCGTTCTGAACCAGCACGGTAGCCACGGAGCCTCGGCCACGCTCAAGGCTCGATTCAACAACCACACCCTTGGCCGGTGCATCCGGAGATGCCTCGAGCTCAAGGATTTCCGCCTGCAGCAGAAGGGCTTCAAGCAGATCATCAATACCTTCACCGGTATGAGCGGATACCGGGATAAACTGGACGTCGCCGCCCCAGTCTTCCGGGATCACTTCCATACCGGCCAGCTCGGTCTTGATGCGGTCAGGATCGGCTTCTTCCTTATCCATCTTGTTGATGGCAACCACAATCGGTACGCCGGCAGAGCGGGCGTGATCCACCGCTTCCTTGGTTTGCGGCATCACACCGTCATCGGCGGCCACCACCAGGATAACAATATCGGTGCACTGGGCACCCCGTGCACGCATGGCGGTAAAGGCTGCGTGGCCCGGGGTATCCAGGAACGACACCATGCCGTGATCGGTTTCCACGTGATAGGCACCGATGTGCTGGGTGATACCACCGGACTCGCCGGAGGCCACCTTGGTGCGGCGGATGTAGTCCAGCAGCGATGTCTTGCCGTGGTCAACGTGACCCATCACGCTCACGACCGGCGCACGCTTGGTCTTTTCCTTGCCTTCGAAGGTGAATTCGCTCAGTACTTCTTCCTCGAACGCATCCTCGCTGACGGTATTGGCCTTGTGGCCCAGTTCTTCCGTCACCAGCACGGCGGTTTCCTGATCGAGGGCCTGGTTGATGGTCGCCATTACCCCCATACCCATCAGTTTCTTGATGACGTCGGCTGACTTGACGGCCATCCGCTGGGCAAGATCACCCACGGTGATCGTCTCGGGAATATCGACTTCTCGTACCATTGGCTTGGTCGGCCTCTCGAAAGCGTGACGCTTTTCTTTGGGTTTCTTTTTCGCACGAAGCGGCTTGCGCAGCGTGGTGTCTTCCTCTTCTTCATTGATTACAAGAGGCTCTTCCACCGGACGATTGCGCGGGCCGCGATGCCCAGCGGACTTCTTCTTGGGCTTGCCTTCTTCCGGCTCGTCGCCGCGCTCGCGGGCTTTTTCTTTCTTTTTCTTCGGCTTGCGATCCTTGCCCTCACCTTCTTCAGGCGGCGGGATCGGCATATCTTCCGGCGCGGGAACCGGGGATGGTTCCGGCTCTGCAGCCACTTCCGGCTGCTGCTCTTTCTCTGCCGGCTTTTCTTCGGCCACTGGCGTTTCCGCCGGTGCCTCGGAAACCGGTGCTTCCGGCTTCGGTGCTTCCGCCGGTTGTGCCTGCTCAGCCGTTACCGCCGGTGCCTCTTCCGGTGCTGGTGCGGCCTGCTCTGCGGCCGCCTCTTCCTGCTTCGCAGCTTCCGGCTCCAGTTCGGCACGCTTGATATACGTACGGCGCTTGCGGACCTCAACATTGACCGTCTTCGCACGGCCCGCTTTCAGCGTGGTTGTTGTCTTGCGCTTGAGAGTGATCTTCTTCGGTTCCGCTTCACTCTCTCCGTGATTCTTTCTCAGATAGGTCAGCAACTGTTGCTTCTCATCACTGGTGACAGAGTCTTCTTCGGAGCGGGCTTTCAGGCCAGCCTCCACGATCTGTCGCAGCAAACGATCCACGGGAGCGCCTACATCTGCGGCCAGTTGTTTTACCGTTACATCAGCCATACTGGTCCTCCTCCCGATTAAGCCTGGTCTTCAAACCAGGGGGCGCGTGCAGCCATAATCAGCTGGCCGGCACGCTCTTCTTCCATACCTTCGATGTCGAGCAGGTCATCAACAGACTGCTCGGCAAGATCTTCCATGGTACGGATACCTTTACCGGCCAGCTTGAATGCCAGGCCGCGGTCCATACCGTCCATTGCCAGAAGATCTTCTGCGGGCTCCGCGCCCTCGAGCGCCTCTTCACTGGCCAGGGCCTGATTCAACAGGGCATCCTTGGCACGGCGACGCAATTCCGTGACGGTCTCTTCGTCAAAACCTTCAATAGCGAGCATCTCCTCCATGGGGATGTACGCCACTTCCTCGATGGAAGTAAATCCTTCCTCGATAAGAACGCCGGCAAACTCCTCGTCCACATCCAGGTTGCTGGTGAAATGCTCCAGCAAGGTATTGTATTCCTGCTCCTGGCGCTGACCGGCTTCCTCCTCGGTCATCACGTTCAGTGTCCAGCCTGTCAGCTCGGTCGCCAGGCGTACGTTCTGTCCGTTACGGCCAATGGCCTGGGCCAGATTGTCTTCGGCAACAGCCACTTCCATGGTGTGACGGTCTTCGTCCATCACAATGGAAGCCACTTCCGCAGGCGCCATGGCGTTGATTACCAGCTGTGCGGGGTTGTCGTCCCAAAGAACGATATCAACACGCTCGCCACCCAGTTCGTTGGAAACCGCCTGAACCCGTGAACCACGCATACCCACACAGGCACCGACCGGATCAATACGGCGGTCGTTGGTCTTTACTGCAATCTTGGCCCGGGAACCCGGGTCCCTTGCTGCACCACGGATTTCGATCAGTTCCTCGGCAATTTCCGGAACCTCGATGCGGAACAGCTCGATCAGCATCTGCGGATCGGTGCGGCTCAGGATCAGCTGGGGGCCGCGATGGTCCGTGCGGATCTCCTGTAGCAGGGAACGGACCCGGTCACCCATGCGGAAGGTCTCGCGGGGAATCAGATGCTCGCGCGGCAGCAGGGCTTCGGCGTTGGCGCCAAGATCCACGATGACGTTGTCCCGTGTCACTTTCTTTACGGTACCGGAAACCAGCTCACCGACGCGGTCACGGTAGCTGTCGACAATCTTGGTGCGCTCGGCTTCCCGCACTTTCTGGAAGATAATCTGTTTGGCCGCCTGGGCCCCGATGCGTCCGAAAGCCACGGACTCGACCTTTTCTTCGTAGATATCGCCAGGGCGGAGATTCTTGTCGATCTCCTCCGCTTCCTGCATGGTCAGCTCGGTGCCAAGCGCAGGAACAGCGTCGTTATCAACCACCAGCCAGCGGCGGAATGTCTCGTATTCGCCGGTACGGCGGTCGATGGAAACGCGGATGTCTGCTTCCTCGTCGTCGTAACGTTTTTTGGCAGCGGTGGCGAGTGCCAGCTCGATTGCTTCAAAGATCACATCCTTCTCGACACCTTTCTCGTTCGAGACGGATTCAACCACCAGCAAGATCTCTTTACTCATTGGATTGCCCTGCCCTTAAAATAAACTTTGCGTCCACTGACTTATTCAAATACCGGAACGATGTTGGCTTTCTCGATGCTATCGAATGGCAACAGATACTCGTGATCATCAACAACCACGACAACGTCATCGCCCTCAACACCCTTGATCAGGCCCTGAAACTTGCGACGCCCCTCGAATGCCATCCGTAATTTGATCTGGACCTGATGGCCGGCGAATGCCTCATACTGCTCCAGTCGGAACAACGGCCGATCCATTCCCGGAGAGGAAACCTCCAGGGTATATTCTGTCTGGATGGGGTCTTCCACATCCATCACACCGCTTGCCTGGCGGCTCACTTTCTCACAGTCTTCAATGCCGATACCGTTCTCGGCATCGTCAATAAATACTCTCAACAGGGAATGGTGACCCTGGGAGCGGAATTCAATGCCCCAAAACTCGTACCCCAGGCCTTCCACGATGGGCCTGAGCATTTCTTCCAGCTGCTTCAACTTGGCTGACAAGGCTATTGCGTCTCCGTTAGTCGTTTTTCGACCCCAAAAACAAAAAAAGGGCTGTTGATCAGCCCTTTTTATGCACCAGGGCCTGATGCGCCAGGCCCCTTAATCAAAAAGCCCCGAAAAAGTGGGGCCCTTTGTTGCAAGAACTCACAGAGGATAAATACACACTGAAAACTTCCTCTGCTGACAGACACCTGGCCTGCCTGAAGCGGCAGGACAACCTGTGCCCGGAGCCCGCTCCAATATCCGCCGGAGTATAGAGACGCCGGCCTTACTGGTCAAGGACTGACCAAAAAAAACGGCCTGGTAATTCCAAGCCGTTTTTCTTCCAGTATGGTGCCCGGGGCCGGACTCGAACCGGCACGGCTTTCGCCACTACCCCCTCAAGATAGCGTGTCTACCAGTTTCACCACCCGGGCAACACTCTTACTCGAGCTCGGGGAGTTCATTCTCATCCCCGCGCCCGTCTTCGCCTTCATCTGCTGCTTCACTCTCAGCCTGCCCGGCGTCGGAACTGGATTCCTCAACTACAGGAATACCGGCTTCCCCTGCCACTTCGGCACGCTGCTTGGCGAATACAGCCAGCGAAAAACTTGTTACAAAAAAGATAATGGCCAGCAAGGTCGTTGCACGAACGAGGAAACTGCTACTGCCCTCACTGCCAAATACCGTCTGGGAGGCACCTCCACCAAACGCGGCACCGGCATTTGCACCCTTACCATGCTGGATCAGCACCAGACCCACCAGTGCCACCGCGATGACCACGTGGAGAACAACAACCAGTGTTTCGATCCAATCCATAATGTCTCTCTGATAACCTGATGGCCCGCGCTAATGGCTTTCGCGAGCCGGTAACTTTCAGGATCTGCCCGGCACGGCCCGGCAAATACTTACAAAATCTGCTGCACTCAACGATGCACCGCCAATCAGGCCGCCATCAATGTCCGGCTGAGCAAAAAGTGCGGCCGCATTATCCGCTTTTACACTGCCGCCGTAAAGCAGTGAAATTTCATCTGCCGGGGCCCCGAGGGCGCTCAGCACTGCGCGAATAGCAGCATGCATGGCCTGCGCGTCTTCAGCCGTGGCGGTTTTCCCGGTTCCAATGGCCCATACCGGCTCATAGGCAACCACAACCTGATGCCACTGGTCGCCGCCAACTTCAGCAACCGAACGGCGAACCTGGGCCGAAACAACTTCCTCGGCTCTGCCCGCCTCACGCTCTTCCAGAGTCTCTCCAACGCATATCACCGCGTTCAACCCTGAAGCCAATGCCCTGCCTACCTTGACCGCGACCTGCTGGTCGGTCTCACCAAACAGCTGCCTGCGCTCGGAGTGCCCGACAAGGGCATAGTCACACCCTGAGTCTCTGGCCATTCCCGCGGAGACTTCCCCGGTGTAGGCGCCGGAATCCCAGCAGGCAATATTCTGTATGCCAACGGCAATCTCACCACCGGCCAGCCTGACTACATCGCTGACAAACAGGGCGGGAGGAATAATAACAGCCTCCACACCATTATCAAGCGATGCCACCTCTGACCGGACTTGGCCAACCAGGCTATTCACAAGGTCTTTCGACCCGTTCATTTTCCAGTTTCCGGCAACGATCCTACGGCGCATAAATAACCCCTGATTCAAGGGAGGGCGAACTATACAGCAGTCTTTTACAGCAGACAACTGCCCCCGGGCACAAAATCAGGCCCGGGAATTCTCCACCACAACAGCAAGTTCCTCGGCAATCTTTACAATTTCCGACTCGTCCTGACCCTCCGTCATAACGCGGATCAGGGGCTCGGTACCAGAGGCCCGCAACAATACCCGGCCACTGCCACCAAGCCTGGCTTCGGCAGCTGCGACTGCACTGACAATATCCTTGCGCCCGAGCGGATCAAACCGCTTGTCGACACGCACGTTGATCATCTTCTGCGGCAGTTTGCTCATGCCCTGGCGCAGGTCCGCCAGCGAGCTGCCTGCCCGACTGATCGCCAGCAGCACCTGCAGTGCCGATACAATACCGTCCCCGGTACTGGTGCAGTCACGGATCACCATGTGCCCGGAGCCTTCACCACCCAGCAGCCAGCCCCTGTCGATCAGCCGCTCCATCACGTAGCGGTCGCCCACCCTGGCGCGCTCAAAATCGATGCCCTGCTCTCTCAAAGCCAGTTCAACCCCGAGATTGGTCATCAGCGTGCCCACAACGCCACCCTGGAGGGTGCCCGCCGCGTGGCGCTGGGCGGCAATGACGAACAGCAACTCGTCACCATCCACTTCAGAGCCGTCGGAATCCACCATCAGGACCCTGTCACCATCGCCATCAAACGCAATGCCGAGGTCGGCCTTTTTGTCCAGCACCGCCCTGCTCAGGGTCTCCAGATGGGTGGATCCGACATTGAGGTTGATGTTCAGGCCATCGGGGTCACCGCCAACCACCGAGACCTTTGCACCCAGCTCCCGAAAAACCTTGGGGGCCACGTGATAGGTAGCACCGTTGGCGCAATCCAGAACGATATGCAGACCTTCCAGGGAAAACTCGTTGGGCACGGTACTTTTGCAGAACTCCACGTAGCGCCCGGGCGCATCATCCACCCGGAACGCTTTACCCAGCTCTTTCGAGTCGCATACCTCAATGGGCCGGTCCAGCCAGCGCTCGATCTCGGCCTCGAGGGCGTCATCCAGTTTGGTACCGGCGGGAGAGAAGAACTTGATGCCGTTATCATGGTGCGGGTTGTGGGAGGCACTGATCACGATGCCCGCGGACGCACGAAAGGTTCGCGTCAGATAGGCAATGGCCGGTGTGGGCATGGGGCCAAGCAGCTTCACGTCCACTCCGGCCGCTGACAGGCCGGATTCCAGGGCAGACTCGAACATATAACCTGACAGGCGAGTGTCTTTACCGATCAGCACACTGTTGCGCTGACCATCTCGCTTGAATGCCTGCCCTGCGGCCCAGCCCAGGTGAAGCATGAAATCCGGCGTGATCGGGTATTCCCCTACCCGCCCCCGGATGCCGTCCGTGCCGAAATATTTTCTGTCACTCATTGCCCTGCTTCCTTCATCGCCTTTACTACCTTAACGGCATCAACCGTTTCCCTGACATCGTGAACGCGAATGATCGATGCACCCTTCATGGCGGATATTGTCGCGGCAGCGAGGCTCGCGGGCAAGCGCTCACCGACTTCCCGGCCGGTGATGTGGCCCAGCATGCTTTTGCGGGACAAACCCACCAGTACAGGGTGCCCCAGCAGTTGCAGCTGTTCCAGAGACGCCAGCAACTGCAGATTGTGCCGGAGAGACTTGCCGAATCCGAAACCCGGGTCCAGGATGATGTTTTCAGGCCGCACACCCGCCATTTCGATGATCCGCATCCTTTCCGTCAGGAACGAACTGACCTCACGCCGCACGTTACGGTAGCGTGGATCGTCCTGCATGGTATCCGGCTCGCCCTGAATATGCATCACACATACCGGAATATCAGCCTTCGCCGCGACTTCAGGCGCACCTTCACGTTGCAGCGCCCTGACGTCATTGATCATGCCTGCGCCCAGCCTGGCCACTTCTTCCATCACCTGCGGCGAACTGGTGTCTACCGACACAACAACATCCAGTTCCCTGGCAATGGCCTCAACCACGGGACAAACCCGCTCCAGCTCTTCTTGCAGGGGCACCGGAGTTGCACCCGGGCGGGTGGATTCGCCACCGACATCGATAAAGACGGCTCCGTCCGCCGCCATTTCACGAGCCCGGGCCAGGGCAGCATCCACCTTGTTAAACCGGCCGCCGTCGGAGAAAGAATCCGGCGTTACGTTGAGTATTCCCATGACATGGCAGCCAGACATACCCAGCTCTTTGCCAGCGAAGTTCATTTGCATAAGCAACCTTCAGTGCAACCTGCAAAAACAAACGCCGCCCCGGAAGGGGCGGCGTAAATGGGTCAGTGATCTCCGGTGCGACATTACACCAGGTCAGTGCTCACCGGCCGGGCGACCAACGCCGGGCTGGCGACCGTCATCCGAATCCTTCGGAGCAGGCGCTTGCTCCGGTTCATCGGCCGGCACTCCACCGGAAGGACCGCTGTCGCCCCAGCCTTTCGGTGGGCGCGGCTCACGGCCTTCCATGATGTCATCGATCTGGTGCCGATCAATGGTTTCATACTTCATCAGGGCTTCGGCCATCAGGTCCAGCTTTTCACGGTTATCGATCAGCAGCTGACGGGCTTTCTCGTAGCAGCTGTCGATAATGTTACGGACTTCTTCATCAATCCGCTGCGCCGTTTCCGGAGAGTAGACTGTCTGTGCCTGACCGGCTGAGCGGCCCAGGAACGGCTCTTCACTGTCAGTGTCGTACTGCAGAGGACCGAGCTTCTCAGACAGACCCCAGCGGGTAACCATGTTCCGTGCCAGGCTGGTGGCCCGCTCGATATCGTTGGACGCGCCAGTGGTCACGCCATCGAAGCCAAGGGTCAGCTCTTCCGCGATACGGCCACCAAACAGGCTGCAGATGGAACTGATCAGGAAGCGCTTGCTGTGGCTGTACTTGTCTTCCTCCGGGAGAAACATGGTGACACCCAGGGCCCGGCCGCGGGGAATAATGCTCACCTTGTAGACCGGGTCGTGCTCGGGCATCAGGCGCCCGACAATGGCATGGCCAGACTCGTGATAGGCGGTATTACGCTTCTCTTTCTCGCTCATTACCATGGACTTGCGCTCGGCGCCCATCATGATCTTGTCCTTGGCGAGCTCGAACTCCTCCATGGACACCAGACGCTGGTTACGACGGGCGGCAAACAGGGCTGCCTCGTTCACCAGGTTGGCCAGATCGGCACCGGAAAATCCGGGGGTACCGCGGGCGATCAGCTTCGGCTCCACGCCATCGGCCAGGGGCACTTTCTTCATGTGCACCTTGAGGATCTGCTCACGGCCAATGATGTCCGGCAGGCCAACCACCACCTGGCGGTCAAAGCGGCCCGGGCGAAGCAACGCCGGATCCAGTACATCGGGACGGTTGGTAGCTGCAATGACGATAACGCCCTCATTGCCTTCAAAACCGTCCATTTCCACCAGCAGCTGGTTCAGGGTCTGCTCACGCTCATCGTGACCGCCGCCCATGCCAGCGCCACGATGGCGACCAACGGCATCAATCTCGTCGATAAAGATGATACAGGGGCTCTGCTTCTTGGCCTGCTCGAACATGTCACGGACACGGGAAGCACCGACACCGACGAACATTTCCACGAAGTCGGAACCGGAGATCGAGAAGAATGGCACCTTGGCCTCGCCAGCGATGGCCTTGGCGAGCAGGGTCTTACCGGTACCCGGCTGGCCGACCATCAGTACGCCCTTGGGAATGCTGCCACCAAGGCGCTGGAATTTGCTGGGGTCACGGAGGAAATCCACCAGTTCCTTGACGTCTTCCTTGGCTTCATCCACACCGGCCACATCGCCGAAGGTGGTCTTGATCTGATCCTCGCTCATCAGGCGGGCCTTGCTCTTGCCAAAGGACATGGGCCCTTTGCCACCGCCACCCCCCTGCATCTGCCGCATGAAGAACACGAACAGTGCAATGATTATGAGAATCGGGAAGGCTGCCACCAGCAACTGGGTCCAGAGGCTTTGGCGCTCCGGCTCCTTGCCGATGACTTCCACTTGATTGGCCAGCAGATCGTCCATCAGCTTTTCATCAGACAGCTGAGGCCTGATGGTCTGGAACTGGGAACCGTCACCACGGACACCCTGAACCTGCAAGCCGTCGATGGTTACCTGACGGACCTGTCCGTCCTGCACCATCTCCACGAACTGCGAATAATTGACCTGTTGGCCGCTGGTGGTGGGAGTGAAATTCTGAAACACCATCAGCAGTACGGCGGCTATAATAAGCCAGAGAACCAGATTTTTTGCCATATCGTTCAAGGATCATCACCTGTGAATTGAAGGATCGCCCCGTCAGGAGAAAGCCTTTTCTGACACCTTACACCAATTGTACGCCCGTCCACCAGAATCGGCCCATCCGTATCGACCACTGCAGGGTGTCATTTCCCATGGCCATTTCCGGACCGGAGGCGGGTCAGCCCTTAAATCCCTTGCACACCTGATATATTTCCCTGGATCTTGCCCGGGAGGAGTCAGGCTTCCTGCTGACTACGGTGCCAAAACTCTTGCGCATCTCAGCCAGCAGGGCGTCGAATCCCTCTCCCTGAAATACCTTTGCGACAAACACACCACCTGGCTTCAGCACCTGCTGCGCCATATCCAGCGCCAGCTCTACCAGGCCCATGGCGTTGGGAATATCCACTGCCGCCATACCACTCATGTTGGGTGCCATATCCGAAATTACAACATCAGCGTGTCGATCTCCCAGCAATTCCAGCAATTCGTCCAGCACCGACTGTTCGGTGAAATCCCCCTGGACAAATTCCACGCCGGCGATCGGGCTCATGTCCAGAATATCGCTGGCAATGACCACGCCACTGTCGCCCACCCGCTCCGCAGCCACCTGGGACCACCCGCCGGGGGCGGCACCGAGATCCACAACCGTCTGACCCGGCCGGAATAACCGGTCTTTCTGGTCAAGCTCAATCAGTTTGTAGCTGGCACGGGAGCGATAGCCGTCTTCCCGGGACTTTTTGACCCAGACATCGTCAAAATGTTCCTTCAGCCAGCGATCACTGGTTTTCGAACGGGCCAAGTCCAACCTCCGAAAAACGTGCTTCTGCAGGGCATGAATACGTGGTAATTGCCATTTCTCCGGCCCGGCGATCTGTTACAATCCCCCGATTATACGGAATCGTCAGCCATTTCGCCGCTGACCTTTTGTTAATTGCATCCATAAAGAGATTACATAATGAGCCTTTCGCCAGAACAGCGCCGGGAATACCGGGGCATTGCCCATAACCTGAAGCCAGTCATCATCGTTGGCGACAAGGGCCTGACAGAAGGGCTGCAGGAAGAACTTGAACGGGCCCTGAACGACCATGAGTTGATCAAGGTCAAGGTGGCCAGCCAGGACCGCGAAACCCGCCAGGAGGCGGTCGCCGCCCTCTGCGAGGCCTCAGGCGCGGAACTGGTACAGACCATCGGCAAGATCGCTGTGATCATGCGCCGTGCGAAGAAACCCAACCCTAAACTGTCCAATCTTCTTCGGACCAGGTAAGGATTTGCCACGAAAGACTCGGGAAAAGAAAGGACAGTGAGTATTCGCCACGAAATCCACTAAAAAACACGAAAGTAATACCCACTGCTTTTAAAGCGATTACTCTTTTTTCGTGTTCTTTAGTGGATTTCGTGGCAATAACGCTTTCACACCCTCAGATGTGCTCTACCTGCTCGATTTCATACTCGACGGTACCCGAGGGCACCCGGATGGCCACCACATCTCCCTCGCTCTTGCCAACCAGCGCCCGGGCAATTGGCGATGAGATCGACAGCTTCCCGGCCTTGATATCTGCCTCGTCTTCCCCGACGATCTGGTAGGTCACCTGCTCGTCAGTGTCTACATTGAGCAGACGCACCGTTGTTCCGAAAATCACCTTCCCGGTGTTCTCGATGGTGTTGACGTCGATGACCTGGGCCGCGGACAGCTTGCCTTCGATTTCCTGGATGCGGCCCTCGATAAAGCTCTGCTGTTCACGGGCGGCGTGGTATTCCGCGTTCTCTTTCAGGTCGCCGTGTTCACGGGCGTCGGAAATAGCCGCGATCACCCGGGGACGATCCTGGGACTTCAGTTTCTGAAGCTCCTCACGGAGGCGGGTTTCACCCGCCTTGGTCATGGGTACTCTGTCAGCCATAGTCTTACTTTCCTGCGTGTAGATCCTGAAGGCGGCGCACAGTGCGCTCGGGGCCGAACTTAATCGCCCGGCAAAAAGCCTCGCCGCCTGCCAGTGTCGTTGTATAGGTTACCTTGGACTGCAAGGCCGACTGGCGAATCTGTGCCGAATCGGAAATCGCCTTGCGCCCTTCGGTGGTGTTGATGATCAGCTGAACCTGGCCATTCTTGATGGCATCCACAATGTGCGGACGCCCTTCCCGGACCTTGTTCACCCGATCAACGGTAATACCCGCCTCTTTCAGTGCCCTGGCAGTACCGGTGGTCGCAATCACCTTGAAGCCGGCGTCGACCAGGTCCTGTGCCACCTTGGCAGCACCGGGCTTATCGACATCGCGAACGGACATAAAAGCCGTGCCCTTTACAGGCAGACGCTCACCGGAAGCGAGGGCCGCCTTGGCAAAAGCCTCATCGAAACTGTCCCCGATGCCCATCACTTCACCGGTGGACTTCATTTCCGGCCCCAGAATCGGATCCACGGCCGGGAATTTGTTGAACGGGAACACCGACTCCTTGACGGAATAATAGGTCGGAACAATTTCCTGCGTGAACCCCTGCTCCGCCAGGGACTTGCCCGCCATCACCCGGGCCGCAACCTTGGCCAGGGATACACCGATCGCCTTGGACACAAACGGAACCGTACGGGACGCACGGGGATTCACCTCAATAACGTAAATCCGGCCATCCTGCCAGGCCAGCTGAACATTCATCAGGCCAATAACATCCAGCTCGATGGCCATCTTGCGCACGGCTTCGCGCATTTCATCCTGCACATCTTTTGGCAATGTGTAGGGCGGCAGGGAGCAGGCTGAGTCACCGGAGTGCACGCCGGCCTGTTCAATATGCTGCATGATACCGCCGATCACCACATCCTTGCCGTCGCTGATGGCGTCGATATCCACCTCGATGGCGGCATTCAGGAAGTGGTCCAGCAATACCGGGCTGTCATTGGAAACCAGCACCGCGTTGCGCATGTAGCGAACCAGCTCTTCCTCATCGTAGACGATCTCCATGGCCCTGCCACCGAGGACATAGGACGGTCGAACCACCAGCGGATAACCAATCTCCCGGGCTGCCAGTATGCCTTCCTCGTGACTGCGCACAGTGGCGTTCTCCGGCTGGATCAGGCCCAGGCGGCCGATCATCTGCTGGAAACGCTCCCGGTCTTCGGCACGGTCGATGGCGTCCGGGCTTGTGCCAATGATGGGCACGCCCGCCGCCTCCAGGCCACGGGCCAGTTTGAGCGGGGTCTGGCCTCCGTACTGGACAATCACGCCTTTGGGCTTTTCAACGTTGATGATTTCCAGCACGTCTTCCAGAGTAATCGGCTCGAAGTAAAGACGATCGGACGTGTCGTAGTCGGTGGAAACCGTTTCCGGGTTGCAGTTGATCATGATGGTTTCATAGCCATCCTCGCGCATGGCGAGGGCGGCGTGAACGCAGCAGTAATCAAACTCGATGCCCTGGCCGATGCGGTTGGGACCCCCGCCGATAACGACGATTTTCTCCCGGTCAGACGCATCCGCCTCGCACTCTTCCTCATAGGAGGAGTACATGTAAGCTGTGGAGGAGGCAAATTCCGCCGCACAGGTGTCTACCCGTTTGTAAACCGGACGGATATCCATATCGTGGCGGAGCTTGCGCATACTGACTTCGGAAATGCCCAACAGTTTCGCCAGTCGCGCATCGGAAAAGCCCTTGCGCTTGAGACGGAACAGGGTATCGCGGTCAATATCCGCCTTGCCGGCAGACTTCAGCGCATTCTCTTCCCTGATCAGGTCCTCGATCTGTACCAGGTACCAGGGATCCACGTGGGTATTGCGGAACACATCATCAACCGTCATGCCGGCACGGAAGGCATCACCGATGTACCACAGGCGCTCGGCACCGGGCACGTTCAGTTCCTGGGTGAGGGTTTCCCGACCGTCGGTGGTATCCAGGTCCACCTTCTCTTCGAAGCCGTCAGAACCCACTTCCAGACCACGCATGGCTTTCTGCAGGGATTCCTGGAAGGTACGCCCGATGGCCATGACCTCGCCCACGGACTTCATCTGGGTGGTCAGACGGGCATCGGCCTGGGGGAATTTCTCGAAGGTGAAACGCGGGATCTTGGTCACCACGTAATCGATGCTGGGCTCGAACGAGGCCGGTGTGACACCACCGGTAATTTCGTTACGCAGCTCATCAAGGGTATAGCCGACCGCCAGTTTGGCTGCCACTTTGGCAATCGGAAAACCGGTCGCCTTGGAGGCCAGGGCCGAGGAACGGGAAACCCGAGGGTTCATCTCGATGACCACCACCCGGCCGGTATCCGGATTGACACCGAACTGCACGTTGGAGCCACCGGTTTCCACACCGATTTCACGCAGCACCGCCAGCGAGGCGTTGCGCATGATCTGGTATTCCTTGTCGGTGAGGGTCTGGGCCGGGGCCACGGTAATGGAGTCACCGGTGTGAACACCCATGGCGTCAAAGTTCTCGATGGCACAGACGATGATGCAGTTGTCGTTCTTGTCGCGGACAACTTCCATCTCGTACTCTTTCCAGCCGATCAGGGATTCATCGATCAACAACTCATTGGTTGGTGACAGGTCCAGGCCACGGGTACAGATTTCTTCGAATTCGTCGCGGTTGTAGGCAATACCGCCGCCGGAGCCACCCATGGTGAAGGATGGACGGATGATACAGGGAAAACCGATGTCATCAGCCACTTCCCAGGCCTCAGCCATGGAGTGGGCGATGGTGGCACGCGGGCACTCCAGACCAATCTTTTTCATGGCCTTGTCGAAACGGTCGCGGTCCTCGGCCTTGTCGATGGTGTCAGCATTGGCACCGATCATTTCCACGCCGTGTTTTTCGAGGATGCCGTGCTTTTCCAGGTCCAGCGCACAGTTCAGCGCCGTCTGCCCGCCCATGGTGGGCAGCAGGGCATCCGGCTGCTCTTTCTCGATGATCTTTTCGACGGTTTTCCAGGTGATGGGCTCGATGTAGGTGGCATCCGCCATCACCGGGTCCGTCATGATGGTGGCCGGGTTGGAGTTGACCAGGATAACCCGGTACCCCTCTTCCCGCAGTGCCTTGCAGGCCTGGGCTCCGGAGTAGTCAAACTCGCACGCCTGCCCGATCACGATGGGGCCGGCGCCCAGGATCAGAATGCTTTGAATGTCGGTACGCTTCGGCATCAACGTGCCTCCATCAGGCGGATAAATTCATCAAACAGTGGTGCCACATCGTGGGGACCGGGACTGGCTTCCGGGTGACCCTGAAAACTGAACGCGGGCTTGTCGGTACGGCGAATGCCCTGCAGGGAGTCATCGAACAGGGATTTATGGGTAGCCTCCAGGTTGTCCGGCAGGCTGGCCTCGTCCACCGCAAAGCCATGGTTCTGGCTGGTAATCATCACGGTACCGTCTTTGAGATTCTGGACCGGGTGGTTGGCACCGTGGTGGCCGTGGCCCATTTTCACGGATTTTGCACCGCTGGCCAGGGCCAGCAGCTGGTGGCCGAGGCAGATGCCGAATACCGGGATCTCGGTTTCCAGCACTTCGCGAATCGCGTTGATGGCGTAGTCGCAGGGCTCGGGATCACCAGGGCCATTGGACAGGAAGATGCCGTCCGGATTCATTGCCAGAACCTCGGAGGCAGGGGTCTGTGCCGGTACCACGGTAATGTCGCAGCCACGGGAAGCCAGCATACGCAGGATGTTGAGTTTCACGCCATAATCCCAGGCCACCACCTTGAATTTCGATTCCGTGCGCTCACCGTAACCGCTCTCGATGTTCCACTCGCTCTGGCTCCAGGTCCAGGTTTTCCCGGCGGTGACTTCTTTTGCCAGGTCCATACCCTTGAGCCCGGGGAAAGCGTTGGCCAGTTCCAGGGCGCGCTCGGCGGTGGCATCCGCACCGGCAACCACGGCGCCATTCTGGGAGCCCTTGTCCCGCAGGATCCGGGTCAGGCGGCGGGTGTCGATGTCGGCAATGCCGACGATGTTGTTGGCCTGCAGGTAGTCCTGCAGCGACCCGGTGCTGCGCCAGTTGCTTACCAGCAGGGGCAGGTCACGGATGATCAGGCCGGCGGCCTGGACGCGATCGGATTCGATGTCTTCTTCGTTCACACCGGTGTTGCCGATGTGGGGGTATGTCAGGGTGACAATCTGGCGGGAGTAGGACGGGTCGGTCAGGATTTCCTGGTAACCGGTCATGGCGGTGTTGAACACCACTTCCCCACTGGTTTCCCCTTCAGCGCCAATGGCGGTGCCGTAAAACAGGCTTCCGTCTGCGAGTGCAAGGATGGCTGGTGTACTCAAGGCTTGTATCCTCATCGAGTGGCGTACAGGTTCGTCACGAACGGGAACGCAAGCGCAAATTCAGGTTGCAAAAAAGCGAGACTGAGTGAAAACCCGGTCCCGCTTCTTGAAAACTTTTCGATGATACGCTTGGTGCAGTTAAACCGCGTCATTGTAAGAAATATGGGGCTTTGTGTCCACGCTCATTTGGCAATGACGCAGGCTCCGGCCGGCGCCCGGGGATTGCCATCCGGGAGACGCTACAAGCACATCCATGTGCGCTTGACGTAAGCCATCCCTGGCTTACGACACTCCCGGATGGCAATCCCCGGCCACCAACCTCAGAGTTGGCCTGAAACCGCCGCATCCACCGTAGGTCGGATTAGAGGCCCCAGCCTCGTAATCCGACAACCCAGGTCAAAACCCCTTACTTCAACCCCAAAACATCCTGCATGTCATACAACCCGGCCGGCTTGCCATCCAACCACAGCGCCGCCCGCATGGCCCCCTTGGCAAACGTCATCCGACTGCTCGCCTTGTGGGTGATCTCGATGCGCTCACCCTCGGTGGCAAACATCACGGTGTGGTCGCCCACCACGTCCCCGGCACGAATGGTTTCAAAACCGATTTCCTTGCGGGTACGCTCGCCGGTGAAGCCTTCGCGGCCGTAGACGGCGCATTCTTTGAGGTCGCGGCCGAGGGCATCGGCGACGACTTCGCCCATGCGTAATGCGGTGCCGGAGGGGGCGTCTTTTTTGTGGCGGTGATGGGCTTCGATGATTTCCACATCGTAGTCGTCGCCCAACGCTGCCGCGGCGGTGCGCAACAGGTTGAGGGCGACGTTGACGCCGACACTCATGTTGGGAGCGAAGACCACCGGGGTCTTTTCGGCTGCCAGGGCCAACTGCTCTTTTTCAGCGTCGGTCAGGCCGGTGGTGCCGATAACGATCATCTTGCCGTTTGCCTTGCAGAATTCAGCGTTCTCCAGGGTCAGGTCCGGGAAGGTGAAGTCCACCAGCACATCGAACTGGTCTTTCACCTCGGCCAGGCTGCCTGCCATTTTGACGCCGGTTTTGCCGATGCCGGTCATTTCGCCGGCGTCGGCGCCAATGAGACTGCTGCCCGGCTCGACGACTGCTGCGCCGAGCGTCAGCCCTTCGGTACCGTCGACGGCTTCGATCAGCACTTTGCCCATGCGCCCTGCCGCGCCGATGATCGCTACCCTTATGTCGCCCATATCACCTGTCCTCAGAATTTCATTTCGTCGAAAAAGTTTTTCACGCCCTCAAACCAGGACGTTTTCCTGGGACCATGCTTGTTACCATCGCCGCGATTCAGGGTGTCCTGGAATTCTTCCAGCAGCTCTTTCTGACGCTTGGTGAGGTTGACTGGTGTCTCCACCACCACACGACACAGCAGGTCACCGGACGGGCCTCCACGAACAGGGCTGACACCCTTGTTACGCAGGCGGAACAGCTTGCCGGTCTGGGTTTCCGGCGGAATCTTGAGTTTCACGCGGCCATCAAGTGTTGGCACTTCCAGCTCCCCTCCGAGGGCGGCGTCAACGATGCTGATGGGGACTTCGCAATAGAGGTTCCGGCCGTCGCGGGTGAATATGGAGTGTTCGCGCACGGCGATCTGCACATACAGATCCCCTGGCGGGGCCCCATCAACGCCCATTTCGCCCTCGCCAGAGAGGCGAATGCGGTCGCCGGTGTCCACACCAGGGGGCACCTTGACCGAGAGGGTTTTCTCTTCCTGGACACGGCCTGCGCCATGACAGGTTTTACAGGGGTTCTTGATAACCTTGCCGGAACCGCGGCAGGTGGGACATGCCTGCTGCACTGTGAAGAAACCCTGCTGCATGCGAACCTGCCCCATGCCGTTACAGGTACCACAGGCTTCCGGCCGGGAGCCTTTTTCGGCGCCACTGCCATCGCAGGTCCCACACTCGGTGTGGCCGGGAATCCGGATCTGTACGGTTTTCCCTTTTACGGCTTCCTCAAGATCCAGCTCCAGAGTGTAGCGCAGGTCCGCACCGCGGGTGTTTCGGCCACGGCCGCCGCCACCAAAGATATCACCGAACACATCTCCAAAGATGTCGGAGAAGCTGGCGCCACCACCGCCAAAGCCACCACCGGCCTGACCATCAACGCCTGCGTGGCCGAACTGGTCGTAGGCCGCACGCTTGGAGGAATCCGACAGTATCTCGTAAGCTTCGCTGGCTTCCTTGAACTTGTGATCGGCGTCCTCGTCATCCGGGTTCCGGTCAGGATGATACTTCATTGCAAGCTTTCGGTAGGCTCGCTTGATCTCTTTTTCATCCGCTTCCCGGGACAACCCGAGAATCTCGTAATAATCGCGCTTGGCCATGCTCTAAAACCCTGTTTTTAAAACGAGGAAAACGCGGGAGAGCTCCCGCGTTTTCCAACTGCCTGATGAACTTCAGTTTTATCGCTTGTCGTCGTCTTTGACTTCTTCAAACTCGGCATCGACGGCGTCATCGCTGGAACCGGACCGGGCACTCTCTTCGCCCCCGGCCTTCTGCGCCTGCTCCGCCTGGTCCGCGTACATCTTCTGGGCCAGTTCGGAAGATGCCTCTGTCAGTTTCTGAGTCTTGGCCTCGATATCGTCCTTGTCAGAACCGGTCAGTGCTTCTTCCAGTTCTTTGATGGAAGCCTCGATAGACTCCTTCTCGCTCTCGGTTACCTTGTCACCGGCATCGGCCAGGGTCTTGCGAACGGTGTGAACCATCGCGTCGCCCTGGTTACGGGCCTGGACCAGTTCCTCGAACTTGCGGTCTTCTTCGGCATTGGCCTCGGCATCGCGGACCATCTTCTCGATTTCGTCATCGTTCAGGCCGGAAGAGGCCTTGATCACAATGGACTGCTCCTTGCCGGTCGCCTTGTCTTTGGCGGACACGTTCAGGATACCGTTGGCATCGATATCGAAGGTAACCTCGATCTGCGGCGTGCCACGGGGCGCCGGCGGAATGTCCGCCAGGTCAAAGCGACCCAGTGACTTGTTCTGTGCCGCCTGCTTGCGCTCACCCTGAACCACATGAATGGTCACGGCCGTCTGGTTGTCATCCGCAGTAGAGAAGGTCTGCGACTTCTTGGTCGGGATCGTGGTGTTCTTGTCGATCAGCGGCGTAGCCACACCACCCATGGTTTCGATACCCAGGGTCAGCGGGGTTACGTCGAGGAGCAGAACATCCTTCACGTCACCGGAGAGCACGGCCGCCTGGATGGCAGCACCCATGGCCACGGCTTCGTCCGGGTTCACGTCCTTGCGCGCTTCCTTGCCGAAGAAGTTCTTCACCTTCTCCTGCACCAGCGGCATGCGGGTCTGGCCACCGACCAGGATAACCTCGTCGATTTCACCGATCTTGGCGCCGGAATCTTCCAGCGCGGTGCGGCACGGTGCCAGACTGCGCTCGATCAGATCTTCCACCAGAGACTCAAGCTTGGCACGGGTAACCTTCACGTTCATGTGCTTGGGACCGCTGGCGTCCGCCGTTACATACGGCAGGTTAACGTCAGTCTGCTGGCTGCTGGACAGCTCGATCTTTGCTTTCTCGGCCGCTTCCTTCAGGCGCTGCATGGCCAGGGAGTCACCGCGCAGATCAATGCCGCTGTCTTTCTTGAACTGATCAGCAAGATACTCGATCAGTTTCATGTCGAAGTCTTCACCACCCAGGAAGGTGTCACCATTGGTGGCCAGTACTTCAAACTGATGCTCGCCATCAACGTCGGCGATCTCGATGATGGAAATATCGAAGGTACCACCACCGAGGTCGTAGACGGCTACGGTGCGGTCACCGCTCTTCTTGTCCAGGCCATAGGCCAGGGCTGCCGCGGTCGGCTCGTTGATGATGCGCTTCACGTCCAGACCGGCGATCTTGCCGGCGTCCTTGGTGGCCTGGCGCTGGCTGTCGTTGAAGTAGGCCGGCACAGTGATAACCGCTTCGGTCACTTTCTCGCCCAGGTAGTCCTCGGCAGTCTTCTTCATCTTCTTGATGACTTCCGCAGATACCTGCGGCGGCGCCATCTTCTCACCCTTCACTTCCACCCAGGCGTCGCCATTGTCTGCCTTGGTGATTTTGTAGGGCACCATCTTGATGTCTTTCTGGACCACGTCGTCTTCAAAACGGCGACCGATCAGACGCTTGATGGCATACAGGGTGTTGTTCGGGTTCGTCACCGCCTGGCGCTTGGCAGACTGACCTACCAGCGTTTCACCGTCTTCGGTATACGCGATGATGGACGGGGTGGTGCGATCACCCTCGGCGTTCTCGATAACCTTGACCTTGTCGCCATCCATGATGGCTACACAGGAGTTTGTGGTTCCCAGGTCGATACCAATGATCTTACTCATGTATTTGCTCCAATTCGGTTGTTCAATTCAGTTCCGGCTAGTTCAAAAGCTGTTCCGGTATACCCGGTGCGCTGCCTGTTTACTGGCTATATTGGCGCGTTAATCTGCTTTTCAAGCCTGTTCGTCGATTTTTGGTGCATCCTCGGCCTTGGCAACCACCACCATCGCGGGGCGGACCAGCCGCTCATTCAGCATGTAGCCCTTCTGGACCACGGCCACTACGCTGTTGGGTTCTGCGTCGGGCGCCGGCACCATGGACATCGCCTCATGCCGCTGGGGGTCGAACGGCTCACCGACGGGGTTAAGCTGCTCGACATTGAACTTCCTGAGGCTATTCATGAACAGATTCAGGGTCATTTCGACCCCTTCACGAATAGAAGCCACCAGCTCACCGGCGTCTTCATGGCCTTCGGTGCTTTCCACAGCCTTCTCGAGGCTGTCTGCCACTGGCAGAAGCTCTTTTACAAACTTTTCCAGTGCGAACTTGTGAGCCTTTTCCACATCAATTTCAGCGCGTCGACGCACATTCTGCATCTCCGCCTGGGAGCGCAGCATCTGCTCCTGGAATTCCTGCGCCTGCGCTTTTAATGCCTCGATCTCACCTTCGGGAGAGCTGTCGGACGCATCGTCTGCGGCACCTTTCTCCTGCCCGGCCGCCCCGGCGGACTCCTTCAGCTCTTCCTCAACCTGTTCGTTACGCTTCTCGTCAGCGCTCATGGCAACTCCTGCTTGGTCGTCGACGGCCATAACAACGGCCGGTTAACAATTGCTCCCGGCCATAGCAGGCCGAAAAAACGTGTTTGCGAACGGATATGGGGCCCGTAACGAATGTTTCAACCGTCAGGGGCATCATTCATTCAGAAAATCCTCGGCGATATTTGCAAACAGCAAAAACCCTGTATATATTCACAGTCACTGTATGTAAACACAGTATTCAGGAATCGAGCGGAGGATATCTGCATGCTCACACAGCTCACCGTCTCCAATTACGCCATTGCCGAAAGGGTTGAACTTCAGTTTGGAAAGGGCATGACGGCCCTGACCGGTGAAACCGGTGCCGGCAAATCCATCGTACTGGACGCTCTCGGCCTTGCCATGGGTGGCCGCGCTGACGCCGGCGCCGTGAGGCATGGGGCCAAGCGTGCAGATATCACCGCCACCTTTGATGTTTCCGCCATCCCGGAAGCTACCCAGTGGCTGGAAGCGCACGAACTGGACGATGACAGCGAGTGCATCCTGCGCCGGGTAATCAGCAAGGACGGCCGTTCACGGGCCTTCATCAACGGGCAGCCCTGCCCCCTCGCACACCTGAAGGATCTGGGCAGCACCCTGATGGACATCCACAGCCAGCACCAGCACCAGTCACTGCTGCGCAAGGAAACCCACCGCAAACTGCTGGATGAATTTGCCGGCGCGGAATCCCTGGCAGAACAGACCAGGGAAGCATGGAAAACCTGGCACAGGACTCACCAACGGTTGACCGAACGCCGTCAGAACGCCGATGAAGCAGAGGCCCGACTGCAACTGCTGAGATACCAGGTAGAAGAACTGGACCGCCTGGCCCTGGAAGAAGGCGAGCAGGATCAGTTGGAGAAGGAACAGGAACAGCTCAGCCACGCCGACGCAGTGCTGCATGGCAGCCACCAGGCCACCCTGCTGTGCACCGAAGACGACAACAGCGCGGCAGACCTTGTGAGACAGGCACTGCAACAACTGGAACAACTGCCAGTGGAAGTACCGGCACTGGCGGAAACCATCCAGATGCTGAACGAGGCGCAAATCCAGATCACTGAAGCCGGCGATAACCTGCGGCACTTTGTGGAGGATTACGACGCAGACCCGGCGAGGCTGGCTGAAGTGGAAGAGCGCCTGAGTGCCATTTACCAGATGGCGCGCAAGCACCGCATCACTCCGGAAAAACTGCCGGAATTCCATCGGGCGCTGAGTGCCGAACTGGCCTCCCTGGATGACGGCGAAGGCAGCGTTGAAAAACTGGAAGCCGAACTGGAAGAACACCGCAAACGATTTAACGAGCTGGCCACACAATTATCAGATGCGCGCCAGCAGGCTGCGGCCAACCTTGACCAGCGCATCGCGGAAGAGCTGGCTCAACTGAGTATGCCGGCGGTCCAGTTTGTGACCCACCTCAATCGGAACAAGGGTGACGAACCGGCGCCCCACGGCCTGGAAGATATCGAGTTTCTGGTCAGCGCCAACCCCGGTCAGCCAGCCCGCCCCCTGGCCAAGGTAGCCTCCGGCGGCGAACTGTCGCGCATCAGCCTGGCTATTCAGGTGGTGGTAGCCCAGACCTCAACCACGCCAACCCTGGTCTTTGATGAGGTGGATGTTGGCATTGGCGGCGGAACCGCTGAAGTAGTGGGTCGCCTGCTGCGAAGCCTGGGAGAGAACGGGCAGGTCCTGTGCGTGACACACCTGGCCCAGGTGGCCGCCCAGTGCCATCAACACCTGTTCGTCAGCAAGTTCACCGAAGCAGACGCTACCTATTCCAGAATCGAGCCGCTGGACGACGATGGCAGGGTAACTGAAGTGGCCCGTATGCTGGGCGGAGTGGATATGACGGAACACACCATTGCCCACGCCCATGAAATGTTCACCAAGGGCCAGGCAACTCACCACTGAAGAATGGCTAGTGGTAAACGTATTCCCCTCTCGATCCTGAGAGTTGTTGGGGCGGGCTTAACACCCGCCCCTTTTTTCTTTTCCGGTTTTCGGCCGGAGCCGGCGTCGAGGATTCAGGACTTGATGGGTTTGACGTAGAGAATCAGGCTGTGATCCACAATCTCATAGCCCCGCTCCGCGGCAATTTTCTTCTGCCGCTCTTCGATAATATCGTCAACGAACTCAATCACCTCACCGGTCTGCGTACAGACCATGTGGTCATGATGGTCGTCGCCGGCCATCTCGAACACCGCGTGCCCGCCCTCGAAGTTGTGGCGCAGAACCAGCCCCGCAGCTTCGAACTGGGTCAGCACCCGGTAAACGGTTGCCAGGCCCACGTCATCACCCTGCTCAAGAAGCTTTTTGTAGACATCCTCGGCACTGAGGTGGTGTTCCTCCGAGTTTTCCAGGATATTGAAGATCTTCACTCTCGGAAGAGTGACTTTGAGACCAACTTTCCGCAGTTCGGTGTTTTCGGATGACATGTTACGATTCACTCTTTGGTGTGCCTCACGGCTTCCGGTATGATGGAGCCGCATGTTAACGGTCAGACCGTGTCACACCTGCCCCTGGCAGGCGATTTCAAGATAGAGGATTTCCCCCGGCGATGCAAAAGATCACAGCTCTCATTCTCACTCTCATCATGACTGGCTGTGCCTTTCCTGGTGTGTACAAGATTAACGTACAACAGGGAAACGTACTCACTGACGAAGAGCTGACCTCACTGTCCGAGGGAATGTCCCGCAGCCAGGTCCATTCCCTGCTGGGAACGCCCCTCATGACCAATCCGGTTGACCCCTCCCGGGAATACTACGTGTATACCTTCCAGCGCAGTGGCGGCGACATTGAGGAACAGCGCGTTATCGTCTACTACGAAAACGAGCAATACTCCCATTACGAAGCACAGCTGCTGGACGAGACGCCGGCCTACTGAGCCGGGCTCAGGTCTTCTTCTTTGCCCGGTTCAGCCGGGCCTGTTTGGGATCAATTTTCAGCGGCCGGTAGATTTCCACCCGGTCGCCCTGCCGCAGCTTGTGGGCAGACGGATTCTTGATCACCTTGCCAAAGATACCCATATCGTCCTTTTCCGGATCAATTTCCGGAAAAACCTCGGTAATACCGGAGCGTCGCACAGCCTCCACAGCGGTAGTACCTTCGTCAACCTGCAAACGGATGATCTCCTGCCTGTCTGGTCGGGCGAACGCCACTTCCACATCTATCAAGACGCACCTCCGCGGTAGAGTTCGTCAGCACGGCGACAGAATGCATCTACCATTGTGTTCGCCGCCTGACTGAACACCGGCCCGAACGTCATTCGCGACAGGGATCCGGAAAACTCGAACTCCAGGGTGAGAATAACCTTGCAGGCGTTGTCATCAAGGGACCTGAAATGCCAGCGCCCACTGAGATTCCTGAACGGCCCGTCCACCAGGTTCATTTCAATGGTATCGGGAAGCAACAGCTGGTTACGAGTGGTCAGGCGATGACGAATACCGCCCTTTGCGATATCCATGGAAGCCACGATCTGGTCGCCGGTCTCTTCGTGTATTTCGGTGTCGGCACACCAGGGAAGAAATTCAGGGTAGCGGGCCACATCGTTGACCAGGTGGAACATACGATCTGCCGGATGCATAACCAGCGCGGTTTTATCGATCTGATGGGGCATTAGAGGCGAACATCCTGCTTATACACACTTGAATAGAAGACACTTCGGCGCCGTACCAGCGAAGCCAGTCTTTCTCAGACGCTATGATAAAGGATCTCGTCCTCCTTGGGACCCTCTTCCTGTCCATTCTCTTCATCCTGGCCCCTGTCACCCTCCGAATCGGAGGGTTGTTCCTCATCCTCCCGGCCGGCTTCACTCCCTTTACTTTCGGCTTCCGGGGTTTCCTCTTCGGAGTCCTGCGGGTGCATCGAGTCGGTGGCAACCGCTTCCGCAGGGCTGCACCAGAGAGCAGCACTGCCGGTATTGCACATGGTCGCCAGAGAGACCGCCGTATACTGAACACCGATATACGCCACCACCAGAGGAAGCACCAATCGCATAACCCAGAACCAGATGCCCCTGAACAGCCCCGGAGCCCTGCCCAGTATGGTGAAAGTCAGATTACGGGTCAGACACCAGCCGGCAAACAACGCAATCAGGATGCTCACCAGAGGAATCAACAGGCCACCGGCTGCCAACTCAAGCCACCGGAAGATGGTGCCACCGGCAAAACGTTCTTCCGACAGGGCATTGAACGACAGCAGAGACCCCAGCCCCACCAGCCAGGCCAGAATCCCCATCAGGAAAACGGACCAGCCCCGGGGCGCCCCTGTCCATTCCCGGAACCACCCGACAACCGGCTCCAGCAGGGACAGCGACGTTGTCCATACAATCATGACAACAACCAGAAAGACTGTTGTAACCAGGAACTGGCTGCCCGGCAGATCCGCCAATGCCACCGGCAGGGACAGGAAAAGCAGGCCGAATCCCCGCTCGCCCTCCATGGAATGGCCTCCGGGCACCAGCGAGTAGATCGCCAGGCCGGCTACAATGGCGATCAGGGTATCCATCAGCACTACCGCCAGCACAGACCGCTTGAGATGGGTGCCTGCAGGCGTGTAGGCACCAAACAGGGTCCATACACCCATGCCCAGCCCAAGAGTAAAGAAGGCGTGAAAAAGGGCGGCCTGAAGGCTTTCAGGGGTTACATCATCGGGATGGAAGCTGAGCATCAGATCAGACGCGCTGCGAAACTCGCCGCTCCACACGGCCAGGCCAAACAGGACCAACAACATAAGCAACATGAATGGCGCCACTACCCGCACGGCGCGTTCAATCCCGTCGACCACCCCCTGCATCGAAACCCAGACCACCAACAACAGGAAAAACCCGTGCCAGGCCATGAATACCCGATAGTCCTCAGGATCCGTGACCAGTGCAGACAGTGTGGCCGCCGTCTCGGCCTCACCAGCCCCCATGAAGCGGCCTATGGCGCCATAGAACACGTAGGCCAGAGCGATGGCACCGAATACAGCAGTGAAGGAAAGAACCACAAGCGCTGCCAGAACACCCAGCCTGCCAGCCCACACCCACAGGCGTGAGCACCGGGCCCGGCGCACATAACCATCCAGCGCCAGCACCAGGCCGTGGCGGGAATGCCGCCCCATGGCGGACTCCGTGATCATCAGGGGCAGGGTTACCAGCAGCAGGCACAGCAGATAGAGCAGAATGAACAGCCCACCACCATGCTTGCCCGCCAGGTAGGGGAACTGCCACACGTTTGCCAGCCCGAACGTTGCTCCGGTTGCGGCCCAGAAGAAGGTCGTTGGCCGGGTCCAGGACCCGATTTGTGTTTCGTATGGAGTAGGCATTCCATTCCCTGACGACATCTGAGGTGACATTGTAGCGGAGGAATTACACCCCATACGACCATCGATACAGCCAATCACGCCGATTTCGTGACCGGTCTGGCACTACTGAGCTACAATGCGCGCTTTTCCGGCATGATTACGCCCGGTAAATTCCTTGTCCGACTCCGGATCATCGATTCATGAGCAAGAAGAAACCCGGCGCACCGAGCGCCACCATTGCCCTGAACAAAAAGGCAAAACACGAGTACCACATCGAGGAACGCTTCGAGGCTGGCCTCGCCCTGCTGGGCTGGGAAGTAAAATCCTTGCGCGCCGGCAAGGCACAGCTGACCGACGCCTATGTTCTGCTGAAAGATGGTGAAGCCTGGCTGCTCGGCTCTCATATCACACCCTTGATCACGGCATCCACCCACGTTATCGCGGACCCGACCCGTACCCGCAAGCTGCTTCTGCACTCCAAGGAAATTGCCAAGATCGTGGGCAAGGTGAATCAGGCCGGCTACACCTGCATTCCCCTTGCGCTGTACTGGAAGAAAAACAAGGTAAAGTGCGAAATCGCCCTGGTGAAAGGCAAAAAGCTTTTCGACAAACGTGCCACGGAAAAAGAACGGGACTGGAACCGCCAGAAACAGCGTATCCTGAGGGAAAACAACGTCTGACAACGGCAACGGATTAATTGCAGAATATCTGACACCGGTCATGGGCAGAGCCGGCCGGTGTGTCGCATACTCACTCTCTTTGTTCAGATTCCCAACGGGCCTATACTCGGGAATCCCGGTGCATGGCAAAGGGAGAGCTTATGTCACCCAAACAGACCCCCATGTCCGCCGTTGACCACGCCTGGCTGCGAATGGACACACCCCAGAACCACATGATGATCTGCGGGGTGTGGATGCTGGAAAGCCCAATTTCCATGACCCGCCTCAGGCGCATAATTGAAGAACGCTTCCTGTGCTTCAATCGCTTCCGCCAGCGGGTTGTGAACAATGGCGACCGGGCCTACTGGCTGGATGATCCTCTTTTCGACCTGGACAACCACCTCCACCAGATCGCCCTGCCCGGCAAGGCAGACAAAGCCGAACTCCAGAAACTGGTCAGTGACATGAACAGTACCGCCCTGGATTTCCAGCAACCGCTCTGGCAGATGCATTACATCGACAACTACGAAGGCGGTGGCGCCCTGTTGATTCGCATCCACCACTGTATTGCCGACGGCATCTCACTGGTGCGGGTCATGCTGTCACTGACGGACAAAACACCGGAGCCCAGGCTACGCAAAGTGGCATCGAAACGCCGATCAAAACCGCACCGGAAATCCTCATTCCGACAATTATTCCACCGCGCAGTGGACAACATCCAGACCGCCACAAACCAGGGCAAACTGTTCATACAGTCCGTCCGGGAGGAGCCCGACTACCCTCTTAAACTGGCATCCACAGCCGGCGCTGTGGCCCTGGACCTAATCAAACTCGGCCTGGCCCCCGTTGAACCGAAAACCGGTCTGAAGGAACCGCTGTCCGGGCGTAAACAGGTGGCCTGGGCAGACCCGCTGGACCTGGCCGAGGTAAAGGCCTGCGCCAGGGCCCTTGGCGGCACAATCAACGATGCACTGCTGTGCACCGTTACCGGGGCTCTACAACGGCATTTTGCCGAGCATCAGGAACCTGTCCCTGAATGCGGAATCCGCGTTGCCGTTCCGTTCAACCTGCGGCCACTGGATCAACCCATAGAAACCCTGGGCAACAAGTTCGGGCTGGTACTGGTGACCCTGCCGCTGGAAGTTATGGACCCGCTCATGTGCTTCCGACAGGTACAGGAAAACATGAACCGGCTGAAGCGGTCCTACCAGGCCCAGGTCACCTACAGCCTTCTTGATTTGTTCGGCCGCGGCCCCGATGTTATTGAACGGCGTGCCCTGAGCCTGCTCAGCAACAAAGCCTCGGCGGTACTGACCAACGTGCCGGGGCCGAAAGAAGCCCTGTACCTGGCGGGCAGCAAACTGACCCAGCCCATGTTCTGGGTGCCCCAGAGCGGCAACATCGGCATCGGCATGAGCATTCTCAGTTACGCCGGTACCGTGCAGTTCGGCATTACTGTCGACAAGGCCATCCACGCCGACCCGGATGCGGTGATGGACTATTTCCGGCAAAGCTTCGAGGCCCTCAGCCACGCCGCACTGGCAGGCAGAAAAGGCGCTTCCGGAAACACAACAGAGCAAGTGGCATAGGTACAACTACAGGCCGAAACCACAAAACAACAACAAACAAAGGTTGAAGTCCGGCAAACCGGACACATATACTGATCATAAGGGGACGACATGGCTTCGACGCTGGTGGCGAACCCTTGGGTGCATGTCGAGATGGCAGCCAATCTCGTTAATCCAAAGCTGCAACGCAATAGTCGCAAACGACGAAAACTACGCACTAGCAGCGTAAGCTGCTAGTCGTCCTGACCGGGTCGCCCGTAGCCCGGAAGCAACATCTCAGGACGTCATCGCTTACGGGATGCTCCTTTAACCAGAGCTCACTGGTTAGAGGCTAAGATTCAAAGAGCTCGGTTCTTGCACCCTGACTCTCGGGTCGCTTGAACTTAAATCAATAGAGAGACGCTAAACATGTAGACCTCAAGGCTGAGTACTGGCGGACGCGGGTTCAATTCCCGCCGTCTCCACCAAACAACCAAAAGAAAGCCCCTGATTTCAGGGGCTTTTTTTGCTTCAAAGTTAGTCATTGCGCTTATGTGTCAACCAAATGTCAACGGAGACCGAATTAGAGTCACATCGAACCGCCAACAATCATAGAAAACCTAATAGCGTAAAGCTATAGGCTAATTCATAAATAAAGCTAATTGCAATGGGGGGAAAGAGACAAACGGCTTATGCGCTGTCATGATATACATACCTGAAATGCTTCAGGTATAGAGGAAGGGGAAGGAGTGTAGGTGAGGCTACACCCCTAAATCTCGTTTCCATAGGCTAGGAGCTGAGACAAAAAACACCTCGCAAGGTGTATTAGTGATGAATAATGGACACATTCAGCACATGCGTCAAGTTTTTTTGTTGACCGCTCCCTCTTTATAAACAGGAGAGTATTATGCTCCGAGATCTATTCATCGGGCTAATACTGCTGCTAGTCGAATGGCTGATCATGGACGACCAATCCGTGGTTCCATTCGCAGCTGGATTCTTCTAGTCAGCAAAGAGCGACATGGACGTCGCCATTCTCATTGTTCAGCTGGAATCTTCGGAGAAAACTTTACGGCATCCTCTAAATGCTTTGGAGAAAGATGGGAATAACAAACCCACCTCATAAAAACTTTATCGTTTTAGTTCTCAATCACGATTCCCTGTACTTGGACTGACCTTAGCTAAAGTTGTAGCCATCCGAGAAGGCAAAGTTCTCGATGCTTCAACATATGGCTACAACCAATTTATCACTGATTTCAAACTGCCAATCGCAATCATGGGCTTGGCAATACCACTGGGAGCTGAACCTGACCCCGTATTAGGTCCACCCAGTGTGGGAAAAATCCGGCTCCAATTGCTTCTGTTCTCTTCGTGAAATCGCATGTTTTCTGGCGTAGGGTCACTGTGCCAACAGAATCCATAATGGGCATCCCTGCCACACTTGGCTCAAAGTAACCCAAGTTCATCCACAAGCAACATTGCCATTGGACTCATCAGGATCATCATCACCAAGTTCACGGAATTCTGTAGCTCTCTCCCGCAGAATTCGCTTTTTCTCTGCATCAGCAAATCGCTTTAACACCTGGCGAATCAGGGGCTGGTATCCAATGCCATTGATCTCCGCGATCATCTTGAAGTCTTCAATCAGCGATTTCTGGAGCCGGATAGAGATAGGCTGGAGTCCAGCCGCCTCGTTCAAGGCTGACTCGTCCACGTTCTTAGATACACGGACATACTCTTCATCCCGGCCCAGGCTTCCGTCTTCCCAGGCTTCCGGGGTATTTTCAATCTTCTTCTTGCTCATGCTCTTCCTCCCGTCGCGTTCATTCTTCTGTTTTCTGTCACTGCGACTGTTGCGATGGGTTACCCGAATTTCTGGTAGATTCTCTCTTCGGTCTCGTTCGGCTCGTAAGCTGTCTTAACTATGATGTCACTCCCCATAAGCATAAACGCCACCTTGAGGCGCCGCCCGTAGTCTGTCTCAGAAATAAACCACTGGGTTGGTGGATCAGTTTTGTGCTCTTCCCTGCTGTCCTCTAACAGATTACCTTCCCGGTTCGCGAAACATTGCTGGACCTCCTCAAGACTGACACCGTGTTTCTGTGCCAGCTTCTGCTTCACTGCAGACGAGCATTTCAGCGCCATTGTATCCCTCACTGATTCTGTATATACAAAGTATATACATAAGATCCACCAAAACCAACCAGGCCAGGCGTCGACAAGATGTCCAACTGATAGGGGTCAGTTCAGTTCCCGCGGCTTTTCATGGTTGGCTATCACACCCCATCCGCCGCAATTTCTTCACCCTGCCCTGTTTTCTCAAGACTTTCTGGTGACTTGATGGGCTCTACCAGCAATGGCTGCCGGATACGGGATTTAAGAAGATGCTGCAGCGGGTCGGTATTGGTCAGGTACGGGTCCAACCACATGTCAAAATCCTCCGGCCTGAGCATGAGCGGCATGCTTTTGGGATGGATATGGCTGAACCTGGCATGTGGTGGCAGGGTAATGATGGTAAATGACGGGACAACATCGCCCTGGAAGTCCCAGAGTTCATAGAGGCCGCCAAAGGCGATGGCGCTGTTGACCGGATGGATGTTGTAGCACTGCTTGTGCCCTTTCTCGCCGGTCCATTCATGGAAACCGCTGGCCGGGATGATGGCGCGCTGGGAGTGGAACCGTTTTTTCCAGAGCGGGCTGGTTTCCAGACTTCCGGACCGGGCGTTGAAGGTGCTGTATTTTGGTGAGGGGCGGTAGCCACCGCCGTCCGGCCTGGGCTCTATGAGCAGTGACCAGATGGCCTCCTGCAGGGTCCGCCCCCGGGTGGTTTCGTAAACGATATCGGCTTTTGCTCCCGGGGCGATATTGACTCGGGGTTCAATTCGCAGAGGGATGCCGAGTTCTTCCAGCAGCCCCTGTACCAGGGGATCATCGCTTACGTTAAATCGGCCGCACATGAAACCACCCCTTGTTCCTGGCTGGCGCTATTTCTCCGCAAGCCTGGTCAGTCTTTGGGTGAACGAACAGCCGGGCTGGCCAGCCACTCGTGTCCTTTCAGCATACCATGCCAGTACAGCGCTGGCAGTTGCTTCGCCTTGAGCCACCAGGCTGCCCGGGTGGCCTTGGTGCCGTCGTTGATCCACCTGGGGAAACTCGGCTGCAGAACACCGCCGTAACCGAATTCCGCCAGCACAATCTTACCATTCTCCACCGTCAGGGGGCAGGAGCCGTAGCCCAGGTACGCTGCGCGCAGCGGTTGATTACGCAGGCTGGCAATCAGGTTTTCAGCCACAACCGGCGCCTGCTTGCGAACCGCGGCGGCGGTTTTTGCATTGCCGGTGCCGCTGACATCACCAAGGCCGAAAATGTCGGGATAGGTTTTGTGGCGCAGGGTGTCATCTTCCAGATCGAGCCAGCCGCCTTCGTTAGCCAACGCTGATTCCCGGATGAACCTGGGCGCGCGCTGAGGTGGCACCGCGTGCAGCATATCAAATTCCACCTCCCGCTCCTGGCTGTTGCCATCCCCATCGTTACTGCGGAACACGGCGGTTCTGGCGGGACCGTTAACCGCCACCAGGGTGCTCTGGAAGTTCACATCAATACCGTACTTTTCAATATAGGCTTCCAGCGCGGGCACGTAATCCGGCACCCCGAACAGAACGGCCCCGGCATTGTGGAACTGGACATCCAGATCATTCAGCACACCATGCCTGAGCCAGTAGTCGGAAGACAGGTACATCGCTTTCTGGGGGGCACCGGCACACTTGATCGGCATGGGGGGCTGGGTGAACAGTGCACGGCCCCGCTTGAGATTCTGCACCATATCCCAGGTGTAACTGGCCATGCCTTCGCGATAGTTCGATGTGACACCGTTCGAGCCCAGCGCCGTTTCAAGGCCCTCGATACCGCCCCAGTTAAGCTCCAGCCCCGGCGCCAGAACCAGCGCCTCGTAACCAATGGACGAGCCGTCATCCAGTTCCACCTGATGGATATCCTGATTAACGGCGGTTACTCCCTTCTGATACCAGGACACAAAGCTTGGCATCACTTCTGACATGGCTTTGGAGGTCACTTCCGGCCGGAATACGCCACCGCCGACCATCGTCCAGCCTGGCTGGTAATGGTGCCTGGTAGCCGGTTCGATAATGGCAATATCAAGATTCCGGTCCCGCTTGTGAATGCTGGCTGCGACCGAAATGCCGGCGGCGCCACCGCCGACGATCAATACCGTATGGGTTTTGAGCTCGCCTCTGGGTGTTGTTGTGTTGCTGATCATGCATCGAACCTCTTGTCTTTGTGTGGTGCTTGTGACGCTTGAGATAAGTCAAAGCGTACCAAACAAACGGTTCTATCGTTAGATTATTTATTTATATATTAGCTCGGGTCACTACTTCGCAGTCATAAAATTAGGGCTACACAATCAAATTATCATTTTTGATAGCTTTTGCTCATGACCATCATTTTCCCGGTCAATTGGAAGCATAAAACCAATAGCTATATCCTAATAACCATAGAGCAAAACCCAAGCGCTTTCAGACGAGGAGGACGCGCTCATGAACATTTTCCAGAATTCCCCCGCAACCAGATCAGGCACTCCTGATGTGGCGGGTTTTTTCGATCCCCGCACCTTCAGCGTTCAGTACGTGGTCAGCGACCCCGATACAAAGCAGTGCGTCATTATCGATCCGGTTCTGGACTACGACGAGAAATCCGGTGCCACAGCAACCCACCACGCGGACGAGCTGCTGGCGTACGTTCGCAGGCAGGGCTTTTCAGTGCAGTGGGTACTGGACACACACCCCCACGCCGACCACTTCTCGGCGGCACAGTATCTGAAGGAACAGACCGGGGCTCCAACGGCCATAGGCGGCTATGTGACCGGTGTGCAGGAGCTCTGGAAAGGTATCTATAACTGGCCGGACTTTCCCGCCGATGGCTCCCAGTGGGATCACCTGTTCCGTGCCGGCGACGAGTTCCGGGTGGGTGAACTGAAGGGCCGGGTGATGTTTTCCCCGGGCCACACCCTGGCCTCCGTCACCTATGTGATCGGTGATGCGGCATTCGTGCACGACACTATTTTCCAGCCGGATTTCGGCACCGCCCGTGCCGATTTCCCGGGTGGTGATGCCCATCAGCTTTGGGAGTCCATTCAGGGCATTCTGGCGCTGCCTGACGATACCCGCCTGTTCACCGGCCACGATTACATGCCCGGTGGCCGCGAGCCCCAGTGGGAGAGCACCGTGCGGGAACAGAAACAGGCCAACAAGCACCTGGCCGGCACCACGGAAGAACAGTATGTGCACCTGCGCAATGAGCGCGACAGCGAATTGCCCATGCCGAAGCTGATTCTCCATGCGCTCCAGGTAAATACCCGTGGTGGACGGCTGCCGGAGCCGGAGGCCAACGGCAAGCGTTATCTGAAGATTCCACTGGATGCCCTGGAGGGCGCTGCCTGGGAGTAACACCCTTGCAGCAAACGCAGACAACCCCTTTGCCGGGCTTCATTGCCCGGCTTTTTTTTGGACCGGATCCGGATAACGGGCGCGAAAGTGACTTTGTCACTGAAGAGGACCCTGAGGCCACGTAATCTGGGCATGAAATCTATCGATCAACCAAAGAAGGAGTCTTTCCCATGATCAAATCTTTCAAAGCTATGGCAGCCGCTGCTCTGATTGCGCTTGCACCGTTCAGCGTTCATGCTGATAACCATGAAGAGGCTATTGAAGAAGTACTGGTCATCCTCTCCAGCGATTCCCTGCAGACCCAGGGGATGGCCATGGTGCTGTCCAATACCATGGCTGAGCAAGGAACCAAGGTAAATGTGCTGTTGTGTGACGAGGCGGGGGATATGGCGCTGAAATCCTATGAAGCGCCAGCGCTGAAACCGAAAGATGTTACGCCTGGCCAGATGCTTCGCGGATTGCTCAAGAACGGCGGTGAAGCAAAAGTCTGTGCCTTGTACCTGCCCAACAGCGACAACAGCAAGGAAGACCTGATTGACGGCGTCGGTGTTGCAATGCCCCCGGAGATGAGTGAACAGATGCTGAACCCGAAGATGCGAACATTCACATTCTGATCCTGCTTGTTCGGGATGCCCGGGCGCTTCGCCCGGGCATTTTTCGTTTATTCAGTTACCAGAGGTGGATAGATGACAGAGGTACGGCCCTCCCGATTACAGAATTTTCCGATCTCCTGGTTTGCAGTAATCATGGGGATGAGCGGATTCAGCATTGCCTGGCACCGGGCGGAATCTTTACTGGAGCTTTCTGTGAGCCCGAGCCCGGTACTGCTTGGGCTCACCATTACCACATTTGCGGTGCTGCTGTTGTGCTATCTGGCCAAGGCCGTGAAATACCCGGATCAGGTAAAAGCGGAGTTTACCCATCCCATAAAGCTCAACTTCTTCCCGACCATATCCATCGGCCTTATTCTGTTAAGTGTCGCGCTTCTGCCCTACAGCAACGACCTTTCGCTGATCTGCTGGGCCATCGGGGCTGCACTGCATCTTTCCTTTACCCTCTATGTTCTGTCGGCATGGCTGCACCAGACCCACTTCGAGGTTGCCCACATCAACCCGGCCTGGTTTATTCCCATCGTCGGTAATATTCTGGTGCCCATTGCGGGTGTCGGGCATGCCTCCCCCGAGATCTCCTGGTTTTTCTTCAGCATCGGGCTGGTTTTCTGGCTGGTACTGCTGACCATCATTTTCTACCGGATGTTCTTTCACCAGCCACTGCCGGCAAAACTGTTGCCCACGCTGTTTATCCTGATTGCCCCGCCGGCCGTTGGCTTTGTTTCTTGGTTCCAGCTTGTGGGTGAGGTCAACGCGTTTGGCCGCGTGCTTTACTACGTTGCGATCTTCCTGACACTCATGCTGCTGACCCAGGTAACCCGATTCCTGCGGCTGGAGTTCTTCCTGTCCTGGTGGGCCTACTCATTCCCGATGGCAGCCATCACCATTGCGACCTTCCTGATGTACGAACAGCTGCAACTGCCCTTTTTCAAATGGCTGGGAATGGCACTGCTTGGGTTTCTGACGGTTCTGATTGCGGTTTTGATAAGCAAGACAGCCCGGGCCGTGCGGCACCGGGCGATCTGCATAGAGGACTAGCGGGAATCTTCCAGATCTTCGTAACCGGTCACCATGGGCTTGATCAGGCTTGTCAGCTTCGGGCCCATGGTTGCCATGTACACATGGGCAATAATGAATATCAGCATCGCAAAGGCGGCAGCGGTATGAATCAGCGCTACTGTCTCCAGTGCTAGCACCCCGGAAAGCGTTGCCGGCCAGTCGTTGTAGAACAGGTAAAGCAGACCGCTGAGCCAGATGACCGGGGTAATCATCAGCTTGAAAAACAGGTAGGCCAGCCGCTGCAGCGGGTTGTGCTTGGCCCGGGTGGTTTTCCGGTAGGGATGCGCTTCACCGGTAAAGGTACCGATCAGGTAGTAGCGCATGACCGCGAACAATCCGTTTTTCGTGGGGATATACTGGCGCCATTCACCCGTGGTGATGTGCCAGAAAATGGCAAACAGCCACAGGATGATCAATGCCCAGGCGGCAAGAGTATGCAGCCGGGCTGCCTCACCAAAGCCAAGCACCGAATAGCTGCCGTGAATCTCGAAGCCGGTAAACAACAGCGAGAAGATCAGCAGTGCCTGGAACCAGTGCCAGAACCGCTCGAAACGCTTGTAGATCATTACCCGGCTCATGACGACTTCCTCCCCTTGAGCACAATCCTTGCCAGACCATGAAGCACCACGCCCGCAAGAGTCAGGGCCACCAGTAACCAGCCAATGCGATCCAGCCAGAGGTTACCGTTATGCCCCGGCATATAGATTCCGGGAAGACCCGCCAGGCGGCTGTTACTGGCATGGCAAGAGGCGCAATCCAGTGCCTGTTCAGCCGGTGGCACCATATGGGTAATGGGCCAGTGCATGGTGGTTTCGATGAAGTCGTAATTGCCGCTGAACGGCATACCGGACAGCTCGCTTCCCGCCTTCAGGGCCTTTGGCCAGCTGAAGTTGCTCCACAGTGACGTGTCATCGGCGCCAAACACATGGGTAGCCAGCAGGGTTTCCCGCTCGGTGTCATAGGGCTGCTTGCCCTCCATCACCTTGAACGGCCAGATGCGCGATCCGGGATCGTCCGGGCTGCCCTCTACCCGGTTGATGGCGACAGGCGGGTGATCCACATCCAGCCGCTCGTCCACCAGGGTATATTTCACCGTGCCGTCGAACCAGGCGTAGGTGGGTACCACATTTTCCCCGTGGCGGAAGTCCCCTTTTTCACTCAGGTAACTGGGATGACCGTGCTCATCGTACTCGGTAATCGGTTCCCCGTTTTCATCCAGCCTGCCGGCGGTGGACCAGTCCCACCACATCTTTGTGGCAACACCGCCACGGGCGAATTCCGGCACATGGCAGGTCTGGCAGGCCAGGGTATCGACATGGTCGTTGAGTTTCTGTTGCGGATGCGGCGAATCGCCGTGGCAAGACTGGCAACTGGCACGGCTGAAATCCGTGTGCCCGGGCACATCAATGCCCAGGGTGTCGGCGGCATTGGCCTGGTAACGGCTGCCAGCCACCTGGTGCCCCCAACTGGTGTGGCAGTCAGCGCAAGCGAAGTCGAGGCCGTCCGGTGACATGTGAACATCCAGCGTCCGCGGTGGGTCCACCAGGGAAGAGTCCAGGTCTCCGTGTTTGACGCCATCGTCACCGCCGCCATAGAAGTGACAGCTTCCGCAGTTGGCGCGGCCACTGGCCCCGACATGTTGCGCTATGTTTTCCAGGTCTGGCGGTTGAACCATGTCCCCACTGCCCTTGGGCCATTCCCGGGGCTTGTCAGTGGGATAACCGGCCAGGGTGGGAAACTTCCAGTAATCACCGGTGGTGTCATGGCACACGAGACAATCAACGGCGTTGTCTGCAGCAGGTGGAGGCTGCCTCATGTCTTCCCACCCGTAGCCTACATGGCACGAGGTGCAACGTGGCTCGTTAGTGATTGCCATACCGCAAAAGCTGTTAATGACCTCGCTTTTGCCAAGCGTCTGCCCGGTTTCAGGGTGCTCGTAGGTCCAGGTCCAGTGCGTGGTCTCCCGGATCTGTTTACCGGCTTCGGTATGACAACCAAGGCAGGCTTCCGTGACGTCCCGGGCGTTCTCGAACGGGCCCTCAAGTGCCTCGAATTTACTGTGATCAGCAGTGGCGGGCGGGCGCTCGGCCCCAGAAACAGCAAAGCCGGAGCAAATCAATGCTCCGGCCAGAACTATACGGGCAGCAGGCCTGCCAAAACGAACCAGATATTTCCACCCCGTTTTTTTCACGTTTTCTCCTCCATGATCCCGACCCCGGGATCACCAGAAGTATCGACAAACTCCCTGCTACTGCGACTTCAGAGTCATTAACCCGAAAAGACCGCCATTACGGGCGATAGATTTTCTCCGGATTGAGTGTCATGGACCACGGCAGGCCATCGTTCTGCCAGCCGTTGACGATCCTCATACCTTTTTTCTTGCCTTCTTTGGCACCACCACCCTGAAAACCATTATCAATGTACTTCACGTTGGTGAAGCCGCGCTCCAGCAGATAGTCAGCACTTGGCTTGCCGCGGGTTGCCCCGGAACGGCACATGGTGATGATCAGAGCATCCTTGTCCAGGCCCTTTTCCTCCAGGGCCTTTTCCACATCGGCCACGAAATCCGGGTTGGTGTTCATGGCAAAGCGGCCCTTGTCGGCAAGAAACTCAGAGCGGTCCACCAGCTTGAAGGGAATGTTCTTGTCGATCACATCCGTATAGCCGATAAACATGATCTCCACCGGGTCCCGGACATCCACAAACAGAATCTCGTCACCCTTTTCCTGAACCATGTCATAGGTCTGCTGGGGTGTGAGAGAAAGGGCATCCTCGGCGTGGGCATTGAAACTGAGGGCAAGGGCTAATAAAAAGCCGAACATTAAACGTGTCATGATCATTTTCTCCTGGAATCGGAATTCCCCGACGGTTTATTCAACATACTCCTGTAGTGCCGGGCCGCTCAAGCATTGTCATAAGCTTATAACTACCGGCTTGACCCTGATCAAACGAACAAAGGGTGCCTGCCAACCGGCAGGCACCCTTTTTATCCGCCAAACCGATCAGAGTTTGGTTGTGCGCAGGTAGGGACGGATCTCATTCCAGCCGTTCGGGAACATTCCCTTGGCTTCCTCATTGGAGATAGAGGGCGGAATGATGACATCATCACCTTTTTGCCAGTCAGCCGGCAGGGCACAACTGTGCTCGTCGCTGGTTTGAAGCGCATCGATCACCCGGAGGATTTCGTCGAAGTTCCGGCCCACAGCCATCGGATAGGTCATGGTCAGGCGGATCTTCTTGTTCGGGTCGATGATAAACACGCTGCGCACGGCTGCCGTTTCGCTCTCACCGGCATGAATCATCTCGTACAGCTCGGCCACTTTATGGTCGGCATCAGCGACGATCGGGAACTGCAGGTCAGTGTTTTGGGTATCATTGACGTCTTCAATCCACTTGACGTGCTCTTCAACGGTGTCGGTGGACAAGCCCAGCGGCTTCACGTTGCGGGCCTCAAATTCCTTCGCCAGTTGGGCGGTGCGGCCCATTTCGGTGGTGCACACCGGGGTAAAATCGGCAGGGTGGCTGAAGAAGAATACCCAGGAATCCCCTGCCCAGTCGTGGAAATTGATCTGGCCAGCGGTGCTGTCAATGGTAAAGTTCGGTGCGGTATCGCCAAGTCTTAAAGTCATGGTGAATCTCCTGTCGGGTTTTGCATGGGAGGCTGTATGCCTCGTTATGTCCCGACCACAATAACCCGTTCACCCACAGATATACAATAAAGTTATATCTATAGATCAAATAGATTTAAAGCATGGAAAGAAACCATAACGACGCAACCAGCATGCAACAGCTTCTGGACCAGATCCGCGAGTCCGCGGCAGGGCCTGGGGTTGTGTCGGTGAACCACATTCTCAATGGCGTGGGCGAGCGGTCTTTCGGGCCGCTGGTTTTGCTGGCGGGGCTGATAATTATCGCGCCTTTGATTGGCGATATTCCGGGGGTTCCAACGGTTCTTGGGCTGATAGTGCTGCTCACGCTCGGGCAGTTGTTATGCCGCAGACATTCCATCTGGCTGCCGGCGTGGATTTCCGCGCGTTCGGTTCCGCGGGACAAGCTGCTCAGGGGACTGGACTGGCTGCAGAAGCCGGCCCGGTTTCTCGACCGCTGGACAGGCCCACGGCTGGTATTCCTGGTGGACGGCCCGGGGCTTTATGTGATGGCGATTATCTGCATGGCGGTTGCCATGGCGATGCCACTGATGGAACTGGTGCCTTTCAGCGCCAATGGCGGCGGTGCCGCACTGATGGCTTTCGGGCTGGCCATAGTGGCTCGGGACGGGCTATTGGCCGTACTGGCAACATCGTTCACGCTGGTGACAGGCTGGTTTGTGCTCACCAGCCTTGTGGGTTGACCCGTCTTGTTACCGGGCCTCGCCCTGAAGTTCTTCAAAAAAGGCGATTGTGCGCTCACTGACTTTTTCCAGCCTGGCATCCCATTCCTGCTGGTACTTCCTGAAGGACTCGTCGCTCAATTGTGAAAACCGCTCGCCTGCCTCAGCCAGCGTGCGGGAGCTGTCAGCAAAGGCCTCAAAGTCCGGTTCATCCAGCTTGTCGCTGCTTTTGCCCAGTTCGGCAGCGGTTTGCTGCAAGGCACTTCTATCGCCAGCCGGGGCCTGCCGGTTTTCTTCCAGGGCCTCTTCAACAGATTCCCTGAGCTCTTCCATCAACCCCTGCAGTGCACGGCCATAATCGTCCATGGCTTGCCTGGCCCTGCGGTTGGCTTCGTCGGAGAATGCTTCAAACTCCCGGGCCATTTCATCCATCTGGATGGCGATATCGTCAGAGGATTGACTGAACGTCGCCGACAAACGCTCGCCCAGCTTGTTGATCTCGCCCATCAGGCTGTCGAGGGGGGAGCGATTGATGACGGACTTTCCGGTGCGATCATAGTCCACCAGCCAGTCACCATTGAGTTCCACCAGCCAGGTAATCACTTCCCGGCGCTCGCCGGAAGTCCCGCTTTCGGATGGCAGGCGGGTGACAATCGAGGCTTCGCGGTCTTCAATAATCACCCGGCCGAAGTCGGGTACGGTTTCAAACCAGTCCTGGTCATAGCCGTCGAAGTCGGAGGGGTTGGCAAGCGTCGACAGGTCAGCGACTGCATCCGCATCGTTTTCCGCCAGGGCCTGCCAGAACTCGGCGGCCACTTCCTGGGGAGTCTCCGGCTTGCTGCAACCCGCAGCAAAAGACACCACCAGCGTCAATACTGCCACCTTCAACCACGCATACATCATACCGCCACCCTCAAACCGCTGTCCGGAACCGGGTGAATGATACTACACGGGCTAGAGATTACAGGTCAGTTTTACCAATTCTTCATCAAACACGCGGCGGTTTTCACTGTAGTCCACGGGCACGTCAATCAGGTGCACGCCCCCGGCCGTCAGCGCGCTTTTCAGGGTTGGCTGCAGATCCTCAGTGCGACTGATGTGGTGGCCGGTGGCGCCATAGGACTCGGCGTATTTCACGAAATCCGGGTTGTTGTAATCCAGCCCGAAATTCTGGAAGCCCTCCTGGGACTGCTTCCACTTGATCATGCCATAGGCATTATCGTTAATGATCAGTATGACCAGATTGAGCTTGAGGCGTACCGCGGTTTCCAGCTCCTGGCTGTTCATCATGAAACCACCGTCACCGCACACCGCCATCACCTTGAGGTGTGGATACAGCATCGCCGCCATCATGGCGCTGGGCAGGCCGGCACCCATGGACGCCAGCGCGTTGTCCAGCAGCACGGTATTGTTGTCGTAGGCGGGGTAATTACGGGCGAACCAGAGTTTATACATGCCGTTATCGAGCGCGATGATACCGTCCTCCGGCATGACCTGGCGCACATCGTGGACGATACGCTGGGGGATCACCGGGAAACGGTTATCATCGACTTTTTCAGCCAGATGATGGTCAACCGCGGCTTTCACTTCCATAAACCGGCTGAAGTCATGGGATGAGCACTGACCGCATTGCTCCGCCAGGTATTCCACGCTGTTGGCGATGTCTCCCACCACTTCGTGCTGGGGGAAGTAGACCGGGTCCACGTCAGCGGCGCTGAAGTTCACATGAATGACCTGCTTGCCGCCAGGTTTCATGAAGAACGGAGGCTTCTCGACCACGTCATGCCCCACATTGATGACCAGGTCGGCGTGATCAATGGCACAATGAACGAAGTCGCCTGACGACAGGGCGGCGTTGCCCAGGTACCCGGGATGACGCTCGTCCACCACGCCCTTGCCCATCTGGGTGGTGAAAAAGGGGATACCGGTCACATTCACCAGGTGAATCAGCGCCTGGGACACCCGTTTGCGATTGGCGCCGGCGCCGATCATGATCAGCGGGTGCCTTGCCTGGCGGATCATGTCGCAGGCGATATCCAGGCTTTTGGCACTGGCCGTGGGCCGGCGGGCATCACTGGGCTGGAAAATATGGGTGTCGGAGTCTGCCAGTTCCGAGGCGATGTCCTCCGGCAGTTCCAGGTGCACGGCGCCGGGGCGCTCTTCCGATGCCAGCCTGAAAGCTTCCCGCACCTTGGCCGGAATGGTATTGGCGTTGCTGATCTGGCGGGTGTATTTGGTCAGCGGACGCATCAGGTCCACCACATCCAGTATCTGGAAAAGCCCCTGCTTGGAGGACTTGATGGGCTTCTGGCCGGAAATCATCATCATGGGCATGCCACCCAGCTGCGCGTAGGCGGCCGCTGTTACCAGGTTGGTGGCACCAGGGCCCAGGGTCGACAGGCAAACGCCAACCCGCCCGGTCAGCCGTCCGTAGGTGGCCGCCATGAAGCCGGCCGCCTGTTCATGGCGGTTGAGAATCAGCTCGATGCCGGACTCTCTCAAAGCTTCCAGAAGATCCAGATTTTCCTCACCCGGAACCGCGAAAATATAACGGACCCCTTCATTTTCCAGGGCGCGAACAAACAGCTCGGCGCCATTGCGGCGGTCATTGGCCTCTGCGGTCATCATGTCTCCTGTACCGGATTTCCCGGCTGAATCTATCCTTCCAGTGGTGGTTCTGCCTGAAGCGCTTCCGCGGGAAGCCGGTCCCGGCCCCAGCTGCGGTGAACACGGCCGATCACCCGTTCCAGTTCTTCCTCGCCGACTTCTGCAGGCTCACCCCGTTCGAGGGGATCAAAATGGAAAATGTACAGCCGGGAAGCAAACTGTTCAAAGGGCAGAGACGCTTCACCGAAACGCTCGCCTTTCCCGGCGGTACTGACCACCACCTCGTCACCCCAGTTCTGGCCGCTATCGTTATTGGGATTGAAAAAATACACCCGCATTACGTCATCCGGGTCCAGTGTCACCCGAAGTATGGTGATCGCGTGCCAGCCGATGAATCGCGCGGCGCTGTCGGTAACCGCCACGCCTGCGGGCTGCGGGTGGATCAACGGCTGATTGCCGTTGTAGTAGGGGTGATAACTGGCATAGAAATGCCGCAGGAAGGTTTCCAGATCATCCAGCTGTCCCGTTGCCACATCAACGTTGATCCGGAAACCCCGTCCGGCTGACCAGCCGTGAAATTCCGGGTTCACCCATTGATGGGGGTCGCCCTGACGGCCCACGCACAAACGGCCCATCTCAGCGTAGATCCTGTCCAGATGCGGCACCACCACCAGCGAAACCGGATCCAGGTCCAGCGTTACTTCGGAGGCCACACCACCCTGGCTCGTCACCGACGACACCGGCTGGCCTTCGAAATGCATGATGATCTCGTTGTCACGGGCGGCCCAGGCCACCATCTGCAACAGATAGTCCGGGTCGTTATAGGCCCACATGGAAAGCGCGCGCGCCGACTGGCAGGTGGGATTATTGCCCTGCCCTACACCAAGCGGCTGGCCCAGCATGTTCAGCACACCCTGGATCAGCCAGGCCTTGGGCTGGGGCTGGTAACCGTAAGCCAGCTGGATGCGCTCACGTGCCTCGGGACAGATGGACAGGCGCGCCTGACGCCAGAGAGCGGGCGCCACCGGCGGCTGGTAGAGAATCCCCCTCTCCAGCATCAGTGCCAGCCCGTAGAGGCCCTGGGCCGTTTCCGGAAAAACACCTTCGGCAACCAGCTCGTGAACCAGGTCCTTGTAGCACAGCAGGCAGTCACGACCGGTGCTGGAAAGCCCCAGCGCCTCGGTCAGCATGGAATCCTGCTTTTCCAGGATAAAGCGCACAAACGCGGCATGGTAAGGTGACACCAGCCCGGTATCATGCATGGAGCGGGCAAATCCGGTGGCCTCACTCTGTAACGCCCCCGAATCCATGGACTGCAGGCGCTCCTCGTAAACCGGAATGCCCGGGTCTTCACGGCAGGCCTGGGTGGGCCCGTAAAGACTTGAAATCAGGCGCTCGGCGCCCTGGCCGGCGCCACCAAGATCGACATTGGGGTCCACCCTGCACAAAGCGATCTGGGTAATCATCTGCCGCACACTGGTAACCTGGATTGGCCGCTGCTGCAATATCCGCCAGATTTCTTCGATGAGCTTGTCGATGACATGCTCATAGCCGATTTTGGCAGCAATGTGCTGCACCACCGCACGGCTGACCAGGGCCAGCTTACCCTGTTCCCGCTCGGCTTCACCGGTTTCACCGAACAACATGTTGAGATTGATCGCCAGTACCTGAGTCAGGTAATGGTGCGCCTGTTCCGCAGAAACGGTCTCGTGCAGGTATTCGCCACGGGCAACCGCCAGCAACCTCAGTTCACTGAGCGCCTCGATAATGACCGTGTCGGCATTGGGGCTTTGCAGGGAGAAAGTTGTCAGCGACGGTAAAAGGATGGAGGGCTCTGCCCAGTCGGTGCCCAGGAACACGCCGGCTTTCTCAAGCCATTCGGCCCGCTCCTGGACCGCAAGACACCCACCCGGCTGAAGCAATACCCGGCGGACTGTATCGAACAGCCGGGGCAGCTTGCCGGGTTTTGCAAAAGCGCGGCTCTCGTCGAGAGCCGCTATGGCATCATCCAGTCGCTGCACCAGCTTATCGAAGTTAACGACAGGTGCCGGGTTTCCAGCGTCGGAATTGCTCAAACTGTCTTCCTCAGGATCTGTGCCAGACCCGTTATTGTTAATTCCTTGCGGAATTATACATAGAAATCCAGTTCTTCCTGATGTTTCAGCAAATCTCTCATCACATAAGGGTCTTCACCGAAGAAGTAGATCAGGCCCCAGTGCGTGCCAAAGGCGGTGCGCTTGGTAACCGTTTCTTCCAGCGGCGGCGTCAGCTCGTGAGACTCGAAATACTCGTGGTTCTCGGTCTCCTCCGGCATTTCCAGCTTGCTGACCACCCGGCGGCGCGGGTAAACACCGAAACAACCGGCATAACCCTTGGCGTCCACCACCTCTTTCGGGAAGAACGCCTTGACCTCCTCGTCGGTGGTTTTCGGGTCGAACGTCATGATCAATGCCTGATAGGCGTTGAATCCATAGGCGCGCTCGAGGAGCTCGAAGACCTTGAAGCCCGGCGGCCGATACGCCACCTCGCCAAAGTACATGGTGCTGTCGCTGGTCACGAAGTATTCCGGGTGAATAAACCCGAATTCGATATCGAAGGTCTTGATCAGCTTCTCGATCTCGCGGGTAATCTGTTCCCGGTATTTCTCCAGGTCCGGGGTTGCCGGCACGAACACGGAATAACCCAGGGTGACGTATTCGGAGATGTTCAGAAAGGCGATCTTGCCATTGTGAATCCAGGCCTCAACCGCGAATTCCCAACCGTCCAGGTGGGATTCCATCAATACCGGAAACTCTTCCTCGGGAATGGTATCCACTTCGTCCGGCGTGCGGATAACACGGTGCCCGAGGCAACCGGCCTTATCAAAGGCTTTCAGGTGGATGGGGTCGTTAGGGTCACCATCCAGCTTGAGCAGTGTCTGGTTAACGCGTTTCAGGAAACGGATAACGTCTTCCCGATCATGGGCTTCCTCGAAGATGCCCACGCGGATACCGCCGAGCTGGGCGCGACGCTTCATCAGGGCCTTGTCCCGCAACAACATGGACTGGCCAAACAGTTTCGGCTGATCCATCAACACCGAGTTGATGGCACCGGCCCACTCCACGGTTTCCTCGAATAACGGAATTGCCACATCAACACCCATATCCTTGAGCGTCTGGGCAATCTCTACAGAGCGGTCATTCAGCCGCTCAAAGTTCCAGGGAACATAGGGAATATCGTGTTCCTTGCAGTAGGCCTCGGCCCAGTCAGGGGCCACCACCACGTATCGGCGGTCAAACTTGTCGGCGGCTTCCACCGCATTCAGACTCCAGCCCAGGAGTGCAACATAGCCTTTATTCGGATCGAACTTGTGCTCGCTCATAAGCGTTCTCCTTCGGGGGTGTACTTATAACCTAACGCCCTGGTTACAAATCGCAACCAAACCAAGGCCCTGAAACGCAACGAGCGCCGGCAATACGGGCTATCAAGCCAGTATTGCCGGCACTTTTGCCGGTCTTATATCGATTGGGAATATCACGCCAGTTTCAGGGTCGAGAGGGTCCGTTCACGCACACTGTTGAGCAGTTGCTCATCATCCACCAGTGACTGACCGTAGGAGGGCACCATTACTTTCATGCGCTCCTGCCATTCGGGTGACCTGATGCGCTCCGGGAAGCAGCGCTCGATCACATCGATCATGGCATGGGCGGCCGTGGATGCACCTGGCGATGCACCAAGAAGCGCAGCAAGGCTGCCATCCTTGGCCGCCACAATTTCGGTGCCGAATTCCAGCTTGCCGCCGCCGTCTTTGGATTTCTTGATTATCTGTACCCGCTGACCGGCCTCCTGCAGGCGCCAGTCTTCCTCACGGGCATCAGGGAAGTAATTGCGCAGAGACGCTACCCGGTCGCTGTGGGACTGGAATACCTCACCGATCAGGTAGCGGGTGAGGTCCATATTGGTCCGGCTCACAGACAGCATGGGCCGCAGGTTGGTGGGACTGACCGAACCGATCAGGTCGAACACGGAGCCCTGCTTCAGAAAACGCGTGGTAAAGCCTGCGAAGGGACCAAACAGCAGCGCCGGCTCGCCGTTGATGATGCGCGTATCCAGGTGAGGCACGGACATGGGCGGGGCGCCGATCGGGGCCTTCCCGTACACCTTGGAATGGTGTTGTTCGACGATTTCCGGCTTCTGGCATACCAGCCATTGACCACTGACAGGGAAACCACCGTAACCTTTCGATTCGTCGATGTTGGACTTCTGCAGCATCGGCAGCGCACCGCCGCCGGCTCCCAGGAAGACAAAGCCCGCCTCGAGCTTGGTAAGCTCACCGGTTTTCTGGTTCTTGACCCGCACCTTCCAGCGCCCGTTGTCGCGCTTGGCCAGATAATGCACCGGGCTGCTGAGCATGAGCTCGAAATTCGGCGTGGTTTCCAGGAATTTCACCATGCTGCGGGTAAGCGAGCCAAAGTCCACATCGGAACCATGCCGGACCCGGGTGGCCGCGACCCGCTGCATCGGGTCCCGGTTTCGTACTACCAGTGGCATCCATTCTTCCAGGTCACGCGGGGATTCGGTGTACTCCATCTCGCGGAACAGGTGGTGGGCGCTCAGTTTTTCGTAACGGCGCTTGAGAAACTTCACGCCGTCTTCTCCCCAGACAAAACTCTGGTGCGGCGTGCGGTTTATGAAGCTCTTCGGCTCCGGCAGCATGCCCTGCTCCACCAGGTGCGACCAGAACTGCAACGAAACTTCGAACGAGGCGTTTATTTTCAGCGCCCGCTCGATGCTGACATCACCATCCCCGGTTTCCGGGGTGTAGTTGAGTTCACAGTAACCGGCATGGCCGGTTCCCGCGTTATTCCATCCATCGGTGCTTTCATGGGCCACGTGATCAAGACGCTCCACCATGACGATGCCCAGGGAAGGATCCAGTTGCCTGAGCATCATGCCGAGGGTAGCGCTCATGACGCCACCGCCGACCAGCACTACATCTGCCTGTCTAACGGCCATTGGTTTTCACCCTAGCTGGTTTAAAAGCCTGTAGCCCGTCCACGATCAGCAGAGGGGCCTTCTGAAGTTGTGGCGCGATTATCCCGTTTTTTCAACGGATAATAAATTGCGATTATCAATCGCGGGCCAAACGTATAAAATGCGCGCGCCCGGCGACCATTCTTGCGCCTGAGGTTGACGATATCACCGCCACTTTAGTCTCATACCGGGCGGCTTTCATTATCAGGGCTACTTTATGTTACTGGCATTTGCAGCAATCATCGCCGGGCTGGTTCTTCTTGTCTGGAGCGCCGACCGCTTTATTGAAGGCGCCGCAGCAACCGCCAAGCACCTGGGCATGCCCTCATTACTCATCGGTATGGTCATCATCGGGTTCGGAACCTCTGCACCGGAGCTTGCGGTTTCTGCCATGGCAGCACTGGATGGCAACCCGGGGCTTGCGCTGGGCAACGCTTACGGCTCGAACATCACCAATATTGCTGTAATTGTGGGCCTTACTGCGGTGATCGCCCCGATTGCCGTGCATTCACAGGTGATACGCAAGGAACTGCCGCTGCTGCTGGTACTGACCGCGATCGCCGGCTACCAGCTGATTGACGGGGTACTGACCCGGCTCGACGGCTGGGTGCTGCTGGCTGTATTCGCCGCTGTGATGGGCTGGTCCATCTACCAGGGCATACAGGGCAAGGATGATGCCCTGATCAGCGGTGCTGATGCCGAACTGGCCGCCCATCCAATGCCATTGAATCGTGCGGTGATCTGGCTCGTTATCGGCCTGGTACTGCTGCTGGTCAGTTCCCGCATGCTGGTGTGGGGTGCGGTTTTCATAGCCCAGAGCCTTGGCGTCAGCGACCTGATCATCGGCCTGACCATCGTTGCCATCGGCACTTCCCTGCCGGAACTGGCGTCCGCGCTGGCAGCAGTCAAGAAAAAAGAGCATGACCTGATACTGGGCAACATCCTGGGGTCCGGTATTTTCAATACCCTGGCGGTTGTTGGCCTGGCAGCAACGATCGAGCCACTGGCCGTGGATAAGGAGGTTCTCTACCGCGACTGGACCCTGATGACGGCCCTCACCATCGGCCTTCTGGTCATGAGCTTCGGCTTTACCGGCAAATCCCGCACCATCGGGCGGCCCGATGGCGTCATATTGCTGCTTGTATACGTCTGCTACGCCGGCTATCTGGCAACCACTGTCATTCGCTGAAACCTGTTCAATGGCGCAAATCCCCGGTCTGATGTGCCGGTTCAGGGTGCCATCAAATAATAGCAGAAACGCGTTGCACAAAATTTGACCATCCCCTATAAGTAATAAGGATATAACCTGCCCCGAAGGACAGGCCATGGCTCCACCGTTCCACAATAACCTCAAAAGGAGACGGACCATGAAACAGGAAACAATGCTGCAACGGGGCGCGAACGATCCGGGGCTCAATAACCCGGCGCGCAGGAAACTGCTGTTAGGCAGTGCAGGTGCAATGGCTGCCGTAAGCCTGCTTGGCTTCGTCCCTGTTGCCAGGGGCGAAGAGCCCAAGTCCTTGCCGGACTACGCCGCCTGGAAAGAACGCAACGCCTTGATTGTCCACAGCGCGAACACCATGGAAACCCGGCGCGATGCCATTGGCAATGGAGTCATCACACCCAGTGACCGACTGTTCGTTCGTAACAATCTGCCTGCGCCTCCGAAAAATATTGCCGACAATCCCGATGCCTGGGAGGTAAAGATTGAAGGCGTCCGCAACCCGCGCACCCTCACGGTCGGCGAGCTCAAGGGAATGGGCGTTACCACCGTAGCTTCGGTACTTCAGTGTTCCGGTAACGGCCGGGCATTCTTTCCCCACGGGGCAAGCGGTACCCAATGGACAGTCGGGGCAGCGGGCTGTGTTATGTGGACAGGCGTGCCGCTGAAAGATGTAGTGGATGCCCTTGGAGGCCCGGATTCAGGCGCCCGCTATATCACCAGCACAGGTGGCGAATCGCTGCCGGACGGACTGGATCCCAAAACCGTTATCGTTGAGCGTTCCGTGCCAACCGATGCCCTGGAAAGTGCGATTCTGGCGTGGGAAATGAACGATGAACCCCTGACACACACCCATGGCGGCCCACTGCGCATGGTCATTCCCGGCTACTACGGTGTGAACAATGTCAAGTATGTCAAAGCCATTGCTTTTACCGAAAGCCAGACTGACGCGAAAATCCAGGCCTCAGGCTACCGGGTCCGTGATGTGGGCAAGAAAGGTTCCCCGGATCAGCCTTCCATGTGGGAAATGAACGTCAAATCCTGGGTAACCTCCCCGCTTGAAACCGGACAGAATGGCCGGAACATGATTTACGGTGTGGCGTTTGGTGGCACTGTTGCCCTCGACAAGGTCGAGGTTTCTACAGATGGCGGCAAAAACTGGAAACAGGCCCGTTTCCTGGGCCCGGATCTCGGCCCCTACGCCTGGCGCCCCTTTGTAGCGGCCGCGGATCTGTCAGCAGGAGAATACAGTATCGTCAGCAGGGCGACCGATACCAGGGGCAACACCCAGCCAGAGGGCCGGACCGAAAACGAACGGGGTTACGGCCACAACGGCTGGAAGGACCACGGGGTTACGGTCACTGTCAGTTAACACATAACCATGCCGGATCCGGGATGTTCCGGCATGGTTCACTTCCGGATACTCAAATTATGAGAAAGACCGTCTTAGCGGTGTCACTGAGCCTGCTGGCATGCAGTTACCCGGCACTGGCCGGCGACACGAAAAAAGGCAAGCAGGTCTTTACCGAGGAGGCTCAGCCCTCCTGCACGGTATGCCATACTCTCTCAGACGCCGGTTCTTCGGGAACCATTGGCCCGGATCTGGACGAAATGAAACCCTCCCGAGAACAGGTCATCAACGCCGTCACCGGCGGTGTCGGAATCATGCCCGCTTTTAACGAATCCCTGTCATCGGAGCAGATCGAGGCTCTTGCGGACTATATCGTGGAGGTCGCCGGGGCTACCCGATAACGGTAGCCCGCCTCGCAGATCAGCTCTCGCTTTCCCTGAACACCATGGCCACGGAGTTAAGACAGTATCGTTGTCCGGTAGGCGGAGGGCCGTCCGGGAATACATGCCCCAGGTGGCTGTCACAGCGAGGACACCGGATCTCGGTCCGGGTCATCCCCATGCTGCTGTCCTCAAGGTAGCGGATGTGGTCGGTGTCGAAGGGCTGAAAAAAGCTGGGCCAGCCGGTACCGGAGTCAAACTTCGAATCCGAGCTGAACAGGGGCAGCTCGCACAACCGGCAGTAGTAGACACCGGGGTTCTTGTTATCCAGCAGGGTGCCGCAAAAAGGCCGCTCGGTACCGTGATCCAGTAACACACGGCGCTCCTCGTCGGTCAGGCCGGCGGCCTTCTCCTCAATCTGTTCCGGTGTCAGCGGGGTCAGGTCGTAACCTGCAGCAGAAACGCTCATAGCAGCCTCCTCAGGCAATATCATTGCCGGTGTAACCGGGCTTGAGCCGGTCACCGAATGTGTCCACAAGCTTTTCCATCTTTGGCGCGGCAACAGCCATGATGTATGGCTGGTAGGGATTACGCGCCGCAAAGTTCTGGTGGTAGGACTCCGCAGGGTAAAAGGCGTCCAGGGGTTCCAGGCTGGTGACGATGGGATCGTCGTAGACGCCTGCGTCATCCAGCTGCCGGATGTAGGCCTCGGCCACCCGTTTCTGGTCTTGCGTTTCATAGAAAATGGCAGAACGGTACTGGGTGCCCCGGTCGTTACCCTGGCGATCAAGCTGGGTAGGGTCATGTGCCACCGAGAAGAAAACTTTCAGGATCTCCCCGAAGCTCACGGTTTGCGGGTCATACCGGACATCCACCACTTCGGCGTGGCCGGTCTGGCCGCTGCATACCGCTTCGTAATTCGCAGTATCCGCGCTGCCGCCGGCGTAGCCGGATTCGACCCGGGAAACGCCATTGACCGCCAGGAAAACCGCCTCCACGCACCAGAAGCAGCCACCAGCCAGCACGATTCTCTGCTCCTGATCACTGCCGGCTGGCAGATCGCTTTCCGGGTCCGGGAAGCGACTTTTGGGCACGTTAAGACCGGGTATATTGCAGGATGTTGACATATCAGCTTCTGCCTCTGAGTCATTACCACAAGTTTGCGTGCATTTGAGCCAAGTGTGGCCTGACAGAAACGGTTTGGCCACCCCCGATGATACTGATCAGAAAAACACCAGGCCGGCCAGCGCACTCACAGGTGCAAGCGCCCATACCGGTACCCGCCAGACAGCCAGGCTCACCCATGCCAGCAGGACGAATGCGATTGCGCCTGAACTATCTACGGCAGAAGTCCAGACCGGATCATACAGTGCCGCCAGCAATAGACCGACAACACCCGCATTGACCCCGGCAAGCGCTGCCCGGGCAACCTCATGACTGCGAATGTAGGACCACAGAGGGAGACCGGCGAACACCAGCAGGGTGCCAGGCAGGAAGACGGCAACGACTGCCACCACGGCGCCGGACCAGCCGCCTTCCACGCCACCAAGAAACGCTGAAAAGGAGAACAGCGGCCCCGGCATCGCCTGGGCAACACCATAGCCCGCCAGGAATGTGTCTGCCGGCATATCACCGGAGGCCACGAAGCCCTCCTGCAACCAGGGCAGCACCACGTGCCCGCCACCAAACACCAGGGCACCGGCACGATACAACTCGGCCCAGATCCAGCCGAGGGAGCCTGATGCCAGGGGTATGAACGCCAGCATCAGAAGGATCACAAACGCCGCGAAAAAGGCCATGGGGCGACGGGTCTGAACGGGGATGGTCAGGGTTTCCGCCGAGGCTTGCTGTGGCAGTTTCAGCAGTGCTCCGGCAGCACCGGCAGCTAGCAGGGCAAGGATCTGCATCCAGGTTGCTCCGACGGTCAGCAGCAGTATGGCCACCAGCAGGGCTATGGATAACCGCGGACTGTCCGGGCAAAGGCTTCTGCCCATCTGCCAGACCGCCTGGGCAACAACCGCAACCACGAACAGCTTCAGGCCGGTAATCCAGCCGCCCTCGCCGGCTCCCGGCCAGAACCCGAGGCCCAGGGCAAACAGGGTCATCAGCAAGGCTGATGGCAACGTGAAGCCAATCCAGGCCGCCGCAGCCCCCCGGTACCCGTTTTGCAGAAATCCGAGCGTCAATCCAACCTGGCTGGAGGCGGGCCCCGGCAATAACTGACAAAGCGCAACCACCTCGCCATAGGCGGAATCCGACAGCCACCGGCGGCGCTTTACAAATTCTTCATGAAAGAAACCCAGGTGGGCCGCAGGGCCCCCGAACGAAGTCAGGCCAAGGCGCAGAAACAGCATGAAAATGTGCCAGGCGGGTAAAGTGCCGGCGCGGGCTTCCTTGAACATGGAACTCTCTGTCGTTAATAGCGTGAGTTAAGAAGGATGAACATTATGACTTCCCTGTTGCATCACTCCCAGACCCAACCATAATGAAAGGGCGTGTTGACCGGATCGTGACAGGAAACGTTTACAACAACCAACAGGATCAGCAATGACAGCCCGGGCCCATACACCAGAAAACCAGGATGAGTTGCTGGAGTACCGCCTGAGCCTCCGGCTTGGCCCGGTTCATGCGCGACAGCGACTGGGCATTGAACGGGAAGCCGAAGCAAAGGTTTTCGGGCCGGACCGGCATTCATTCCATCTGGAGAATATCACCTCCGCACCAGGATTCATCAGTACCTGCCTTAAAATGGCCGGACTTTTCCGCCGGGGACAAGCCAACAGCCGCCGGCTCGATACCGTCCACAACCAGTTTCACATTACCGGCCTGCCGGCCGCCTTTGAAGGCTACAGAATCCTGCAGCTGACCGACCTCCACGTGGATATGGACGAGGCCAACCTGCAGGCAGTGCTCAACCGGATCGCCCCCCTCGAGTATGACCTGTGCGTTCTGACCGGTGACTACCGCCGCCAGACCTGGGGGCCGATTGAAGATGCCATGGAAGGCATGGCAAGGCTGCGCGATGCCATCCGGGGTAAGGCGTACGCGGTTCTGGGCAACCATGACAGCGTGCGCATGGTGCCGGGCCTGGAGGATATGGGGTATCACCTGTTGATGAACGAGCATGCGGAAATCCAGCGGGGCGATGACAAGCTCTACCTGGCCGGCGTGGACGATGCCCATTTCTACAAGGTTCACAATTTGCACAAGGCCGGGGACAGGATTCCGCCGGGCGGAATCAGCATATTACTGAGCCATACCCCTGAAATCTGGCGGGAAGCGGCCCATGCCGGCTATGACGTCTTTCTCTGCGGCCATACCCATGGCGGGCAGATATGCCTGCCCGGGGGCATTCCCGTCACTCTTGATTCCGATTGCCCGAGGGAACTCGGCCGGGGCTACTGGCGCCGCAATGGCATGCAGGGTTATACCTCCCCCGGAACCGGCACCTCGGTGGTCAATGTGCGCCTGAACTGCCCGCCGGAAGTGACACTGCATACCCTCACCGCCGGGCCGGATTAGCGAACCCGGCTCAGTGGGGCTGGTGACGAATGCCCAGGCGGTAAAGCAGCGGCGACAGCAGTATATTGGAAAGGGTGAAAAGCACCACAACAGCGGTCACCAAAAGCCAGTTCAGATCCAGCCAATACCACGCCAGCAGCATCGGCAGCAACGCCTCGGGTACCTGGTCCAGCCCGGTTGCCCTGGCGCTGGAAACGAGGCCGGCGCGGCGCTTGATAAAGCTGCTGAGCATATCCCCGGCAAGCCCCAGTAATCCGAACAGCAGGCCGAACAACAGCCCGATTCCGGTGAGCCATGCAAACAGGCCACAGGCCAGGGTTCCGGAGACAACACCTCGCCAGGTCTTGCTTTTACCAAATATAGGCCTGCCGTCACGCCAGAGGCGCCCGCCATCCACCGCCGCGGACCAGTGCCGGCCCAATACCAGGGCAGCAACCACTGGCGCCCCGTTTGCCAATACCAGCATCACGAAGAGCTCGAGAGAAATCAGCAAACTGCTCAGCCTCCGTCAGGTGACACACCGGGGCGCCCGATTTGTCAGGCCACGCCGCCCTTTGTGAGCTTCAGCGGGTCCATCAACTCTTCCAGCCTGTCCCGGTCAAGGCCGCTGCGCTCCTCGGCCACATCGATAACCGGCCTTCCGCTCTGGTAGGCTTCTTTCGCAATTTCAGACGCCAGGCTGTAACCAATTTCCGGATTCAGTGCGGTCACCAGTACCGGGTTCCTGCCTACCGCAGCGTCCAGATGATCAGCGTTCACGGTGAAGTCACGAATCGCCTTGTCACCCAGAATGGTGGACGCGTTGGTGAGGAGCTCGATCATATCCAGCAGGTTTGCGCCTACCAGAGGCAGCATCACGTTCAGCTGGAAATTACCGGACTGCCCGGCAATGGCAATGCTGCTGTCCAGCCCCATCACCTGGGCGCCCACCATGGCGACCGACTCGGGAATCACCGGGTTGACCTTGCCCGGCATGATGCTGCTGCCCGGCTGCAAGGCCGGCAGGCTGATTTCCGCCAGCCCGTGAATAGGGCCACTGTTCATCCAGCGCAGATCATTGGCAATCTTGGTGAGCACAATGGCCAGGCCCCGCAGCTGGGACGACAGGGCCACCGGAGCATCAATGGCGCTCTGGCCCACGAACTTGTGTTCCAGCGAGTGGAAGTGGTAGCCGGTGTTGGCCTTGAGGAACTTGACGAACTGCTCCGGGAATTCGTGCAACGCGTTCACGCCGGTGCCTACCGCGGTTCCGCCCTGGGGCACCTGCAACAGGTCCTCGGCTGCCGCCTCAAGGCGTTTACCTGCCGCCAGCAACTGCTCCCGCCAGGTACGTAACTCCTGCCCGAGGGTGACCGGCATGGCATCCATGAGATGGGTTCGGCCGGTTTTGACCTGGTCGCAAAAAAGCGCTTCCCGCTCGTAGATAATGCCGCAAAGATGGGTCAACGCCGGCAGCAGGCGCTCGTGAATACCCGCCACTGCGCTGACATGAATGGCGGTGGGGATCACGTCGTTGGAGCTCTGGCTCATATTGACGTGGTCATTGGGGTGAATGTCCACACCTTCCTTTCTGGCCAGTGCGGCGATCACCTCGTTCACGTTCATGTTGGTACTGGTGCCGGAGCCGGTCTGGTAGCGGTCAATGGGGAACTGGTCAGCGTACTCGCCGTTGAGCAGCCGGTCACCGGCGGCAACGATGGCATCGCGCACGTCGTTATCCAGCAGACCGAGACTGGCGTTGGCATCAGCGGCCGCCTGCTTTACCCGAACCACGGCGGCGATAAAGGCGGGCGGCATGGGCAGGCCACTGACCGGGAAATTTTCGACAGCCCGCTGGGTCTGGGCGCCCCAGAGGGCATCTTCGGGAACGTGTACTTCACCCAGGCTGTCCTTTTCTGTTCTGAACGTGCTCATGACATCCTCCTTATTGACCAGCCCTGATTATCCGTTCAGGGGGGACTTGAGTCTGACATGGTCGCAAATGCCGGTGACCTGATCAAAATTCAGAATCAGGGTATGTACCGTATTGGTGTAGGTGTCGTGCAGGTGAAACTTGAACCGGCGCTGCTTCTCTCCCTGCAGAAAGGCATCGTACTCGCGGGCAAGCTCTCTTACGTCACCTCCCTCGTCCCTTGACCAGGTGGCATTAAACGGCCCGAGCACAGCACCGCCAGACAGGCAAACAGTCACTTCATGATTGGTAAGGGCATTTTCTGAAACGGCCATGGCACACTCTCCTGACGGAATCGGTTACTGACAGGGTTAAGTGTAGACCGTCATTCGGTAACAGGGTTCACCGATGCACTGAGGCTGGTGACCAGTGCCCTGAGGCGGTTGGGTTTGACCGGTTTATTGAGAATGGGCAGATACTGGGCGCTGATAAACCGGCGGGTGGTATCGCTTCGGTCCGCGGTTATGACAGCAGCGGGAATATCACGATCAAAGTGGCGGCGGAGCGCGTGGATCGCCTCGCAACCGGTACGATTCCCGTCCAGGTGGAAGTCCGCAAGGATAATATCCGTTATCCGGCAACGCTCAATGGCCTCGGAGGCACTGCCAGCGGTCACCACGCGGCAGCCCCATCGTTCCAGCAGAGCTTTCATACTCTCCTGCACAGGTTCTTCGTTATCAACCACCAGCACCCGGAGCCCGTCAAAGGACGAGGATGCCGGCGCCGGAACGTCCCTGATCGGGCGTCCCGCAGGCGCTTCGGTAACGGTATCAAGGGGCATGAGGACGCTGAAACAGGACCCCCTGCCGAAGTTGGAGTCTACCCGTATGTCATACCCCAGGACTCTGGCCATCCGGTCAACAATGGCCAGCCCCAGGCCCACACCCTGGCGCCCGCCTCCGCCTTTGGGCAGTATCTGGTGAAACTCACGGAAAATGTCCTGCAGCTTGTCTTGTTCGATACCGATACCGGTGTCCCACACACCGATTTCCAGGTTGGGCCCGCGCTTGCGGGCGGCAAACAGTATTCCGCCATCCCGGGTGTACCGGAAGGCATTGCTCAACAGGTTCCTGAGAATACGGGTGAGCATACGCGGATCTGTGCGAACCGTACCGGTGCCTGCCCGCAGGCGAAAATTAAGTTCGGCATTTTCCGCCAGCGGTTCGAATTCCTGGGCCAGGCCCCGCATCAATTCGCCGATGTCGGTGTGCACGAAATCCGGTTGCATGGCTTTCTGTTCCAGCTTGGAAATATCCAGCAGGTCCGCCAGCAGGTCTTCCGCACTGTCCAGGGAACGTTTTACGCGCTCAACCAGGCGGTTTTCATCCGCCGGCAGATTGCTGTCCATCAGGGCGGAAACCAGCAGCCGCGCGGCATTGAGTGGTTGCAACAGGTCATGGCTGGCGGCTGCCAGGTACTTGTCCTTGCTTTCATTGGCTTCCCGGGCGGCGTCCACCGCCACCACCAGTTCCCGCTCTACCTTTTCCCGCTGTTCAATCTGGTAGCGCAACACCACGTTGGCATTCTGCAGTTCGTCGGTGCGCTCTTCCACCCGGCGCTCAAGGTCGGCATTGAGCTGCCGAAGCTTTTCCCGTGCCTGGTAGCGCTCGGTGATGTCCGCAACGAATGCCTCCACCACTTCAGGCCCGAGGTCTGGCCGACGCAACAGCGTAATGGCAACGTACACCGGGGTATTATCGGCGCGCCTGAGCCGGGCTTCCCGGGCACTGAGGCTGCCCTCGTCCAGCAACTCCTGGCGAATGGCGTCGAACTCCCCGGAATTGCAGAACAGCTGTTCACGCAGCCGGATGACCTTCGTCATCATCGCCTCGGGGCTTTCATAACCGCAGATACGGGCCATGGCGGGATTGGCGGCCACAAAGCCACCCCTCAGATTGGCCTGGAAGATGCCGTGAAGCGCATTTTCAAACAGCCACTTGTAGCGGTTCCGCTCCGCTTCCAGCTGGTCAATCCGTTCCTGCAGAGCCGGGTAGTAGTTCTTGCGCACCGACTGGCTGCCGAGACCGAGGAGATCGCCGATATCGTAATCGGCATCTCTGGAATCAGAGGGCTTCTTCATAAACCACTTCGACATCGCGGCGGGAGGATTTGCGCGGGTTGGTGAGAATACAGGGGTCCTGCAGCGCAAATCCGGACAGATAGGGGATATCGGAGGTGGTCACCCCCAGTTTACCGAGCTTTGCTTCCAGGCCCACCGCCTGTTTAAGGGCAACAATCCGCTGCATCAGGCGCTGTTTTATCACCGGTTTCGACATGCCCCGGGTGTCGATGTCCATGGCTTCAGCCACCCGCTTGAAGCGGTCCTCGGCAGAGGTGTAGTTATAGGCCACCACATGTTCCAGCAGCAACGCATTGCAGAGGCCGTGGGGCAAATCCAGGAACCCGCCCAGGCTGTGGGACATGGCATGCACCGCCCCCAGGATGGCGTTGGAAAATGCCAGGCCCGCCTGCATCGAGGCCAGCATGATCTGCTCCCGCAGGTGCACGTTCGCGGTATTCTGCACCAGGGGCTCAAGATTGCGATTGATCAGCCTTATGGCTTCCAGCGCATTGGTGTCGGTGAGCGGGCCACTGCCCGTGGAAACAAAAGCCTCGATGGCGTGCACCATGGCATCCACACCGGTACAGGCGGTGAGATAAGCGTCCATGGTTTCCGTCACTTCCGGATCGATCAGTGACACATCCGGCACCACCGCCTTGCTGATAATGGAAAACTTGAAGCGACGGTTGGGGTCGGAAATGATCGCGAACTGGGACACGTCGGCGGATGTTCCGGCGGTGGTGGGAATCAGGATCATCGGTGGCGAGGGTGAGGTAATGGTATCCACACCTTCGAACTCAAGGATATTCCGGCCATGGGCGCTGACAATGCCAATGCCCTTGGCGCAATCCATGGGGCTACCCCCGCCAATGGCAACAATCACATCGCATTCGTTCGACCGGTACAGTTCCGCCCCGGCCATGACCTCATCCACTTTCGGGTTGGGCGAGACGCCGGTAAACACGGTCACGCGAATGCCTGCGTTCACCAGGATGTCCACGATTTCCGCTACCCAGCCGGCTTTCTCCACGCCCGGGTCCGACACCAGGAACACATGCCGGGCACCGAAGTTACTTGCAAAGTTGGCCACCGCCTTGCGAGAGCCGGCACCAAAGACGATTTCAGGGGATACAAACTTGCGCAGAGCAGAAATGTCGTAGCTCATGGGCGTTCTCGTCAGTGTTGCTGTTGTTGTTATATCAGGTTCAAGTTTACCTGAACCGACGCCGGTGATCATTGCACTTTTTTTAGCGATTCCTCCGATAGAAGGCGAGCAGATTTTCCAGCAGCGCAACCTGGTTTTCACGCTGCCGGAAGCCATGCCCTTCCTCCTCGAACCACCAGAGCTCAACGGCCTGCCCGGCTCTCTCAAGCTCCCGGACCATGGCCCTGGTCTGCTCCGGCACGACGACCCGATCCTGCCCGCCCTGGAAAAATATCATGGGCCCGCGGATACGATGAGACTGCCGCACCGGTGTACGATCGTGCCAGCGACCGGGGAACTCCTCCGGTGATCCCAGCAGCCAGTCCAGGTAGCCCGACTCGAAGCGGTGAGTCACCTCCCGCAGTCGGGCAGGATCACTCACCCCGAACAGGCTGGCACCGGCCCGGAATCGTTCGCTTCGGGTCATGGCCATCAGTGCCGTATAGCCACCGGAGCTGCGGCCCTGGATAAACAGCCGGCGGGCATCTCCGCGGCCGGTGGCCGCCAGATGATCGGCCGCCCGCTCCATGTCCTCGACATCCGCCTGGCCCCAGTTACCGGCCAATGCCAGGCGAAAATCACGGCCGAATCCGGCGCTGCCACGATAATTGATCTCGGCTACCGCAAAACCATGATGGCACCAGAACTGGACCTGTGGATTGAACACCGGCCAGGCCGTTGACGTGGGCCCGCCGTGGGCAATCAGTATCAGCGGTGGTGGGGAAGTTTCCGACGAACCACCGGCTGGCGGGTACCATAATCCACTGACTTCTTCCCTCACCTCCCCGGAAGGTGGAATCCTGAAGGTTTCCGGTGGGATTGTATCGGCGTTGAAAGGCCTCTCACCACCAGCCAGTGTGTGGAACTCGCCCGTTGCGGGATCAATGCTCAGAACCGTATCCAGACGCGTTGCCGAGTGGGCGATACAATGTAACCGGCCATCCCGGACTGTAAGGTGGCGAAAATCCGTGTAGTCCGCAGCAATCCTGCGGGCAGGTGCGTCGGCACTGGCCTGCAGCCAGAGTTCGCCGGTGCCTGACCGGTAACGGACCCGGGCCCAACCGCCATTCTCAAGCGGCCGGTGATGACTCTCACCCAGTTGCCAGGGCGCGCTGGCGTGGTCCGCGGCTGTCGCATCCAGACAGGTCCAGACCGCCGATTCTGCCCCGGTGGACACACGCCAGGGTTGCCACCAACCGTCGTGATCCGACAACACCAGCAGTTCCTCACCATAGAATACCGGCTGCTGGACACTGCCCTCACCGGGGGCCGGCCTGCAGCGGGCATGCTCCAGTGCGCCTTCGGCATTCACATCCGCCGTCCAGAGCACGGATCTCACCCACGGCATGTCCGGCAGGGACCAGCACACCCAGGCGATTCGCGTGCCACTGGCCGACAACGCCGGGGTGCTGTAAAAATCCTCACCTTCATGCAAACACCGGATTCCGGAGCCGTCCTGCACCGCCACCAGTTGCTGGCGTCCGCTGTATTCACGGACGGCAAGCACCCTTTGATGGCGCGAATCCCATGCCAGCCCGCCGAAGCAGGCCTGGCTGTCACAGGTGATGGCCCCGACAGCACCTGACTGGGTATCGATACGATGAATCTGCTGCCCGGAAGCCTCAACCGCATAAACCGCGGCGCAACCGGCACAGACTGCCCCGCCGCCATAGCCATTCACCTGGCTGCGAATGCTGAAATCTTCCGGGGTGACACGCTGCGGGCCATTTTCAGCCGCTCTGTAAAGCAGGGTTTTGCTGCTGTCCGGATCAAACTCCAGCCAGAAGATTCCGGCCGGAGATACCGTTAACGCCCCCCGCTGAACAAACGCCGCGGAAGCCTGTTCGGCGGAGATTGTGGAAAACACGGAGGATTCCGCCTCGCCAGAGGCGTCAGCCGCGGAAGAACAGCCGGGAGTTGTCGGTGTTGCGATAGGTCAGCTCCTCCAGCCCGGCAGTGGCGTGGTCCGCCGCCTTGCGGGCGGCAAGAATGCGATCGTGGTGGGATGACTTGCTGCACACCGGATCGGCGTTGTCGGCATTGCCGGTGAGCAGATAGGCCTGGCAGCGGCAGCCGCCGAAGTCCTTGCCCTTTTCATCGCAGGAACGACAGGGCTCCGGCATCCAGCTGTCACCCCGGTAGTGATTGAATCCCGGGCTGTCATACCAGATGGAGTGTAGCGAGGATTCCCGCACATTGGGAAACTCGATGGGCAGCAGTCGGGCGCTGTGGCACGGCAAGGCGGTGCCATCCGGCGCCACGGTGAGAAACAGGCTACCCCAGCCGTTCATGCAGGCCTTTGGCCGTTCCTCGTAATAATCCGGGGTCACGAAGATCAGTTTCATGGCCGAACCGCTGGCCGTGAGGCGTTTGCGGTAACTGTTCACTTCCGCCTCGGCCTTCTCCAGCTGGGCTTTCGAGGGCATCAGCCCTTCCCGGTTTTCAAAGGCCCAGCCGTAATACTGGCATGTTGCCAGTTCAACATAGTCCGCCCCCAGCCGTTCGCAGAGGCTGATAATATCGTCCATCTGGTGGATGTTGTGGCGGTGGATCACGAAGTTGAGCACCATGGGGTAGCCCGCTTCTTTTACCGCCCGTGCCATGGCCAGCTTCTGATCGAAGGCCTTGCGGGAACCGGCCACCGCGTTGTTCAGTTCCGGGTCCGAGGCCTGGAAACTCACCTGGATATGGTCCAGCCCGGCATCGCGGAAAGCAGTCACCTTGGCCTCGCTGAGTCCCAGCCCCGAAGTGATCAGATTGGTGTAGTAACCCAGTTGCCGCGCCTCGGAAATCAGCTCCGGCAGGTCCTGGCGCACCAGGGGCTCACCCCCGGAAAATCCCAGCTGGGCCGCACCCATCTCACGGCCCTGGCGCAGTACCCGCACCCACTCCTCGGTGGTCAGTTCCTGCTGGCTCTGGGCAAAATCCAGGGGGTTGGAACAGTAGGGGCACTGCAGCGGGCAGCGGTAGGTCAGCTCCGCCAGCAACCACAGTGGCGGGCCGATACCGGGGCGATCACCGGCAGGCATGGCGTGATGGCCGCTCATGTGAACAGTATCCAGTGCTGCTGTTCGGCATCTTTCAGGAAATCGCTGACATCGTTTTCCAGGGAGCCTGCGTCCGGAAACTGCTGCTCCAGCCTGGTAACGATATCCGCCACACTGCGCTCGCCATTTACTTCTTTGAGCACCGCCCCGGCACTGTCATTGAGTCGCACCATGCCCTCCGGGTACAGCAGCACATGGGCATTCTGGGCCGGTTCCCACTGGAAGCGGAAACCTGGCCGCAGTCTCGGTACCTGCTCCATGGACATCGCCATCACAGCCCCCGGTGCCACACGGGCTGGTCGGTGACGGTATGATACGGGGGCGTCTGGTGCTGATAAGCCATAGTCAGGGAATCCAACATCGACCATAGGATGTCCAGTTTGAATTGCAGGATTTCCAGGGCACGGGCCTGTTGTGCCGCGGTGGTGAAATGCTCCAGGGTGATGCTCAGGCCATGCTCCACATCCCGCCTGGCTTCCGACAGCCGCTTGCGGAAATAGACGTAGCCGTCGGTTCTGATCCAGGGATAATGCTGCGGCCAGCTGTCCAGCCGGGACTGGTGAATTTCCGGCGCGAACAGTTCCGTCAGGGACGAACAGGCCGCTTCCTGCCAGGTGGCCCGGCGGGCAAAGTTCAGATAGGCGTCCACCGCAAAGCGGACACCGGGCAGCACATGGCGCTGGTCGATCACTTCCTCCCGGGTCAGTCCCACGGCTTCCGCCAGGCGGAGCCAGGCTTCGATACCGCCCTGGTCGTCGCTGTGGCCGTCGTGATCCAACACCCGCTGCAGCCACAACCTGCGCACGGACGCATCCGGGCAGTTGGCCATAATGGCGGCGTCCTTCCGGGGAATATTGATTTGGTAATAGTAACGGTTGGCCACCCAGCCACGGATCTGCTCCGGCGTGCAGTCACCGCCGTACATGGCTTTATGGTACGGATGGTGTATGTGGTAATACCGGCCTTTGGTCCGCAGGGCCTGCTCGAAATCCTGCCGGTTCATCGCCGGGGTTGCGATAGCATTCATGAGGGCACCGCCCTATCCAGGTGCATTCCGTCGAAGGACACTTCGATACCGTGCTTTTCCAGCACAGCCCGTTCTGGGGAGTTCTCGTTCAGAATGGGGTTGGTGTTGTTGATATGGATAAGAATCTTCCGCTTTGCCGGCATGGTGTCGAGCACCTCGATCATGCCACCGGGACCGCTCTGGGCCAGATGCCCCATTTCCTGCCCGGTGCGGGTACCTACTTCGCACCGCAGCATTTCATCATCATGCCAGACGGTGCCATCCACCAGCAGGGTGTCTGCCTTGCGCATCCATTGCAGAATCTGTTCATCCGGCTGGCCCAGCCCCGGTGCGTACATCACGGTTTCGCCGCTGCCGGTGTCTTCGATAAACAGGCCAATGTTGTCGCCCGGGTGGGGGTTGTTACGGCGTGGAGAGTACGGTGGCGCGTTACTGAGCAGCGGAATGGCTGTCAGTTTCAGCGACGGCGCGCAGGGTATGGTGAAGAATTGCTGATCGGTACAGGGCACCTCACGCCACCGGGGCCCACCGTTCCAGTGTTCCAGCATTCGGAACAGGGGAAAGCCACTGCTCAGGTCCTCATGCACCTGTGCCGTACACCAGACATCCAGTGGCAGGCCCTCGCGCAGCATCAGCAGACCCGTGGTGTGATCCACCTGGCTGTCGATAAGCAGAACGGCACCGATACCGGTATCCCGCAGGGCGCGTCCAGGCTGCATGGCTTCAAAAGCTGCAAGCTGGGCACGGATATCCGGGGAAGCGTTGCAGAGAATCCAGCTGACACCGTCTTCGCTGATGGCAATGGACGACTGGGTGCGTGCCTTCGCGTTCAGGCTGCCTTTACGGAAACCGTCACAGTTGGCGCAGTTGCAGTTCCACTGGGGAAAGCCACCTCCGGCTGCGGAACCAAGAATACGAATCTGCATGGCGGGAACTCCGGAAGCAAAACGGCCAGCACGGAGCGGCTGGCCATCCGTTCTCAGCGGTTGGCGAAGTACATGGTGACTTCGAAGCCGATCCGCAGGTCTTCATAGGCTGGTTTGGTCCACATGGTGCTTACCTCTTGTGATGATTGTTGTGGCGTTCACGACCCGTTAGCCGGTTTTCCGGTAACTCACACTCAATCCTACCCAGTCTCCGGAGGGTCAAATATGGTACTTTGGAACTGATTTTCGGCTGATGCGGGGCGCGAAAGTCATCCTTTCGGACCATCGCCGTGAATAAGGCCGTGAAAACAAAAAAAGGCCCTGGGAAGGGCCTGAAAAATGGCAGGAAAACCCATACCCCGGCCAGTCACCGGGAAAAAAGTGCACATCCGTGTGCTGACTCGCCACCGGGCCCGTGTGGATGGGGCCCGGGCACAACAGTCAGTGCGTTGCCGGGATCAGAAGAAGCCCAGCGGGTTGATGTCGTAGCTCACCAGCAGGTTCTTGGTCTGCTGGTAGTGGTCCAGTGCCATCTTGTGGTTCTCGCGGCCAACACCGGACTTCTTGTAACCACCAAAGGCCGCGTGAGCCGGATACTGGTGGTAGCAGTTGGTCCATACACGGCCTGCCTGGATGGCGCGGCCCATGCGGTAGGCACGGTTGATGTCGCGGGTCCAGAGGCCGGCGCCCAGACCAAACTCGGTGTCGTTGGCGATGGCCAGTGCTTCTTCCTCGTCCTTGAAGGTGGTTACACCCACCACCGGGCCGAAGATTTCTTCCTGGAACACACGCATGTTGTTCTTGCCTTTCAGCAGCGTGGGCTGAACATAGAAGCCGTTGTTGTACTCGCCTTCCATCTCTTCACGGCCACCGCCGGTCAGCACTTCCGCACCTTCCTGCTTGCCGATTTCCAGATAGGACATGATCTTGTCGAACTGTTCCTTGGACGCCTGGGCACCCACCTGCACATCGGTATCCAGCGGGTTGCCACGCTTGATGGACTTGGTGCGCTCGACAACCTTGGCCATGAACTCGTCGTACATGTCTTCCTGGATCAGCGCGCGGGAAGGGCATGTGCACACCTCACCCTGGTTGAAGAACGCCAGCACCAGGCCTTCCACGCACTTGTCGATGAATTCCGGCTCGGCCTGCATCACGTCTGAGAAGTAGATGTTGGGGGACTTGCCACCCAGCTCCACCGTGGACGGGATGATGTTTTCAGCAGCGCACTTGAGGATATGGGCACCAACCGGTGTAGAGCCGGTGAACGCGATCTTGGCGATGCGCTTGCTGGTGGCCAGGGCCTGGCCGGCTTCGATGCCGTAACCATTGACGATATTGACCACACCCGCCGGCAGCAGGTCACCAATCAGATCCATCAGGATCAGGATGCTGGCCGGTGTCTGCTCGGCCGGCTTCATAACGGTGCAGTTACCCGCCGCCAGGCAGGGCGCCAGCTTCCACACTGCCATCAGCAGCGGGAAGTTCCAGGGGATGATCTGGCCCACGACACCCAGCGGCTCATGGTAGTGATAGGCCACGGTGTTGTTGTCGATAGCGCTGGAAGTATCTTCCTGGGCACGGATACAGCCGGCAAAATAACGGAAGTGGTCCACGGCCAGGGGCAGGTCGGCGTTGATGGTTTCACGCACCGCCTTGCCGTTGTCCCAGGTCTCGGCAACCGCCAGCATCTCGATGTTCTGCTCAATGCGGTCGGCAATTTTCAGCAGAATGTTGGAACGCTCGGTAGTAGAGGTTTTGCCCCAGGCCGGCGCAGCCTTGTGGGCGGCATCCAGTGCCAGTTCAATATCTTCGGCAGTGGAGCGCGGAATTTCACAGATCACATCACCGGTCACCGGTGTGATGTTTTCAAAATACTGGCCCTTGGCGGGAGCGACCCACTCACCACCAATAAAGTTTTCGTAACGGGGTTTGAAGGAGACGACGGAGCCTTCCTTTCCGGGTTGTGCGTAGATCATGGTCTCGACCTCTTGTTGTGTTTGTCGAAGGGCAACGCGGCCTTTCGCGTTTACCCACTCAATGTAGACCCCAATACCGGATAGTTGAATGATTCGATGGAGGTGAAAAACTCCTCCCTTGGTAGTAGATGGCATAAGAGCCACGGCACCACTGCCCTCACGCCAATAGACACCCTCAAATAAACATTGCACCGCAAAGGCACCCGCCGGCGCACCAGACTGGTGCGCGCGCCCTGTCAGGTGGCGATCAATTTCGAGCAACTAAATCTTAATCCATCAAAATCAGACGTTTATGAATTGGCATGGACCCTGCAAAGACTGGAGTACGCAGCGAGACGTCGGTTACTGAAACCACAATCAAAGCGCCACAATCTGACCAATGGTCAACTAGGGTTCCGGTCTGCCACCAATCCAGGCAGATGGCTGGTCCGAGAGTTGACGACCTTTTCCAAGGTTACACGGCGGGACAAAAGCCCGGGAGGATCGTTCAGTTACTGACGCCTCTCGTTTTTTTGGATGCCCTAACCAGGAGGAAAAGGCCATGTTGCAGACCGCAGCCCCTCTCTGTGCAACACCCCTGTACGACGATCTGATTCCCGGCGGATCCCACTGGTCCTTTGTCATGCGCCGTGGCCACGTGCTGCGCCTGATCGATGAAACCGGCGGGGCCAATGTAGGCATGCTGATGTACAACCCCGAGAATCCCCTCGAGCGGTACAACATGCCGGACACCCTGAAAAACCAGCACACCTTCAAACTCACCAGGGGCCACGTTCTGCTCTCGGACATGGGTCGTGTGTTTGCCTCCATCATCCGCGATGACCTGGGCTGGCACGATACCGTCAGCGGTACCTGCAATGCCGAGCTGGTGGAGCAGCGCTGGGGTAAGAAGACCTACCAGGAAGCCCATAACCACTACCACCGCAACGGCTTCACCAGCTTCCTCAACGAACTGGCCAAGTACGGCCTGGGCAAGAAGGACCTGACCGCCAACCTGAACTGGTTCAGCCGGGTAAAAACCGACGACGACGGCAACATGGCCTTTGTCAGCGACCATTCCCACGCCGGTGTCACCGTGGACCTGCGTTTCGAAATGGACACCATCGTGGTGCTGCACACCTGCCCCCACCCGCTCAATCCGGCCCCGGAATATCCGAGCCATCCAGTGCGTTATCAGCTCTTCCAGGCGGCCCCGGTTACCGATGCCGACCCCTGCAAGACCTCGTCACCGGAGGCCACCCGCGCCTTCGCCAATAACGCCCTGTACCACCTGTTCCAGTAACGGAGGCCGGAGATGATCAAGCACAGCGAATTGAACCCCGACAACGCCGCCTTCCGTGAAACCGTGCCGGCGGGCGAGTATTTCCTGAAAGTGGTGAAGGCCGGCGAGACCGTCCGTATCCTGGACCTGGAAGGCAACCAGGCGGCCGACACCCTCTTCTACAACGCCCACAACCCCACCGAACGCTACAGCGCCGTGGACACCATTCGCGAGCAGGGCAATGTCTACCTGACCGCCGGCTCCAAACTGGTGTCCTCGGAAAACAACGTGATGCTGGAAATCACCGCCGACACCTGTGGCCGCCACGACACCCTGGGCGGCGCCTGTGCGGCGGAAAGCAACACCACCCGCTATGCCCTGGAGAAAAAGTGCATGCACGCCTGCCGCGACAGCTGGCTGGTGGCGGTGACCGAACACGAAGAGCTGGGTATGAGCAAGCGGGACATCACCCACAACATCAACTTCTTCATGAACGTGCCGGTGACCGCCGAGGGCGGGCTGACGTTTGAAGACGGCATTTCCGACGCCGGCAAGTACGTGGAACTGAAAGCGGCGATGGACGTGCTGGTGATGATTTCCAACTGCCCGCAGCTGAACAACCCCTGCAACGGCTGGAACCCCACACCCATCGAGGTGCTGGTATGGAACTGAACCAGCCCCTGAAGAAGGTCCTGATCGCCAACCGGGGCGCAATTGCCTGCCGGGTGATCCGCACCCTGAAGGCCATGGGCATTACCTCGGTGGCGGTCTACGCGGAAGCCGATGCCGATTCGCTGCACGTACGTCAGGCAGACGAATCCTGGTCGCTGGGGGAAGGATCGGCGGCGGCCACCTATCTGGACCAGGACAAACTGTTCGGGGTGATTGCGAAAAGTGGTGCCCAGGCGATCCATCCGGGCTACGGCTTTCTCAGCGAGAACGCGGATTTCGCCCGCCGCTGCGACGCCGAGGGCGTCGTGTTCCTCGGCCCCACGCCGGAACAGATGGAAGATTTCGGCCTCAAACACACGGCCCGCTCCCTGGCGGAAAAAGCCGGGGTACCCATGCTGCCCGGAACCGGCCTGCTGGGCAGTCTGGACGAGGCCCTGGCGGAAGCCGAGCATATCGGTTACCCGGTGATGCTGAAAAGCACCGCCGGCGGTGGCGGCATCGGTATGTCCCGCTGCTTCGGCGCCGAAGACCTGAGCAAAACTTTCGAGTCCGTGCAGCGCTTGAGCCAGAACAACTTCAGCAACAGTGGCGTGTTCCTGGAAAAATTCGTGGAACACGCCCGCCACGTCGAAGTGCAGATGTTCGGTGATGGCAAAGGCACGGTGGTGGCCCTGGGTGAGCGGGACTGCTCCGCCCAGCGCCGTAATCAAAAGGTGATTGAGGAGGCGCCCGCGCCCGGACTGTCCGATGACGTCCGCCAGCGCATGCACGCCACCGCCCGCCAGCTTGGCGAGAGCATTGACTACCGCAGTGCCGGCACCGTGGAGTACATCTACGACCCGGACACCGCCGAGTTCTACTTCCTGGAAGTAAATACCCGCCTGCAGGTGGAGCACGGCGTGACCGAGCAGGTGTACGGCGTGGATATCGTGCGCTGGATGGTGGAACTGGGAGCAGGCACCCTCGGCGACCTGGAGGCTCTGGCCAGAGGCCTGCAACCCAAAGGCCATGCCATACAGGCGCGGATCTATGCCGAAGACCCCAACAAGGACTTCCAGCCCTCCGCCGGCCTGCTGACCAATGTCAGCTGGCCGGAGGAGGCGGGCCTGCGGATCGACACCTGGATTCAGCCGGGTACCGAGGTGTCTCCCCTGTTCGACCCCATGCTGGCCAAGGTGATTGTCCACGAAGACGACCGGGAATCCGCCCGCCAGCGGCTGATGCAGGCCCTGGATACCAGTGAACTCTACGGTATCGAAACCAACCGCCAGTATGTACGCCAGGTGCTGGAAGACCCGCGTTTTGCTGAAGGCCGGCTGTTTACCCGCACCCTCAACGAATTCGACTACCGGCCGGCCACGGTGGACGTGATCAGCGGCGGCACCCTGACCACGATCCAGGATTACCCGGGCCGCATCGGCTACTGGGAAGTGGGCGTGCCTCCCTCCGGTCCCTTCGACAGCTACTCCTTCCGCCTGGGCAACCGGCTGCTGGGTAATGAGGAAGGCGCACCCGGCCTGGAAATCACCCTGCGCGGCCCGACCCTCGTCTTCAACCGGGCCACCCAGATTGTGCTGACCGGTGCGGCACTGGAGGCGAGCCTGGACGACCAGCCGGTGGCCTTCTGGGAAGTGCTCGACGTACCCTCCGGCGCCACCCTGAAAATCGGCGCCGGCAAGGACTCGGGCGCCCGCGCCTATGTGCTTTTCCGGGGTGGACTGGACTGCCCGCAATACCTGACCTCCTGCAGCACCTTCACCCTTGGCCAGTTCGGCGGCCACTGTGGTCGCGCCCTGCGGGCCGGCGATGTCCTGGCTCTGGCCGACACCACGCCAGCGCCCGCGGCGAAGCTGATCAACGAACTCAAGCCAACCATTGGCAGGGAATGGAAACTGCACGTTACCTATGGCCCCCACGGCGCGCCCGATTACTTCACCGACGGCGACATCGACACCTTCTTCAAGAGCGACTGGGAAATCCACTACAACTCCAGCCGCACCGGCGTGCGCCTGATCGGCCCCAAGCCCGAGTGGGCCCGCAGCGATGGGGGCGAGGCGGGCATGCATCCCTCCAACATCCATGACAACGCCTACGCCGTGGGCACGGTGGATTTCACCGGCGACATGCCGGTCATCCTCGGCCCCGATGGCCCCAGCCTGGGCGGTTTCGTGTGCCCGGTCACCGTCATCAGTGCCGACCTGTGGAAACTGGGCCAGCTCAAGGCCGGTGACAAGGTGCGGTTCGTCCCCGTTTGCCAGGACCAGGCGGTCGCCCTGCGGGAGGCCCTGGACGAATCCGTGGCCACCCTGACCGCCGCTACCACGCGCATCAAACCCATTACCCCGGTGTCGCCGATACTGGCCTCCCTCGGCACCGAGGAACACGAAACCGGCGTGGTCTATCGCGCCGCCGGCGACAATTACGTGCTGGTGGAATACGGCCCCATGGAGCTGGACATCTGCCTGCGCTTCCGCGCCCACGCCCTGATGCAGTGGCTGCGGGAGAAGAACCTGGAAGAGATTCTGGAACTGACCCCCGGCATCCGCTCCCTGCAGGTGCACTACAACAGCCAGAACCTGAACCAGCGGGCCCTGCTGGACCTGCTGATCAGTGCCGAAAAGGAACTGGAAAAACAGCCGGAGTGGGACGTGCCGGCCCGCATCGTGCACCTGCCCCTGTCCTGGGACGACGAAGCCTGCCAGACCGCCATCGCCAAATACATGCAGTCGGTGCGCAAGGATGCCCCCTGGTGCCCCAGCAACCTGGAATTCATCCGCCGCATTAACGGGCTGGACAGCATCGACGAGGTCAAACAGACCCTTTTCGATGCGAGCTACCTGGTGATGGGCCTGGGGGACGTCTATCTCGGCGCCCCGGTGGCCACGCCCCTGGACCCGCGCCACCGCCTGGTGACCACCAAATACAACCCGGCCCGTACCTGGACCGCAGAGAACTCCGTGGGCATCGGCGGCGCCTACCTGTGCATCTATGGCATGGAGGGCCCGGGGGGCTACCAGTTCGTCGGGCGCACCCTGCAGATGTGGAACCGCTACCGCAACACCGAGTATTTCGAGCCGGGCAAACCCTGGCTGCTGAGGTTCTTTGATCAGGTGCGTTTCTACGAAGTCAGCGCCGAGGAGCTGCAGCAGATCCGCCGGGATTTCCCCAACGGCGACTACCCGATCCGCATCGAGGAAACCCGCTTCAACCTGAAGGATTACGAGCAGTTCCTGACGGATAACAACGACGAAATCGAAGCCTTCACCGGCAAACGCAAACAGGCCTTCGACGAGGAACTTCAACGCTGGATCGAATCCGGCCAGATCAATTTCAGTTCCGAAGCCCCGATGGAAGACACAGGCGAGGATGACATCGCCAACCTGCCCGCAGGCCAGCACGCGGTGGAAAGCCACGTGGCCGGCAACCTCTGGGAATGCCTGGTCAAGCCCGGCGACCTGATCGAGGCCCAGCGCCCGGTGGCGGTTATCGAATCCATGAAGATGGAAATTGAATTGCTGAGCCCGGTGAGCGGCCGCGTCGTGGACGTGCGCCGGGAAGCGGGCCAGGCGGTATCACCGGGTACGCCGGTGGTGATCGTGGAAGACGTTAATGAATAGTGCCAGCAACACAAAAGAAGAGTGAATCGACCAACACGGGCAGAGCCCGAGGAGAGATACCATGAAAACATCTGACATGAGTAAACGTCTGGCGGCCGGTCTGCTGACCGCTTCTCTGTCCATGGGCGCCATTGCCGAGGAAAAGGATTCCTTCAGCATTGCCTGGACCATCTACGCCGGCTGGGTGCCCTGGCAGTACGCCGAAGACAGCGGCATCATGAAAAAGTGGGCGGACAAGTACGATATTGAAGTGGATATCGTGCAGGTGAACGACTACATCGAATCCATCAACCAGTACACCGCCGGTCAGTTCGATGGCGTGGTGGCTACAAGCATGGATGGCCTGTCGATTCCGGCGGCCTCCGGCCTGGATACTACGGCGCTGATTGTGGGGGACTACTCCAACGCCAACGATGGCCTGGTATCGAAAGACGCCGAGTCTATCGAGGACCTGGAAGGCGAAACCGTACACCTGGTTGAGCTGTCCGTTTCCCATTACCTGCTGGTGCGGGCGCTGGACAGCGTTGGCCTAGAGGAGCGGGACATCAATGTGGTGAACATCTCCGACGCCGACCTGGTCTCGGCCTTCCAGACGGACGAGGTGCGCCATGTCGCTACCTGGAACCCGCTGCTGACGGAAGTGGCCGCCATGCCGGGCGTCACGCCACTGTTCGACTCCAGCCAGATTCCCGGCCACATCAAGGACCTGACAATGGTGAACACGGAAACCCTGGCGGACAACCCGAAACTGGGCAAGGCCCTGGTGGGCGCCTGGTATGAAACCATGAGCATCCTCAAATCCGACAGCGAAGAAGGCCAGGAAGCCCGCGCCATGCTGGGTGAAATCTCCGGCACGGACCAGGAAGGTTATGAAATGCAGTTGGAGGGCATGAAAATGTTCTGGGAGCCGGAGAATTCGGTGGAGTTCATCCGCAGTGACGAAGCGCGGTCCGCCATGGACGATGTTCGTCAGTTCTCGTTCGACAAGGGCCTGCTGGGCCAGGGCGCCCAGAGTCCGGATTTTGTCGGTATCGAGTTTCCCGATGGTTCCATTATGGGTGATGAGAGCAACGTGAAGTTCCGCTTTGATGACAGCTACATGCAGATGGCTGCTGACGACGAGATCTGAGCGATCGTCCTCTAAAACTCTGATACGATCGGGCACGAATATTCGTGCCCTTTTTCGTTTAGACTTTGGAGGTGGATCGGCGTTGGGGTGCCTTTCCAAAACACGCTCCTTGCGGCACATCCATGTGACGCTTGGGCTACGCCATCCCTGGCTCCGCACAGTTTTGGAAAGGCACCCCAACGCCGATCTTCCGAACGCACAGTTAACCGCTGAGAAACACCGTTTATGCGCCGCACCAAGGAAGACGCCGAAAAAACCCGCCAGACCGTCCTTGAGGCTGCCTTGACCCTGTTCAGCCGGGACGGCTATTCGTTGACCACACTAAGCCGGATTGCTCGGGAAGCCGGGTGTAGCCGTGGGCCGATTTACTGGCATTTCCAGAACAAGGATGACCTGTACGAGGCGGTGCTCGCCTACTCACAGGAACCCCTTGAAGCGCTGGTGGCCGAGTGCGCGGGCATGCGGGAGACACCGGTCGAGGCGATGGATCATTTCATCGAGCAATGGCTGGGGTTGCTGGCGAACAACCGGAAATACCGGCAGTCCTTCGAGATTCTGCTCAACAAGACGGAACTGACGGATGCCATGAGCCGGACGTTGAACCGGGAACGGGCATTAACGAAATCGATCATTGATTTGTTCAGGGATCTGGTCGGGCAGGCGGTTGAGCAAGGTTCGATCACAACAAAGGAAGATCCCAGTGACTTGGGCTTGCTGAGTTATACCTATCTGATGGGGATTACCCAGACCTGGCTGTTTGCGCCGAAGTTGTTTTCGCTGAAAAAGGAAGCGCCTTTTTTCCGGAGGCGGTTCTGGTTGATGTTGGGTGTTGATAGCTGATCATGTGAATTATTGGCTGCGCAGCGAATGATCCAGTTCCAGCAACCCTGAAAACAAAGTTAAATTATCTAGGCAGAAATTGATCTGCATCAAAACTCAATTCTTAAACCTCGCCTGAGCCAGCACTTTACCAAAACATTGCAATAACTGGACATCGGATACATTGCCCTCCCCGTAGATTGACTCACGTTAATGTTTCTCCCTCAAGATACGGTAAAACCCACTAATATGTACGCCTGCAACAGTCAGTCTTTTGTCCTTGAGCACTTCCTTCGCATGGACACATTCCGGCCGGAAAGTTGGCTTTCGGCACTTCAGGTTTTAACCAACAGCCCGAGGTTATCCCAGAAGATTCTCACACCAACAGACTCCCGGAGTTTCAGGGGCCGGCTGTCTTTCCTTCCATCTGATAATCTGAATGTCTGCGGTTTCTATATGCGGCACTCAAGTATGATTTCCGGGGCCAACGCCGGATCTGCTGCGATTGTGATGCCGGTAGAGGGAACGGTGGATTTCAAGGTGACCGATGAGCATCGTCTTTGTGGTCCCTGGGCGCCATTCGTCCTTGACCCCCACGAAGAATTTCACGCAACTCTCTCCGACGAAACACATCTGTTTATTGTCCAGTTACCCTGCCTGAGGGAGGGACGCTACCGACACGCCTTTCTGAGCCACCAAAGCCGGTTGGTAGAGGGACTGACCAATTTCCTCTACGAGACGCCTTTTTTTCGGGACTACAAACATGCACAAAGACGTGTAGAACGCTTCTCCCGAAGATTATATGACTGCCTGGAAACAGGCAGCCTCCCTTGCTCAGGGCCACCCGAACGGAAAAATGTCAATGATGATGGCCGTCTTTGTAAGGCCATACAATTGCTGAATCATGCACTGGACAAGGATATCGATATCAAAGCCGTGGCCAGCCGTTCCGGACTCAGCTTACGAAATTTCCATTACCTCATGAAGCAGTACACCGGCCAGTCTCCTTACCAATATGTTCGGGGGCGCAGACTGATCAAGGCAAGGGAAGCCATTATCCAGGACTACCCGGACAGGATCAGTGTCTCCCAACAGGCATTTAACTGGAGGTTTCAGCATGCTGGGCGATTTTCCAGCTATTATCGGCAACACTTCGGCGAATACCCGACGCAGACCCTGCGCGAGCTGGATCATCTCAAGCAGTTGACCCATCACGTCAGGTCTGCGGGAGACAACTTCAGGGAAATCAGGCAATACTGGCTTACAAGTTCCGCCAGTCCGATGCAGCACTCACTGCGCTCCCATTCCAGAATGGATGAGCAGGAAGCATGACAGCCTGATCTATTCGATCAGGCTAACGGTGTTCCTTGTTTTCCTCTTGCTCTGGTACAGGGCCCGGTCAGCGCGCCTGAGAATGTCTTCAAAATGGTTGTCGGCCAAACGAAACCCGGAAACCCCGAGACTGACCGTCGCCCGCACCAGCGAATCATCCGCTCTGAATTCAGCTCCTTCGATTAAGTGTCTAACCCGCTCTGCCAGTTGCACCGCATCTTCTGGGACTGTATCACCGGTAATAATCGCAAACTCCTCGCCCCCCAGGCGGTAGGCGCTGTCGGAGGGGCGCAGCTGATCCATGACCAGCCGCGCAGCTTGCCTGAGCACTTTGTCGCCCACCAGGTGGCCATGGCAATCGTTAATGTTCTTGAAGTGGTCAAAATCGTACATGATCACAGATGCGTTGCGACCACGACGAATGAATGCGGAGTAACGGCTTTTCAGATCCCGGTTAAATTGCTTTCGGTTATACATCCCTGTCAGATCATCAATGACCGACTCTTTTCTGAGCCTGTCTTCCAGAGACTTTTCGGTGGTGATGTCGCGCATTACGCCCAAAACCCGATTTCCGGTGCCGTGATCAATTGTTTCCTGTAACCACCGCACCTCGCCATCCGGCCGGCGAATCCTGTAAGTCAGACTGGTGCCCGCAGCTGTCATCAGGTTCCGATGGAGGTCCAGCACCCGAGGACGATCGTCAGGATGAGAATGCTCTGCCACCAGGGCCAGTGACGCTTCAATTTTCTCCGGCAATCCCAAGATTGCGGCGACCATGGGCGACCAGACAAGCCGTTGACACTCAACGTCGAACTCCCACCACCCTAGTCCCCCCACTTCCTGGGCTCGGGCCAGCCGCGCTGTGGTAGTCTCCAGTTCCTCACGTATCTGTTGTATGGCTACCCGCTCTGAGTCGTCCCTGATCAACGCCAAGGTGAACTCCTGATCTGCCACCTTTATACGATTGAGCATGATATCCATAGGTTGGAGCTGACCATCCAGCCGCCGGCCCTGGAAGCGCAGGCCCGCCCCCATTGCCCGGCATTCTTCCTCGCAAAAAAAATCCGCCACGTATTGTCGATGGGCCTGGCGTGAAGCCTCCGGAATCAGCAATTCCAACGCCTTACACTTTAGTCCTCCCTCCGGAGCCCCGAATATTGCATCTGCGCGACCATTGGCGGCCACCACCACCTGATCACGCCCGACCACGATTGCCGCATCGGGCACAAGATCAATCCACCAGTCCAGATCATTGCGGTTCATTTTCACGACTCATTACGATTTTCAATCCCGGTAAGCGTTCTTGATTTGTACAAAACTGTCCACATCCGCCAGAAAAAGATCGGCCAGCTCCGGGTCAAAGTGTTTACCCCTGTTATCACGGATCAGCGCAACCGCATCCTCCAGCTTCCAGGCGCGCTTGTAGGGGCGTTCCGAGGTCAGGGCATCGAACACATCGGCAAGGGCGGCGATGCGGCCTGACAGCGGAATGTCTTTGCCGGACAGACCTGCGGGGTAACCGCTGCCATCCCATTTCTCATGGTGACTCAGCGCGATCTCCCGGGCCATGCTCAACAGTTCGCTATCGTTGCCATCGAGCAAACGGGCGCCAATCTCGGCATGGGTTTTCATGATTTGCCACTCGTCCGGATCCAGCTTTCCCGGCTTGAGAAGAATGGCGTCGGGAATACCGATCTTGCCGATATCGTGCATGGGGCTGGCGTGAAGAATCAGATCACACCGGGATTCCGACCAGCCCAGTTTGCGGGCCAGAAGCGCGCACATCTGACTCATACGGATGATATGGTTGCCAGTCTCTTCATCCCGATATTCTGCGGCATGTCCCAGCCTTCGAATGATTTCCAGGCGGGTCTCCTGAAGTTCACGGGTTCTCTCTGAAACCAGCACCTCAAGATGCGCTTTCTGATCCCGCACCATCCGATGGGCCAGGTGGGCGTCCAGAAAATTCCGCACCCGCATCAGCAGCTCACGGCGATCAAACGGCTTGGTTACATAATCGCGAGCTCCCTGCTGCAGAGCCTGCAGCAGGGAGTCCTGCTGATTCTGTGCAGTAAGGATCACGATAGGTGGCATCAGCGGATCCTGCAGACCCGCCAATTGCTCCATCACCTCGAAACCGCTCATGCCTGGCATATTCAGATCCAGCAGAATCAGCGCGGGTTGATGCTCCCTGTAGGCCGGCAGCACCATGAACGGATCACCAATGGACACGACATTCCGGTACCCCTCAGCTGACAGGATGCGTTCCAGTAGCTTGAGATTCACCGGCTCATCATCAACCACGAAAATCGCGTGCTCGTGGAAGCGGGTGTCGGAAAAAGCAGACATAATCGGTTTACCTCAGATAAGTTTCCAGAGTGGCAAGCAGGTCGTCCACACTTATAGGTTTGGTCAGATAGTCATCAAAGCCGGCCTGTTTACCCCGACGTACTTCGTTGTGCATGGCGTTGGCCGTCAGGGCGATCACCGGGATGGCTGATGTTTTGCGGTTGGTTTTCAGCGACCGGAGGATCTGATACCCGTCCGTGTCAGGCAGGTTGATATCCAGCAGCACAAGATCCGGTTGTTCAGCCCTGGCCAGCGCCACGCCTTCGGCACCGCTGGCTGAAGTCAGCAAATCGGCGCCGGGAAAGCGTTGCAGAATGCGGGCAACCAGCTTCAGGTTTGCGGGATTGTCCTCGATATACAGAACGGACCGGGTCTCTTGCACCTGGTTGTCACCGGTTTGCGCTGGCTGGCTCTGCGATTGAATGACCGGCGCGCCAGTGGTGTTGATAGCACTGCCGCCGTCTTCGGATGGCAACCGGAGCCAGAATGTGGAGCCCTCGCCAACACGGCTTTCCACTCCGATAGTGCCCCCCATCAACTCCACCAGACGTTGGGTCAGGGCCAGGCCGATGCCTGTGCCCTCAATATGGCTCAGTTCAGCTCCCAGCCGATTGAATGGCTGGAACAACTCGGAAGTCCGTGACGGTTCAATACCGGGACCGGTATCCGATACCCGGATATCCACCCAGTTTTCACAATGCTGCCTGGCTGAAATCAACACCTCACCCTGTGGCCGGTTGTACTTGATGGCATTGGAAACAAGGTTCGTCACGGCCTGCTTCAGGCGGGTCCAGTCTGCAGTAACCCGGAAGCCGTCAGTGTCTTCCACGCGAATATTGATTCCCCGGGACTGGGCCATGTGCCGCACCAGGGTCAGGGTTTCTTCCATTAGCTCAGAAACGGGAATGCTTTCCAGCGACAGGTCGAGTTTGCCTGACTCGATTTTGGCCAGGTCCAGGACTTCGTTGATCAGTGTAAGCAGATGCCTGCTGGCGTTCAGGATTTCCCGGACGTTGTCCTGTTGCTCTTCATCAAGGTCATTATCGATCTCAAGCAACTGACCAAAACCCAGGATCGCATTCAGAGGCGTCCGCAATTCATGGCTCATGCTTGACAGGAACTCCGACTTGGCCCGGTTGGCCTGATCCGCCCTTTGTTTGGCCCGTACCAGGTTTTTTTGATTGATCGCCTCCATGTCCAGCATGCGCTGGGATTTGATAATCACCCCGTAGGTCGCCATAAACGGTCCCAGGAATTCGATGAGCTCCTCGTCATAGCCCTCTTTCCGGTTGGCCAGGGCAAAGGTTCCCACCAGCTCCGCTCCCACAAAAATGGGAACACTCAGGAAGGTGCGGATGTCAGGATGCCCGGGAGGCAGGCACCGGAGGGAGGCATCCGCCGATGCCTGATCAACCACGACCGGCCCGCCCTCGCGGATACAGGCGCCCAGCATGTTGTCCAGTTCCCGGAATTCGAAACGGTCTGTGCCTACACGACTGACCATCTCCGAGGACATCGCATCCCAGCTGATATCGGTAATGGCCTGCACGCGAAGGTAGGGCTTTTCAGAATGGTCATACAGAACCTCCGCCAGATAACCAAACTCGCTGCCAGTAAGCCCGATCAGATTATCAAGCATGGTATCCAGGGTTGCCTTGAACCTCCCCTCCAGTACAAACGCGTTAAGCGAATCGTGGAGCATGTTCAGCAGGCTGGCCTGTGCCTCCAGCTTGAGATCGGCTTCCCGGATCCCGGTAATGTCCTGCACCACCCCCAGCATGCGGACAGCCTTGCCGGATTCGTCGCGGGTAATGTCTCCGGTCTCCAGTAGCCACCGGATCTGGCCATCGGGCCAGACCACCCGATGTTCGATACGATAAGGATGATCCTCTTCAATCGTCTCCTTTATGGCCGTTTCGACCTTTCCCCTGTCCTCCGGGTGCACTGCACTCATAAAGTTTTCATAGGAGGTCTCCAGCTCTCCTTCGTGGTAGCCGAACAGGACCGGAATCTGTTCTGTCCAGTAGAGCTCACCCGTCGCGATGTTCCATTCCCAGGTGCCAATGCCCGAGTACTTCTGGGCAATCCGCAGGCGCTCACGATTATGCTCATGCTCGAATTCCCGTTGCCATCGAGTCAGCGCTCCCGCCAGGATATTGGCAAACAGCTCAATTAAACCCTGCTGCGAGAAGGTCTCGCCCGTAGGGCTGTATGGGCCGACAATGCTTACCGTACCCAGCTGAACATCATTAAACATTAACGGAGCTCTAAACGCCGGAGCCCCGCCAGAGCCGGGACCACCATGCTCGGTTTCGGCGTTCCGGATCCACAGTGCGGGCAGTTCTTCCGTGACTGGCGATGCCTTTGGCAGATAATGCAGGAACGGATAATGTCTCTGCAGATCCAGTGCTACACCAACCGCCTGTAAGAGATAACACAGAGGCGCAAAGGCGACGCGGAGTCCATGGACAGCTTCCTGCCAACCCACATCAAGCAGCCGCGCGCCAAGCTCTCCCAGGCAACTGGCCAGCACTCCCTGCTGACTGATAAGGGCCTCTGCACCCTTGACGTGAGTAATATCCTTGCGGATGGCAATGTACTGGTAGGGGCGGCCTGACTGGTCCAGGCAGGGGACAATAGTCGAGGACACCCAGTAATAGGATCCATCCCTGGCACGGTTGCAAATTTCACCTCGCCAGACTTCGCCCTGGCTGATGCTGGACCAGAGCTCATGGTAAAATTCCACTGAATGATGTCCGGATTTGAGCATACGGTGGTTCTGGCCGATCAATTCTTCTGAGGAATAGCCACTGATTTCACAAAACCGATCATTCACTTCAATAATCCGACCAGCCCGATCCGTCTTGCTGACAATGGCATGCAGGTGAAGGGCGCGCTGCTCCTGCTCATAGTCATGGAATTTTTCATAAAGCCGGTGGCGGGCCCCTGTTGCCGGCAGATTCCGGTTCAAACGGGCGGTGACCGCTGAAGTCAACTCGTCAATGCCTGCAACATAGACAACGTCAACAAGGGCGTTCAGGGCCAGCAAGACCTCACCCTGCCTGGTTTTACCTTTAATTATAAATACCGGAACCGCATTGAGTTGGGGAAAGGACCGGAGCAGATCAATAACGGCCCGGATCGACAGGGATTCGGGATAGTGGCTTATGACAAGACCGTCAGGGGGATCTTTTTGCAAAGCAAGCACACCGGCCTCGACGTCAACGAGCCTCTCGACCGCCAACCCCGCACCCGTCAATGCGTTATCGAGCCCCTGATAAGCCGTGTCCCTGGCCTCGATCACAGCCAGCATTCCGCTGCGGGGTGGCTCTCCAACGCCAAGGTCCCGACAGCACTCCAACAGAGCTCGGGGTGTCACCGGCTTGCTCAGGCACCGTGCCGCACCCAGCGACAGAGCAACCTGCGTCAGCTCAAGAGAAAACGTGTTTGCCATCGCCACCCACGGCCTGCAAGCAGACTCTCCGTTCAACGCGTCAATCGTATCCAGGGATTTCGCCTCGTGCGGTGCTAAACAGCCAATATCGACCAACCAGAGATCTACCCCGGAAACATTGCCCGGCCCGGACTTCCAGTCAAAAAAACCGCACCGCAAACCTTCTGAACCCAGTTTCTGTTCCTGGCGCTCTACCCACTTTCCGGTGGCAGCATCGCCAACAACGGCAATATCAATCATTTCCCGATCCCATGGCTGGTGATTCCCTCAGACTGCCACCATCCTCAGAGACGCGCCCTTTCCCTGAGCCGCAGCACCAGCCGCGCAACATCACCAATCTGTTGTTTGAGGTCGTTGGTAGCGTGCTGCGCCTCCTGAACCAGTCGCATAGCCGAGTCCCCGAGTTCGTTGATGCTGATAATCTTCCCCGAAATCTCGGAAGATGCATTGTGCTGCTGCTCCGCCGCCGCCGAGGTGCCGTTGCAGGCTTCCGAGATATGGTCAATATTCTGCACCAGCTCTTCCAGAGTGCGATCGGAGCTGACGGCGTTCTCCACCGTCCGCGTTGCGTGGACATCACAACGCTCCATTGAGCTGGTTGCATCAGCAACGGTCTGCCGGAAATGCTTGAGGGTCTGGTCAATCTGTTCGGTGGTTGATTTGGTGCTCCGGGCGAGATTGCGAACCTCATCCGCCACAACAGCAAATCCACGGCCTGCGTCACCGGCCCGGGCCGCCTCAATAGAGGCATTCAGCGCCAGCAGATTGGTCTGCTCCGTAATCTCTCCGATAACCTCCAGTGCCTGGGTAACGCCACGACTGGCTTCAGTCAGTTCACTCACAGCCGATCTCGCCTGGCCCAGTTCTTTTGAAAGAGCTTCCATACTGTTCCTTGTCTCCTGGGTAAGCTCCCGTCCTCTGGCTACCCGTTCCGATGCCAACTGCACCTGTTCAAGCATACTCATGGCGTTACTGGCCACTTCCCGGGAGGTCGCGGACATCTCCTCACTGGCAGAAGCAATGGTGTCTGTCGCTGTGGATTGCTGCTGTACTGCAGAATGAGCATCGGTGCTGCGGCTGATTGTGTGCTCAGCCCCGCCATCAAGCTTCCCGATAACATCGTGCAGGCGCTTCACGACGGCATCCAGTTCCGCCGATTGCTGGGTGATCGCCAGATCAAGGCTGCCAATGTCATCAACACGACCCGAGAAAATATGCTCGGCCACCGTGTCATCAATCACGGACCTTGCCCGGCGAACACATTTCCTGAACGGCCCCGTCAGCCACCCGATGGTTACCAGCGAAACCACAAAAGCGATCCCGCCGGAAAGAGCAATAGCCATCGTGGACGGCATCAACAGCTGCACGGACGTAGAAATGGCTATGACCAGAGCCATGACTAGCATGAGCCTGGCATGAAGCGGGAGACCGCGTCGCAAGCTGCCCCGCTTGACGGGCCCCTTGGCTGGCTGACTCTTACTCAGGTTTGCATACAGTTTCTCCGCACGGGCCTGGGCCTCCGGCTCAAGCTGGGAGCGTATCGATTGCAGCTCCTGAACCTGACCGTTCTTGTCGAGTACCGGAATTGCGTAGGCGCGGACCCAGTAATGGTCCCCATTCTTGCACCGGTTCTTGACGGCACCCAGCCAGGTTTCACCATTTCGCAGTCTTGACCACATTTCTTCATAAGCGGCCCTGGGCATGTCCGGGTGGCGAATGATGTTATGGGGCTGATTAATCAATTCATCCCTGGAAAACCCACTGATCTCGACAAATTCATCGTTAATGTGAGTGATCTGGCCCTTGGGATTGGTGGTGGACAGGATATTGGCGTCAGGGCCCACAGGCACATTTCGATTGGAAACTGGTTGGTTGACTCGCATGGGCAGATTTCCTGAAGGAAGATTTAATATTCACAGTCCGACTAGGTCACGTATCTGCTTGAATGTAGACTGTTCCCGAGATACTCACCCAGTGCGCTTTCCGCCAGGCTGCTCACTAAAGACTATGTTCTTGCTACATTTTTTTAACAATTCCGGATGAAATTCTGTGCCAAATTCGGATATCAGGCGGACAACTTTTGCATTAACTGGATAACGCAGACATTCCGAACATATGCACCTATCTGACGCAGCCCCTGATCAAACACCGGAATCCTGCAATAGCACCAGGGCTGTCATCAGCTGAGCCAGATCTGTTGATTTATCCAATTATTGCAATTCTTTCATGCTCGGCATCCATATTTGGCAAAAAAACAGGACAGCCGTCTTGTAAATAATGCTCTGTAACAAGGACTTAGAGAATTACCCGGGATTCTTTCCCACTGAGCGGATTACCCGAACGCGATCTAGAATCAGTCCGGTGCATATATTTGTTCTAACCGCTATGAGAATCTCGCACACTTGCTCAGAGGCTCCATCAAAATGCTGTTGAGAAAATTTTTCGGGAATGTTGCCGTCGTTAGAAAACTGGCGGCAAGCTTCGGAATCCTTCTTGTTCTTCTAATCATCGTATCTACCGTCGGCATCCTTTCACTCAATGACTACAACCATGGTGCGTCAGTTGTAAGGCATGCCAACGCTGCTGAAATTGACCTTCTGGAGGCAGAAAGAGACGAAAGAAACTTTACGATCACACAGGACTCACAGTACATCGAGCGTGCCATAGGGTTCGTCGATGAAGCTGAAAGTGAACTCGCATCACTGCTTGAAATGAATGAAGCGGGCAGCGAGGACCGGCAGCAGGCGGAGCGGATTCTTGACGGTGTCAGATCCTACGGGGAGCTTCTCAGGAGGTACGAAACGGAAATCTCCGGGCCGGAAGAAATCGTCAGATCCCTCGAAGAGCAGATGTACGCAGCGGCAACCGGCACCATCGATCTCATGGAGGAGCTGAAATACCGTGAGCAGGCACAGTTGCAGGACGCGTATGACCTCGCGATTGCAGAAATCATTATCGTGACCGCGGTAGCTCTTCTCAGTGCCATATTACTTGCATGGGCTCTGACTCGCTCAATTACCAAGCCGATAAAGGAAGTGGTTGGCGTTGCCAACAAGGTTGCCTCAGGGGATCTTACCGTGGATGTTCAGAGCCAGCGAGGGGATGAGTTCGGCCAGTTGCTTGCCGCCTTTGCCACCATGATAACCAATCTGAGAGCGCTGATTCGCGAAATCGAAACCGGGGCGTCCGGCATTGCATCGTCTTCGGAGGAGCTTTCCACAGTCACCAATCAGACCAGCCAGGGAGTGGCAGAACAGCAGTCCCAGACCGATCAGGTTGCCACCGCCATGAATGAGATGGTCGCGACCGTCAATGATGTGGCAAAAAGTGCTGAAGCTGCTTTTGAGGCTGCCAATCAGGCCAGCGAAAAGTCCGGCAATGGTGAAAAAGCCGTCAGGGAAACCCTGGAGCTGGTCGCGGATCTGAACGAACAGAGCGCCAATGTATCGAAACAGCTTGGCGGCCTGCAGGCGGAAACCAACAACATCGCTACGGTGCTGGATGTGATCAAGTCCGTTGCCGAACAGACCAACCTGCTGGCGCTGAACGCCGCCATAGAAGCCGCCCGTGCCGGCGAGCACGGGCGCGGCTTCTCCGTGGTTGCAGACGAAGTGCGCTCCCTGGCTCAGCGTACCCAGAGCTCTGCTGCCGAGATTGAAACCCTGATCAGCAATCTCGTCAGCAGCGCTGATACATCGGTGGCCAGCATGGAGACCGGTAACAAACTTGCGGAACAGACACTCGAGCGAGCGCAACTGGCAGGTACGGTCATTCAGGAAATGGCGCAAGGGGTTGAGGAAATCCGCCAGTACAACAGCCAGATCGCGACCGCCGCCGAAGAACAGAGCTCTGTGGCAGAAGATATCAATCAAAATGTCACCCTGATTCGGGATGTGGGCGATCAGTCTGCTGCTTCCACCGAACAGGTATCCGCTGCCAGCCAGGAACTTGCACGACTGGCAGAAGGGCTCAGCATGCAGGTCGCCCGGTTCAAGATCTGAGACAGATGGCAATGTTCACCATCACTTGCTCTAAACAGGCGAATACCTGACTAATGGCGTTAGCCAATACACTAAAGCTGCTGATCACCCCACTAATTCCAGTTCCGGGGACCTGCGAATCTCTGTTGCTTCTCTCGCCTGTTTTAATTTTCTCGAAAGATTCAGCTCGTCGAGGTCTTCATTCAATTGATCAGAAAGACTGTTTACTTTTCCTGCAATCTCTCTGTTTGTTTCAGCTATTTCAAGTGAGGTCTGGCTGAGGGAAGAGAGCTGGGCGATATCTTCCGCAATCGTCTCAGATACGGCCGTCTGTTCCTCGACACCACTGGCGACAGAGATAAGCTTTTCTGCAATTTTATCGATTGCTTGCAAAACTGTATTAATAGAGTCTGCAGTAATGCCTGCCTTGGTTTTGGCGTCTTTAGCGTTTTCCTCTGCTCTGTCGGACAGCTTCGATGCGACCTTGATCTGCTTCGTCAGGTCTTCGGTCATCGCAGCAATTTCCTGTGCGGACTCCTGAGTACGTTTTGCCAGATTCCGGACTTCATCAGCTACTACTGAAAATCCTCGGCCGTGTGCACCCGCTCTCGCTGCTTCAATCGCGGCGTTGAGCGCAAGCAGATTCGTCTGTTCGGCAACCTCATTGATAACCGTTAGTACTTTACCGATGTCACTGGTTCTTGCCTCGACCTGATCAAACTTCGCTGAAAAAGCGATAACCAACTCAGTTAGCGAGTCCAGTCCATCAACCTGACCGGCAAGAGCTTCACGCGCATTGCCTGAATTTTCGCTGGCATTATCCGCACGCTCTGAAATAGCCTGGACTTCATCTGAAATATTACTGATTGTCGATGACATCTCTTCTATCGCAGCAGCGAGACTTTCTGCACGACTAGTCTGATTCTCGATGGTTGATGCGCTCTTTTCAGCAGTATCTTCACTTTTTCCACATAGATCCCCCAACGTATCGGCTGCCCTATCTATGCTGCGAATAATTCTGCGTAATCTTTCTGCCGCACTATTGAGACTTGCGTTGATCTCGTGAAATTCGTCTTTTGAATCGCTGTTAATGGTGGCCGTAAGATCGCCACTAGCGATGAGCTTTGCAAAGTGAGTCGTTTTAGCGAGATTTATGGTTACTTTTCGATAAACAGTAAAGGTTGTTGCTACGGCAACTACAACGCCAATAAATACAACAAGCCAGGACTGGATTGCAAAATTGTCATTCAATAGCAACTGGATGGACAGCAACAGAATTGTAATAACAGCATTTGTAAGAAGCAGGTGCGAGACACGTAAACCCATAGTCAATATTCCTTTACTGTAAGTGATCGAGCCATGAATTCGTTGTACGCCTCGCCCCCTTCTGTCAGTTACTCATGCTCCAATCCTTTGCCAGATCCGGATATTCTGTAAATAACATTTGCATTAATCGGACAATGCCGACGCAGCCAGATTCTCAGAACATCTTCAGATAACGCTCCACCTCCCACTCAGACACGTGGTTCTGGTAGCTCTCCCACTCTCCCTTCTTGTACTCGACAAAGCTGTTGAACATGGCCTCACCAAACACCTCTCTGGCCAGCGGATCCGCCTCGAACGCTTCCACCGCTTCACCCAGATTTCGGGGCAGGTACTCAATGCCCTGCTCGGCGATTTCCGCATCGCTGTAGTTGTACATGTTCTCATGGTGCGGGGCGCCGGCGTCCAGGCCTTCGCGGATGCCTTCCAGGCCGGCGGCCAGGATCAGGGCGCTGCCCAGATAGGGATTGCAGGCAATGTCTGCCGCGCGGCATTCAATGCGGCCACCCATGCCGGGAATGCGGATCATGTTGGTACGGTTGTTGGAGCCGTAGCACATGAACACCGGCGCCCAGGTGGAACCGGACATGCTGCCCTGGCGCACCAGGCGCTTGTAGCTGTTCACCGTGGGGGCGATCACAGCGCTGATGGCGGCGCCGTGTTTCAGCACGCCGGCCGTGAAGTGATAGGCGATCTTGCTGATGCCACAGTCATGCAGGTCATCACCATTGGGCTCGAACAGGTTCTTGCCGGTTTTGATGTCCGCCAGGGACATATTGTAATGGGCACCGCTACCGGTCCGGTCGGCGAAAGGCTTGGGCATGAAGCTGGCAAAGGCGCCGTGCTTGCGGGCAATCTCGTTTGCCATCATGCGGAAGAACACCAGGCGGTCCGCCATGGTCAGGCCGTCGGCATATTTGAAGTCGGTTTCGAACTGGCCGTTGGCGTCTTCATGGTCGAAGGAATAGACATCCCAGCCCAGCTCGTTCATCGCATCCACCAGCTCGTCCATGATCGGTAGATTGTCCATCAGGGTGCGTGGGTCATAGCAGGGCTTGCCCAGGTTATCCCGGTCGCTCAGGGGGGCGAAGCCGCCGTCTTCGGTTTCCCGGAACAGGAAAAACTCGGTTTCGATGCCCAGGTTGAAGCGGTATCCCATGTCGGCCGCAGTCGCTAGCTGGCGCCGGAGGATGTTGCGGGAACAGGCCTCGAACGGCTTGCCATTCAGGTACAGGTTACCGGGAAACCAGGCCAGCTGACGGTTCCAGGGGCAGATAGCCACGCCGTCCGCATCCGGCATGGAAGCTACTTCATCATCCGAGATATCCTGCGGGACACCATCCAGGGCAGCACCGGTATAAAGCTCGGAGCCTTCCATCATCTGGCCAAGATGGGCCACGGGCACAAACTTGCCCTTGGCAATGCCGTGAATATCCACATAACTGGCAATGGCGTATTTGACGCCCGCATCCGCAAGCTTCTTTTTCAGGGCCTGGTTGTTGGTCAGGTCTGTCATTGTATTCCCCTCTAACCCGGCGATACCGGTAGTCGATGTGTGTTCTGGCACGTTTCTTTCAACGGTTTTCTCATTCAACTTACATGCCAGCATGTATATATAAATGCAGGACAGCCGGTTTTGTCACCCGGAAACCATACATCGAGAGAGGCCGGAAATGTCAGCAAAGCAATGGCTTAAGGATGATTTTGAAGCTGGAGACCTGCTCCTTTCCGGTGGAGAAACCCTGTCCTCCGCACGCCTGCATTACCATCAGATCGGGGAACTCAACGCACCAAAAGATAACCTGGTACTGCTTCCCACGTACTACGGTGGTGCAGCGGCCGGCAACCATCCCTGGGTTGGCACCGACAGCCCCCTGAATCCGGACAGATACTGCATTGTGATCCCCTCCATGCTCGGTGCCGGGGAATCCTCATCACCCTCGAATATCCCGGGCCAGCAGGCCGGCCCCGGCTTTCCCACGGTCAGCCTTTACGACAATGTGACGCTGCAGAAGCGGCTGGTGGATGAAGTTTTTGGCGGCGCCAGCATCGCGCTGGTCATGGGCTGGTCCATGGGAGGCATGCAGGCATTGCAGTGGGGCTGTCTGTTTCCGGACCGCGTCCGGGCGGTACTGGCCAGTTGCTGCACGGCCCGCTGTTATCCCCATAACCGGGTGTTTCTGGAGGGCGTCAAGGCCGCACTGACCTGCGACGGGGACTATCAAGCCGGCCACTACCGGAAACCTCCGCAGCGGGGGCTCAGGGCATTTGGCCGTGTGTATGCCGGCTGGGCCTATTCCCAGGCGTTTTTCCGCCATGAGCGATGGCGCGAGGCCGGGTTTGATTCCATCGAAGCGCTGCTGCAGTTCTGGGAGGACGACCACCTGGACCAGGACGCCAACAACCTGCTTGCCGTCCTGGAAACCTGGCAACGGGGCGATATAAGCAACAACCCGGTTTTCGGCGGCGACTACGCCAGGGCACTGTCGGCAATCGCCATGCCCACGCGGCTGATGCCCAGCACGACAGACCTTTACTTCACCGCGGAAGATGCCGCCGAAGACGCACGGGGCATGCCCGGCGCCAGCCTGGATGCATTGACGTCGGAATGGGGTCACATTGCCGGTGGCGCTGGTCGGGAACGGCAGAGTCACCGGGAAATTCTGGCCGCGGCCGGGTCCCTTCTGGAGAACGGAGATTCATGATGGTGCACCCTTCATGGCTGCGCACCACCATGGCGCACCCACTGAAGCCCCTGCACCTTGATTTACCCCGGTTTTATCGGTTTCACGAATCTGGCACGCCATCTGCACTATTCCGGACAGGTATTTCTGATAATCCCTATCCGTTCACAGCAACACCGCAGAACAGGCGGCAGATACAACGGACACAATGGGTGACTAGGGTTCCGGTCCGGGCAGGCTTTATTGATCAGCCCGGATGGCTGGTCCGAGAGTTACCGACCTCTGGGAGGTTACACGGCGGGACAAAAGCCCGGGAGACTGGATCGCAAGGGACGCTGTTGCCCGCGATGACCTTGCCGTGTTGTGTGACCAGAGGAGACAACCTATGAGAGTGATCAACCGCCATCCCGGGCGAGTATCGGCCACCCTGCTTGGTTTGCTGCCCTTCCTGTTGATCATGTTGATCTACAGCCTGGCTTCCCAGGAGCGCCTGGCTGAAAACCCCAACGACAAATTGCTGCCCGGCCTGGAACAGATGACCGCCGGCGTCGAGCGCATGGCGTTCCAGGAAGACCGGCGCAGCGGCGACTACCTGATGTGGAAAGACACCACCGCCAGCCTGAAACGCCTGGGCATCGGGGTTGGTATTGCCGCTTCCCTGGCACTGGTTATCGGCATTCTCAATGGCACCCTGCCCCTGATAAGGGCCAACCTCGCACCGCTGGTGTCGGCGCTTTCCATGATCCCGCCGCTGGCGATACTGCCAATCCTGTTTATCGTGTTCGGCCTGGGAGAGCTCTCCAAAGTCATGCTGATCGTGATTGGCACCGCCCCGATCATGATGCGCGATGTGGCCCAGCGGGTGCGGGAGCTGCCCGGGGAGCAACTGATCAAGATCCAGACTCTGGGCGCCAACTCCTGGCAGGTGATTACCCGCATGATGCTGCCCCAGGTTCTGCCCCGCCTTATCGACGCCGTGCGCCTGAGCCTGGGCCCGGCCTGGCTGTTCCTGATTGCGGCGGAAGCCATTGCCTCCACCGAGGGCCTTGGCTACCGCATCTTCCTGGTGCGCCGCTATCTCGCCATGGATGTGATCCTGCCCTATGTCATCTGGATCACCATTCTCGCCATTGTTATCGACCAGTGTCTGCGCCTGATCAATCGCAGGCTGTTCCCCTGGTACAACGCAGGAGGCCACTGATGAGCTTTATTACCGTCAACAATCTCTGGAAGGATTACAGCGGCCAGGTGGTGCTGGAAAACCTCAACCTCTCCGTCAGGCAGGGTGAGTTCTGCACCCTCGTTGGCGCCTCGGGCTGTGGCAAGTCCACATTCCTGAAAATGCTGCTGGGCCAGGAGACCCCGAGCCGCGGCGAGCTGTTGCTGGAGGGTGAGCCCTTCCCGGGGGAGCCGGACAGGAACCGGGGCATCGTCTTCCAGCGTTATTCGGTGTTCCCGCACCTGACCGTTCGCCAGAACGTATTGCTGGGGCTGGAACTGGAGCAGAAGCCGCGGCTTGGAAAGCTGTTCGGTGCCGCCCGGCGACAGGCCCTGGAAAAAGTGGATGCCATGCTGGCCTCAGTAGGCCTCACCCCATCCGCCAGCAAATGGCCTCACGAGCTTTCCGGGGGTATGCAGCAACGGCTGGCCATCGCCCAGTCACTGATCATGCGCCCGCGGGTGTTGCTGCTGGATGAGCCTTTCGGTGCACTGGACCCGGGCATTCGCGGCGACATGCACGATCTGCTGCTGAAGCTGTGGAAGGAAACCGGCACCACGATCTTCATGGTTACCCATGACCTGAAAGAAGGTTTCTACCTCGGCACCCGGCTGCTGGTATTCGACAAGGTTCGCAACGACCCCCACGACCCCCAGGCATTTGGTGCCACCATCACCTACGACCTGCCAATCGGCCAGACCGACCAGACGCTGTATCAGCATATCAACGATTCGGTCACCGAAACGGCAAGGCACCAGGCCGCCTGAATGAAAAAAGGGGCTGCCCGAAGGCAACCCCTTTTCTAACGACAGATGTCGGTCCCTCTGATCAGTTGCTCGCTACGCGATCGCTCGGCAGCCTGAACGTCCAGACTGTACCACCCTGGTTGAAGTCCTTCACCACCTTGGCCACTTCGCCACCCCACAGGGGCACGGCACCGCCCCAGCCAGTGGCGATGGACACATACTGGTCGCCGTCCATTTCCCAGGTCACAGGCGTACCTACTACCCCGGTACCGGTGTTGAACTTGTAGAGCTCCTCGCCGGTCTTGGCGTCAAACGCCTTCAGGTAACCTTCCGGCGTACCGGTAAAGACCAGGTTGCCTGCTGTGGCCAGCACCCCACCCCAAAGCGGGGCCGGGTTGTTGTAGCGCCAGACTTCTTCACCGGTTTTCGGGTCCATGGCACGCAGAACACCAATAAACTCGTCGTTTGCGGGCTTGATGGTAAAGCCGGCACCCAGGTATGCAGCGCCTTTCTTGTAGTTTACAGGCTCGTTCCAGATGTCCATGGACCATTCATTGGACGGTACATAGAACAGGCCGGTATCCTGGCTGTAGGCCATGGGCATCCAGTTCTTGCCACCGAGGAATGCCGGGAAGGCAACCACGGTTTCGCCCTTCTCACCATCGGCATCGGCGGGGTTACCCGGGCGACCGTTTTCGGTGTTGTAGATGGGGCTGCCATCGTCGTTCAGGCCCTCGGCCCAGGTGATCTTGTCCACAAACGGGAAGCCGCGGATGAACTCGCCGTTCTCTCGGTTGAGCACGTAGAAGAAGCCGTTACGGTCCGCGGTGGCCGCCGCCTTGACGGTCTTGCCATTTTCCTCGTAATCAAAGGAGATCAGCTCGTTAACGCCATCATAGTCCCAGCCGTCATTGGGAGTGGTCTGGAAGTGCCACTTGATACTGCCGTCGTCCGGATCAATGGCAACACGGGAGGACGAGAACAGGTTGTCGCCGGGACGTAGGTGAGAGTTCCACGGCGCAGGGTTACCGGTGCCGAAGAACAGCGAATCGGTATCCGGGTCGTAAGTGCCACCCAACCAGGTGGCTGCGCCACCCGTCTTCCACATATCTCCCGGCCAGGTCTTGCCGGCTTCGCCACCGGAAATACCATTCTCGATTTCCTTGCCGTCCTTGTAGACATACCCCATGTGGCCTTCCACGGTCGGGCGCATCCACAGCAGATCACCGGTTTTCGGGTCACGGGCTTCCACCTTGCCGACAATGCCGAACTCACCACCGGAAACACCGGTGATCAGCTTGCCCTTGACGATCAACGGGGCGGCTGTCATGGAATAACCGGCCTGGTAATCAGCGACTTTCTTGATCCACACCACTTTGCCGGTGTCCTTGTTCAGGGCCACCAGTTTGGCGTCGAGTGTACCGAAGATGAACAGGTCGTCGTACAAAGCACCGCCCCGGTTGACCACGTCACAGCAGGGCATGATGCCATCCGGAAGGCGGGCATCGTACTGCCAGATTTCCTCACCGGTGCGTGCATCAACTGCATAAGCGCGGGAATAGGAAGCCGTCACGTACATGACACCATCCTTGATCAGCGGCTGGGACTCCTGGCCCCGCTGTTTTTCGCCACCAAAGGAGAACGCCCACGCGGGCTGCAAAAACTTGACGTTATCGGTGTTGAGGGCCTTCATCGGACTGAAACGCTGGCCCTGCACGCCCATACCGTAGCTTACGATGTCATCAACAGTATCCTGGTCGTTCAGGATGTCTTCATCGGTGACCGCATGGGCCCCCAGGGATACAGCCAGCGCCAGCGCACTGGCGGCAAACTGTTTACCGAACGAATTCGATCTCATGGTTGCGCTCTCCAAGTTCTCTTGTTGTCAGTGTGTACTGCGAACCGGGAATTTTTCCCGCCTCTGACACACATTCTTGGCCTCACCCGCAATCGCAACAATTAACCGCCAGAACAGGTTTTCTCATCACTTGGTAGTAAGACCCCCACAAAAAAGCCCGCGCATGGCGGGCTGAAACCGGATGAATGATTTATTCCTCACTCTCCTCCGGGCCGAGAATATCGTCGTAGTATCCCGGCCTGCTGTAGGAGAGCCCATGGCTGGCATAGAGCTCTGCCATTTCTCCCGATCTGACCATGCGATCCACGATTGCAGCGATCGCGTACCCCAGTGCCCTGTGTGTATGGCGAACTGCCAGGCCCACATCCCACACCTGTTTTGACATCCCCGGGAAGCCGTTACCGGCCTTGGTGAAACCATCGTCTGCATGGGCCTCCAGTTGGTACTCAATCTCTGCCCGCATGCCCATGACACCGGCAATCTCGCCCTGCTCCATCGCCCCGAACGCCTCACCAACGTTCCTGTAATGCTGGACCTGATTTCGCAGGCGCCCACCAAAAGCAGATGTGAGGTAAGTGGCCGGAAGGGTGTCAACCTCCACACCAATGGGGTGGTACTGAAAAACCGCGACGGTTTCCACGCCGTCCAGTCGATCCCGGTCGAAGGCAATCTGCCATCGCTCCTGCTGATACGGGCCGAAGAAAACCACCTGTTCGTTGATCATCTCCCCGGTGGAGTCCCGCATATACTTGAAGGTGCTGTCGTAGGGTACCCGCATCATGATGTCCGCGATTCGGGTCTTGGCCAGATAATGTCCTTTCCAGATATGGTTGCGCAGATCATCCCCCAGGCTCTCGTCCGGGGTAATCCAGTAGGGACGGAACTCCACCCCGAGCCCTTCGGCAATAAGACGACCCAGGTCGGCATCCACGCCCTTGGGCTCTCCGTCCACCTCATAGGAATAGGGCGGAAAATCCCTGTACATGCCCACGTTCAGATACCCTGAATCCTGCACGATATCGAGGGTTCTTTCCGGAATCAGCGAGCGGGCCTGCTGCGCCTGTACCAGGCCACTGCCCGCCAGCAGCAGTAGCAACATCAATGTGTGAAAAGCTGTCTTCATGGGCTGACCTCCCCGAAGGCGGTTAGACGCTCTGGCCACTTACTCATTCTTCCGGCGCCGAAACAGACTCGATATAAGTTTTAATAGCCCAGATCGCGGTCTGGTCCAGGCTGTTCTTGAACGATGGCATACCACCGCCGGTGCCCTTCATCACGCGCCCGATAAAGTACTCGTCATCCCATTCTTCCAGTTCCCGAAGATCCGGGGTCATACCCCCGGACATAGCTTCGATGCCGTGGCAGACAGCACAGTTGCCGGCATAACCACTCTTACCAACCTTCACCGCCTCGTCATGCTTGTCACCATGCTCGTTCCCTTTGCGAAACGGATTTTCCATCAGTGCTTCCTTGCCAAGATCAGGAAGGTCCCCGGTATCCACTTCCTGGGGGGTAACGTCTCCATGAGACATGGCAAGACCGGCAGCAGCAAACATACCTGCGGCGAAAATCGCCTTTAAGGAAAAAGAAACTGACATGGTATTTGACCTCTGTTTTGAATTCCGTGAGCTGGCTGATTGTTGTGAATGCATTGCCAGCTACCTGATTCAAGTCTAGGAACACGCCATACCAATCAGAATGCCACTTTGGCGCCTTCGTTCTAGTTCCTTGGTAGTAGGCATGCAGAGGCGGCGCCAAAGCATGAGGCCCTGGGGAGCTCTCGTAAAACTGGCCCGGCTTCAATCGTTCACGTGCCCGCCAGGAATTTTTCCCGGTTTTTATTCTCTTTTTCCCGATATTTTCATGATTTTTTCCGTCGCCTTCATCCTCGCTGCAGGCTAATACTCTGACCGTCAACGCAACACAGACGCGTAAATGACAACAAAAACCAAGGGGAATTGAACATGAAAAAAAGACATATCAAGTCCGCCATTGCCAGAGCAACCGGACTGGCAACACTAGTGAGCATTGCCGGAGGTCTTACTTTGCAGGCCCATGCAAAAGACGTTACCTGGGCGGACATCAAGAACGATGCCGAAACCACGGAAGATGTTCTCGGCTATGGTATCGGGCCCAAGGCTCAGAGGTACAGCCCGATGACAGCGGTCAATACCAGCAACGTTGAGCGCCTGGTACCCGCCTACTCTTTCTCCTTTGGCGATGAGAAACAGCGGGGCCAGGAATCCCAGGCGCTGGTTCACGACGGCATGATTTACGTCACCGGCTCCTACTCCCGCCTTTATGCTCTCGATGCCAAAACGGGCAAGAAGGTGTGGGACTACAGTCACCGACTTCCGGAAGGCATTCGTCCCTGCTGCGATGTGGTAAACCGTGGGGCCGCCATTTTCGGTGACAAGGTCTTCTTTGGCACTCTGGACGCTGGCATCGTGGCCCTGGACAAGGACACCGGCAAAGTTGTCTGGCGGGAGAAATTCGGGGATCACGAGGCAGGCTACACCATGACCGGCGCACCAACGCTGATCAAGGATCAGGAAACCGGCAAGGTGCTGTTGATTCATGGCTCTTCTGGCGACGAGTTCGGTGTTGTGGGTAAGCTCTTCGCCCGGGACCCGGACACTGGTGAAGAAGTCTGGATGCGCCCATTCGTGGAGGGACACTATGGCCGCCTGAATGGCGAGAAAAGTACCTCAACCGGTGACCCGTCAGCACCTAGCTGGCCAGACGATCCCGATACCGAAACCGGCAAGGTGGAAGCCTGGAGCCATGGTGGCGGCGCGCCTTGGCAGAGTGCCAGCTTCGATATTGAGACCAATACCATCATTATCGGGGCAGGCAATCCCGCGCCCTGGAACACCTGGGAACGAACCTCACCGGGTGGCGACCCTCAAGATTACGACAACCTCTACACCTCCGGCCAGGTAGGCGTTGACCCTTCCACCGGGGAAGTGAAATGGTTCTACCAGCACACGCCCAACGACGCCTGGGATTTTTCCGGCAATAACGAGCTGGTTCTTTTCGAATACGAAGATGACGGAGAAACCGTCAAGGCCACAGCCCATGCCGACCGCAATGGCTTCTTCTATCTGGTGAATCGGGAAAATGGTGAATATATCAATGCATTTCCGTTCGTGGATAACATCACCTGGGCCGAACGCATTGGCGAGGATGGTCGACCGGTAGAGGCAGAAGGCCAGCGCCCACCACCCCTTGAGCCCGGCGAAAGCCAAGGCGAGGCAATTGAGGTTTCTCCCCCCTTCCTCGGCGGCAAAAACTGGAATCCCATGGCCTATAGCCAGGACACTGGCCTGTTCTATATCCCGGGCAATCACTGGAAAGAAGACTACTGGACGGAAGAAGTTACCTATAAAAAAGGAGCGGCCTACCTTGGACAGGGCTTCCGGATCAAACGCATGTACGACGATCACGTTGGCATTCTCAGGGCCATGGATCCGCTTACCGGTGAAGTGGAATGGGAACACAAGGAAAAGCTGCCTCTCTGGGCAGGCGTGCTGACCACCAAGGGTGGCCTGGTCTTCACCGGCACCGGTGATGGTTATTTCAAGGCGTTTGACGCCAAGACCGGCGAAGAACTCTGGTCCTTCCAGACAGGGTCGGGGATTATTTCATCGCCGATCACCTGGGAAATGGATGGTGAGCAGTACATTGGCGTCGTCTCTGGCTATGGCGGCGCAGTCCCACTCTGGGGTGGCGACATGGCGGAACTGACCAAGCCAGTTTCCCAGGGAGGTTCCTTCTGGGCTTTCAAACTTCCCTCTTGGGCGCAGGCCTCCCGTTAAACCCGATCCGGCAATAGCCCGGTGCCCTGCGCCGGGCGTTTCGAAGGACTCAATAATGAAAAAGCAATTGCTAATCAGCCTGATGGTTGTGAGTTTTCCACTGACTGCAGCCGACTATCTGGAAAATGTCGATGAAGCACCGGTTATAAACGGATGCAAGCTTGAGCCCGATACAGCCTGCCAGGGCGCCGACCTGAGCGGCGCAGACCTGTCGAACGTGGATTTACACTCCGCCAACCTGAAAAACGCCAATCTTGAAGGGGCTACACTCAATCACAGTAGCCTGCGGGGCGCCCGGCTTGATGGTGCAAACCTGTCCGGGGTAACCGGCCTGAGAGTAGATCTATACCGCGCCTCGATCCGTGGCGCTGATGTTAGCAACGCAGATCTTCGAGGTGCCCAGGCAGAATATCTGTTCGCGCAGGGTGCGGATTTCTCGAGTTCCGACCTCAGTGGCGGTAACTTCGAGTTCTCCCGTTTTTCCGGGGCTGTAATGAGAGGAGCAGTTCTCGACTATTCATCATTCGAAATCGCCTGGTTACCCAAGGCCGATCTGGAGGGGGCAAGTCTTGTAGGTGCGAATCTCCAGGAGGCCAAATTCGGTAATGCCAGCCTGGCAAATGCAGATATGCAAGGTACCCGAATTCACTACGCAACCTTTGTAAACACCTTCATGGAGGGCTGTAATGACTGTCCCTTTGACTGGTAATTTCAGGTGCGCGGGCGTTCCGGTAACTGGCCGTAGCGGACAAGCCCGGCATCAACAGCCAGATGGATAAGCTCAACGGAAGAGCTCACCTGCAGTTTGCCTTTCAGCATAGCCAGGTGATTGGAGACGGTTTTATTGCTGACGCAGAGGCGGCTGGCAATGCCCTGAATACCCTCGCCACGGGCATACATCAGCAACACCTCCATTTCTCGCTGAGTCATATCCCTGAGGCGATGGTCCACGGGACGTTCCTGATTCATCGCCAGGCGAGTGGCGATTGAATGCTCAATATAGGGTTCGCCGGCAGCCACCCGCTTTACCGCTTCGGCAAGCTCCTCCGGCGCGCAGTTCTTGGAAACAAAACCCATGCCACCAACGTCCAGCGCCTGCTTCACCATCGGTAGTTCATCGTGCATGGTAAAAAACAGAATACCGGCACCACGCCAACGCTGACGAATCCGGCGTGCCACTTCCAGGCCCGAAATGTCCGGTAGCCCCATATCCAGCAACATCAGGTCAGGGCGGTGTTCGCCCCACGCAGCAATCGCCGCCTGCCCGGTTTCAATCTCGATTATCTCCAGGCCGGGCATCATACTCCGTAGCAGATTGGAGATCCCTTGCCTTACCACTCTGTGATCGTCAACGATGATCAACTTCATCGGAGTTTCTCCTGGCTTTGGGATTTCACTTCAGTGGTATGGTGAGACACACGCTGGTGCCCTCACCTGACTGGCTGAAGAATTCAACTTTCCCGCCCAGACTGCGGGCTCTCTCGCACATCGACCGGAGGCCGAGGCCAGCCCTGGCAGACAGGTCGTCGGCACCACGGCCATTATCACGAACCTCGACCTGCAAAACCCCGGGTTTCGCAGTCACATCCAGAGTGGTCTTTGTCGCGGCAGCGTGCCTTGCAACATTATTCAGGGCCTCCTGCATAAATCTGTAGAGGTGAGTCTGCTTGTCGCCAGTGAGTTCTGGCAGGCGCTCATCAACCGTCAGTTTGCAGGTCAGACCACTTAGCTGCTGCCATTGATCCACAAGATGATGGATGGCTGAGCCCAACCCAAGTTGTTCCATAACCAACGGATGCAGATCCCGCAACAGGTGGCGAAAATGCTGCTGCACGGTTTCACAATGTTCGGCCATCTCCCTCGCTTGCTTCCTCTGGCGTTCATTCAATTCCGGGTCATAGAGCCAGCCACGGGCCTGGGCACGAATGCCGGTAATATACTGGCCAAGATCATCATGAAGCACCCGTGCAATGTGTGCCCGCTCACGATCTTGCAGCTCGAGAAGCTCGTTCATTAACCTGGCTACCGTTTTCTGTTCGGTGTCCAGCGCATCCGCCATGGCGTTGAATCGGTACACCAGTTGATCAAGTTCTGTTATCTGCTGCCGTGGCAGGCGTGGAGAAGGTTCCCCCTCACCAATATCATCCATCGCCTTGCCTACTCGCCGCAGCGGCTCTGTCAGCCAGCGTATTGCCAGAAACAGCGCGGAAAAACACAGCAGCATACCGATGCCGAACGCCAGCGACACCAGAACAAAGTTTTCCCAGATTTCCTCTACTTCGTCGTATGGATCTACCTGCCAGTCTCCGATGACCGAAAGTCCACTTGCCTGGTCCGCCCCAAGGGCACGGACAAACCAGAACGGGACGCCATCATCATTGCCAGCAACAGCACCCTCCTCCGACGACGGACGCAAGTGCCTGAGGCCTGCAATCAGCTCCGGGCCCATTTCCTCTGGCGATCCGATCATGCCTGCCAGTGTCGATATCGAGTCCAGTTCGCGCGCGACATCCAGCCTCGCCTGTTTCAGGTAGAAAACAGCCCCCGCACCATAAACCAGGGCAAATACTGCCAGCATCAATAGCGCCACCCGGCTGTAAGCCCTCATGATCGATATCCCGTTTGCCTTAGGAAAATTGCCTTAGGAAAATTGCCTTAACCTCATGCTAACGGCGTGCAAACTCCCGGGAATAGTTCTTTAGTACCGGCAGTTTCCTACTTTCTGAATATTTCAGCGCCTTTCCACCTTCTCTAAGCTGAACCCAAGAACAACAAATACTAAGAGAGGGGACGGCAATATGGATCTTAAAAGCAGGCTATTGATTGCTACAGTCTTCTGTGGCTGGCTGCTGACGCCGACTTCTGCGGTGGCTCTTGATGTTACCGTCGGCTACATTCACTGGGTGCCGGACCAGGGGCCGGTGCTCTCCAACGTGACGCCAGACCCGGAAGATGCCGGCCTGCGCGGGGCCGAGCTGGGGATTGCCGACAACAACGCTACCGGCAAGTTTCTCGACCAGAATTATTCCCTTGAGTCCGTCATCGCCGACGGCGAAGAAGAGGCGCTGGCTGCACTGGACACCATGCTGGAGAACGGCATTGACCTGTTTGTCACCCGCGTGCCCGCAGCTACCCTGCAGGCGATGGCAGAGCGGGCCGGCGACAATGCCCTGCTTTTCAATGCCGGTGCTTCTGAGGATGACCTGCGCACCCGCGAATGCCAGCCCAACGTGCTTCACACTATCCCGTCCTACGCCATGCTGACCGACGCCCTTGGCCAGTGGCTGAACATGCGCCGCTGGAAGGAGGTGTTCCTGATTACCGGGCCCACCGATCAGGACAAAGCCTGGGCGGACGCCTTCCGCCGTTCCAGCAAACGGTTTGGCCTGACCATCGTTGAAGACAAGCCCTGGACGTTCGATTCGGACCTGCGCCGCAGCGCATCAAAAGAACTTCCCGCCTTCACCCAGGCCCGGGATTACGATGCCGTGGTGGTGGCGGATGTGCGCGGTGATTTCGGCGAATACGTCCCCTTCAATACCTGGCTGGCAAGGCCGGTGGTGGGCACCCAGGGCATGGGCCCGGAAGCCTGGCACCGGGTGGTGGAAGCCTGGGGTGCGGCGCAGCTGCAGAACCGCTTCCGGGAACTGGCCAGCAGGGACATGAACAGTGAAGATTACGCCGCCTGGGCGGCTATCCGCACCATCGGCACCAGCGTTACCGGGCTCAGTGAGGCCGGCCATTCCAACATTCGTGAGTACCTGTTTTCCGACAAGTTCCAGCTGGCGGCGTTCAAGGGTCGCAAGCTGAACTATCGGCCCTGGAACGGCCAGCTGCGCCAGCCCATTCCCCTGGTTCATCCCCAGGGGCTGGTGGCAACACCACCCCTGGAGGGCTTCCTGCACCCGGATACCGAACTGGACACCCTGGGCTACGACAGACCGGAAAGTGATTGCCGGATCAACCAATAACCCCAATGAAGAACAAGAAGGAACACCAACCATGAAAAATGCATTCAGAATCGCCACACTGGCCGCTGCCATCAGCCTTTCCGGCCCCGCGCTGGCCAGCCTGGCCTACGTGTCCAACGAGAAAGACGATACGATTTCTGTTATCGACACCGAAACCCATGAGGTGGTGGATACCATTGAGGTAGGCGCACGGCCCAGGGGCATTCTGCTCTCCAAGGACCACACCAGACTCTTCATCTGCGCCAGTGACGACGACACCGTGCAGGTGCTGGACCTGGCCACCCGGAAGATCATCGACACCCTGCCTTCCGGTGAAGACCCCGAGCAATTTGCCCTGCACCCCAACAACAGACATCTGTACATCGCCAATGAAGACGATGCTATCGTGACCGTGGTGGATGTAGAAACCAAGGACGTGCTGGCCCAGATCGACGTGGGCGTGGAGCCTGAGGGTATGGCGGTCAGCCCGGACGGCAAGTGGGCGGTGAACACCAGCGAAACCTCCAGCATGCTGCACTGGATCAACACCGAGACCTTCGAGATCGAGAAAAACACCGTCGTCGGCCAGCGCCCGCGCCACGTGGAGTTCACCAGAGACAGCAAGATTGCCTGGGCCTCGGCAGAGATCGGCGGCACCGTACACATCTATGATGTAGATACCATTGAAGAGATCCAGCAGATCGAGTTCAAGATCAAGGGGGTTCCCCAGGACCAGGTACAGCCGGTCGGTATCGAACTCACTTCAGACGGCAAGTACGCTTTTGTGGCCCTGGGCCCCTCGAACCACGTAGCCGTCGTGGATGCGCAAACCTACGAAGTGCTGGATTACCTGCTGGTGGGCGCCCGGGTCTGGCAGCTGGATCTGGACAAGGACGAGAAGTACCTCTATACCACCAACGGTGTGTCCAGTGACGTATCGGTCATCGATGTGGAAGACCTGAAGGTGATCAAATCCATCAAGGTGGGCCGCTTCCCCTGGGGTGTGGTCATTGATCCCACTTCATGACCATTGAAGCCCGCAACCTCAGCTTTCGCTACGGCGACAAGCCGGTACTCAGGGAGGTCAGCTTCGCGCTGACCTCCGGCGGTTTTCATGCCCTGCTGGGTCCCAACGGCGCCGGCAAGTCCACACTGTTCGGCCTTCTGACCCGGCTGCTTGCGCTCCAGCAGGGGGATATCCTGATGGCCGGGCAGTCCCTGAAGAAACAACCCGCCGACGCCATGCGCCAGATTGGCGTGGTGTTCCAGCAGAATGCCCTGGACCTGGACCTCACCGTGCGCCAGAACCTGCTGTATCACGCCGCACTCCATGGCCTGTCCCGCAAAGAGGCCAGGGTGCGGGGCGACCGGGAGCTTGCGCGTTTCCAACTGCTTGAACGGGCGAACGAGCCGGTACGAAAACTCAACGGCGGCCACCGCCGGCGGGTGGAGATCGCCCGCGCCCTGCTCCACGAGCCTTCCCTGCTGTTGCTGGACGAGCCCACGGTGGGGCTGGATGTGGCCAGCCGCCGGGGGCTGAACGATCACGTGCGCAGGCTCTGCGAATCGGACGGCCTGACGGTGCTCTGGGCCACGCACCTGATCGAGGAGGTTCGCCCGGAAGACCGGGTGCTGATCCTGCATGAGGGCAAGCTGCTGGCCGACGGTGCGGGCCACGCCATCTGCGAAGCCGAAGGCACCCGCGACCTGGCGGAAACCTTCCACACCCTGACCGGAGCCGGATAACCATGAAGGCCGCCCATTACTGGCACTGTTTCATCGGCATCCAGACCCGGGAGTGGCTGCGCTTCTGGCAGCAACGCACCCGCTTCGCCAGCGCCCTGGTGCGGCCGCTGCTGTGGCTGGTGGTGTTTGCCGCCGGCTTCCGGGCGGTGCTGGGCATTTCCATCATTCCGCCCTATGAAACCTACATCACCTACGAAACCTACATCGCCCCCGGCCTGTGCGGGATGATTATCCTGTTCAACAGCATGCAGGGGGCTCTGTCCATGGTGTATGACCGGGAACTGGGCAGTATGCGGGTGCTATTGATGAGCCCGCTGCCGCGGCCTTTTCTACTGGTGACCAAGCTTCTGTCCATGGGCGTGGTGTCTGTGGGACAGGTGTATGTGTTCCTGCTACTGGCCTTGTTGGTGGATGTGGAGCCGCCTTTGTGGGGCTATCTGGCAGTGTTGCCGGCTTTGGTATTAACCAGCCTGATGCTCGGGGCTCTGGGCCTGCTGATCGCCACCTGGATCAAACAACTGGAAAACTTTGCCGGGGTGATGAACTTTGTCATCTTCCCCATGTTCTTTATGTCCTCGGCGCTCTATCCGCTCTGGCGCATGAACGAAGCCAGCCCCTGGCTCTACTGGATCTGCCAGTTCAACCCGTTCACCCACGCGGTGGAGGCGATCCGATTTTCCTTGTACCTGGAATGGAACCCAATGGCTTACGGTATTACCACCGGGGTGGCAATTGTTCTCGCCCTGCTCGCCACAGCCGGGTTCAGGCCGCAGCGAACAAAGATTCTTGGCGGAAAGCCTGCTTGACTGGGCGGTAGTGGGTTGTAGGGGAGAGGCTTCCAAAACACGCTCAAGCATATCCATGTAGCGCTTGAGCTCCGCCATCCATGGCTCCGCGTAGGTCGGATTAGCCGCAGGCGTAATCCGACAACAGGTCCACGCAACCCCCCGTCGCATTTCGCTCCGCTCTATACGACCTACAAAAAACTGTTCTCCGTAGGTCGGATTAGGCGAAGCCGTAATCCGACAATCCCTCATGAACCCGCCAAATCCAGCCGACGCAACTTCCCTAACAAACCGTCGATAAGTCCAGGCTCACCCCCCACCCTGTCATCCCACTGCAATCGCGCCGGCTTGCCGTCCAGATACCACAACCGATTCGCCAGAATCTCCGCATCACCCCCATCATGAGTCACACAAATCATCGCCATCTCGGGTTTCGCATCCAGAATCCTGGCAATCAGCGTTTTAAGTTCCCCAGCCATCACCGGATCCAACGACGCAAACGGTTCATCCAGCAACAACAGATCGGGCTTCACGGCAAGACAACGGGCCAGCGCCGCCCGCCGGGCCATGCCGAGGGACAGCTGGTCCGGCAGGTAGTGACCGTAACCCGCGAGCCCCACCTCACCCAGAAGGCTTTCCGCCTCTCGCTCACTGGCTCCCACGAGCCGTAGATTGGCATTCAGAGTCCGCCAAGGCAGCAGCCGATGTTCCTGAAACAGATAACCCACCCGGAGTTTCTCTCGCCCAATGATAGCTTCCGTGGGAATGGTCTTATCCAGCCCGGCGATGGCGTTCAACAGTGTGGTTTTACCAATCCCGGACGGCCCCAGCAGGCAGATGCGGTCGCCCCTTTCGATCGTGGCGAAGACCTCTCCCAGTACCGGCTGGCCGAAGCTGCGGCCGGCAATCTGCAGTTCAAGCATGGGCGGCCTCCGGCTGGCGCCAGCGGCTGGAGCGGCGATCAAGGGGCTGCAGTATGACCAGTTCGATGAGCTGCACCACGGCAATAAACGCCACGCTGTAGGCGAGGATGCTGGCCACATCGAACACCTGGAAGGCCAGGTGCAGCTGGAAGCCGATACCGTCGGAGCGGCCCAGCAATTCCACCACCAGGACGATTTTCCAAATCAGCGCCAGGCCGCCCCGGGTAGCGGCCATGAGGTAGGGGAAGAGTTGCGGTACCCAGACGTCACGGAATCGCTGCCAGCGGGTGAAGTCATACACCGTGGCCATTTCTTCCAGCCGGTAGTCCAGGCTGCGGGCGCCTTCGCGTACGGTAACGGCAACATTGGGCACCTTGTTGATGACCACGGCCATCACCGCCGCCACTTCCACCAGGCCGAACCACACGTACATCAGGATGATGGTCACCAGCGCCGGCAGGTTGAGCAGCAGCACCAGCATGGGGTCAAAGAGGGCGTTGGTGGTTTTTGACCGGCCCATGACAATGCCGATCGCAGTGCCCAGCAGCATCGCCAGGACAAAGGCCACGATGACCCGCCCCAGCGTCGCGCCAAGGTGGTGCCAGAGTTCGCCGGAAGCAGATTCCCTGATCAGCGTGTCGAGGACGTTCATGGGCGTGGGCAGCAACGGGGATTTGAGCCACCAGGCCACCAGGCCCCAGACCAGCACGAACGACGGCAGGACGACCCAGTAGCTCCAGGCGGGCGGGCGGCCGTTGCTGGTACTCACGGCTGTCTCCGGTGGAACAGGTCCGCCGGCATGAGGGTATCGGGATCGGCACCGGTGAGGGTCAGCAGGCGCTGTAAATCGGCCACCCGCTGATCGGTCTGGGGCTCCGGTATGCCGGCAATGAATCCGGCCTGTAGCGCCTGGAACACACCATCTTCCGGGTCTCCCATGAGCGGTCGCAGGCGCTGCCAGTGGGACTGATCGTCCGCCAGTTCCGTTTTGGCCTGGTGCAGGGAGGCGGCAAAGCGATCAATCAGCGGCCCGTGGTCTCTGGCCCATTCCGCGGGAAAGACGTAGCCCAGAACCGGCAGGTTCCTGTCCAGATCCAGGGCGGTCAGCAGGTCTGCCATGCCGATCGCAGAGCGCCAGCCGCCCTCGCCCTTCAGGCGGGCCGCAAAGTGCCAGTAGGTAATGATGACATCCACCTGTCCCCGCTTCAGGGCCTGGCTCAGCAGCGGTGGCGCTGCAAACTGGACATCCGCGGACTCTTCCAGATCCAGCCCTTGTTGGCCGGCCACGTTCTGCACCAGTATCCAGCCCTTGCTGTCCGGCCCGCCGGCAACGCCGATACGCTTGCCGGCAAGGTCGGCCACGGAGCGGATATCCGAACCCTCGGGCACGACAATATCGCCGATCTGGGACGAGAAGGGCACGTAAAGGAAGGGCTTGTCAGCCTGGAAACGGGACTGCGCCCATAGCAGGTCGGCAACAGCGCCGTTGACCGACCCGCCTGTGACCGCAAGACGGGAAGCCGGTAGATTGGCCACCAGTTTCAGCTCCAGGCGGTAGCCGTTCTTCCGGTCCAGCCCCCGGTGCAGGATATGGTCCAGCTCCCAGTGGGCGGTGCCGAATTGCAGCACGCTGATGGACAGAACCGGCAACGGCGCCGAATCGTCTTCCCCTGCCCGGGCGAATCCGGCCAGCGCACAAAAAAACAGAAGTGCGAACACGGCCTGCAGGAGCAGGCGGATCCGGCCGGTAAATGGCGCTATATCGGGCTTTGTTATCGGTTGTTGGTTCATCCCTCCACGATACGAAGCCCGGCGCCGGGCAAGAATAGTACTTTGGTGCCTGTTTTTTGGTGCGATGGTCGCATTCAACCCGAGGCGCAGATGGCGTGTAATGAAACCATCACAATAATAACCAGAGGATCGGCTCCAACGCCGGAGATCCTCTGCACAGGAGGCCGCCATGCTTAATGAGCTCGATGCCGCACTCTCTTCCGAAAAGCGCTATCATGCATCGGAAACAACCCCACATAATGACAACAAACAGGTGGAACCATCCATGGAGCCGGCCTACAAGATCCTGATTGCCGACGACCACCCGCTTTTCCGCGAGGCCATCAGCAGCGTGATTTCGTCGGGCTTTGCCGGCAGTGAAATCATTGAAACCGCCGATCTGGACAGCGCCCTGGAGATTACCCGAGAGAACGACGACCTGGACCTGATCCTGCTGGACCTGAACATGCCCGGAATGCACGGCCTGAACGGCCTGATTTCCCTGCGCAACGAAGCGCCCACCATTCCCGTGGTGATCGTGTCGGCGGAAGAGGACAAGCAGGTTGTGCTGCAGGCCATTACCTACGGCGCCTGCGGGTTTATTACCAAATCCTCGCCCCGCGCCCAGATGACCGAAGCCATCCAGCAGATTCTCAATGGCAACGTGTACCTGCCCTCGGACATCATCCGTACCGGCAAGGAGAGCACCAGCCGCCGCAGCCGCAACGAAGACAACCCGATTTCACCGGAACTGCTGAACTCCCTCACCCGCCGCCAGCTGCTAGTGCTGGAGCGCATGTCCAAGGGGGAATCCAACAAGCAGATTGCCTATAACCTGAACATTGCCGAAACCACGGTGAAGGCCCATGTATCGGCGATTCTGCGCAAGCTTGGGGTGCATAACCGGGTGCAGGCGATTCTGTCGGCCAGTGATGTGGATTTCAGTCAGTACTTGAAGCGGTAGCATTTCCTTCACGTGAGCTGGTTTGTCGGATTACGCCTTCGGCTAATCCGACCTACGTTTGTTAGGCGGGAGGCTGTTTGTCGGATTACGGCTGCGCCTAATCCGACCTACGTTTTCCGGTTTTACTCCCTGTAGGTCGGATTAGGCGAAGCCGTAATCCGACAGGATCCCGAACACCCTCACCCCCTCAGCAGATGACTCAACGCACTGCGCAATTTCAGCGGCTTCACCGGTTTGTTCATCAGCACGTAGCCCAGCTCACGGATATGCTGCTTCAGCTCGTTGGTGTAATTGGCGGTAATCATCACCACCGGGGCCGGGCAATGTCGGCGTCCGTTGATATTGGCCACCACATCCACGCCGTTCTCGTCGTTATCCAGGTGATAGTCCGCCAGGATCAGGTCCACCGGGCTCTCAGCCGGGTCCACCTGGCGTTCCAGGTCCTCCAGGGATACCGCGGCAAGCACCTCGCAGTCCCAGCCTTCCAGCAGCGTCTTCATCCCGCTGCAAATGGCGTGGTCGTTATCAATCACCCAGATCCTGGCACCGCCGAGGCCACTGTCGTTTGAAACGATCCGGTTTTCCTCCTGGGCCTGCCTCTTGGGCTGCAATCGCCCGACGGGTACCTTCACACTGAAGACTGAACCTTTGCCTTCGATAGACGATACGGTCACCTCGTGGCCCAGCATCCGCGAGATCTTGTCCACAATCGCCAACCCCAGCCCCAATCCCTTGTCAGGCTGCGAACCGGCGGGACGGATGCGTTTGAACTCCTGGAAAATTTCCGTCAGCTTGTCGCCGGGAATGCCCGGGCCGGTATCCCAGACCTGCAGAAGTATATGGTCAGACCGTCTGCGGCAGCCCAGCAGGATACGCCCGGAGCCGGTATAGCGAATGGCGTTGGTAAGGAAGTTGCGGAGAATGCGCGCCAGCAACTGAGAATCGGATTCCACAACCGCGGATGACGGCACGAAATCCAGGGTCAGCCCTTCCGCCAGCGCCATCTGGCGGAACTCCCGGGCAATGTTGTTGAGCAGATCCCGCAGGTCAAACGCCATGATATCCGGCTTGATAACGCCGGCATCCAGCTTGGAGATATCCACCAGGGTACCCAGCAGGTTTTCCACGTCGTCCAGCGAAGTGCTGACCGAGCGCACCAGTCCCTCCGCCTTGGGCCCGAAGGAGTGCTCCTGCAGGGCACTGGTGAACAGACGGGCGGCGTTCAGGGGCTGCAGCAGGTCATGGCTGACCGCAGCCAGGAACTTGGTCTTGGACAGGTTGGCCCGCTCGGCATCCAGCTTGGCGTCCCGCAGCCTGGCCTCCACCTGGGCGCGTTCGTCTATTTCCTGTCGCAGCTGTTGGTTGAGCCCGGTCAGGGCAGCGGTGCGCTCCTTGACCCGCTGTTCCAGGTCGTCATAGGCCTGCTCCAGCGCCAGTGCGGTTTTTCGGCGGTCGGTAATGTCCCGGATCAGCACGAAGAAGCCCGTCACCCGCCCTTCTGTATCTACATTGGGCACATAGGCCCGGAGCATGTAGCGGGTCTCTCCGGTGTCGTTGGTTTCCTCGAACTCGAAATTGACGCTGCTGCCTTTCAGCACTTTCTGGACATGGGGCAGAAGCCGCCGGTACAGCTCCGGCTGGTGAACCTCCTGCAGGTGCTTGCCCAGGGGGGATTCACCATTACGGCCATACCAGGCCTCATAAACCTTGTTGCAGAATTGCACCGTCATGTCGGCGCCGACATAGGCGATCAACGCGGGCACATGGTCGGTGACCACCCGTATCCAGCGCTCGCTTTCCTCCAGCGCCTTGATGCGGCGGGCCATCTCACTGTTCTTGACGTCGGTGATATCGGAGTACAGCACCACCAGCCCACCTTCCCGGGTGTGCCTTTCCGTCATCTGCACCCAGCGGCCATTGGACAGCAGGAACACCACCCCCTCGGAGGAGGCGTTGGCATGCTCTTCCACGATCAGCCCGGAGCTGACTGCACGCTGCTTCACTTCGGCAATGGAAGTACCCGCCGGTGGCACCTCAACGCCGGAGTGTTTCCAGTAACTGCGGAACCGGCTGTTGCACTGGATGAGCCGGTGCCGGTGGTCGAAGAGGACAAAACCGTCAGCAATGCTTTCAATGGCATCCACCAGCCGCTGGCGGGTGGTTTCAGCTTCCTCACGGGCGCGGTTCAGGGCTTTGTTGCTGCCCTTGAGCTCATCCATGGTCTGGTTGAGCGCTTCGGTGCGCTCACGCACCTGCTCCGCCAGCACCACCGAGTGTTCAAACACGGCATAGGGTTCCGGCTTGTGGGCCGAGCCGGATTCCACCCGCACAATCAGGGCATCGCGTATTTTCCGTAGGCGTTCGTTCTCGGCTTCCAGCTCGGCAATTCGCTGGTCCCTGCTGTATCCAGGGGCGGCCTCAGTTGTGTCCGTAACCGACATCAGGCTGGCCAATCACCACCCCCGTAAAGGTCTGGTTAATATGCATTCCATCGAACTGCTCTCCATAGGTGTTGAAGCCGATAACCTTGTGGTGGCGGAGAAAGTCGGAAACCTCGTCTGCCACGCCGGTCAGTTCCGCCTCCAGGCGGCGCAGGAAACAGTCACAACCGATGGTAACCAGGGGTGGCCCGACCACACGCTCGGAGGCCTCGATCTGGGCGCGAACACTCTCCAGCAACGATGCCGGCTCCATGGCGGTCATCACGATGCCGGTTTCAACGGCGCAGTAGAAGGTCAGGCTCATGTCCGCATTGACCCGCTGAACCGAGCGCACAAAGTAGTGGCCTCCAATCCGCACCCCCATGGGGCGCAGGGCGAAGACCTTGCGGTCCAGTTCCGCCACGGTCACACCAACCGCCCTGGCATAGGCCTCCGCCGCCGGTTCCGCATTCAGTTCATAGACCGTGCGGCTGGCGGCATCGGCATGGGTGACCACCAGTTTTTCACTCCGGGCCTCCATGTGGTGGGTGGAGAAAACCCGGAAATCCAGCGGCGTATTCACCAGCATCACGGTGGCGGCTCCGGTGTGGAAACGGCCATCAAAGTACACGTGGGTATTGGCCAGGCGCTCATCGTCACCCGCCGAGCCGCCAAACTGGGGAATGGTCCCCAGCGCGGCATTCAGAGTGGCCAGCACCAGTTCCTCCCGGCTCGACAGGCCATCCAGCAGGGTAATGGCGAAGGTATTGCCCTTGACGGGTGCCAGGTGGGCGTCGCGACAGGTGGACAACAGCCCGTCGATGACGCCCTGTGCATCCTGCAGGGTGAAGCTGTCCAGCTCGCTGATCAGCGCGCAATCAATGGAAAAGTAACGGCTGTCAAACCCGATGGCGGTGATGCAGCCGCGGCCATAGCCGTCGGGGGTGATCTCGCCGGCGGACGTGCAGCCGCTAACGCGGACTCCGGCGAACACATGCTCCAGGGCCACGCCCAGGCGGGCGAGGTCGTATTCCGCGGAGCAGAAGAACAGCACGCAGCCCAGATTGTCGTGGCTGAGCTGGCTGGCGAGGTTGGTGGCGGCCAGCATGGGGTCACGTGCGTTGGAACTGGCTACCCTGACGGCAGGCAGCGTGGTGGCTGGCTTCATGAATGCGCGCTCCGCAACCGGATGGCTTTGTACCGATTCTACGGCTTCTGCAAACGGAGCCAATGCGACTTCAGTGCTTTTAATGGGCGCGCCAAAATGATCATAAGCCATTGATTTAACTACCTCCTCAATCAATGCCTGCCAGCGCTGCCGGTTTACCTTGAAGCAAACCGGCACTTTAGTCTTAGGAAGGCCCACCGGATGTCCCGGATCCTCGGCGACAGTCCGGTGCCCTTCCCGTCATCGAACCCTTAGAAAGTGATGACCGCACCCAGCGCCAGCGTGTCGAATTCTGCCGCATCGGCGCCGGTGGACTTGGTGGTCTGCTCGAACATGTTGTATTCGCCAACCAGCTTGAAGTTGCTGTTCACGTCGTGGAATACCGCAAACGAGGTGTTCTCGGTCTCGAAATCACCCTGGTCAGAGTCGGTTTCGCCATAGGAAACCACGAAACGGTTGGCGCCAAGGGTGTAGGAGCCCTGCACCAGATAGCCATCGGCATCCTCCTCCGAGGCAAGGGGCGCGTCCGAGATCAATACGGGCACATCACCCTCGGAGGTAAAGCCGGAGGCTGTCAGAGACAACCCGGCCACCGCGGCTTTCAGGCCATAACCAAGGCCCTGGCTGTCTATCTCGGTGGTGGTGTTTTCAGAACTCTGGTGACGGCCATTTACCCAGCCAGTCAGGGCAACGCCATTGAGGTCAGCACTGTAGGTGGCCTCTGCCTCGAAGCGGGGCGCTGACTGCTCACCCTGGTCTACAATGTCACCGTCATCATTGAAGGTAGTCGTTGTATCTGCGGGCTCAAAAATACCGGCAGCCACCTTCAGGCCTCCCATATCCGGAGTCCGGTAGGTAATCTGGGCCGAGGGATTCGGATACGGATAGCCGGTGCGGATGTTGCCGAAGGAAACGCCGGTTGCCGCCCCCGGAGAGCCGAAGCCCATGAGGATTTCATCCAGGAAGATGTTGGAGCGGGCGTACAGACCGAAGTCCTTGCCAATCAGGACCTGGCCGAAAGAGCCGTCAACGGTGGCATAAAGCTGGCGCACGTCGATGGCGGTATCCGTGGGCGACTGCAGGCTGTCGTTAATGGTGGACCAGAAGGAGGAACGGCCACCCAGGGTCAGGTCGCCCATCTCTTTACTGAAGTTGAAACCGATCGTATTGGGCAGAAAACCCATCTTGACGTCTGAATTGCGGACGTCGTTCAGCTTGTCATCACGGTTCACGTAGAACGCGTTGAAATAGCCATCCACGGAAAAGCTGGTGCCGTCCTCGTTATAGACTTCTATGGCTGCGTTGGCGCCGGCGCTGGCTACCATGGCTGTTGCCATCGCGATGGCCAGCCCTGACTTTCTGAAATTGTTGTTGTTCATAACTCCCCCGGTTTTTATTGAATCTGGGTGTTGAGCGACGGGTGACTACCCGCGGCTCAGGCGCACTCTCTCGCCTGAATTCAATGGTCGGCGAAGCGGAGGACAGGGAACATGCGCCAAGGGAGCAGGTTTTCTGATCTTTTAGGAGGCTTCGGAAACAGAACTTTGGGATTACTACCCGTCAGGAAGGGAAGAGATCGAGCTCGTGCAGGCAGTCGTCCAGGAAGCTTTCAGGGGCGGCCAGTACGGCCTCGTCAGCAACAACGCCAAACTGGACCTGGCCGGCATAGCTGACAATACTGACACCAAGCCCGATATCGCCAGCCTGGGGTACCCAGAACATCTGCTCGAGAATACGGCAGCCAGCCAGGTATCGCTGCTCCCGGGTGCCGGGCACATTCGACACCACGGCACTGGCCTTGCGGTAAAACAAATCCGCCACTGGCTGACGCCAGGCTTCCGGAATCAGCGAGGCGCTGCCGGTCAATGCCCAGGACAGTCCCGGTTGCCAGCTTTTCTTGAGTTTGCGGGTTTCATGCTTGATGCGGAAGAGTCGCTCCAGGGGACTTTCGCCATCCACCGGCAAAGGCACAAACACCGTCCCGAAGTAGTTACCCAGAGAACCCGACTCCGGTTTTATGTCCTCCGGTAGCCGGCTGCGGATATCCACCGGCACCGCGGCATGGAGCACCGCCTCATCCATGTCAGTGTCGTCCGCCACAAGCCGCTTGCGAACCGCCGAGGCCACACAACTGAGCAGGACATCGTTGATGGTCACGCCGGTGGCCACTGCAATACTGTGGAAGCGTTCAAGGGCCACCGGCTGGGACCAGCGACACTGGCGACGGCCCAGCAGCGATCGTTTCAGGGATGACTGCGAATCTTCCGGTTCCACCAGGAACTGGCTGAGTTCATTGGCCAGCTTCAGGCTTTTCCAGGCCGCCCGTTCCAGGGCGCTGCAGCCAGAAGCGCCGGAACCTGTCGGCGCCGCCTCACTGGCTGCCAGTTCATTCAGCCATGCGCTGGCGGCACGCACCCAGCGGCCGGAATCGGCTTCTTCTCTGGCACCATAAAGCACCGGCGCCTGCTGTGGAGAAGGGGGACAGAGACGGTCGAATATACCCAACAGGGACAGCCCGTCTGCATAGCAGTGATGCATGCGCAGCAGAAGAGCTGCACCGCCCACGGCTTCCGGCACCAGCCAGAACTTCCATAACGGGCGGTATCCGGGCAGGGACTGATTCAGCCTGGCGGACACCCAGTCCTGCAGCGCTTCCCGGTCAAACCTGCCGGGCACCACCTCAAGGTGATGACGCAGTGAGAAAACAGGGTCATCTTCCCACCACCAGCCCGGGGCACGGCGCACCGGCAACCTGCGGAAACGCTCCCAGGCCATCCAGTAGATGCGCAGGAATTCCAGCAGCCGGGCTTCTGTCAGCCCTTCCACCCGCATCATGACGGTGATGGTCATGGGATTGTCCGGGCGCTCCAGGGCCAGCCAGGCTGAATCCACAGGCAACAGCAGATGCGATTCCTTTTGACTCAAACCTGTCTGTCCCCGGATGAATGCTGCAAGAAATGGAAAGTTGACCGTGCATTGTGCCAGACAAGCCCTGAAGGCTCCATATACGGTCCCGGGTCACGCGATTACAAAAAGTTACACGGGCGTAACCTATCACCTCTATACTGGGAATAAGGATTAATGAAATGGTTATTAAGCACTCGAAGTGCCCGTACGCCCTCCCTGGCCAAAAGTCTATTGGCCGCAAATGGGCGTAAATACGGTAACCAGTGCCAATATATGTAGCAGCATAAGGCGGTACAACTGATTTACCCGCACCGATAAAGACCAAAAAAGACAAACAACGGGGTGCCGGAGGAGAGCAGTTATGAAAGCGAGCCATGTACGCAAACTGATAAAACCGATTGAAAGCGCCTATTCCGAGATGTTTTCAGGGCGTGTCTATCGGGTTGGAACCGGTGCTGTATCCGTGCGCAACCACAGCGGCAAGGCGGAGCAGACCGTCATTGGTGTTCATGGCTTCCTGGAAAACCACTGCTACTTCACCCAGGCCTACGAAGCGCCAACCACCGAACTGATCCTGCTTACCTGCAGCAACTACCATATTCCGGTAAATGGTGTCACACCCGAATCGCCGGACTGGGAAGTGCCCATCAAGCACCTGGACGGCACCATCGAGTACGACGCCTGCATTCTTAACCAGGCCCTGGCGAACCTCCCGTCCACCGGCAACATCCGTGTCCATGGTCACTCCCGCGGTGGAGCGGTCATCCTGGAAGCCATCAATCAGTGGCCGGAACTGTATGAGAACGTGGAAGTGGTGCTTGAAGCCCCCGTGCTTCCCGACGGCCGGCTTTCCGCCCTGGTAACGGCCATACTGGAGCCAGTCAGCCATGGCATGTGGCCCTGGCTGATCCGGCTGATTAACAGCGCGCCATCGTCTGCCTACGGCCAGACCTTCTTCGGCAAGATGAACCCGCGCAAGAAGCAGTTGCTGGGCAAGCTGTTCTCCGCCACCAAGGACCACCTGACCATCGTCCGTAACATCGAGAACCTGATGGCCTGGATGGAGCGAACAGACGCCAGTGTCTACAGCAAGGTACGCTTCGGCACTTTCCTGATCCCGGCCGTTGATCGCATCCTCGACCGCCAGGCCATGCTGGCCAGTGCTCGCCAGAGCCCGACCACCATGCGCATTGTTGAAACCGAGGCTCCCAGCCACTTTATCACCCTCGACAGCAAGGAATGGGTGCCCGGATTCGAGACCCTGCCGGCCGCCGCCCACGGCTGATATTGCTGCACAAAGGCTTCCGCTCCGCTAAACTGGCGCGCTTCTATCGCAGGTTTAGTGGAGCCACACCCCCATGTACCGTGAGCGCCTGGTCGCCACCAACGTCCAATCCGACAGCGCCCGTCGCTTGCAGCAACTGCTGCTGGACTACCATGATTTCCGCCAGCACAAGGCCGCACACCCCCTGCTTGAGCACACCTTCCTGATTGCGGATTGGCAGGCGGAACGCCTTAAAGCAACCCATGCCGACCTGTACCAGCACCCCGGTTACCACACCGGCCTGGAGTTCCTGCTGACCGATCTGTATGCCCCGGCCGGCATGACCCGCCGCGACGACAACATCGACCGGGTGTTCCCGAAAATGGTGAAGTGGCTGCCGGACAATCTGCTGGATACCTTTGCCGGGCTGGTGGAGCTGAACCTGATTACCCAGCAACTGGACCTGGAACTGGCCGAACTCTGTCAACGACAGGAACTGTCACCGGCCTTGATGACAACAGCCGGCTATTGCCGTGTATTCCGTGAAAGCCAGCGCCTGGAGCAGCGTGAGCGACAGATTGAACTGGTGGCGGAAGTAGGGCAACAGCTGGATCGCTACGTACGCAACCGCACCCTTGGCTGGCTGCTGGCCATGAGCCGCGCGCCAGCGGAAATGGCGGACCTGACCGACCTGCACAGCTTCCTGCACCGGGGTTACTCCGCATTCCGGAAAATGGATGATGTGGAGCTGCTGATCGAGCGCCTGGTGACGCGGGAGAAACGGGTGATGGGCAACATTCTGAGCGGCCACCCGGAGCCGTTTGTCCTGCCGGGTGACCTTTAGGCGAAACCGGCCGGCTCAGGCTTTCAGAATCTGGTCCAGCTGGGAATGGATTTCCTGTTCGATCCGGGATTTGAACGGCCGCAGCATCAGCCCAAGTTCCAGGTGGATATGGAGGTCGCTTTCAGTCAGGTTCAGGTGCCCCTTCACACCACTGCGCTTGAAGCTCAGGTGATCACCCTCCCATTGATAGTTCACATCGAACTGCTTCGACAGATCCTGTGCCAGGGTTTCGGCAGCCTGACGGGCATGATCTTTATCAAGGGAATGGGCGCGATGGACATCAATAACGGACATGGATCGGGTTTCTCCGGAAATTAAGGGACGTTTTACAGTGTAAGGCGGCATTAAACTTGTAGCCACCCCTGCAGGCGTTAGAATACGGGGTTCAGATTCCGACAGGACCCAGCCATGAGCGAACATCAGGAAAAAGTCATGAGCGAGCAACAAGCGTCTGCCGATCAGCCTCAGCCAGGGGTCCAGCAAGACGACGTCACCCATTTCGGCTTCCGCAATGTGCCGAAAAGCCAGAAAGCAAGCCAGGTAGCGGAAGTGTTCCACTCGGTCGCGGGCAAATACGACCTCATGAACGACCTCATGTCCATGGGAATCCACCGCCTGTGGAAGCGCTTTACCATCGAGCTTTCCGGTGTGCGCAAGGGCCACCAGGTGCTCGACATTGCCGGCGGCACCGGCGACCTGACCATGAAGTTTTCCGACCTTGTAGGCCCCACCGGCAAGGTGGTGCTTGCAGACATCAACGCCTCCATGCTGCAAGTGGGCCGCAGCCGGCTGACGGACCGCGGCTACGCCGGCAATATCGAATACGTACAGGCGGACGCCGAACACCTGCCGTTTCCGGACAACAGCTTCAACGCCGTCAGCATCGCCTTCGGCCTGCGCAACGTTACCGACAAGGATCAGGCCCTGCGGGACATGGCACGGGTCACGAAACCTGGCGGCAAGGTGATGATCCTGGAGTTCTCCAAGCCCAGGAATGCGCTGCTCAGCAAAGCCTATGACGTATATTCCTTCAACGCCCTGCCACTGATGGGCCAGTTGATTGCTGGCGATTCCAACAGCTACCAGTATCTGGCCGAGTCCATCCGCATGCACCCGGACCAGGATACGCTCAAGGGGATGATGGAAGAAGCCGGCCTGGTGAACTGCAAGTACTACAACATGACCGGCGGCGTGGTTGCACTGCATGTGGGAATCAAGCCCTGATGTTTCCCGGCCCCACCCTCCTGTCCGCCATTACCGCCGTTATCGAGAGCGCTCTTAACCGGGCCCTCGAGCTGGACCCGGGCGGGAAGCGGGCCCTGATGTCGGCCCTGACCGGGCCGGTGCAGTTATCGCTGGATACGGTGGGGCTGACACTGGTGTTGCAACCGGTACGGGACCGGATCCAGGTCGCCAGCCAGCCCGTGGAATCGCCGGCACTTGTGCTGTCCGGCCGGCCCATGGCCTTCGCCGCCCTGGCGATTGGCGACGACAGGGTATTCAGCGAAGGCCGCATCCAGGTGACCGGCGATACCGCACTGGCCCATCAGTTCCAGCGCGCCATTGACCAGCTGGAGCCGGACTGGGAAGCCGCCATGGCCAACCATATCGGTGATGTGCCGGCCCACTTCATCGGCCAGCGCATTCGCGGCGCCGTGGGCTGGAGCCGGCAGGCATTCCGGTCCCTGAATGCCAATATCGAGGAATACATCCACGAAGAAAGCCAGAGCCTTCCCGGGCGCCGGGAACTGGAAGCCACCTTCGCGGATATTGACCGGCTCAATCTGCAGACTGAACGCCTGGAAGCCAGGATCGAGAGGCTGGAAAACGCCGATAACCAAGACCGACCGGAGACGCCGTGACGCGCCTGCAACGCCTGATTCGCATTGCCTGGGTATTCTGCCGTTACCGGCTGGATGTATTTCTGCCCCTGGCCGAACTGCCGCTCCCGCTGAAGCTGTTTTTCCTGCTCGCCCCCTGGCACCTGTTCCCGCAACCGAAACTGGACCGTGGCGACCGGCTGCGGCTTGCCTTCGAAGAGCTGGGACCGGTGTTCGTGAAATTCGGCCAGATTCTCTCTACCCGACGGGACCTGCTGCCGGACGACATGGCATTGTCCCTCAAGAATCTGCAGGACAAGGTGCCGCCGTTTCCCGGCGAGGTGGCCCAGGGCATTATCGAAAAATCCCTGGGGGCCCCCGTGGCCGAACTGTTTGCGGAGTTTTCCCGGGAGCCCATGGCCTCTGCTTCCGTGGCCCAGGTTCATGCCGCCACCCTGCGGGATGGCCGGAAAGTGGTGGTGAAGGTGATACGCCCCGGCATTGAACGGGTTATCCGCCAGGACCTGGCGCTGATGTATATGATGGCGGGACTGCTGGAGCGCTACTGGTCCGAAGGCCGGCGACTGCACCCGGTGGAAGTGGTGGCGGACTACGACTCCACCATCCACGACGAACTGGACCAGCAGCGCGAAGCCGCCAATGCCAGCCAGTTGCGCCGCAACTTCGAGAATTCCTCGCTGATCTACATTCCCTCCATCGACTGGGATTACACCCGCAAGTCGGTGCTGGTAATGGAGCGCATTCACGGCATCCCCATCGCGGATATTCCTGCGTTGAAAGAAGCGGGTGTGGACCTGAAGGTGCTGGCGGAGAAAGGCGTCGAGATCTTTTTCACCCAGGTGTTCCGTGACAGCTTCTTCCACGCCGACATGCACCCGGGGAATATTTTTGTCGACGTCAGCAACCCGGCGGATCCCAAGTACATCGCCATTGATTTTGGCATTGTCGGCACCCTGGCCCCGGATGACCAGAGCTACCTGGCCCGCAACCTGCTGGCGTTTTTCCGCCGCGATTACCGCCAGGTAGCAGAGCTGCACATCCAGTCCGGCTGGGTACCACCGGACACCCGTGTCAACGAATTCGAGGCCGCCATCCGGACCGTGTGCGAGCCTATTTTCGAGAAACCCCTGAAAGACATTTCCTTTGGCCACTTCCTGTTACGGCTGTTCCAGACCGCAAGACGCTTCAACATGGAAGTGCAGCCGCAACTGGTACTGCTGCAGAAAACCCTGCTGAACGTGGAAGGCCTGGGGCGACAGTTATACCCTGACCTGGATCTGTGGAGTACAGCCCAGCCTTTCCTGGAAGCCTGGATGCGCAGGCGTATCGGCCCCACCGGCCTGATCAAGACCCTGCAATCCCACCTGCCAGCGTGGCTGGAGCAGTCGCCGGAAATGCCGCAACTGGTACACGATGCGCTGGTTCAGCTGCGCAACACGGGGTCCAATGATCAGCCCAGTCGCGCTACACTGGCACTGATCCAGGAAAACCGTGCCCGGGCCGACCGGCGCCGGCGCCGGGGACTGGCAGCGGCGGCGCTGGCTGGCGTTGCCTGGCTGAGCATTGATCATGACCTTGCCACCCTTGCCCGGGACATGCCCGCCCACGGTTGGGTGCTACTGGCAGCCGCCACCTGGCTGATCGCCGGTAGCGGGCGGAAAAACTGATGGACGTCACACAGATGCAAGATTCAGAAACTACCGTCAGTACACCTGACTGGTTGAAAGAAATCCGCTGGAACGCGGAGGGATTGGTGCCCGCCATTGCCCAGGATGCCACCACCGGAGACATCCTGATGATGGCTTGGATGAATGCGGAGTCACTGCGGCTGACTGCCGAAGAGGGTCAGGCGGTGTACTGGTCCCGTTCGCGGGGCAAGCTGTGGCGCAAGGGAGAAACCTCCGGCCACCAGCAGGTGGTCACCGAAATCCGGCTGGACTGCGATGAAGACGTCATTCTTCTCAAAGTTGAGCAAAAAGGCGGTATCGCCTGTCATACCGGCCGTCGCAGCTGTTTCTATCGCAGGCTGGAAAATGGCGAGTGGGCCAGTGTGGACCCGGTGCTTCGAAATCCTGATGAAATCTACGGCAACAGACAGGGAGGTAACAGCCATGAGTGATATCCTGGAACAACTGGCCCAGGTGCTGGAAGCACGGAAGGACGCTGATCCCGAGACTTCCTACGTGGCCAGCCTGCATCAGAAGGGCCTGAACAAGATCCTGGAAAAAGTCGGGGAAGAATGTACCGAAACCCTGTTGGCCGCCAAGGACGCGGAGCATTCCGGCGAAACCCGGGACGTGGTCTACGAAACCGCTGATCTCTGGTTTCACAGCATGGTCATGCTGTCGCGCCTGGGCCTCGGGCCAAAAGACGTGATTGACGAACTGGCCAGCCGTTTTGACCTGTCAGGCCTTGAAGAAAAAGCCTCCCGGAACAAGTGAACGGTATTACCTCTTCAGCGTACCTCTGAAGAGGGTTTCCCGAACTCCCCCGATGTGGCGTACAATCAACCGTAACAGAAACATTGAAACGAGGGTCCCGGCATGGGCATCAGTATCTGGCAACTCCTAATCGTACTCGGCATTGTTATACTTTTGTTCGGAACCAAGAAACTCCGCAACATCGGTAGCGATCTGGGCGGCGCCATTCGCGGATTCAAGAAGTCCATGAACGAAGAAGATAAAAAAGACACAGACCCGGATGCTATTGAAGAGAATGCCGACGCCAAGGTCCACGAGACCGGCGCCGAAGAAAAGCCACGGGACAAGTCCCACAGCTGAGACCGGCTGAATGTTTGATATCGGCTTTCTCGAGCTGCTGATCTGCGGCATTATCGCGTTACTTGTTCTCGGCCCCGAGCGGTTGCCTACGGCCGCCCGGGCTGCCGGGCGGTGGATCGGTGGTGCCCGGCGCACGGTCAGTCAGTTCTCCTCGGAACTGGATCGCCAGCTCAAGGCGGAGGAGCTGCGCAAAGAACTGCGCAAGGCCGGCGATGTCGGCCTTGACGATGTGCAGAAGTCGGTCCGCGGCGCCCTGGATGAAGCCAAAAAATACGAACACCTGGTCCTGTCCGACGAAGAAAAGCCTAAACACCGGCCTGCACCCGCCACCCGGCGCGTCGCCGAGCAGGCAGAATCGAAGACTGCGCCAGAGAAAGACCCGACTTCCGCCAGTGGCTCTGATCATTCTTCCAGGGACGAAGATACCCCGAAACAACATGACAGCACGCCGGAACACCGTTCATGACCACCCAGCCAGACGGCAAGAACACGCAAGGTACCAATGAAACGCAACAGGAAATGCCGCTGATCGAGCATTTGCTGGAGCTTCGTAACCGGCTGCTGAAAATGGTACTGGCAGTGATCATCTGTTTTGCTGCCATCTACCCGTTTGCCAACGAGCTCTACCTGCTGATTTCACAACCCCTGCGAGACCTGCTGCCGGTCGGGCAGACCATGATCGCGACAGACATCACATCCCCCTTCTTCGCGCCGCTGAAGCTGGCACTGGTTCTGGCCGTCTTTGTGGCCATTCCGGTGATTCTCTACCAGCTCTGGAGCTTTATCGCACCGGGGCTGTATGCCCACGAGAAAAAACTGGCGTTTCCGCTGCTCTTTACTTCCATCATTCTGTTCTACCTGGGCGCGGCGTTTGCCTACTTCGTCGTATTCCCGCTGGTGTTCGGTTTCTTCACCGCGATCGGCCCGGAAGGTATTGTCGAGCTACCGGACATCAACAGTTACCTCAACTTCGTCCTGAAAATGTTCTTCGCCTTCGGCATTGCCTTCGAGATACCCATTGCCACAATCCTGCTGATTCTCACCGGAGCCACCACCCCTGAAGACCTTGCAGAAAAGCGACCCTATATTGTGGTGGGATGTTTCGTAATCGGCATGCTGCTGACTCCGCCGGACATCATTTCCCAGACCCTGCTGGCCGTGCCCATGTGGCTGTTGTTTGAACTGGGCATCCTGTTTGGCCGGCTGGCCCGACGCGAAGTAAAAGATCAGGACGCCACGGAAGCCTCCGGAGAATGAACCTGGCGTTACTGTTCGGGGAGGACTTTGTCTCTGCTGATCGCGCAACCCTGACCGGACGCCGGCTCGCCCATATGACCTCGGTACTGAAGGTTTCCGAGGGGGACCTGGTGCCGGTGGGACTGGTCAACGGCGATATCGGCACGGCCCGCGTGTTGCAACTCACCGACACCCGGGCGACGCTTCAGGTGGAGCTGGCCGAGCCCCCTCCCTCACCACTGCCACTGACGCTGGTTCTGGCCATGCCACGGCCGAAAATGTTCCGCCGGGTGCTGCAGACCTGCGCCACTCTCGGCGTCAAGGACATCTGGCTGATCAACAGCTACAAGGTGGAGAAAAGCTTCTGGCAGACGCCCTGGCTGTCTGACGACCATCTGCGGGAAAACCTGGTACTGGGCCTGGAGCAGGCCCGGGATACCGTCATGCCCCGGGTACAGATCCGCAAGCTGTTCAAACCGTTTGTGGAAGATGAACTGCCGGCACTGCTGGAGAACACCCGTGCGCTGGTTGCACATCCCGGTACCGAGTCACCCTGCCCGGTTCATATCAGCGAGCCGGCAACCCTCTGCATCGGCCCCGAGGGCGGATTTATACCCTACGAGGTGGACAAGCTGGTTGAGGCCGGCTGTGAGGCCGTGCACCTCGGCAACCGTATCCTGAAGGTGGAAACAGCCGTACCGGTACTGGTCAGCCGCCTGTTTGATGCCTGCCGTTAATCCAGCCCCATCGCTTCAGCAGCAATGCGGTTCTTGACAGGACCAAGCTGGTTCAGCCAGCGCATTCCGGTATTGCGCAGCCAGCGCACCGTCAGCTCATCCCGGGCAAACAGCTGCTTGAATCCTTCCATGGCAGCCATCATGGCGAGATTCTCCCCCTTGCGGCGGCGCTGGTAACGCGCCAGAACCAGCTCATTATCGGGATCGGTGCCCGACTTTCTGGCCCGGGAAAGCTCGTCCAGTAATGCCCTGACATCACCGTAACCCAGATTGGCACCCTGCCCCGCAAGGGGATGAATGGTATGGGCCGCATCGCCCACCAGTGCAAAGCCGCCGGCTATGTAATCCTTGGCATGGCGCTGGCGCAACGGGAAGGCGTATCGGCGCGAGACGACTTTCACCGCGCCCAGTTCACGCTCAATCGCGCTTTCCAGCTCCGCCCTGAAGGCATCGTCATTCAGGGCCATCAGCCGGCGTGCCTCTTCAGTATCCTGGGACCATACGATCGAGCAGTAGTGCTCGTTACCTGCCTCCGTCAACAGCGGCAGGAATGCCAGAGGGCCCGCGGGGGAAAATCGCTGCCAGGCGGTGAAACGATGACTCTGGGTGGTTCGCACCGTGCAAACAATCGCCTGCTGATCATAATCCCATTCGCGGGTTGGTAACCCCACCCACTGTCGCAGACGGGAATGGGCGCCATCGGCGGCCACCACAAGCTTTGCCGCCAGTGTTCTGCCGTCCTCAAGACGGATACCACGCTGGCTCCCGTCCTGCCACCAGCCAGTGACCTTCACACCATCAACCAGATCGACGCTACTCTGTGCCAGCGCCGCGAACAGTGCCTGTACAGTCCGGCGGTTCTCGATGATGGTGCCCAGCGCTGGCGCCCGTAACTCGGCTGCCTCAAACTGGATGCGGCCGGTGCCGTCGCCGTCCCATACCGTCATGGTCTGATAGGGGCAGTGGCGACCGGCCGCGATATCCGGCCATACGCCCAGCTCTTCAAGCAAGCGCTGACTGGCGACGGAAATGGCGCTCACACGGGGATCAAAATCGTCCACCCCGGAAACCTCCCCCGGAGCCTGCAGCAGGGCCTTGCGGTCACTGCCTTCCACCAGCCCGACGTGCCAGCCCTGCTGTGAGAGCCCCAGGGCCAGGGCGGACCCCACCATGCCGCCACCAACCACCAGAATGTCAAAATATGCCCGTTCATTCATGGTTTCTGCGTTCCGTATAAGCCGCGCCGGGAGCCCGGATGTCGGCCCGGCGACCACCCATGCCCATGGCCCGGCGGGCAAACCAGCGCTTGGCGCCCGGCAGCAGATCCAGCCCCATCAGGCCGGCATCGCGGGCGGTAGTCACCAGAGGCAGGTGAGTGCCGAAAAGCTGTATCAGGGAATCGGAAAAGCGCACGGTTTGCTGCCAGTCCTGGCGATGGCGCGCCTGGTACTGTTTCAGCACCTGCAGGCTACCCAGCGGTTGTTCCTGTTCGGTTGCCACCCGCAGCTGCTCCACCAGGGCCATCAGCCCCCGCAGCGCCAGGTTGAAGCCCTGGCCGGCCACCGGATGCAGGGTGTGGGCGGCATTACCCACCAGCACGACCCCGGGGCGGACAGACTCGTCCACGGTTTTGAGGGTCAGCGGGTAATGACTGCACTCGCCTATACGGGTGAAGCGCCCCAGCCGCCAGCCAAACCGTTGCTGCAGGCGCTGGCATTTGTCCTCGTCGCTGAGAGCCAGAAGCCCGTCAAGGGCACTGCTGTCCAGCGTCCATACCAGGGCAGCGGTATTCCCTGCACGATTGGGCGAACCATGGGGCAGAAGCGCCATCGGGCCTGCATCGGTGAAGCGTTCGTAGGCGGTAAAGTTGTGACTGTTGGCGGTAGACACATTGGCGATCAGGGCATGCTGGTCGTAAGCCTGTTCGTCCACCCGGAAACCCAGCTTTTCCCTCAGCCCGGAGCGCCCCCCATCGGCGACCACCAGGCACTGAGCGCTCAGCTTTCGTTCATTACCGTTCGAACCGAGGGTCACCTGTACGCCTCCCTGCAGAGGCTGCATGTCCGTCACTTCCGCAGGGGCTTCCCAGTTCACCCTCGTCTGCAACAATTCCCGCATCAGGCACAAACCCATCCATCGGTTGTCCGCCACGTACCCGAGGGCTTCCTGCCGATGGTCAGACGCGTTCAGGCGGGTGGCGCCAAAATGGCCACGATCCGACACATGAATGTGGCGGATCGGTGTGGCATGTTCTGACAGCCGCTGCCACAGGCCCAGTTCCTCGAAAATCAGTCGTGACCCCCAGGCCAGTGCCGTGGAGCGGGCATCGTAACTGGGCTGATAGCTGTCCGGCAGGGCATCCGGAGACAAGGGGAAAGCCTCGACTACCGTTACCCGCAATTGTGGCAGGGTTCGGGCCAGCGCCAGCGCAAGAGTAGCGCCGGCCAGACCACCGCCGGCAATGATGATATCGGTATCGTGCTGGTTCACGGTCAGTCTGCCATCAGGGCTTCAATTTCAGGAATGGTCTTGGGAACGGCATCGGTCAGTACCCGGCAGCCTTCCTTTGTGACCACCACATCGTCTTCAATACGAATGCCGATACCACGCCACTTTTCATCCACATCGGTGTTGTCAGGGGCCACGTACAGCCCCGGCTCAACCGTCAGAGCCATGCCCGGCTCAAGCTGCCGCCAGGCGTCGCCCACCTTGTAATCACCCACATCGTGTACATCCATTCCCAGCCAGTGGCCGGTGCGGTGCATGAAGAAAGGTTTGAATGCCTGGTCCTCAATGGCCTGTTCCACGGTGGTGTTCTTGAGCAGGCCAAGATCAATCAGCCCCTGGGTGAGCACTTTCAGGGCCGCCTGGTGGGGATGATCCCAGTGGTTGCCCGGGCGCACTTCCTCGATAGCGGCGTACTGTGCCGCCAGCACCACTTCGTACAGGGCCCGCTGCTGGTCACTGAATCTGCCACTGACCGGGAAGGTGCGGGTGATATCAGAGGCGTAGCACTCCAGCTCACAGCCGGCGTCGATCAGGACCAGGTCACCGTCCTTCAGCGGGGCGCTGTTTTCGATGTAGTGCAGGATGCAGGCATTCTGGCCGCTGCCGACGATGGACGGGTAGGCCGTGGAACGGGCTCCGTTTTCCATGAAGGTGTGAATCAGTTCAGCCTCAAGGTTGTACTCGTAGCCACCCTTGCGGGCGCGCTTCATGGCCCGCTTGTGGGCCTCGCAACTGATTTCGCCGGCTTTGGCCATTACCTTGATTTCCGCGGCGCTCTTGTAGAGCCGCAAGTCGTGCAGCAGGTGTTCCAGGGCAACAAATTCACCGGGAGGATGGGCACCGGAGCGCACCTTGCTGCGGATGACCTTGACCCAGTCCATGACCTTGGCATCGAAATTGTGGTCCTTGCCCAGCGGGTAATATACCCGGCTGCGACCCTCGATCATGCCCGGCAGGATGTCGTCGATATCGGAAATGGGGAAGGCATCGTCCAGGCCAAAATGTTCAATAGCCCCTTCCGGACCTGCCAGGAATCCGTCCCACAGCTCTTTCTCAGGATTCCGCTCCTTGCAGAACAATACTGACTCACCATGCTCCCGGCCGGGAATCAGTACCACGACCGCATCCGGCTCATCGAAACCGGTCAGGTAATGGAAATCACTGTCCTGACGGAACGGATGCAGTACGTCCCGGTTACGCACCCGCTCGGGGGCCGCGGGCAGAATCGCAATACTGTCAGGCGCCATCCGTTCCATCAACCGGCGGCGGCGATCATTGAATTCCTTAACGGATATCAGAGAGGCCATGGTATCTCCCAGGTTTCGTAGGGTTGCTCAGTGCAGCGTCGGTGCTTCAGGTGACGGTTTTTCTGGCGGGTTGAACTCGGTAAACACCGCAAGCGCACCCAGCCGCACATACTCCACAATTTCCATCAGTTGCTGTTCGCTCTCTTCATCGGGTTCGTCGTCGTCAGCCACCTGGCTGATGGCCACCAGGTCTTCAATGAGTTCGCGAATTTCATCCGGCGCTTCGCCCAGGGATTCGCCGGCAGACAGCGCCATCCCCTCCAGGAATCCCCGTACCCAGGAAGTCAGGGCTTCCAGGCGCTGTTCGATGGCATAGTCATCATCCGGCAACAGGGGCTGAAAGCTCATATCAGTGGCTTTCATAAGCTCCAGTGTCTGGTCATAGGCCGACGCCATGAATTCCCTGAGTTCGTCTGATTCCTCGGTAGCCGTTGGCGGAAGCCCCATGTGCTCACAGACCATTGCCAGCCAATCCCCTTCCTGTATACGCGAGCCGGCTGCCAGTCGGCCACAAAGGGCACCGTGAAGTTCCGAAGGGTGGCTGAAGGCCTTGTGGGCAGTGAATACATTTGCCCAGCGCTCAAAGGCAACAGCGCGGGCGTTGGAGGTGTCGGTTTCGGACATGAAACGGGACGATCCTGTGTGAATGAGTTAAGGCTCTATCCTAGCATTCAGCTCCGGTTAAGGCACTTGCCCTCTTGATTCCCGGCGGGGAAAGAGTAAATTATGTTATAACATATCAAACCAGACGAGAGCACCCGACCATGCCCCTGCATCAACCTATCCGCAGCACGCGCCGGACCAGCCGCCAGCAGTCCTTTCTGGCACTGGGTTCCCTGCTGGCCCTGACGGCCACACCGTTGATGGCGGCCGAAAATCCCGGCGCCCACGAACACGGCAGCGCTGTCCTGCAAATGGCAGTGGAAGAGAATCGCATTGACCTGATGTTCACCTCACCCGCCTACAATCTGGCCGGGTTCGAACACGAAGCCCGCACGGATGAACAGAAAGCCCGGCTGGAGGAGGTCCGGCAGTGGCTGGAAACCACGGCCCTGGTGGATACAGATTCCCGTGGCTGCCGCGTGACAGCGGCCAGTGTTCAGTTGGGTGAGGAGATGGAAGATCATCATGATCACCATGACGACCATCACGGGCACGAGGATGACCACGAAGAAGCCACTCACCGGGAATACGACGTATCCCAGCAACTGGAATGTGAGGGCATGGAGGCAAGCCAGGAACTGGAATCGGCCCTGATGGACAGGTTCGAAGACCTGGAAGAACTCACCATCGAATGGGTGTCGCCTTCCGGGCAGGGCAGTGCCCGGCTGACATCATCCAACCGGGCGTTCACCATCAATAACTGATCAGTAGACTTGCTCTCCCTCGTAGGGCGTCACGTTTTCAGCTGAGATGGAGTAGGAGGATGAGGCTACGTCGTTCTCGGTTCGCTCGATTTTGAGCTCCCCTTCGATCCAGACCGGTTCGTACAACGCCTCCAGCTCGAATCCTTCCTCATACTTAACGTGAATGATCTGGTTCGGCGGTGGTGGCGGCACATGAATACAGGCGCCATAGTAGGGCACCAGGAAAAACTCGACAATGCGCATATCGTCCGTCGTTTTCAGAGGCACCACGAACCCCGGTATACGCCCGGAACGGCCATCCATCTCGTCAACGGTCCTACCGGTCATGATTTCATCCGGCAGGGCGGCCGGCCCATCTCCTTCGTGGGTCACTTCTGGCATACTCTCAAGCAGATTGAGATCCTCGGCAGGCATCAGTTCCAGCCAGTCAATCTCTTGCGCGGTGTCTTTTGCGTTGGCAGCGGTAATAACGCTCAGCAACGCCGCAAGAACCAGAGCCGACACAGGAATCGGGAACCGCGTACGCAGTGTTCTGAATTCCAGGGGTTGAAACATAGAATGAAGTACTCCTTTGACAATTCGGGAATCATACACCGGAAAACAGATGCCTGACATGACCAGCCAGACAGATTCGCCAGTCGATAGTTCCGTCATCCCCCGGGAGGCTCTTCGGGTCAGCAACGTGGAATTTCGCTGGGACCAGACCCGGGCCCCGATTGCCTACCCGGAAATCATGCTCAACACCGGCGAGCACCTGTTCCTGAGGGGCCCCAGTGGCAGTGGCAAAAGCACGCTGCTGAGCCTGCTGGGCGGCCTGATTCTGCCCGATACCGGCACCCTCAGCCTGCTGGGCACCGATCTGGCCAGCCTGACCAGTGGCCAGCGGGACCGGTTCAGAGCAGACCACATGGGGGTTATTTTCCAGCAGTTCAATCTGGTGCCATACCTGTCGACCCTCGAAAACGTCATGCTTCCGTGCCGGTTGTCCCGCAAACGGCGGGCGCGGGCACTGCCGACACCGGAGCAAGAGGCCGAGTCACTTCTCACCGCCCTGGGCATTGCTCCTGACCACTGGCACCGGCGGGTGACCGGGCTGAGCGTCGGCCAGCAACAACGGGTGGCCGCAGCGCGGGCACTGACCGGCGGCCCGGAACTAATCCTGGCAGACGAACCCACTTCCGCCCTGGACAGCGACAACCGCGACCGCTTCATTGAACTGCTGCTGGGGCTGGCAGCTGAAAAACACACTTCGGTGGTTTTCGTCAGCCACGACCAGAGCCTGGCTGGACGCTTCGACCGCCAGCTGGCCCTGGAGGTGAAGCCATGAATATCCGCCTGGCAGTTTCGCTGGCAATATCAAGCCTCTGGTACCGCCGCAAGGTGCTGGCACTGGTGACACTGACACTGACACTGAGCATTACCCTGTTACTGGGGGTCCAGTACCTTCGAACCGAGGTAAAACAGTCTTTCACCAACACCATATCCGGCACCGACCTCATCGTCGGAGCCCGCAGCGGTCAGCTCAACCTGCTGCTTTACACCATTTTCCATATCGGTGACGCCACCAATAACATTCGCTGGAGCACCTACCAAAATTTACAGGATGACGAACGGATCGACTGGCTGGTACCCATTTCCCTGGGGGACAGTTACCGGGGCCACCGGGTGGTGGGAACCAATGAGCAGTTTCCTGAACATTTCCGCTACGGCCGCGACCAGAAACCCGAACTGGCCGAGGGGGAGTGGTTCGGCGATGTTTTCGAGGTGGTTCTGGGGGCCGAGGTGGCCCGCAGTCACAACCACCAGTTGGGTGATGACATTATCCTCTCCCACGGTGGCGGCAAGACCAGCTTCTCCAACCACAAGGACACGCCGTTCACCGTCAGCGGCATACTGGCTCCCACCGGCACACCAGTGGACCAGGCTGTTTACGTCAGCCTTGAGGGTCTGGAGGCCATCCACATCGGCTGGGAATCCGGCGTCGCCATACCCGGGCGCACCGTAAGCCCGGAGCAGGCCCGCGAAAGGGACCTGACACCGGACGCCATTACCGCGGCACTGGTGGGTATCGAACGCAAGGTCATGACCTTCCAGGTGCAGCGTCAGATCAACGAATCCCGGGAAGAACCCCTCTCTGCCATCCTGCCGGGGGTAGCGCTCAGTGAGCTGTGGCGCATCATGGGGCAGTTCGAGAACGCCCTGCTGGGCATCACCGGCTTTGTGGTCGTCACCAGCCTGATCGGGCTGATTGCCGTACTGCTGACCCTGCAGATGCAGCGCCGGCAGGAAATCGCGATACTGCGTGCCACCGGCGCATCGCCACTGCTGATCGCTGCCCTCCAGGTGATTGAATGTGTGGCGCTGGCCGTGGCAGCCTGCGTGCTTGCGGTTATCATCGGCGCTGCCGGTATTTCCGGGCTCAGCCCCTGGTTGCTGCAAACCTGGGGCATACAGATTGGCCTGCGGCCCCTGAACGGGATGGAATGGCTGATTATTGCCAGCGTACCCATTGCGGCATTCCTGGTGGGGCTGCTGCCGGCGCTTCTGGCCTGGCGAGGCAGCCGCAGGCAAGGGCTGGGGCATGTACTTCCGGAGTGACGGCCGTCACGCAACACCGGCCATGACATCCCTGTAAATTGACCAGCTTGCGGTCCACACTTATAGTTAGTTCACTTCTTTGATACAGGCGTTGGACGACTCATGGAACAGTCCGAACTACAGGCATTGGCGGACAAACTCGACAGGCTGATCGACCACTGTCGCAAACTGGAACGTGACAACGCGATGCTGCGCGAGCTGCAGGACGAATGGAACCGCGAGCGGTCGCAGCTCATGCACAAGAATGATCTTGCCAAAAACAAGATCGAAGCCATGATAGGACGCCTTCGGGCCCTGGAGCACCACTGATGCCAAAGCAGCCGACAACCGTCGAAGTAAAGATTCTCGACAAGGAATACCTGGTCGCCTGCCCCGAAGAAGAGCAGGACGCCCTGCTGCAGGCTGCCAGGCACCTGGATACCAAAATGCGTGAGATCCGGTCCAGCGGCAAGGTCTTCGGTACCGAGCGCATTGCGGTGATGGCCGCCCTCAACATCACCCACGATCTGCTGGAACGGGATACCATGTCCAGCGCAGCCAGCTCTATCCTTAACGCCATGGATGAGAAACTGGATACCGCATTGGGTGGCTCTTCCGGTAACTGAAGCTTACACAGGAATTCGATTCAGGTGTTGCAATCAGCCCCGCCAATGCCCGTATAATGAGAACAACTTCCTGGGCTGTTCGCTGGTCGGATTCGTCCTCGAGCCGATGCGCACTACCCAGGTGGCTACTCCAGGGCATTGTGAGCACGTCCCCTCACGGGGAAAGCCTAATATGTCACAGCGGCCACCGACCTTGAACTTTGGGTTCAAGGGCCACATCCGATAACGGCAGCCCGGGAAGCTTATTTTGACCAACGTTATCTCCCCCCAGCCTTTTGAAGACCACCCTGTTTCACAATCCCGCAGTAAACTTCGCAAGGCCCTCCGGCATAAACGCAACGCCCTGTCCGTGGAAGAACAACAGTTGGCCGCCGACCAGTTGGCACTGAACCTGTTGCGACATCCCGACCTGTACCGGGCCCGCCATGTGGCCATCTACCTGCCCAACGACGGCGAAATCGACCCCCGGACCTACGCCCATATCGCACGCCGGCGCGGAATGCATTTTTATCTGCCGGTGCTGCATCCGGTACATCAGGGCAGGCTGGTATTCAGCCGCTTCACTGACGACACCAGGCTGAAAGCCAATCGTTTCGGCATTCCCGAACCCTCTTTCCATAAGGGGCTCAGGCGCCCGCCATGGGCTCTGGACGCAGTGCTGTTTCCGTTGGTAGGTTTTGACGAATTCGGTGGCAGGCTTGGAATGGGCGGCGGATTCTACGATCGCACGTTTGCCTTTACCCGGATCAGGCCGAGGCTGGCGCCCAAGTTGATCGGCCTTGCCCATGAGTGCCAGAAGGTATCAGAATTGCCGCTGGAGCCCTGGGATATTCCCCTCCACAGCGTTGTGACGGACCGGGGATACTACCGGGTAAAAACAGGAAGACAGGTTTGAAGCGGTTCAGTCCCGAACCGAGGGAACCATGACGGTTTCATTACCCGGCGCACTGGACCTGGCAGCAGGCTCATCCTCGGAAGCCTGAAGCGACGTAATACCTGTAATAACAAGACCAACGGCGAATATAAGCACAACCGCCCGGATAATGTCAGGCTTGCGACCCATGGTGGGATTCTCCAGTATCCGAAAGAGTAAAGTCGATCCAAATCAGGAAGCTATTCTTGTTATCAAGAATCAGACGAAAGACTAACAGCTATCTGCCTTTTTACAATTTTTGACAGATTAATTTTCTGTAATCTCCTGTGAATTTTCTGAACCGAGGAGGAAGGGGCCTTCCTCCTTGATTCCTGCACCAGACTACGAGGGCTGGTTGTTCCCAGCTCCAAGGAACAACTGATAGGCCTCGTTATCAGTCATGTTTTCGTAGCGGAAACCCACCTTGTCGAGCATCTTTTCAAAGTCCTCCACTTCGTCATCTTCCACCTGGGCTCCGAGCAGAACCCGACTGTAAGCCGCACCGTGGTTGCGGTAGTGGAACATGGAGATGTTCCAGCGGGTGCCCAGTGACATCAGGAACTTCAACAGCGCACCGGGGCGCTCCGGGAACTCGAACTGGAACACCTTTTCGTTGGTGATAGAGGGAGCATGGCCACCCACCATGTGGCGGATGTGCTGTTTGGCAAGATCGCTGTCGGTCAGGTCGACCACACCATAGCCGGTTTCACGCAACTCCTGCACCAGATCTTCACGGCCATGGCCGCCGGCCTGGATCTGGATGCCAACGAAGATAGTGGCATTGGTGGCGTCGGCGTAACGGTAATTGAACTCGGTGATGCTGCGCTTGTGCAGGGCATTGATAAAGGTCTTGAAGGCCCCCGGCTTCTCGGGGATGGTAACCGCCAGGATGGCCTCGCGCTTCTCGCCAATCTCCGTGCGCTCGGAAATGTAGCGCAGACGATCGAAATTCATGTTGGCACCGCTGAGGGTGGCAATCAGGTTTTCGTTCTCGATCTGTTCCCGCTCAATGTACTTCTTGATACCCGCCACGCCCAGGGCACCGGCCGGCTCGGCGATGGAACGGGTGTCCTCGAAAACATCCTTGATAGCGGCACAGATTTCGTCGGTGGAAACGGTGATCACCTCATCCACGTGATCCTTGCAGATCTCCCAGGGGTACTTGCCAATCTGCTTGACGGCAACGCCGTCGGCGAAGATACCCACTTCATCCAGTACGACGCGCTTGCCGGCCTTCAGGGCGGCCTGCAGGCAGTTGGAGTCTTCCGGCTCCACGCCGATCACCTTGATTTCCGGACGCAGGTACTTGATGTAGGCCGCCATGCCGGCAATCAGCCCGCCCCCGCCAACACAGATGAAAATCGCGTGGATCGGCTTGCTGAACTGCCACATGATCTCCATGGCCACTGTGCCCTGCCCGGCAATCACATCCGGGTCGTCGTAGGGAGGGATATAGGTGTAACCGTGTTTCTGGATCAGCTCCTGGGCATGGGCGGCCGCTTCGTCAAAGGCATCCCCCTTGAGAACCACTTTGGCACCGTGGTCCCGCACCGAGCGCACCTTGATCTCGGGTGTGGTCTGGGGCATCACGATGACCGCCTTGATGCCGAGTTTTTTGGCGGCCAGGGCGACACCCTGGGCATGGTTGCCGGCGGAGGCGCAAATCACGCCCCTGGCTTTCTGCTCTTCGGACAGTTGTGCAATCCGGTTGTAGGCGCCACGAATCTTGAAAGAAAACACCGGCTGAAGGTCTTCACGCTTGAGCATAATGTTGTTGCCAAAGCGCTTGGACAGGCTGCGGGCCTCGGTCAGCGGGGTCTCGATGGCCACATCGTAGACACGGGCATCAAGGATTTTCTTTATGTAGCGTTGCGGCATGGTTCCATCCGGAGGTTGATGTTTTGTCGGAAAAACGCACAGTGTAGAAACTTTGCCTGGGTTCCGTCTATAAGCAGGTACCCGGGAAGCGCTATAATGGCGGCCACTGTGACCATTTTCCGCAAAACCGGAGCTCCTTCGATGAATCAGGACGAACTGAAAAAAGCCGTCGCCCAGGCCGCACTGGACTATATCAGGCCCCATCTGGACCAGGACAGCATTATTGGCGTGGGTACCGGCAGCACCGCCAACTGCTTTATCGACCTGCTGGCCAGTGTGCGCAATGATTTCGATGGTGCTGTTGCCAGTTCCGATGCCACAGCCGAGCGGCTGAAGAGTCACGACATTCCGGTGTACGACCTGAACAGTGCTGCGCCGCTCGAGTTTTATGTGGATGGTGCCGATGAAACCAACGAGCACCTGGAGCTCATCAAGGGCGGCGGTGGCGCTCTCACCCGCGAGAAAATTGTGGCGGCGGTTTCCAAAACGTTTATCTGTATTGCTGACGAGTCCAAGAAGGTGGACATTCTGGGGGATTTTCCACTGCCGGTGGAAGTTGTGCCCATGGCTCGCAGTTATGTAGGCCGTGAAATTGTGAAACTGGGGGGCGACCCGGTTTATCGCGAGGGTTTTATCACGGATAACGGCAATATCATCATTGATATCCATAACCTGGATATTTCCCGGCCGATCCAGGTGGAAGAGAAGCTGAACAACATTGTGGGCATTGTGACGAACGGGCTGTTTGCCCGTCGGCCTGCGGATTTGTTGTTGCTCGGTACCGCGGATGGGGTCAAGAGCATTTCCCGTAAGGACAGCTGACCTTCTGGGAGGATCTTGAGCTCCGAGAAAGCCGCGAAGAGGCAGGGCTGTCAGGGGCACGCTGTAAATACGTCCATGTACGCTCGACAAAAACATCCATGTTTTTGACGTCCCCTGACAGCCCTGCCTCTCCGCAGCCCAAACTCTTTTCGGGCCTTCCAATTACCAAGCGCTTGCTTGGTTTTTCAATATGAGTGAGACTGCTTCCAATGATTTCCGATCATAGGGAGCTTACCGTGTCCGATTATTTCAACGATACCCATGAGCAGGTTCGTCAGAGTGCCCGCAAATTCATTGCCACGCACGTTCTGCCTTACATAGACGACTGGGAGGAAGCCGGCGAATTTCCCCGGGAACTCTACAAAAAAGCCGGGGATGCGGGGATTCTCGGGGTTGGGTTCCCGGAGAGTCTGGGCGGTGTTGGAGAGGGTGACATCTTTATGAAGGTCGCTGTCTCTGAAGAACTGATGCGCTCCACCTCCGGCGGGCTGGTGGCGGGGCTTGGTTCGCTGGATATCGGCCTGCCGCCGGTGGCGAAATGGGCGCGGCCGGAGGTGAAGGAAGCCATTGTTCCGCCGGTGCTGCGCGGCGAGAAGATTGCAGCACTGGCGGTCACCGAACCGGGTGGTGGTTCTGATGTGGCCAATATCAAGACACGGGCAGTCAGGGACGGCGACCATTACATTGTCAACGGCAGCAAGACGTTCATCACCAGTGGCATGCGCGCCGATCACTACACGGTTGCCGTGCGCACCGGTGGCGAGGGGCATGGTGGCGTCAGCCTGTTGTTGATCGACCGGGACATGCCCGGCTTTTCCACCGGCAAGAAGCTGAAGAAAATGGGCTGGTGGGCGAGTGATACCGCGGAGCTGTTCTTCGAAGACTGCCGGGTGCCCGCCAACCGCCTGATCGGCGCTGAAAACGCCGGCTTTATTGCCATCATGAGCAACTTCCTGTTCGAGCGTCTGAGCCTGTCGATCATGGCCTACATGACTGCTGAAATTGCACTGGAAGCCTCCATGGCCTGGGCCGGGCAGCGGGAAGCCTTTGGCAGGCCTGTAAAGGGATTCCAGGTGACACGCCATAAACTTGTGGATATGGCTACCCAGGTGGACGTGGCGAGGGAATACACCTACCGCTGTGCGGCGCTGATGCAGGCGGGCAAGAACCCGATCAAGCAAGTCGCGATGGCCAAGAACTTTGCTGTTGAGGTATGCGAGAAAGTCACCCGCGAGGCCGTCCAGATTCATGGTGGTATGGGTTATATGCGGGAGTCGGTGGTGGAGCGGCTGTACCGGGATGCGAAGATCCTTTCGATTGGTGGTGGTACGGACGAGATCATGAAAGAGTTGATTGCCAAGCAGATGCGGTTGTAACGAGACCAACGTTTAGTTTCGATCCGCACTATTGTGCCGTATAATTGCGCCCACTTTTTAAACGCAGTTAAACGCACTTCAGAAAGGATCGCTCATGAACTTCGATAACATCCCGAGTGGCAAGAATCCGCCAGAAGACATCTACGTTGCCATCGAAATCCCGGCCAACAGCTCCCCCGTCAAGTACGAGCTGGACAAGGACATGGGCGCCCTGATGGTTGACCGCTTCATGGCGACTCCCATGTTCTACCCGGCCAACTACGGCTTCATTCCCCACACCCTGGCTGACGACGGCGACCCGATCGACGTGCTGGTTGTGACCCCTTACCCGGTTCAGGCCGGTTCTGTTATCCGCTGTCGCCCGGTTGGCGTGCTGAACATGGAAGACGAAGCCGGTGGTGACGCCAAACTGGTTGCCGTTCCCCATGACAAGCTCACCACCTCCTACCACAATGTGCACGAAATTGACGATCTGCCGGAACTTCTCCTCGGCCAGATCCATCACTTCTTCGAGAACTACAAAACTCTCGAACCGGGCAAATGGGTCAAGGTTCAGGGCTGGGGCAATGCCGCAGAAGCAAAGAAGGCCATTGAAGACGCTGTAAACGCCTACAAGGGCTGAGACCAGCACTTTCAGGCGAACCAAAAAAAACCGGGCTTCACAATGGCCCGGTTTTTTATCTGCGTTCTTTCCCGCTATCAGCCGCGGGTCAGCAGATCACGCATATCACCAATGGCCGCACTGGCACGGGACAGGTAGGCTGCCATCGTCAACGAGTGATTGGCAAGCACGCCGTAGCCACTGCCGTTGAGGATTACCGGGCTCCACAGGTTCCCCTGGGTACCCTCCAGTTCGATGATGATCTGCTTGGCACTCGACACCGCATTCTTGTCATTCAGCACCTTGCGAAAATCCACTTCGATCGCATGGAAGATATGTAGCAGGGCCCATGCAGTGCCCCTGGCCTCGTAGAATACATCGTCCACTTTGTTCCACGGGGTTTTCACATCGTCGCCGGTTGCCTCTTCCGAGAGGGGATCATCAAGATCAATATTGGCGACTGAATCAGACACGGATGCCTTGCCGACACTCTCACCAAGGGTTCGCGACAGGCTTCCGAGACGGGTTTCAAGATCCGCCAGCCAGTTGGCCAGGTTATCGGCCCTTGCAAAGAACTGGGCATCAGGTTGCTCGGGGTGCGACAAGCGGTCCAGATAACTGTGGAGAGCATCAATACCGCGACGATACTCAGCCTCGGTGGACGGGATGGCCCAACTTTCGCTGTCGAAATGGAACTGGGGTTCGGTAATCACCAGATCGCTGTCTTCGGCCGACTGGCTCTGGGAGCGGCTGATGTCCTTGCGCATGGCACGGGAGAAATCCCGAAGTTGCACAAGAACCCCGTATTCCCAGTTCGGCATGTTATCCAGCCAGAGTCCCGGCGGGAATAAATCGTTGGAAATATAGCCGCCCGGCTTTTCAAGCATGGTTTCAGCGATGCGGATGATGGTTGCAGTGGTTGCAAATCCGGTGACAGGCTCCCGGTCCATTTCTTCCGCAACGGTTCTGGTATGCTCTCGAACCGAGAACACATCCGGTTCACTGCTCCAGATCATGCCTAGAACAATCGTGACGAGGAAATAGACAACCAGCACAGCCAGAATGAACTTTCCGACCACCCCTCCGCCGCCGGCAAAATCCGTGACGTCTTCTTTGCGATCACTGAAATACTGTCTGATTTTTCCTGCCATCAGTTGTTTCTTCCCTTGTCTGTCGTTATGTCCGCACTTTCCCCTCGTTTACCATGAAGCAAAGGTGGGGTTTATGCAATTTGAGCCTTGCCAGCCGATTTCACCGCCCCGCCTCAAACGGGCGCCCAAGATGGTACCCCATTGCTCCGTCTATACCGAGACCTGCAAGGGCCGATGATTCACTGGCGGTCTCGACACCGGTCACATACACCCGTACGCCCCGGCTGTGTGCCATGGTAGTCACGGATTCGAGGTAGAAGCGGTTGTCTTCGTGGCTATCAATGTCGTGGATGAAGCTGCTATCAATACGCAGGGCCTGGAATCTCAGATTCCTGAGATAGCTGAACGGCACACCACCCACCCCGAACCGGTCGACAATCACCGGCACCTGCAACCGGTTCAGGGCACGCACCAGCAAACCCACCCGGATTCGGTGGTGGTGAATGGCCTGTTCGGAGACACCTATTTGCAGCCGCTGCCGTTCCGGCCCCGTTGCGGACAGTTGCTCCAGAAGTTCCTGGCGAAAATCGTCACTGGCGACGGAAACCATCCCCAGTGTCATGGCCAACCGCGTTTCGGGCTGCTCCCGCAGCAACGCAAGCGCGCGCCCCAGCACCCAGCGATCAATATCAGGAGTCATACCGAAACGCTCTGCCATGGGTACGAAGATGGCGGCCTTGATCAGTCCGTCAGGGGTATTCATGCGGGAGAACACCTGGTGAAAAAGTACGTCGTTGCCCTCGCTCCCCACCATGGGCTGCAGCCAGAGTGACAACTGCTCCACCCGGATCGCCCGCTCGATGATCGCGCGCCATGTTTCGCTGCTGTGGTGTTCGACCCTGTCCGTATCGGCGGCGTGGCAGGCGGAGGATTCATCCGACTGGGCCTGGCGAAGCGCCTCATCCGCTGCGGACATCAGGTCGTCAACATGACGATTCTCCGCTGCCTGGGCAATCCCGGCATGCACCGCAACTTCCATCGGGGCGGCAAGATCCGAGTAGATGCCATCGAGTTCCGCAACCAGCTCGCGACACCATATCAGGCCGTCTGCCCGGGATATGCCGGGCAGGAATATCCCGAACTCGGCACCGGTCAACCGGCCGGCGAAGGCATCACCGTGCTGACGGGTAAAGGCATCGATCGCCCCGGCAATGCGAACCAGCAGCCCATCCGCCTCTTCCCGCCCGAAGGTCTGGTTGTAAAGGGAAAACTCCGCCAACTGTATCAGGAACAGGATCCCCGGTGCTGCCCGCTCCTCCGACTCCACCTCTACCTTGAGCCGTTGCTCGAAGGCCCGCCGGCTGGCAAGCCCGGTCACGCTGTCCTCATTGTTGACTTTCCGCAGGTGCTGGATCAGCCTGGCCTGGCCCTCAAACAGCTGGCCAAGGTCATCCGCCATCTGGTTCATGGCGCGGGTAACCTGGTTCAGCTCCCGGGTGGAGGTGATATCCACCCTGCGTCGAAAATCACGGCGGCCAAGGGCCCTGGCCTGCGTCTCCACAGCTCTTAGTGGTCGCAAAAGGCGGGTGATTGTCCAGAACAGACCGATCAGTCCCACGCCGCCAACCAACACGGAACCGGCGGCGGTACGAATGGTGACCTTCCAGAGATCTTCATAGGCCCGGCCCGGATGACTCACCACCCGAACCTTGCCCAGACGGCTCCAGCCCCGAACCACTTCTGCTTCTGCTGCAGGCAGCGGCAGATCGGCCAGGGCAACAAACCAGCCAGGTACGGCAATTTCACGAAGTGATGCTTCCCTGCCGACAATTTCCTCACCGTTGTTATCAAGGTAAACCACAGAAAGGTATCGGCCACTGTCGAACACAGCATCAATCAGGGACGAGGAGGCCACCGGATCACGTCCGTCAATGGCGTTGGACAGGGAAAGACCGATAGCGGTGGCACCATCCTGTGCGTGCCCGCGAAGCTGATCGGTCATGTAATCCCGGAAACGATCAAAACTCACGCTGACAGCAGCAATCAGGACCAGTGACAACAATCCGCCAGTAAAGAGCAACAGCAGTCTGCGCAGGGTAATCACACCCTGCTGACGGGAGATTTTCAGAGTTTTCCGCATCCGTGCCATAACGGGCAACCCCTCGCTGAAAAACCGTTACCGGCAAGCTGATGTGACCTGCACCGCATAGTTGACAAACATTTACATAGAGTCACCTACGCCGACAACAATAAACACTATAGACTCTGCAAAAAGACTAATGTTGAATTCAGCTGCCTGTAACGGAGACGGGGGGCCCGGAAAATAAAAGACAGGCCGGAGCACAATGAACGACGAAAGCCAGAAAGACAAACTCAGGCAGCACTTTGCTCGCCGCGTCACCACCCAAGCACGGGTTGTACTGGATACATGGCAGAAAATCCACGAGGATACAGGCCAGTCTGCCGCGTTCAGAAGCGATTTCGCCAGGGCTGCCGACAAGCTGGTTCGCTATGCCAGGCGGTTCGAGATGGCGGGCCATGCGGAATCCGGGCAGAAAGTGTTCGACCTGATCAGCCAGTGGCCGGAAGGCATTTCTCTGCCAGAGGGGCTGGATCGCCAGCTGCAGGATGCCATTGAACAGCTTTCCCGGTGCACTCTCCGGCGCACTGATCAGACAGCCACCGAAGCCCCCCAGCAATACCGCCGCACTCCTGTCTACATCGCATTATCCAGCGAGGAAATGGCCAGTCGGCTAATTCGCCAGCTCGAGTTTTTCGGCTTCCGCGCCTCGGCATTTCACACCGCCGACAAGTTGATTGAGGCCTGCGCCCTGCACAAGCCGGAAACGATCCTTATGGACGTCAACTACGGCGGTGAACCACTGAGCGGCATTGCCACCATTGAGCGCCTGCAGGAACGCCACGATACGCCGATCCCGATCATTTTCATGAGTGACGAGGACGGCACCATCGAAACACGGCTGCGGGCCTCCCGCTGCGGGGGTGAGGAGTTTTTCTTCCCGGCGGTCGACCCAGGCCAGCTGATCGAAAAGATCGAAACCTATACCCATGGCAACACGGTAGAACCCTACAAGGTACTGGTTCTGGATGATTCCCGTGCCCAGGCCAAGTTCATGGAAACGGTACTCAAAAAGGCCGGGATGACGGCCCATATCATTACCGACCCCATGCAGATCATCCATGCCCTGGAGGATTTCTCTCCCGAGATCATCATCCTGGACATGTACATGCCCGGCTGCACGGGCATGGAAATCGCACGGGTGATTCGGCAGCAGGACCGCTTCCACAGTGTGCCCATTATCTACCTCTCTGCCGAGGAAGATGTCAGCAAGCAGCTTCACGCCATGAGTCTCGGGGGCGACGACTTTCTCACCAAACCCATCGACCCCAAGCACCTGATTGCCACCATCCATAACCGCGGCCGGCGTGCCCGCTCACTGCTGGCGCTGATGATCCGCGACAGCCTCACCGGCCTGTTCAATCACACCCACACCCTGCACCTGCTGGACCAGGAAATCGTGAAGTGCCGGCAGAAGAACCAGTCACTTTGCTTTGCAATGATCGACATCGATTACTTCAAGAAAGTGAACGACACCTTCGGGCACCCTATCGGCGATCGCGTGCTCAGGAGCCTGTCCATGTTCCTGAAACAGCGGCTGCGCAAGACCGACCACATAGGCCGGTATGGCGGCGAAGAGTTTGCCATCATCCTGCCCGACACGCGGGAAAGCGACGCCCGCAATGTGCTCAATGAGATCCGTGAACGATTCTCGGAACTGTTACAGCCTGCAGGCGACCGGGAATTCAATGTCACCTTCAGCTGTGGCGTTGCTGCCTGGAATGGCGACAGCTCACAGGCGCTGTGTGAACGGGCCGACAGGGCTCTGTATCGCTCAAAGGAGCAGGGCAGAAACTGTGTCACCGCAGCGAGCGAATAACAGACGGTGTTCGAATACGGCAATAACCGAACATGAAACCAACGTCTTATAGAACTCCTTCCCTCCGTTAACGACAATGGCACCCTGTACAGCAAAGATCGCGACAGAGGTGCCAGGATACTTTTTGACACACGGCCGAATGTCAAAAAGTGTTGATCTGAAGACCTCAAGCACGCACCATTGGGTGAAAATGCCGCTAAAGTCGGCGATCCTGTAGCCAAGTGAGCAAGGCGGATACAATCATGGCGACCATCCTCGTCCTGCATGGACCCAACCTGAACATGCTCGGAACCCGCGAGCCTGAGGTCTATGGTCATGAAACGCTGGCCGATATAGATGACCGATTACACCGGAAAGCCGCCGAAGATGGCCATCACCTGCTACATTTACAGTCAAATGCGGAATATGAACTGATTGAGCGGATTCATGAAGCCAGATCAGAAGGGGTGGATTTCATCATTATCAACCCGGCGGCATTCACCCATACCAGTGTTGCACTGCGGGATGCCATGCTGGCATCGGGCATTCCGTTTATTGAAGTACATCTTTCCAACGTGCATGCGCGGGAAGCCTTCCGCCATCACTCTTATTTTTCTGATATCGCCGAAGGCGTTATCTGCGGGCTGGGCAGCCTGGGGTACGACCTTGCACTCGAAGCCGCCCTGCAACGAATTCATCGATAGAACTGATTAAACGGGATCGGACTGACTATGGACATTCGCAAGATCAAGAAACTTATCGAGCTGCTGGAGGAATCCGACGTCGAGGAGCTGGAGATTCACGAGGGTGATGATTCGGTTCGTATTTCCCGCCGTCGGGAACAACTGGCTGCGCCACAGTATATGGCCCAATACCCCGCAGCGGCACCCCAGCCCGCGCCGTCTTCCCAGGCAGGGGCCCCCGCTTCCGATGAGCCTGCCAAGCCGGCAGAGCCCTCTGGCCACGCCGTGAAATCGCCGATGGTGGGTACTTTCTATCGCTCACCCTCACCTACGGCCAAGGCATTCGTGGAAGTCGGACAGTCGGTAAAAGCCGGCGACGTGGTGTGCATCGTGGAAGCCATGAAGATGATGAACCAGATCGAGGCGGACAAGAGTGGCACCATCGCCGAGATTCTGGTGGAGAACGGGCAGCCGGTAGAGTTTGACCAGCCGCTGATCATCATTTCCTGAACCCGGTGATACCCTCATGGCTATGTTAGAAAAAGTTCTGATCGCAAATCGCGGCGAGATCGCCCTGCGCATTCTGCGCGCCTGCAAGGAGCTGGGAATCAAGACCGTGGCCGTCCACTCCCAGGTTGACCGTGACCTGATGCACGTGCGCCTGGCGGACGAGTCCGTCTGCATCGGCCCCAACAGCGCCGCAGAGAGTTACCTGAACATCCCGACGATCATCAGTGCGGCGGAAGTCACGGACTCCGTGGGCATTCATCCGGGTTACGGCTTCCTGGCTGAAAACGCGGATTTTGCGGAACAGGTTGAGAAAAGCGGCTTCCGCTTTATCGGCCCCCGGGCTGAAACCATCCGCCTGATGGGCAACAAGGTCTCGGCCATCAATTCCATGATCGAAGCTGGCGTACCCACCGTTCCCGGCTCCGACGGCCCCCTGACAGACGACGACCAGCGCACCCTGGAAGTGGCCAGACGCATTGGCTACCCGGTGATCATCAAGGCGGCCTCCGGTGGCGGTGGTCGCGGTATGCAGGTTGTCCACTCTGAAGCCGCCCTGCTCAAGAGTGTGCAGATCACCCAGAGCGAAGCCAAGAACACCTTTGGTGACGCCACGGTGTATCTCGAGAAATACCTGGAACGCCCCCGCCACGTGGAAGTTCAGGTACTCGCGGATACCCACGGCAACGTGATTCATCTTGGCGATCGGGACTGCTCCATGCAGCGCCGGCACCAGAAAGTCCTGGAAGAGGCACCCGCCCCGAACATTGACCCGGAAGCCAGGGAATTAACCCTTAAAGCCTGCGTGGATGCCTGTAAGAAGATCGGTTATGTGGGAGCGGGCACTTTCGAGTTCCTGTATCAGGACGGCGCCTTCTACTTCATCGAGATGAATACCCGGGTTCAGGTCGAGCATCCGGTTTCCGAAATGGTCACCGGCGTGGACATCGTGCGGGAACAGCTGCGAATTGCCAGCGGTCTGCCGCTGCAGTATACCCAGGACGAGATCAAGATCTCAGGTCACGCCCTGGAATGCCGCATCAACGCCGAAGACCCGCAAACCTTCGTGCCCAGCCCGGGCAAGGTCAAGCACTTTCACGCGCCCGGTGGCAACGGTATTCGGGTGGATTCGCACCTGTACAGTGGCTACACGGTACCCCCCTTCTACGATTCCATGGTGGCCAAGCTGATCACCTGGGGAGATGACCGGGAAATCGCCCGTCGTCGTATGAAGAACGCGCTCGACGAACTGGTCGTCGAGGGTATCAAGACCAACCAGGCTCTGCACCGGAAGCTGGTGCGCGATGGTGGCTTCAAACAGGTAGACTTCACCATTCATTATCTGGAAAAACTGATACGGGACTGACCCGTCAAGTTGATTCGTCTGCCAACAGGACACCAACATGCCCTGGATACAACTACAGATCCCGGCTGATCCCGACACTGCGGATCAGCTTGAGGATCTGCTGATGGAGATGGGCGCTGAAGCCGTCTCCATGGAAGATGCCGCCGACCAGCCCCTGTACGAACCCGATCCCGGTACCACACCGCTCTGGCACCAGACCAGTGTCACCGGCCTGTTCGGGTCTGACCGTGATATTGAAGAGCTGTGCGCGGCCGTCAAGGACGCCTGGCACCAGCAGACCCAGCAGTCACTGCCTGACATCAGCGTGACGCTGGTGGAGGACAAGGACTGGGAACGGGAGTGGATGGACGACTTCAAGCCGCTGCGCTTCGGGGAGCGGCTCTGGATTGTACCCAGCTGGCACGATGCACCCGACCCGCACGCAGCCAACCTGCTGCTTGATCCCGGGCTGGCGTTCGGCACGGGAACACATCCCACGACAGCCCTGTGCCTGGAATGGCTTGATGGCCAGGACATGGAATCCCGGCAAGTCATCGACTACGGCTGTGGGTCCGGCATCCTGGGGCTGGCAGCGCTGCTGCTTGGAGCCGATCATGTCATTGGTGTCGATACAGACCCCCAGGCGCTGGAAGCGAGCCGGGAAAACGCACGCCGCAACAAGGTGGAGGAAGACCGCCTGGACCTGTTCCTGCCCTCGGACGAGCCGGACACCATGGCGGACGTCATGCTGGCCAACATTCTGGCCCAGCCGCTGATCGGCCTGGCGCCCAGGCTCGCAGCGAAAGTGAAACCCGGTGGCCACCTTGTACTGTCCGGAATACTTTCCAACCAGGCCCGGGAGGTCATGGAAGCTTACGAACCCTGGTTTGTCATGGACGAACCAGAGCAGCGCGAAGAGTGGATACGGCTCACAGGACGGCGCAACGACAGGTGACGGAATCGGCTGAACCGACTAAACTCCGTGACTCGTAGCGATGTCGCTTACAGGAATGAAGCATGACCCAGAGCAGCCTGCAGACACGATGCCCGAAATGTGAAACCCGCTTTCGGGTGACCGACGCCCAACTCAGCGTAGCCGGCGGGAAGGTGCGCTGTGGCAATTGCATGGCAGTGTTCAATGCAGTGGAGCATCAGGTCAGGGGCAGCACTTCCGGAGAAACGAAAGAGCCCGCCTCCGGGCCGGCGCCCAAACAGGACCAGCCGGCAGAGCAGAATTTCACGGCAGACGATGACCTGATTTTTGCAGACAACCCTGAGGAAGATGCTGCTGAAGGCCCATACGCGGGTACCAGGCTGACGTTCTCGGATGACGAACTGAGCGACAGCTTCCGCACAGTCGACGAACGCACGAGTGGAAACTTTGAGGATGAAGACGACGAGAACCGGGAACGAATAGACGAGAGCTGGGCCGAGGCCATGTTGTCCGAGGACGAACCAGCACACAAACCGGAACCGTCCCCAGGAGCGACCGACGAGCCGCCCCAGACTCGCGAGCCGGAACCTTCGTCACCTCAACCTGCTGAATCCGAGAAAGACGATACCCCGGAGCAACCTGTCAAAGCACCACCTCCGGAACGGCAGGACCTGAGACTGGAACCCGTCGATGAACCGGAGGGTTTCTACGTCGACCGGCCTCAGCCGTCGTCATTCGATTATGACGCCGGTCCGGTTTCCGACAGGGAGCCCATGACGGCCAGCTCACCCTATACCGACCTGCGGCGGGAGCCAGTGTCGGTTGCCGGCCAGGGCGGCGGTCGTCTCAGAAAAATCCTGTGGACCCTGGTGGTTCTGGCCCTGATCGGCGTTCTGATTGCACAGGTCACCTGGTTTCAGTTCGACCGTCTGTCCTCCATACCGGAGCTACGCCCTTTTTACGAACAGGGCTGTGAAATTGCGGGATGTGAACTGAAACCCCTGGTCGATGTGGATGCAATCCAGAGCCGCAAACTGGTGGTAAGAACCAATCCCGATGACCGCAGCCAACTGGTAGTGGATGCAGTCATCATCAACCGGGCGGCATTCGAGCAACCGTTTCCCGCCATTGCCCTGACATTCTCCAACCTGAATGGCGATGTCGTTGCCCAGAGCGTCTTCACACCAGGCGAATATCTCGCCGGAGAAGGCAAAGAAATGGACGCCATGCCTACGGATACACCGGTCCGGATTGTTATTGATATCCGGGATCCGGGAAGAGATGCGGTGAACTATAATATCGCCTTCCGAGCCAATCAGGAGTGAGCAAGTCCTCACTTGCGAAATAGTGGGGACCCCATCGAGTTGCCTGAAAGTCAACCAGAAAGAACGAAAAATAATCAACTTTTTCATGACTTCGCCCCTTCAATAGCATCCCTCCCGGCGGTATCATTACCGCCCTTCGGATCAGAATCGGTTACTTATTGAGCAACCATTCATATCCGGCGTTCGCTTAACCCGCTGTGACACGGACTCAGATCATGCTGCCAACGGCAAACATCGGGCCGTACACCCTGCCCAATCCGCTGATCGTTGCGCCCATGGCCGGTGTAACTGATCGTCCCTTTCGCCTGCTCTGCCGGCGCATGGGTGCAGGGCTGGCAGTATCTGAAATGGTCATTGCGGACAGCAAACTCTGGCACACCCGCAAGTCACAGACCCGGATGAACCACCAGGGTGAACCGGAACCCAGGTCGGTACAGATCGCCGGTGGTGATCCTGACATGCTGGCCAACGCCGCAAGGCTGAACGCCGAATTCGGGGCCCAGATCATCGACATCAATATGGGTTGCCCGGCCAAGAAGGTGTGTAACAAGGCCGCCGGCTCGGCCCTCATGAAAGATGAAACGCTGGTGCGGGAAATTCTGGAAGCCGTTGTGGCTGCTGTGGATATCCCCGTGACCCTCAAGATGCGTACCGGGTGGGATCGTGAGCACCGGAACGCACCACTGATTGCCCGCATGGCGGAAGACGCCGGCATTCAGGCTCTGGCGATCCACGGCCGCACCCGCGCCGATGCCTACAAGGGTGAAGCGGAGTACGACACCATCGCCGAGGTGAAGTCCCGGGTCGGTATACCGGTATTCGCCAACGGTGACATCACATCGCCGGAACAGGCCAGGCACGTGCTCAATCACACCGGTGCCGATGGCCTGCTGATCGGGCGCGGTGCCCAGGGCCGGCCCTGGATCTTCCGGGAGATCCTGCATTTCCTGGAAACCGGCAGGCATCTGCCGGAACCACCGGTGGACGAGGTGGAGCAGGTGCTCAGTGAACACCTGGACGCGCTCCACCAATTCTATGGTGAAACCATGGGCGTTCGCATCGCCAGAAAACACGTGGGCTGGTACCTGCAGTCCCACGACGAAGACAAACGATTCCGTAAACGCTTCAATGCCATTGACTGCGCACTGGAGCAGAAAGACAGCATTCAACAGTACTTTGCAGGCTTACGAAATGGAGAGGTATTCGCAGCATGACCGCTGAGACTTTGGCTAATGACAATCTGACCCAACCCGCCAACGATGATGTCCATCAGTTGCAGACGGTAAACAGCAGCGGCAACACCGTTACCCTGCGCGACAGCGTGGAAGTTGCCCTGAAAAATTATTTTGCCCAGCTTGATGGTGCGCCGGTAACCGAGGTGTACCAGCTGGTGCTTTCAGAGGTGGAGGCGCCGCTGCTGGAGCAGGTAATGAAGTACACCCGCAACAACCAGACCAAGGCGTCCACCATGCTGGGACTGAACCGGGGTACCCTGCGCAAGAAACTTAAACAGTACGGTCTGCTATAATCCAGCTACCCGATTGAAACGAGGGCCTCCCGGACAACATTCGCGAGGCCTTCATTCGTTCATACCCAGCAGAAATAAGTGACCCATGGCAAATCAGGCTAACACCCCCGTCCGTCGCGCGCTGATCAGCGTGTCAGATAAAACCGGTATCGTTGAGTTTGGCCGCGCACTGGCAGATCGCGGCATAGAATTGCTTTCCACCGGAGGCACTTTCCGTTTGTTGAAGGAAAACCAGGTTCCCGTCACCGAGGTGAGCGATCACACCGGCTTCCCCGAGATGATGGATGGCCGCGTCAAAACCCTGCATCCAAAAATTCATGGCGGCATTCTGGGACGACGGGGCACCGACGATGCCGTGATGGCAGAACACGGCATTGCGCCCATCGACATGGTGATTGTTAACCTCTACCCCTTCGAGGAAACCGTGGCCAGACCGGATTGTGACCTGGCGACGGCTATCGAGAACATTGATATCGGCGGCCCCACCATGGTTCGCGCCGCAGCCAAGAACCACAACGACGTTGCCATCGTGGTGAACACGTCTGATTACAGCCGGGTGCTGAAAGAGCTGGACGCCACCGATGGCCAGCTCACCCACAAGACCCGGTTTGACCTTGCTGTGAAGGCGTTCGAACACACCGCTGGGTATGACGGTGCTATCGCCAACTACCTGGGTGGCCGCACCGCCGACAATGACAACGCCGACTTCCCCCGCACCTTCAATACCCAGTTTGTGAAGGTGCAGGACATGCGCTATGGCGAAAACCCGCACCAGCGCGCAGCTTTTTACACCGAGCGCCAGCCCCGGGAAGCCTGTATTGCCACCGCCAAACAGCTGCAGGGCAAGGAGCTGTCCTACAACAACGTGGCCGACACCGACGCCGCACTGGAGTGTGTGAAGCCCTTCGCCGATCCGGCCTGTGTTATCGTCAAACACGCCAACCCCTGCGGCGTGGCCATTGGCACGGATATACGGCAGGCCTATGACCTGGCCTTCGCCACCGACCCCACCTCGGCTTTCGGGGGCATTATCGCCTTCAACCGCGAGCTGGACGCAGTAACCGCCAAAGCCATTATCGACCGCCAGTTCGTGGAAGTGATCATCGCACCGACCATTGCTGCCGAAGCCGTGGAACTGGTGGCCGCCAAGAAGAACGTGCGCCTGCTGGCCTGCGGTGAGTTTGACGGCGAGCGTGCAAAAGCCCTGGACTACAAGCGTGTCACGGGCGGCCTGCTGGTGCAGGACCGTGACCTGGGCATGGTCGCCATGGAAGACGTCAAGGTGGTGACCGACCGCCAGCCCTCCGAACAGGAACTGAACGACCTGCTGTTTGCCTGGGAAGTGGCCAAGTACGTCAAATCCAACGCCATTGTCTACGCCAAGGCCGGACGCACCATCGGCGTCGGTGCTGGCCAGATGAGCCGGGTATACAGCGCAAAAATCGCCGGTATCAAGGCCGCTGACGAGGGCCTGGAAGTGAAGGGCTCCGTGATGGCATCGGACGCCTTTTTCCCGTTCCGTGATGGCATCGACGCCGCTGCCGAAGCCGGCATCACCGCCGTTATTCAGCCCGGTGGCTCCATGCGTGACCAGGAAGTGATCGACGCCGCCAACGAGCATGGCATCGCCATGGTGTTTACCGGCATGCGTCATTTCCGGCATTGATGGGAGTGGGTATCGTGTCGGATTACGCCTGCGGCTAATCCGACCTACATGTTGCTTCAGACTTGACCGTAGGTCGGATTAGCCGAAGGCGTAATCCGACAACCAGGAAAATGACTATGAACATTCTAGTGATAGGCTCCGGCGGCCGCGAACACGCCCTCGCCTGGAAAGCCGCCCAGTCTCCGAACGCGGACCGGGTCTTCGTGGCTCCCGGCAATGCCGGCACCGCCCGCGAACCCGGCCTGGAGAACATCAACATTGATGCGATGGACCTCAAGGGCCTGGCGGATTTTGCCGCCGCCAACAACGTAGGCCTGACCGTTGTCGGCCCCGAGGCACCCCTGGTGGCCGGCATTGTGGACCTGTTCGAGGAACGCGGCCTGCGGGTATTCGGCCCCAGTGCCGGTGCAGCGCAGCTGGAAGGCTCCAAGGCTTTCACCAAGGACTTCCTTGAGCGTCAGAAGATCCCGACTGCCGCGTATGGCAATTTCACCGATGTCGACGAAGCACTGGACTATGTGCGCAAACAGGGAGCGCCCATCGTGGTAAAAGCCGATGGTCTCGCCGCGGGCAAGGGCGTCATTGTTGCCATGACCCTGGCGGAAGCGGAAGACGCCATTCGCGACATGCTGGCCGGCAACGCCTTTGGCGATGCAGGCAGCCGCGTGGTTATCGAGGAATTTCTGGAGGGCGAGGAGGCCAGCTTTATTGTCATGGTGGACGGCGAACACGTGCTGCCCATGGCCACTTCCCAGGATCACAAGCGCGTTGGCGACGGTGATACCGGCCCCAACACCGGCGGCATGGGCGCTTACTCCCCGGCACCGGTTGTCACCCCGGATGTGCATGAGCGCATCATGAACGAAGTCATCTATCCGACGGTTCGCGGCATGGCTGCCGAAGGCCACCCTTACAAGGGCTTTCTCTACGCCGGCCTGATGATCGACGGCCAGGGTGCGCCCAGGGTAATCGAGTTCAACTGCCGCTTCGGCGACCCGGAAACCCAGCCCATCATGCTGCGCATGAAGTCAGACCTGGTAGAGCTTTGCCAAGCGGCTATCGACGGAAAACTTGACCAATGCAGCTCCGACTGGGACGAACGTGCGTCAGTGGGGATTGTTCTGGCGGCAGGCGGATACCCGGGCAGCTACAACAAGGGAGACGTTATTTCAGGGCTTCCCGAGGCGGAATCCGAAGGCGAGAAGGTGTTCCATGCCGGCACCCGGCTTAATGGAGACCAGGTGGTTACCAGTGGTGGCAGGGTTCTCTGCGCCACAGCGCTGGGGCAAACGGTCACCGAAGCCCAGCAACGGGCTTATGAAGTTGCCAGCGGCATCCACTGGCAGGGTGTTTTTTACCGCAAGGATATTGCCCACCGGGCCATTGCCCGGGAAACCTCTTAAGCCCCTCCCTTGCAAGTCCGACCAGAAGCCCGGCCATCCGCCGGGCTTTTTTATGGCTTCCACATGACGCCCAACCAACCATCCTATTTAATAATATTAATCTAACTGATAATTTTTACTTGTTGTTAATGGTTATCATTTGTATAGTTGCCGTCCTCACGTTAATTCGCTGTAACAGGAGCGCAACATGCCAACCCGATTTTCACGAAACCTGCTTGCCGTTGCAGTCATATCTGCCCCGGCTGCTGCCATGGCCCAGGAACAGAGCCTGAACGAGCTCGTCATCATTGGTGACGACGCCTCTGCATCCGCCCTGCCCGGTTCTGCGCACGTGGTGTCCAATGAAGACCTGGAAACCATGAAGTACACCGATGTACACCAGGTCGCCCGCCAGGTGCCCGGCGTATACTTCCAGGAAGAAGACGGCTACGGCCTGCGCCCGAACATCGGCATCCGCGGCTCTGGCAGCGGCCGCAGTAGCAAGGTGACGCTGATGGAAGATGGCGTGCTGATGGCACCGGCACCCTACTCCGCACCCGCGGCCTATTACTTCCCCACCTTCGGGCGCATGAATGGCGTGGAAGTGCTCAAGGGCCCGGACCTGTTGCGTTACGGACCGCAAACCGTCGGTGGCGCCATCAACTTCCGTTCTACACCTATTCCCCAGGAAGCTTCCGGTAATGTCACTACGGAGATTTCGGAAGACGGCGGCAAACGTGCCCACGCCTGGTACGGCGCCAGTAGCGAACAGATAGGTTTTGTGGTGGAAACCCATCAGCACGAAACCGACGGCTACAAGAATATCCGTGATTCCGACCGGGAAACCGGCTTCGACAAGCAGGATTATGTCGCCAAACTGCGGCTTAACTCCCCATCTGCTGCTGATATCTACCATCAGCTCGACCTGAAAGTGGATTACAGCGAAGAACTGAGCAATGAAACCTACCTCGGACTCACCGACGAGGACTTCGACGCCGACCCCAATCAGCGATATTTTGCCTCCGAGCGGGACAACATGGACACCAAGCGCACCGGTTACATGGCCCGTCATCTGGTGGACCTGAACCGCGATGTCACGCTGACCACCACCGCTTATCGCAATGAGTTCGAGCGTAACTGGTTCAAGGTAGCCGGCCTGGGCGGTCTGGTAAATACCGCCAATGGTGACGACGCCGCCGCTGTGGAAGCCCAGGAACAACTGAGAGGCGAGCGCGACTACGACGGCCTTGAAATCAAGAACAACAACCGGGAATACGTCTCCCAGGGCCTGGATTTCAAGGCCGACTGGACTACGAATATGGCAGGCATGAACCATGCCCTGACATTCGGCATCCGTTACCACGAGGACGAGGTGGACCGACTGCAGCCGGTGGAGACCTACAATCAGGTCATCCGCAATGGCCGCCCCAACCTGGATTTCCAGGGCATCACCTCAGGGGATGATATCAATGGCGGCAACAACTCGGTGCAGGACGCCGAAGCCTGGAGCGGCTTCGTGGCCGATCAGATAACAGTTACCGACCGGCTGACGGTCACCGGCCTGCTGCGTTACGAGGACATTGAAACCTCCAGCGTCAGCTACGAGCAGGAAAGCCGCACCAGCGTCGATGGAACCGAAAGCAACAGCACCAGCGAACTGCTGCCCGGTGTCGGTGCCACCTATGACCTGAACAACGGCTTCACTCTGCTCGGCGGTGTACACAAAGGTATGGCTCCTGCCAGCGCCGGCAGCAGCAACGAAGACCCGGAAACCTCTATCAATTACGAGTTCGGTACCCGATTTGCACAGGGAGCAACCCGTGCTGAGCTGATCGGCTTCTACAGCGATTATGAAAACACCATCCAGAACTGCAGCATCGCCACTCCCTGTAACAGTGGTGCAGAAACCGGCACCGAAAGCCAGGGCAAATCCCGCATCCAGGGTATCGAGGCGCTGATCGGCCATGAGTTCACCCTCGCCAACGGTCTGACTGCGCCGGTAGAGGCCAACTGGACTTATACCGATGCCGAAGTCACCGAGGACAGCGACAATGGCGACACCCTCAAAGGCGATAATCTGGCCTACCTGCCAGAGAATATCGTCAACCTGCGCGCCGGCCTGCGCGGTGGCGATCAGTGGGATGCCTACGTCAACGTCGGTTTTGTTGAAAAAATGTGCATCGATAACACCTGCGAGCGTGGCGGCGACAACACCTTCAGTGAAACCGAATCATTGACCATGGTTGACCTGTCCGGCAGCTACGCGCTGACCTCCAATGCCCGTGTGTTTGCCAAAGTGGCCAACGTGTTTGATAACCAGAAGATTGTGGCTCGCTCCCCGGACGGCGCCCGCCCCAACCTGCCTCGCACAGGCTCCGTGGGCATCAGCGTCGACTTCTGATGTCTTGATTAGCCAAATCCCGTCATCCGACGGGTTAACTCGGTAATCCTTCGACCCGGTCCTTGACCGGGTCTTTTTTTGGGGTAGTGTAAGCGCTCATGCAAACGGTCGTTTGAACCCCAGCCGCAAGGAGCCGCTCCGAATGAGACCCAGCACCACCGCCCCCCTGATTGCACTGCTGATCTGCACGCTGCTTCTCGGGGCCTGCTCCCGTTATACCCTGTACGACAACGCCATCAGCTGGGAACGTTCCGGCGCCGGTCTGGAAGCGTCCACGGTGGAGGTGGATGACATGACCATCGCCTACCTGAGCAACGAAACCCCGGTGGATGGCGAAACCATCGTGCTTATCCACGGCTTTGGCGCCAATAAAGACAACTGGACCCGGCTGGCGCGGGAACTGTCTGACGAATTCAATATCTACGCCATTGATCTGCCTGGCCACGGCGACAGCAGCAAGTCACTGGACCTGGGGTACCGGTTTGAGGATCAGGTGAGGCATCTGTCCAGAATCCTCGACAACCTGGATATTGATGAAGCCCATATGATGGGTAACTCCATGGGCGGTGCCATTACCGCTCTTTACGCAGCCACCCATCCGGAGCAGATCCGTTCCGCTGTGCTGTTCGACCCTGCCGGCATCTTTGAATACGACAGTGAACTGGTGGACCTGGTCATGGAAGGGGACAATCCCCTGATTCCCTCCAAAGAGGGTGATTTCAAGCGCCTGATTGACTTTGCCCTGGAGAAAAAGCCCTTTGTGCCCTGGCCCATCTACGACGTGATGGAAGAAAAGGCCATCGCCAACCGTGAGGTGAATGAAGTGATCTTCGCCGCCATAAGGGACACCGGATACGAACCGGATTTCCGCGATGCCATCACCCGTATCAGGGCTCCGGTACTGGTTGTCTGGGGCAAGGAAGACCGGGTGATCAACTATCGCAACGCCGACATCTTTGTTGACCGCATTCCCGACGCCCGCATGGTCTTGCTGGATGACGTAGGCCATGCGCCAATGGTGGAAGTACCGGAAGAATCCGCACAACTGTTCCGTGAGTTTCTGGCTGAAACGAGGTAGCCTTGCACTAGTGTCCCGTCTGGCTAATTCGTTAGCCAGACGGGACACTAGCCCTGTTTTCAACCGTGAAGTAACCCATGCCTGAAGCCATCTGGATTTCCTTTGCCTTTGTCCTCGGCCTGCTGGTCAAGTTGGTGGGCCTGCCTCCGCTGGTAGGCTACCTTGCCGCCGGATTCCTGCTGAGCGGGCTAGCGGCGGCAACCAACGTCGCCGTTGAGGCAACCGCTGTCCTGGAACATATTGCCCATCTCGGCGTGCTGTTACTGCTTTTTACCGTCGGCCTGAAGCTGAAACTCCGCTCCATTATCAGCCCCGAGGTGATTGGCGGAAGCCTGCTGCATTTTGGTATTACCTGTGTTGTTTTCACGCCCGGCCTCTATCTGTTGCTGGACCTGGAATGGCAGACCGCATTCCTGCTGGCCATCGCGCTGTCGTTTTCCAGCACGGTACTGGCCGCCAAGGTGCTGGAAACCAAGCGGGAACTGCGGGCATTTCATGGCCGCGTCGCCATCGGCATATTGATCATGCAGGACCTGATTGCACTGGTGGTGATGAGCCTGGCTGCCGGCCAGACGCCATCCCAGTGGGCGATAATCGTGTTTGGCCTGCCATTATTAAGGCCCTTGTTATTCAAACTGCTGGATGCCAGCGGCCACGATGAATTGCTGGTCCTGCTCGGATTGTTATTGGCTCTGGTTGTTGGCGGGCTGGGTTTCGAAGCAGTCGGGCTCAGTTCGGAGCTTGGCGCCCTGGTGTTTGGCGCCATGCTGGCCAGTCATCCCCGCTCCCAGGAGTTGGCAAAATCTCTCTGGAGCGTGAAAGAAGTCTTCCTCGTGGGTTTTTTCCTGCAGATTGGTATTGGTGGCCTGCCTGACGACCAGGCACTGGTTTTTGCGGTGGTCGCCGCGATCGTTCTGCCGTTGAAAGGTCTGCTGTTCTTCTTCCTGCTGTTGCTGTTCAGGCTCCGTGCCCGAAGTGGTTTTCTCAGTGCCCTGTCGCTGACCAACTACAGCGAGTTCGGCCTGATTGTCGCCAGTATCGCCCTGCCGGAATGGCTGATTCCCCTGGCGATCACGGTGTCCCTGTCATTTGTGATCTCCGCACCGCTTAATCGCTATGCACACGCCCTTTACGAACGTTGGTCCGGTTCCCTGGTACGATTTGAAAGCCAGACCCATCACCCGGACGAACAACCGATATCTCTCGGAAGCACCAGGGTTCTGGTCATGGGCATGGGAAGAACCGGCACGGCGGCCTATGACTGGCTGCGGGAATCCGAACCTGAACTGATAGGGCTGGATTCAGACCCGGCAAAAACACGGAAGCATCAGGAGGAAGGCCGCAACGTGGTTTTTGCCGACGCCGAAGACAATACTTTCTGGCAGGGACTGCACATGCCCGACCTGCAAGCCGTTATCCTCGCCATGAACGATATAGAAGGTAAAGTTATCGCCGCCCGGATGCTGCGCCGCAAGGGGTTTACCGGCTATATCGTCGCGCACACCATGTACGCTGACGAAGCCCGCAAGATCCGGGAAGCGGGTGCTGATGAAGCCTATCTCACCATGAGCGAAACAGGCGTGGCACTGGCAAGCCATCTCAGGGATCAGCAGCCCGCCGTACCTTCGCAAACTGCGGGAGTGCTCTGATGTACGAACCCAGGGGGTCTGCCGAAAACACAATGACCCAGATGACTTCTCTGCATGAGGAGCGTCTGGATTTTGTATTCAGAACGATCAAGTCGACAGGGGCCAGGCGGGTGCTGGATCTGGGCTGTGGTTCCGGGTCGTTGCTGTACCGGCTGCTGGCAGACAGTCAGTTCGACAGGGTTACCGGGCTGGAAGACTCTGGCGTTTCCCTGCGCCAGGCCCGATCCGTCCTGGCAGGCTACCTGGACGAGACACCCGCCAGAATCCAGCTGATTCGGGGCTCCTATGCCGAGAGCAACCCGGCTCTGGGGGGCTATGAGGCGGCCACCATGGTGGAAACCATTGAGCATGTGAACCCTGAGCAGCTTTCCAGGGTTGAACGGGCCGTGTTCGGGGAATACCGTCCCGGCTGTCTGTTCATGACCACACCGAACCGGGAATACAACCCGCTGTTCGACCTGGCACCGGGGGAATTCCGCGAGGAGGACCACAAGTTCGAATGGGACCGGCTCAAGTTTCAGCGCTGGGCACGGGGCGTGGCCGACCGGACCGGCTACGATGTCCGTTTCGGCGGTATCGGGGAGTTTGTAGCTGATGTCGGCCACCCCACCCAGACAGCGTTTTTTACCCGCAGGGACTGATCCGCGCGTCAGCGAATCCTGCGCCAGGCACTGAGTTCCGCAATGGTATGCTGGAACTTGCGGCGGGTCTCCCGGATCACAAAAGGCACATCCTGGGGCGGCTGGATCTCTTCAAAGTGGGATGACAGAACCTCGCGAATACCATCCAGCACGGTCCGCGGCTGACCATTGCGCTCGAAACCGCCAACCCAGTTGGCCCGGGGCGTAAATTCTTCCATCAGGGTATAGGGTGAACTGATCACCAGGGTGCCGCCATCCGCCAGCCGTTGATGAATGTCCCGGAGGAACGCCCCGGGATCCTGGAGCCGGTCAATCAGGTTACCGGCAAAAATCAGGTCATAATCCCCGTGTTCCTCGCTCAACTGGCAGGCATCCCCCGTGGCGAAGGATACCCGCGCCGCCGCCCTGGTCAGGCCAAGCTCCTCGAGGCTTGCCGTCACCCTGGTGCCCAGTTCGCCTTCATCCCGGCGAAAGTAATCGATCACACCATCCTGCCGGAGATTCTCCGCAGCATCGACAAAGCTTTTTGACAGGTCCACACCCACGACCTGATCAAACACCCGGCCCAGCTCGAAGGCTGTCCGGCCAACCGCACATCCCAGATCCAGGGCTTTACGTTTTTCCCGGCCAGCCATCAACTCCTGGCAGATGCCGGCGCAACGGGCCGGGTAATTGCCGACACCGAAATAGCTCTCCCCGAAATGGAATCCCAGGTACTGGCTGAGCAGTTCGTCGGTTTCGTAGACATTCATGGCTGATCCTCAGCGGTTATCCGGTCACGTTTACGGGAGCGCACAGGTGCGGAACCCGGTGTAGACATCATTTCTCTGGGCCAGGTAGGCCTGGCGGTAGGTTCCACGGATCAGATTTGGTGAGGTGGCGCAGCTGCCGCCCCGGGTAACCTTGTGATCCCCGAACTGCAGCGTCGACATGAACGGGTACATATCCATCCGGAAGCCGTCATAGGGGAAAAACTGGCTGCTGGTCCACTCCCAGACACCACCGATCATCTGCCGACATCCGAAGGGGCTGTCTCCCCCAGGGAAATCACTCACCGGGTGCCGGGCCATGGTCCGGCCACCCATATCTGCATGCTCGGGGCCAACCGACTCATTTCCCCACGGAAAGCGCCGGAAGTTATCACCAGCCTGGTTACCCAGGGCCGCCACTTCCCATTCGTACTCTGTCGGCAGTCGTCGGCCGGCCCAGTTGCACCAGGCTTCCGCTTCCCAATAGGTGATGTGACAGACCGGGGCCTGCGGGTTCAGAGGCAGCCACTGGTCGAAAAACCGCTCCTGCCACTGGTCATCGTGCCAGCGCCAGTAAAGGGGATGTTTCGGAACGCGCAGGACCGGCTCACGGGAGCCATGCACCAGTGAGACATCCGTCTCTGTCTGCAGCCATTTACGGCCGCCGAAGGACCACAGCTTGGGGCGCTGGTAGCCGCCATCTTCCACGAACGCCATGAAATCGAGATTGGTGACCGGCACCCGGGAAATAGCAAATGACTCCATGTCCACCTCAAACCCCGGCTTTTCATTATCGAAGGCAAAATCAGTCGTCGCGTAATCGTCAGACTCACCGGGCATACCGATTCGCCATCGACCGGCCGGGATCACCGCATCACCGTCGACCTGGTCACCCGGGGCCAGGCGTTCGTCGGTATAATCCGGCGCTGGCGGATAGCCCACCGTCTGGCGACACCAGATCAGGGACTCAATGTGCATGTTCTGGTGGAAAATGGCATAGCGATACAGGTACAGGGCCTGGTCGGTGAGTGGCTTGTTACGGATGCGCTCCGCCATGCGTTCATAGATGGTGTCAAAATAGGCCAGGGTTTCCTCGCGCCCGGGAAACAGGTCACGACACCAGCGGTCCCTGTGATCGACATGGAAAGAATCCCAGAGGTCATCCATGGCCGGATTGTAGCTGGGCGTTCCGTCCAGCAGGTTAAACACGAACACCTCATAGAAAAATGCGGCGTGCCCCATCTCCCACAGCGGCGGGTTAACGCCGGGATGGTAGGGTACGTCCAGTTTCTCCTCCGGCAACGACGTTATCAGCGCCCGGGTTCTCTGCCGGGCGGTTTCCAGCTCGGCCAACAGGGTTGTCTTGTCCACGCTAGGGCTCTCCAAGGGTACTACGTGTTTTCGAACACTCTACTGATACGATAACAAACCACAGGCTGGATGGGTGTGCTATTGCGGTTTTTTGGTTATATACCCTATTCAGGGGATTCGGGCGTTACCTTTACTTGCCATAGTTCCAGTGCAGAACAACATAATAAGTGGAGGGGTTTCCCCGATGATGTCTATAAAAAAACTATCACTAGCCTCGGCAGTTGCGGCCAGCGTGGTTCTGACCGGCTGCGGCAACTCATCTTCCAGCGGCTCCGACGACGGCACGGAAGTCGGCGGAACCGTCAGTTCCCCCGGCGGCCAGGTTGCAAGCTTCCGCGAGCCGAGCCTGTTCGAAATTGCGTCCAGCTTCCTGGTGTCTCCCGTGGCTGCCGCAATCAGCGGCCTGCAACCGGTTGAAGGCGCAGACGTCGAGCTTATCCGGGTGGATGACGATGGCAATCAGATCGGCGAGATACTGGCCACAGGCCGGACCGCGGTGGACGGAAGCTACACCCTCACACTGCCCGAAGGCGTTAACCTGGCGGGCAACCTGGTGGCACGCATCACCGGCTCGGCCGATACACAAATGCGCTCGCAAGTTGTGGAGCAGGCCGTGGATATCGACCCGGCCTCGGAGTTCATTCTGCAGAAGTTTGTCGACAGCGACACGTCTCTGGAGTCGCTTGAGGTCAACGATGTGGTACGGATCCGCGACCGCGTCGAAGAGTTCGACCTGACCGCTTCAGCGGACTTCCAGCTTGCAGAGATGCTGGCAGAACTCGACAGTGTTGTCGGGGAGGACCTTGAGGCACAGATTGCCCTGGCCACCACCGAAACAGGGGATGCCAGCACTATTGCGGGCAATTACCGCACCTCCGGCATGGTGTTCGGCCTGCATGATTCCGACAATAACAGCAGCGGTACCTGGGAGGCGGGCGTGTTCGGAGGCGACTTTGAGTTCACCGCCGGTGATGGCGGCAATGTCACCTTCAATCGCTCGCGCGAAGAGGGCACGGACGTACTGCTGACCGGACCAGATCTGGCCAATACCTTTCTCGAGGCGCGTAGCGAGGTTGATAACGAGCAAGACCAGTTCCCGGGCATTTTCTCAAGTGACGATATCCTCAGCGTTGAAAGCGATTTCAGTGAAGAACTGGGCGATACCGAAGGCTTCCGCTCGCCCGCTTTCACCTACCGTCTCCAGAAAGCGTTAAACCACAGACTGTTTGTGCTGTCGCCCAGCGAAACCGTGATTCGCTATGGCCTGACGGCCGAGGGTGACCTGGACCCGGAGAACAAGCTCGGTGATGAGCTCTTCCAGTCCCTGGAAATTTTCGCCGCCACCCCGGAGGGGAGCAGCGACATTGACCTGGATGGCGACTTTGGCCGGGTCTACCTGGCCAGCCAACAAACCCAAGGCGGTGATATCCTGCTGGAAGCCGAGCAAAACGTTGTGAGCTTCAGTACCGACGGCACGCTGGCTGCCAGCGCTGGGGCAAGACAAGAACTTCGGCTTGATCCGGGCGGACTCGCGACCTACAGCGAGACCACCGGTACTGCTGAGACGGGCCTGGACTACACCATCAGTGGAGACGGCGATATTGTCGAAATTGGCGGCCCAGCCGACGGTTTTATCAACGACTCGCTCGACTTCATCTCCGTGATAGCAGCGGAGGAGGTCGATAACGATCCAGTTACCTCGAGGCTGGACAGAACCCTGATGGTCCGGCTGCCGGATGGCCAACTCTCCATCGCCGACAAGCGTTACCGCCTGCTCAGCGGGTATACGCGCCTGGACCTGGGCGGCGATACCACAGAAGCGATTCGCCTCGGCTCGCTGAGGTTCAACTCGTTCCTGAACATGACCTCCGAAACCGAGGCCAACTTCGAGGGCGGCGTGGTACGGGTGCAGCGCAACAGTTTCACCGAGCAGGTGAGCCGTAATTCCTATGCCGACCCCTATGACGATGTCACCGTCAGTGTGGACGCCACTGGCGCCGCCACCGTCAGCTTCAACTACGAGGGGGGCGCCTCCAGACTGGATGGATTCTTCAACGAAGACGCCAGTATCGGTATCTTCACCAATCGGTACGTTTCCAACAGCGATAACGAATCCGACCGTATCGGCATGGCTATTCTGGTAGAAGTCGACCAGTAAGCTGGCTCACCTGGAGCCCGGCAACCGCAACGGCTTGCCGGGCTTAACGCTCCTCAAACACACCCGTTTCGGATACCGCCTCGCCGACCCGGCGGAACGCCAGTTCCGACGCATTCAGGTCCTGTGTTCCACGACCGCAGGCAGCGATAATCACGCCCGGGTGGTCGTCCATCTGGACCAACCCTATATTACAGGCCCTGCGATACTGGGTGCCGGTTTTATGGATGAAAGTGACATGGTCCGGTAACCCCGCCTTGATGCGGTTATCCCCGGTCTTGATGTTCTCCAGGGTAGACAGCAGATAGGCACTGCTGTCGTCGCTCAGGCCGTCCTGCTCTGCCAGCGCCTCGAACAAAAGACTGAACTCGTCGAGACGACCGGAGTTCAGCCCCGATTCATAATAGCCATCAAACGCTGCGTCCAGATCCGGCACCAGGAATTCGCCGGTATCCAGATCCAGCACTTCTGCCAGGGCCTGCACCCGGTCATTACCTGTCCCCGCTTTCTTGATGGTAAACATGTCATCGCTGGATAATGTCATCGCCTGCTCATGAAAGCGACTGTAGGCATAGCGACGCACATCCGCCAGCGTGGTCACCTCGCCAATGCCACCGTCGGTGTACCTGCGCACAAGCTGGTTTACCGCATCCATTCCGACCAGCCGAATCAGCACATCGGTGGCCGTGTTGTCACTATGGGTCAGCATCTGCTCAAACAGGTAACGCACCGAGACCCGGTCACCCGGAGACTTCCAGTTGGTTTCCCCGGCACCATCAACAAAATCCGCCGCTTTCAACTCTACGTCGGTATCCAGGGTCAGCTCGCCACTGTCCACCGCTTCCATGACGGCCATCGCCACCGGTACCTTGATGGTAGACGCAAGGTACCAGGTTTCCCCGGCCCTCAGGTCAGCGGTCTTGCCATCCTCAAGGTTGTGGACATACACTCCCAGCTCACCCGGGTAACGGTCGTCAATACCCGCCAGCTTCTTCTCCAGATCCTCTTCCCAGCCAGCCGACACAGGCCCGGTGGCCAGCGTCATCAGTGCTGCGAATGCCAGAAGATAGCGCGTGATGCCGGTTACTGAACGGAACGCATCCACGCCGTTAGCTTGATCCATAGAGCAGTACCAATGATAAGTCCGATAGTCAGTGTCAGGGCGTAATCGTAGGAGACACTCTGCCAGTAACCCAGCAGGTAACGGAAGACCACAAAGATGACGGATATGTGAAAGATGAACGCTGCCCTGGCATCGCTTCCGATAATGGTGACAGGCTTCAGAACCCGCGCCAGCCGGCGCCCGCCGGCCAGTGCTATGGCCAGTATCGCCAACGCGCCGGCCATGCTGAACACCATGAACGTCAGTTCAGGTGGATGTTTGCCGTCGTTCATGGCAATCGCATTGAGTGTTTGATGAATATCCGGCCATCCCAGCCACAGAAAACCGCCAAACAACACCACTGACACCGCCAGCAAAGCACCCGACAGCGACATCCGGCGTTTCACATTCGGTTGGCAGTACAGGATCAGCTCGCCAAGCAGCAACCCCAGCAGGATCAGCGGCCCGCGAGCAAGCTGCCCCCAGGTGTAGAGTTCATCATGCTCTACCAGGATGGCCCTTAGCGAGGCGCTGCCCCAGAACCCGAAACGGGCCGCCAGCACTTCTGCCAGCAGGACCATCAATACCGGGCTTGCCAGCCGCAGCCACAGGGGCATGCGAACCCACAGGGACAGGAAGAATGGCACCCAGATCAGTGCAATGGCGTAGAACCCGAGGATTTCCACGAACGACGGGAAGGTCTGATACAACAGCGCATCGATGATCTGTTCCGGTTCAGCAAGATGGAACATCTCGACAATTGTCAGCACCTTGTACCAGAAGAAGATACTGACCCCGGCCAATAGCAGTTTCAGTCGTTTTTTCGGCCAACTGTCAGTGCCGACATGGGGCAGGAATGCCACCGCAAGAGCGATTCCGAAGACCATGATGAACAGCGACGAAGAAAACTTGGTGAGGGCATGAATGGGCACCATGCCCCAGTCCGGAATCTGTTCGAAGTCCAGCAAGCCTTTGACGCCGTGGCTGAGAATCATCAGCGTTACGGCGAAGCCCCGGGCCAGATCAATCGCGTCTACCCGCCCCTCAACGGGTACGACGTATGGCGATGAACGCCACCAACTGATTGGAGAAGAAGTATCCGGCACACCGGCTCCTGTATAGCTTGCGGGTGATTATTCACCCGCATTGTCTGCTATACGATAGCAAAGCAACTACCGGATGAATGTCAGGCCGTTGATTTTCTCGCGTGGTTCTCTTTCCTTTTTCTCCTGCTCCAATCGCCAAGGTCTTCAATCAGCCGGTAGAACAGAGGCACGAAAACCAGCGCCAGCGTACTGGCTACCACCATGCCACCGACGACCACGGTTCCAATCTCCTGTCGGCTGGCCGCACCGGCGCCGGAACTGAAGGCCAGCGGCAGGGAGCCGACAATAAACGTCAGCGCGGTCATCATGATCGCACGGAAGCGCTGGCGGGCTGCAGCGCTGGCCGCATCAATGGCGGACATACCGGTACGCCGGTTCTGGGCGGCAAACTCCACAATCAGGATAGCGTTCTTTGCCGCCAGCCCAATCAGTACCAGCAGACCCACCTGGAAGTAGATGTCGTTCGGGAAACCCCGCAACAGCGAAGCGCCGGCCGCACCGAACACCCCGAACGGCACCGCCGTGGCAACGGCAATGGGCAGCCCCAGCCGCTCGTACTGGGCTGCCAGGATCAACAAAACCAGCAGCAGGCCGAGGCCAAACGCAACGCCACCGGTTCCGCCTGCGGTGTTCAACTGATAGGCCTCACCGATCCAGCCCAGCAGACTGTCCCGATCCAGCGTTTCAGCGCCAACCTCTTCAAGCACCCGCAGCGCATCGCCCGTTGTGTAACCTGGAGCAGGATCCGCCAGCAGCTTCGCCGCCGGATAAACGTTGAAGCGGTTGAGAATATCCGGGCCACTGCTGCGCTCCAGCTTGACCAGCGACGATAACGGGATCATCTCGTTGTATTCAGAACGCACAAAGACCTTCCGCAGATCGTCCGGATGGCTGCGGAACTCGCCTTCCGACTGGAGATTGACCTGCCAGTTACGACCTTCAAGGGTGAAATCGTTTACGTACAGGGCGCCGAAGGTGCTCTGCATGGTGGAGAAAATCTGGTCAATGGGAACACCCGAGGCCTCCGCCTTCTGCCGGTCCACATCGGCCTCATAGCGCGGCACCCCGGTATTCAGGGTAACGCGGACATTCTGCAGTTCGGGTCGCTCGTTGGCCTCGGCGGTCAGCTTGTCCGCCATTGCCTTGATCTCGTCCGGCGACTTGCCGCCACGGGCCTGGATATACCCTTCGACACCGCCCGTGGTAGACAGCCCCTGGATCGGTGGCGGTGTAAAGGCGACGATATCAGCCTCCTTGACGCCAGCACCCAGCTCCATGATCTTGCCTGCGACACTGGCTGCGTCCTGCCCCTCGCCTGTACGCTCTGACCAGTCTTCCAGCGTGACAAAGCTCACCCCGGTGTTGGAGCGCAATGCGCTGGAAAGGATATCAAAACCGGCAAACGACACCACATCGCTGACCTCTTCCATTTCCAGCAGATCCTCGGTGAACTTATCCCGCACGGTTTCGGTGCGGTCCAGCGACGACACCGGTGGCAAAGAGGTCGCAACCAGGGCAAACCCCTGATCTTCCTGGGGCACCAGGCCCGAGGCCATGGAGTTCAGCATGAAGAGTGTGCCACCTATCATCGCGGCGAACAGCAGCACCCCGACCAGAGCGTGACGCAACAACCAGTCCACGACACGTACGAAGCCATTGGTGAGCTTGTCGAAACCGGCATCAAACCAGCGGAAGACTGCCGGCTGTTTTGTACTCTGACTACCCAGCAACAAGGCGCACATGGCTGGCGTCAGTGTCAGCGCCACAATACCCGAAATCACCACGGACACCGCTATGGTGACCGCAAACTGGCGGTATAGCTCACCCGACAGGCCACCGAGAAAGGCCACAGGGGCGAATACGGCCACCAGCACCAGGGTTGAGGAAATCACCGCCCCGGACACCTGTTGCACCGTGGTCACGGCAGCGTTGTAGGCTGATAAACCTTCTTCTTTCATCAGCCGTTCGGCGTTTTCCATGATGATTATGGCATTGTCCACCACCACGCCAATGGCCAGAATCAACCCGAACAGTGTCAGCAGATTGATGGAGAATCCGAACGCCAGCATCCCGGCGAAGGTACCGATCAGCGAAACCGGAATGGCCACCAGCGGTATCAGCGTGGCCCTCAGGTGCTGCAGGAAGAGGAAGGTGATGAGCACCACCAGAACCACCGCGATAATGAAGGTCGATATCACTTCCTGAATGGAGATATCAATAAAACGGCTGGTATCGTAGGGAATCTTGTATTCCAGACCTTCCGGGAAGCGCGCGCTTATTTCTTCCATCGCGTTTTCGACCTGTTCGGCCGCTTCCAGAGCATTTGCGCCGGGTTGCAGATAGACGCCCATGGGCACAGCGGTCTGGCCGTTGTAATTGGCACTGAAATCGTAGCTTTGCGAGCCCAGTTCCACCCGGGCCACATCACCCAGGCGCAGGCTCGCGCCCTGCTCGTCACTGCGCAGGATGACATCCTCGAACTGTTCCGGCGTGGTCAGACGGCCCGGCGTGGTAACGGTGTAAGTGAAAGCCTGGCCTTCGGGAGCGGGCTGGGCGCCGATACGGCCTGCCGCAAACTGGGCGTTCTGCCCTTCCAGGGCCGCCTGCACGTCCGACGGCGTGAGCTCGTACTGCGCCATCTTGTCCGGCCGCAGCCACACCCGCATGGAATAGTCCTGGGCACCGAACAGGGACGCATCGCCAATGCCCGGTAACCGCACCAGTTCATCCAGCACGTTCAGCAGGGCATAGTTGCTGATCTCCACTTCGTTCATGGAGCCATCGGAGGAGGAGAGCGTCAGAACCTGCAGTATCGAGGTCGACCTTGCCTCCACCGTCAGGCCCTGATCTCGAACCTGCTGGGGTAGCTGGGCCTGGGCCTGCTGGACCCGGTTGTTGACATTGATGGTGGCCTGGTCAGGATCGGTGCCAATATCAAACGAGACCGTGACGCGGAAGGTGCCGGAGTCGGTACTGTTCGACTCCACGTAAATCATGCTTTCTACGCCATTGATTTCCTGCTCCAGCGGAGCCAGTACCGAGTCAGCCATCACCTCCGCACTGGCGCCAGGATAACTGCCCTCAATCTGCACCTGTGGAGGCACCACATCCGGATACTGCTCCACCGGCAAACCAAAGATCGCGATGGCACCGGCCAGCGTGATGATGATGGAAATCACCGACGCGAAAATCGGCCTGTCTATAAAAAAGCGCAGCATCAGTTGGACTCCCCATCACCGGAATCCGATGCGCCTTCATCATCGGTGACATCGACGTCAACGCCATTCTGAAGCGATACATGGCCGTTCACGACCAGTTTGTCGCCCTCGCTCAGGCCCTCCAGTATCACCTGGCGACCATCCACCACAGGGCCCAGTTCCACCTGGCGGGCAATGGCTTTGTTGTCCTCGACAATAAAGACCTGGGCGCCCTCGGCACCCTCACTGACCACGTCCTCCGGAATAGTGACCACATCTTTCAGGTCCTGCAGGGTTACCCGAACCCGGACAAACTGACCGGGGATAATGTCGCTTTCCTCGTTGGGAAAGACCGCCCGTGCAGAGACACTTCCTGTGCGCGAATCGAGCGTGCTGGCGGTAAAGTCAACTTCACCCTCCTGGTCGTAGGTGCTGCCATCGGCCCGGATCAGGATTGCGCTGATGGACTGACCTTCCTCATCGCCGGTCATCGCCCGGCGGGCGGTGCGCTGAATGCTGGCATCGTCTTCGGGGAGGGCAAAGCGGACGTGTATCGGGTCCTGTTGAACGATGGTGGTCAGCAGCGTACCCACCTCGACCAGGCTCCCTTCCGGCAGGTCTTCGAGACTGGTGACACCAGACACCGGCGCTTGCACATCGGTATAGCCCAGGTCCAGTTCGCTCTGGATAACCGCCGCCTGGGCAACCGCGAGATTGGCCTCTGCCAGCTCAAGGTCCGACTGGGCCGTATCACGATCCCGCTCACTCACCGCATTACGTTCGTACAGTGACGAAATCCGGTTCCATTCCCGCTCCGCCTGACGCAAGTCCGCCTCGGCAACCCGCTGCTCTGCCCGGGCACTTCCCACCATCGCCTCAGAGGGCTTCTGATCAATCCGGAACAGCGACTCGCCCTCCTCGACAAGCTGACCCTCCTGATACAGCCGTTCTTCCAGAATGCCCTGAACCCTGGCCCGGACTTCAACCTCCCTGGCTCCCTGAGCCCGGCCCGCATAGTCCTGACGCACTTCCACATTCTGCGTCTCTACGGTTGCTACCGTTACCCCCGGGGTTGGCTGCCCACCTTCACTGCCTCCCCCGCCTTCGCCGGACGCTTCGTTGTCCTCGCTGCTGCAGGCGACCAGACCGGCCACGATTAAGGAAAACAACAAGGCATTACGAAGGGATTTCGGATAATAGAGCGGGGCAGCCTGGGACGGCATGGCAGGGTTCTCCTTGGATAATACGGGCTGGGGTTGCCGGAACGATACATTCATTCATGGATGTATGCAAAAAACTTTGGCATGATACGGCACCAAAAACAGGGAAGCCGCGAATCGCCAAAGGGCGGAGCAGCGCTCGCAAAGATGGATATTTACCATGGCCAGAAAAACCAAGGCGGAAGCCGAAGCCACGCGCCAGACCATACTGGATGCGGCAGAACAGGTCTTCATGGATAAAGGTGTCGCCCATGCATCGCTGGAAGAGATTGCCCGCACAGCCCAGGTTACCCGGGGCGCGGTCTATTGGCACTTCCAGAACAAGTCAGACGTTTTCAACGCCATGCTCGAGCGGGTTCACCTGCCGATGGCGGTGATGGTTGAAGACGCCGCCAGCGCCCAGTCCGGTGATCTGACGGCCCTGAGGGATCTGTGCATCTTCGCGCTGAAAACGCTCGTTGAGGACAAGCGTCATTTCCGCGTCTACAAGATCCTGTTTCACCATACCGAGTCTGACCGGGGCTTGAGAATGCAGGAGGAAATAGCACGGGAGAGTATTGAGATGATGACCCGGTTCTTCCATAACCACCCGCCCCATCCCGCGCTGACAGCTACCCAGGCGGCACGCTCCCTGCACACACAGATGCTGGGCATCTACTACGACTGGCTGAGAAATCCCGATGCCTTCGATTTGGCAGCAGAGGCGACAAGCCTGGTTGATACCATTTTCCGGGGCATCTGCCCTGAAGGCAGCTTGTCAGTGAAAGCGACAGAAAACTCTTCATGACCTTCCAGATCAGGCCTTATCCCCACACCAACAGAATCATGGGCACGGCCACTATGGTCACCAGAATCGACAGTGGCAGGCCCAGTCGCCAGTAGTCGCCGAACTGGTAGCCACCAGGCTCCATCACCAGGGCATTGGACTGGTGACCAATCGGCGTCAGGAACGCACAGGATGCGCCCACTGCAACTGCCATCAACATGGCATCGGAGGCCATACCCAGTTCAGCGGACAGGCTCAGGGCAATGGGCGCCACCAGTATCGCCGCGGCTGCGTTGTTGACCACATTCGAAAGCAGCATGGTCCCCACCAGCACCATGGCCAGACTGGCGGCCGGCGCAAGCCCCTTCCCAACAGCAAGCATCTGCCCGGCAATCAGTTCCGCCCCCCCGGTGGACTCCATTGCCTGCCCCACCGGGATCATCGCTGCCAGCAATACAATCACCGACCAGTCGATGGCCTTGTAGGCACCGTTGGCATCGATAAGCCCTGCCAGCACCATCGCTACGGCACCAGCCACGAGGGCAAGAGGTGCCGACAGCCAGCCACTGACAATGGCAATGATACTGGCGATAAATATTCCCGCTGCCAGGAAGATTTTACGGGGTGAACCCAGGCGCAGCCCGCGCTCTGCGAGGGGCAGGCAGCCAAGATTGGAAAGCGTGCTGGTGAGGGTATCTTCAACACCCTGAACCAGCAGGATGTCGCCGGCATTGAACCGAATGTCTCCGAGGCGCCGCTTCAATCGATGCCCCTGCCTGGCCACGGCGACGATGTTAATACCATGACGCTCCCTCAGGTTAAGGCGGTTGGCCGTCTGCCCAACCAGGGACGACTCCGGGGTAATGACCGCCTCAGTCAGCTGCACCTCGCCCTCATTCAGTTCCTTCTTCCGTTTTTTCCGTGCCTTTTTATCGTCTTCCGTTTCGGTGTCGTCGTCCTCTTCCTGACTGCCTAACTCCAGGCCGGTTTTATCCAGAAACGCCTGCAAGCTCTCGGTATCCGACTCCACCAGCAGCAGATCGTTTTCTTTAAGAACCTTGTAGGTCGAGGGTGCAAGCTGCCGATTGTCGTCGCGGATCAGCGCCAGCACCACCACGTCCTTGTCTTCGCCACTGTCTGCCAACAGGTTGTGGAGCGTTGCGCCTGCGTAGGATGAGCCTTCGGGAACCTTCAGTTCAGTCAGATAGTCACCGACGCTGAAAAGCTTGCCGTCACCCTCATCATCCTCGCCCCGCCTGGGCGTCAGGCGCCAGCCCACCAGGGTTATGAAAGCGATCCCCGCAACCGTGATTGCAGCGCCTACCGGTGCGAAGTCAAACAGCCCGAACGAACTGGCGCCTTCACGGTAACTGGCAATGATGATATTGGGCGGTGTGCCGATGAGCGTCATGGTGCCACCGAGTAATGAGCCAAAGGCCAGCGGCATCAGTAACAGCGATGGCGAGCGCCCGGACTCCCGTGACATCCAGACCGCCACTGGCATGAGCAGGGCCAGGGCACCAACATTGTTGATAAAGCCGGAGCAAAGCGCGACAACACCCGTCAGCGTGAGAATCTGCAGCGTAGGCCGATGCCCCACCTTCCCCAGCAAGCCGGCGATGCTGTCCACGACGCCGCCGTTTACCAGCCCCTGGCTGATAACAAGAACCGCCGCTACCGTCACTACTGCCGGATGACCGAAGCCTGAAAACAGTTCCTCAGTGGGCACCAGACCGGCGATGGCAATGGCCAGCAGCGCCAGCATGGCCACCATATCAAAACGCAACCGGTTCCAGATGAACAATCCCAGCGTGGCCGCCAGCACGGCGAATACAATTCCCTGTTCAGTGGTCAATTGGGGTCTCTCCTGCTCGCCTTGTTGACGGTATCAGTCGCTTCAACATGCATTATTTGCGTCTGTCATCACGCATATTCCATGAATTTCCGATGGGTTTCACCTTTGGGGCGCCTGTGCATTCACCGGACTTCGGCATCTGGATCGTCAAGCCATCCATAGTTCCGCTTTAAACAGAACCCCGGACCGGTATAGTAACTGTATATCCACCACCGGGAGAGAACTCCATGCCAGCCACACCCAGCAGGCCGGTTTCCGCATCCGCCATCGACAAACATGTCTACAAGGTTTTCCCGAATGACATGAACTCCCACCAGACGGTGTTCGGCGGCATGATCATGGCCAAGTGTGATCGCCTGGCGCTGGTGGTTGCGGAACGGCATTCAGGCCATGTCTGTGTGACAGCAGCGGTGGATTCCATGCACTTCCGTGCACCCGCCAAGGGCAATGACACCCTGCTTTTCAGCCTCGCCCTGAACCGCAGCTGGGGGTCATCCATGGAAATCGGTGCCCGGGTTGAAGCGGAAAACAGCTATACGGGAGAGTGCCGGCACATTCTTTCGGCATTCTTCACCTTTGTGGCGCTCGACGAGCACGACAAACCCGTTGATGTGCCCGCGGTCAAACCGGAAACAGAAGCCCAGAAACGGCGATTCGACAACGCCGAAATCCGCCGTGAAGGGCGCCTGGAAACCCGCAGAAAACTGGACGGGCAATGACTGACAAGGGCGCTCAACCAGCCCCCTGCGCCTCCGGAGCCTGAGAATTGTGTCGGTAATCTTTACAAGCAACACCCCGCGACAGGCTCCACCTTAACCCTAACCGCCTGAATCCCTGCAATGTGCCTGAACTGGCACACAACATGAATAACAATTCACGGACATAACACCTGTTCCCCAGCCGTTAGTGGTCACAGGGCAGTGACTGGATCCAGCCGTTCCAGCCTTGACAGAAATGACTGAACGCCAAGCAGTACGTTTTCCAGAGACGAACTCAAGGAGAGTCGCCATGGAGGAGAAACGACCGCTCGTTTGGCTGTCGGCGGAGTGCCCGGGTTCTGCAACTCAACACACCCTGCTGCCGGAATGGCAGGTGATTTCTGTTGATCTCAGGAGCGAGATAAACCCGGGTGATCTTTCCACCTACAGTGCCTGGGTTGGTGTCTTTGATCTCAGTCCCCTTTCAAGCGACCAGATAACGCTGGCGAGCAGCTGGCTGGATGCGCTGCAAGTGGAACACTGGGTTGCCATTCTGGCACCGGACCAGGCCAGTAATCCAGAAGTCTGCAGGCTTATCAACAGCCATTGCGGCGATTATCATACCCTGCCCATTCAGCCTGAGCGGCTGCGGGTATCCCTTGGCCACCTGTGGGGTATGTCGGAGCTCCAGAAACGGGCTTTTCCGGGTAAACCAATGAGCTACGAGGAATTCGCTCTCGAAGGCACTTCCCCTGCGATCAGTCAGACCAGGAAGCTGCTGGCCAGGTATGCCAATACCGACGAACCCGTACTCATCTATGGTGAAAACGGCACCGGCAAGGAAGCAGCAGCGAAATTCATTCATCACAAATCTTCCCGCAGGCGCAGACCGCTGGTGGTCGTCAACTGTGCTGCCCTGCCCCTATCCCTGACCCAGAACGAACTTTTCGGACATGAAAAAGGCTCGTTCACTCATGCCATGACCGCGCAGAAAGGCAAAATCGAGAAAGCCGACGGCGGCACGCTGATGTTCGTCGGTGTGGATGAACTCAAACCGGAGCAACAGTCTGCCATTCTGCGCTTCCTCCAGGAGGGGCAGATTGAGCGCATCGGTGGTTCTGCCCCTGTACAGGTGAATGTCCGGCTGATTGCCACCAGCACATCGCCCCTGGAAAAGCTGGTGGCTTCCGGTGATTTCCGCAGTGATGTTTTCTATCGGCTGGGCAGCCTGCATGTACACCTGCCACCGCTGCGGGAGCGCAGGGAGGACATCCCCCTGCTGGCAAACCGGATTCTTTCTGCGGCCACGCCCTCTCTTGGGCCAAAGCATCTGGCTGCCACAACCACTATCTGTCTCGCCGAGCATTCCTGGCCCGGCAATCTGAGAGAACTGCAGAACCGGCTGAGGCAGGCACTGCTGCTTGGACAGGGCCCGGCCGTTGAACCGGACGATATGGGGTTCGGAGCGACGCCTGCCAATAACCAGGGGCAAAGCGATGAGCTTTCCCTCAATGCCTTCCGCTCCCAGGCAGATCGCCGGGCAATCTCGGTAAGCCTGGCTCTTGCCCACAACAATGTTTCCGCAGCAGCAAGGCTGCTCAACATTTCCAGAGTCTCGTTTTACCGGCTGATGGACAAGCACCAGGTGCCCCACAGAACGCCCGCCTCACCGACCAAGAGTGACTGAAGGAGGTTTTCCATGGTTAAAAGAATGTTCTTGCTCATCCCTGTGTTAACGGTAGCTACGCCAATACTCCCGGCAGCCGCCCAGACAGACAGCGACTCAACTTCGGCTCCGGGCAGCACGTCGATCACAGCACCAGAGGAGGAGCGCGACCCGGCGACCAATGTTGCATCCATTACCGCAGACCGGGGCATCGTTACCCGGCCGGGACGTTTCACCATCGAGCCGTCGTTTTCCCATGCCCACAGCAACGCAACGGCGGTCGCGGTGGAAGGTTACACCGTGATACCTGCCCTGCTGATCGGACTGATCAATATTTCGGAAATCCAGCGTGATATTTTTGTCGGCGCGATGTCACTCAAGTACGGCTTCACCAGCAAGTTCGAAGCATCCGTTCGTGTGCCTTACCTCAGCATCAATGAGGACCTGAGAGAGCGCGAAGTTTTCCAGGGCACACCGGTGGACACTTTACGGGAGTCTTCCGGTGAGGGCCTTGGTGATGTTGAACTTTCCGCCCGTTACCAGTTAACCGACGGCCTGGGTGGCTGGCCCTTCGTCATTGGTGCAATGCGGGTAAAAGCGCCAACCGGCGATGGGCCATACGACGTTGACCAGAGAATCATCCGGGATAATGACGGCAATCCGATAGGCGTAGAGCTGGAAAACCGCCCCACCGGTTCCGGTTTCTGGTCATTCGAACCCGGCCTCTCATTCATCTACCCGACGGATCCGGCCGTGCTGTTCGGAAACCTGAGTTACGTCTGGACTCTGAAAGAGGAGCAGGGCTTCGAGAACGGCGGTACCGTCGACCCCGGGGATATTGTACGTTTTGGCTTCGGAATGGGATTTTCCTTTAACGACCGTACGTCTTTCAGCCTTGGCTATGACCACTCCATCATCCGTAAAACCACCTTCGAGGTCGATAACGACCTGTTCGCCTCCAATTTCGACCGCATCCAGATCGGGTCCCTGTCGTTTGGTCTGTCCCAGCGGCTGTCACAGTCCACATCACTGAGCCTGACGGTAAGCGTGGGGGTTACGGAAAATGCGCCCAACAGCGAAATTACTCTCAAGCTTCCCATCAGCCTTTAGGAGGAATTGAGGGGGATATCAGCGGCCGAGCAACTGGACAAGCTGATCACTGAACCGTGCCGGAAACTGATTGCCGACACCGGCCCCCAGATTGTTCAGCTCGATGTTCAGTTGATGCATATTCTGGATGACGGTGCTATCGAGGTTGTTCTGGACCACCGTCATCCACCCGTTGGTGCCGGCCATGTTACTGGATACCCGCGCACCGCCACTGCGGTTGGCGCTGATGACCTCCAGCACGGTTTCCATTTGATGGTCTACCAGACCGCCGTTGACTGTCTGGTTAAGATTGGGAATGGTCAGGCGATTGACCACCAGGGTATCACCATTAATACCGACAACCTGTTCCAGACCGATACTGATTTCCAGGTCATCCATCAGGAAGCCGCCACGGTACTCGGACAGTTCCGGGTCACTCAGGGGCTCGACACCAAGGGACAGTTCAGCCCGGACAGCTGGCGACACGGTCGCGAACGAAACAATCAATAAAATAATTGCTGGTATCCGGACCATCATTATCACCATTCCCTTGAGGAGGGCCAGTAAGGCAATGTGTGCCCGAGTGAAGGACCACCCGGGGCTCTCTTTATCGGCGCTCTGGCAACCTGTGGCCAATGCCCGTCGTCCAGAAATCCGTCACGTCCCTTGTCTATGTGGCTGCGAATTATAAAGGCGGTCCCGTTCCAGTACTCGCTGAATTTTGCGTAGGAATAAACCTTCAGCCCCCGCGCCGGATCCCCTACCAGGACCTCCCCGTCACTGATCCCCTTGATCAGCACGAAGTGCCGGAAACCGTCAATGTTCAACAACACAATCATGGGCAGGCGCACCTTCTCCTTCAGGCCGCTCAATGGCATGCGAAACCCGTCAGCCTGATACCCTCTGGCCTCCAGATAGCGTTTCATATCAAGCATGGAGAAACCTTCCCGGCGCACTTTCTGTTCGTCGGCCAATGCAAGCATCTCGACGAAGACATCGTGTTCTGTCACCTGGTCTTCGTAATGAAAAGACAAGAGCGAAGCAACCGCCGCGGAGCCACAGCTGAAGTCGTATTGCTGGCGCATGACGCTGTCAAACCGCTGGTCCTCGAAACTGTTGACCTTGACCCGGACATCACCGCCTATACCCGGCACCATCACCGAGCCGGCGAAGGCAGTGGACCACAGCAGCCCGGCACTCGCGAAGATTGCAACAAGAACCTTCATGGCCATGGCCCACCTCCTTTAGTGATTGATCAGTATGTTGATCTGGGTACTGTCCTGAATGACCACCTGGTTACCGGTGTTCTGGATAACCGTAGCAACCCCGCTCATGTTGCCGAACGCATTGTCGGAAATGCTGTTATCACCTGTGACAACATTCCCCGACAGCAGGTTATCGGACACATTCGCATTCTGCTGGTTATCGTTAATCTGCCACTGCATCGGGATTCCCTGGCGACCACTTGCATCCGCCAGCTGATCCGCCGACATCGGTGCGGCATCCATCCACTCCTCGGCCGATACAAATCCCGTTGCCCCGAACATTAACGCCAGCAAGGCAGCCTTCAGTTTCCATCTGATTGTGCGACCCATGGCAGTTCTCCCGGAATAACCGGGCCGCACCGGTAACAGCAGGTGCGGCCTGGATTCCTTATTGAGTGCCGCCACCGCCACCGGTGGACAGGTTCGACATTACACTGACGTTAGCCTGTGTAACACTCCCGTTTCCTGCGTTCTGGGCAAACGCACCAACGCCAGTGAAGTTCGCTGAGCCACCGGAGATTTCGTTGCTGTTGCGAACTTCGGTGTAGGAACCTTCACCATTGGCATTTCCGTAGGTGGTTGCAGTACCAGATACGGTGCCGTTCAGCTCGGCGTTATTCATGAACATATCCATGTCCAGCTCCATAGAACTATTATCAGAGCTGTCGTTATTACTGTCAGCGGTATTGTAGGAATCATTCACACTGTTATCAGATTCATCGTTCCCGCTGTCATTAGTGGAATTATCCGAGTTGTCATTTCCACTATCGTTAGTGGAGTTATCGGAGTTATCGTTCTGGCTGTCTGCCAGGTCGGTGGAGTTATCCGAGTTATCGTTCTGGCTGTCCGCCAGGTCGGTGGAGTTATCCGAGTTATCATTTCCACTGTCGTTAGTGGAATTATCGGAGTTATCGTTTCCACTGTCGTTAGTGGAGTTATCGGAGCTATCGTTCTGGCTGTCCGCCAGCGTATTGGAGTTATCCGAGTTATCATTTCCACTGTCGTTAGTGGAGCCATCGGAGTTGTCGTTCTGGCTGTCCGCCAGCGTAGTGGAATTATCCGAGTTATCATTTCCACTGTCGTTCGTAGACCCATCGGAGTTATCGTTCTGACTGTCCGCCAGAGTGTTGGAATTATCCGAGTTATCATTTCCACTATCGTTGGTAGAATTATCCGGATTATTCGAGCTATCCGAAAAATCATTTCCACTATCGTTAGTGGAATTATTTGGATAGTTCGAGTTGTCGTTACCGGAATTGGTATTACCGGATTGGTCGTTGTTCGCAGTGGAGGTATTGTCCGCGTTGGTATTCGGATCGCCGTCTCCGCCCTGGTCGGCATAGGCAAAACCGGAAATACCCAGACTCATTGCAATGGCAGCTGCTAGCAAATTTTTCCTGGTATTCATGATGTCGCTTCCTTTTCGATTATTGGCTTCTGGAGGGATCCGACTGAAACCGCTAGCCTTCGGTAAGCCAAGGTTCAGACCCGCCAGACAAGAAGAGCGATTCTCGTGCCAGGTTTGATATATGACAGGCAGGCATCTGTTTTTACTGATTTTTATCGTTTTACAGGGAAGCGGGACATTGTTCGCCGCGGGATGAATCTGTTTCAGTAATGAAACAGGCTTGATAAGGAAGAGAACCAAAGAAGACGTTTATCGCCGAATTTCAGCAACCTGTGATAAAAGGCCACTGTAAAAAAACAAAAACCCCGCGCGGAGCGGGGTTTCGTGTTCAGAAGCGGGCACTGCGACTGCCCGCTCCAGTGACAACCGAACCGGTGATCAGAACTGGTTCATGGTGTTGTCTTTACCGCCGGCCTTCAGGGCCGCATCGCCAGCGAAGAACTCTTTATGGTCATCACCGATGTTGGAACCGGCCATGTCCTGGTGCTTCACAGTCGCAATACCCTGGCGGATTTCCTTGCGCTGAACACCTGCAACGTAGGCCAGCATGCCTTCGTCGCCGAAGTAACCCTTGGCCAGGTTGTCGGTAGACAGGGCCGCGGTGTGGTACGTCGGCAGGGTAATCAGGTGGTGGAAAATACCGGCTTCGCGTGAACCGTCACGCTGGAAGTTACGGCACCACTCGTCAGCCAGCTGACCCAGCTCGGTGTTGTCGTACTCTTCGCTCATCAGAGCCGCACGGTCGTATGCGGATACATCCTTGCCTTCTTCCTTCCAGGCATCGAACACCTGCTGACGGAAGTTCAGGGTCCAGTTGAACGACGGGCTGTTGTTGTAAACCAGCTTGGCGTCGGGCACCACTTCCTTGATGCGGTTAACCATGGCAGCGATCTGGCCGACGTGGGGCTTCTCGGTTTCGATCCACAGCAGGTCGGCGCCGTTCTGCAGGCTGGTGATACAGTCCAGCACAACACGGTCTTCGCCAGTGCCGGGCTTGAACTGGAACAGGCCGGAAGCAAGGCGCTTCGGACGAACCAGCTGGCCATTCTGCTTGATCACAACGTCGCCGTTGTTGATGTCTTCGGCTTTCTCGATAACGTCGCCGTCGATGAAGCTGTTGTATTGGTCGCCCAGGTCACCCGGCTCTTCGGTCACGGCGATCTTCTGGGTCAGGCCAGCGCCCAGGGAGTCAGTACGGGCAACGATAACACCGTCATCAACACCCAGCTCCAGGAACGCCAGACGAACAGCATTGATCTTGGACAGGAAGTCGGCGTGGGGAACAGTAACCTTGCCATCCTGGTGACCACACTGCTTCTCGTCAGATACCTGGTTCTCGATCTGGATGCAGCAGGCACCGGCTTCGATCATCTGCTTGGCCAGCAGGTAAGTGGCTTCGGCGTTACCGAAACCGGCATCGATGTCGGCAATGATCGGCACAACGTGAGTTTCGTGGTTGTCGATCTGCTTGATCAGCTCGTCAGCCTTGGCGTTGTCGCCAGCTTTCTGGGCTTCTTCCAGGGCACGGAACAGGTGGTTCAGTTCCCATGCATCGGCCTGGCGCAGGAAAGTGTACAGCTCTTCGATCAGGCCGGAAACGGCAGTCTTCTCGTGCATGGACTGGTCAGGCAGCGGACCGAACTCGGAACGCAGGGCAGCAACCATCCAGCCAGACAGGTACAGGTAACGACGCTTGGTGCTACCGAAGTGCTTCTTGATGGAGATCATCTTCTGCTGGCCGATAAAGCCGTGCCAGCAACCCAGCGACTGGGTGTACTGGGACGTGTCTTTATCGTAGTTCGCCATGTCTTCGCGCATGATCTTGGCGGTGTACTTGGCGATGTCCAGACCCGTCTTGAATTTGTTCTGGGCGCGCATGCGAGCCGCGTGCTCGGGCTTGATGGCGTTCCAGGTGGGGTTCTGCTTCAGAATGGAAGCAATGGCGTCAACGTCGTTTGCGTATGGCATGATCTCAGTCCTGTCTTCTAAGGTTTGAGGTGCTCTTTTATGAAGCATAAAAGCGACTTCAGAGAGCCAGCGTCCGTTCAAAAAACAATCAGTCCGCTGACATTGACGGTTACTTTAGTGGGTTTGATTTTATAATTGAAATTTATATTATCTATATTCGGCATTTTTCTGGTGAATACCAGAAAACACCCTCCATAACCCGCCCTAAAGAGGTCTGTTCGCCGGACGAGACCCCGGAACTGAGCTGAATCACGCAATCAACAGCCGCGGGTGCTATTATTCAGCAGTCTTTACATATCCACTTTGCGCAAGGGACGGGAAGGAAACTCCGGTGTTATATCTGAGGGCATTTGGCCATTCCTTACTGCATGCACTGAAGAACCTCTTCCCAATCGTGTTGGTGGTGGTTTTTTTCCAGCTCGCTGTTCTGCAACAGGTACCGGACAACACCCTGAGCATGGCCTTTGGCCTGCTGATTGTCGCCGTGGGTGTGGCCCTGTTCCTCCAGGGTCTGGAATTGAGCATTTTTCCCGTTGGCAAAAGCCTCTCCAACCAGTTCGCACTGCGTGGTTCGATTCCCATTCTGCTGGCCTTCGGCTTTGCCATCGGTTTTTCCGCCGTGGTGGCAGAGCCGGCACTCATCGCGGTTGCCATGCAGGCGCAGGAGATCAGCGGCGGCCGTATTGACGCCCTGACATTGCGACTGCTGATTGCGGTATCAGTAGGGTTGGTGGTGGCGCTGGGCGTTTTCCGCACCATCATCGGCTACCCCCTGCACTGGTTCATGGTTGTGGGCTATATCACGGTAATGATCGTGACCTGGTTCGCGCCGGAGGAAATCGTCGGCCTGGCTTACGATTCCGGGGGCGTCACCACCAACGTGGTAACAGTGCCCCTCATTGCAGCCCTGGGCATAGGCCTGGCGGCGTCCATTCGGGGCCGCAATCCGCTGAGAGACGGTTTCGGGCTGGTAGCCCTGGCGGTGATGGTGCCGATGATTACGGTGCAGTTCTACGGCATTCTGGTGTATTCCGGCGAGCAGCCGGAGGGGGGTGAACTGCTGATGGACACGAATACCAGCAAAACCAGCGTGCCGGGCCCCCTGAAAATACTGCTGGAACTGGCGGAAATGGTCCGTGATGTGTTGCCGATTATCCTGACCATACTGGTCTTCCAGTACCTGGTACTTCGTCGCAGGCTGAGTAACCCCCGCAAGATACTCTTCGGTTTTGCCCTGGTCATACTGGGCCTGTATGCGTTCGTGGTTGGGCTGAAAATCGGCCTGTTCCCCATTGGCACCAGCATGGCGGAACAACTGATGGCCCTGGACGGCTTCCTGTTTGTTTACCTGTTTGCCTTCATGATCGGCTTTGCCACCACCATGGCGGAGCCAGCGCTGATTGCCATTGGCCAGCAGGCTGAAGACGCGGCCGCCGGCACCCTCAACGGCAATGCAATCCGGCTTTTTGTAGCAGTAGGAGTGGCGCTAGGAATCACCGTGGGTGTTCACCGGATAATCGCAGGGGACTCCATACACTACTACATTATGGGAGGTTATCTGGTCGTCATTATCCTGACCTCCATTGCGCCCCGGTATATCGTTGCGCTGGCCTATGACCTGGGTGGGGTAACCACCTCCGAAGTCACAGTTCCCCTGGTTACGGCTCTTGGTATCGGGCTGGCCAGCAGCATTGACGGACGCAGCGTATTGATCGACGGCTTCGGGCTGATTGCGTTTGCGTCGATTTTCCCCATTATCACCGTTATGGCCTACGCCATAGTGGTAGAAAAACTGGCAGCACGAAGGAAGGAAAGCTCATGAAATTTTCTGTACTGGTGGCCATCGTGCCTGAAGATCAGGAACAGGAGTGCATTGACGCCGCCCGGGACCTGGGTGCCGGCGGCATGACGGTTCTGTCTGGCCGCGGCATCAGCAACACCACCAAGAAAACGTTTTTCGGGCTCACCTACGATGGCAGCCAGAGCCTGCTGCTGATGGTACTGGAGAAAGGCCTTTCCCTGGATATCCTGAAAGCCATACAGCACATCCTGATGCCCGGGCCCGATGATTCCAGGGGGCTGGTTTTCACCCTGCCACTGGAACACCTGGGCGGGATTGATTACTCCCAGGTGGAGAAGTTCGAGCAACACCTGAAGGACTCACTGTAACCGGAGCCACCTAATGAAACTTGTGCAAGATGTGATGATCCGGGACACCATCAACGTGTCTCCCTTTGCCAGCCTCCGCGAGGCCCTGTCGCTGATGAAACAGCACCAGGTCAAATCCCTGGTGGTGGAGAAACAGAACGAGCACGACGCCTATGGGCTGATTACCTACACCAACATTCTCAAAACAGTGATTGCGGAAGACGGCGACATTGACCTGCTCAACGTCTACGACGCCTGCGCCAAGCCGGTGATCAGCGTGGGGGAACACCTGGGCATCCGCTATGCCGCCAGCTTGATGAGCCAGCACCGGGTCAAGCGCCTGCTGGTATTGCAGGATAACGACCTGGTGGGCTTCGTCACCATGGACGACATAATGGCTGCACTGCTCGATACCATTGAATAAGGCCTTGCCGGGTTCATGAATAGCAAAGCACGACCAGCCTGTCTTCGGGGTTCAGGTCCAGGTATTCATCCCGGGAAGGACCGAGTTTCACATGATGGCCATGCCTGTCAGGTTGATCACGCCAGACGCCCAGCGCTACCTCGCCCTTTGCGGCCAATACTTTTTCCAGTACCTGGAAGTCTGCACTGGCGGGTAACGGGTAATCGTGGGGATTCCGGAACTGGATTTCGGCGCCCCCCACCGTGAACAACTCATCCAGCACTACCCGCAACTCCCGCCGCAAGGCTACCTGGGCAAGAACGTGGCTGACGATCATGGGACTGATCATCATTTCACTCTGATGACCGGCCAGAAGATGACGATTGTCCGGGTCGCTCAATTCCATGATCAGTTGGGGCCGCGGCCCGCCTTCACTTAACAGGTCTTCAAGCTGGAGGTACCCGACCATGGCACGGGCATCGGCCTCTTCTCCGGAAGCCAGTCGATCACTGCTCAGGAGCATGATGGAATCATAGCTGAGCGGCCCTACCCGCCTGAGCTCTCCCTCCACCATGTAGTCCGCCTCTACGTGACGACAGATAACGGCACTTTGCTCACCCAGGTACCGGGCAATTTCCTGCTGGCGTTCCCGCGCCGGCACAACAGAGACGATATCCACCTCAAACCGCAGCTGGCTGTAACTTGAAAACTCGCTGATCAGGCTGGGTACACGCCGATTCCAGCCAAGCACCAGAACCCGGTGAACCCGTTCAGTGGCAGTGGCAGAACGGATGGCTGGCTCGCCACGGGCAATCATCGGAAGCGGTGCTGATTTGGAATCAGGCTCGGTTTCCGCATAGTCCCGGGCCAGCATCACTACCCGGTCCTCTGCAGCGATCGGGATATCCGATGAGGCCGGCATCTGCACGTTCCATCCCCTGCCCTGCGGTTTCAGGATGCCGAGCACAATGACCCGTGCTCTCTGAGAAGCCAGTTCACCGAGCGTCATCCCTGCCAGAGAGTCACCACTGCGTATGTAGATTTCACAGCCTTCTCCTGCCGTAAACAGCTCGTTGTAAATCTCTGACAGCCCCGGATGCAGGATATTCTGTACCATCAACCGGCTGATAGTGGCGTCGCCTGCCACCACTTCCATTTCACCAGGATAGGCCCGCTCAATGACCGGATGCTTGCGCATATCCTGGATTTCGGCAACCACGAACGGGAGGGGGGCGCCCAGGTGACGTGCCTGTGCGGCAATGGACAGCAGCGCCTTTACCGTCTCGATGTCGGATGTTACCAGGCTCCCTGCCTCATGGGCGGCACTGGGTACAATAACAGCGGAAGCGTCCAGGCAGGCCACCCGCTGCAAAGCGTCGGGCTGGATTGCCGCACCGGAGCGGAGAATAATCTGACGCGCCTTGCGACCGATTCCCGGTTCATTGCGCAATTCATGGACCTGGGCGGCTGAGGCGGTTTCGGAAAGCACCACCAACCGCAACCGGTTGGTATCGTGCTTCTCCAGGAATCGCCGCATGCGGCCTGAGGAACCCAGCAACTCCGCCAGCAGCGGCAGGGTCTGGCCGGTCCAGCCCAGCACCACGATATGATTTCTCAGGGTGACTGGTGTCAGCCCCCGCTCCAGATCCGCCATCTTGGCAATGAGCCAGCGGGTCAGGATAGCCACCAGCGTGCCCATGAACACCACATAACCACTGATGGTCAGGATGGTGGACACCAGCCGCTGCCAGTTACCCGCATCGTCCCCCAGATAGCCCGGATCTGTGAGCCGCAGGAAAGCCCACCAGAAAGCATCGCCCGCATCCTCATGAGGACCGCCAAACGGAAGCACCAGCAGCCCGCCAACTAGGGAAATTATCCCGATGAAGACACCTACCACAAGAAGCTGAAAACCCGCACCTTTGACGAGCTGGCGTTCTACAATGAATTTGACACGGTCAACAAATCGAAAAGGGAGCATGATCATCCTTTTGTACAGGCCCGAAATGTCCGTAGCATAGCCCATTACACGAAATGCAAGGGGAAAGGTTTGTTCAGCAACAGCAACCTGGCCGGAACCGGTTATGGGTGACCGACTGAAGATCATTATCGGCACGGTTTTCCTTCTGCCAGCTCCAGTGGCCACCGAACTCAACCACATAGCACAGCCCTGGCGCCAGGACGCTGTTGTTCTGGGCGTGGAGGAAGCACCCGATGTTGAGCGCTACCTTCATGAACTGTCCTTCGGGCACAGCCAGCCTGTTCCCTCCGCCACCGATAACGGCATCCGCGGGACCGGTGGCAGCGTTGGAAGCCGGCGTCTGTACCTGGATTTCCGCTTCCGGCAGGACTTCGGTTTTAACGAGGATCGCCAGGGCTTCCTGCTGGATATCCAGCGCAGTGAGGACTTTGACGGCAGTTTTGACCGGCAACTGATCGGATTTCGCCATCAACTGAGCGAAGCCACCGAAGTGTGGCTCCAGGGTGATGTGTTTGCCGACAAATCCCGCTCCGATATATACCTCAGCGGTCGACACACGTTCAGCAACGAGTCCTGGATCCACGGCAGCTGGATACTGCCCGACTTTTACTTCAACACCAAGACCCGCACGGACGACGCCTTTGTCGACCCGGCCCAGAGCTTCTTCGTTCAATGGCATCAGCCATCAGACGAGGACCGGTCCGGCGCCACCACGGCGTCGGTCACCTACTCCCCCCCGTCCACCTTTGACAGCCGGGATGAAAACCTGGTCGTGGAGAACGAATCCGTCCGGGGCGCCCTGACCCGGCAACACCGGTTCCAGAGCTGGCAATTGCGGATGGACCTGAGCGGCGAGTATACCCGCCGGCAATACAGTCTGGACGAGACCGCCGGCACTATTCCCACCCGGCGGGACCATGTCAGGGCCGGAGCCGAAGCGGTGTTTACGAAACACCGTCTGCAGCCGGGTATCGGCCTGCATTATTTCTATCTCAGGGAGCAGGGGTATACCGGGCGCAACCTGGACGACATTGCCGACATCCGCCGGCGCGAGCCCACGATTTCAGGGCATTTCAGGCTGGCGCTGGCACCGGCCGTCACATTGCAGCCGGCGGTGTACCTGAGCGCAGCGGACATTGACCAGTCCTACTCGGAAAACGATGACGATGACCATCGAGGCTTCACCGGCAAGCTGGCACTGCCTTTCGAGATCACTCTCTCGCAGCGGGATAACGCCGTACTCACGCTTGCGCCAACGTTCTACCTGCACAAGGCCGCCTTCGGCGGTGGCAACCTGCAGCTGCACTGGCCTATGTAGTTGCGGGCCGGCTTTCGGCTCTGACGGCTTCATCCAGGGTGGGATAGAACCGGACCACGCCCTCCTCCGGTTTCAGGCCCGCCCTTGCCAGCGTACGTAACGGCTGGAATTGCAGATCGGCAATGACAACCTGGGTGCCATCGGCCCTGCAGGTACTGATCAGCTTGTTCAGTGCCGACAGCCCACCGGCATCCAGAATCGTCACCCCATCCATGTAGAGAATAAACCCGCGGGCGCTGGCCGACAGCTGCGCCAGCTCTCCGAATATCCGGTCGGCCGCGGCGAAGAACAGGGGGCCATTGATCTTGAACACCTGCCAGCCCTCCGGAAGCCGTGCCCCGGCCAGTCGCTTGCTGCCGGTAATATCGGTTACCCGGGTCATCTGAGCCATTTCCCGCATGAACAGTACCGCCGCCAGCAGAATGCCGGTGGTGATGGCAATGACCATATCCAGCAATACCGTCAGCGAAAAACAGGTCACGAACACCAGTATGTCGCTGCGCGGGGCGGTTTTCAGCAGGTGAAGTGACTTCGGGGCTTCGCTCATATTCCACGCCACCACGATCAGCAATGCGGCCATGGCGGCCATGGGCAGATAGGCAAGCAGGGGTGCCAGTGAGACCAGCGCCAGCAGGACGACCAGGGCATGGACCATGGCGGAAACCGGTGATTCCGCCCCGGCCCGATAATTGGCGGCGGAGCGGGCAATGGCGGCAGTGGCCGTGATGCCACCGAAGAACGGCGTGATCACGTTACCGATGCCCTGCCCCAGCAATTCACTGTTGGCGCTGTGGCGCTTGCCGGTCATGCCGTCCAGAACAACCGCACACAGCAGTGATTCAATGGCGCCGAGCATGGCGATGGCAAAAGCCGCCGGCAACAGATCCCGGACCATCGACCAGCTGATACCCAGCGGATCTCCACTGGCGTCCGGACGGTTCCAGGGCCAGGCAAACTCCGGCAGAAAAGGCGGAATGCCTGCGCCGGTGGAACCGTCCGGCAGCAGGTAACTGAACCGGGAGCCGATGGTCTCTATCTCCGCCCCGTTGGCATTGAGCGCCACTGCCAGCAGGCTGCCAATGAGTACTGCCGGCAGGTGGGGTGGTACCGGTGTTCTCAGGCGCGGCCATAGCAACATCACCGCCAGTGTGGCCAGGGCTACCGCAGTCGTCATGGTATCCAGCCCCGGCAGGGCCTGGCCGACGGCTGCCAGCTTATCCCAGTAATGCTCCGGCATCTGTTCGATACCCAGCCCGAAGAAATCTTTTACCTGCAGGGTGGCAATCACTACCGCTATGCCACCGGTAAAACCGAGAGTGACCGATTCAGGAATGTATTCGATGAACCGGCCCAGACGCATAAATGCCATTACCAGCAGCAAAACACCGGACATCAACGACGCCAGCAGCAGCCCGCCGAGGCCATAGGTCTGGGCGATTGGATAGAGAATGACAACAAAAGCGGCGGTGGGGCCGGAAATACTGAAACGGCTGCCACCGGTCAGTGCAATGACGAAACCGGCTATAAAGGCAGTGTAGAGCCCATACTGGGGCGGCACACCACTGGCAATGGCCAGTGCCATGGCCAATGGAATGGCAATGATCCCGACCGTGATCCCTGCCATGACATCGCGCCCAAGGCGCCTGGTGGTGTATCGCTCATCAATACAGGCCTCGCGGAATGCGTGGGCGAGACGGAGAGAAAACAGATAGGCGCGATGGGGCATTTCACATCCTGAACAGATAACCAGTAAAACAAAAGGCTGACAGCCAACCGGGTTTCATGATCGTATAAGCAGCTATGACGACCTATTCTAACACCCTCACACTACTCGCCTGCCTGTTGCTTGCAGGCTGCGCATCAGTGCTGACGGGCACTTCTGAAACGGTGCCGCCTCAAAGCCAGTACGATTCTATCATTGCCGATGATAATGGTAGCTTGCTCTCAATCAACGAGCTGGCAAAAGCATTGGCGCCAGCGGATGTGATAGTGATCGGAGAGTACCACGGCCACCATGGCTCCCACCTGCTGCAAGCCCTGGTGCAGTCAGCGCTCTACCAGCAGCGCCCGCAACAGGTGTTAAGCATGGAGCAGTTCAACGTGGACGATCAGCAAAGGCTGGACGAGTATCTCGACGGCAAGTCCGGCGAAGAAGAACTGATTGCCGACACCGAAGCCTGGCCCAACTACAAGGCGTCCTACCGGCCGCTGATCGAATTGTCCAAAAGCCGGAATGTTCCTGTGATTGCCGCCAATGCCCCCGCCGATATTGTTCGATGTGTCGGCCGCACCGGCGCCGCCCACCTTGATGAGCTTGAGGCCGGGCAACGCAGACAGTTGCCAGAGGACCCGTTTGTCGACACGCCGGAGTATCGCAGCAAATTTTTCGACACCCTTGGCGGCGGCCATGGCAGCAACCACAACCAGGCGGATGTAAAGGAGCGCCTCGAGAACAGCTACCAGGCCCAACTGTTACGGGACAACACCATGGCGGACCGGGTGATAAAGGCCCTGGAGGACCATCCCGGGCACCAGGTTATTCATCTGACGGGTACCTTCCACGCTGAAGATCGCCTGGGCATGGTCGCGGTGCTGGAAGAAAAACAGCCCGATCTTGAGGTGGCAGTGGTCAGCCCGGTGTTCTGGAAACCGGGCGATGACCTGGACAACCTTCTGGAAACTCACCGGGGAAAGGGGGATTTTCTTTATTTCCTGCAGCCGCTGCCGGAAGAATACCGTGACAGCGACCGGCACCGGGATGCGATCATGGACCAGTTCCGCAATGCGGCTGAGCTTTCCTGCGAATGAGCACCCGGTTTCTGCATCGCTCACGCTGCCTTTTTCTGCCCTGCCCGGATCACAATGGCGATACCGCCAAGAATGGCGATGCCGGCAACCACCAGCCGCAGCGTCAGAGGTTCGCTGAGCAACAGCACACCACCAACCGCCGCAATCACCGGCACACTGAGCTGAACCGTCGCAGCCGTGGTCGCCTGCAACAACGGCAGCGCCATGTACCAGACGGCGTAGCCCATGCCTGAGGCAATGGCGCCGGACGCAATCGCATAGCCCATGCCCGCCATGTCAATCCTGGCACCAGCCATCATGACCAGGCTCAGTGCCAGGGCCATGGGTACGGCGCGGATGAAATTGCCGGTGGTTACTGCCGTGGGTTCACCCGCGCCTTTTGCCCTCAGCGAATAGATACCCCAGGCAATGCCGGCGCTGATCATCAGCAGGGAACTGAACAACGGTGGCGCCGTGAGCCCCGGCAGCAGCAGCCCCACCAGCCCCGCAAACGCCAGCACAAACCCCAGCCACTGCCAGAGACGTGGACGATCTCCACGGACAATACCAATACTGATCATGGTCGCCTGTACGGCACCGAACAACAGCAGGGCACCCATTGCCGCAGACAGTCCGCCATAGGCGTATGAGAAGGCCGCGGCATAGGCGAACAAGGCCAGCGCCGACCCCCAGGAGCCCTGTTTCAGTGGCACCCGGTTACCGCGAAGGCTCAGAATCAGCCACAGCATCAATGCACCTGACACCAGGCGGACGCTGGTAAACGTAGCGGCATCTATGTCGGTATCCCTCAGAGCAGCGCGGCATAGCAGGGAATTACCGGCGAAAGCGGTCATGGCAACGGTGGTAAGCAGCAAGGTACGCAATGGGGACAAGACAGCACTCCCGGGCAGTTGGTTTCGACCCTTTCCAGTGTAGGCGCTGTCCGGAAAACTGCTTATTACTCAATGGTCGATAACAGACGGCTACTGAAGACCTGTTCGTCGGAAGCTCCGAACAGCACGAAACGCACCCGCGTGACATTCTCAAGCCCCGGCAGAACCTGCCTGACTGTAGCTAGGGCGATCTCCGCTGCACTCTCCAGCGGATACCCGAAAGCTCCGGTCGAAATGGCCGGGAACGCCACGGATGCGATTCCCTTGCTGTCCGCCAGCTCCAGGGCATTGCGATAACATTCTGCCAGCCAGTGATCAGAAGGTTCATCGACTCCGTAAACTGGCCCCAGGCAATGAATGACAAACCGGTTCGGCAGGTCATGAGCGCCGGTGAGCACGGCCTCACCGGGACGGATCGGGGCCATGGGGCGGCACTCCGCCACCAGCCCCGGCCCTGCCGCAGAATGGATCGCACCAGCGACGCCGCCACCGGGCATCAGCTGTGCGTTGGCGGCGTTGACCACCGCTTCCATATCGTCCTGGCGGGTGATATCACCGCGCAGGCATTCCACGATTTTTCCGTTCAGTTCAACCTGTGCCATGGACCGCTCCCGGGCATTGCCTTAACGACGACGCTTCAGCGACCGGTTGATGATGATGGTCTCCGGGTGCTTCTGGCCGTTGATGGCAGCCAATGCCCGGTCCAGCGTCGCCGTGGCAATTGCCTCGTGTTTCTGTGGTAACGAATTGACCCTGACGGGCAGGAAATCCAGCAACCGGTCATCTCCGAAGGTAGCCATTCTGAGCGTGTCCGGCAAGCCGCCTGGCTGCTCCAGAAGCACATCCAGAACCCCCTGGAGCAGTGTGTAGGAGGCAGTAATCAGCGCATCCGGCAAGCCCTGTTCCGACAGCACCTGCCGCATCAGACCAGCACCGGTTTCGCGATCATAGTGCTCACCGCTGTAGACCGACCACTGGCCGCTGCGGCTTTGTGCGACATCCTCGAATCCCTGCCGGCGCTCCCGGGTCATGGCCAGAGCCGGCACCGCATCCAGCCAGACCACCGACCCGGTGCCAGGCTCCAGCACGGACCGGGTCAGCACGGCAGCGCCCTTGCGATTGTCACTGACCACACAACTGATCCTGTCCGGTGACTGGGCCCGGTCCACCGCAATCACCGGCAGGCCTTCCTGCTGCAACTGCTGATAGAACGGATCCTCCGGTGGCAGGGCACTGGCGACAATCAGGGCATCGCAGCGACGTGCCTTGAGGGACCTGGCCAGGTCCCTCTCGGTGTCCGGATCATCCCCGGAACCGGCGATCAGCAACTGATAGCCATGGGCGCGCCCACCCTGCTCCAACAGTTTGGCCAGCCGTGCGTAACTGGCGTTCTCAAGGTCCGGAAGGATAAAGCCCAGGGTTCGGCTGGCCCCGCCCCGAAGCGCCGCTGCCTGGGCATCAATCTGGAAGTGGTTGTCCCGGGCCACCGCCAGGACCTTGTCGATGGTGTCCTGCTTGATTCGCCGGGCCGGCCCCTGACCATTGATCACGTAACTGGCGGTGGTTCTGGAAACGCCCGCCAGGCGGGCAAGTTCAGCAAGGGTCATGGGGCCATTCTCTCCTCGTCACGGATTGCTCCTGATCACAGATTGCTTGATTTCTGATCATATCTGTTTCATGATTCATTTTATGTTTGCTGACACGATTCAGCAACCCGAATGTTCAACGGTATCGATTCTCCACACAGGTCGACGCCAGCACCACACAATAACAAAGCGAGGCTCTACCCCATGCTGACGCTTACAGCCAACGATATCCGCCTGGGCTGCACCGCCAACGACTGGCAGGATGCCCTCAACCAGGCCAGCCAGGACCTGCAGGCCGCCGGCCGGATTATTCCCGAGTATCACGCCGGTATGCTGGCCCGGGAGCAGCAGTCCTCCACCGTACTCGGCAACGGCATTGCCATACCCCACGGCACACCGGAAAGCCGCTCCGCGGTTACCAGCACCGGCATTCGCGTTTTGCAGTTTCCCGAAGGCGTTACCTGGCATGACAACGCCACCGTGTATGTCCTGGTCGCCATTGCCGCCCAGTCGGATGAACACCTAAACATACTGCGCCACCTGACCCGTGTGCTGGACAAGCCCGGCCTGGCCCGGAAGCTGGCCGGTGCCGACGATCCCGCCGCTCTGGTCACCCTGTTGTCCCGGGAGCCGGTGGTTCCCAAGTGTGATGCCGACACCCTGTGCCTGGGCCTGAACACCCGCTCCACCAGCGAACTGGCCATGGCTGCGGCAGCCCGGCTCCAGGGCCTGGGCTGCGTGGATTCCGCCTTTATGAAGGAGATTGTCAGCCAGCCCCCGGTCAGCCTGGGCCAGGGTTTCTGGCTGGTTCACCACAGCGTCGGCAGCAACCGGCCGGCGCTGGCGCTGGCTACCCCGGACAAAACCACGCACGAACTGGCCGGTGTTTTCTGCCTGGCCGGCCCGGGAGAGGATTGCCGGGACCTGCTGGAGCGGATCGACAACTTCCTGGCCCAGAATACGCCCCTGGAAAGCCATTCCGTAGACGCCGTCCTCTCGAGACTGTCTGGTGAGCAGGCCAATGCCGTCAGCGAGCAGGTAAAGCTGCTGAATGCCCATGGTCTTCATGCCCGGCCCGCCAAGCAGCTGGTACAGGAGGCCCGCCAGCATGACGCCAGCATTCGTATTCGCCTTGCGGAGGGTGATGGCAACTCCGTTTCCGCCACCAGTCTCACCCGCATCATCGGCCTGGGCGCCCGTCGGGGGCAGACGCTGATCATCTCGGCAACCGGCGAGGATGCCGAAAAGGCCGTCAAAGCCCTGTGCAAAGCGGTCAGCGAAGGGCTCGGAGAAAACGTGTCACCACTGCGGCAGCAGGAGAACCCGTCGCAGCCATCAGAACGGGAATCCGAGCCGGAACCGCTGGCCGACGATGAGCCACTGAAAGCGGTAGCCGCCTCACCTGGGCTGGCGCTGGCGCCCGCGTTTGTGATGCGCCAGCCAACGCTGGAGTACCCGGCCAGCGCCAGTGACCCGGGTGAACAGACCAGCCGCCTTGGCCGCGCGATCGACGAAGCCGACGGGCAACTGCGCACCCTGATTCGCCAGGCCGAAGGCGGAGAGGCGGCCCCGATCCTGTCAGTGCACGTGGAAATGCTGCAGGACGACGACCTCTACCAGGCGGCACTGGAAGGCATCAACGAAGGCGCCTCCGCCGAGGCTGGCTGGTGGAAGGCCATTGATACCGCCGCCCGGGCCCAGGAGGCATTGGCGGACCGTCTGCTGGCCGAAAGGGCGGCGGACCTGCGGGATGTTGGCCGGCGCGTGCTGGCCAATCTCTGCGGGGTGGCCATGCCGACACCGCCGGATGAACCCTATGTACTGGTGGCCGACGACCTGGGCCCCTCTGATGTCGCGAGGCTGGATACCCAGCGGGTTCGTGGTCTGGTTACGGCCCGTGGTGGCGCCACCTCCCACAGCGCCATACTGGCCCGAGCACTCGGCCTGCCCGCTGTGGTTGGCGCGGGTAACCGGATACTGACCATTGCCGACGGCACAGACGTTGTGGTTGACGGCGAACGCGGCTGCCTGGTGCCCAATCCCGGTCCTGAACGCCGGGAGCGCATTACCCGCCGCCTGGATCAGCTTGGCCGTTTGCAGGCCGAGGCCCACGAGTGCCGCGATGAGCCGGCCACCACCACCGATGGCCACACCATTGATGTGTGTGCCAACCTGGGCAACACCGCCCATACTCCGGATGCCGTAAGCCGGGGGGCGGATGGCATCGGCCTGCTGCGCACCGAGTTCATCTTCATGGAACATCCGGAAGCGCCGGATCTTGACACCCAGGTAAAAGAGTACCGCCACGCCTTCGATGCCCTCGACGGCCTGCCGCTGGTGGCGCGCACACTGGATGTGGGTGGCGACAAACCCCTGGATTACTGGCCCCTGCCCCACGAGGACAACCCCTTCCTGGGATTGCGGGGCATTCGCCTGTCCCTGACCCGCCCGGACATCCTGGAAACCCAGGTGCGCGCCCTGCTGACCGCCGCGGACAACCGCCCGCTGCGCATCATGTTCCCCATGGTCAAGGACCTGGAAGAATTCCGCGCTGCCAAGGCCATCGTGGAACGGGTCCGCGCCGAGGTTCCCTGCCAGGGCCTGCAGGTAGGCGTGATGATCGAGGTGCCCTCCTGCGCGCTGCTGGCCCACACCCTGGCGCCGGAGGTGGATTTCTTCTCCGTCGGCACCAACGACCTGACCCAGTACACCCTGGCGATTGATCGTGGCCACGGCCAGCTGTCGGCCGAGTCCGATGGCCTGCACCCGGCGGTACTGCAACTGATCCGCATGACCGTGGAAGCCGCCCACGCCCACCAGCGCTGGGTGGGAGTCTGTGGTGAACTGGCCTCGGACCCCCAGGCCATTCCGGTACTGCTGGGCCTGGATGTGGACGAGCTGTCTGTGACCAGCCGGCGGGTGCCACTGGTGAAAGCCTGCATCCGCCGGCTGAGCCGTGAGCAGGCCCGGCAGCAGGCCAGACTGGCCCTGTCCCGGGCCACCGCCGCCGAAGTGCGCGATGCGCTGGAGGCCTTCTGATGCCCCGCGTGCTCACCATTACCCTTAACCCTGCGCTGGATCTGAACGTGGAAACCGGCACGGTCCGTCTTGGCGGAGTCAACCGATCGCGGACCACGCGTCTGGACGCTGCCGGCAAGGGCATCAACCTTGCCCGGGTTCTGTCCCGCCTGGGCCACACCGTAACCGTCTCCGGCTTGCTGGGGGATATCAACGCTGCACCGTTCGAGCGCCTGTTTCATTCAGACATGCTGGACGACCAGTTCGTGCGCGTCCCGGGCCAGAACCGCATCAACGTGAAAATCGCCGAAGACGGCGGCCGGGTGACGGATCTCAATGGCCCCGGGTTTGATGCTTCTCCCGAGTCATTGAAGCAGCTTGAAACACGCCTCGGTGACCTGACAGGGCACTACGATGCCGTAGCCATTGCCGGCAGCCTGCCGGCGGGATTCGAAGCCGATGCCCTGGCCAGACTGGTCTGCCATTTCAAGGCCAGCGGCACCCCGGTGTGGCTGGACACCAGTGGCCCCGCGCTGGACGCAGGCCTTCGGGCCCTGCCCGATGGCATCAAACCGAACATTGATGAGCTGGCGGAATGGGCCGGTTCCGCCCTGGACAGCCTGGATGCCGTTGCCGCAGCCGCCCGCGCCCTCCAGGAAACCGGCATTGCCCATGTAGTGGTCTCCATGGGTGAGAAGGGTGTGCTCTGGCTGTCGCCCAGCGGCGACTGGCTGGCCTCACCACCCCCTGTCACCGTGCTCAGTACCGTCTGTGCCGGCGACACCCTACTGGCCGGAATGATTCACGGGCTGCTCGAACGCAACGGTGACCCGGTTAGCTGCAGGCGCAACTGCCAACAGATCCTGTCGACCGCCACCGCCCTGTCTGCGGAGTGTGTACGCCATGTAGGCGTGGGCGACCCGATGGCCGACGACTTCACGCAACTGATCGAACAAACCCGCGTCACTCTCTTCACCCCCTGGCCCGGGCACAACAACAATGGGGAGATGCCATTATGAAACTGATCATCGTTACCGCCTGCCCCCAGGGCGTTGCCACCAGCTTCCTGGCGGCCCGGGCCCTGGAGCGGGCAGCACAGCAAAAAGGCTGGACGGCCATCACCGATATCCGGGGGCCACAGCAGCCGGCCTGTCCAATATCCGCGGAGGAGATTGCTTCGGCAGACCTGGTGATTGCCGCCACCGGTACCGCAACCGATCTGAGCGCCTATGCCGGAAAACGCCTCTACCAGGTTCCGGTAACGGCCGCCCTGCCCGACCCGGTAGCGGTGCTTGAGCAGGCAGAACAGCGGGCTGCTCCCTACCAGCCCGCTGAAGAGCCAGTTGTCTCTGGCAGGACGGACGACACCAAAGGCAAGCGTATCGTTGCAGTGACGGCCTGCCCCACCGGCGTTGCCCACACGTTCATGGCGGCAGAGGCCCTGACAACAGCAGCCACGGCGGCAGGCCACCAGATACGCGTGGAAACCCAGGGGTCTGTAGGCGCGCAGGATCCGCTGACTGCAGAAGAAATTGATGCGGCGGATGTCGTCATCCTGGCCTGCGACATTGAAGTGGACCCCAGCCGATTTGCCGGTAAACCCCTATGGCGCACCTCTACCGGCAACGCCCTGAAAAAACCGGGGCCGACCATTGATGAGGCACTGGCTAACGCCACTGTCGAGGAAGGCCGGAAGAAAAAGGAATCATCAGGTGGCGAAAAGCGCGGCCCCTACAAACACCTGCTGACCGGTGTGTCCTTCATGCTGCCCATGGTGGTGGCGGGCGGCCTGCTGATTGCCCTGTCGTTCGTCTTCGGCATTGATGCGTTCGAAGAAGAAGGCACCCTGGCCGCGGCGCTGATGCAGATCGGCGGCGAAACCGCGTTTCAGCTGATGATTCCGCTGCTGGCCGGCTACATTGCCTGGTCCATTGCCGACCGGCCCGGGCTGGCCCCGGGTATGATCGGCGGTTACCTGGCCGGGACGCTGGGCGCGGGTTTTCTGGGTGGCATTATCGCCGGTTTCCTGGCCGGCTATGTAGCCCGTTTTATCAGCCAGAAGCTACCGATGCCGGAGAGCATCGAATCCCTCAAACCCATCCTGATCATTCCGCTGCTGGCCAGCCTGGTGACAGGCCTGGGCATGATCTACGTGATCGGTGAACCCGCTGCTGCACTGATGAACGGCCTGACCCGCTTCCTGGAAGGCATGGGCACCACCAACGCCATTCTTCTGGGCGGCATCCTCGGCGCCATGATGTGCTTTGACCTGGGCGGACCTGTCAACAAGGCCGCTTACACCTTCGGGGTGGGCCTGTTGTCGGAAGGCAGCGGTGGCTCGGCCCCCATGGCAGCGATCATGGCCGCCGGCATGGTGCCGGCCATCGGCATGGGGGTAGCCAGCTTTGTCGCCCGCTCCAAGTTCGCCGAAACCGAACGGCAGGCGGGGCGCGCGTCTTTCGTGCTGGGACTGTGCTTCATTTCCGAGGGCGCTATCCCCTTCATGGCGAAGGATCCGTTACGGGTGATTCCGGTATGCATGGTGGGTGGTGCCATCACCGGGGCCCTGTCCATGTTGTTTGCGGTGAAGCTGATGGCACCCCACGGCGGGCTGTTTGTGCTCGCCATCCCCAACGCGGTAAGCGCGATCCTGCCTTATGTGGCCGCCATTGCAATCGGCTCGCTGGTCATCGGATTCGGGTACGCCATGATCAAGACCGGCAAGGCCGAAGTGGCTGCCACTGCACCCTGACGGCCCCCTCACCGGGGGCGCTTGACGCCCCCGGCATTTGCGGCGATCGTATCTGCCACAGCGATACACAAGGATGCCGTGATGAAACTTCTGCCCACCCTGATACTGGCCATTGCCGCCATTATATCCGCCTCACTGATTGCAGATGGCCTGACCGGGCTTCGAACCGGCGACCGTTTCGTCACTGTCAAAGGTGTGGCGGAAAGGGAGGTACAGGCAGACCTGGCATTGTGGCCCCTGCGCTTCGTGGCCACAGGCGACAGCCTGGATGAAGCCAGGGAAAAAGCCAACGAAAGCCGCGAAAGCATTATGGCTTTTCTCAAACTTCAGGCCATTGATACCGAAGCGGTGGAATTGCAGCGTCTGGATGTGACGGATACCCGTGCCAATCCTTACCAGGGTGACAACATCCAGAAATTCATCATCAACCAGACCCTGATGGTGCGCAGCGACAACATCGAGCGCGTTCGCCAGGCCGCCCAGTCCGTCAGCGAGCTGGTGGATTCCGGCGTAATCCTGTCGTCTGACTATGGTCCCGGCGGGCCCACGTACCTGTTTAACAGATTGAATGATATCAAACCTGAAATGATTGCCGAGGCCACTGCCGCCGCCCGCGAAGCCGCGGCACAATTTGCGCGGGACGCAAATACCAAACTGGGAGATTTGCGCCAGGCGAACCAGGGTGTATTCCAGATTCTCCCCAGGGATCAGGCACCCGGGATCAGCGAAGGACAGCAGCCGGTGAAAACCGTCAGGGTCGTGACCACCGTCGAATACTACCTGAACTGACCACTGCCTGGTCTGGATTACTGGGTCTGTACCATTTCATCGGTAACCTGATACTTTCCGGCCAGCCAGTTCAGAATTTCCGTGGCGCCAGGGTGATCAAAACGACCATAACTTTCGATCATTGTCCCCAGGCGCTCACTGCTGATCCTGCCGAGCCCCGCATCCTCCAGGACAAGAAGATCCGTCACTACCTGCCGCGCCAGCTCCTTTCCCAGCACCTCTTCAGCGGCCAGATGGAAGGCCTGGCCGTATTGGTATTCCGCCCCCTGCTCATAGCTTTGTGCCAGGGTTATGGCGGGTATGGTTGTCAGGGTTGGCTGCAAGGCCGGGTTGATCGCATGGGTCTTAAGGTGCGGACTGTTGGCGGCGGGTCTTCCGGTAAAGGCACGCAGATGCAAGTGGCGGGACATGCGGTCACCGTCATTCACCGGGTAATTGTCCCACAGCACCGGTTTGCGCCCGAGCTGTCCGGCAACGCGACGCAGGTGGCCCGGGGAGATTTCCCGGGAGCAGACTTCCTCACCTGTCCAGAACACCTGCACCGCCGGATCCAGAGCCCTGCCCAGATCCTCCAGATAACCCGCCGGGCGCTGACCAAACACCCGGTCGAGAACCGGATCATCGGAATAATAACTCGGGCAGACAGTCAGTTGGCCGGCACTGGTTCGTTCGGCGACCCAGTGAATGATATCCGCCTGGCGGGCCGCCAGGTCCGGTGTGTTGCTTTTCATGTCATCAAACAGTATTGCCAGTCCCTGGATTCCCAACCGGTCAAAGGCCGCCAGCTTTTCCGCCAGCGCCTTTTTTGCGGCGTCATCGAAGTTGTTGAAAACCTCAAACGGGCTCAGACCGACGCTGAATGCCACACCCTGCCCACGGCAGAAGCGGGCAAAGTCAGACAGCTCACTGGCCTGCAGATCCGGATGGGGCTCGCTCCAGCGCCGGCGGAGATAGGGATCCGCCTTGGGGGCATACCAGTACTGCCGGTAGCCATGGGGAGCCAGGGCTTGAACCACCTGTCGTCGCTCCTTCCAGCTCCATAAAGGGCCATAGAAGCCTTCAATGATTCCCAGGGATGGAATGTCTGCCATACGATTTCATCTTCCGATTTCAGGTACGGATCATCTGGCGCCAAGGTTAACCCATTGCTTGACCCCGGTCATCGGACAGGCACCTGAATGTCCGCTAGACTTGCATAATCAGTGTTTCAGATAAATCATCAGAACAACTGCAACCAGGGAGCACAGGAATGGAGATAAGAACCTTTGACGATCTGATTATCTGGGCTCGGGAGCTCCATGCCCATCTTTCCCGATGCCTGGCGGAAAGCGCCACGAAAAACCAGGAAGAGCGCGCCCGGGCTCTGCTTGGCTACCTCTCGGATCACGAGTCTGAACTGGCGCGCATTACCGCGGAGTTCGAGAAGCAGGCAGATCCAAAGGCGCTCAAGACCCGACTGTATGATTACCTGAACAACGAGCACAAGCCCATCAAGACCCACCATACCTGCGACGGCCATTACGACAACCTCGACTTTCACGGCATCGTCCAGGAAATCTTCCATTTCCATGACCAGCTGATGGACTTGTACGACAGCCTGGCAGGAAAGGCGGAAATTCCGGAAGCAAAGGAGTTGGTGGAATCGCTCCGGGCCATGGAAGAACACGAAGCCATGAGACTGGCGAGCCAGATCGGCCGGATGAACGACCTCTAGAGACTACTGGAAATCACGTCGCACCCGGAGTACTGTATAGATAAACAGTACCCGGATGCCGATCATGAAAACCCGAGGCACATCCCTCAATCCCCACAACCGCTTCAGAACCATCGTCACCGACCGGCAATGTGACGATGGCTGGTATCAGAACCCGGATGACCAGCTATGCCCCGACTCTGTTGCCACCGAAGTGGTGAACGAACAGGTGCGGACCATCATCAGCCGCAACCGCTCACCGGATGTGCCCTTTGACCAGTCCATCAACCCTTATCGCGGTTGCGAACATGCCTGCATTTATTGCTTTGCCAGGCCGACACACGCCTACTGGGACATGTCGCCAGGGCTGGATTTCGAGACCCGGCTGATTGCCAAGCCCAATGCCGCAGCCCAGCTCCGCCGGGAGCTGGACAAACCCGGATACCAGGTATCCCCTATCGCCCTCGGGGTGAATACCGATGCCTACCAGCCCGTTGAGAAACAACGGGAAATCACCCGGGACATTCTCAGGGTACTGGCGGACTATCGCCACCCGGTTTCAATCATCACCAAAGGTGCACTTATTCTGAGGGACCTGGATCTTCTGTCTGAACTGGCCGGCCAGGGCCTCTGCTCCGTCCGGGTCAGCCTGACGACCCTGGACAGTTCACTGAAACGGCAAATGGAGCCCCGCACCGCCGCGCCGGCCACAAGGCTGAAAATAATCCGTGAACTGTCTGCCGCCGGCGTACCAACAGGAATCATTCTCGGCCCGGTGATACCCTTCATCAACGACCACGAAATCGAGGCCATACTGCAGGCTGCTGCTGACGCAGGCGCCCGGCGGGCAAGCTGGATCATGCTGCGCCTGCCCCTGGAGCTGGACGAGCTCTTCCGGGACTGGCTGCAGCGCCATTTTCCCCAGCGTGCTGACCACGTCATGAATCGCATCCGGGATCTCCGGGGCGGCAAAAGCTATGATTCCCGGTGGGGCAAGCGCATGACAGGCACCGGCCCCTATGCGGATCTGGTGAGACAGCGGTTTAACCGGGCAACCCGCGCGCTGGGGCTTGGCCGTCATGAGGCGGAACCCTTGCGCAAGGATCTTTTCCAGCGACCCGGGGGCCAGCAAATGACCCTTTTCGGCCTGTAGCCCGTATCAAGGGTTCGGCGGGCATAACGTCCACTAAGACCTAGGTATTAGAGACAGCGGTTTTCCGTTCCGTTGACTGTCGATTATTGTTAACTTGAACTAGAGTCAAGAGTTACTCATTCCGATAACGGAAGAGGCTCTGACCAAAACAACGACAAAAGAGGCTAGAAGAGCAATGAAGATCCGTTCTGTTCTATCTGCAGCTGTGCTGGCAGTAGCGACCACCCTCGCTTCAACACAGGCATTTGCACAAGAAACCTTCACCCTCAAGCTTGCTGAAACCTGGGGACCCAACTTCCCGATCTTCGGTGACACCACCAAGAATTTTGCCGAGCGCGTCGAGAAAATGTCCGACGGCCGGCTCAAGATCCGCATCGACTCCGCGAACAAGCACAAGTCCCCGCTGGGTGTGTTTGATATGGTCAAGGCCGGCCAGTACGATATGGGGCATTCCGCTTCCTACTACTGGAAAGGCAAGGTACCCAATACCCTGTTCTTCACCAGCATGCCCTTTGGCATGAACGCCATTGAACAGTATGCCTGGTTCTACCACGGCGGTGGCATGGAACTGATGGAAGAGGTTTACGAGCCCCACAACATGCTGTCATTCCCCGGTGGTAACACTGGCGTGCAGATGGGTGGCTGGTTCCGCGAGGAAATCAAGTCCCTCGACGATCTCGACGGGCTCAAAATGCGTATCCCTGGCTTCCAGGGCGAGGTTTTCGCGGAAGTGGGCGTAAGGCCCACCAACATCGCACCGGGTGAGCTCTACACTGCGCTGGAGCGCAACACCATTGACGCCGTGGAGTGGGTAGGCCCGGCACTGGACCTGCGCCTTGGTTTCCAGCAAATTGCTGATTACTACTACACCGGCTGGCATGAGCCTGCCACTGAGTTGCAGTTCCTGATCAACAAGAAGGTATGGGACAAATTGCCTGCTGACCTGCAGGAAATCATGAAGGTCGCCATGCGCACAGGTTCCTACGACATGCTGGTACACTCCCAGCACGCGAACGCGGAAGCCTGGGCCACCATCAAGGAAGAATATCCCAACGTCCAGATCAAGCAGTTCCCCAAGGAAATTTTCCAGGCCATGTATGACGCCAACAAAAAGCTCCTCAAAGAGGCCGCTGATGAAGGCGAGCAGGCCGCAAGAATCGTGAAGTCCCAGGAAGAGTACCTGGAGCAGAGCCGCGCCTATACGGACATTTCAGAGCGAGCTTATCTCAACACGATGTCAGAAGTAGAGTAAACTATCGGCAGTTACGGAGCCGGGATCGCTCTTGAAGTGGTCCCGGCTTTCTCGTTTAAAGCAAATGAAATTCGCTGGTTTGGCTGGCAGAGGGCAATCAATGCGTTGGATTATCAAGTTGGACGAGGGCCTGGCACGCCTGTCCACATTTTGTGGCTGGGTAGCCTGTGCCGCAATGATACTGATGGCGGCCAACGTCTTTTTTGACGTGGTCGCCCGCTATGTTTTCAATGATGTTTCGATCGCCATGCAGGAGATGGAGTGGCACCTTTACTCGGTCGTCTTCATGCTGGGCATACCCTACGCCCTGCGGACTGACGGGCACGTGCGGGTGGATGTCCTGTACGCCCGCTGGAGCGACAAGACCAAGGCCTGGATCAATCTCGTCGGGGCCTTTATCTTCGTTATCCCCTTCTCTTACCTGATCTGGCACTACGGCTACGATTTCACCGTTGAGTCCTACAATATGGGCGAAGGCAGTGGCGACCCGGGCGGACTGCCTCATCGCTGGGTTATCAAGAGCGTGATTCCCATTTCAGCGGTATTCACCGCGATCGCCGGCCTCAATATGGCGACTCATGCCATACGGGTGATGTCAGGAGAGAAAAGCTACGATACTAAACACGGTGCGGAGGGGCTGGCATGATTGGCATGATTATGTTCGGTGTTGCCCTGCTGATGCTGATGCTTGGCTTCCCGGTTGCCTTTACCTTTGGCGGCGTCGCGCTGTTTTTCGGCATTTTTGCTGAAGGCATGGATCTGTTTGCCTTCATGCCCTATCGCATCCTGAGCGTGATGCAGAACACCACACTGATGGCGGTTCCCCTGTTTATCTTCATGGGTGTTGTGCTCCAGCGCACCAAGCTGGCGGCTCAGTTACTGACGTCCATGGGCAGGCTGTTTGGTGGTTTGCCCGGAGGCCTGGCCATCTCCACTATCCTGGTGGGTGCCCTGCTTGCGGCTTCTACCGGCGTCGTGGGGGCCAGCGTGGTGGCCATGGGCCTGATCTCGCTTCCGGTCATGCTTGCCCACAATTACGACAAGCGGCTTGCCACAGGCACCATCTGCGGCGCCGGCACCCTGGGCCAGATTGTCCCTCCGTCCATCATCCTGATCATTCTCGGTGATGTACTCGGGCTGCCCGTGGGCGATCTTTTCAAGGCCGCCGTACTGCCCGGCGTGGTTCTGATCGGGCTTTACATCGTCTACATTCTCGTTCTGACCCGTTTCAAGCCCGAAACAGCCCCGGCCATGCCCGATGACAGCGGTCTGTCCCGTGGCAACGAGATCAAGGCAGCGTTGCTTGCCATCATCCCGCCATTGGCACTGATTGTCATTGTACTGGGCTCCATCTTCGCCGGTATTGCCACACCCACAGAATCGTCGGCGCTGGGTGGTGTTGGCGCGGTCGTACTGGCCCTTATCTACCGCCAGTTCTCATTCCAGATGGTCTGGGATGCGTCAAAGGACACGGTCAAGGTGACCGCCATGGTGTTCGCCATCCTCATCGGTGCAACCGCCTTCTCGATGGTCTTCAGCTACACCGGGGGTGACTACCTCCTGGAAGAGTGGATGCTGCAGCTTCCCGGTGAGAAATGGGGCTTCATTATCCTGGCGATGCTGGTCATCCTGATACTGGGTTTCTTCATCGATTTCGTGGAAATTTCCTTCATTATCGTGCCCATTCTGGCGCCGGTGGCTGAAGCACTGGGCATCAACATGCTCTGGTTTGCCATCCTGATCGCCATGAACCTGCAAACCAGCTTCCTGACACCCCCGTTCGGGTTCAGTCTGTTCTATCTGAAAGGCGTGTCACCGCCCGAGATACGAACGACGGATATCTACAAAGGGGTTATGCCGTTTATCCTGATGCAGATACTGGTTCTGGCGTTAATAATCATCTTCCCCGAATTTTTCGGGATGAGTTCCTCCTACTGACGGAAGTGACTGTACCGGGGCCTCCTGGCCCCGGTACCCATTCTCTTTACCCTCCTCTATTGGCGCCATAGCTCCCTTCAATTTTCCCGAAACATGACAAACTGCAGTGGTTTCCTATACTGAACCAAGACAGGCGATTCTCAGTTGTGATATCGGGACACGCCCTGATGCTGAATCACTGTTGGCCTGAAAAAGTCGACATCAGTCCGTGATTAACCAGCGATTTAGGGAGAAAAGGATTCATGAATCAGAGCACCGCACGGAAGTCCACCGACGCCAGGGACGACAATCAGGAACACAAACCACATGTTCTCAGGCTGCCCCTGGAAGACGAGCAGGCGGACAGGGCGCCTCACAGCTATGAGCGCTGGCTTGTTGCAAAACTGATGCGCATGGCAGGCTCTCCGCCGGTGCGGTTTCAGTTATGGAATGACGAACTGATCGAACCCGCGACGGGGCAGGCGCGATTTACTCTCAGGCTCTCCGACCCCAAGGCTCTGTTCACGCTGGTCACCAATCCGAACCTCGCATTTGGCGACCTGTACGCAGCCGGAAGGCTGCAGGTGGATGGCGATTTGCCGGAGCTGATGGAAGCCCTTTACCGGGCTGTCCACAAGGCAAGGCAGCAGTGGCCCAAATGGCTGGAAGCGCTCTGGCGCAACCACAATCCCCGGTCAACCGGAGTCTCCGAGGCGAAAGAGAATATTCATCACCACTATGACCTGGGCAACGAATTTTACCAGTTGTGGCTGGACCAGGCGGAAATGCAATACACCTGCGCCTACTATGAAACGCCCGACCTGACCCTGGAACAGGCCCAACTGGCCAAACTCGAACATGTCTGCCGCAAACTTCGGCTGAAACCCGGCATGACCGTGGTGGAGGCCGGCTGTGGCTGGGGCGGCCTTGCCCGCTATATGGCCCGTAACTATGGGGCCAAGGTTCACGCCTATAACATATCGAAGGAGCAGCTGGCCTATGCCCGGGAAGAAGCCAGACGCCAGCAACTGGACCACCTGATTGACTACGTCGAGGACGATTACCGCAATATCAGCGGGCAATACGATGCCTTCGTTTCCATTGGCATGCTGGAGCATGTTGGCAAAGAAAACTTCAATGGGCTTTCAGAGCTGATCCGGCGCTCCCTCAAGCCCGGTGGCCTGGCCCTGCTGCACAGCATTGGCCGTAACCGCCCCATGTTGATGAACGCCTGGATCGAAAAACGCATCTTTCCCGGGGCCTATCCACCCAGCATCTCCGAGTTTATGAGCATTTGTGAACATGGAGACTTTTCAGTGCTGGATGTTGAAAATCTCAGATTGCATTATGCGCAGACACTGAGCCACTGGATGGAGCGCTTCAAAGACAACATCGACAAGGTCACAGACATGTACGACGAGCACTTCGCCCGTGCCTGGGAGATGTATCTGGCCGGCTCCATTGCGGCGTTCCGGGCCGGCTCCCTGCAGCTGTTCCAGGTGGTATTCACCCACGGCGAGAACAACGAGCTGCCCCAGAGCCGACAGGATATCTACACCTTCCCTGCTGCTCCGGAGGCCTGGTAATGGAGTACTACGACCTGATCATCGTTGGCGCAGGGCCAGCCGGATCAACACTGGCCCATGCCCTCAGGGACAGCGGCAAGCGAATCCTCATCATCGACAAACAGGATTTCCCCCGGGACAAAACCTGTGCCGGCTGGGTCACACCAGCAGTCATGAAAAGCCTGGACATCGATCCGGCCGACTATGGAGCGAGCCGCACCCTTCAGCCCATCCGGCAATTCCGTATCGGCATGATGGGCCAGCCCGCCGTGGTCAACGACCATGGTGATGTGGTCAGCTATGGCATCCGGCGTTGCGAGTTCGACGCCTATCTGCTGGACCGGGTACAGGCGCCAAAACAACTGAAAACGCCGGTCAAGTCCATCATTCGCCGGGATGGTAACTGGGTAGTCAATGATACCTGGGAAGCGCCCCTGATCGTGGGCGCCGGAGGTCACTTCTGTCCGGTTGCGAAACTGCTTGGTGATGGCCCTGGAAGTCACGAGACGGTGGTCGCAGCCAAGGAAGTGGAATTTGAAATGACGCCGGAGCAGGCGGAAGCCTGTGAAGCCCGGGGGGACACGCCGGAACTCTGGTTCTGCCGCGACCTGAAAGGTTATGCCTGGGTGTTCCGCAAGGGTAACTACCTGAATATTGGTCTTGGGCGTGAAGACAACCACAAGCTCACAGAGCACCTGAATGCCTTTGTCGAGGAGATGAAATCGGAAGGGCGCATTCCGCCGGACCTGCCCGGCCGGTTCAAGGGCCATGCCTACCTGCTTTATGACCATGCAGAGCGACCACTGGCGGATGATGGCCTGTTGCTGATCGGTGATGCCGCTGGGCTGGCCTATACCCAGAGTGGCGAGGGCATTCGGCCGGCCATCGAGTCCGCATTGATAGCGGCAGATATTATCCGTAACACGGAGGACTATTCTGCCCAGTCACTGCAATCCTACGGCGAGGCCATTGCCCGCCGTTTTGGAAACCGTGCCGCTTCCCGGGATAACGGCTGGCAGGTTCCCGACTGGCTCAAGTTGCCGTTGGCCAGCACCCTGATGCGGTCACACTGGTTTACCCGCAAGGTGGTTACCGAGAAGTGGTTCCTGCATCAACAGGTGCCCCCGCTGGAAACAGCCACCGGCTGACTGAAACCAAAAAACCGGGCAGAAAGAGTCTGCCCGGCTATAGGTTGCCAAAGACTGGTGATGTATCAGTTTTTCAGGTACCTGCGGGCATAGATCCCGGCCAGGGCCAGTAACACCAGAGCTGGCAGTGTGGGGTCAGGAGCGCCGGGGTTGGCAGACAGGGAGCAGCCCGAAGACGGCGTGGAGCCACCGCCACCACCAAAGTTGCTGTCATCACCGGAACTGCTGTCATCACCGGAGTCGCTATCGTCTCCGCTCGAAGCCCCGCCATAATTGGCGGTGCGAATGCTTGAGCGCACCGCGTCATCGTTCATATCAACAGCCAGTGCCTTGACGACGGTCTCCGCAGTCACGTTGATGCTGTCGCCGCTGTTGACAGTTTCCGAGGTATCAGGGTCCGGGTCGCTGCCATCGGTGGTGTAGTAGATTTCCACATTGTCGGTATCCGATGTAACCGTTACCGAGACTTCGTCGCTTTCATCCGCAAAGCGGACATCGCCTGGTAAGGGTGATACCAGGGGTGTGGAAACCTGGGACGTAATGTTGACGTCGTCTACGAAAATGGCGCGGGGCACGTCAGGATTCGGATCACCATCGTCGCTTTTGTCGCGCAAGCGAATGCTGATGAAAGCAGATTCGGCATCTGGATAATCCGCCGCCAGATCTTCATTGATCTCATCGTTGCCATCGTTCTCACCGGCCGCCAGCAAGGAATACCACTGTCCCGCCTCGGAGTCTTCGCCGATCACGTTCAGGCCATCAAAGTCTGATTCCAGTTCGACAAGTTTGTCGCCACCACAATCGACATCGTCGTGGATGTCCACGGCGATCCGGCCCGAGAGCTCGGCATCCGGTGCCATGGCCATGGCGAAAAACTCCGGTGCAATGCGGTCAACGCCATTGAGGTCGAAGCACTGGTCGATTTTGGCATCGCCATAGCCACCCCCCTGACCTTCCGAGTAGTAGACGTTGGCATCCTCCAGGGCAAACCAGGCGGGGCCGACGGCAGCGGGGAAGTCGTCGAAACGGTCGACGATCCAGCCTTCGTCTGCAACAAACTCATCATCCTTGGCCAGCGGGCGGTGGCTGAAATCGCCGTTCAGTACCAGGTTGGCGGGTGACCCTTCCTGAATAACACGGATATCATCCAGATAGAGCGGTTCTGCCGACAGATCCGGGTCGCCATCGTCGCTGCGATCGCGCATGCGCACGCTCAGCAGCATCACGTTGGCACCATCGGGATAGCTGAATTGCGCCCCGCTGCCGCCAGGGCCGTAGCTCATGGTCTGGGCCGCTTCGTCCTCGTTGATACGGGTCCATTCGCCGCTGGATACCACGGCACCAAGGTCCACATCCAGGTCGTTGTTGTCGTCATCGCCGGACAGTCTCAGATCGGCATCGCCATCGGTGTGGATGTCCTCAATGCAATCGTCCATGTTGGCGTAGAAGGTGGGGTTAATCCGGACTTTCAGGCCATCCAGGCTTTCCCTTTCCGAGAAGGCCAGGAAGTCGATGGCCAGGCGTTCGGAGCTGTCGAATGCAACGCACTGTTCGTTCTTGTTGCCCCCGAAACCGCTTTCCAGCTTATTGGAGCGCATCACACTGGGGTCTGCAGGCGAGTCCAGGCTTTCGTCGGTGACGATATCCGTACCGCCGGGGCTATCGGCCTGAACATACCAGCCCGGCGCTCCGGTTTCGGAAGGGTAATTCACGGTGCCTTCTTCGATCGCGTCGTAGTCTGCGAAAGTGCCGTTATCCAGATCGGCCCGGGCAGACGTGGCGGCAGCCGCCATCATCAGCGCCACCAGCGCGTGCTTGCTGTAAGGAATGCGAATATTCATGGTAAACCTCGTTCTCTTTCGGTTTATGAAGGTGCGTTAGAATTCGTATTGCAGGCGGCTGGCGAAAACGGTTCCGCTGCCGTCCGGCAAGCCATTGCGGGTCGCGTCAAAGCGCATGGCATTGAACTTGACGAGCATTTCGGGGTTGAGGTACCAGTTCAGGCCAAGGGTCCAGTGTTCGAGTGTCTGGCCGTCATCCATCTTGGTCGCCTCGCTGGAGTCGGCATCGGCGTAGCGCAGGGCCACCTCGAAGGCGCCCCAGTCACCACTGGCGGGATTGAAGTTGCGATTTGGAGTGATGCGCCCGAAGTCGCCGGCGGAAGGCCGATAATTACGGGATTCACCTGTCAGGAAATACGAACCCTGAATGTAGAAACCGTCCTGGGTGATGTCGGTATCAGGGTTATCGGCGGTTTCGGTGCCCCCGTCGGGTTTGGGGCTGACGGGATTGTCGGGATCGTTGGTCAGGTTGACGGCCAGATACTCTGCCTGCACCGAGAACGGGCCATAACCGAAGGCTGCTTCCAGAGCATAGCGGGAATAATCCTCGACCCCCGGAATCTGCTGTTCACCGATCAGCTGTATATCAACACCCCGTGCACCTTCCCGGGTACGGAGGTCGGTCGTCAGCCAGGAATCTCCGAGGGTGGCGTTCTGGCGCCAGGCATAGGAAGCGCCGATGTGTGCGAAATTGCCATTTTCAAAGTAGGGCGCAAAGGATGTCCGACCCGCGAAGCCATAGCCTTTTTCTATTTTGTCCCGCTCGTTGTCAATTTCCTCGTTGAGGTTGCCGCCGAACAGGCCCGCTGCCACGTAGTATCTGGGTTTGACGGTCTGATACATGAGGCCCAGCGACCGGCTCGGGCTCGCGCGATAGGCGTCGACCGGTGCGGCACGCTCCATGAAGGTGGTGTAACGGGATGAGGTTTCACTTTCCAGGCTGAAGGGCTCTTTGAAGTTACCAACCGCCAGGCGTCCTTCGTCCATCAGGTAAGCGAGGTAAACGTTGGCAAAGCGGACATTGGATTCCCGAAAGTCCGTTTCCAGCTGCCATTCAAAGTTCTCGTACATCCGGCCCCGCACGCCGAGGCGGGCACGGCGAACAGTAGTGCCGTATTCCGGAATTTTTTCGCCGTTGTTGGCGATTTCTTCGAGCTCCTCGTCGAAGTCAGCGATCTCACCGTCCAGCATGACCCGCCCGCGGACCCGGAAAATGTTCTCGCCCTCTTCATCGGATACTGTAAATCGTCTCACACGAGTTTTGGTTTTTTCCCCCTCAACTTCATCGGCTTTGACATACCCGCCCTCTTGTTCTGCGCCATCCGTGTCCATCTCGTTTCTCAGCTCAGCTGCTTCCTGCGCCGACAGCACCCCTTTTTGTTCCAGCTTTTCGATCAGTGCCGATTCATCCGCTGCCGCTGGCAGGCTGATAGCCCCAATTGCCAGTGCCAGAAGGCTGATCGCCGGAGTCCGCGCAATCCTGTTCATTCGTCATTACCTCGTTTTCTAATTCGTGAATCCAGGGACGGCTTTGATAGACCTGTCGCCAACATGGATATTTGGTTACAGCCATTTCACCCTGACGAGGCTTTATGACAGTGAGACTTCCCGTTTATGACCGTCTGATAAAAGTTTGATGACAGACCGGGCAAGACCTTGTATCAACTCAATAACCGGTCAGACTGTTTGCTGTTTCAGCAAAAGGGTCGTGTCGTGACACAACAATGGCGGGTGACATCGGGCCTGGTAACCCTGCGCGGAGACTCCCGTTTCTGGATACTATTGCTGGTTGGTACTGCGGTTGCCCTGATGTTCGGTTACCTCAACGGTGCTTCAGGCGACTGGAGCCTGCCACACTGGCTCGGGCTGGTGCTGGTGTACCCGCTGCTGGAAGAGTTCGCCTTCCGTGGCGCCATTCAGGGCTGGCTGGCCCGGCATACCCTCCGGCAATGGGGGCAACTGTCGCTGGCAAACCTGCTTACCAGTCTGGTCTTTGCGCTTACCCACTGGATAGTGCTCGGCAATGCTCTGGCGCTTCTGGTTTTTCTGCCGTCACTCGCCTTTGGCTGGAGCCGGGATCGTCACCATACGCTCTGGGGTTGCGTGCTACTGCACATACTCTGGAACCTGGGGTTTGGTGTGGGCGCTGGTCTGTGAGGGTTTCCGGTGTCCGCCCTGTCATCAAACTGTCGCCAATCTGAAATATTCCGTCGGTACGGTAAACGATCAGATTAGCCATTCCCCAAGCAAGGTCCCGGCCATGAACGCGAGCCTGCAGTCACCCGCTTCCGTGCCACAACTGGTTCTTCAGCAGGTGCATAAATCCTTTGGTGAATATGTAGCGCTGAACAGCATCAGCCTGGAAGTTCACTCCGGAGAAGTGCTGGCCCTGCTGGGCCCTTCAGGGTGTGGCAAGACGACGTTGCTGCGTTGCATTGCAGGCCTCCTCAACCCTGACAGTGGCTCCATTGCCATTGCCGGAGACATGGTGAGCGGCCCTGGCAAAAACCTTGCCCCGGAAGAGCGCTACCTGGGAATGGTGTTTCAGGATTACGCCCTCTGGCCCCATATGAGCCTCCGCAAGAATGTCGCGTTCCCGCTGGAGATGCGTGGGGTGGCGCCGGCTGAGCGTAAACGCCAGGTTGACTGGGCGCTGGATCTGGTCGGGCTACTTTCCCAGGCTGACCGGGCACCCGGCACGCTATCCGGTGGTCAGCAGCAGAGAGTGGCCCTTGCCCGTGCCATTGTGGGTGAACCCCGCCTTTTGCTGATGGATGAACCCCTGTCCAACCTGGATCGTTCCCTGCGTGAACAGTTGGCTCTGGAAATCCGGGAGCTGATCTCCGCCCTGGGTCTCACCGCCGTTTTCGTCACCCACGACCAGCAGGAAGCCTATGCCCTCGCGGATCGGGTAGCGGTATTGCAGGATGGCCATCTGCAACAACTGGATAATCCGCGCGCCCTGTTCGAGTCACCTGCCACACCGGAGATTGCAGAATTCCTGGATATCGGCTCCATGCTCGGCGGGCACTGCGACGAGCAAGGTTTTATCCCGGATAATGGACAGAACCGGCTGCCGCTGAAGGCTCGGGGTGGTTACCGGGGCCGAGCCAGGCTGCTGCTGCCGCGCAGAGCGCTGAGCCTGGCGCCACAGGAATCCCAGATGCAGCATGAGTGTGTGCCTGCTTGGGTGCGTACCTGCCTGTTCCAGGGCGAGCGCAACCTGGTGAAGGTCGCCCTGAGCGATGATGTCACGCTCGAACTGACCACCGACCAGACACCCGCCCCCGGTGACCAGTGCGGACTTCGGGTGGATCCGGAACCGCTTCGGGGCTGGGGGGACGACGGCCGGCCACTGCGGTTCGATCATTTTCAGGAAGCCCTGGATACGGTCACGGTCTGATTTATCTTATCGACACACATCTCCGAAACCGGATAATTCCCATGCGACTTCAGCACCCCAAAAAGCTTTTTTCATTCCTTCTGTTGCTGGTCACCGTTCCGCTGGTTTCTCCGGCAACAGCGTTCGCCGAGGAACTGACGGTCTACACGGCTGGTCCCCGCGCACTCATCGACGCCCTGGTGCGGGACTTCCGGGAACAGACCGGTACCCGGGTCAACGTGTTCCAGAGCAGTACCGGCCAGGTGATGGCAAGACTGGAGTCTGAGCGTTCGCGGCCCAATGCGGATGTGGTGATTTCTGCCTCGTGGGATTCTGCGGCCGCGCTCAAAGAGGGTGGTGAACTGCTTGAGTACACCCCGAAAGGTGCAGACCAGGTGCCGGATGACCTCAGAGACAGCCATTACATTGCCCAGGGTATAGCCGCCCTGGGACTGGTGTGGAATCGTGACAGCGATGTACCGGAACCGGCCGATTGGCGGGACCTCGCAGACCCCGAATACCGTGACCAGGTGACCATGCCGGACCCCTCCCAGTCCGGCGCGGCCTTTCAGTTACTGACTGGCCTGCTCGGAGAATATGGCGAGGAAGAAACCTGGGCATTGATGCAATCTCTCCGCGATAACGGCATGCTTGTTCCCGGCCCCAATGCCCGGGCTCTTAATCCGGTACTGCAGGGCGCAAAATCGGTGGTTTTCGGTGCGGTGGATTACATTGCCCTGGGGCAACGGGCCAATGGCGAGCGCATTGAGGTGATATTCCCGGAATCCGGCACCGTGCTGTCGCCAAGGCCAATGATGATCCTGAAAAGCACGGACAACCCGGAGGCTGCCAAAGCCTTTATGGACTTTATGCTGTCGGAAGCCGGCCAGGCACACGTCGCTGACCGTTATCTGATACCGGCACGCGGTGATGTCGAAGGCAAGCGTCCGGGGCTTGACGAGCTGAAACAGCTTGAGGTCGACAGCGACGCCATGAACATCCGCCGGAAGGAGATTATCGAAAACTTCCGGGAGGCGACAGAAGGGTGATCCCGCACTCCCGTTTCCGTTCCGCAATGACGTTGTCGAAATGGTTGCCGTCATTGACCGTTACGATCCTGTTGCTGGTGGTGGGTCTTCCGCTGTTGTGGGTGGTACTCCAGGCGGTTTTCCCGGATATAAGCGAAGGTAGCCTGGCTGAGCCTTTCGCGACTCTGGTGAGCACGCTGTCGGATCCTGAATTGATGGGCCTTGCGGGCAACACTCTTATGCTGGGTGCTGCGGTGGTGGCCGGATCTGCGCTGGTGGCCATTCCTCTGGGAGCGCTGCGGGGCCTGACCCGGTTGCCGGGAGCTGCTGCCTGGGATGTCATTTTCCTTATTCCTTTCATGATTCCGCCCTATATTGCTGCATTGTCCTGGATGATGAGCCTGCAGTCCCGGGGTTATGCAGAGCAACTGTTCGGCGTGGAAGGGGATAGCTTTCTGTTCTCCTTCGGTGGCATCGTTTTCGTTATGGTGCTGAATGTTTTTCCAGTGGTGTACTTTGCTGTGTCCCGCACCCTGATGGTAGTGGGCAGCCGGTTTGCCGCCGTGGGCCGTGTATTTGGTGCAGGTGGCTGGACGGCGTTCTTCAGGCTGACGTTGCCTCTCTCCATTCCTGGTATTGCCGCCAGCCTGCTACTGGTGTTTGCGCTGACGATCGAGGAATTCGGAACTCCGGCCACACTCGGGGCCCAGGCCGGATTTGACGTGCTGGTCACCGGTATCCACGAACGCTTTGCCGACTGGCCGCTGGACATTCCTGGCGCCGCCAGCCTGTCGCTGTTACTGGTACTCATGGCCATGGCTGCCTTTTATCTGCAACATTGGCTGGTCACCCGGCGTTCCTATGAATCGCTTTCAGGCAAGCCTGCTGATGTCGAATTGGTGGACCTGGGGGCCTGGCGATGGCCGGTGCTGGGCTTTTTCACCCTGGTGGCACTGCTGGCGGTGGGTTTCCCGATACTGGCGGTAATGGCGGCCGCTTTCACGGCAACCCTGTCCGGTGGCCTGGCCCCGGATAACTTCTCCCTGCGCCATTTCGAAGCATTGCTGGAAAACAGCGGAGGGGCTCTGGAAGCCCTGGGAACCAGCCTTGGCCTCGCCAGCGGAGCGGCTGTGATTACCGGCATTATTGGCGCTCTGACCGGCTATCTGGTAGTACGTAGCCAGGCCCGGGGGCGACGATTGCTCGATGTGCTGTCAGTGCTGCCCAATACCATGCCTGCAGTCGTGGTGGCTGTAGGTCTGATTCTGGCGTGGAACCGGGATTTCTGGCCTGTGGATATCTATGGCACCAGTGCCATGCTGTTGCTCGCCTACGTGTGTTTGCTGTTGCCTTACCCGGTGCGTTATGCCAGCGCTGCCTTCCGGCAGATGGGAATGAGCCTGGAAGATGCCTCTCGGGTGTGTGGAGCGGGAATGGGGAGTACGTTTAGACGGGTTTTGTTGCCACCGCTTTTGCCAAGCTTGCTCGTCGCCATGCTGCTGGTGTTCGCGATTGCTTCCCGAGAACTTGTGGCGTCACTGATGGTGGCGCCGGCTGGAACCGCGACCGTTTCCACCTTCATCTTTGGCCAATTCGAGCAAGGTTCACCAGGAATTGGAATGGCAATGAGCGTGGTGGCGATTTTCACCACCACGGCCCTGTTGGTCATACTTACCGGGTTAACCCGCAAACGTCTGCCGGTTGCGGGTTAACCTGGCCCTGAAGTTTTACTGCCCCAGGTAACTGCGGTACATCCAGACGGTTTTCTCCTGCTGGGAGATGTAGTCACTCATCAGTGCCACAGTACCCTCGTCGTCTGCATCCCCGGCCAGGTGCAGCAACTCCCGTTGCTTGCCGATCAGCCTGGCGAAACTGTCCACGATGTTCTCTACCGCATCTTTGCCGTCAGCGACATCCTTGCGTTCGGGAACTTCAGACTTCTCAATGTAAGTACTGTAGGCATGTGCAGGACGGTGACCAAGGGTCAGGACCCGCTCTGCAATCTCATCAATTTTCAGTAGCAGATCGTTATACAGTTCCTCGAACTTGGCGTGCAACTCAAAAAAGTTGTCGCCCTTGATGTTCCAGTGATACCCGCGCACGTTCATGTAGAAAATCTGGTAGTTGGACAGCAGATCGTTCAGCGAGTCCGCCAGTTTCCGGGTTTTCTCAGTATCCAGACCGATAAAATTCTTACTCATAACGTGTCTCCTTGACAGTTATCTGAATGAACTGGTTAAAAGCTTAACCAGAAAGCCACGATAGATAAAGCTTACTTATTCAATACGCTTAATAGCTCAGACCAATAATAAACACTTACAAACTATAGTCATGCGCTATGGTAATTTTTCATACAATTAATTTAACAATGATTATCAGTTACTGTTCAATAGAACCATAGTCACGAAACAGGCAGAACCGATCATGAGTACGCTGAAGATGTTTGTTCACAATCACGGATCCAAGGGTGACAACTCACTGCTGAAAACGATCACCTTTGCCATCACTCACTTTACTGTTGCGTTTACCGTGGCCTACCTACTGACCGGTGACATACTGATCGGCAGTCTCATTGCCATGGTCGAGCCTGCCATCAACACGGTCGCCTACTTCTTCCACGAGAAGATATGGGCACGCAAGGAGCGCAATGCAAGGGACGCCACCACGTCACACCCTGTCGCCAGGAGCTTCTGAGAATATACGACGTATTAACCACCTGGCCCACAATCAAGGCACCGTTCAACCGGTTGTGGGCCGATATTCAGGTTGCGGTTGAGGTCCCGCAAGGCGGAACGCAACCCCTCCTCGATGACCGGGTGATAGAAAGGCATCTCAAGCATTTCACTGACGGTCATCCGCTGCTGCACGGCCCAGGCCAGCAGGTGGCCAATGTGCTCGGCTGCCGGCCCGAACATCTCTGCCCCCAGAAATAACCCGGTGCCCCGTTCCCCATAGACGTGCAATAACCCTTTGTTGGCGCCAATCACCCGGCTGCGCCCCTGGCCTTCAAATGACACTTCGCCAACGGCGTAACATCCTTTGCACCTTTCGTCGACTTCCCGGAGAGTCATACCCACCGTGGCGATTTGCGGATCGGTAAACACTATCCCCAGTGGCACCCGGCGCAGGCCCGCCCGAACATCTGGATACCGGCCGGCGTTATCGCCGGCAATGCGCCCCTCATCGGCCGCCTCGTGCAGTAAAGGCGCATCATTGTTGGCATCGCCGGCAAGGAAGATATGGCTGTCGCCACACCTGAGCGTGTAATGATCGAACAACGGCGCACCCTGGTCGTCCTGGGCAATATCGGCGTTCTGGATATCCAGGCTGTCTACATTCGGGCGCCGGCCCGTTGCCGCCAGCAGATAGTCGAATGTTTCTGTCATTTCTCCCCGCTCAGGATCGGTAAACCGGATACGGACACCGTCACCGGTTCTTTCCACGGAACGCACTCTGGAGTCTGCATCCAGGGCAAACTCCTCGTTGAACGTCGCCAGGGCGTACTGGCGAATGGCGTCCTCCTGGAGTGGCCCGACACCACCACTGACCCCAAACATCCGCACCCGCACGCCCAGCCGGCTGAGTGCCTGGCCCAATTCCAGACCAATGATGCCGGGGCCGAATACTGCCACGGACTCAGGCAGGTCGTCCCACTCGAAGACATCGTCATTGACGATCAGGCGATCCTTGGCTTCCTTGAGGAATTCGGGAATATTCGGCCGGGATCCTGTGGCGATGACAACTCTTTCCGCCTCCACCTCGACGCCATCGCCCACGGCGATCCGGTGTGGTGACAGGAAGCGGGCATGACCACGAAGACGATGCTCCTCCGGGAAACTCTCAACCGCTTCCAGCACGAAGCTCACAAACCGGTCCCGTTCTTCACGGACTCTTTTCATCACCGCTTTACCGTCGATGCGGGCATCGCCGGGATGGACACCAAACATCGGTGCTTTACGCACCTGGTGAGCACTGTCCGCCGCCGCAATCAACAGCTTGCTTGGCATGCAGCCGACCCTGGCACAGGTCGTGCCATAGGGGCCGCCCTCAATCATTACCAGGCTTTTTGTATGCTTGCTCGCAGCACGATAGGCCCCCATACCTGCGGTGCCAGCTCCTATGATTGCAACATCTACCTTGCGCTTGTCCACGTTAAAAACTCCTGGCCTGCCTGAAGGTTTTTGCACTTGCCTGAGTATAGAGGTGAAATCGGGGAATGGTTCACTTCCCTGTCAACGACTATAGTGACATCGCGTCCATGAGGATTAAAACCCGCTGATTTCGGAGACCAACAGGCATGCACAACTACTGGCCGGAGTTCCTGACCGTTGCCATTGTTCACTTCCTCGCTGTCGCCAGCCCCGGCCCGGACTTCGCCGTGATGCTGCGCCAGGCCCTGTGCCAGAGCCGCCGTAATGCCCTGCTGACGGCTTTTGGCATAGGCACCGGCATTCTGATCCACGTGGGTTATTCACTGCTGGGCATTGGCCTGATCATCCAGCAGTCTCTGGTACTGTTCACTGTCCTCAAGGTTATCGGCGCCCTGTACCTCACCTGGATTGCCATACAATGTTTGCGCTCGAAGGCCGGCGGCGTGCATGTGGACACGACTAACGGAGACAAACAGTCCGGGTTTGCTGCCTATCGGCTGGGGTTTCTCACCAACACCCTGAACCCGAAAGCAACGCTGTTCTTCGTGTCCCTGTTCTCGGTGATCATCAACCCGGGTACACCGGTCGTTATCCAGACCGCTTACGGAATCTATATGGCCGTGGCTACAGGCCTGTGGTTCATGGCGGTGGCGGTGTTCTTCACGCTGCCGCAGATCCGCAAGGGGTTTAACCGTTTCGGTTACTGGCTGGATCGGTTGATGGGCGGGGTACTGCTGTTGCTTGCCGGGCAGTTGCTGTTTTCTACTGTTTCCGGGGATGGGAGTGGGCCGTCTGTCCCTTCTCAGGACTGACAACTTGTGCCGGAGTCGGGCGGGGAGCACTGTTCAGGACACGCCCACAAGCACGTCCATGTGGGGCTCGGTCGCGCCATCCCTGGCGCTCCACGGTCCTGAACAGTGCTCCCCGCCCGACTCACCGGAACCAAGGCGAAATCTCCGGTTATAGCGACCTGAGCAACTCTTCGGTTTGCTTCCAACTGATACAGGGATCAGTCAACGAACACCCGTAGATCAAATCGTCACTGTCATTTTGACGGCCCTCTTCAAGAAAACTTTCCAGCATCAAACCGATAATCTGCTGATTGCCCGAACGTTTTTGATTCATCACTTCCCTGGCAATCTCCAGTTGCCGTGCTGCCTGCTTCTGGGCGTTGTCGTGGCTGCAATCGACCATCACGGCAGACGAAACACCGGAACTGGACAAGGCTGCAATGGCTTCGCCGACACTCTCAGCATCGTAGTTAGTGAGGCCACGCCCGCCCCGCAACACAAGGTGGGTATCGGGATTGCCCTGCGTTGTGATCATGGCGGGGGCACCACTACTGCCCACACCAAAACGATGATGGGGATGAGCTGCGGATTTCATCGCATTGATAGCCACGCCGATACCGCCATCGGTACCGTTCTTGAAACCCGTGGGCATGGGCAGGCCGCTGACCATTTCCCGGTGCACCTGGGACTCGGTGGTGCGGGCGCCGATAGCGGTCCAGCTGACGAGATCACCGAGGTAGTCCATGGCGAAGGGGCTGAGGGCTTCAGTGGCCAGGGGCAGGCCCATGTCGGAGAGGTTCAGCAGCAAGCGACGGGAGCGCAGCAGGCCTTCGTTCAGGTCACCGGTGCCGGTGCGTTCGGGATCATAGAGCAGGCCTTTCCAGCCGACGGTGGTCCGTGGCTTTTCCAGGTAGGCACGCATAACAATCAGGAAACGGTCGCTGACCTCATCCGCCAGCTTTCTGAGTTTTTCACCATACTCGAGGGCGGCGACTTCATCGTGTATGGAGCAAGGCCCGATCACCACCAGCGTTCTGGTGTCTTCGCCGTGCAGCACCCGGCGTATGGCTTCCCGATGCCGGTGTATCTGCGCCTGCATGGCGGCAGGTACCGGCAGGCTCGCCCGGAGTTCCGCCGGCGTTGGCAGCAGAACTTCGCCGCTTGTGCGCTCCTCCCGGGATTGCCGGCTTGCTTCGGTCGGTGTCTCGATGTTCAGCGACATGTTCATGGTCAGTGTTCCCGTTTCCCTGTGTCAGAATCAAAAAAGCCCCGGCTGGGCTACCAGTCGGGGCTTTTTGAGTCCGGTGGCAGCCTGGGTTTCTGCCGGGCTGCCTTCCTCGTTGTTCGGTCGATGAAGATCTTATGGGCGGCCCGGGTTCTGGCTAAAATAAAAGCCATAACCAAACCACCAGAAAAACACAGCAGCGACCGTAGCCGCCGGTTTCTCACCGAAAGCTTTCAGAACATTCAATTGACAGGTCGTGTGTGTCGTCTTCATTCTTCCAATATATATCCCCGGTTTCCGGCTTTGCAACCCGTATATCCGATTTTTGCGGAGTTTTCGATGAACACTCACAAATTGTGGCTCACAACACTGCTTGCCGTCATGCTTCTGCTGCTTTCCGGAAACATTGCCGCGGAACCAGAAGCACGCACCTACCAGATGGGCCAGCGCTCTGCGGAGGATGTGGCCCGGCAGATTCGGGAACTCTACCCGGATGGTCAGGTGTCTATTACCGCCCGCGGTCAGCAGATGGTCGTGCGCGGAGAACCCCCGGTACTGGATGAGATCGGCATGCTGGTGGAAACCATGGATGTGGCACCGGCACAGATGCGCATCACTGTTCGTTCCAGTAACAACGCCGACAGTAAAAGTGGCGGCGCGGGTGTTTCTGCCGACAACAACCAGGCCAACATAAAGGCTGAACGCAAGGTTACGACAACTCGCCGCAACCAGGAGCGCACCCTTGTGGTTCAGGATGGCCAATCTGCCCATATCACTTCCGGGCAGGTCCGCACTGTGCCGGTTGCCATTCGCGGGGGCCGCAATCCGGCAGCTTTTCTCGATCAGGTGGAAACCCGTAGCGGCTTCCTGGTGAGCCCGCAGGTTATTTCGGACCAGGCCGTCGAGCTCAATATCGTGTCTTTTGAAGAGGACGACGAGGGGGACATACCCGGCTACGAAACCGAAGCGTTGATGACCATCCGGAGGGTGGAACCGGGTGAATGGGTCGAGCTCGGCAGTACCCGTGAGCGGCGCGCCGGTGAAAAGTCAGGCATCACCTATCAGACCGGTGGCGACAGCCGGCAGAACCAGACCTTCGAAGTGAGAGTTGAGGTGCTGTGAAGCCGGTCAGCCCTGATGCCTGAGCAGCACGGCCTTGGCTTCATTGATTTTTGCCGCCAGGTAATCGTTGCCGCCCCGGTCCGGGTGGAGCTTTTGTATCAGCCGCCGATGTGCCTGGATGACCTCCTCGCGGGAGCACTCCGGAGCGAGCCCCAGAATCTCGCAGGCTTCCTTGAGCGGCATATTACCGGCGCTGGCGGGCGCCTGACCGCTGGTTTCCTGGCTCCGTCCCTGACCGAAAACGCGACTGATCAGGGGCGCGAATTTCAGCAAGGCGGGCAGCTTCCTCAACAGAGGCAGCAGGGCAGCAACCGCTGCGGTCAGCACATGAACCCGGCCGGTCAGCACCATAAACAGGAGCAGGGCACCGCCGGTGACCAGGAAAATTTTCCAGGTGGCCGCCTTTTTCTTCTGGGGGGTTAACGCGCCCCATTGTTTAAGTACAATAAATACCGCGGCGGTAAGGGCAATACCAAGAATCCAGTGCATTCGCTAATCCTTAATGGCACTCGGGGCGTAATTCAGGTTTCGGAATATAACAACATATCCTGAACAGGTAATCCTCACGCCTGGTCATGAATGGTCCCGATACCATTGAACGCGCGCAGTAATTGTACGCATAACTACTGACAAATCGGTGACAACCCCTATCACCATTGTATAGGATGCTATTCTTTACGCTTTGTACCTGTTGTCCATTGGACCGCCGTCCTCCCGCTCACCGGGCACTCCGGCTGGCAGGCCGGACTCTGAAACTTACACGATTACCTGCAACAGACATACGACCCAGGATCTGAATTATGCGCACTGCTTCCCGCTTCCTGATTGTAATCATCTTTCTCGGTGTCGTGCTCGGCGGCATTTTTGGTTACAAATTCTACCAGTTCGGCCAGATGGAAGAGCAGTTTTCCAAGCCGGAACCCCCGGCAAAAATTTCCGCGACCACGGCAAAGGCGGAAAGCTGGAGGCCTGAACTCAAGGCCGTTGGCAGTATCGAGGCCATTAACGGTATTGAGGTTGCCAACGAAGTGCCCGGCGTGGTTGAAACCATCAGTTTCGAATCCGGCGATACCGTTACCAAGGGCGATGTACTGATCCGGCTTGACGCCGCGATCGATGAAGCGGCACTACGCACTCGCCGCGCCGAAGCCCAGCTGGCAGAGCAGGAATTCAAGCGGGTTTCCGATCTGCTGCCCAGGCGGGCCGTTTCCCAGTCCCAGTTTGATGAAGCCAAGGCCAACTTCGATGCCGCCCGTGCCCGCGTCAACGAGGCCGAAGCCCAGCTGAGCAAGAAGGTCATCCGCGCGCCGTTCGACGGTGAGCTTGGCCTGCGTCTGATTGACCAGGGTGAATACATCGGTACCGGCACCCCCATTGTAGAAATCAACATGCTGGATCCGATCTACGTGGATTACACCCTGTCGGAGAAAGACCTGCCGCGGGTTGAGCGCGATTACGACGTGGTTGCCACGGTCGCTGCGGTTCCCGACCGCACATTCGAGGGCAAGGTTAGCGCCATCAACACCTCGGTAAACCCCCAGACCCGCACGGTACGTATCCGTGCCACACTGGAAAACAAGGACAACCTGCTGCGCCCGGGCATGTTTGCCACTGTGGCTACCCGCCAGCCGGAAGACCGCGAAGTGATCACCATACCCCGCACCGCCATTTCCTATAACACATACGGCGACTTTGTCTTTGTAGTGGAAGAGAACGATGACGGTGAGCTGATTGTGAACCGCCGCACGGTGCAGACAGGCGACACCCGGGACGGCCGTGTCGCGGTAACGGATGGGCTGGAAGAGGGTGAGCAGGTTGTCTCCAAGGGCCTGCTGAGACTGCGCGCGGAACAGCGGGTCGAGGTTCAGGACGACAGTGACCGGGACGGAAGTGACAAGTCGGCGGAGGCGTCCGAGTGATGCGTTTTACCGATATATTCGTTCATCGCCCTGTCCTTGCGTCGGTCGTCAGCCTGCTCATCCTGTTGCTGGGTGCGCGGGCGGCCATGGAAATGGAGATACGCCAGTATCCGGAACTGGAAAGCACCACGGTTACCATCACCACCTCCTATCCGGGTGCGAGTTCCGACCTGGTAAAAGGATTCATTACCACCCCCCTGCAGCAGGCCATCGCGGAGGCCAGCGGCATTGATTACCTGACCTCCACCAGTTCCCAGGGTCAGTCCACCATCGAAGCCAAGATGGAACTGAACTACGACGCCAACGCTGCGTTGGCGGAGATCCAGGCCAAGGTTGCGAGCCAGCGCAACGTGCTGCCGGCCGACGCCCAGGACCCGGTTATCACCTCCACTACCGGCGATTCCACCGCCCTGATGTACATCGCCTTCTACAGCGATGAGCTGGAGGTGCCCCAGATCACCGACTACCTCACCCGGGTGGTTCAGCCCAAGCTTCAGGCACTGTCAGGGGTCGGCAAGGCCGACCTTCTGGGCCGCAAGTTTGCCTTGAGGGTCTGGCTTGATCCCGAGCGGCTGTCGGCGGTGGACATGACGCCCCGGGAAGTGGTGGATGTGTTGCTGAGAAACAACTACCAGGCCGCTGTCGGCAACACCGAAGGCAAGTACACCAAGATCAGCATGACCAGTGACACTGACGTGGGCGACCCGGAGCAGTTCAAGGACCTGGTCGTGAAGGAATCCGACGGCTCGCTGATCCGCCTGCGCGACATTGCCCGGGTCGAGCTGGGCTCGGAAACCTACGACCAGTTGGCGCTCTACAAGGGTCAGCCCGCGACCTACGTGGCCATCGAACTGTCCCCGGGAGCCAACCCGCTGACGGTTGCGGAGAAGGTCAAGGACGAGTTACCGGGCATCGAGAGACAGCTGCCATCGGGCATGAACGTGCGCCTCGCTTATGATGCCTCCGACTTTATCGACAATTCCATTAACGAAGTGATCAAGACGCTGCTCGAAGCCATGGGCATCGTTCTTGTGGTGGTTTTCCTGTGCCTCGGGTCGGTGCGCGCCGCCGTGGTGCCTTCGGTGGCGGTTCCGCTTTCACTGATTGGTGGCGCCTTTGTCATGCTGATGATGGGTTTCTCCCTCAACCTGCTGACCCTGCTTTCCATGGTACTTGCCATTGGTCTGGTGGTTGACGACGCCATCATCATGGTGGAGAACGTTCACCGCCACATTGAAGAGGGCGAATCCCGGTTCAATGCAGCCATCAACGGTGCACGGGAAATGGCCACGCCCATTATTGCCATGACCACCACCCTGGTGGCGGTCTATGCACCTATCGGGTTCATGGGCGGCCTTGTGGGCTCGCTGTTTACCGAATTCGCCTTTACCCTGGCCGGCACCGTGGTCATTTCCGGTATCGTGGCACTGACCCTGTCTCCCATGCTGTCCGGCAAGATCCTCAAACCCCATGGCAATCCCGGCCGGTTCGAGCAACTGGTTGAGCGCAGTTTCGGTGGGCTGGCCAACGGTTACAAGCGTGCCCTCAGCTCCCTGATGGACACCAAATCGGTAGTCATTTTCTTCGCCATCGTGGTCCTGGGTTCCATTTACTTCATGGTCGCCATGAGCCAGAACGAGCTGGCGCCCACGGAAGACCAGGGCATCCTTTTCTATCAGGGCACCGCGGCGCAGACATCTACCCTGGAGTACCTGCAGGAGCATGGTGACGAAATACAGCAGCGCATGTCCACTGTACCGGGGTATAACGAGGACTTCATGATCCTTGGCATCACGGCCCCGAATGCCGTCTTCGGCGGCTTCAAGATGAAGCCCTGGGGCGACCGTGATATCAGCCAGTTCGAGGCCCAGCCGCTGCTGGACAAGGAGTTGAAAAACGTCACGGGCCTGGAAACCGCAGTGTTCCCACGCCCCTCACTGCCGGGTTCCGGTGGCGGCCTGCCGTTCCAGTTCGTGATCACAACCGGTGAAGATTACGAGCGCCTCAACGATATTGCCAACGAGATCCAGGGCAAGGCCATGGAGAGCGGCAACTTCATGTTCCTGCAGAAATCCATCGATTTCGATCGCCCCATCACGCAGGTCAAAGTCGATCGTGATCGGGTAGCGGACCTCGGCCTGTCCATGCAGGACGTCGGCCAGGCCATGTCCAGCATGCTCGGTGGCGGGTACATTAACCGATTCAATATGCAGGGCCGGTCCTACCAGGTGATTCCCCAGGTAGACCAGCAGTTCCGCATGGATGAGCAGGCACTGAATGACTACTACATCCGCGCGGACAGTGGCGAACTGTTGCCGCTATCCAGTGTGATCAGCTTCGAGAAATCGGTTGAACCGTCCCAGCGGACCCAGTTCAACCAGCTGAACTCGCTGACCCTGGAAGGCGTGATCACACCGGGTGTGACCGTGGGTGATGCCATGGCCTTTATGGAAAACACGGCCGACGAGAGCTTCCCGCAAGGCTTCTCGTTCGACTACACCGGTGAATCAAGGCAGTTCGCGAACCAGGGCAGCGCACTGATGGTCACTTTCTTCCTGTCGCTGCTGGTGATTTATCTGGTACTGGCGGCCCAGTTCGAGAGCTGGCGCGATCCGTTTATCATCCTGGTCTCCGTTCCCATGTCGGTGGCCGGTGCCATGGCGTTCATTGTGCTCGGCTTTGCCAGCATGAACATCTACACCCAGGTAGGCCTGATCACCCTGATCGGGGTCGTGTCGAAAAACGGCATCCTGATTGTGGAATTCGCCAATCAGCTTCAGGTGGACAGGGGGCTGAACAAGAGGGATGCGGTGATAGAAGCCGCGGCCATTCGCCTGCGGCCGATCATCATGACGTCCCTGGCACTGATTTTCGCCATGGTGCCTCTGCTGATTGCTGTTGGCCCAGGTGCCGAAAGCCGGTTTGCCATCGGCCTGACCATCAGCACCGGGCTTGGCATCGGCACCCTGTTCACCGTTTTCGTACTGCCGGCGTTCTACATCCTGCTGGGCCGTGACCATCACGGCACTGCGGCGGAGGAATACGGTAATGGTGAAAATGAAAGTAAAGCGCCGGCGCAATAGCCGCGCTCAGTAAACAGACAGTGTCTGCGCCGCCTCTCCCGGCTTTGTTCCCGGAAGGCGGCGCCACTGTACTGTCTCACTGGGCAGTTCACCGAAGTGCTGCCGGTAAAGCGCGGCAAAGCGGCCCAGATGGGAAAAACCTTCATCCGCCGCATACCATGAGATATGAGGCAGGTCGCACTGACAGTCCACAAGGCGCCTGCGCACACGGAGCAGCCGCTGACGCTGGTACATCCGATAGGGTGTCAGGCCGGTTTCACGCTTCATCAGATAGTAGAGGTTTCGCTCACTTACCCCGGAGTAGGTTGCCAACTCTCCGAGATTGAAATCCCAGCGCCCCTCTTCCTCGATCCTGGCGATAACTCGCAGCAGCCTGCGATCCATTTCAGGTGCCGGTTCCGGAGCCTGGCCGCCTTCCATCACACGGCACAAATCCCGTATCAACGTGCCCGTGGCGATAACGGCATCTTCATGGTTCCGGAAAAAACGTGCCCTGGACAGGTAGTCCCCCACCATCCGTGAAATATCCTCGCTGCACTCCACAGGCGCGGTAAGCTCAGGGGCCCGCAGTTCCGGTTGCACCAGAATCACCCGGCTGCCAGTGTCGATCAAAAGGTCGAGGCTCTTTCCAGGCGCAATCGTCATCACACTGCCCAAGTCCCATCGCCCCTCACCCGGCATGGCGGAGTCAGGCTTCCTGTTTGTCACCAGAATCAGGGAAAATGTCGACATTGAATCATTTTGGAGCCGGAAGCTTTGACGGGCACAAAAATGGATGAACCTCCCCTCATCGACGCAGAGGGAGGACAGACTGCCGAGTTCCGACTGGGGAAATTCAGCCTGGCATTGAAAATCATTATTGCCCGTCAACCGGCGAAGTGCAGCTATCCACTCCCATGGCAAGGCCCGATTCACTCGCAGGTAGGCATCAAAGTCACGGGTGCAGGATGTTGTCATGGAGTCAGTTCTCTGGCTTCGGTGGCTTCTCCTTTTAGGCCACCCCTCCCGGGGGGCAAAGCCAGATCCTGCAAAATCCGGAGTAATGAGCACCCGGACTGACAAAGAATTGATTTCAATCAACAAACTGATTAATCACCTTGCTCCAGGGCTCCGGCCTGGCCAGCCAATAGCCCTGCCCCCGGTGACATCCCATTTGCCTGAGTGCACTGCACTGGTTGCCGGTTTCAATACCCTCGGCCACCACTTCCAGCTGCAAGGCCTCCGCGATACCCAGAACCGCCGATACGATTCTGGAATCATGGCCCCGGTTCTCCAGGCTCTTGATAAACTGGCGGTCAATCTTGAGTACATGTACCGGCAAGGTATGGAGATACGCCAGGGATGAATAGCCGGTGCCAAAGTCATCGATGGCAATACGAACGCCCCGGTTTCCAAAATATTCCAGGCGCTGTAAAAGCCCTTTTGACAGGTTCATCAGATGGGTTTCCGTGATTTCAAGTTCCGGCATCCAGTCCAGATCATCCAGCCGCTGGAACAGGGGCTCAAGGAGTTTATCCAGCCGAAAGTCCGCTATCTGTCTGGCGGATATATTAAGGGCGAGCCTCAGGCCAGCCCGCAGCCTGTCGGGCATCACAGCCAGATCCTGGAGTATGCACCGCACCAGCTGCTCGGTCAGTTCATGAATATAGCCCCGTTGCTCCGCCATCGGTACGAACTCCCCCGGCGAGATGGGCCCGTAATCCGGGTGCTGCCATCGCAACAGTACCTCCATGCCGGTGACCTGTCCCGAACCCAGCTCATATTGGGGCTGATACACCACGCTGAATTCCTCCGGAGCGGTCTTCAGGGACGTTATCAGCGCCTCAGACATTCTTTGCTCATGAATGCCGAGCTCGGAATCGACAGCACTGTAGGTGCGGTAACAGGCACGCCCCGCCCGTTTGGCGGAATGCATGGCCCGGTCCGCGTTCTGCAACAGCTCCACGCTCGTGCGGCCATGGCCCGGGTATACGGCAACGCCCAGGGAAGCAGACAGAAAAAACTCCCGATGGCCAACGATCACCGGGGACCGGAAAGCAGCAATCAGTCGTTCGCAGACATCTTCAAGCGCTTCCCTGCGCTCCAGCTCGACAATGGCGGCAAATTCATCACCCGAAAGGCGCGCAACCACATCGTCTTTCCCCAGGACGCTCTGGATGCACAACGCGGCCTGCTGCAACAGCCGATCCCCGGTTTCGTGGCCGTGAAGGTCATTCACTCCCTTGAAAAAATCCAGGTCGATGAAGATAACCGCAAGACAGGTGTCGCGGGTTGCCCGCTGGGCGACCCGGGCCTGGAGAAACTCCTGGAAGAGTGTCCGGTTGGGAAGTTCTGTGAGGGGGTCATAATAGGCCAGCGACGCCAACCTCTCATCGCCGGCCGCGACATCCCCTATATCCATGAAAACACCGGCGTACAGTTCGGTTTCATCATGCCTTACCGGATAGATGCTCAACCACTGGGGGTAGGTTTCACCGTTCTTTCGACGGTTCCATATCACTCCTTCCCACTCCCGCCTCTCCTCGAGGCATTTCCACATCTCCTGATAGAAATCCGGAGAATGCAAGCCGGAACTGAGAATCGAAGGCGGTGCGCCGAGAACCTCCTGCTCCCTGTAGCCTGTAACTGCGTGAAACATACGATTCACATAGGTAATTCTTGGCTCACGGGTAGCCAGCATGATTGCTTGTGGATGATTGTCCACCAGGGCCTTGAAATCCTGTTCCTTTGTTGCCCGCATCTGATTACCACTCCTATGCCAGCGGTTACGCAACAGCGCACTATCTGCCCAGCATAGCGATATCCCCGGGCCAACCTAGCCGGATATTGCAAAACAGGAGAAAAGTAGACCAAAGCAGTAATATTGACGTGGACCAGTCTCACTTGCTGAGCGGTCATTTTCTGCCGATGCCGCGCGCGGGGGCACGGCCCATGGAGCATCAGGCTGCACACAGCGCCTGATTCCCACGAAACCGACAATCGTGTAGGCTCAGCGGTCACTCATAAAACAACAGCTGAACCTATTGTGACTCTCGGAACGCTCTTCTGGCTGTTTCTGGCCGGCTTTGCCATCTGGTACTGGTGGCGGGCCAAGGCCATCAAGGATTCTGTACTCCAGGCGGCCAAACATTACTGCAGGAAAATGGATGTCATGTTGCTGGACGATGCCGTCTACCTTCGCGGCCTCTGGTTCAAGCGGGACAGTAATGGCCGTATCCGGGTATGGCGCCGGTTCCTGTTTGACTTCACCTCGACGGGGGAGGAACGTTATATCGGCCGCATTATCATGCTCGGTCAGCGCATTGTTCACATGGAGCTGGAACCCCATCGCTTCGGCCCGGGCCATTAAAGGTGCTCTGAGCGCTCCCCCGTATTCTGCGACACACCGCCTCCCCCAAATGGGCGATTCTTACTCGCCCTGAAATCCCAAATAATCCGCGACGCATTGGCGACAAAAGGCAGCCATACCCGGCAGCCAACTCACAAAAACAACAGGAGTCAACCATGCGTAAACTCATCACTTTTGCAGTGATCATGGGTTGTGTGGTGCTTGCCGCACCAACACTCAGTCATGCCAGCTACACCCAGACAAAGCATCCCATTGTTCTGGTTCACGGTGTCACCGGTTTCAATACCATTGGTGGCCTGATCAATTATTTCCATAACATCCCCTGGAACCTCGAACGCAGTGGTGCAAAGGTGTATTCGGCCAGCGTATCGTTTGTGAACAGCAGTGAGCAGCGTGGACAGCAACTGGCCAACTATATCAATGGCCTGGGCGAGTCCAAGGTCAATATCATGGCTCATAGTCAGGGCGCCCCCACATCCCGGGTAACTGCCTCACTGATTCCCCACAAAATTGCTTCTGTCACCTCCATCAACGGTGTCAACAAGGGCTCCAGGGTGGCCGACGTGGTTCGGGGCATCCTCCCTCCGGGCAGCTACGTTGAAGGTGGCGCCGACGCCATTGCCAATGCATTGGGTGATCTGATCAATGCCCTGTCGGATTCCGATAATCCTCAGGATGGCCTGGCGGCTCTGGAAACACTGACCACTCGCGGAACCACGGAGCTGAATGATGCGCTGGGCTGGAAAGGTGTCAACCGATCGGCATGCGCCGGAACGGATGAGGATGTCTGGATTAACGGCAACAGGATCAAGTTCTTTTCCTGGACCGGTACCTCGGTCTGGACAAACTGGACAGACATCACCGATCCGTTCCTTGGCGTCACCACACTGGCCTTTGGTGATGAGCCCAATGACGGTCTGGTCGGCGAATGCTCCACCAAGATGGGTAATGTCATAGGCACCCATTACGACATGAACCACGTGGATGCCATTAACCACCTGTTTGGGGCCCGCTCCTGGCGGACCGACCCGGTTTCTCTCTATCGCAGCCATGCCAATCGGCTGAAAAACCGCGGGTTGTAGCCCTCAGCGTTTTCCCCTGAGCTGAATCGTCACCGGATCGGCCATGCCGGCTCCGGTGATACTTGTATTAGCCACAGCCGGATGAAAGATATGTCCCGCAAAGCATCAATGAACAAACGTGCCTTTATTCCCCTTATCGCGGTCATCCCCGTCGTTGTGCTCAGCATCTGGATATTGGCGGATGAGCCGGCAGGTACAGCGTCTGACAACAACCCGGCTACTGCCGGGACACGGGGCGAGGAAGCAGCGGAATCCGTCGCGCCGGCAAGAGCCACTGGAAGCGAGGCAGACCAAGCGCCCTCCACCCATCGAACACCGCAAAGCCTCGGTGAAAAACCATTTGCCAGTTCTCTTGCCGGCACCGAGATCGACGGTAGCCTGCGGGCCGACGACAATGGCAACCTGATCATCGACCTGGAAACCAGGGACTTTTTCGACTATTTCCTGAATACCATCGGCGAGGTATCCCCCGAAAAGGCCCTTGATCAGATCGAAACCCTGGCCCGGGACAACCTGCCTGAGCAAGCCGCCGAACAGGCCCTTGCCCTGCTTGACCAGTATCTGGACTACAAGGACAGCGCTCTTGCACTTGGCAGCCAGAATCTTGATCCGACCCGGCAGAGTGACCCGCAATACCAGTTGGAAATGCTGAAGGGGGCACTGGCGGATATGAAGCAGCTTCGCCGGAACTCTTTCGATGCCTCCACCCATGAAGCCTTCTTTGGCCTGGAGGAAGCCTACGGTGATTACACCCTGGCCAGCCTGGACATCCAGCAAAGAACCGATCTCTCCGCGGAGTCCAAGGCTACCCTTCAGGAGTGGCATCGCCAGCAACTCCCGGAGGTGATCCGCAGGACCGAAACACGAATGATAGCCGACGGGGAACGCATCCAGCAGCGCCAGAAAGCCCTTGCCGACACCAGTTCCCCGGAAGAGGCCGGCAGGCAGCTTCAGGCGCTCGGCGTGGAACCGGAACAGAGTGCCGAGGTTGTAGGCTACCTGAAGGAGAGGGAGCAGTTTGATCAACGCTTCGATCAGTATCGCCAGGAAGTTGCCAGCCTGGACCAGTCGGGCGTTGCCGAGGAAGATCGCGCTGCCATGGAAAGTCAGTTACTGGAGCAGCATTTCGAGGACGAGCAGTCGAGAACCTGGGCCAGGCTTCGGGCTCTTGAATCCCGATCACCATAATGTGCACCATTGCCGTTCAGCAGTCCCCGGCAGCGTTAAACTGAGGAAATTCAAAAGAACGCTGCCGGACAGTCAACCATGAAATCTGCTCAGTTGCGGGCCCAGGGATCATCCGGGTTCCGGACATTACGGTTCGAGCCCGAACTGGAACAGCGCTATCGGCAAATCCGCAACCAGGGCATCCGCGAACGGGCCCGCCCGGTCTCTGCCGCCGCGCTGCTGTTGTTCCTGGTTTACGCGTTTCTCGATGCGTTAATGCTGCCTCCCTCTGTCGCCCGGGAAACCATTGCGGTCAGATTGCTGATCACCTGCCCGGTGATTGCGGGTGTCTGGTGGCTGTCATGGCGAAATATAAGCCACCATACCTTTGTCAGGCTTTACTGCCTCGCCTACCTGACGGGTGGCCTGAGTGTGGTGGCCATTATTGGTATTGCGCGGGTCGCCGACCACCCGCTGCCTTACGAAGGCATCCTGCTGATGCTGATGTTCGGCTATTTCGTGATGGGCCTGCCGTTCGGCTCCGTTTCCATCCTTTCAACGGCGGTGATTGCCGCCTACCTGGCTGTTGAATCGGTTACCGGCATGGACACCCGCCAGCTAGTGACCAACGGTTTTTTCATCGTGACTGCCAATATCATCGGCATGGTAGGTTCCTGGCTCAGTGAACACCGGCAACGCGCCCATTTCCTGGACCGACAGATGCTGGAGGCATCCCGGCACCAGGCTGAACAGGAGAGCAAACGCAAAACAAGGTTGATCACCATTGCCAGCCACGACCTTCGCCAGCCCCTCAATATCATCAGTCTTATCCTGGAGAACCTGACAGCCGATGGCCTCCCGGAATCCCAGTCCAGGCTGGTGTCGCGTCTCAAGCACTCGGTCACCCACTTCAATAACCTGCTGGCATCGGTGCTCGACATTTCACGTCTTCAGGAGGGCATGATTACACCCCAACCCAGGGAGCTCTCACCCCTGGAAGTGATCCGGAACATCGCAGACACATGCACCGAACAGGCCCGGCGCCAGGGCGTCCAGTTCAATACAGCAACGCCGACACAACCTGCCGCTGTAATAGCTGACCCGCAACTGCTGCACCGGGTCCTGCAGAACCTGGTCGTCAATGCGCTGGATCACAGCAATGCCTCGCAGATATCACTGAGCTCGGCACAGGTTGGCGAACAAATGGTCTTTGAAGTGAGTGATAACGGCAAAGGCATCGACAAGGCCAAACTAAGCCAGATCTTTGATCCCTTCTACCGGGACAGCGAACACGATGACCCCGGGCTCGGTCTCGGCCTGGCTATTGTTCGCGAGCTGACCGGCCTGATGGACGGAGAATGTGATGTGGTATCGCAGCCGGGATGCGGAGCCCGCTTCCGGGTCAGCCTGCCCGCAGCCACCGCTCCCTTGACGCCGCCCATATCGCAGCCCGCCCATCCCGGTCACAGCAGCCGGCAACACTGCCTGGTCGTGGTTGAAGACCACCACGAGGCACGGTACTGGGTATGCCAGACCCTGGCGGCCTGGGGCTATCGGGTAAAGGCTTTCGCGTCAGCCGAACAGGCGGTCGATCAGTGGCCCGACCACCCAGACACACTTCTTCTCAGTGACGTGCATTTGCCCGGCCTGTCCGGACATGGCCTTTTCGAGCGTTTGCAACAAAGGCATTCCATCACCGGAGGCATACTGATGACTGCCAATACCGCCCACCCACAGGGGTATGATCCGCAATTACGGCTGTGGGTTCTGCACAAACCATTGATACCGATGCGCCTGCGCGCGGCGATCATGCACCTGACCCACCCCGGGGGTGGGGGCTGATCAATATACGGCCATCAGATCAGCCCAAGGGCTCTGGCCTGGGCGACACATTCTGTTCGGTTATGGGCGTCAAGATGAGCAAAGATCGCTTTGAGATGAGTTTTTACCGTGTGTTCTGTCAGGTTCAGCACCTGACAGATTCGTTTGTTGGGCAGACCTTCGGCCAGCAACACCAGCACCTCCAACTGCCTCGGCGTCAGGCCCTCCGGCGTATGCGCAGGCATCTGCAACGACGGATAGAAAAGCTGGCCACTACTGACCTGGCGCAGCATTCGCAGCAACGACTGGCGGTCAGCGGACTTGGGAAGGAATCCGATTGCACCCGCCGACTTTGCAGCACGTACCGACGTTTCGTCTTCACGGCTGGAAATCACCACCACCGGCACCGGAACACCCATGCTTTCCAACCCGGCAAACAGTGACAGCCCGGCTTCGCCCTGCAGGGTCAGATCCAGGAGCACAAGCGACGTTTCCGGGTGCCGGCGCAGATCCTCGACCGCATCGCTCACCGAGGCCACACTGGCAACCTCATCAACCAGTTTTTCCTGCTCCAGAATGGCGGTAAGCCCGAACAGGAAGAACGGGTGATCGTCGACAATCAGAACCCGGGAAAGCAGCGGACCACTCCCGGAGGAAGATGCTATGCAAGTGGCCTTTTCAGCCATTCGGGTATCCATTGAGTTCTCCGCATCATTGCTGTTTTTGTTACTGCGGCTGAAAGCACTATACGAAGAAAACTGACAGCTGACCGTTTGCTGCTTAACAGTTTCCGACACTCTTACGAAGATTTCCGGGCACCGGATCGGGTTTTCCGCCCGTGCAGGCCAGGACACTGGCAGCTATACTTGGTGGCCTGCCCCCTTGCACCATTGCGGATTACAACGCTGATGTTATTTCGTTTATCTGTCTTTCTGTTATCACTGAGCCTGCCGGCATTAACCATTGCAGACCCGCAAAGACTGAGAGTGGTGACCTCCGACTACCCGCCCTATGAGTACCTGGAAGAAGGGCAGGTCGTTGGTTCTCATACGGAGATCGTGCGTCAGGTGCTCTCTGACATGGGCTACCCGGCGGATATCCGGGTACTGCCGTGGGCCCGGGCCGAGGCAACCACCCGGGCAGGTACATCCGATATGATCTACTCACTGACCCACTCTGCGGACCGGGGCCGCCACTACTACTTTACAGCCCCCATCGGTCAGGCCCGCGACGTGTTTTTCAAACTCAAGGGGCGCGACCTGCATTGGCAGGAGCTTGATGACCTGGCCGGACTGCGGATAGGACTGTCGGCCGCCTACAGTTATGCCCCCGAGTTCATGGAATGGCTGGCGCAGGGCAACGCGAGGGTCACGCAGATCAGCCAGGAATCTCCTGAATTGACCGGGCTCAGAATGGTTGCCCGGGGGCGCATCGATCTTTTTATCTGCGAGGAATCGGTTTGCAGGCACCATATCGAAAAAAACATTCCCGAGTACCCTGAACTGGCCAACGTTACTGCCATACCGCGGACGGTAGGGACGGTACGGGGATTCCGCGCCGCATTCTCCCGCCAGCATCCCCAGGGTGAAGCGTTACGGGACGAGTTCAACCGGGTGCTGGAAGACCTCCGGCCCACAAACCCGGACTAGTATCCCGTCTGCGGCAATCACCTATCAGACAAAGCGCACAGATTCCAAAAGGTTTTCTATACTGCGGGTTATCACACCCAACCAACAGACCGGAATCATGGACATTCAGACAGACCATCGCTACGCCATCAATCTCAATGTGCGGGGCATACAGCCCTCAGCAACCCTGCGTATCAACGAACTCAGCAACCAGCTCCGTTCCGAGGGCCGGGATATCGTCAAGCTGGGCCTGGGCCAGTCGCCGTTCCCGGTGCCGGAGCGGGTCGTGGCGGCCCTGCGGGAACATGCTCATGAGAAAGACTACCTGCCCGTAAAGGGCCTGAAGGCCCTGCGTGAAGCGATAGCCGGATACATCAATCGCAGCGAGCGTATGAGATGCAGCTGGGAAGATGTGCTGATAGGCCCCGGTTCCAAGGAACTGCTGTTCATGTTGCAGCTGGCCTACTACGGCGACCTGCTGATTCCAAGACCAAGCTGGGTGTCGTATGCGCCCCAGGCCCGCATCATCGGCCGTTCGGTGCACTGGCTGCCCACTCATGCTGAAAACAACTGGCAGCTGACCGCGGAAGAACTGGACATCATCTGCCGCGATGACCCGTCCCGGCCGCGTATACTTATCCTGAACTACCCGTCCAACCCCACCGGCTGCACCTATACCGATGATCAGCTGCTGGCCATCGCCAATGTGGCCCGCAAGTACAAGCTGATCCTGTTGTCGGACGAAATCTATGGGGAAGTGCACTTTGAGGGCAGGCACAAATCGATTGCCCGATATTACCCGGAGGGCACCATCATCAGTACCGGCCTGAGCAAATGGGCGGGTGCCGGTGGCTGGCGCCTGGGCACCTTCATCTTTCCGCCGGAACTGCGACCACTCCAGGACGCCATGGCGATCATCGCCAGCGAAACCTACACAGCCACCAGTGCACCCATCCAGCATGCGGCGATTGCCGCGTTCAGCGGCGGCGAAGACCTTGACGAGTACCTGAAGCAGTCACGGCGGGTATTGAAAGTGGTGGGTGAATACCTGCACCGCCGCCTGACCGCGATGGGGGCCGTGGTACAGAAGCCCGAAGGGGCCTTCTACCTGTTCCCGGATTTCTCCGGTTTCCGCGATGCCCTGGCGCGCCGGGATATCAAGACCAGTCAGGCACTGTGCCAGTCGCTGCTGGAAGATACCGGGGTGGCTATTCTGCCAGCCAGTGATTTCGGCTTCGTTCCGGATCATCTGGCAGCGCGCCTTGCGTTCGTGGATTTTGACGGCGCCGAAGCCCTCAAACTGGCCGGCGAAGACTATGCCAGTCAGGACCTGGACGACACTTTCGTCAACCAGGCATGCCCGCGGCTGGTGAGCGCCATGGACAAGATGGAGAAGTGGCTGTCCGGCCTGTAACCGGATCATGGTAGACTGGCGCCCTCACTTGATGATCGGAGGGCGCCACCTTGTCTCACCCCCAATCCATTGCCACCATTGCAGATTTTGCCGAGAAGCTGGCCCTTGAGGCTGGCAGACTGGTGAAACGGGAACGTGACGACAACACCCTGCGCACGGACTACAAACACCAGACAGAACTGGTCACTCACGCCGATGTAATGGCCGACGAACTGATCACCGCAGCCATCCGCGAGCGTTTTCCTGACCACCGCATCCTTTCCGAAGAAACCATGCCGGACCTGAGTCAGGCCGAAAAGCTGGACACCCCTCTGTGGATCGTCGACCCCATCGACGGCACTGTGAACTACGCCTACGGGCACCCTCAGGTGGCGGTTTCCATTGCCTACGCCGATCAGGGACGGGTTCAGGCGGGGGTGGTCCATGCTCCGTTTGCCGGTGAGACGTTCCGCGCCGTTCGTGGCACTGGCGCCACGCTGAACGGCAACAATATACAGCACAGCGGGGCCACTGTGCCGAGGGATTCGCTGTTTGCCACCGGCTTCCCCTACACCAAGGACAGCCTGGAACCACTGCTGAGTCGACTGGACGCCATGATTCACCAATGCCGCGACCTGCGCCGCATCGGATCAGCCGCGCTGGATATCTGCTGGGTAGCCTGTGGCCGGCTGGACATCTACTACGAGAATGTCAGCCCATGGGATTTCGCCGCTGCGCGCCTGATTGCCCTGGAAGCAGGTGCGACGGCAGGGCATTTCGGTGAAGTTCCGGATGGTTACCCGGCTGACCTGTGGGGGCGGGATATTCTGATATCGGCACCGGCGGTGTGGGAGTCGGTGCGAGAGATTCTGCGCAAGGCGTCCGGTTACGAGTAATTGAACAGCGGCACCGTAGCACCGTAGGTCGGATTAGGCGAAGCCGTAATCCGACAAACCAATCTGTACGACGGCACAAAATTGTCGGATTACGCTTCGCTAATCCGACCTACGGGTCAGGCTTCAGCACCCCAGACCGCTTCTGACACCAGTCCCCACGCCTCCTCAAAGTCACTGGAAGGCAAACGCGAAAACGAAGACCGGATAAATCGCTGCACCCTGCCCTCAACAAACACCAACACAAAATCCGCACCCCGGGCCGAGCTGGTCCTTGGCCGCAGGCCCTGGCGAATTTCACCTTCCTTCAGTGCCTGCCGCACCTGGGTTTCCAGTCGCTCGAAGAACTGCGAGGCACGCTTGCGCAGGGCGTCGTTCTCGCCCATCAGTGCATCGCCAGTCAAAACCGTGCACAACCCCGGATTACGTTCGGCAAACACCAGTACCAGGTGAACCAGTTGCTGCAGGCGGACCCGCACGTCTTCCTGTTCCTGCAGGATCACCTGGCAACGGGAAAAGACGGCCTCTTCGGCGAACTCGATCAGTGCCTCGAACATTTTCCGCTTACTGGGAAAGTGGCGGTATAGAGCCGCCTCGGTAACTCCAACAGATTTCGCCAGGCCAGCGGTAGTTATCCGGGCTCCCGGATCTTTCTCCAGAAGCTCCACAAGGGCATGAAGAATCGCTTCGCGACGACTTGTTTTTTGTTCTGTCATAACAGGACTGCAGCGCTCTGTTTATCTGCGGAATTTGGGTACAGGCGGGCGCGTCCATTCGGGACCGTAAAAAACAGGGATGTTTTTTACGAGCCTACAGGGACGTATTCACGGCGTGTCCCGAATGGACGCGCCCGCCTGTACTGGCACCATTAGCTGAAATTCTGGACCAGATCAGAAGAAAGTACCATCAATCGGAGAAGACGCACTGGCATACAGCTTCTTCGGCATGCGCCCCGCCAGGTAGGCATCGCGACCGGATTCGATGGCCAGGCGCATGGCCCTGGCCATTCGGATCGGGTCTTGGGCAAGCGCAATAGCGGTATTCATCAGCACACCGTCACAGCCCAGCTCCATGGCCAGGGTTGCATCTGAGGCGGTGCCCACACCGGCATCAACCAGCACCGGCACATTGGCATTCTCGGCAATCAGGCGGATATTGTAACGGTTCTGGATGCCCAGGCCGGAGCCAATGGGCGCGCCCAGGGGCATGATGGCAATGCAGCCCATCTCTTCCAGGCGTTTGGCCAGCAAGGGGTCATCAGAGCAATACACCATGACCTTGAAACCGTCCCGGATCAGCTCTTCCGCCGCCACCAGGGTTTCGGTCATGTTGGGGTAGAGCGTCTTTTCCTCGCCCAGTACTTCCAGCTTGACCAGGTCATGGCCATCCAGAAGTTCCCGGGCCAGTTTGCAGGTTCTTACCGCATCTTTCGCGGTATAACAGCCGGCCGTATTGGGCAGCATGGTATACCGGTCCGGAGAGACCACATCCAGCAGGTTAGGCTCATCCGGGTTCTGACCGAGGTTAGTGCGTCGTACCGCAAAGGTTACGATCTCGGCACCGCTTGCCTCAATGGCATGGCCCGTTTCCATCATGTCATGGTACTTGCCGGTACCCACCAGCAGACGGGACTGGTACACACGGCCGGCGATTTCCAGTGGCTTGTCTTCGGGAAGTGGTCTTTCGGAACTATCACTCATGTTTGACACCTGAATCTGTCTTTGGAATCGGTTATATAAAAAAGAGCGCTGACAAAACGGGCCTCAACCACCGCCAATGGCGTGAACCACCTCTACCCTGTCGCCTTCGCTGAGATTGAACTCGGTGTGCTGGCTGCGCGGAACAATATCTTCGTTCACTTCCACAGCCAGCCGCTTGCCAGCCAGTGCCAGCTGATCAATCAAAACCGCCACCGTAGCTTCATCCGGAAGCTCCATGGGGGCACCGTTTACCTGAACCTGCATAACCTTACCTGCCTACATCTGTTTTTAACGCCTGAATCCCGAGATGGCCACCAGTATCCAGCCCACCATGAAAGCGATACCGCCAACCGGTGTCACCGGCCCGACCCAGCGAATGTCCGTGAGCACGAGCAGATACAGGCTGCCACTGAACAGCACAATGCCACCAACAAAAAAACCGGAGGCGATACCGAGCAGGTGCCGCGACAGCCCTGCAACCGGAAGCAGCGCGACGAGAATCAGTGCCAGTGAGTGATACATCTGGTATGTGACGGCAGTCTGGAAAACTTCAAGGCCACGCTCACCAAGAACACCCCGCAACCCGTGGGCGCCAAAGGCACCCGCCATAACCGCCAACAGCGCAAACAGGGCGCCGCAGATCAGGGCGGATCTCAGGGGCTTTACGTTACTGGCAATCACAGTGGATCTTTTCCCCGGTATCCAGGTTCATCAAGGTGAGAGCTCCTCCCCACACACAACCGGTATCCAGTCCGATATACCGGTTGCTTTCAGTCTGGCCTTCCAGCGCCGCCCAGTGCCCAAAAACCACGCGCACATCGTCCTGGCGTGGAAAGCGAAACCACGGCGCGAAGCCCGCGGGTGCCGAGTCAGCAGACTCCTTGGCCGCCAGCTCCAGGGTGCCGTCTTCGGCAATAAATCGCATGCGGGTGAAATAATTGGTAATCATTCGCCAGCGATCCATTCCGGTCAGGTTCGGATCCCAGCGTTCAGGCCGGTTGCCATACATGCCGGCAAAATAGGTTTCTGCTTCGGGCCCGCGAATGACCTGCTCAACTTCCTGGCCGTAACGGACCGCCTCATCGACCGTCCAGATGTGCGGTAACCCGGCATGAACCATCACCAGGTTTCTTTCCGGATCGTGAACACACAGGTGCTGCTGCCTTAACCAGTCAAACAGGTGCGCATGATCCGGTGCCTCGAGAATATCCGAGAGGGTATCCTTGTTCCTGAGGGCATGACCACCCAGAGCCACCGCCAGCAGATGCAGATCGTGATTGCCGAGCACCACCACGGCGGAATCGCCCAGGCTTTCAATGTAGCGCAGGGTTTCCAGTGAGGACGGCCCCCGGTTGATCAGGTCACCGGCAACCCAGAGCCGGTCCCGCGATGGCGAGAAATCCACCCTGGCAAGCACATCCAGGAGGCGTTCGTAGCAGCCCTGGATATCGCCAATGGCGTAATCAGTCATGGCTAACCTCGTCAACACTGTGGCTTTCGGGCTTGCTGTCCGCCAACAGGTCGGCAATGGCCACGTACTCTGCCAGGCCCAGGTTTTCCGGGCGCAGGCCATCATTGATGCCAAGGCTGTTAAGCTGTTCCACCGACACCATACCGGCCAGCGCCTTGCGCAAGGTCTTGCGGCGGGCGCTGAAAGCCGTGCGTACAACGGCCTGCAACAGTTTGTAGTCCTTTGCCGGGTACGGCAACGTCTTGTGGGGCACCAGGCGAACAATGGCAGACTCTACCTTCGGCGCCGGGCGGAAGGCCCCCGGGCCCACTTCAAACAGCGGCTGCACCCGGCAGAAATACTGGGTCATGATACCCAGCCGGCCATAGTTATTATCACCAGGTACCGCTGCCATCCGCTGCACAACTTCTTTCTGCAACATGAAGTGCATGTCCTGCACCACGCCGGAATGGGCCAGCAGGTGGAATATCAGTGGAGTGGAGATATTGTACGGCAGATTACCGATGATTCTCAGGGGTCTGTCGTCCACCAGCTTGCCAAAATCGAATGTCAGGGCGTCCGCTTCATGGATCCGGAAGTCCGGGTAATTGAAGAACTTGGTTCTGAGTACCGGTATCAGGTCCCGGTCCAGCTCCACCACCTGAAGCCGGGGATTGACCGCAAGCATTTCCTCGGTAAGAGCTCCCAGGCCCGGGCCTATTTCCACGAGGGCATCGTCCGGCCCGGGGTTTATGGCGCGGATGATGCGCTCGATGACACCCGGGTCGTGGAGGAAGTTCTGGCCAAAGCGTTTCCTGGCCTGATGGCCGTGCCTGTTACTCACTCGTTGTGTTCTCTTTTTGCTGATTGTGCCATCCGTTCACCTACCCTGATTGCTGCATGGAGGCTGCCCGCATCCGCTTTTCCGGTACCGGCCAGATCAAGGGCTGTACCGTGGTCCACGGAGGTGCGGACAATGGGCAGGCCGAGGGTAATGTTGACGGCCCGGCCGAAGCCCTGGTATTTGAGGACTGGCAGGCCCTGATCATGGTACATGGCAAGCACCGCATCGGCGTTTTCCAGCCAGTGCGGGGTAAACAGGGTATCGGCCGGCAAAGGGCCGGTCAGGGTGAGCCCTTCCTGGCGCAACTTGTCCAGCGTGGGTTCGATAACCTCGATCTCCTCCCGACCCAGGTGGCCACCTTCACCGGCATGGGGATTGAGGCCGGCAACCAGGATTCTGGGGTGTTTGATGGCGAAAAACCGGCGCAAGTCCGCGTCGAGTATACGGGTCACCTGGATCAGGCGCTCGGCGGTGATAGCTGCGGAAACGTCTTTGAGGGGCAAATGAGTGGTGACCAGCGCCACCCGAAGCTCCTCCGTGGCCAGCATCATGACAACGCGCTCGACACCACAGAGTTCCTGCAAGAATTCAGTGTGGCCGCTGAAGGCAATACCGGCATTGTTGATAACACCCTTGTGAACCGGCGCCGTTACCATGCCATCAAATGTACCGTCCAGGCAGCCCTGTGCCGCGATGCGCAGGGTTTCCAGAACGTAAGCACTGTTGGCGGGATCAAGTCGTCCGGCATCGGTGCTGGCCAGGCCAGCAACATGCAGGACGGAAAGCCGGCCCGGTTCTCTGGCCGCCTGCTTGCCGGGCGACCAGTCTTCCAGCTCTACCGTCAGCCCGAGCAGCTTTGCCCGGGCCTGCAGCAGGTATTTGCAGGCCACCACCACAATCCCCGGCTGGCGTTGCTCAAGGGCCAGTTGCAGGCAGAGCTCCGGGCCAATGCCAGCCGGCTCGCCCGCTGTCAGTGCGAGAGTGACCGGTTGCTTCATGATTCGCTGGAGTCTCCGGAATCGTCGCCCTTGAACTCTATAAAGGCTTCATCACGGATCTCCCGCAGCCAGTTCTGCAGCTCGCCATCAAACTTGCGCCGGTAGATAGCCTGACGGGCCTCGGATTCCCGGACGTCAGCACTGATATCCTGCTGTCGCCGATCCTGTACTTCCAGGATATGCCAGCCAAACTGCGACCGGAACGGCCCGGTGAGTTCCCCGACATCGGCGGCCATCATCGCCTGTTCGAATTCCGGCACCATCTGCCCCGGGCTCACCCAGCCAAGATTGCCGCCGTCAGAACCGGACACCGGGTCGTCGGAATACTCCCGGGCCAGTGCTGCGAAGTCACCACCATCTTGCAGTTGCTGGTAGATGTCCCGGATGGATTCTTCCGCCTGGTTCTCGGATACCGTTTCGGAGGTGCGGACCAGGATATGCCGGACCATTGACTGCTCGATTACCTGGGCCTTTTCACCACCACGGCGGTCCATGACCATCACAATGTGAAAACCGCTGCTGTTTTCCAGAACCGGTGATACGGTCCCGGTTTCCAGATCCGGAACCACGTCGGCAACCAGTGACGGCAGCTGATTCTCCGCACGCCAGCCCATATCGCCACCATCCAGGGCATTGCTGGCATCGGATTCGGCCACGGCAACCTCACGGAAATCACGGCCATCGGCGATTTCATTACGCAAACTTTCTATTTTATCGCGGGCCGCACTGACTTCTTCTTCATCATTGAAGTCTTCCACCTCGATGAGGATGTGGGCAAGCTCGTACTCCGCATTGCTGGTGTCATCGCCGGCTGTGGCCTCGAGGTAATTCTCCACTTCACGATCCGTAACCCGAACCCGGTTACCAACCTGGCGCTGCTGAACCCGGCTGGTAATCATTTCGTTACGGATCTGCTCCCTGGCCTCCTGGTAGGTAACCCCTTCCTGCCCCAGCTGCTGCTCAAACTGCTGCGGGGTCATGTTATTGCGCTGGGCAATATTGGCCATGGTTTCATTGAGTTCGTTATCGCTGATACGCATGCCAGCCCTGTCTGCCATCTGCAACTGGATGGATTCGGTAATCAACTGTTCCAGCACCCGATCTTCCAGAACGTTACGGGGTGGCAGGTTGGTTCCCTGAGCCTGCAGACGGCCAATAATGGTACTGATCCGTGCTTCCAGCTCCGACTGGAGAATAACGTCCTCGTTAACAACCGCCACGACCTCATCGAGCAGTTTGCGTTCGGCCTGGACCGTTGCAGACAGGGCCACAACCATCACTACCATCAGTAATCGTGCGCAATGGCGAAGGTTCGCCTTCATAGTCACCTCTATGTAGAAAAAATAATGCCCGTCGCCGGACGCAGGTTACCCGGTATTCAGCGACCGCCAAACCGGCGACGTTCCCTTTCATCGAAGCCGTATATGGCTTCGGATATTTCATCGGACGAGCCGCCACTGCCGCCCAGCCCCTTGAACTGAATCTGGAACAGCATGCGGCTCTCAAGCTCCTGGTCATCCGTCAGGTAGTTCTGGTGAACCAGCTGGACACTCCAGCAGCAATTGTTGTATTCCAGCCCCGCCAGCGAGCCGACCGTGCGATCAAGCTGCGAATCATAGACCCAGCGACCGATCAGACTAACACGGTCTGTGACAGGAAAAACGCCCCCGATATCCGACTGTTCGAATTCGTTGCGACGATAGCTATGGCCCACACTGGCCAGATAGCGATAGTCACTGGAGTGAAACACCAACTGACTGCGGCCCTCCTCTGTTTTATGGGTGTCCGGCTCCCACAGCCCCGAGGTACGGATTTCCAGGCCCTGGACCGGCCGCAGGATCATCTCACCGGCCAACGGGGAATCGCTGGTATCCGCTCCGCCCGTGCCGGCCAGAGTCACTTCCCGGTCATCATAGTAATGCACCTGTCCGAAACTCAAACGGGCCCGCTCGGCGCCTGTCAGCAGGTCGTTGAACCGGCTGGTCAGGGCAACCGTGAGCTGGTTGGTATCGCCAACCCGGTCACCACCACTGAAGCGGTTACGTTGGAACAGCCGGTCAAAACTGAACGAGCGGATGGTTGTGTCAAAGTCGGGAATAAACTCCTGGTCTGCATCGGCATCGGCCCAGGCGTAATACAGACGGGGCTCGAGAGTCTGGTTGTAGGGAATGTCGAACACGCTGGACTGGCGGTCGAAATACAGCCCGGAGTCCCATTCCGCCACCGGTACGGTACGATCGAACCCGGGATCCCGAAGGTTGTAATCTTCCAGTTCATAGCGGGTATAATCCACACTCACCGATGGCCGCGCATAACCCCAGAGAGCCCGCATCGGAAGTGCCACCTCGGGTACGGCACGCATACGCTGGCCGTTGGCACGGTCAAGGCCGCTCAGGTCAGTATTGTCACGATAGAAGTTGGTATACTGGCTTTCCAGGGACATCTCCGCCGGGCCCGCCTCTGCAGTGGCGCCGTATATCACTTCCGGCAGCTGCGAATAGGGAATGTTCTCGTCGGCAATGAAATCGCTGATGGTCTGGTAACCGCTGAGGTAGGTCTCGAAATACTGGGACGAATCCCGGTAACGTACGCCACCCCGGCGTCGAAGATGGGTTGCCTGGTTGATCTCAAGATTGCGGTTCAGATCACTCAGATAGTCGTCATCGCTGACTGCGGGATAATCACCATAGCCGCTCCAGCCGCCCCCGAAGGCTGCCCGGGTGCTGAAATCCACGCCCCAGCGTTCGCCGTCCTCACCGGGAAATTCCTGTTCAAATTCGGTGTCATTGCCGGCATAGCCCAACTGCAACACCGACTCCCCCAGGCTGCTCAGGTACCGGCCTTCGGCCTCGGTGAACAGGCCTCGCCCATGGATATACTGGGGCGTCAGGGTGGCGTCGTAATGGGGCGCCAGATTCAGGTAATAGGGTACGGATAGAAAGGCACCACTGCCGGTATTGGACGTACCGAACGAAGGATAAAGGAAGCCGGTTTTCCGGCGGTCATCAATGGGGAAACTGGCATAGGGCCAGTAAAAAACGGGAACATCGCTGATCTCGAGACGCACGTGTTTGGCCGTGCCTACGCCTTCCCCCTGATCCAGGTGGATATCAGCGGCCACAATGGACCAGTCGTTACTGTCGGGAGCGCAGGTGGTCAACGACCCCTGCCGGATATCCACCTGATTCTGCGCACTACGGGACAGCTGCCCGGCGGAGCCCCGCATTTCCGGGCCATGGAGGAGAAACGTTGCGGTATTGATGTTCACCAGGCCGCTATTCACGTCGTAGTCTGCCCGCTCACCAGTCAGCAGGAACCCTTCGCCACGACTGGTCAGCGGCCCTTCGATGGCCACAGTCCCTTCTGCCTGGTTATAACGCGCTTCGGACCCTGTCACCCGGAAACCCGCCTGTTGCAGGCGAACATCGCCACGGAGATAGAGTTCATTGTCAATCTCGTACCTGGCATCAAGACCGCTGGCCTGCAGGGGTGCCTGCTCACCGTCTACCGGTTCTGCATCTTCACCAACGGGAACAACAGAGGGCTGATAACCTCCCTCGCAAAAATCCGGCAGCGATCTGCGTACCTCATCGGGCAATTCCGACCTGGGCCGCCAGTCGATTTCCGCTGCGCTTGGCGATGCCTGCGCCAGCACGGCCGGCGCCATCATCACCGCAATAAGGCCCGCCACAAGAGCACCCGAATACCCCGTGCAGTGCCGCAACCGGTGCGTCGGTGTTCGTTGCAGCTTCCTTGGTGGGGCTGGCACGATGAGAAGGTTCCTGTGCTGAATGGATTTGCCGATATCGGAGACTTTTCAACAGCGGCCTAGTTTACACGCCGCTCTCTGCCTTGTTAACGGAAACCGCCCATTGCTGCAAAACCGATTTACCGTCTCTATACTGATCTGCTAACTTTCGGCCATGAGCCGGAAGGTTCAAACATCCGTCACTTCTGAGCCAGGAAACCAGCCAATCCATGGATACCCGCCTGACAATGCTCACCCAGTGGGTCAGAGACATCCCCGGTTTTGACCAGGCAACGCCCCGGCCGGTATCCGGAGACGCGAGCTTCCGACGCTACTTCCGGGTCAGCGGTGACCCCCACGGCACCGGCGCCGGGCCTTACATTGTCATGGACGCGCCTCCGGAGCATGAAGACTGCAGGCCCTTTGTCGCCATTGCCCATCACTGGCGCAGCCTGGACATTGCCGTGCCGGACGTTATTCACGAGGACCTGAGCCGCGGATTCCTGCTGCTGGAGGATTTCGGCGACGAACTGATGCTCAGTGCGCTCAACGCGGACAATGCCGACCGGCTCTACGGAGCTGCCATGGAGGAACTGGTCCGCATCCAGAACGCCGGTGACACGCCGGATTATCCGTTGCCAGCCTACGACACCGCCTTGCTGGACCGTGAAATGGCATTGTTCCCGGATTGGCTGCTGACCAGAAAACTGGGGCTGACACTTGGCAACGGCGAATGTGCGCTGCTGGATACCACTTTTGCTTTCCTGCGGGAAAGCGCCCTTGCCCAGCCAGAGGTTACGGTGCACCGCGACTATCATTCCCGCAACCTGCTGGTACGCCCTGATACCAATCGCCCCGGTGTCATCGACTTCCAGGATGCCGTGCGTGGTCCGGTCACCTACGACCTGGTATCGCTGGTAAAGGATTGCTACATCCGCTGGCCCGAGAGCCGGGTCAGCCAGTGGATTGAACAGTTCCGCGTGCTCAGCAGGGACGCCGGCCTGCACAACGCAGACCGGGAAACTTTCCGCCAATGGCTGGAGCTCATGGGTATGCAACGCCACCTGAAAGCGGCGGGCATCTTTGCGAGGCTGGCGATCCGTGACGGCAAGACCGGATTTCTGAAAGATATTCCCCGCACCGTGGGCTATCTGGTTGAAGCCAGCAGCAGGCAGGCCGCCCTTCGTCACTTTCATGAATGGCTGACCGACACCGTTGTACCTGCCCTGGAAGACCAGATAGGCCCAGTGGAGATCTCCGGCCAGTGAAAGCCATGATTCTGGCGGCCGGCAAAGGCGAGCGCATGCGGCCGCTGACCCTGACAACACCCAAGCCGCTCCTCATCGCCGGCGATAAACCGCTGATCGTACATCACCTGGAACGATTGCGGGCCGCCGGTTTTCGGCAACTGGTCATCAACCACGCCTGGCTGGGCAACCAGATCGAAGAGGAGCTGGGAAACGGCGCCGCTTACGGTGTGTCCATCGAATACTCCCGTGAAAGCGAACCGCTGGAAACCGCCGGAGGCATCATACATGCCCTGCCGCTGCTTACCAGTGATGGGGATGAGTGGTTCGTGGTGATTAACGGCGACATCTGGTGCGATTTCGACCCGGCGCAACTGATCCCGCCGGACAACGCCGATGCCCTGCTGGTCATGACCAGCAACCCCGACCACAACCCGGCCGGGGACTTCTGCCTGAATCCGGATGGCACTGTTTCGGTTGAAGGACCGGAAATGCTTACATTCTCGGGTATCAGCCTGCTCCATCGCCGCCTTTTTGACGGACAGTTACCGGGGCCCGTGAAGCTTGCCCCGATTCTGCGGGAAGCCATGAACCGGGGGCGCGTCATGGGTCTGCATCATACCGGGCAGTGGATGGACATTGGCACTCCGGACCGGCTTCGGGAACTGGATCGCAAACTCAAGGGAGGCGAGGGCTGAACCATGACCTCTGACTCCAGGGACAAGAACCTGCCGGCGCGCATTGAGGCCGAATTCAGTGAGCTGCTCGGGGAACTGTCAGCCTGCGGCCACCAGGCCAACGAATTGCTGGTCAGGACCCGGCTGCCGCACTGGTGTCGACGCAGCCTGTTCTTTTTCCTGGGCTACATCGCCAAATCGGAAGGGCGGGTAACCGAGAAAGACGTTGTCTTTGCCGAATCCCTGATCAAGGCCCTGAAACTGTCCCCGCGCCAGCGTCGCAAGGCCATTGGCCATTTTCGCAAGGGCAAGGCGGCCGATCACATTCCGGCGATGAAGGCTCTGGGGCTCAGGCTGACCCATCGCCTCTGGCCTTCTCCCGCTCTTCGCGTCGCCATCTGTTTGTGCCACGCAGCGCAGTTGCAGGGCCGCCCGGCCAAACCCAGGCGCTATCGCTGCGAGGATGCCATCGACCAGATCGGGCTGCCCATCCGGGTCAGTGATGACATTCTCGAAAGTTACGCCTGCAAGGTGTGGATCACGGAACCGGAAGCCCAGCCACGCCCTTCCACCTTTGAGCAGGCATGCCAGCTTCTGGGAGTGACCCGCCGGGATTCCCGCGAAATCATCAAACGGGCCTATCGCAAGAAAGTATCGGAGTGCCATCCCGACAAACTCGCGCAACAGGATCTCAGCGCCGCGGAAATAGCCAGGGCCAAGGATCGCCTGCTCAGATACCAGCAGGCCTGGGAGCTGATCAGCAAGCGCCTTTCGGTCTGAAGTTTGAATCCCGACTAAAGCTTGCTAGACTTTCCCGCGCCAATACAGGTACCCCAGACAGGCCCACGGATCGGCGGCCTGAATAACCCGCAGAAAAGGAGTATTCCATGGGTAAGAATCTCGTCCTCCTCGGCGACACAGGGACCGACCACAACGGTTTCCCCCCGACACCGGTCATTACCGGAAGTGCCACCGTACTCATTGACGGTAAACCCGTTGCACGCCTCGGCGACCAGCTGGCCATGCACTCGAAACCCAAGCACCCACCGCATCCCCGCACCATTGCAGCTGGCAGCCCAACAGTCATGATTGAAGGCAAACCGGCAGCGCTAACCGGCGATGCCATCAGTTGCGGTGGTGTGGTGATCGGGTCCGCCAGCGCCGTGGGCGGCTGATCAGGTTATCGGTCCGATGTCAGCCAGGCGGATAGCCGGCTGGCCAGTGCCGGCGCGTCCCGGGGCTCGGGGCGCTCTGGCATGGCCACCGGTTGCCGGGAATAGGAAGTAATGTCGGCTCGCCGGAGGGCAGATTCACGCTCCTTCGGTGAACCGGGCCCGGCACCCTCCGTCGTTTCCGGCACCCGGGTACTGTGAAGCTCCAGCACCCTGAGCTGTCCGGCCTCAGAAAGCCACTCCGGCAGATTTTCCTCATCGACACGGGCAAAAACCGGCGCAATCCAGATCAACGCAGACACATCATCACCGCCGCCAGTGGCCATGCGTGCCACATGGCCGGCCCCCGTTCCGACACCGGCGACGGCAACCCGGTCGTAACCCCGGTCAGATAGATTGCCCACGGCCACCGCCAGGGTTTTCTGTATGCGGTTTCGGTACTGGTCTTCCAGCTCCTCCACGTCGACGCTGTCCATCACATCGATCATCACGGAATCACCAGCATCGGTGTCTTCATTACTGGTATTGCCCCCGCTCCGTTCCGGCATCTCTGGCGAGGCCGCCGCCTGCTGCCTGTAATACTGCTGAACGGCATAAGGAGGCGGTTCAAGCCCCAGTGTCATGACAGCCCAGCCGGCTCTCGCCATGGGCCGGCGCAACGCACCAGCCAGCCCTGAGGCCGCCGACTGGCCCTCGTCGGCAAGAATAACCAGGGCACCCTTGGCCGAGGCGCCTGCTTCCGGCTCGAACAGTGCCAGCACCCGGTCCTCTTCCGGCGGCTCCAGCCACACGGTGGCATCCGGCCATCTGGCGGCAATCAATTCTGAATCCAGTGCCGATGAAATCATGGCCCGCTTGCGATCTTCAGCGGGTTCCCCCGACTCTTCCGCCGGGGCCTCCCCGTTGCCCTGAGCCAGTGCAGCCGGTATACCAACCCCAAACCCGCCGACGAGAATCAACAATAACCGGATACCCGTTCTTCCAAACCAATTGCTCACAGGCTGTCACTCATTCCGTGCGAAAAATCACCATCAAACTGGTAGACTAGCAGCTTTTCCGGCAGGGACCGCTGAAGGCGTACACACGCCATCACCGATACCATTATCAATCCGTTCAAGAGAGCCGTCATGAACCCTTACCAGATTGCCCCGTCCATCCTGTCTGCCGATTTTGCCCGACTGGGCGAGGAAGTCGATAACGTACTGGCCGCCGGTGCCGATATTGTCCACTTCGATGTCATGGACAACCACTACGTCCCCAATCTGACCATCGGCCCCATGGTCTGCGAAGCCCTGCGCAAACACGGTGTCACCGCACCTATCGATGTCCACCTGATGGTGTCACCGGTGGACGACCTGATCCGCATGTTCATCGATGCCGGTGCCAGTTACATCACTTTCCATCCGGAAGCGTCGAACCACATTGACCGTTCCCTGCAACTGATCCGCGAAGGTGGCTGCAAGGCCGGCCTGGTGTTCAACCCGGCCACGCCCCTGCACTACATCGACCACGTGATGGACAAGCTGGACATGATCCTGCTGATGTCGGTCAACCCCGGTTTCGGTGGCCAGAAGTTCATCCCCGGCACCCTCGACAAGCTGCGGGAAGCCCGCAAGCGCATTGATGCCAGCGGCCGCAACATCCGCCTGGAAATCGACGGTGGCGTAAAAACCGACAACATCCGTGAAATCGCCGAGGCCGGCGCCGACACCTTCGTGGCCGGCTCTGCGATCTTCAACACGGATGACTACAAGGCCACCATCGACAGGATGCGGGCCGAACTGGAGCTGGCCAGAAAGGGCCTGGAGCAATGAGCCTGGCGGGACTGTTCAGCCAGCGCTGGCCCGGGGTAGCCCTGTTCGACCTGGACGGCACCCTGGTGGACAGCGCCCCCGACCTGGCAGCCGCCATCGACGCCATGCTCGAACAGCTGGGGCGCAGAAAAGCCGGACTCGACAACGTGCGCCAGTGGGTGGGCAATGGCGCCGGCGTGCTGGTTCGCCGCTCTCTGGCCGGAAAGGCCGACTGGGAACCAGCCAGCGAAAAGGACGACGCGCTGTTCAACGATGCCCTGGCCATGTTCTACCACGCCTACGAGAACCTCAACGGCCAGCATTCGGTGCTTTACGACGGTGTTGAGGAATGCCTGGCCAGACTGGCGGATTATGGCTGCCGCATGGGCATCGTCACGAACAAGCCGGAACAGTTCGTGGCACCATTGCTGGAACAGATGGGCATCGAGCACTGGTTCGAGCTCAGTGTCGGTGGCGACACCCTGCCGGTACGCAAACCCGACCCGCAGCCGCTGATTCATGCCATGACAGAACTGGGCGGCACCCGCGGCACCACGGTGATGGTGGGGGACTCGGTCACCGACATCAGCGCGGCCCTGGCGGCGGGCATACCCTCGGTCGCAGTACGTTATGGCTACAACTACGGTGCACCGGTGGATTCACTGGGAGCCGACGCCGTTGTTGATTCCCTGGCGCAGCTTTTGTAATCTCACAGGACATTGAATTTGAAACCTTCTATTCGGGAGAATCCTGCCGTGCAGGGACTGAGTCTGATCACAGCGCGAGGCATACTGACAACCCGCGCAACACGATGGTGGCGATGGCGCACCGGCTGAAGGCCGCCCGAAAAACCACCATACCGATCAGATTTCAGGAACTGTTGACATGACACCCGAGCAATTCGCCGAGCTCGCCGAGGCCGGCTTTAACCGTATCCCTGTTTACCGCGAAGTCCTGGCCGACCTGGACACGCCCCTGAGCACCTATCTCAAGCTGGCCAGTGGCCCCTACTCCTACCTGTTTGAATCCGTGCAGGGTGGTGAGAAATGGGGCCGCTACTCCATCATCGGCCTGCCCAGCCGGGAAATCCTCAAGGTTTATGACCACCGCATTACCATTACCCGTGACGGCAAGGTCGTCGAGGAAACCACCGCGGACGACCCGCTGACCTTCGTGGAAGACTACCAGGCCCGCTTCAACGCGCCGGACCTGGACGAACTGCCCCGCTTCAACGGCGGCCTGGTGGGCTATTTCGGTTACGACACCGTGCGCTACATCGAAAAACGCCTGCGGAACACCTGCCCCCCTGACAAAATCGGCACCCCCGACATCCTGCTGATGGTATCCGACGAAGTGGTGGTGTTCGACAATCTGCGGGGCAAACTGCACCTGATCGTCCATGCCGACCCGAGCCAGGACGGCGCCTACGAGGAGGCCATGCAGCGTATCGATGAGCTGGAATCGCGGCTGCACCGGCAGACCGCCGACGCACCCCGCACCCCGGAACACCTTCGCGGCAAGACGGTGGACGAAAGCGATTTTATTTCCGGCTTCAACCAGGAAAAATTCGAAGCGGCCGTGGGCAAGATCAAGGAATACGTGCTGGACGGCGACGTGATGCAGACGGTGATCTCCCAGCGCATGTCGATCCCGTTCGAGGCCCCGCCGCTGAACCTGTACCGCTCCCTGCGGGTGCTCAATCCCTCCCCCTATATGTACTTCCTGGACCTGGAGGACTTCCACATCGTGGGCTCCTCACCGGAAATCCTGGCCCGGGTGGAGGATGAGGAAGTGACGGTCCGGCCCATCGCCGGCACCCGCAAGCGCGGTGCCACTGATGCAGAGGACAAGGCCCTGGAAGCGGAACTGCTGGCGGACCCGAAAGAGATCGCCGAGCACCTGATGCTGATCGACCTGGGCCGCAATGACGCCGGCCGGGTATCGGAAACCGGCACTGTGCGGTTAACCGACAAAATGATCGTGGAGCGCTACTCCCACGTCATGCACATCGTCTCCAACGTCACCGGCCGCCTGAAAGAAAACACCAGCTGCCTGGACGTCCTGCGCGCCACCCTGCCCGCCGGCACACTCAGCGGCGCCCCAAAAATCCGCGCCATGGAAATCATCGACGAACTGGAGCCGGTCAAACGCGGCGTCTATGGCGGTGCCGTGGGCTACCTGTCATTCAACGGCAACATGGACACCGCCATTGCCATCCGCACGGCGGTGATCAAGGACAAGGTCCTGCACATCCAGGCCGGCGCCGGTGTGGTGGCCGATTCCGTGCCCCGCCTCGAGTGGAAGGAAACCATGAACAAGGGCCGCGCCATCTTCCGCGCGGTCGCCACAACCTACAACGATTTCGACCACTGAGGCGGAGGAACAGATTATGTTGCTGATGATCGATAACTACGATTCCTTCACCTACAACGTGGTGCAATACCTGGCGGAGCTGGGTGCGGATGTTCATGTCTACCGCAATGACGAGATTACGGTGGAGGAAATCGAGGCCCTGAAGCCGGAACGCCTGGTGATCTCCCCGGGCCCGTGTACACCCAACGAAGCCGGCATTTCCATGGCCGCCATCCGCCACTTTGCGGGCAAGCTGCCGATCCTGGGCGTGTGCCTGGGCCATCAGGCCATCGGGCAGGTCTACGGCGGCGATGTGATCCGCGCCGGGCGGGTGATGCATGGCAAGGTGTCACCGGTGTACCACAAGGACATTGGTGTGTTCCGTGGCCTGAACAACCCTTTGCAGGCGACCCGCTACCACAGCCTGGTGATCGACAAGGACACTCTGCCGGATTGCCTGGAGGTGACTGCGTGGACCCGCAATGAGGATGGCTCTGTCGAGGAAATCATGGGCGTTCGTCACAAGACCTTGCCCATCGAGGGGGTTCAGTTTCACCCTGAGTCTATTATGACTGAGCAGGGGCATGAGCTTTTGCGGAACTTCCTTAGAAGCTAGTTTTGTTTTGGTGGCCTCTGGAGTTTGGTTCTGAGCCCGGTCAGCGAGGGGGAGAGCTTTCCCCAAACACGCCTCGAGACGTCCCTGTGCGGCTCGGGCTCCGCCATCCATGGCTCCGCACGGTTTGGGGAAAGCCCTCCCCCTCGCTGACCTCTGAGCAGGTTGTTCCAACGTCTTCTCCGCTCAAGTATTGAACGGCAAAGAAAAATTGAGGGGAACTGATTATTGAATAAGCCCTCACCAAGGCTCAAAGGGAGATGGCTGGGGTGCCCCCTTCCAAAACCGTGCGGAGCCATGGATGGCGGAGCCGAGCGTACAGGGACGTATTCACAGCGTGTTTTGGAAGGGGGCACCCCAGCCATCGACCAAACTCCCAGCCAGAGGGCCAGCCCAACAACAGGCCCTACACCAGACAGAAACTTGCTAAGCTAGCAAAAAAACAGATCGACCGAAGAGGCCCGACAATGGACATGAAAGAAGCACTGAACCGCATTGCCTCCAACCTGGACCTGTCCACCGAGGAAATGAAGGACGTCATGCGCATCGTCATGAAAGGCGAAGCCACCGATGCGCAGATCGGGGCTTTTCTGATGGGCCTGCGGCTGAAGAGTGAGACCATCGACGAAATTACCGGTGCTACCGAAGTCATGCGGGAGCTGGCGACCCGGGTAACCGTCAACGCCGACCCGCTGGTGGACATCGTCGGTACCGGGGGTGATGGCGCCAACCTGTTCAACGTGTCCACCGCCGCCTCGTTTGTAGTGGCCGCAGCCGGCGGCTTCGTGGCCAAGCATGGCAACCGTGCCGTGTCGTCCAAAAGCGGCAGCGCTGACCTGCTGGAGAACCTCGGCATCAACCTGCAGATGACCCCGGAAGAAGTGGCCCGTTGCGTGGAGCAGATTGGCGTCGGCTTCATGTTTGCCCCGGCCCACCATGGCGCCATGAAACACGCCATCGGCCCGCGCAAGGAACTGGGTTGCCGCACCATTTTCAATATCCTCGGCCCCATGACCAACCCCGCCGGCGTCAAGCGGCAGTTGGTGGGCGTATTTACCAAGGAACTTTGCCGCCCCATGGCAGAGGTTCTTCACCGCCTGGGCGCCGAACACATCATGGTTGTGCACTCGAAGGACGGCCTGGACGAAATCAGCCTTGCCAGCCCCACCCACGTGGCGGAGCTTAAAGACGGAAAAGTTACCGAATACGACATTACCCCGGAAGATCTGGGCATCAAGAGCCAGGCTCTCACGGGACTGACCGTGGACACTGCTGAAGATTCCCTCAAGCTGATCCGTGCCGCCTTCGGCCGGGGTCACGACGAGATGGCCGAGAAAGCCCGTGATCTGATCGCACTGAATGCCGGTGCGGCAATCTATGTGGCCGGGCTCGCCAGGACTCCAACCGAAGGCGTCGAGATGGCACTCGATGCCATGGGCTCCGGTCTCGCAGCGGGCAAAATGTCCGAGCTGGCCGATTTTTCACAGTGTTTTTAACCGCCGATATCCCGGAAGGCAACTCTATAATTTGGTGAGTGGTCGGGGTATCACCTGACAAAACCGTGGAGCGCCAGGGATGGCGCGACCGAGCCCTACAGGGACGTATTTACGGGCGTGTTTTGGCAGGTGATGCCCCGACCACTCTGGCACCAGAGTCAAAAGATATGACTGACAGACATTTGGACAAGACACCCACCATTCTACGAAAGATTGTTGACCGGAAGTGGGAGGAAATCGACGAGCGCAAACGCAAGGTTTCAATTGCAGACCTGAAAGCCATGGCGGGCGACCAGCCCGCAGCCAGAGGCTTTGCCAACGCCCTGCGTACCCGAATCGAACAGCGGGTACCGGCAGTCATTGCCGAGATCAAAAAAGCCTCCCCCAGCAAGGGCATCCTTCGCGACCCTTTTGTGCCCGAAGCCATTGCCGAGAGTTACGAAAAAGGCGGTGCCGCCTGTTTGTCGGTGCTCACCGACAGAGACTTCTTCCAGGGCCACGAGGACTATCTCAAAGCCGCCCGGGCTGCCTGCAGCCTGCCGGTCATCCGCAAGGACTTCATGGTTGCGCCCTATCAGGTCTATGAGAGCCGGGCCATCGGTGCGGACTGCATCCTGCTGATCGCCGCCTGCCTGACCAAAGACCAGATGCAGGAACTGGAAGGCATTGCCCACGAGATAGGTCTGGACGTGCTGGTGGAAGTACACGACGGCGAGGAACTGACCGATGCACTGACGCTGAAGACCCCCCTGGTGGGCATCAACAACCGTAACCTGCACACATTCGAGGTGTCACTGGACACCACTTTCGATCTGCACGAACGGATATCTGCTGACCGCCTGACCATCACCGAAAGCGGCATTATGACCCGGGCTGATGTGGAGATTATGACTGACCGAGGCATTTACGGGTTTCTGGTGGGCGAGTCGTTTATGCGGGCGGAAGAACCTGGCAAGAAACTTCAAGAGCTGTTCTTTCCCGAGCAGTGACTGACCCGTGAGAGGATTCCCCCGCGGCCCGAGCACGGCGGCGGGATCAGGGTTTCAAAATTGTGCGGAGCCATGGATGGCGGAGCCCAAGCGTACAGGGACGTATTTACAGCGTATTTTGAAACCCTGATCCTGCCGACGTGCCCGCACCAAATTAGCCCTCAGGCTCAGCCAGGGCCTCCTGCAGCAGCGCCAGCAAATGCGCTGGCATCCCTTCTGCCAGCTTCAGAGCCGCCTGATGCCCTCGCGGCGACATCTTGCCCCAGGTCCGGCGCACGATACGCAGCCATTTGTCCCGGTCATAATCGGCCTTCTGTTCATAGAAATCCGCAAAGTAACGCTCCAGGAATACCATGCAGGCCACATCTTCCAGCAACTGGGTATCTTCATCCTTCCGCAATTCCCGCTTGGTCAGAATGGTTTCCACCCGGTCGCATTCCGATTGCGGATAACCGCATCCGGCCATGATCTCCGCCGCCCGGCGGCCATGCATGCGGCCACAGGCCTGGCGCCACTCGTAATAGGCCTTGCGCCCTTCGGGGAAATCGCTGCGGGGCATGGTCCAGCGTTCGATGTGCTGGGCACGGCAGGCGATCTGCATGCGTTCAGAGGGTTCGGGCTCAAGTTCGTGCAGCCAGCGGGTCATATGCAGGCTATAGGCATATTCCTTGGGCAGAAGATCCTCACCAAACCGCTCAACGTTGGGGTCTGCCTGATTAGCCTTGTCGATTGCCTCGAGGGCACACTGTAATTGCCGGGACTCTGTCATAGTGGGCCAATCGCCTGTTCCTGAAATGAAAAACCGCCGGAAATCGGGGAAGATGGCGCCCAGTCTAGCGCGCCAGAGAGCGTCTCTCTACCACCAATGGCAGTCCCGTTGCTCAACTGCCCCCCCATGTAGGTACGCACTTTAATTCATTGCTTTGTGCATATGGTTCCGTAAAGATTCATGAGAGATTATTCAACAATCTGATGAGTAGTTCGAGTATGCGACTGTCAGGGCCAGCGATACCGGAAAAGTGGCTTCCGGCCTATGAGGCCCACCTGCAGGCGCTGGAAGACAAGGTTGCTTTGGTGGCGGCCTGGCTGTTGCTGATTACCGTGGTCATCTACCAGTTCTCCCATCCGTTGCGTAATATCCACAGTTCCGAATTCTTCGCAACTGAGTTCCTTTTACGACTCCCTGTCATTCTGATGTCATCCCTCACACTGCTGACGCACTATTCAGGTCGCTGCCGCTGGCCCAGCCGGTATTTTCTGCGGTTAATGGGGCTCTCAGTCATGGCCATGATCCTGTCCATGCTGCTGCTATACCAGCAGAACACGATTTCGGGACTCTATCAGATCAGCAATGGCCTGGTGATCAGTTTCTTCGGGGTTTCGGTACTGGCGGTGCGGGGAATCCGGGAATGGGCGCTGCTTTTTCTCTTGCCCCTGTCAGTATTCGCCGCGGCGGTGGTTTTCCTGGGCATTTCCTTTACCGCTATCCTGCCGCTGTTCTTCGACCCACTGATGATGATGCTGATTGGCATGATCGTGATGGAAGCCCTGCGGAGGATTCTCGCCAGCGAATTTGAAGCCCGCCAGCGGCTCGGGGAAATGGCATCGACAGACCAGCTGACCGGGCTGCTCAACCGCCGGGCCATCTGGCCCTTGCTGAATCACGAACTGGACCACGCCCAGCGGGCCGGCACACCGTTCAGCCTGATCCTCGGAGACCTGGACCTGTTCAAGAAGGTAAACGATACCTATGGCCATGGTATCGGGGACATGGTGCTCCAGGAGACTGCCAGGAGGCTGGGAAATGCCCTGAGGCGCCAGGATATCCTCTGCCGGTGGGGCGGTGAGGAACTGCTGGTTTTGCTGCCAGACACCGACAGCCGGGGCGCCCTGCAGGTTGCAGAAAAGCTCCGGGCTGCAATGGCTGACTCCGCCATTGCAGCCGGAAATCACCACATCCATCAGACAATCAGCCTGGGTGTGGCCAGTTTTCAGCAGGGCGACACCATTGAAGCAATCACAAAGCGTTCCGATGAAGCCCTCTACCAGGCCAAGCACAGAGGGCGTAATCGGGTGGAAGTGGCCGCTCAGTGACTGCGACCGATCCCGCTCCGCCAGTTAAACCTGGGCGGAGGGGCGCTGCTTGATGCGATCATACCAGGCCTGGAGGTTGGTCTGCTCAGGCTTGATGCGGATGTCCACAACCCGGGCAAAGGCCACGGTGGTAAACGCGTTGATGTCAGCGGCAGTAAAGCGGTCACAGCAGATGTATTCCTTGCCCTCGAGCTGCTTGTCGAGGAAGTGCATGAACTTTTCCACGGTGGTACGGCACTCTTCCCCCCATTCCTTGATCGGATTCATGCGGTCCTTGAAGTAGCCGCTGGTATGCTGGAAACACATGCCGGTGGGCATGAAAAAGGAGAACTCGATCCAGCGCAGCCACTGTTCTACCAGGGCCTTCTCGAGCGGCGTGTCCCCGAGCAGAGTCGGCGTATCCGGGTAGCTTTCCTCGAAATAGCGACAGATGGCCATGGTTTCAGCGATGCAGGTGCCGTCGTCAAGCTCCATCACCGGGACTTTCTTCATCGGGTTTTTGGCGGTGTATTCCGGCGTCAGGTTCTCGCCTTTCAGAAGGTCGATCTCGATAAACTCTGCCTTGTCCAGCAGCCCCTTTTCCGACATAAACATGCGCACCCGGCGAGGATTCGGGGCGGTCTTGGTCTCGAATATTTTCATTGTCAGTGGCTCCATACATCATCCTGGGTAAACAGTGATAAAGCGTATAGGAGACTGACGCGGAAGAACAGTTGCGTCAAGCAACTGCGATCACCGGGGCAACCAGCTTTCCATCTGGCGAACGATCCATTCCGGGTCATCCAGGGGAAGATCATGGCCGGCTGTGGGATGCACTTTCAATGTCCATTGCCAGCGTTGCTCCAGCACCTCACTGCATTTCCAGTGCACAATGCGATCACCCCTGCTGGCCAGCAACAGGGCATCCGGTACTGGTCGATCCGGTTGCGGCCTGAAAGCGGCGGCCGCTTTCAACTGGGCGTAAGCATTCCTGAAACTGACCGGGCGCTGACGCTGAATACGGTACCAGTGCTTCATGGTGTCCAGGCTGACTGGCCCGTTGCAACTCAGCCGCAGGATATCGGCCTCACGATGGAACAGTTCGCGGCGGGACAACAATCGAGCGATACGGGGCCAGGCTCCCGGTTTCATCCTGCGCCAGGGCGCACTGAAGCCGGAACTTGTGTTGATCAGCACCAGGTTCTGGATTTCTCCCTCCGCCGCATGCTGGGCCCAGTCCAGCGCCACCATTCCACCCATGGAAAGCGCCAGCAGACTGTAGGGGCCGGGGATGTGTCGGACGCTGTGGCGGACTTTCTCGCGGATGGCGCCAATACTGTCCGGGCAGGGGTCATTGAAATGTACCCCCGTACCCGGCAGGTCCACCGGATGGAACTTCTGCCCCGGAAACGCATCTGCCAGCAATTGTGGAAACTCACCCCAGTGTGCCTGCTCCCGGGTAAGTCCACGCAACAGAATCCAGTGCATCGTCAATGATGATCCCTGTACCAGTGGGCAATTGCGGCTTCCTTAAGCATGGACTCCTCGCTGCCCCCCGGCAACCAGTTTTCATGGCTGGCAGCGGCACTGACCAGAAAATCGATAAAAGCCATATGACTTCTCAGCACCCTGCGATGACGATGAGGCACCAGGGGATTGAAAAAGCCGTCCAGGCGCAGCAACTGCCTGGGGCGCTTCCTGACCCAGCGCCAGGAACCCAGCTCCAGGGTAAGAGGTATGAAGGTGCCACCCCCGCTCCGGTTTATCTTCTTGTAGAAATAGTCCCACAGGTCACCGTGGGTCAGGTAATGACGGGACTGGGGCTCAAAACGGTACTGGTGGTGTGGCCAGGCCTGCTCCCAGATCAGTTTCAGGGCCATGACCGACGCAATCCGCCTCATGGGCCGGCGGCGATAGGCATAGGGAAACCAGATCTGGTCCTGCCAGCCGAAACCGGAATGGCAATCCAGGGCCACACTGAAAGGCCGACCGGGCAAAAGCTCTGAAATCACTGCCTCGAGTGCCCGGTTCTCCGCCTCCATCCCCTGCTCCGGATCACCGATGAACCATGGCAGACGCGGTGAAAACCGCTGCCCGCCCAGCAGAAAGGTGCTGCGGTCCTGGGCCGTTATGGGCGCATTCCGCATCAGATCCACTCCGTTGGGATTGCTTCTCTGATTCAGGTACATGCCCCCGGGATTGACGATGGGCAGAAGGGTAATATGAACTTTCGCAAGCAGGTCCTGAAGATGCACATCCCAGGAAATCCTGGCAAGGAGGTTGCTCAGCCAGGCCATGATCACCTCGCTGCCAATCCGCTCGAGCCCGTGGACACCACCAACCAGCAAAACCACCGGAGCGTCGGGGGCATCGCTGCCAAGATCAACCCGGTAGAGCGGAAGATCCAGCTCTTTCAGGGTAACCCGCGCAAGGGTGTCAACGGACACCCTATCGGGCGCTTCCGCCAGCAGCCGCTCCAGCCGGACCATCTCCGGCAAAAACGTTCGCAGCAGATTCCGCTGGCGGCTATTGCGCCGGGATTGCTCCGACGGGATAGCGGAATGTCGGGTTAGATCTCGCAATTCGGTCATGACAATCTCCGGGCTCAGACAACCCTTCAAGCTACCGCCCAATTGCTTCAGTTCGTTGACAACAGGCCTCAATCAGCCGCCATGTCACGGGATGGCGCACTGATACAAGCAGATGGCAAGTTCATGGCCCTGGCGCTATGATTAAGCTGTAGCCGCAGCCCGCGGTGCCCCGGACAACCATCATGTCCCGACTCATCTGCATTTTGCTTGTAGTACTGGTCTTTTCCAGCTGCTCCCCACCAGACAGCGACACGGCCACCGCGGTTGCGGAAACTACCGGCGGCACCCAGCCCTCCGCAAGCATTATCGATAGCCACAGCGAACCCGATACCATCGTTATAGCCGCGGATCCCTGGTGCCCGCACAACTGTGAAGCCGGCGCTGATCACGAGGGATACATGGTGGACCTTGCCCGGGAAATCCTCGCCGAGGCCGGTTACGCGGTGAAGTACATCAACGTCAGCTGGGCAAGAGCCCTGCAGATGACCCGTGAAGGCCAGTTGGATGCGGTTGTCGGCGCCTTCAGAACCGATGCCCCGGATTTCGTCTTCCCGGAGGTGCCCCAGGGCCACTCGACCATTGCGCTGTATACCCACCCGGACAACAGCTGGGCCTACGATGGCCTTGAATCACTCCAGGGCCAGCAACTGCTGGTGATCAACGGTTACTCGTATACCCGCGAACTGGATCGTTATATCGAGCAGAACCTGACCGATCAGGAGAAAATCTGGGTAATTTCAGGGCCTTCACCGTTGAACCGGGCGATCGAACTATTGGAGCAGGATCGTACGGACATCTTTGTTGAGGATACCTATGTCATGGCCTGGTGGGCGGGGAGCAAACGGGGGCTGACCTCCCGGCCCCGGCAGGCGGGGCTGGTCAGCGAATCCGATGCCTTTGTCGCTTTCTCCCCCGCCCGGGAGGATGCGGGAAAGCTGGCGGAGCTGCTTTCAGAAGGAACACGCCAACGGCTTGCCGACGGCAGGCTCCAGAAGATTCTGGATAACTACGGGCTCACTCAGTGGACTGAAATGCCGTAATCACCCGGCCATCCCGGGATATCAGCCGTAGCTCACCCTGCTTGCCGATCTCGAACCGCGCGGTGTCTGAGAGCAATGCCAGGAAACGGCTTTCCTGGTCCATTAATGCCGGGGCACAGGCTTTCTTGGTGGTAATCAAACGGGAAAAGCCCAGGCCTTCGCCGGTGAGTTTCCAGCCGCCGCTGAACTGATTGCAGGAGGCATGCCCCGCTGCCCGCTGCTGCGCCAGGAAATCGATGGTAATGCGGGAGTCGTCCATAACACCGGCCCCGTCAATGTACTCGACGGTCCATTCCGAACCCCGCAGCAGCTGCTCCGGGTCTCCACCGCAGCCCCGGAATTCTTCTCCATTGACGTTCAGACGAACCTGATTGGGATGGGGCATACCGGTCATCGAATCAATACACAGCTGATGGGCTGCCGCCAGGGTCACCTGCAGACCATCAGCCTCGGCCCTAAAAGTACGGCCTGTTGCATCGCTGTGGGTGGTTTTATAACGCAGCTCGACAGGGCTTTCCCCCATGCGCTCAAGCACCAACTGTTCCTGTTCAACCGTAGCTCGCCAGAATGGTTCGTTTCCCGCAGCGGTGAACGGCAAGTCTATGGCCCCCGGGGCCGGACTGTCTGCGTCGGTATTATCCTTGCTGCCGGCGGTTGACGAGCAGCCGGCTATCAGCGCGAGAATAGCCAAAGCGGGCACAATGGTGCGGGCGAATCCATTCATTGTCGGTTTCCTGTTCCTTTAGGTTTGTTGCCATTACAGCAGTTAATGTCGGGTAGCCCCGATTTTAATGCACAGTGGTTACCATTTCCTGCCTCAAAGCATTACGCTTGGGCCATTATTACGCCGGAGACGACTGCACCATGGCCATCAAACTCTACCAGTTTGCGATATCACATTACTGCGAAAAGGTTCGCTGGGCACTCGATTACAAAGGGCTGAACCACGAAACCATCAATTTGCTGCCCGGTCAGCATGTCAAAACCATCCGCACACTCACCGGCGGAGCATCCTCGGTGCCGGTCCTGGATCATGACGGTCACCGGGTTCAGGGGTCGAAGGAGATCATCGACTACCTGGATGAAACCTTTCCCGAAAACCCGCTGACACCAGCTGACCCGGAAAACCGCGAGGCTGCACTGGCCTGGGAGCAGCGACTGGACGACGAGCTGGGGCCTGCCGTGCGCTGCTACTCCTATCATCATTTCCTGCAGCGCCCCAAGGTAGTGGTGCCCATGCTGGCGGCGGGCACGCCCTTCTACAACCGGATTCTGCTGAAACTGGCGTTCAGCCGTGTCGATGAGATCATGCGCAACTGGATGAAAATCAACGAGAAGACTTCGGAACGCTCACGGGAAACCATGGAGGCCTACCTGACCGAACTGGCCGATATCTACCGCAAGAAACCTTACCTGGTGGGCGATCGATTCTCCCGCGCCGATCTCGCTGCCGCTGCTCTCCTCGCCCCCATGTTCCAGCCGGAACAGTATCCGGTACCCTGGCCCAAGGCGGCCAGAATTCCCCGCGACATCAAGGTGTGGCTGGATGAGTGGCAACCACAGATTCAGACACTGGAGCAGGTGTATACCGCTAATCGCTGAGTTGCTGGCGGCGTGCCCTGCCCGGAGAATCACCCGTCCATCGGCGGTAGGCACGGGTGAAGGCGCTTTGCTCGGAGAAACCCAACAGCAGGGCAATGTCCGTAAGTGTCAGCGACGGATCCGACAGGTACTGCCCGGCCAGTTGCTCGCGGCCACGGTCCAGCCACTGTTGCCAGGTTAACTGGTGCCGTGCCAGTCGCCGCTGCAGGGTGCGGGGTGACATATGCATGGCATTGGCCGCTCGCGCCAGGGTCGGCTCACCGTCGGAAAGCAGTTTAAGCAGTACCTGTTGTAACTGGCGGTCGGTGCCGGAACTGTCGCCGGAATGCCCCGGCAACGCCCGCAACAACGCCCTGGCCTGTCGATCCAGCAGTTCCCTCAGGGTTGGATCCCGCCGGGGCATGGGCAGGCTCAGGTAATGCAATGGAAACCGCACCCGCACATGAGTGTCGTTCCAGGTCACCGGAGAACCAAAGAACGCTTCGTACGCCGTGGCCGTTTCCCCATCAACGCTCTGAAGAAAACTCACCCCCGAAGGCGGGGGTGGCTCCTCTATCTGGCGGCGCATGAACGTCACCAGGGCGGAAATCGCTGCACCATCTGCCTGTTGGCCCAGTTCGTTTTCCGAGGGTGGCCAGCGCATTTCGGCCTCGTCACCGATTACCTCGATCTCCGCGAGGGTGGTGCCATAAAACAGGGTTTCATAGCGCTGGTATGCAAGCATGGCCTCACCCAGGGTATCCGAGGCAAGCACAAGGTAACCCAGTACGCCCAGATGTCCTGGCAGCACACAGGCGCCCACCTCCAGCTCAGGAGCAATACGCCGGGGCACCAGCGCCAGCCCCCGGGACAGCAAATCCCGCCATACCGGCACCGGCACACTGTCCCGGGACGCCCACCGCGCCAGCGACATCCGCAACGGGCCGGCGTCCAGTTCCTCGCGATCCAGCCAGTCTGATAACAGACCGGTCCAGGCGCCGGTTACCCGTATGACACTGGCCACAGCCTGTTCTCCATCATAAAAACCCCTGCCCTTTTGGCGTCGATGATCAATTCAGTGGCATGAATTGTCAATTTTTATCAGAATGAATGGAGCAGACTGAAGCCGGATCAACAATAAGTACAGGATTCGGCATGGCGTTAACGGACATGATGGTGGCGGTACTGGAAGGCAGCGGCCTGCTGCCGCTCTGGGAAACCGTGGCCCCCTGGCTGGCGCTGGATGAAAGGCAGCTGATTTTCTTGGTTGCCACGCCGGTATTCATTGTCGTCACCCTCTGGGAATACCTGCGCATTCGTCATGATCCCGCCCGCATGAATGTGCCCGAGGCCTTCCGTAACTTTGCCCTGGGCGCCGGTTACCAGATCACCGAACTGCTGTTTGCCGGCTTGATCGCCTTCCCCGTTTACGCCTTTCTGCATCACCACCGGATTCTGAACCTGGAACTGAACTGGGTTACCGGTTTTCTGGCCTTCCTGGGCGTCGATTTCTGTTTCTACTGGATGCATCGTTCCAGTCACCGCATACGCTGGTTCTGGGCCGCCCATGTGGTGCACCATTCTTCGGAGCGAATGAATTTTTCGACTGCCATGCGCCAGAATGCCACCAACATTTTCAATGGCATGTGGGTGTTCTACCTGCCGCTGGCGCTTATCGGTTTCAATCCTGTGTGGATAGGCATTGCCTATGCCCTGTCACTGGTATACCAGTTCTTCATCCATACCACCCTTATCGGCAAGCTGCCGCGCTGGGTGGAGGGGGTATTCAACACCCCCAGCCACCACCGGGTCCACCACGGCCGCAACCCCGGCTATATTGACCGCAACTACGGCGGAACCCTGATTATCTGGGATCGGCTGTTCAGCACCTTCGTGGCCGAAGACGAACAGGCTCCGCCGGAATATGGCATCACCCGCCCGGTACACTCCCGCAACCTGCTGGTGTTGTGGACCCACGAATACGTGGACCTGTTCCGGGCCATGGCAAGGCCCGGTGGGCTGACGTCACGATTGAAACACCTGTGGAAGCCTCCGGAATGGGACAGAGATCCGGAATAAGGGCACAAACGCGGTTTTTTCAGGGTCTGTCTCATACCCGGACGCGTTTTCCCGCTAGACTCCGGTTACGCCAACAAAAAGCCCGGACCCAAGCAAACATGGAACTGCAGGAAAGCTTCATCAACAGCCCGACCCATCATCGGATTCCATTCCTGTCGTGGGTGCCACATAACCCCACCTCAGTGATGGTGATCGCCCACGGCATGGCCGAACATGCGGCGCGCTACCAGCCACTGGCCCAATGGCTCAACCAGCAGGGGATAGCGGTACTGGCCATCCAGCACCGGGGCCATGGGCCGCAGTGCCCCGATAGCGACCTTGGCCACTACGGCGACAGCCGGGGCTGGCAAATGGTAGTGGACGACCTGCAACAACTGGTGGTTCATGCCCGGAGGCAGTTTCCCGATCTTCCGCTGACACTGTTCGGGCATAGTATGGGATCGTTTATTGCCCAGGGCTTTACCCAGCAATACGGCGACCAGATTGACAACCTGATCCTCTGCGCCACCAATCGCATCAATCGGCCCAGGCTCCGGGTCTCGCTGGCACTGGTAAAGGCAATCGGACTGCTGCGCGGCAAACGACATCACAGCCGGCTGATTGATGGCATGACCTTTGGTGCATTCAACAAGGCGTTCGCCCCCAATCGCACCAGTCACGACTGGCTGAGCCGCGACCCGCAGCAGGTGGATCGCTACCTGAAAGACCCGTTATGCGGTTTTCCCTGCACGGTTGGCCTCTGGTCCGATTTCATCAGTGGCATGCTGGAACTCTCTCCGGCAACCTGGCGCAGGGATCTTCCCATTCACCTGCTTGCAGGGGACCGCGATCCGGTCGGGGAAATGGGGCGCGGCTTCAGCCGGCATGTCACCGACCTGAGAGCCGCGGGCCTGAACGTTGCCTCGGATAGGCTGTTTCCCGGCGCCCGTCATGAACTTGTCAACGAAACCAATGCCGACGAAGTATGGAACCATATTCTGCACTGTCTCCCCGGGAAAACCACTTCCGGGCCCTGAGCACATGACGCCCGGCGGTCAGTGGCGCTATGATCAGGAGCATTCATCATCCAACGGAACCGGGCCCTGTCCATGAAGGTCACCATTCGCTCATTACTGGCCGTGAGCCTGCTAATGTCCAACGGAACTGCACTGGCAGGGGAGGTCAGGCTGGCGATTGCTGCCAATTTTCACGATGCCGCCGAAAGCCTCGCTGCGCGGTTCGAAGACAAGACGGGACATAACACCCGTATCAGCTACGGCTCTACTGGCAAGCTCTACGCCCAGATTCGTCATGGGGCACCGTTCGATGTATTTCTCGCCGCGGACCAGGAGCGGCCGCGGCTGATGGAGAAAAACAGTCTCGGGGTACCCGGAACGCGCTTCACCTATGCCGAGGGCAAGCTGGTGCTATGGAGCCCCGACACGCAGGCGTTCGAAGACCCTGAAACCTTCCTCAAGGCCGGTGACTTCCGGCGCCTGGCCATCGCCAACCCGCGCACCGCACCCTATGGCCTGGCTGCCCGGCAAACCCTGGAACATCTCGGCCTCTGGGCAAGCCTGGAAAAGCAACTGGTCAGGGGAGAATCCATTGCCCAGACGTTCCAGTTTGTGGCCACAGGTAATGCACACGCGGGATTCGTGGCACAGGCACAGCTTCGTGATGACCATGAGAGTGGTGCCCGCTGGGACGTACCCGACCGCTTTCATGATCCTATCTCACAGCAGGCCATCCTGCTGGTACGGGGCCTGGACAACGACGCTGCCGGCGCCTGGCTGGACTTCCTCGCCAGCAGCGAAGCCAGGGACATTATCCGCCAATACGGCTACGATATCCCGCAAGCGACCGAACAACCCATGGAGCGTCAATGAGCCCGGAATGGCAAACCGTCTGGCTGACCCTGAAACTCGCCGGCATTACCACCGCCCTGCTGATGGTCATAGGAACCCCCATCGCCTGGTGGCTCGCACGCAGCAGCCACTGGCTCAGGCAACCGGTGGCGGCAATTGTGGCCCTGCCCCTGGTTCTGCCGCCCACTGTACTGGGGTTTTACCTGCTGCTACTGATGGGCCCGGACGGCATTGTCGGTACGCTGACGAATACTCTGGGGCTTGGCACCCTGCCCTTCACCTTTGCCGGGTTGGTGGTTGCGTCGGTGATCTATTCGCTGCCATTCACGGTGCAGCCTCTGCAGAACGTATTTTCCACCGTCAACGAACGCATGCTGGAGGTTGCCGCCACCCTGCGGGCCTCCCCGCTGGACCGTTTTTTCTCCGTGGTGATTCCCCTCGCCCGTCCCGGTTTCCTAACCGCAGCGGTGCTGACCTTTGCCCATACCCTGGGTGAATTTGGTGTGGTGCTCATGATCGGCGGCAATATTCCCGGCGAAACACGGGTGCTGTCGGTGGCCATCTATGACCATGTGGAAACCCTGGAATACGGCAAGGCCCACCTGCTGGCCGGAGGCATGCTGGTGTTTTCCTTCCTGGTGCTGCTGACCCTCTACCTGATCAACGGGCGCCTGAACAACGGGAACCTGAAATCATGAAAGCGACAGCAATCCTCGCCCATTTCCGGACCGGATTCGACCGCTTCCAGCTGGATGTTGACCTGCACCTGCCAGGTCACGGTGTGACAGCACTGTTCGGCCATTCCGGTTGCGGCAAAACCACTCTGCTGCGCTGCATTGCCGGCCTGCAGCAATGCACTGGCCAGCTGACCGTCAACGGCGACACCTGGATGGACACCAACACCAGCCTGCCGGTCCATAAACGGCCACTGGCCTATGTGTTTCAGGAAACCAGCCTGTTTCCGCACCTGACGGTCAATGGCAACCTGAACTACGGTTACCGCCGTACACCGGCAGCACAACGCCGGATTCATCCGCAGCAGGTGATCGACTGGCTGGGACTCTCGCAGCTGTTGAACCGCAGGCCGGACCGCCTGTCCGGTGGCGAGCGCCAGCGCGTGGCCATTGCCCGGGCGCTGCTGACCAGCCCCCGGCTGTTGCTGATGGACGAACCCCTGTCGGCACTGGACCAGGCCAGCAAGCGGGACATACTGCCATATCTGGAAACCCTGCGGGACAGCCTCGACATTCCCATTGTCTATGTGTCCCATTCCGCCGCGGAGGTGGCCAGGCTGGCGGATTACATTGTCATGATGGATCAGGGCCGGGTGGTGGCCGAGGGCGGTTTACAGGAAACACTGGCCCGCCCCGACCAGCCGTTCGCACTGGAGGAAAATGCAGCCGTGATCGTCACGGCCACCATCCGGGAACAGGACTCCCGGTGGCATCTGTGTCGTGCGGAATTTGATGGCGGCAGCCTTTGGCTGCGGGACGACGGAACAGCCGGCCCCGGGAGCCAGGTGAGACTGCAGATACTGGCAAGAGATGTGAGCATTGCCCTGGCTGCCAACCGTGACCAGAGCATCCAGAACCTGCTTCCGGCCAGGGTCATGGATATCGCCGCCGAGCAGCGCCCCGGTATGGCCACTGTCCGCCTGCAGGCGGGGGAGACTTCCTTCCTGTCCCGGATTACCAGCCGCGCGGTGAACCAGCTCGGCCTCGAGCGCGGCATGGATGTCTGCCTGCAGATCAAGAGTGTGGCGATCGTCGAATAGCCCGACCACCACTGGTACCGGGCAAAGCCACTAGCGGGTACCGTAGACCACCATGGTCTTGCCCTTGACCCGAACCAGCCCCTGGTCTTCGAGGGTTTTGAGAACCCGGCCAACCATCTCGCGGGAGCAGCCGACAATGCGGCCGATTTCCTGGCGGGTGATCTTGATCTGCATGCCGTCCGGATGGGTCATGGCATCCGGTTCCTTGCACAGGTCAAGCAGGGTGCGGGCAACACGCCCGGTTACATCCAGAAAGGCCAGATCCCCCACCTTGCGGGTTGTCTGGCGCAGGCGGGAGGCCATCTGCTCACCGATAAAATACAGCACCCTGGGATCCTGCTGGGCAATTTCCCGGAACTTGGTGTAGCTGATTTCGGCAACTTCACATTCCGTCTTGGCTTTCACCCAGGCGCTGCGCGAATCCATGTTGTCGAACAGCCCCATCTCACCGAAAAAATCCCCGGCGTTCAGGTAGGCCATGATCATCTCACGCCCGTCGTCATCCTCGATGATGACGGTAACGGACCCTTTGACGATGTAGAACAGGGAATCGCTTTTATCCCCCGCATAGATGATGGTGCTCTTGGCAGGGTAACGCCGGCGATGGCATTGCGAAAGAAAATAGTCCAGATGCTTGGTTTTCTGCTCAACCGGCTTGACGATAGTGGCCATAGTGCGAGTCATGCCTCCTTAATACTGGCGGGATCCTGATGTTTTTATTCACCCTGCTTTCCGTGCGGGTTTATTCATTATAAACGCAACTTATAACAAGAAGGCCCCGTTTCGGCAACCTGAAACAGTATAGACCAGTTACCCGGAACTGTTTTTTGCGGGGCTGCCGGGCTCTGCGGGATATGCTAGCATCCCTGCCCATTGCACGTTATATCCCATCGGGAGTACGAAAACAGATGAAAGCAACCATTGACTGGACTGGCGACGCCGCCTTCAGGGCAACCAGTGGCAGTGGCCACGCTGTGCAGATGGACGGCCCACCGGATCACGGTGGCAGGGACCTGGGCCCCCGCCCCATGGAAATGATGCTGATGGGGCTGGGCGGCTGCTCTTCGTTTGATGTCATGAGCATCCTGCAGAAAAGCCGTCAGGACGTCACCGCCTGCCATGCCGAACTGGAAGCGGAAAGAGCCGATGCCGTGCCTGCGGTCTTTACCCGCATTCACCTGCACTTTGTGGTCACCGGGAACAACCTGAAGGAAAACCTGGTAAAAAGGGCAGTCAGCCTGTCTGCGGAAAAATACTGTTCCGCCTCCATCATGCTGGAGAAAGCGGGCGTGGAAATCACCCACAGCCACGAGATCCGCGAAGCCTCCTGAGCAGGGACAAATACGGATGCTACAATATTGCGGTGAACTCTACCCAAATCATGGGTCGGTGTGCATAATACGCACCCTCTCCGCCGGTCTGCGCAAATGGTAAACATCCCGGTCAGTTATCGGTGGCGGCCTTGGTGGCATGCAGAAAACAGGCATGACCACTGACACTCATCTCCAGTCACTTGGGGGGGCTGAACATGGAAACCAAACTACAGCTGCATGGTTTCAATAACCTGACCAAATCACTGAGCTTCAACATCTACGACATCTGTTATGCGCAGACCGAAGAACAGCGTGAAGCCTACATTGATTACATCGACGAGATGTACAACGCCGAGCGCCTGACCCAGATCCTGACCGACGTGGTCAAGATCATCGGTGCCAACGTTCTGAACATTGCCCGCCAGGACTACGAGCCACACGGCGCCTCTGTCACCATGCTGATTGCCGAGCATGAACTCAGCGACGGAGAACCGGACAACGAAGAGTCCCCCGGCCCGCTTCCGGATGCCATTGTTGCCCACCTGGACAAAAGCCACGTCACCGTTCATACCTACCCCGAGAGCCACCCCTACGAGGGTATCAGTACGTTCCGGGCGGATATCGACGTGTCTACCTGCGGCCTGATCTCACCGTTGAAGGTGCTGAACTACCTGATCCACAGCTTCGACTCCGACGTGGTCACCGTGGACTACCGGGTGCGTGGCTTTACCCGCGATGTGGACGGCACCAAGCATTATATTGACCACGACATCAACTCGATCCAGAACTATCTGACCGAGGATACCCGCAACGCCTACCAGATGATCGATGTCAACGTGTACCAGGAAAACCTGTTCCACACCAAGATGATGCTCAAGAACTTCAACCTGGACAACTACGTGTTCGGGGTCAATGCCAGCGACCTGGACCCGGAAGAGGCCCGCTCCATTGAAGAACGTCTGAAGCGCGAAATGCTGGAAATGTTCTACTCCCGCAATGTGGAATAACTGACTCCCGGCATCGGTGGTGGCCCGCCATCACCGATTCTTCAGTTTTTTTGATGTCCCTCTCCAGAATTCTCCGGTTTATTCCCGGGCCTTCAAAGGCGTTTAATAGGCGTTAGACCCTTTGAGGAGGACTACGCCATGCCCCTGCGATCACTGAAACAGACCATCCCTGCCCTGGAAACCTCCGACGGCGCCGGCGTGCGCATCAAGCGCTCCATCGGCCAGCACCAGAACATACGCCTTGATCCGTTCCTGATGCTGGACGAATTCGGTTCCGACCAGCCCCAGGATTACATCGCCGGGTTTCCGTCCCACCCTCACCGGGGCTTCGAGACGGTCACCTACATGATCGAAGGCCACATGCTCCACGAGGACCACCTGGGCAACCGGGGCAACCTCAGGAACGGAGGCGTTCAGTGGATGACCGCCGGTCGCGGCATCGTGCATTCGGAAATGCCGCAACAGGAATCCGGGCAGATGCGCGGCTTCCAGCTCTGGCTCAACCTGCCCGCGGCAGAGAAGATGAAGCCTGCCGGTTACCGGGACATCCAGCCGGAGGAGATTCCGGCCATCACCGTGGACGGCGGCCTGGTAAAACTGATTGCCGGCGAGATCACGGTTGAAGGGCAGGAACACCGGGGTGCGGTGACTGGAGGCAGTACCCGCCCGCTGTATGCGGATATTCACCTGGGCCCCGGCAAGGAAACTCTGCTGCCAGTCAGCACGGAGCTTGACGCAATGCTCTACCTGTACGAGGGCGAGGCATCACTGGTATCGGACGCAGGCTCCCAGGCCCTTCAGGCCTCCGCCGCCAGCATCCTCTCGCCGGGAGACAGCGTACGGATCGGAGCCGGTGAAAACGGTGCCCGCCTGTTGCTGATCGCCGGCAAGCCGATTCGCGAACCGGTGGTGCAGTATGGTCCCTTTGTCATGAACACCCGCCAGGAAATCGAGCAGACCCTGCGGGATTACCGCGACGGGCGCCTGACCGCCTGATCAGGCGAAAGGTTTGCGGGCCATCAGCTCCAGCACCAGCGGGCGCATGATCAGATCCATGGCCAGGGACAGCTTGGTCCCGGGAATGACCAGAGTGTCATGCCGGGACAGGCTGCTGCCGGCAATCACCTGCAGCAGGTAGGGAAGGTCCACATCCGAGGGGTCGCGAAAATGGATGACAATCAGGCTCTCGTCTTCCGTAGGCACATCCCGGACGACAAAGGGATTGGAAGTATCCACCAGCGGAATTCGCTGGAAGTTCACGTGGGTATGGGTAAATTGCGGGACAATATCGTGCACGTAATCGTCCATCCGGTTGATGATGGTCTGCACCACTGCGTCCTGTGAATACCCGCGCTTGTTGGTGTCGCGGTGGATTTTCTGGATCCACTCAAGATTGACGATGGGCACCACGCCAACCAGCAGGTCGACGTACTGGGCGATGTTGTAAGCGTCGCTGACGACCCCGCCGTGCAGACCCTCGTAGAACAGCAGGTCGGTATCCGGGGCCAGCGGCCCCCAGGGCGTAAAGGTGCCGGGTTTATGGCCGGCCTCTATCAACTGCCGGTCTTCATCATGCACATACTGGCGGAATTGTCCGTTTCCCGTGTGGCCGTAGTCGTAGAACAATGCCTCCAGCTTGTCGATGTGGTTTGCCGCCAGGGCAAAATGGTTGCGCTCACCAAACTGGCCCTTGGCGGCCAGACGAGCCATCTGCTCGCGATTGTAGCGGTGAAAGCTGTCGCCACTGACCATGGCTGCCCTGAGCCCTTCACCGGCGAAAAGACGGCTGAATATCCGGCCGGTGGTGGTGGTACCGGCACCGGATGAACCGGTAACCGCAATGATCGGGTGGCGTTTTGACATAACTGTTGATCCGGAAAGTCAGTCCAGGCTGGTAAGCAGCCGCGGCTTTTCGATGATGAACCCCTGAGCGTAATCCACACCCAGACTGGTCAGCATATCGAGAACCCCGCGGGTTTCAACCTGTGAGGCAATCACTTCCCGTTTCATGTAATGGGCCATGTCCACCATTGACTTCACCATTGCCTGGTCTGTTTCACTGGTGTCCAGCTGATTGGTGAAAGCGCTGTCCAGCTTGATCAGGTCCACCGGAAGGCTACGCATGAACTGGAACGATGTCGGGCCACTGCCGAAATCACCCAGACAGAACCGGCAACCCAGCTCTTTCATCTCGTCGATAAACTCTGAAATTCCCTGGATGTCGTTGATGGCGGAGGCCTCGGTAATCTCGAACCAGATTCTCTCTATGGGAGCGTCTTTCTGGCTCAGCTTGTCGTAGATGAATTCCATCAACAGCTGATCGTTCAGCGAGTGCCCGGACAGGTTGATACAGATACCCCCCATATGCTCCGGGTCGGGCGCCTTGTCCCGCAACCAGTCAAGCATCTGCCCCACGACCCAGCGATCAACCGCCTGCATGCGGTCGTAGCGCTCGGCCATACGGACAAAATCCTTGCCGGTAATCAGGTTACCGGCGTCGTCATACATGCTGATGAGGATCTCGTACTGGGGCGCCATGGTGGTGTGGGGATGCAACGGGATAATCTTCTGGCACCGCAGCAGCATACGCTCTTCATTGAGATCCCCGAGATTGGCCACCTTGGCGGCAATCTGCTCCTGGCGGGCGTGGTCGTGGGCGTCGAGGGAATATTCAATGACCTTGCCATGGCCGCGTTTCTTCGCCGCTTTCATGGCTTCTTCCGCCGCTTTCAGCCAACGCTCGGCGTTGGCCAGCGCGGGCATTTCCTGTGCCAGCCCGGCACTGGCCGAAAGCTTATAACTCCCAGAGTTAAAGTTGAATTCCATGGCTTCGATCGCCGACACGATTTCCCGGGCCGCTGCCAGTGCACTTTCCGCCGGCAGCATCAGGGCGAATTCGTTACCCGAGAGCCGCGCCAATGGCATGCCGTCACCCACGTGGCTGCGGAGTACATCGGCCACCATCCGCAACGCTTCGTCCCCCGCCTGATACCCGGCCGTATCATTGAGCAACCGGAACTGCCGCAGGTCCAGCCGGACAAGCGCGCGCTCATCCTCACGCCGGGCCAGCTGCTGCTCCAGCATGCGCTCGAACTCCCGGCGCCCGAGCAGCCCCGTCAGCTCATCATGGGTAGAGGCCCAGGAAAGCTGATCGTAGACCTTACGCACCATCCGGTCGATGCTCTCATCCACCAGCGGCCGCTCATACTGGCTATCCGGCACGATAATGCCTTTGCGCATCTGCTGGGCCAGCGCTTCCAGATCCAGTTCCACAACCCGCATACCCTGGTGATTGACAAACACAAACCGGCTGAAGCCCCGGGCCACCCAGACCAGGCGTATATACTGGGGCTCGTCGGGTTTTTCCTGATCCCGGAGCCAGTCACCGGTGCGTAACTGCTGGGCACGGTTGATCCAGCGCTGCAGGCTGCGCTGCTCCCGCTCTGACAGGGCCTGCTTCTTGTCGTCCTCACTTTTCGCCGGTGGAATTTCGACCATATCCGGAGGACTATCGGGCCGACGCACCAGAAACTGCTTCAGCTCGTCACGAATCTGGGAAGATGGCATGTGGTTGCTGGAAATGGAGGCCAGGCCGTCCTGGATCACCCGCAACAACTCCGGCAGGTTGATGGTATTCTGGGGATCATCTGCAAACGTCATCAGCGAATCGATGACGGAGAGGTAATCCTGCCACAGCGGACTGTCCTCGCCCTGGCGGATCCAGGTGAGCGAGAGCAAATCACGCCAGCCACCGTCCAGCAGGCTGACAACCGCCTTTGGCACTTTCCGCCCGGCCAGTTTCTGCTCCAGAACGGCCGCCACCGCCTTCTTGGATTCCGATACCTTCTGGGCACCCTCGGCGGCGGCTGTCACCCGTTCCACATTACGCCGGTACACCAGGTTCTGGCGATCAATCAGCGCATCCAGTTCCTGCACGGCGCTCTCGAATACACCGGTATCCTGCTCGAAATCGGTGGCAATTCGCTGAACCAGCTCGTCGATCCGCCGCTGCACGACCGGATTGACGCGCCCACCCTTTACGCCCAGCTGGGCCAGCCGGTTCATGACACCGCGCACGGGGCTGTCCTGATCGTCGAAAAACGCCGGATCCCGCATGACCACTTTCAGCACCGGCACTTCCAGCTGGCGCATCCGGGCCTGGGCATACTCGCTGAGTTTCGGGCTTTCCACCACGCTGCTGAAAAATCGGTCCACCACATCCAGCGTACTTTGTTCCTCTGCACCCAGGGCGTGTTCGCCGCTTTCCTTCACCCGCTCCACCACGCGCTCCCGAAGGGATGGCTGATCCGGGCTGGCAGTCGCGGCCTGTAGCTGAAGTTCATGGAGTTGTTTCTGCAATTCCCCGGCAGACAGTTCTCTGGCACCGGGTGAAAATTCCACCGGTTCCATATCACCGCGAGCCAGACGGCTTGCCGTCAAGGTGCCCAGCAGATTCTTGACGGTGGCGAAGGCAGTTTGTGCAGCCGCGGCATAGCCACGGAACTCAGAAGCGGATTTCCAGCCCGGGTAGCGGGCGGTCCTGGGTTCCGAAGCCGGCGCCTCGCCGGCAGGCGCGTCCGCCTCCCGGGCCGTTACCTCGGGCCTGATGGGTGCCACCGGCGATTCCTTACTCCTTTTGCCGCTGTCGGCGGGCACCTGCTCGCTCAGATACTTGCTCAGGTCCAGATCCGGCAGGACGCCATGGCGAATCAGGATACTGTTCAACTCCCGGTACAGCGGGCCCAGGTTCATCAGTACCGACTTTTCAAACACCTTCAGGCACACCTTCTCCACTTCCCGGTCTGCCTTGAGCAGGCTCAGGCCGGAATGGAAGGATTCACAGATCAGCGAAGGCCCCAGTGGGTTGTGATGACCGGTGGAGTTGGCAATGCCCAGTTTGTCGAGGCGGAGCTTGAGCTGAAGCAGATCTCCCCGATACTGGGTATCCGCCTTGGTAACCATTACCCGGATTGTCAGCCAGTCTTCAAACTCGCCCTTGTCCACCACCGACAGTTCCGCCCCCGGTGCGCCTTTGGGGGCCGGTTTCAGGGGTGACTCCAGGCTTCTGGCCATCTGGTGCCAGACAATCCTCTGGCGAGCCTGAAGCTGGCCCGAGGCATCCATGAATTCATTTGCCTGCTGATCATTGCCCGCTCTCTGGGCTGATTCACGCAGGGCGGTAATCATCTTTACGAAGCACGCATCCATCAGCGGTTCAATGTACTGGATCACCGCTTTTGCCGACTGGTGCAGGACAAATTGGACCTTGTCACTGGGTGCGCGTAATGAGGCCCGGTCCTGGTTACGGTTGGCCCCACACTGCTCCAGCATGGCGTTGACGGCTTCCGGATTGGATCGGGTGAAGGCAACACCCATGGCACCGTCAATCCGGCGCATCACATCCACATGCAGTTCATGGCGTTTTCGCCCATCGGGACTGCGGAAACGGATCACCAGTTCCGGGGTACCCCGCGCCAGCACCTGGTCCAGTTTTTTCGAGGTTTCCCCGGAATACCGGACAAACAGGCCTTCCGCGCAGAAATCCGCAATCTGGCATGGCAGGTTTTCACCAGTGCCAACATCCAGCTGGGCGGCAAGTTTGATAGGTTGGCGGGGGCTCGAACGACGTTCTTTCGGATCCATGAACTACCTGATATCTGGCAAAGCCTGGTGGCCCGGTTCTTTTCCGGTCACCGGCCGGTATCCCTGAAAGGCAGCGACCGCTGCCTGCTACTTGGGGGAACATAGCTGTAATATAAACCCTGACCGACATGCCAGTCAGCAACAGAATAACAGCGTGAACCATGACACAGCTTAGTCAGATCTATCTCGTTATGCTACTGATAACGACACTTTCCGGGTGTACGACATTAGGCTATTACAGCCAGGCAGTCAGTGGTCATCTGTCGCTGATGATGTCCACCCAACCGGTCACTGAATTGCTGAATGCCCCGTCAACCCCCTCCCGGCTCCAGCAGAAGCTCAGCGTTGCGAATGATGCCCGCGAGTTTGCCGCTGACCGCCTGGCGCTGCCGGTAGGTGAAGCCTTTTCCAGCTATGCCGAACTCGGCCGCCCCTGGGTTGTGGTCAATCTGGTGGCGGTACCGGAATTTTCTCTCCAGGCGCACCGATGGTGCTACCCGGTGATTGGCTGCCAGTCCTACCGGGGTTACTACCAGCTCGAAAAAGCCCGCAAGGAAGAGCAGTCATTTATCGACAACGGCTACGATACCTTCATCGGCGGCGTCACTGCCTACTCCACCCTGGGCTGGTTCGACGACCCACTGCATACCGGTTTCACTTCACTCTCCGACAACCGCATGGTTGCCCTGATGTTCCATGAACTGGCGCATCGGGTGGTTTATATCAACGACGATACGGCCTTCAACGAGAGCTTTGCAACCGCTGTGGAACTGGAGGGGCTGCGTTTGTGGCTGAAACAGCGGGGTGACCGGGAAGGATTCCACAGGGCCCTGGCGCGGCTGCGTCAACGCAACCAGACGCTGGCCCTGGTGGAAACGGCGTCGAAACAACTGGAAGCGCTCTACGAGCAACAGGACACCCTGCCAGCCTCTGAACTCCGGCAGCGCAAGAGCAGGGTATTCCGGCAGCTTGAGGACGACTATCGCACCCTGTCAGAAGACTGGGAGCAGGCGGGGCCTTTCGGCGAAGACCCCGGGAATCTCAACAACGCCAACCTGGCCCTGTTCAGTCAGTACAACCAACATGTGCCGGCCTTCCGCCAGTTGATCCGGGAGAGCGACAATGATTTCTCGGCCTTCTACAAGGCGGTGGAAGCGCTTTCAGAGCAGCCGGAGGAATCCCGCCGACGGACCCTGGCGGAATTAGGACAGCGCTTTGACGAAGACCTTTGAGTTTCTCTGGGTGTTGTAGGACGCCAGTTTGAGCCCGGGTAACTCCCGCACGGTAGAAGGCTGGAAGCCCCGCTCCCGGAACCAGTGTTCGGTCTGCGTGGTGAGGACGAACAGACGCTGAATGCCCTGGCCCCTGGCCAGTTTTTCAATCATCGCCAGAATCTCATCGCCGCGGCCAGCACGGCGATAGGCCTGGTCCACCGCGAAGCACGACAGCTCACCGGCACTTTCATCGGGATAGTGATAAAGAGCCGCGCATCCGACAATCGTGCCGTCCCGCTCGGCCACCACGAAACTCCCGATCTCGGTTTCCAGCATTTCCCGCGAGCGCCTTATCAGGATGCCCTGTTCCTCCAGGGGCTGAATCAGCTCCAGTATGCCACCGATATCTTCCACCCTGGCCTGACGAACCTGCTCGTAGTTGTCACTGCTTACCAGGGTGCCGGAACCATCACGGGTAAAGAGCTCTTCCAGCAACGCCCCATCATCGGCGTAGCTGATAATATGGGCACGGCGTACCCCCCTGACACAGGCATCACAGGCCGCCCGCAGCAGATCCCCGTCATGACCCTGAACCATGCCCGCGGACAGCCGGTCGGATGCCTGCCGCGCGGACAGTTCCCGCATCAGCTGGCCATCTTCATCCAGCAGCCCCCGGTTCTCGGTGAACATGATCAGTTTCTCGGCCTGCAACGCAGCGGCCACCTGGCTGCCCACATCCTCGTAGGACAGGTTGAAGGCATCCCCGGTGGGTGAATAACCCAGCGGCGGCAACAGCACGATATGGCCCAGCTCCAGCAGCTTCTCGATGCCGGCCACGTCTACCCGGCGCACCCGGCCGGTATGGCCGAAATCGATGCCATCCAGCACGCCTACCGGCCGCGCGGTTACATAATTGCCGCTGCTGACACGAATCCGGGCGTTGTGCATGGGTGAATTGACAAGGCCCATGGATAACTGGCTTTCCAGGAACGCCCGCAATCCACCGATGGCTTCAAGCACGGGCTGCAACTGATGTTCCGGCGTTACTCGTAATCCCCGATGAAAACTGGATTCCTCGCCGGCATGATCCAGCCGCGCCTGGATCTGGGGCCGGGCACCAAAGGCCACGACCAGCCTGATGCCCAGGCTGCTGAGCAGTGCTATGTCATGGATGATGTTTATCAGATTGTCATGGGCAATGGCATCGCCTCCAATCGTCAACACTACCGTACGACCGCGGTGGGCGTTGATATAGGGCGATGAGTGGCGGAATCCATGCAACCATTCGTTCGATTTCAAGTTCGTCTCCTGCGAGTCTTCAGCTTCTGGAGTAGTCCGGATATTGGCGGGAGACTCCCCCAAAACACGCCCGTGAATACGTCCCTGTAGGGCTCGGTCGCGCCATCCTTGGCGCTCCACGGTTTTGGGGGAGTCTCCCGCCAATATCCTCGTCCCAACCTGGGATTGCCTTCCTGGAGATCAAAGGCAGAACTCTTTGATTAACCCCTTGAGGATTCTTACCGCCGGGTCCAACTGGGACAGTTCAAGATACTCGTCGGGTTGATGGGCCTGGTCGATGTGGCCGGGGCCCATCACTAACGTCTCCAGTCCCAGTTTCTGCAACCAGGGTGCTTCAGTCGCGAAAGCGACCGCTTCTGCCGTGTGGCCCGTCAGTTTTTCGCAGGCACGGACCAATTCTGCATCAGCCGGAGTTTCGAACGGTGGAACGCCATCAAACAAGGGCTCAAACTCCATCCTGAGTTCCCGGCTTTTTGCCAGTGGCTGCAGCTTGTGGAGTATCTCCTGGCGCAGGCCGTCCATGTCCATTCCCGGCAAGGGCCGCAGGTCGAAGTGCAGTTCGCAACGGGCACAGATGCGGTTGGGGTTGTCACCGCCGTGGATGCAGCCCAGGTTCAGGGTGGGCACCTGCACCTTGAAGTTGGGGTTGCTGTACTTTGCCTGCCAGCCGGAACGCAGGGCCAGCAGTTCGCCCAGGGCTTCGTGCATTCCTTCCATGGCGTTGCGGCCCAGGGAAGGGTCCGAGGAGTGGCCAGACTGGCCCTCGAAGACCAGGCGCTCCATCATGATGCCCTTGTGCATGCGCACGGGTTTCAGGCCGGTGGGTTCACCAATCACTGCATAGCGGGCCTTTGGGCGGCCGGCTTCGGCCAGGGCCCGGGCGCCGTTCATGGAGCTTTCCTCGTCGGCGGTGGCCAGGATAATCAGCGGCTGCTTGAGGTCTTTGCCCACGAAGGCTCTGGCCGCTTCAATGGCCAGGGGGAAAAAGCCTTTCATGTCGCAGGTGCCCAGGCCATACCAGCGGTCGTCCCGCTCGGTCAGGGTGAAGGGGTCACTTTGCCAGCGTTTGTCATCAAAGGGCACGGTATCCGTGTGGCCCGAGAGCACCAGCCCACCCGGGCCGCTGCCCAGGGTGGCAATCATGTTGTACTTGCCGGGCATTCCCGGCACTTCCAGCAATTCGACCTGGAAACCCATGGGCTCCAGCCATTCTGCCAGGGTACGAACCACGGGCTCGTTGCTGTAGTCCCATTCGGCTGAGGCACTGCTGATCGAAGGCTGGGAAATCAGCCTGGTGAGCATCTCGCGGATGCCGGGAAGATGTTGTGTGGATCCGGACATAGAAAACTCTCCGCCCTGTCTCAGGGCTAGCGGGCCTGGCCGCGACGCCAGACCTCAAAAGTTGCAACCAGTCGTATGGCAATGGGGTACGCCACTTCACCGCCGTCCATCAGCCGCGCGACTTCCATCCGGTTTTCGTCCACGCTGACCAGGCGCCCCTCTACCACATTACCATTCTCCAGGGTGACTCTCACCGTTCGTCCGATCCATGATTCGGCATCGTCTGTTTCAGCAGGATTCCAGCCGGCAACAATACCACCGCTGCCACCAGCATCGGGAACAACCGGCTCCAGCATGGCTTCCGGCTGTTCCGGAAACTCCGGTTCTACGCTTTCCAGATAGACGCCAGGCACCTGCGAGTGGTTATAGCGGACATTCAGGTTGGCATCGGCATTCTCTTCACCATCCCTCACGGGCACACCCCACACCGGGGCCGACGGATCCAGTTCAAGGGTCAGCTCACCACCTTCGGTCAGCCACTGCCGGTAGAGTGCCAGCAACTGATCGCTGGCGCTGAAACCCCGGGCCCTGAGACCATCGCTGAAGGCTTCCATTACAATACCGGTCCATTCTTCGGTTTCCACTCCGGATTCCCGGGAACAATAGGCCGCCACCCGGCGCATCAGGCCACCGTCGCGAAGTGTTACCGTCATTGCCGAGGATGTGGACTCTGCCAGCCCGGGCAGTTGAAGCGGGTCCAGCCGCGCTCCCGGCCAGTCCACTTCAATGCTTCCGGCATTGACGGTGGTCAGTTCCGCGTACAGTCCGTCAGAGCGCTGGATAACAAGGGCCTCGCCGGATATCCCGGAAACCCCGAGCCGAAGCAGGTCACCGCTGCCCAGATGCTGCCGATGATCCGGGCCACAAACCGGGGAGAACAGGGCTGGCGTCATATCAGCGCCTGCGGTCACCCAGTTCCGGAACATGTTGGTATCCAGCATCAGGCGCAGATTTTCCGCCTGCAGGGACCAGCCAGGGGGCAGGTCGGCGGGATTGACCAGTGCGGTCAGCAATGCCACGGGTGAGCCGGCATTGAATACCAGACGGCCGAATTCCATGGGCTGGGTCAGGCGGAAGTCCTGGTAACTGCCATCACCCAGTGTCAGCCGACCCTCCACACCGGAACGAATATCGCCCCGGTCAATCACGCCGATGTCTTCCACCGCCTTGCGGGCCTCGGTAAGCCTCTGGTCCGCCAGCCACCAGACCGCTCCCTTGAAGGCCAGGTAGCCAAGCAGGGTCAGGACAACCAGAAAGGTCAGCAGGCGCTTCATGAATCGGTCCTCTCGGGTAGAACGTCGGAATCATCCTGGCCCGGAGGCATCAGGGTGACAGGCGGTAATGGTCAGTTGCGGGAGATCAGCGTACCGACACCTTCGTCTGTAAAGATTTCCAGCAACGTTGCGTGGGCCACCCGGCCGTCGATGATATGAGAGGTACGAACGCCGTTTTCCACCGCGTTCAGGGCACAGCGGATTTTCGGCAACATGCCCCCGTGGATGGTGCCGTCTTCGATCAGTTCGTTGACCTGTTTCGCGGTCAGTCCCGTCAGCACCTTTCCTTCCTTGCTCTTGAGACCGGAAACGTTGGTGAGCAGGATCAGCTTTTCAGCCTTCATGGCTTCAGCCACCTTACCCGCCACCAGATCGGCATTGATGTTATAGGAGGCACCATCAGGGCCAACACCAATGGGGGCAATCACCGGAATCACGTTGCTGCGGGTCAGCATTTCGATGACTTCCACATTTACGCTGGCCACTTCCCCCACATGGCCGATATCAATGATTTCCGGCCGCTCAAGTTCGGGAGAACGATTCATCACCTCAAGCTTTCTGGCACGGATCAGGTTTGCGTCCTTGCCGGTCAGGCCAACGGCGGTGCCTCCGTGGGCGTTGATCAGGGAAACGATCTGTTTGTTCACCTGGCCACCCAGCACCATCTCTACCACGTCCATTGTCTGGCTGTCGGTAACCCGCATACCATTGACAAAATTGGACTTGATATTGAGACGCTCCAGCAACTCACCGATCTGCGGCCCGCCCCCGTGAACCACAATGGGGTTGATGCCCACGAGTTTCATCAACACCACATCCCGGGCGAAGCTGCTCTTGAGTTCCTCATTCTCCATGGCGTTACCGCCGTACTTGATTACAACCGTCTTGCCGGTAAACCGCTGAATATAGGGCAGCCCCTTACTCAGTACTGCTGCCACCTGCATTGCTGTTTCACGATCCAGAGCCATTCGTATTGCCTTGTCAGTGAAAAAACCCGTTCATTGATTCTGTGATTATTCCAGAGCCATCAGAAATCCGCGACAAGATCCGGTGCCACTTTCTGCAGCTGTTCCCGGAACACCGCCTTGATTCGCTCCAGTGCCTCCTCTGTTTCCGCCTCGAAGCGAAGTACCAGCACCGGAGTCGTATTGGAGGCACGGCACAGACCCCAGCCGTCGGTGTATTCCACACGTATACCGTCAATGGTGCTGATATTGGCGTCACCAAAGTTGCCGTCCCGGCCAAGACGTTCCACCAGATCGAACTTGGTTTCTTCCGACACTTCCACGTTCAGTTCCGGTGTGCTGATATCCTCCGGGAAGTCCTCAAAGACCTCGTCGCAATGGCGGTCTTCGATACCCAGGATTTCCAGCAAACGGGCGGCGGAATACAGGCCATCATCAAAACCCAGCCATCGCTCGCCGAAGAATATATGGCCGCTCATCTCGCCGGCCAGCAGGGCGCCCGTTTCCTTCATTTTTGCTTTCATCAGCGAGTGGCCGGTTTTCCACATGATCGGCCGGCCGCCCGCTTCGGATATGACACCCGCCAGGCGGCGGCTGCATTTGACGTCATAAAGGACATCGGCACCGGGATTACGGGAAACCACATCCCGTGCAAAAAGCATCAGCAGGCGGTCCGGCCAGATAATCTTTCCGGTATTGGTGACCACGCCCAGGCGGTCGCCATCGCCGTCGAAGGCCAGGCCGATGTCAGCCCCCTCGGTCTTGACCCGGTCGATCAGATCCGCCAGGTTCTCGGGCTTGCCGGGATCGGGATGGTGATTGGGGAAGTCGCCATCCACCTCACAGTAAAGTGGAATCACTTCGCAGCCCAGTTCTTCAATCAGCAACGGCGCCAGTTCGCCGGCAATGCCATTGCCGGCATCGACCACCACCTTGAGCGGCGCAGCAACGGCTATGTCGCCAACAATGCGATCCAGGTAGGCACGACGAACGTCTTCCGAGGACTGGTTGCCCTGCCCGCTGGCAAAATCGCCGGTGCGGATGCGCTGTAACAGCTTCTGGATGGCGTCACCGGACAGGGTATCCCCCCCCAGCATGATCTTCAGCCCGTTATAGTTGGCGGGATTATGGCTACCCGTCACCATGACGCCTGAACCGGTGCCCAGTTCGTGGGTGGCGAAATAGAGTACAGGTGTCGGCACCGCTCCCACATGAATGACATTGCAACCGGTTGCCATCACGCCCCTGGCAAGGGCGTCCGACAATTCGGGGCTGGAATGACGGCCATCGTAGCCGATACAGAGGCTGTCCACGCCACGCTCGATTGCCTCACTGCCAATGGCCCGGCCAATGACAGTGACAATATCGGGCGTCAGGGTCTCGCCAACAATGCCACGGATATCATAGGCCCTGAATATTGTATCTGACACGTCTGCTTCCGGCAGGGAAACCTCTTCCACCTCCGGTGTATCTTCAGGCCCGCCGGAACCTCCAAAGCCAAGCACATCGTCGTCACCGTCCAGCATGTCGATGTCAAGCATATCCTTGTCCTGGAACAGGGGCTCATCGGCTGCGGGCTTTTGCGCCTGCCCGCCAGCACCCGCTTTGGGACGGGCCGATTCACCGGCCTTGGCAACCCGCTTTTCCACCATCTGGGAAAGCCGGTGAAGCACTTCCGCCGTGGACGCCACCATATCCCATTTCAGGGCCGGCGGTTTTATCCGCTCGCCACCAAATACCTTGTGAGCCCACTGGATCATCACGGTGACTTCCTGCCGCAGCCCTTTCTGGGCGTTGCCGAGCAGCAACCAGACAACAATGGCCGCAACAATGGCAGGAACCAGCGCAAGAATAATGGCCAGCGTGCTGTTCACAAGCGGCTCCGGGGAGGCTGCTGGCCTGTACTGAAGCTCCCAGTCCGGATTCGTCAGGTCACGTGCCTGGACCGGACCATTGCCACTGCCCTGGCTGACGATGGTGCGGTTTGAGCCATCAACAGACTGCACGAGGGAGAACTGCCCCCCAAGTTCCTGATTGACGCCCGACAATAACGGTTGCAGTTGCTCTGTGTCGAAAACCATCAGCACACTGCCGGCAACCGCCCTGCTCTGGGGATTGCGGACGGGCGACGCCATTTGCAGGTACCATTGTCCGTCACGGGGGAAGGCATCCGGATAAAGTTTCCGGCCCGTTTCGGCCCGCCGGGCCAGATCCAGGCCCGCAAAACCCAGGGTCGGTTCGTTGGCACTGCGGGGAATATCGCCATAGGGAAACAGATAAACCGCCTCCAGCCCCGGCAGGGTTCCGGCCAGGTCTGCAGCAACCTCATCTGTGGAGGACTCACCACGAAGTGCGGCCAACACGTGATCCTGACTGGCAATCCCTTCTACCGCGGACTGCAGCAAGGAGAACTGCTGGCTTACTCTGACAGCTGCGGTATCCGCTTCCAGAGCCGCCTGCATTTCATAGCGACGGGCCTCGGACGGTTCCGTCAGCAGGAAATAGAGCAGGATGGCAGATACCGCTCCGGCTGCAACAACAACCAGAGCCTGGGCCATTGATACCGAGCTAAGCCGCTTGTGACGCGGGCCTCCCGCCGCCTTCCTGTCTTTGCTCTGTTTCTTTGCCTGCTTCCTGTCTGGTTTGCCGTCAGGTGCAGCTTCTTCAGAGTTCTTCTTTTTGCCAAGCTTCATAGTCCATCCTGCTGGTATTGTTTCGCCCGGATTCTTCATTTATCAGGGAAGTATAGACCCTGAACGCTGTTCTGCGCCTTCAGCCTCAGCGGGTGCCTGTTGAGCCGAACCCACCGTCTCCGCGCTGGCTCGCGTCGAAGGAAGACACAACCTCAAAGTCGGCCTGCACCACCGGTACCAGTACCAGCTGGGCAATGCGCTCACCCACCTCTACAGTGAATTCCGTTTGCCCGCGGTTCCAGCAGGACACCATCAGTTCACCCTGGTAATCGGAATCAATAAGGCCCACCAGGTTGCCAAGGACGATGCCATGTTTGTGCCCCAGCCCACTGCGGGGCAGAATCATCGCGGCCAGGGAGGGGTCGGCAATGTGTATGGAAAGACCGGTTCGGATCAGTTCGGTCTGGCCGGGCTTCAGGGTCAGAGGTCCGTCCAGGCAGGCCCGCAGGTCCAGACCGGCCGAGCCTTCAGTTGCGTAGTGTGGGAAAGGCACTGTATTTCCGATCCGGTCATCCAGAATGCGTACCTGAAATGTCTTGCGGGTCATTGATATTCCTTGTCGTTCAGTTGTTCCGCAATCAGCGCAATCAACCGCTGTGAAAGCACCGCCTTGCTGTCAGGCCCTATGGACTCCCGCCCCCCGGGCCAGAAAACGGTGACGGCATTATTGTCGCTGTTGAAACCCAGGCCCGGTGCGGATACATCATTGGCCACAATCATATTGAGCTTCTTCCGTTTCAGTTTGTCGAGTGCGTAGTGCTCAACATCACGGGTTTCTGCTGCAAATCCGACAGTGAACGGAGCGTCGGCCCGGGACGCAATGGTCGCGAGGGTATCAGGGTTGCGCACCAGTGAAAGGCTCATATCCTCGTCGGATTTCTTGATCTTGTCACCGGCACAGGCATCTGGACGATAGTCAGCCACTGCCGCTGTCGCAATGAACAGGTCGCAGCCCTCGTCGACCGCCCTGGTCGCTTCTTCCAGCATATCCCGGGCGGTCATCACGCCCCGGACTCCGACACCCGCGGGTGCGGTGATGGAGACGGGACCACTGACCAGCACAACCTCCGCGCCGGCCGCCCGGGCAGCGGCAGCGAGGGCATAACCCATTTTACCGGAGCTGTGATTGCTGATGTAACGCACCGGATCAATGGGCTCCCGGGTGGGGCCGGCGGTAATGACCACACGCCTGCCGGTAAGCGGGCCGGCAGCCACACCAGCGATCAGGTCATGGAGCGCGGCAGGCTCCAGCATCCTGCCCGGCCCTACATCTCCACAGGCCTGTGCCCCCTGATCCGGGCCCCAGAGGCTGATTTGCGGGTCGGACTCCAGCAGGCTGATATTGCGCCGGGTGCGCCCGTTACTCCACATTGCCTGGTTCATCGCCGGTGCCACTGCAATCGGCGCTTCCGTGGCGCAACACAGGGTAGTCAGCAGATCATCCGCCATACCCTGGGCCAGACGGGCGATAAAATCCGCAGAGGCAGGTGCAATCACTATCTGATCCGCCCATTTCGCCAGCTCGATGTGCCCCATGCCGGATTCCGCTTCCGGATCCAGCAACGACGTCCTGACCGGCTCGCCACTGAGCGCCTGGAACGTCAGTGGTGTAACAAAGGCTTCCGCGCCCCGGGTCATCACCACCCGTACTTCATGGCCGGACTTTTTCAGCAGGCGAACCAGCTCTGCGCTCTTGTAGGCAGCGATGCCACCGGTCACACCCAGCAGGATTCGTTTAGCGGCCATATTGGCTCCGTATTCATCACAAAATGAAAGGCTTATAAGATAGCACGCCAGAGCGCTGCCGGCAGCCTGTCTGCCATGGTAGAATCCTGAACTTGAGTAGCGCAGGACGCGCAAAATACAACCGAAAGGACGCAATCATGGCAAATACCGACTGGCCCACCGACGAACGCCCGAGAGAACGCCTTCTGGCCCATGGCGCCGCCAGCCTCTCCGATGCCGAGCTACTGGCCATATTCCTTCGCACCGGCACTGCCGGAATGCCTGTCATGGCGCTCGCCCGCCATCTGACGGAGGTCTTCGGTGGGCTGCGCGGCCTGATGACAGCCTCCAGGCGCCAGTTCTGTGATGTGAAAGGGCTGGGTACGGCTAAATACGCCCAGGTGCAGGCGGCCATGGAAATGGCCCGCCGGGTCATGGACGAGCCGCTGCGCCAGGGCGACCCGCTGCGTTCGCCGGGAGATACCCGCCGCTTCCTGCGCAGCCGGCTTGGCACCTATCCCCACGAGGTATTCTCGGGCCTGTTTCTGGATAACCGCCACCGTGTTATCCGATACCAGGAGTTGTTTCGGGGCACCATTGATGGCGCTGCCGTTTACCCCCGGGAGGTCGTCCGGCAGGCCCTGGAGTTCAATGCAGCAGCGGTCATCTTCGCTCACAACCATCCCTCGGGTGTGGCGGAGCCGAGCCAGGCCGACATTTCCCTGACCAGGAGACTGAAAGAGGCCCTGGGTCTGGTGGATATCAGGGTTCTTGACCATATGGTTGTCGGCCATGGTGAGGTAATATCCCTTGCTGAACGGGGGCTGATGTAAATCGGACCAGGTTTCACCGGAAAACTGGCCAAATTCCCAACAATTTTTTGCGTTGGGGCGGCAGTTCTGGTATAAAAGCGTCCCTTTCTGGCGGCGTCTGGCGAGCAGCGTGCAATTTTGAGGCGCAGGTAGCAACCAGAGACGCAATTAAACGAATTAAATACGCATTTTCAGGACCAAAGCTCAGGTCGGAGGCAAGTATGTCCAGAGTCTGTCAGGTTACCGGTAAGCGGCCGGTCACCGGTAACAACGTTTCTCACGCGATGAACCACTCACGTCGTCGTTTTCTGCCCAACCTGCAGAACCATCGCTTCTGGGTTGAATCAGAGAAGCGGTTCGTAAAGCTGCGCGTATCCACCAAGGGTATGCGTGTTATCGATAAAAAAGGCATTGACGCTGTGCTGGCCGATCTTCGTGCCCGCGGCGAGAAATTTTAAGGAGCCGCATCATGCGCGAGAAAATCAAGCTGGTTTCATCAGCAGGTACTGGTCACTTCTACACGACCAACAAGAACAAGCGTAACACCCCGGAAAAAATCGAGATCAAAAAGTACGATCCGGTTGTCCGCAAGCACGTTGCGTACAAGGAAGCCAAGATCAAGTAAGATCTTCGTGACCTCGAAAAACCCGGCCACGGCCGGGTTTTTTAATGTCTGCTGAAAAGTTTTACCGATTTGCTAGAAAGTCTCGAGATAGCCCTGGGGCAGCTTGATGTCCATCGCAATCGGCAGGTGATCGGAGACCGGGTAACTGACCACCTCCGAGCGCCTGATCTCCAGGCTCGGGCTCACCAGGATATGATCCAGCGCCCGCTCCGGTCGCCAACTGGGGAAGCTGTGGGCGGTATCCGGCAGGGGTACCAGGTTCGAATGCTTCAGCGGAGTGTTACTGAGCAATTCTTCCGCATGGTTGTTGAGGTCGCCCATCAGAACCACATGCTGGTATTCGGAAATCAGTTCCTGGATGTAGGCCAGCTGGCGCTGCTGGGCCGCCTTGCTCAGGGACAGATGCATCATCACCAGCACCAGCGGATCTTCCTCAACGCCGTAGCGGGCAACAATGGCCCCCCTCCCGGGGATCAATCCCGGCAACTTGTGTTCGGTCACCTCCAGCGGTCTATAGCGGCTAAGCAGGCCATTGCTGTGCTGGGCCAGTTGCCCGAGATTACGGTTTAGCTGCTGATACCAGTAGGGGATGCCCGAAGCCTCGGCCAGATACTGCACCTGATTGATGTATCCACTGCGCAGACTGCCTCCGTCACACTCCTGCAGCGCAACCACATCGTAGTTGCTGAGAAGCGTGGCAATGCGGTCCAGGTTCTGGATGCGCTTGCTGTGAGGAAGGAAATGCTGCCAGCTGCGGGTCAGGTAATGGTGATACGAGGATGTGTTGATGCCAACCTGAATGTTGAACGTCAGCAGCCGGATATGGCGGTGAGGCTCGAATTCCGGGACATGATCATCACCAGAACAGGCCCCACGACGACCGTTCGGGGACTTCAGAATTCCGTTAAGCTGCTTGCGGATGCGATTATACATTGTGATGGCAGCTCTGACCCAGGGCCCGGCTAAAAACCATTAGCCGGGCACATGCGATTACTCGTCCTGACCGGCACGCTCCTGCTCGATCAGATAGTCCACAACCTCCAGAACCTCTTCGTGGCCACCGGCCATAGAGGCGGTGATTCTGTACTTCCCATTCACAAGCATAGTCGGTGTACCGGTCACCCGCGCACCGCGAATCTTCGACTGCGCCTGCTGCATCTTGGCGTTCACGCCAAAGCTGTTGTAATTCTTGAGAAACTCTTCTGCATCCACACCGTGATCCGATACGAAGTCTGCCAGCGCTTCACCGGAATTCAACGGGCGACGCTCGCCGGCCAGTGCCTCAAAAAGCTCATCGTGGACCTTATCAAGCTCACCCATGGCTTCCAGCGCATAGAAGGCCTTGGCGTGAGGCTCCCAGGAGCTGCCCAGTGCGGCGGGAATCTTCACATAGTCGACATCGTCCGCACGGTCCTCGGCCCAGCTTTCGATCATCGGTTTGAACGTGTAGCAGTGGGGGCAGCCATACCAGAACACTTCTGCCACCTCGATACCGCTGTCACTTGCGGTTCTTACCGGGCTATCCAGCTCCTCGTAGTGTTGACCCTCCTCCCAGGAGGCGGCGTTGGCCTGAACCATGAAGGACATGGCCAGAATGGACAATGCGGCATTCCGGATTATTCCGATCATTCATTATCTCCGGTTATCGGGTTGGACGATGTGAGACGATTATGACCCAGCAGACCTGAAAAGTTCCACCGGGGCTGGATTAAAGAGCTGCAACCAACAAAAAACCCCGCCAGAGCGGGGTTTCGATACAGCCGGAACCGGTCAGTTGAGACCCGATACATAACTGGACACTGCTTCAATTTCGGCATCCGTCAGCTTGGCGGCCACATCCATCATGATGGCTGAATTCGGACCACCTGAGCGATCGCCGTCGCGGTACGCCTTGAGTTGCTTCTCGACATACTCGGCGCTCTGGCCACTGAGCCTGGGATAACCCGCAGGCTCGTTACCGGCGCCACGGGGGCTATGACACCCGGCGCATGAAGGCACGCCAGAGGCCAGATTTCCACCCCGGTAAATGGCCTTCCCTTCGTCCACCAGATCAGGGTCGGCCTGGGCGACACTGATTTTCTGCTCGTTGAAGTACGCCGCAAGATCCTGCAGATCCTGATCGGACATATCGTCCAGCAGGCCGGACATCTCGGAAATTTCACGGTCCTTGTCCTTGATCAGTACCAGTTGCTGATACAGGTACTTCTCGCCAATGCCGGAAAGCTTCGGATAAACCCCCATCACCGGCTTTGCACCACCTTTACCGTGACAGCTGGCACAAGTCTCTGCATTCTCTTCGCCCGCTTCAGGATCTCCTGCCCCGTGAGCCATCGCTATGAGGCCAACACCGAGAACAACTCCTGCGATCAGTTTTTTCATGCTCGCTCCGCTTCTCTCATCCAAAAGTATTCTTCGTTATGCAGCCGGCAGGCACGGGCCTGAAAGGCACAAACCGGGGCTGTTAAGCAGCAACGCTCAGCGTGCTGCCCGGATTTGGTGTAGCATTATACATTAATCCCCGATAACTGAAATCCAATAGGAATATCAACACCCGTGTCATCTGACCTGACTCAAAAAAGCATCTCTTTCAACAGTGCCCGGTTTCTGATCAGCGCCTCTCGCCTGGAGGAATGCCCGCCGGACCACGGCGCGGAAGTCGCTTTTGCCGGTCGCTCCAATGCCGGCAAGTCCAGTGCCATCAACTGCATTACCACCAACGGCAAACTGGCGCGAACCAGTAAAACCCCCGGGCGTACCCGCCTGATCAATTTCTTCTCCCTCAACCGGGAAAACTGCCGGCTGGTGGACCTGCCCGGGTATGGCTATGCCAAGGTTTCCCGGGACATGAAAGATGACTGGCAGAAGCACCTCGGGCATTACCTGAATGACCGTCGCTGCCTGCGCGGGCTGGTTCTGGTTATGGATATCCGACACCCGCTGACTGATTTCGACCAAATGATGGTGGAATGGTGCGAACATAACAAGCTGCCGCTGATGATTCTTGCCACGAAAGCGGACAAACTGAAGTTCGGGCAGGCCAAGACAGCGATGCTGAACATCGCCAAGAAGCTGGAAGGTGTCGATTGCCTGCACCACCTGGTGATGTTCTCTGCCACCTCCAAACGGGGCGTTGAGGACGTGCGGGATGCCCTTACTCAGTGGCTGGAGGAGGAAGTGCCGGAAACTCTGTAACCGGCAAATTGCAGCCAAAAAAAACCGGCCTGCATGTACAGGCCGGTGAAACGTCAGGGTTTGCGACGTGCTAAAACCTGAGAACTCACTCAGGAGACACCGTGAATGTCCGAATTCCCGATGTCACCTATTGAGACACATTAACTGATCAAAAGTTCCACAATTACCCTTTCTTTCGGAGTGCTTCACCTTCCATCTCTGCAGCCTCGGGCAAACGGGGGCGATACTTTTCCCGCAACGCCATCACCCGCTCCCGGTATTCCGGTGTCAGGTAGGGGATTTCCAGGGTCAGCACCTGATAGATGCCCTGCTTGAGTTCATTCAGGGTCAGGCTGGCGGACTCCTCCAGGGCATGGGCGGTTTTCAGGAAGGCCATCCAGTTGGTGATCACCAGCCAGACATTCAGAGACATCGCAGAACGCAGCTCATCGGGCTGGGGCTGGATAATCCCTGCCTCCGCAAGCTTCTCGAAAATCCTGCTGATCGCCGCCAGGCAGCGGTTGGTGAATTCGCGATAGTCCTGGCGCAGGCGTCGGTCGCTGTCGAGCAGGTATTCCAGGTCCCGGTGGAAGAAGCGGTAGCTCCAGAGGCCGTCAAACACCGACTCGAGGTAGAACGTCAGGTCCTCCAGGGTTATGGCCCGGTCTTCCGGAATATCCAGATAGAAGTCCACCAGCTTTTCATACTCGAGAAAGATCTCGTAGATAATGTCGGACTTGTTACGGAAGTGGTAATAGAGGTTACCCGGGGAGATCGCCAGGTGCCCGGCGATGTGATTGGTCGTGATATTCCGTTCACCCCTTTCGTTAAACAGCTCCAGGCTCGAAAGAAGAATCTTGTCTCGGGTTTTCATAGGCTCTGCAATGCATGGTTGTGTGTAGGATGGCCCGATCCGCCACCCGGTCGCCTTGACTCACTAGAGTATATACTCTAATAATAGCCCCAAGCGCAAACTGAATACTTTTTCGCCAGCACAATTTCCGGCCCGTCCATGGTTGCACAAGGGTCGCAGACACTGAACAGGACGACCCGGCTTGCAGCCCGGCGTCCCGAGGAGAGAGCGATATGGTTGCCACCGTTGTCCAGCTCACCGAGAGCAAAAAACATATCCAGCATACCCATCGGGTATTCGATGACCAGAAAAAGGCGTTCCGCAATAATCCGATGCCTTCACAGACAGAACGCAAGGAGAACCTGAAACGCCTGAAGCGAGTGCTGATGACCAATCAGGACCGTTTGCTGGAGGCCATCGACCGGGATTTCAGCTGTCGTTCGAAAGATGAGTCCCTGATTGCCGAGGTGATGCCGTCGATCCAGGGCATCAATTACGCCCTGAAAAACCTCGGGGACTGGATGAAGCCGTCCAAACGGCATGTGTCGGTGTTGTTCCAGCCCGCCAGCAACCGGGTCCACTACCAGCCCAAGGGTGTCGTGGGTGTTATCGTGCCCTGGAACTACCCGCTTTACCTTGCGGTCGGGCCCCTGGTGGCGTCACTGGCTGCCGGTAACCGCACCATGATCAAGATGTCCGAATACACGCCTCATACCTCGGCTTTGTTCAAGGAGATCATCGAGTCGGTGTTTCCTGAGGATCTGGTCAGTGTGATCAACGGCGAGGCAGATGTGGCGGCGGACTTTTCCAGCCGGCCCTTCGACCATCTGCTGTTCACCGGCTCCACGTCGGTGGGCAAGCTGGTGATGCGCGCTGCGGCCGAGAACCTGACACCGGTCACCCTGGAGCTGGGCGGCAAGTCACCAGCCATCGTTTCTCCGGACGTTCCCATGGAAGATGCCGCCCAGCGTATTGCCTTCGGCAAGGCCCTGAATGCGGGCCAGACCTGTGTGGCGCCGGACTATGTGCTCTGCCCGGCAGACCGGGTGCAGGCGTTCGTGGATGAGTACCGCAACCAGTTTGCGACCATGTATCCGAGCCTGCGGGACAATGACGATTACACCGCCATCATCAATGAGCGCCAGTATGACCGGCTGCAGGGGTATCTTGAGGATGCCCGTGAGAAGGGTGCGGAGCTGATTGAGATCAATCCGGCCCGGGAGAACATGAAGGATGGCACTCGCAAGATGCCGATTACGCTGGCACTGAATACCACGCCGGATATGAAGATCATGCAGGATGAGATTTTCGGGCCGATTCTGCCGGTGGTCAGCTATGGCAATCTGGATGAGGCCATCCATTACATCAATGACCGCCCGCGGCCGCTGGCTCTGTATTTCTTTGGCTATGACAGGTCGATGCAGGAGCATGTGGTGGACAATACCCATTCCGGGGGTATGTGTATCAATGATGCGCTGATGCATGTTGCCCAGGATGATCTGCCGTTTGGTGGTGTGGGTGACTCGGGTATGGGGCACTACCATGGCAAGGAAGGTTTCCTGACCTTCTCCCATCACCGGGCGATTTTCAGCAAGCAGAAGTTCAACAGTGGCAAGTTTGTGTACGCGCCGCACGGAACGGCTGCCCACCGGATGGTATATAAGTTGTTTATTCGGTGATTGATCTGGCTCCAGAGCTAGGCTTAATGCCTATGACTTGGGTGCCGGGCGCCGTTGAGCAGGGCCATCCGGGACACGCCGTTAATACGTCCATGTAGGCTCCTAAAAAACATCCCTGTTTTTTAGGGTCCCGGATGGCCCTCCTCAACGGCTCCTGCGAACTCAGTCGCGGCCTGCGAGCAGAAAGAAAACACGAAAGAAGACAATAAGAACAAGAGAGTGATTTATGTCTGACGTGATTCCTCATTCCGTGAAAACGGAATCCCCTGCTATCGCTATGGACCGACGGAGCTTCCTCCGGACGGGGCTCGGTGGTGCGCTGTTTCTGGGCACGGTGAGCGTGACCGCTGGTCTCTCCGGGTGCGCGACGGCGCCCGCTGGGCGGCTGGACCCCATGCCGGAGGGTATGGACCAGAGTTATGAATTCCGGTTTCTGACCCGTGATGACATTGTGCTGTTTGAGGCCCTGCTGCCCGCGATGGTGGGGCCGGGGCTGACAGAGGAGCCGGTGGTTCGCCGGCAGCAGATTCAGGCGACGATTGAGCGCATCGACGCTGGTATTCACCAGTTCGGGCCGGCGAATCAGAAGGAGCTTCGGAGGTTGTTTGATTTGCTGAACTTTGGTCTCACGCGAGTGACGGTGGCGCGGGTCTGGTCCAGCTGGGAGAACGTCAGCACCGAATCCGCCCATGCATTTCTGGAGCGCTGGCGTACCAGTGGTATCGGGCTGTTCAACAACGGCTACATTGCGCTGACCAAGGTCAGCAACGTGGCCTTCTATGGCCATGAGGACCACTGGCACCTGTCCGGTTATCCCGGGCCGCCCCGTTGGGCAATGGATGCCCTGCCCCAGTTCAAAGACAACGCCTGAGCGACCCACCCGCCAATCGGAGTAAATCAATGTCATTAACGGATCGTATCGCCCGTGGGCTTGAGGCTGGCTGGAAGGTCACTGACGGCGCCACCCTGACACAGAACCAGACCCACGAAGCGGATGTGGTGGTCATCGGCACCGGTGCCGGCGGTGGCACGACCGCCGAGATACTGGCGAAGGCCGGGTTGTCGGTGATTCTGGTGGAAGAGGGCCGGCTGTATCACCAGAAAGATTTCAAGATGAACGAGCTGGATGCCTATGCGTCCCTGTATCAGGAGGGCATGAGCCGGGTGACCAGGGACGGGGCGATTGCCGTGCTGCAGGGCCGCTGCGTGGGTGGATCCACCACAGTGAACTGGACCTCCAGTTTCCGTACTCCGGAGCCGACTCTGAACCACTGGGCCAGCCGTTTCGGGCTCGATGATCTCCGCCCGGACGCCATGAGGCCCTGGTTCGACGGCCGGGAGCAGCGCCACAACATCGAGCCCTGGACGACCGATCCCAACGTCAACAACGATATTCTGCGACAGGGATGCGAGGCACTGGGCTGGTCCTGGGAGGTGATCCCCCGCAATGTCAAAGGCTGCTGGAACCTGGGCTACTGCGGCGTGGGCTGCCCCACCAATGCCAAGCAGGGAGCACTGACCACCACCATTCCCGGTGCACTGGATAACGACGCCCGGCTCTTCCATGGCCTGCGCGCCGACAAGCTGGTGATGAAACAGGACCGGATCGACCGTTTGCAGGCATCCGCCATGGCCGCCGACGGGATAACGCCTTCCGGCATTACCGTTGAGCTGAAAGCCCGGCATTTCGTGGTGGCCGCCAGCGCCATCGGCTCACCGGGCCTGCTATTGCGCTCCGACATACCCGACCCCCACGACCGCATCGGCAAACGCACCTTCCTGCACCCGGTGAACGCCACCATTGCGGAAATGCCGGACACCGTCGACCCCTACTACGGCGCACCACAGTCGATCTACTCGGACGAATTCAACTTCTCCCGGGGCGTCGACGGCCCGGCCGGCTTCAAACTGGAAGTCCCGCCCCTGCACCCGGCCATGGCCGCGGGCGTGGTTCCCGGCCATGGCCAACAACAGGTCAGCGACCTGTCAAAACTGCCACGCATGAACTCCGTCATCGCCCTGCTCCGCGACGGCTTCCACCCCGACAGCCCCGGCGGCACCGTCAGCCTCCGCGACGACGGCAGCCCGGTACTGGACTACCCCGTCACCGACTACCTCTGGGCCGGCCTCAAGGACGCCTTCTACAAAATGGCCGAAATCCAGTTCGCCGCCGGCGCCCAACGCGTACGTCTCATGCACCTGGACTCCCCCTGGTACACCACCTGGGCCGACGCCAGAGCCGGCATCGACAAACTTCCCATGGAACCCCACCGCGTCCGCCTGTTCACCGCCCACCAGATGGGCGGCTGCGGCATGGGCACCAAACCGGAAGAATCCGTGGTCAACGGCTTCGGCGAGCACCACCAGGTCACCAACCTCAGCATCCACGACGCCTCGGTCTTCCCCACCAGCATCGGCGCGAATCCGCAGTTGTCGGTTTACGCCCTGGCGGCGAGGAACAGTACGAGGTTGGCGCAAAAGCTCAGGAGCTGAAAAGCAAAACATCTGACACCAAAGTGATAGTCTTCGTAGGCGGGAACATTGTTGGAAGTGCCGCGTGAGGAGGGCTTCCCAGGATTGTGTAAAGCCATGGATGGCTTTACTCAAGCGCACATGGATGTGCTCGTAGCGTATCCTGGGAAGCCCTCCTCGCGCGGCACAGACACCCAAGCCAGCAATCCAACACGAGACCCGGCACCAAAGCCGAACATTTTGGTTCAGGAAGAAGACTGCTATCCTGTCTGCTTGCGGTGAAAAGGAGCTCCGAATGCCAAAAGTCATCTACCCGGGTACATTTGACCCAATCACCAACGGCCACACCGACCTCATCGAACGCGCCGGCCGACTCTTCGACGAAGTCGTCGTCGCCATCGCCTACAACCCCAAGAAGTCACCACTGCTGACCCTGCAGGAACGCTGCGACCTGGTCGCCCAGGCCACGTCCCACCTGCCCAACGTCAGCGTTACCGGCTTCAGCAACCTGCTGGCAGACTTCGTACGGGAACAGGGTGCTACCGTCATCCTCCGTGGCCTGAGAGCCGTCTCCGACTTCGAATACGAGTTCCAGCTGGCCGACATGAACCGCCGCCTGGCGCCGGAAGTGGAAAGCGTGTTCCTGACACCAGCCAACCACCTGTCCTACATCTCCTCCACCCTGATAAGGGAGATCGCCTCCCTCGGTGGAGACGTATCGGAGTTCGTCGACCCGGCCGTCGAGGCAGCACTGAAAGAAAAGTTCGGGAAGAAGTAAAAGCGGGAAGTCGTTGCTGCCCGCAGACGGGCAGCAACGCAGACGAGGATCAGAACAGAGGTGGTAGCGGAATCAGGTTGCCATTGATATCCAGGGCCAGGTCTTCCAGGGTGCCCTCAACCCGCAAACGGTCGCCCTCCTGCTCCACCATACCTTCCTTGATCAGCGGTGCTACCTGCATGCCCAGGTCCGGATACTGTTCCACCAGCGCCAGTGGCATGCTCACATCCAGGTTACCCGTCAGCCGCTGCATGACCATCATCATCTGATCTTTCTCGTCGTCCGACAACGAGGGATGCTGCACCATGATCTCCCCCTCAATCGGGCCATAAGGCGTGGCGAAAGTCAGTTCCGGAAAACCGAAGGAAAACCCTTCACCGGCAAGGCCAAGCATCGCCTGGTTGATACGGTTCATGGATGCCATCTGCTGCTGCATCACCGCACGGGAGTCACCACCGGAGGCGGAAACAGCCGCTGTCTGCATATCGGTCAGTGCCGACGTGAGGTCACCCCAGCTTTGCACATCCAGGCCACTGAAGACGAATTCCATGCGATGAGGGCCAAAGCTCTCGTCATCCACCGCCATCGTTTCCAGCGTCACCAGGGTTTCCGAGTTGATACTCTTGCCGTCATCGTCAGTATAGGTCTCGCTTTGCAGTGCAAAGTCGTCGAGCCTGAGCCGGGGCTCGTCCCGGGCGGCCAGCTCGAAACCGGATAATGACATATCGCCCTCGCCCAGCCAGACATCCCCGGTCAGGTGCGCCATGGTCTGCTCAAGGCGGAAATCTTCGATACTGATGCGTAGATCGGGAGCGCGGATGACCGCCCCTGGCCAGAGCATGAATACATCAGCGCTGGAACCGTTATCGCTGATTTCCGCACGGCCGTAGCTTTCCGACAGATCGAAAGACTCCCCGGTCTCTTCGTTGATCACGCTCACCGCGGGCACGGTGAGTTCGACAATTGCCGTACCCCAGAGCCGCGTCTCCAGAGTCAGCCGCGGCGGCTCATCGGGGAAAATTTCCTCAACCTTCGAACCCAGCTCATCCGGGGGCGAGAAGTCCAGCAGGCTGCCGGTAACGCCATGGCTGACCCTGGCCTGGTACTCGAACTCGTGCTCCTCGCCGGTATCCGGATTCTGGACCGACAGGGTGCCGGTGAACTCAGCGCCCAGATAACCCCGGTTGTAATCCCGGGTTTCAAGATGAAACAGTGGCTGTGCCGCGTTCACTTCCGTGGTAACGCTCTGCCACTGCTGCTCGGTTACGTAGCCTACTGCCCAGGGGGCAACCACACCAACTGCCAGCACGGCCACACCAGCAACCATCCATTGTTTTTTCAACTACTTGTTCTCCGTTACAGCGCTCGTGCCCCGGCTACACCCGGTGGCACGAGATGATGTTAGTTTCCAGTCAGGCGCTCAAGCAGGACCAGTTGGGAGGCCAGGCGTGCCTCGCCCTCTGCCGGCTGATTCTGTATGTAACTGCCATCCGGCTGCAACACCCATGACTGGCAATTGTCGGCCAGGTAGGTGTCCAGGTCCTCACGCATTCTCGCGATCAGAGCCGGGTCTTCGATGGGGAAGGCAGTTTCCACGCGGCTCAGCAGGTTGCGCTCCATACCATCGGCACTGGAGCCGTAGACTTCCGGCCGGCCGTTATTGCCGAAGTAATACACCCGCGTATGCTCCAGGAAACGACCGATGATCGATCTTACCCGGATATTCTCCGACAGCCCCGGCACCTCGGGGCGAAGACAGCAGATGCCGCGGATTATCAGGTCGATTTTCACACCGGCCTGGGACGCCCTGTACAATGCCTTGATCAGTTCGCGCTCGGTCAGGGCATTGAACTTGAGGATGATACGCCCTTTCTCGCCCAGCTCTGCCTCCCGGTCCACCAGCCCGAGCAACCGGCTGTGCAGGGTGAAGGGGGAATGAAACAGTTTCTTGATTTTCAGTGCCTTGCCCATGCCGGTGAGCTGCTGGAACAGCTTGTTGACATCATCGCCAATGGACTCATCACAGGTCATGTAACTGTAGTCGGTGTACAGGCGGGCATTTCCGGCATGGTAGTTACCCGTGCCCAGGTGGACATAACGGCGCAGCTTACCTTCTTCCCGGCGCACAATCAGGATCATCTTGGCGTGGGTCTTGTAGCCCACCACGCCATAGACCACGATCACACCGGCTTCCTGCAGCCGGCTTGCCAGTTCCAGGTTCTCTGCTTCGCTGAACCGGGCCCTGAGCTCGATGATGGCCGTCACTTCCTTGCCGCGCCGGGCCGCATCCATCAGGGCTTCGACGATTTCCGAGTCGGCACCGGTCCGGTACAGGGTCTGGCGAATGGCCAGCACCTGGGGATCCTTGGCGGCCTGTCGCAACAGATCAATCACCGGGCTGAAGTTCTCATAGGGATGCAATAACAGCAAAGGACGCTTTCGGATAGCGTCGAACATGGTCTCTTTGGTTCGGATCTGGCGCGGAATCGACGGTGAAAAGCCGGAATAGGTCAGGTCCTGGCGGTCCACCAGCCCGCCAACCGCCATCAGGCGGGTAAGGTTTACCGGGCCGTGAACCTGGTAAAGATCCCGCTCGGTGAGACCGAATTCACGAAGCAGGAAGTGAACCAGCTCTTCCGGGCAGTTGTCTGCCACCTCCAGCCGCACGCCATCGCCGAAACGCCGGCTGAGCAGCTCACCACGCAGGGCGGAGGCCAGGTCTTCAAGGTCGTCTTCCAGCTCGAGGTCGGCGTTACGGGTCAGCCGGAACTGGTAGCATCCCTTCACTTCCATGCCCGGGAACAGCTCATCGGCATGGGCGTGAATCATCGACGACAGGAACACCAGGTTATCGCCGCCGTTGCACACATCGTCCGGAAGCCGCACCAGGCGGGGTAACGAACGCGGTGCCGGCACAATGGCCATGCCGGTTTCCCGGCCAAAGGCGTCTTTGCCATCAAGCTCGACAATAAAGTTGAGGCTCTTGTTCACCAGGCGCGGGAACGGATGTGACGGGTCAAGACCGATCGGGCTGACTACCGGCAGGATTTCCTCATCGAAATACCGACGAACCCAGTCAGCCTGGGCCTCCGTCCACTCCCGGCGCCGCACAAAGTGGATGTTCTCCTGTTCCATTTCGGGGATCAGCACGTTATTGATGATGTCGTACTGTTCCCGGATGTATTCGTGCGCCACGCGGCTGATTTCGCCCAGCACCTGCTCCGGCATCATGCCGTCGGAACCCAGGGTTTCCCGCCCATACTTGATCTGCTGGCGCAGACCGGCGACGCGGATCTCGAAGAACTCGTCCATGTTGCTGCTGAAAATACAGCAGAACATCAGCCGGTTGATCAGGGGGTGGGTGGTATCCAGAGCCTGCTTGAGCACGCGATAATTGAACTGAAGCTGGCTCAACTCGCGATTGAAGTAATTTTCCTGGGCGGCCACGTCAACATCGTTGCCAGGTGCCGGCACTTCCACCGGGGCGGGCACATTCCGGGTATCAACCGCCTTCAGATCGTTTGCAGAATCAGTACTCATTGTTCACTGCTTCCATTGCCAGGGTTCCGGTACGGCCCCCTGATTGTGACTGTAGCCTGTCAGGCGCTGCGGTTGCGCATCAGCCGCGCTGCCCTGACGGCAAAATAGGTAAGTATGGCGTCGGCGCCGGCCCGGCGCATGGCCATCAGGCTTTCCATCATTACCGCGTCGCCATCAAGCCAGCCATTTTCCGCGGCGGCCATGTGCATGGCGTATTCACCGCTGACCTGATAAACGAACGTAGGCACCTGCAGTTCGTGCTTTACCCGGTGGACGATATCCAGATAGGGCATGCCGGGTTTGATCATCACCATGTCGGCACCTTCGGCAATATCCATGGCCACTTCCTGCAGCGCTTCATCACTGTTGGCCGGGTCCATCTGATACGTTGCCTTGTTACCCTTGCCCAGGTTTCCGGCCGAACCGACCGCATCCCGGAACGGCCCGTAATAGCTCGATGCATATTTTGCAGAATAGGCCAGAATCCGTGTATTCACATAGCCGGCGGACTCCAGGGCGTCCCGGATAGCCGCCACTCGTCCGTCCATCATGTCAGACGGCGCCACAATGTCCGCACCGGCATCCGCATGGGACAGTGCCTGGTTCACCAGTGCCTCGACGGTGACATCATTCAGCACATAGCCGTCGTTATCGATGATGCCGTCCTGACCATGGGTGGTGAACGGGTCCAGGGCAACGTCGGTTATGATTCCCAGGTCGGGGTGCTTTTCTTTCAGAGCTCGCACGGCACGCTGGGCCAGGCCATTGGAATCCCAGGCCCCCGAGCCGGACAGGTTCTTGTATTCCGCCGGCACCACCGGAAACAGGGCGACTGCCGGAATACCCAGGTCAACCAGCTCCGTGGCCTGCTCGACCAGCAAATCAATGCTCAGCCGCTCAACGCCGGGCATGGAAGGTACCGCTTCCCGCTGGCCGTCACCCTCCAGTACGAATACCGGAAAAATCAGGTTATCGGCACTGAGCTGATGCTCCCGCACCAGCCGGCGGGAAAAACTGTCTGCCCGGTTGCGACGCAGACGGGTGGCAGGGAAAACACGGTTTGCCAAAGCGCTCACGGAATACCTCCTGTGGACATATGGGGCGGCTGTCAGAACCGGATGGGCACCGACACCTCTATGCCCCCATCATACACGCCCGCAAGCGGCGGTGGCAGGGCCCGCCGCTGATCCACAGGTTCAGGCTACCATGGCCGGATGACCGGAATATTACCGGATGGAATCCAGGGCTTCCGCACGCAGCTTTTCGGCGCCCTCGAAGTACTCATCCCTGAGCGAGTCAATGGCGGCCTCCCGCTCCGGACCGGAAACCCCCAGGTCTTCCAGGCCGGCAAGCTCCTCACTGTACGCCTGCCATTTCTGTTCCCACGCCTGCTGTTCTGCTTCGGCCGCTTCCAGTTGCCGGGAGGCCTCTTCACCAAAACGTTCTTCACGCCAGGCGCGCAGGGCCTCCGGGTCATCAGCAAACTCCGTGCGGGCCTGCTGGTAATCCGCAAACTTGCGGGTTTCCCGGCGCGCCTCGCGCAGGGGTTCAGGCAGTGACTGCTCAGCCTTCGCGAGGGCCTGCTCCCGCTGCTCATCGGAGAGCGACTCATCGGTTCTTATCCGCAACTGTTCAACCTGAAACTGGTCCACCGCCTCGTCACTGGCAAAAAAGGCATCGGCGGTTCGGGCATCCATCCAGCTTCGCCGTAAAGCCCGGATCTCGGCCATTTGCTGCTGCATTTCCTCGGCACTCAGGGCTGCCGAATTGTCGTAGCTGGCTTCCAGGTCACCCAGAGCCAGCTTGTAGTCCAGATAGTTCCCCAGAATGTCCATCGCCTCGGAACGGGCGGGTTCATCAAGGCGGGCAAGCGCCTGCTCTATACGGGCAATCAGCTGGGGCAGAGTCTCCTCACCGAGCGCTGCCAGGTAGTATTCAAATAACTGCCGCAATTGCGGTGTGGGTATCAGTGAGCCATGACTGTCCGTTTTCGCCCAGCCGCCTGGCAGGCTCGTTCCCTCCAGTGAGGCCGGCAGTTCATCCGGCACCGGGTTATCTGCGTTGCCAACCAGTTCTGATGGCGACTCATTCTGCTGCCCCATGCCATCCGCAAGTGCGGGCGCGGCATTGGCATCAACGGCAGCAGCACGATTACCGGATGCCTCGGGTTGATCACTGAAATAAACAACCGTACCCGCCGATACGGCGGCCACGGCAAGAAGTACCAGGGTGGCAAAGCGGAGAAATCGACTCATGGATGCTGCCTGTTTACCGATGAAATGCGGCCTGAATAGCAGTTATGAAGCTAAAAAACGGCTATCCTGCCAGGGGCAGCATAAAGGAACGAAGAGTGCTGGGGTGAGACCAGTTTCAAAAACAATTACAAAACATCGGAACTTGACGGGCGACAGCCAGAAAGCTGCCGCCCGGAAAACTCAGAGGGAGCGATTATTGAAACCGACATCCACTTTTCGGGGGGAATCCGAACGGAATGCCGTATCAACTTCCTGAATTTTGCCGCCCTGGCTCAGAAACGATTCAATGTCCTGCTGGAGCTGGGCGCGAATACGTGCCCGGCCGGCGATGGAATGTGTATCGTCGCTGTCTTGTGTCCAGCTACCGGATTGCTCCAGATTGCTTTCGTCGAATTCGCTCATGATTTCCTCCATCAACGAAAACAGCACAACGAGCGCACCAAGCCTGTTCCGGCGGGCGGCTCCGTCTCGGCGGGCCTACCTTACTGCCCGTCTTGGCGTCTTTATAATCTGCTTTCGGTTGCAACGCCATTTCGCCAGAATGCTTTTTTTGTAATTTTTTGTAACAGATTCCACAGCGCTGTTTTTAAAGAACAATATGAACCAGACTGTGGGGCGTGATTGATTGACACAAAGAATGAATAGTGATTCACTGCTTATAAGGAACCCGCATGGCATACCGGGAAACGGAAAAGATGCGCAATCGCAAGGCAGAGGCCCGCAAGCGTATCATTGAATGTACCTATGAATGTGTCTCTACCGGCGGCTTTCGCAGCGCACAGATAACCCGCATCGCGTCGTGTGCAGGGGTCGCCACAGGAACCATCTACAGGCACTTTGAGTCCAAGGAACACCTGTTTGCTGAGATCTTCAGGATTGCAACACAGCGGGAAGTGGACAAGGTTGCTGAAGCACTGGCCACTGACGGCAACGCAGTCATCCGCCTGGAAGCGGCCCTGCGGCAGTTCGCGGAACGCGCCCTGAGAGGGCCGGTTATGGCCTGGTCACTGATCGCCGAACCGGTGGACCCGAAAGTGGAAGAAGAGCGACTCAAGTTCCGCAGGGCTTACGCCGAGCTGTTTGAACGGGCAATCCGGGAGGGCATCGGCGAAGGCAGCCTTCCCGGCCAGGACGCCAGGCAAAGCAGCACCTGCCTGGTAGGTGCCATTGCTGAAAGCCTGGTAGGCCCGTTGTCACCGGCCCATGCCAGCGGCGCGCACCAGGCAGATAACAACGATCACAATCCGCTGGTCGACTCCATCATTTGCTTTTGCATGCAGGGGTTGACTGGCACCAGGAGGTAAAGATGAACGCCCGCCAGCCACTGCCAGAGGACAACACCCGCCCTGCCGGTAACGACCGCTACCTGGCCGTCACCCATGAGGTTTTCAACCAACCCCCGGCCCTGGAGAATTACAGCCTGTTTGAACAGGACAGGGCCCTGCAGGAAGCGGTGGTGCGGGAAGGCGCGGCGGGCGCTACCGCTGATCTGAAGCGGTTCGGAACCCTTGCCGGTGCTGCCGAAACCATTGAGCTGGGCTTCCGTGCCAACGAGAACAAACCGGTGTTCAATACCCATGACCGCTTCGGGCACCGGATTGACCAGGTGGACTTCCACCCGGCTTACCACCAGCTCATGGCCACCGCCATGGAAAACGGCCTGCACAGCAGCCCCTGGACCAACCCGGGAACAGGCGCCCACGTTGCAAGGGCTGCCAAATACTACATGCACTCCCAGGTGGAAGCGGCCCACTGCTGCCCCATTACCATGACCTTTGCCGCCATCCCGTCCATCCGCAAGCAACCGGAACTGGCAGCCATCTGGGAAGACAAGATCCTCGCCAACAGCTACGACCCGCGCAACCTGCCAGACAGCGAGAAACAGTCAGTCACCATCGGCATGGCGATGACCGAAAAACAGGGCGGCAGCGATGTCAGGGCCAATACCACCCGCGCCTATGCCACAGGTGCCGAAGGCCCGGGCCAGGCCTATGAACTGGTCGGCCACAAATGGTTTGTATCCGCCCCCATGTGCGATGCCTTCCTGGTACTGGCCCAGACCAAAAGCGGCCTGTCCTGCTTCCTGATGCCCCGCTGGCGCCCGGACGGCAGCAAAAACCCCTGGCAGGTCCAGCGCCTGAAAAACAAGATGGGCAACATCGCCAACGCCTCCAGCGAAGCGGAACTGCGTGGTGCTCTGGCGTGGATGGTCGGTGAGGAAGGCCGCGGCGTGCCCACTATCATCGAAATGGTCGCCATGACCCGCTTCGACTGCATGATCGGCAGCTCCGCCGGCATGCGCCAGGCCCTGGCCCAGGCCAGCCACCATTGCCATCACCGCAGCGCCTTTGGCAACCGCCTGAGCGAACAGCCCCTGATGCAGAACGTACTGGCCGACCTGGCGCTGGAAAGCGAAGCGGCTCTCGCCTACACCATGCGCATTGCCCGCTCACTGGACAACCAGCACCTGGAACACGAACGCCTGCTGGCCCGCCTGGCCACCCCCGTCGGCAAATACTGGATCTGCAAACGCACACCGAACCACGCCTACGAAGCCATGGAATGCATCGGCGGCAGCGGCGTGATGGAAGACTGCATCATGCCCCGCCTGCTGCGGGAGTCACCGGTCAACGCCATCTGGGAAGGCAGCGGCAACGTCCAGTGCCTGGACACCCTGCGCGCCCTGCAGAAAGAACCCGACACCCTGGACGCCTTCTTCAGCGAAGCCGCCGAAGCCCGTGGCATCGACACCCGCTTCGACCGGTTCCTGGCCCAGTTGCAGAACGACTTCGCCGACATCAGCGACTTCGAATACCGCGCCCGCAACCTGGTGGACCGCCTGGCCCTGCTGATGCAGTCATCCCTGCTGATCAGAAACTCCGACCCCGCCGTCGCCGACGCCTTCTGCGCCTCCCGCCTGGAACACAACGGCGGCCTCAACTACGGCAATCTGCCCTCCGGCACCAACCCGGCGGCCATTATCAAACGGGCAACGCCTGTAGTAGGCTAGAAGAGATTCGCCAGGCCGCACTGATTGCCTGACGAAGCGGACTCTAACTGAAAAGTTCGCGAACCAGTGGGGGATGGCTTTCCAAAACTGTGCGGAGCCATGGATGGCGGAGCCCAAGCGCCACAGGGATGTGCTTGAGCGTGTTTTGGAAAGCCATCCCCCGCTGGTTCCTGCACCATAGCCGGAAGCAAAGAAATGTCCGAAGCCCTGAGAAAGCTCCTGAACCAAGGCAACACCCAGCACCCCGTCATCACCCCGCACGTAGGCATCCTCACCCTGCACTTCCAGCTCTACGCCTGCGAAGACCTCAAAGCCAAACGCAAGGCCTTCACCGCCATGAAAGCCATCTGGGGCAAGGAACCCGACCTGGCCGTGGCCGAAACCGCCGACCAGGACGCCGTCGACTGCGCCACCTGGACCATCGCGGCCCTTGGCGGCTCATCGCAACAGATATCCCAGCGCCTGGACCAGATAGAAAAAGCCATACAGGAACGCGTCGACGCTGCCATACTGGAGGTACACCGGGAGATACTTTGACCCTCCCGCCGGGCAGAGACCATGCTGTAGCGTATGGTTTCACGACACCGTATACTACGCCCCCTCAGGGAGAACGGAACGCCCGGGACAGGCTTTGCGAATGACCACTGATAGTGTGTGGCACCTATGACCGGAAAGAAAAAATCCGCCCAGGCTTCGGTAGAAGCCATGTACCGTGTATTCACCGTGCCCGAGGCACCTGAATCCACACTGAGCCGGATTGACCAGAACATCTCCCGCAACCTGGCAGGATTCCTCCAGGAACACATCGTTGCGGTTGAAAAAGACCTTTCCGACGTCGAGAAAGACTTCTCGGACTATGCCATTCCCGAGAAACCCATATTCGTCTCCGAACAGGCCCAGTTCCTGCTGGACAAGCTGGTGGCCAACTCCGTACACACCGCTTCTCCCAGCTTTATCGGCCACATGACATCGGCATTGCCCTACTTCATGCTGCCGCTGTCCAAAATCATGATTGCCCTCAACCAGAACCTGGTCAAAACCGAAACCTCCAAGGCGTTTACCCCCATGGAGCGCCAGGTACTGGGCATGATCCACCGCCTGGTCTACGAACAGGACGGCGCCTTCTACCGCAAGTGGATGCATGACCCCCGGTACGCCCTTGGCGCCATGTGCTCCGGTGGCACCGTTGCCAACCTGACGGCACTCTGGGTGGCCCGCAACAACGCCTTCCCGGCGGAGGGCAGCTTCCGCGGCATCCACCAGGAAGGCCTGTTCCGGGCACTGCGCTATTATGGCTGCGAAGGGGCCGCCATCCTGGTATCCCGCCGGGGCCACTACTCCCTGCGCAAAGCCGCCGATGTACTCGGCCTGGGCCGTGACTTCCTGGTGCCTGTCGATACCGACGACGACAACCGCATCAACACCGACGCCCTGCGGGAAAAATGCCTGGAGCTGCACCGCCAGAAAATCCGGGTGATGGCCATCTGCGGGATTGCCGGCACGACTGAAACCGGCAATGTCGACCCCCTCGACGCCATGGCCGACATCGCCCGGGAATTCGGCGCCCACTTCCATGTAGACGCCGCCTGGGGCGGGCCAACCCTGTTCTCCCGCACCCATCGGCACCTGATGAGGGGCATTGAAAAGGCAGACTCGGTAACCTTCGACGCCCATAAACAGCTCTATGTGCCAATGGGCGCGGGGCTGGTGGTGTTCCGCGATCCCAGCCTGGCAAGTGCAGTTGAACACCACGCCCAGTACATCATCCGTAAGGGTTCCCGGGACCTGGGCAGCACAACCCTGGAAGGTTCACGGCCGGGCATGTCCATGCTGATCCAGTCGGGGCTGAAGATACTGGCGCGGGAAGGGTACGAAATCCTCATCGACCAGGGCATCGACAAGGCCAGAACCTTTGCGGAAATGATCGACGCCGAGGCGGATTTCGAGCTCATCACCAGACCCGAGCTCAACATTCTCACCTATCGCTACTGCCCCGCAAAGGTCCAGCAGGCACTGGCCGTAGCCGACTCACTGCAGGCTGAACGGCTCAACACCTGCCTGAACCGCATCACCAAGTTCATCCAGAAAACCCAGCGTGAACGCGGTAAAGCCTTCGTCTCCCGGACCCGCCTGGAGCCTGCAAGCTACTTCCACTTCCCCTGTATCGTCTTCCGGGTGGTACTGGCCAACCCGCTGACCACCAAAGAAATCCTGGCGGACATACTCAAGGAACAGCGGGAACTGTCGGCGGATGAGGGTATCGAAGATGAAATTGCCATTCTGGATCAGATGGCTGATGCCATTCTGAAACAGCACCAGCCCGGTGTTCGTCAGGCCTGAGGAGCGGCAACTGGTCAAACACCGCGAGGGGCGGGAGCACTGCTCAAAACACGCGCGGCGTCTAGCACGGACTTTCCGTGATCGGAGCGGGACAGGCTTCCAAAACCGTGCGGAGCCATGGAGGGCGGAGCCGAGCGTACACGGATGTATTCACAGCGTGTTTTGGAAGCCTGTCCCGCTCCGATCACCTACTCCAAGCTAAAGTCACCCCGACGAATCAGTAAAGCGCCTCTTCGTCATCCAGCACTTCGTCCCGAATCTCAAGAAACATATGATCCGCCCGGCTCCAGGTTTCCGGAATCCGGATGGTAGTGTTGGCGCTGATTTCCCGGGCAATAAGCTCGTTGGCATTGGGCTGGTTACGGTACTTGCGGGCGATCTCCACCGACTTCACGGCAATCGTGGGGTCACTGAGGACCTTCTTGATAAACACCCTGAGCTCGTCAATCACTTTTGCCTGACGGCTTTCTTCTGCTGAACTCATGAATCAATCCCCGGATTGTGTGGCAATTTGGGGGGAGGCAACACCTCCCGTATCAGGAATAGTATGGGCCAAACAGGCACCTGACAACCAGCACCGGTGATTGCTTACATCAGAAAGCCGCGCAGGGTGAAGAACAGGATGGCGGCCATGCACGCCGACACAGGCACCGTGATAATCCAGGCGGCAACGATACGGGTCAGGTGGGAGCGCTTGACCATCTCCTCGCGGTAGATTTTCTTGAGGCGCTTGCGCTCTTTCTTGGACAGGGGCACCTGTTTCTTCTGCTTGGCCTGCTGGAGCAGACTTTCCATTTCCTCAACAGAGGCATTGCGGAAATCGTCCAGGAATGGACGCAGGCGCTCAAGCTCTTCGCCTTCATGGTTGTCCATGATGTTGTGAAGCTGAGTCGCATAGTTCGATTTCAGGTACTCCCGCAGGAAACCCACACCGAATACGCCACCCACGGCAATGTGGGTTGAACTGACGGGCAGCCCCAGCTGTGAGGCAATGATGACCGTCAGGGCCGCCGACAGGGCAATACAGAACGCACGGGTTTTATCCAGCTCCGTGATTTCGCTGCCGACGGTCTTGATCAGCCGCGGCCCGAACAGCATCAGCCCTACCGCAAGGCCAAGCGCACCCACCAGCATCACCCAGAGCGGTATGGCGGCCGATGTCACCACTGTTTCCGCCGAAAGTGCATCATTGATTGCTGCCAGCGGGCCAATGGCATTGGCTACGTCGTTGGCGCCATGGGCAAAACTCAGCAGTGCCGCAGCGAAGATCATGGGCCAGACAAACAGCTCATTCACGCCTGCTGAGCTGTTTTCCATGGTGGCGGCACGGCGACTTACCAGCGTCTTCATGGCGATGAAGACAACAATGGCAACGGCCAGGCCCACCAGGGAGGCGCCCAGGAAACCAACATCGACAATCTTTTTGACCCCCTTGACCATCAGATAGGTGCCAAAGGCCCACGCCATAATGGCCACAAGCCAGGGGACAAAGGTTCTGGCAGCCGGGACTACGTCCTGCCGGTAGAGAACGGTTTTCTTGATGGCATACAGGAACAGGGCCGCCAGCACACCACCCATCACCGGAGAAATCACCCAGCTGGCCACAATCTTGCTCATCACTGCCCAGTCGGCAATACCCCAGCCGCCGGCGGCGACACCGGCACCCAGAACGCCACCGACAATGGAGTGCGTGGTGGATACCGGAGCGCCCATCCATGTAGCCAGGTTGAGCCACAGTGCACCGGCCAGCAATGCCGCTGTCATCAGCCAGACAAAGGTGCTGACATCCTCCAGCCGGTCAGCAGCGATAATGCCGCCCTTGATGGTGGACACCACATCACCACCGGCAATGATGGCACCCGCGGCCTCGAACACGGCGGCAATGATAACCGCGCTCCCCAGGGACAGGGCCCCCGAACCTACGGCAGGCCCCACGTTGTTGGCCACATCGTTGGCACCGATATTGATCGCCATATAGCCGCCAATCACTGCCGCGGCCATCAGCAGCATGCTGTTAGGCATACCACTGCTGATCTGACCCACCGCCAGGAAGATGATAAGCAGGAAAAGAAAGCTGATGCCGACCCGGTAACGTTCGGTGGAAGGGCTCGTCAGGATGGTATCAAGGTATCCGTTTTTGCTGGCCATAATACATCTGGTCTCGCATCTGGGAACACGGGGAGCTGAAAGAAAGCATTCCTAAGGCGGCAACTATAAATTTTTTGCCCTGAAAATGAAATAAAACTGTCATATTTGAAATTGCTTGACCGAGGTCGCTGTACAGGCTGCCATGTTTGGCTAATCTGACCCATTAATGTGCAGCAGGCGCACCAGACAATAACAAGAGTGCCATGACCAGACTTCCCGACCCCAGCCAGAAAATTGCCGACGAGAGTGAGGAAGAGCGGGTTTCCCGACTGCTTACCGGCCTGTCGGCCATGGCTATCCTGTTCCTGTTCGGCATCGGAGCCAAAGCGTGGTTTGCTACCCATGTCACCCATGCTGCAGTGCTCTGGTTCTTTGCGGTGCTAATGGCACTGAACATGCTGCTCTTTGCGCGAAATGGCAATCGACGGCAACAGAAGGTAGGCATGATTGCCATCGTCGGGTTGCTGTTCGGGTACCTGATCGTTACCGGTGGCGAGAGCAACACCGGGCCACTCTGGCTTTATGTGTTCCCTCCCTTGCTGTTCTATCTGACCGACCTCAAGACCGGAACCGCAGTTCTGCTGTTCTGCTATCTGCTGGCGGTTGTGGTTTTCCAGTTCCCGGAATTGCCACTGGTCACCGCGGAATACACCACCGACTTCAAGATTCGCTTTTTTGCCACCCTCACCTTTGAATCCATTTTCTGTTTCGTGCTGGAAGCCAGCCGGCTCAAGGCCCGTAACGAGTTGATGAACCTGGCCAGGGCCCACGAGCACGCCGCCCGTACCGACGAACTGACGGGGCTTTCCAACCGCCGGGATATGCAGCATCGGCTCGGCGCGGAATTCTCCCGGTATCAACGTTCGGGGCACCATTTTTCAATCGCGCTGATCGACCTGGACCTGTTCAAGCACATCAACGATGAGTACGGACACGACGCCGGCGACCATGTCCTTCGCCGTTTTGCGGCGCTTATGCAGGGGGTTATCCGCCAGACGGATGTCGCTGCCCGCTGGGGCGGCGAAGAATTCCTGATCCTGCTGCCGGATACCTCGTTACTGCAGGCCCTGACCCTGGCCGAGCGCCTGCGTGCCGAAGTAGCCAACACCGAGTTCACCTTTGGTGGAGAGCGGCTACCCATTACCATCAGCGCCGGCATCTGCTCCATTGCCAAGGCCGGCTCGGTCAACGAGCTGCTCAAACAGGCTGATATCCACCTCTACAGCGCCAAGGAAGACGGTCGCAACCGCATCGCACCACGTGTACGCACCACCTCGACGGAGGGAGGATTACCGGGTGCCCGCGCTTGAGGCCAGCCGTCTCTGTCGCTATGATCTGTCGCGATTCAGGCAGTGACACGCTGTACACTGCCGTTACCAACAGACAGGACGAATCATGGCATCAATCCGGATTCTGGTTGGCAGTGTGTATGGCGGTGCCCTGCTGACAGCACGTTCACTGAAAAAGCAGCTTGAACAGGACGGTCATCAGATCACGGTCCTTGAAAATCCCGAGCTGGAAGACATAACCGGTAACACCGACCCGATTCTGGTCTGCACATCCACGACCGGCCAGGGCGAAGTCCCCCCAAACCTGCTGCCCTTCTACCTGAGGCTCCGCGAGGAACTGCCCCAGCAACCGGGACGCCCCTTCGGGGTCATTGTCCTGGGCGACAGCTCCTACGGTGAGACGTTTTGCGGGGCCGGCGAACTGATGGAAGAGGCATTGTACGAAACCTCGGCGCGGAAGGTCGGTGATACGCTGCGGATTGACGCCCTGGAAACCACCGAACCGGAACTGGAAGCAGAGCCCTGGGTCCGACAGTGGCTGGAGCATCTGTGAAACCCTGGCAGCCGGACGCGGAAAAATCCCGCCAGTTCTCTCTTGAGCCCCTGGGGGGTTAACGCCATACTGGGCCGGACAACCACAACAATATTGGTTATACGTGCGCCATATTGCTCAGATTTTCGCCCTGACCGGCGTATTGATCATATTGGCTTTCGGAACCCAGGCACGCCCCGCAGAAACGGGGTTTGCAGAGCCGGATATGGACTACATCCGGGTGGCTCCTTCGGAAGAGTTGGATCTCAGAGAAGCACTTGCTTCTGATAGTTGGCAGTCACTGGAAGGCGAAAGTCCGAACTTCGGCTACATCCGAGATACCGTGTGGCTCCGTATTCCTTTATCCGCCCTGTCGACACTGCCTGGTAACCGCCAACTGCTTGAAGTCCGCTATCCCCAGCTGGACCAGATTACTTTCTACCTGCTCGAAAACGGCGTTGTCCGTCAGCGTGTGCTGACCGGTGACCACTTCCCGTTCGATAATCGCCCGATCAAACACCGCAACTTCCTGTTCGCCTTCGACGTGAGCCCGGACAGTGACTATCAGGTGCTGCTCAAGGTGCAGACCCAGGGCGCAATGCAGGTACCGGTCCGGCTCTGGACTCCGGCTGCTTTTTTCGAGGCTGCCTCGGTGGAAGATCAGATGCATGCCATTTACTACGGCATCATGATCATGGTGATTTTCTTCAACCTGTTCGTCTTTATGGCCCTGCGGGAGCGCATGTATCTGCTGTATGTGCTGTCCACCCTGGGGTACCTGCTTCTGATCGGAAGCCTGAACGGCAGTACCTATCAGCTAATCTGGCCGGGCCTGCCCTGGCTGCACAACCAGGCGATGATGCTGACGGTTCCGGGCGCACTGATCTTTACCCTGCTGTTCTCCCGCGCTTTTCTGAACCTCAGATCCACCAGCCCCAAAATGGACAGGCTGGTCCGGTACACGGTCCTCGTCAACCTTGCGGTTGCTGCTACCACGTTTATTACCGATTACAGCATTGCCAGCCGGCTTACCGTTGCCCTGGCCATTCCCAGCTGCCTTCTGCTGACGGTTATCGGCCCGCTGCAATGGATCAGGGGCAACCCCCAGGCCAGCTACTACACCATTGCCTGGGGCCTTCTGACCCTGGGCAGCGCAGCAACCGCCGCCAACAAGTACGGGCTTCTTCCCACCAATTTTGTGACCGTTTATGGCATGGAGATCGGCTCGGCGCTCGAGGCCATATTGCTGACGATTGCACTCGCCGCCAGGCTTTACCAGGAGCGGGAAGATAAAGTCCGGGCACGGGAAGCGGAACTTGCCGCGATGGCGGCGAGACGTTCTGCCGAACTGCGGCTGATTGACCAGGCGCTGCACAACCCGTTGACCGGCCTGCCAAATCGCACTTGCCTGGAAATGATGATCAACGAGCTGATCGCCCGGGAACCGGGCAAGCGATTCTCCATATCGGTGATTCATCTCACCAATCTTCCATCCATTACCAAAACCCTGGGACATCGCAATACTGACAGGCTGATCGAACTGGCCGGCCGACGGTTCAACAGCATCGTCGGCGACCTGCCCGGAATCTGTCCGGTAGAGAGCACGGAACAACAATCGTTTTATCTGGCTTCCCTGGAGTCATCCACCTTTGGTTTTGTGGTAGAAACCGACACCCTGGCCCAGGTCCCGCGCGCGGTTGTCAAAGCCATTGAGGAACTCCGCGAACCCCTCGACTATCTGGGCATGCAATTGCCTCTGGACCCTCGTACCGGTACCGCCATCTGCCCGGATCATGCCACCGATGCCAATACATTGATCCGCAGGGCCTATATTGCCCAGGGCTCTGAAGACGCAAGGGACCGGGGGCTGGCTTTCTACCAGCCGTCTCGGGATTCCTACAGTGCCGACCGACTGACACTGGTCTCGGAACTCAGGCATGCCCTGCAGAACAACGGGCTTGCCCTTTACCTGCAACCCAAAATGTCGCTGAAAACCCGGGAAGTAGTAGGGCTGGAGGCCCTGATACGATGGCCGGAACACAAGAACCGGATTCCTGCCGACGAGATTATTGCCCTGGCCGAACAAACCGGCCTGATCAAACCGCTGACCCGCTGGGTACTGGAGCAGTCACTTGCCATGAGAAGCCGGTTGCTGGAACAGGGTTACAGGCTGGACCTTTCGGTGAACATTTCACCCAACAACCTGAGAGAGCGTGACTTTTCCATGTTCGTGCAACGGTTGATGAGCAGCCATCGCTCCCATCATGGCGCCATTACCCTGGAGGTTACCGAAACCTCGATGATGCAGGACCCGGCCAACTCCCTGGCGGCGCTCAAATCGTTGCATGCCACCGGCATTCCGCTGTCCATCGACGACTTCGGTTCCGGCTATTCATCACTGTCCTACATCAAGCAGTTGCCCGCCAGTGAAATCAAGATTGACCGTTCACTGGTAACCGATCTGGCCACCGAGGCCGGCGACCGGGTGATCGTCAGAACCACGATCGAAATGTGCCACAGCCTGGGCTACAGCGTGGTTGCAGAAGGCGTTGAGAAACAGGAAACCCTGGACCTGCTGGAGCAGATGGGCTGCGACATGATCCAGGGCTATTTCCTCAGCCCGCCCTTGCCATTCGATGAACTGACCGCATGGCTGGACCAACAGCCCCGTCACGAGAAAGGCCGCCAGCTGGGTTAACCGCGGTGGCGTATCAATGCTTCCTGTGTGGTGGATGCCACCAGTCTTCCCCGCTGATCAAAAAAGTTACCGCGATTGAAACCACGGCCGCCCGATGCGCTGGGGCTGTCCTTGTCATAGAGCAGCCATTCGTCCATGCGGAATTCCCGGTGAAACCAGATGGAGTGGTCCAGGCTGGCTACCTGCATCTTTTTGCTCATGAAGGTGACGCCATGGGGATTCAGGGACGTGCCCAGGAACGAGAAGTCAGACGCGTAGGTCAGCAGGCACCGGTGCAGTACCGGATCATCCGGAAGGTGGCCCTGGGTGCGGAACCAGCTCTGCTTGTAGGGCGGGCGGGGCTCCGGCTTCAACGGGTTGACCGGGTTCACGGGGCGGATTTCAATGGGGCGCTCCCGGGTCAGTGTCTCGCGCAGATGTTCCGGTACGTGAGGCGCCAGCAGTTCACCGTATTCCTGCTCCGACTTCAGGGTTTCAGGGTCAGGAGCTGCAGGCATATCCAGCTGATGTTCGAAGCCTTCTTCGGCCACCTGGAATGACATGGAGCCGGTGAGGATTTCCTTGCCATCCTGGCGTGCGATCACCCGGCGCACGGAAAAACTGCCACCGTCGCGAACCCTCTGCACTTCGTAATCAATGGCCATGCTGTGATTGCCCGGACGCAGGAAATAGGCATGCAGGGAATGAGGCAGGCGCCCTTCCACCGTGCGGCTGGCAGCCATCAGAGCCTGGCCCAGAACCTGGCCGCCGAAAACATTGGGGAAGCCGAGATCTTCACTGTCCCCCTGGAAATGGTCATCGCCAATCGGGGAAAGATCCAGCAGATCCACCAGCCTTCTGGTTACTTCAAGCATGCCCGCTCCTGTCAATTTCGTTAGCTCACGAATGAGTTTCTACCGCAAGCCGGGGGTTTTCGCAATCCCGTTGCCGCTGATCAAGGATGTATCGGCGGCACTTCTTTTGACAGGGCCTGTTTCTCCACGGCAAAGCGCCCGGTCACTGCAAACCCGAGCACTTCTCCGGAGTCGGCCTTGAACAGGGCCCGGACATCCTGGCCATCCGCCTCCACATGCCAGCTTCCGGAGGCCCCGGGCGGCGGCGGGCAGACCGCCGTCGGACAACAGGGTGTCTTGACCATCACCGGCATGGTGCCGTACCGGACTTCGGTTCGTTCACCGGTAAGAGTTTTTGCCAGGGCCCGGGCACAGGCCATCAATGGCATAACATACAGCAGAACGTGGCCATCCACTTCCGCACAATCGCCAAGAGCGTAAACATCCGGCACAGACGTTTCCAGCGCCCGATTCACCACGATTCCCCGGTTGGTTTCAAGGCCGGCAGCAGCGGCCAGTTCCGTACGGGACCGCAGCCCCACGGCGGAAATCACCAGGTCGGCATCCAGCTTTTCGCCATTGGCCAGGGTCAGTCTCACACCGTCTCCCCGGGTGGCGATGTGATCGACAACGGTTTCAAGATGGAAGCGGACGCCCAGCTCTTCGAGACCACTGCGCACGGCTTCCGCCGCAGGCGGGGGCAGGAGTCCGGGCATCAGGGCATCAGAAGGGGCAATGACGTCGACTTCATAGTCACCGTTGCGCAGGTCATTGGCAAACTCGCAGCCGATCAGGCCGGCGCCCATGATGGCGACCTTCTTCCGGCCCTGCAGGGCCCTGCGGAACGCGCGATAGTCCATCAGGTCATTGATGGAGAACACGTGCTCCTGACCATCGCCCTTGATCGACAGACGGATCACATCGGCGCCCCAGGCCAGCACGAGTTTGCCGTAGGCCAGACGCTCATCGCCCAGTACCAGTTCGTGGGCATCGGGATCAATACCGGTGACAGTGGTATAGGCTCGCAATTCCAGGTTCAGTTGCTCCGCCATGGTTTCCGCGGAGCCCTGGGCCAGTTCGTCAGCTTCCTTGCCCTTGGTGAAACCGGTGGAGAGCATGGGCTTGGAGTAACTGAAACCATCGTCCGCGGTAACCATCACAATGGAGGCGTTTTCGTCCTGTTTACGGATTTCCTTCGCCAGGGTGTAGCCTGACAACCCCGTCCCGACAATCACGATGGGTGCTTCTGTACTCATTACCTGCTCTCCGGCTCAGTTCGTCTGCAACGGTCTTGTCAACCGATCTCGATCATCTCAAAGTCTTCCTTGCCCACGCCGCAGTCGGGGCATTCCCAGTCATCGGGTACATCTTCCCAGGCGGTACCGGGTTCGATACCGTCGTCCGGCCAGCCCTCGGCCTCATCGTAGATAAAACCACAAACAACGCATTGCCACTTCTTCATGCCACTCCTCCGAAACTCATCAGGGCGCGATGATAATTGTCCTACAATCATGCACGCAAGTCTTTTTGCGCCCGGGGGCGCTGCTTTAACCGGCCATCCATCATACCCATCGCCGGGACATTGACCAATGCCGGCGCAGACGGACTTCAGGCGGGATTTCTGCCAATAGCCACAAATACCGACAGCGCACAGGGATCGCCCCCTCCCTTCAGCGCCCCTCCTCCGGTATAATCGGCCGTTTTACAACAGGACCCGACCGCTATGACCGATACCGTCGCCGAACTGAACCAGGTAATGGCCGACGCCGATTGCCTGGTGAACGAGCAGCAGGTACAGGCCGCCATCCAGAGCCTCGCGGACGAGATTTCCGGGCGCCTCAGGGACACCAACCCCCTGCTGTTCTGCGTGATGAACGGTGGGCTGATTCTGACCGGCCAGCTGTTGCCAAGGCTGGCGTTCCCGGTGCAGGCGGAATACCTCCATGCCACCCGATACCGCCAGGAGACAACCGGCGGCATACTGGAATGGAAACTGCGGCCGGAAGCCGACATGAATGGCAGAACCGTTCTGATCGTCGACGACATACTCGATGAAGGTACGACCCTCTGTGCCATCGCGGATTACTGCCTTGCCCATGGAGCCAAAGAAGTGCTGACGGCCGTGCTCGTGGACAAGCAGCACGACCGCAAGGCACGGCCAGACCTGAAAGCCGACTTTACCGGGCTTGAAGTGGAGGACCGGTTCCTGTTTGGCTACGGCATGGATTATAAAGGCTACTGGCGTAATGCCCCGGGAATTTATGCCGTCAAGGGACTGTAACGCCATCTGCATCCCGCCAACGGACTGGTACCGATCTTTTCCTGCAGCCGGCCTGAAAAATCCTGCCGTCCATGGCCCGCTCGGTTACTGGCTCAAGCTTGAGGGGTCACTGACCCGTGCACTTCAGCTTCAGTGCCGCGAGAGCTTCCGCGTGGATATTCTCCGGGAAGGCTTTGCCCGCCCCACCCTGGAAGAAGCCCGCACCCTGGGCATCCCGATTCGCCAGAAGGCCTGGGTACGCGAAGTCTGCCTCAATGGCGACGACACACCCTGGGTACTTGCCCGCACCATCATTCCGCTGGCCACCCTGGCCGGGCGCGGCCGCCGCCTCCGCAACCTTGGCCGCCGCCCCCTGGGGGCTTATCTTTTCAGCAATCCCGAGTGGCAGCGGGGTCCGTTCGAGACCGGCCTGTGCCAGCGCAGCAACAGCGCCCAGCCCCTGGCGGCACGGCGATCCCGGTTCTACAGTGGCCAGCATCTGCTGCTGGTGGGCGAGTATTTCCTGCCGACCCTGGCTGACTGAAACCCCGCCTTCCGATTCCTCCCTTTCACCCCACCCCTGCGGCTGGCTATAATCCCGGCCCAGTGGAACGAACATCTCTCGAACGGATCTGTCCCATGCTTTCAAACGCCGTGCCCGATCACATCCAGGCCCGCCTTGCGGATTATGCCCGCCTGTTACGCCTCGACCGCCCGATCGGCAGCCTGCTCCTGCTGTGGCCGACCTACTGGGCGCTGTGGCTGGCAGCGGACGGTTTTCCCGGTATCGGCAATTTCATCGTGTTCACCCTCGGCGTTTTCCTGATGCGCGCCGCCGGTTGTGCCATCAACGACTTTGCCGACCGCAAGGTAGACCGCCATGTAAAACGCACCCGGAACCGGCCCCTGACAACCGGCCGGATTGAAGCATGGGAAGCCGTGGCACTGTTTGCCGGGATCTGCCTTGTCGCTTTTCTGATGGTGGTGCTGTTTACCAACACACTGACCCTGTATCTCTCGTTTGGCGGCGTGATTCTGGCTTTTATCTATCCGTTCATGAAGCGCTACACCCACCTTCCGCAACTGTTCCTTGGCGCCGCCTTTTCCTGGGCAATCCCCATGGCCTGGGCGGCCGAGGCCGGTGAAGTCACCCGGATGGCCTGGCTGCTGTTCACTGCCAACGTGCTCTGGACGGTCGCCTACGACACCCTGTATGCCATGGTTGACCGCGATGACGACTTGAAGATAGGCATCAAATCCACGGCGATCCTGTTTGGCGAGGCCGACCGTGCCGTTATCGCCATACTCCAGGCACTGGTGGTGCTGATCCTGGTTCTGGTGGGCCATCAGGCCGAACTTGGCGTATTCTATTATCTGGGGCTTGTTGCCATGGCCTGCCTGTTTGTCTTCCAGCAACACCTGGCCCGCTACCGGGAGCGGGATGGTTGCTTCAAGGCGTTCCTGAACAACAACTGGGCGGGCTTTGCAGTATTCACCGGCCTGCTGGCCGACCTGATCGTACATTAATCCAACAATTCCGGCCCCGGGCTGATCCTGTCATATACTTGTAACACTACCCCGATGTAATGAGTCAGCAACAATACAAGGACTGACACAGGTTAATGCTCATGACTGGAAAAACCGTCCTGATCGTCGATGACGAGGCGCCAATCCGCGAAATGATTGCCGTTGCCCTCGAAATGGCCGACTACAACTATCTCGAGGCAGCGGATGCCCGCGAAGCGCATGCCCTTATTGTAGACAAACAGCCTGACCTCATACTCCTGGACTGGATGCTGCCCGGCACCAGCGGCGTGGAACTGGCCAGGCGCCTCAAGAAAGAGGAGGCGACTGCCGAAATCCCCATTATCATGCTGACCGCAAAAGTCGAGGAGGACAACAAGATCCAGGGCCTGGAAGTCGGTGCCGATGACTACATCACCAAGCCCTTTTCACCCAGGGAACTGGTGGCCCGGCTCAAGGCCGTGTTACGCCGTGCAACGCCCCCGGGCGTGGAAACACCCATTGAAGTGGATGGCCTGACCCTTGACCCGGTGGGCCACAGGGTAACCACCGAAACCGGCGCCCTGAACATCGGCCCCACCGAGTACCGGCTACTTCAGTTCTTCATGACACACCAGGAACGGGTCTATACTCGCTCACAACTACTGGACCAGGTATGGGGCGGGAATGTCTACGTTGAGGAGCGAACCGTCGATGTTCACATACGTCGCTTACGCAAAGCCCTGGGCGACCGCTATGACCACCTGATCCAGACAGTGCGTGGCACCGGCTACCGCTTTTCTACCAGAGCGGCATAGCCACGGCCGGCGCCTTTAATCCCCGCAATGGCCCGGGACTGATTCAGGGGTAGCAGTCATGCAACACAACTGGTCAAAGTACGTGCGATGGATCATCGTATTCCTGATCGCCTGCACAGTGATCGGACTTGTTTTCGACGAGCCGCTCTACGGATTGACGGCCGGCCTACTTGCCTATCTCTGGTGGACCCTGGCTCAGGCCAAGCGGCTCTACCACTGGCTCGGAAACCCCGGGGGCAATGATGAAGCTCCCCAGAGCATAGGGCTCTGGGGGGACATTTTTGATGGCCTCCACAAGCTTCACCAGACGCACCTTCGCACCCAGGACAAACTTCGCGCCCAGATCAACCGGGTTCAGGAATCCACCAATGCCATGCGGGATGGCGTTATCATGACTGATTCCCGGGGCGCCATGGAATGGTGGAATGGTTCGGCGGAACACCTGCTGGGTTTCCGCCGCAGTTCGGACCAGGGCCAGTTCATCCATAACCTGATCCGTAATCCGGCCTTCAAGGCCTACTTTGACTCCCGGGACTACCGCGAGCCCCTTGAGCTCAACTCGCCGGCACGGCCCCATATCCGTCTGCAAATCCAGATCAGCCTGTTTGGCGACGACGACCGTCTGATCGTGGCCAAGGACGTGACCCGCCTCTACCAGCTGGAACAGATGAGGCGGGACTTCGTGGGTAATGTATCCCATGAAATGAGAACACCGCTGACGGTCATCAGCGGCTATCTGGAAACCCTGGTGGACAATGCCGATGACCTGCCCCCCAAGTGGCGAAGAGCCATCACTACCATGGCTCAGCAGTCGTCCCGCATGGAAGCCCTGATTACGGACCTGATTCTGTTGTCGAAGATTGAAACCGGTGAACAGACCATCAGCGATGCGGTAACGGACGTCGGCGCCCTGATCAACCAGATCTGCCACGATGCACGGGCCCTCAGCGGAGAACAGGGCCACGAGTTCAGGATCAGTATCGCGGAACGCCATCTGCTCCGGGGCGACGAAAGCCAGCTGCGCAGTGCCTTTTCCAACCTGATTTTCAACGCGGTGAAATATACCCCGGCAGGCGGGCAGATAACCATTACCTGGAACACGGATCGCGAGGGGGCACACCTGTCAGTGAAGGATACCGGTATCGGTATTGATCCGGTCCACATTCCACGTCTCACCGAGCGCTTTTACCGCGCCGATCCGAGCCGGCACAAGGAAACCGGAGGCACCGGCCTGGGGCTGGCCATCGTCAAGCATGTGCTGCTTAACCATGACGGCCGGCTGGAGATACGCAGCCGCATCGGCGATGGCAGTGAGTTTATCTGCCACTTCCCCCGGGAGCGGCTGGCCGAAAGGCTGCCGGAGACCGCTACCTGACGCCACCGGTTCCCGGCTTAACCACCGCTCCGGAAGCGCGCTATGAATCGGGACAGGTCTTCCAGCTTTTGCGGGTCTTCGTCGACAAAGCGGATGGTTACGCTGACAAAATCCGTATCCTGCCGCTTTTCAACGGCCTGCAGCTGGTGAACGTAACCGTTCAGGCGTGCCACCTGACCCTCGGCCACCTCGATATCCACCACTGCCTGATCAAGAATGCCGGGAAACTGCTGGTCCCGCTTGGCGATCACCCGGACTTCGGTAAGGTTTATGTCCTTGACCACCGACCTGAGCGTGCTGTCCGAGAAACGTACCGAAGCCACACTCATAGCCGGCCTGCCCGAAGCTGACGGCGCAGCCGCTGGTCTGCCCGGACGGGCCGGCTCCGGAGACGCCGGTTCCCGTTTCTGCGTCAACAGCGTAGCGGATTCCCGGAAAGCCTCCGCAGGACCGCCCATGGACTTGCCACTGCGGTCCATGGCGTCCTTGAGCCGCCGCCCCATCACCTTGATGATCTTGTTACTCAACCCTTCCGGGCTGAAGGGTTTGCCAAGATACTCGGACACCCCGCCCTTGACCGCTTCCACGACATGATCCTTGTCACCGCGGCTGGTGATCATGATGAAGGGTACCTTCTCGTACTGGGGCTGCTGACGCATCCACTGCAGCAATTCCAGGCCGGACATCTCCGGCATTTCCCAGTCACAGAGAATCAGGTCGAATACCGTGCGGGACATTAAGGACTGGGCCCGCCGTCCGTTCTGGGCATCGGTGGTTTCGATCACCGGAAAACGCTGGCGCACTGTCCGTTTGACCAGATCCCTGACAAAACTGGCATCGTCCACTACCAGCGCCTTCAGCGTTGCCATGAGTCAGACCTTTTCAAGGGGAAATTTGTCGTTTACGAGCCCAAACTATAGAACAACGCGCTGATCGGGAATAGCCGGGCTACAAAAAGACGACACAGGCAGGGTTGCCGGAAACACCAGGTTAAAGAATTGTCACCGAAAGCGGCCGACAACGGTATTTAAGAGCCGTCAAAACAGGCTACCATGAGCCTGAAACATCCATTCCAGACCGAGGTTCAGCGTGCCCACCATATTCACAGGGACTTTTGCAGGCAAACGGACGATCAGTCACCTTTCACTTGCAGGACTTCTGGCGATGGCAAGCCTGCCCGGCGCCGCCTTCGGCGATGAGCCGGAAAGCTTCCCCCAGTGCATTGAACGGCTGGAAAGCCGTGCCATCAGTGCCGGCGTGTCATCGGAGACCGCCACAGAGGTCCTGGCCAGTGCCGAGTACCTGCAGCAGGTCATCGAGCTTGACCGGCGCCAGCCGGAATTCACCACCACGTTCGCCGACTACCTCAATCGCAGGGTCAATGAGCAGCGGGTCACCGAAGGCCGGGAATTGCTCGAGGAACATCGGGAATTGCTCGACCGTGTTACCCGTGAAACCGGCGTTCCCGCCCCCTACCTTGTGGCTTTCTGGGGGCTGGAAACCAATTTTGGCGCCTACTTTGGCAAAATGCCGGTACCCAGTTCCCTGGCGACACTGGCCTGCGACCAGCGCCGCAGTGAGTTCTTCACCGAACAACTGATTGCGGCTCTGCAGATCATCGACGAAGGCTCCATTGCGCCCGAGCAGATGGAGGGCTCCTGGGCCGGCGCCATGGGCCACGTCCAGTTCATGCCTACCGTTTTTCTGCGCCACGCAGTGGACGGTGATGGTGACGGCAAGCGGGACCTGTGGAACAGTCTGCCCGACGCCATGATGTCGGCCGGCAATTTCCTCGAAGATCTGGGTTGGGATGGTGACTACCGATGGGGCCGCGAAGTCCTGCTGCCGGATGAATTCGATTACGAACTGGCGGATGGTCGCAGGATGACACTCGAGGAGTGGCGGGAGCTGGGCGTCACTGACGCGTTCGGCAACGACCTGGCAGACGAGCCCATCAAAGCCTCTCTTGTGGTCCCGGCCGGCCACCGCGGGCCGGCATTCCTGGCCTACGGGAACTTTGGCGTCATCATGGGATGGAACCGTTCCGAGTTCTACGCCATCGCCGTTGGCCACCTGGCAGACCGGATCGCCGGCGCCGGAAAACTGCAGAACCCGCCCCCGGAAGACCTGCCGGCGCTATCCCGTGACAACATACTCGCCATCCAGCAGGCACTGAATGATGAAGGCTTCGACACCGGCGAGCCGGACGGTATTATGGGCCCCAACACCCGCTCGGCCATCCGGAGCTACCAGTCCGAAAATGGCCTGGTAGCGGATGGCTATCCCGGCGATACGGTATTGGAAGCGCTTGATGTCACACTCTGATGCAACCAGGTCCGTGATCCGAAAATCGATTCCGCGCATAATACCTGTAGGATTTCTCTGACAAGGTATTATTCCCGATGGACTCGATAACCCAGGCTGCATTGGGCGCCTCGCTGGCAGGCGCGGTCGCCGGCAAGACTCTCGGCCGTTCGGCACTGCTGATCGGCGCGGCCCTGGGCACCCTGCCGGACCTGGATGTGGTTATCGACTATGGCACGGCGGTAGCAAACTTTACCCAGCACCGGGGATTCAGCCATTCCCTGTTCATCCTGTTGCCACTGTCGTTTCTGCTTGCCTGGGGCCTGCATCGCTGGCGGCCGGTCCTCAGTTACCGACACTGGTTTACGGTCACGGCCCTGATACTGCTGACCCATCCCCTTCTGGATGCTTTCACCACTTACGGCACCCAGCTGTTCTGGCCTTTTGGCTCGCCGGTTGCCATCAGCAGCATCTTTATCATCGACCCGCTTTACACCCTGCCCTTGCTGGCCGGAATACTGGCTTTCCTGTTCCGCGGCCAACACACCAGGGCGGTTATGGCGGGCCTGGTGGTGTCGACGCTTTACCTTGGCTGGAGCTTTACCGCCCAGCAGATCATTTCGGACCGTGTCGAACCGGCCCTGGCTGCCGAAGGTCTTGAGGATGCACCGCGACTGGTGCAGCCAATGCCCTTTAACACGGTATTGTGGCGGGTGACCGTCATGGGTGAGGACCAGCGCGTGGAAATCGTGACCGGATTTCTGGACGGAGACGGGCCCGTCACCCTGGAACGCTTTCCCCGGGACCCGGAACTTGCCGAAACGGCGGCGTCACTGGAGGAAGGCCGGCGACTGGAGTGGTTCACTGACGGGTTCCTGCATTATGAGAAAGCCAATGGCACGCTGACCGCCACCGATATCCGTCTTGGCATTCCCGGCGCCCACCCCTTCACCTTTATTCTGGCCCGGGACAATGGCGACAGTCTTACGCCCGAGCCCAGCTCCCGCCTCGATCGTCCGGCGGTTGCAGGTGAATTGCTGGGTGTGTTGTGGAACCGGATGACCGGTTCCGCGCCGGTGCTGTGTCTTGCCAACCTGACGTTACCGCCGCCTGGAGAAGGCTGCACCTGACGATGCGACTGGATTATTTCATCGCCAACGCCACAGCACTTTCGCGACGGGATGCGAAGAAGGCCATCAGCGCAGGGAAGGTGGAGCTGGATGGACAGGCCTGCCGCAAAGCCGGCACACCGGTATCTCCGGATTCACTGATAACCCTGGAAGGACACCGCCTGTCATTGCCGGCTGAGCGCTACCTTATGCTGCACAAGCCTGACGGAGTCATCAGTGCCACCACAGATAGCCAGCAACCGACCGCGCTGGACCTGCTGCCAACGGACGTTCGCAAGGGGCTGCACATCGCGGGCCGGCTGGATGCTGACACCACGGGCCTGTTATTGCTGACAACCGATGGCCAGTGGTCTCACCGGATAACATCTCCGAGAGTGAGCTGCCCGAAAACCTACCGCGTCACCCTCAGTGAGACGATCGATGCCGGGGCCATTGCGCGGCTGGAACAGGGTGTTTTACTGCGAGACGAGTCCAGGCCCACCCGGCCCGCAAGCATCTGCAAACTGGATGACCGGCTGATTGATATGACCATTTCCGAAGGGCGCTACCACCAGGTCAAACGGATGCTGGCGGCAGTCGGAAATCATGTGGAAAGCCTGCATCGATGGCAGATAGGGCACATTGTCCTGGACCCGGCACTGGCACCGGGTCAATACCGGGCGCTAACGCCGGAAGAAATAGCCTGCCCCGGCTGATCAGGTTCGCTCGAACCGCTGGGCCTCAAGGTTCTTGCGCACGGAACCGGCCTCGAACACCTCGCCATTCATGGCAATATAGACACCGTGGGGCAGCAGCTTCACCGCGGCCCAGGCAAATCCGATATTGAAAACCGCATCGCTGCGGCGCATCCGTGCCGGTTGCATGGCGCCGGTAAGCACAATGGTTTTGCCCTTGACGGATAGCAGCGCCCGGGCGGTTTCCGCCATGGTATCGGTGCCGTGGGTAATAACCACACGCTCCGCGTGACAACGCCCGACCGCTTCTCTCACTGCGCCCCGGTCGTCATCCGTCATCTCCAGACTGTCCTTTCGCATCAGGCCAGTGACTGAGAATCCTTCGCGGATGTTGGATTCTGCCAGAAGCTCACCCACCAGGCTGTCTCCGATTTCAAACTCACTGTTGGCATCGAAGTACACCTTATCGATGGTACCGCCGGTGGTGAAAATCTCGATCATTGGCCGCGGATCCTGGTTAAAAGGCAATGTCAGTTTGCACTGACGGAGGTATTGTCAGAGGAAGCGTAGGCTGCGTTCTTTTTCTGCTCATAGGCCCGTGCTGCTGCGGCCACACTGCCACCGGCTCCGGTGGTCAGCCAGCGCTTGATCCGCCCGGCATCCCCCATCGGCGAGCGGGAGCCCAGGGAATCCAGTAAGACGGTTACCACGGGCCGGCCATCCATTTCAGAAAGCATGACGAGACAGCGCCCTGCATCAGACAGATAACCGGTTTTACTGACCCCGACCCCCCAGCTCTCGCGGTGTACAAGAATATTGGTGTTTCCGAATGCAAGGCGGTAACGGGGCTGCCGGAAGTGCCCCGTGAAATAACGCGTCGTGGAATATTCCCGAATCTGGGGATGATTGCTGACGGCCTTCACCAGTCGCACAAGGTCCGCCGCAGTGGAACGGTTCTCGAGGGAAAGGCCGGTCGGATCCACGAAACTGGTATTGACCATGCCCAGTTCACGGGCCTTGGCATTCATGGCCTCGACAAAGGCGTCGTAACCACCCGGATGGTGACGGGCCAGGGTATAGGCTGCAAAATTCTCCGACGACATCAGCGCGATCCGCAGAACATCGGCCCGCTTCAGCTCGGATCCTTCGCGAATCCGGGTATAGGCATTCGCCGGAGCAGGAATATGGCGCGTCTTGAACTCGAGCCATTCCGTCAGCGGCTCTCCGGACTCCATCACCACCAGCGCCGTCATCAGTTTGGTGATGGAGGCAATAGGCACGGTGCGGTCGGCATTCTTGCCATACACCAGCTCGTCGGCATCAGCAAAAGCCACAGCCGCATTGACCGACGCCAACTGCAACTGAGCGCGGTCTGGCCCGGCACCGGCAGACTCTGCCGCTTGCACATGGCTGGCCAGAGACACGCTCAGCAGCGCCGCCAACGCCACAACCACAAAACCGGCCGATCGGCTCATCTTTTCAACCCTGACTGTCATTGTCTGCACACACTTGCCTTATCAATCAAGGGTACAACTATACCAGTCAAAATGCCCGCTGGCTCCGGCCCGGCGAGGGAAAAGCGTTACCGGTTTGTCAGCAACCCGGCGCCAGACAGTCTGGCGCCGATTCAATCAGGGCTTGTCCGTCACCGCACCCTCTGACGCCGAACTGACCGTTCGCGCATACTTTGCCAGCACCCCACGGGTAAATCTTGGCGCAGGCGCTGACCAGGCCTTGCGGCGACGTTCCATTTCCTCATCGGGCACATCCAGTTCAATGCGGTTGGCAACCGCATCGATAGTAATGGTGTCACCGTCCTCGACCAGCGCCAACGGCCCGCCTTCCGCAGCTTCCGGTGTGATATGACCCACCACGAAACCATGGCTGCCGCCAGAGAAACGTCCATCGGTAATCAGCGCCACATCGCTACCCAGGCCCTTGCCCATAATGGCTGAGGTAGGTGTCAGCATCTCCCGCATGCCCGGGCCGCCCTTCGGCCCTTCATACCGGATAACCAGCACGTCGCCCGCTACAACCGTGCCGTCCATGATCCGTTCCTGTGCCTCTTCCTCGGAATGGAAAACCCGGGCCCGCCCGGTGAAGTGGGTGCCTTCCTTTCCGGTAATCTTGGCCACTGCTCCGGTAGGCGCGAGATTGCCATACAGAATCCGCAGATGGCTGTCCGCCTTGATGGGATTATCAAAGGCATGGATGATGTCCTGACTTTCCGGATAGGGGGCCACATCCCTGAGATTATCCGCCAGGCTCTGCCCCGTGACGGTCATGCAGTCACCATGGAGCATGCCCTTGTCCAGCAGCATTTTCATCAGTGGCTGAATACCGCCAATCGCCACCAGTTCGGACATCATGTAATGGCCGCTGGGGCGAAGGTCCGCCAGCACGGGTACACGCTTGCCGATCTCCACGAAGTCATCAAGAGACAACTCAACCCCGACCGTACTGGCCATGGCCAGCAGATGCAGTACGGCATTGGTGGAGCCGCCCAGGGCAATCACCACCGTAATGGCATTTTCAAAGGCTTCCCTGGTCATGATGTCAGACGGCTTGATGTCCCGTTCAAGCAGGTTCAGAACTGCCGCTCCCGCTGCCCGGCAGTCCGCCGCCTTGGTATCGGAAATCGCGTTCTGGGCAGAGCTGCCGGGCAGACTCATGCCCATTGCCTCAATGGCTGAAGCCATGGTGTTGGCGGTATACATGCCCCCGCAGGAGCCGGGGCCCGGAATCGCGGTCTCCTCGATCTGTTTGACCTCGATCAGGTCCAGGTCGCCCCGGGCATGAGCCCCGACCGCTTCGAACACCGAGATGATATCCGTGTGATTCTTCCCGGGCATGATGGTGCCACCGTAGACAAAGACCGAAGGGCGGTTGAGCCGTGCCAGGCCCATCATGCATCCGGGCATGTTCTTGTCGCAGCCACCGATGGCGACCAGGCCATCAAACCCTTCGCATCCGGCCACGGTTTCAATGGAGTCGGCAATGACCTCCCGGGATACCAGGGAGTACTTCATTCCCTCGGTACCATTGGCGATTCCATCCGATACGGTGATGGTATTGAAGGTCAGACTCTTGCCGCCGGCCTCATCGGCACCCGCAGCGGATTCTTCAGCAAGCTGGTTGATGTGCATGTTGCAGGGTGTCAGGTTGCTCCAGGTGGAGGCAATACCGATCTGCGGTTTGCGGAAATCCTCATCGGTGAAGCCCACGGCCCGCAACATGGCGCGGCTTGCCGACTTGCCAAGACCATCCACCACGGGGGATGAATATCGGCGCCGTTTGTCATCTGTCATCGCGTTGCTCTCCTGTTATCTGCCCCGGTTATCTGCCGGCAAATCCGACCTTGTTCGTACTGTCTAGAGGAGACTGGCAGAAACGCTCCCATACGGCAATACAACCTGCGCGGAAGCCTGGTCTGGCCCGAAACCCGGCCGAATGATACTGTACGCGTTCCAGCACCTGGTGGGCTCCTTTTATCGATGGCCCACCCCTTTTACCGGAGCCGTACCCTTTCCATGAGACTTATTATTCGCTATTTTTTCCGCACTCTCCGCCTGATCCTGACACCGTTCATGTTGATCAGCGAAAAAATCAGCACTCCGGAGAGTATCCATCGATCCCCGGAAGAGCAGGCCCGCGTGGACCGTGCCTGTGAAAACCTGGCACTGTACCAGTTCAGCGCCTGCCCGTTCTGCATCAAGGTCCGCAAGGAAATGGCCCGCCTGGGCCTGAATATCGAAACCCGGGATGCCCAGCACGATGGCACTCACCGTCAGGCGCTGGCTGCCGGAGGGGGCCAGATCAAGGTGCCCTGCCTGTTGATCCGCGAGGACAACAATCAGGAACGGTGGCTGTACGAGTCCGACGACATCAAATCCTGGCTGCAGCAGCAATTCGAGCCGGCCAGCGGTTGATTCTTTCGCCAGCACCCGGGTGAACACACCGTAAAACAAGATGCAGGTCCGACTGACCTGCATCAACGGCTTGACCGATTGCGACCTCTATAATCGCTTCATACAGTGAAGCCAGGAGGCCCGTCATGTCATCCCCTACAACCCAGGAACCCGTTGAGCCGCCTGTCTCGGATTACGAGATCTGGCGGCGGGGCTATGGCGTCATACAGCATTCCGAAACCACCTGCGATCAGGCCAGGCAGATGGCCGACGAACTGGTGGCTGCCGGCATCCAGCCCGACACAGCAACCGTCTACCGCAAGCTTGCAAGCCTGGACAGGTTGACCAGTGCCGGCCTCTGGCTGGTCGCCCACATGACCTACACCAGGCGCGTGGATCCCAGTGGTGCCCCGCTGTTGCCACGTGACTTCAAAGCCAGTCCCGAGGGCCACACCGGTGGAGCACTGAACATGGTGCCCGCCTATGCCGCCTATATGGCAATGAACAACCTCACCGGGCAGACCCGAAGCTGGCTCATGGGACAGGGCCATTGCGTTGCGGCCGTCGATGCGCTGAATGTACTCACCGGTAACCTGCACCCGGAACAACACAACCGTTACCAGGGTGAGAACGGCCTGTCGCAACTGGTATCCGATTTCTACAGTTACCGCCAGCGGCCGGATGGCGGCATGGAAGCGCCCCTGGGCAGCCATGTCACCCCCTACACGGCCGGTGGCATCATGGAGGGTGGCTACCTCGGTTTTGCCGAACTGCAATATGCCCACATGCCGCTGCCGGGCGAATCCCTGGTGGCGTTTCTGTCGGACGGCGCTGCGGAAGAACAGCGCGGCAGCGACTGGGTTCCGCGCTGGTGGCGGGCCGAGGATTGTGGCGCGGTACTGCCGATCATGATCGCCAATGGCCGACGGATTGAACAGCGCACGGAACTGGGAACCCGCGCCGGCCTCGAACGGTTCGGCGAGCACCTGGCGCATAGGGGATTCGAGCCCCTGCAGTTTGATGGCCGTGACCCGGCTGCGTTCGTCTGCACGCTGTACAACATGGAACAGAAACTGGACCTTTACCGCCAGCAGGCACTGACAGGGCAGCTCAGATACCCGGCCCCGATACCCTTTGGTATTGCCGAAACCACAAAGGGCTATGGCTTTTACGGCGCAGGCAGCAATCCCGCTCACAACCTGCCACTGCCGGGCAATCCCAAAATCGACACCAGGGCCCGGGAACTCTTCCACCACCATTGCGGGCTGCTGTGGGTTCCACCGGAACAGCTTGCCGAATCAGTTCGTGACCTCACCCAGCACCAGAAGCAGGCGCGACCACTGGAGCGAGACCATGCGCTGGCCATGCGTAACCCGCCAGACCCGGTCATGCCGGCACTGCCGCCATCACACGATTTTGGCTCACCGATGCTTGCCGTGGATGACTTCTTTACGGCGCTGGTCAGGGAAAATCCTGCATTACGTGCACGAGTCGGCAACCCCGATGAACTGGCCAGTAATCGCCTGGAAGGCGTGCTGGATGCGCTGAAGCATCGGGTAAACGACCCGGAAAGCGAACAGGAATCGGTTCATGGCCGGATCATTACCGCCCTCAATGAGGAAGCCGTGGTATCCGCCTGTCTGGCCAACAAGGCGGGGCTGAACCTGGTAGCCAGTTATGAAGCCTTCTGCGTGAAAATGCTGGGGGCAATCCGCCAGGAACTGATCTTTGCCCGCCAGCAAAAAGAAGTGGGGCGACCGGCCCGCTGGCTGGGTTTCCCGGTGATTGCCACCTCCCACACCTGGGAGAACGGCAAGAACCAGCAGTCCCACCAGGACACCACCTTCTGCGAGAGCCTGCTGGGGGAGATGAGCGACGTCAGCCGTGTTCTCTTCCCGGCGGACTATAACAGTACCCTGGAAGCCCTGCCCGGTGTCTACCTGGCTCGGGGCCAGCTGACCTGCATGGTCATACCGAAACGCGAACGACCGGTGGTGTTTGACACCAACGAAGCCCGGGCCCTGGCCAGGAATGGCGCTCTCGTGGTGGATGAAGACACCTCCCCGGGCGATCCGGTCATGCTGATTGCCAACGGGGCCTATCAGCTCTCTGAACTGATCCGTGCCAGTGAGCGACTACGGGAAACGGGAACACCGTTCAGGCTGGTGTATGTGCAGGAGCCGGGGCGTTTCCGTGAGCCCCGGGATACCTTTGAGGCAGCGCAGTGTGCCCGCGACCTGGAACAGGAGCGCCTGTTCCCCAGACGAATGAAACGGCGGGTCGCCCTGACCCATATGCGCCCGGAAGTGTTCCGTGGCCACCTGGCGCCGCTGTTTCCGGAGCCGTCGAAATCCCGGGTACTGGGCTACATCAACCGCGGCGGCACCCTGAACGAATCAGGCATGTTGTTTGCCAACCGAAGCTCCTGGGCCCATGCCCTGGCTGCGTGTGCAGACGTTCTGGAACGTCCGCCCGGGGAGTGGCTGTCCAGTGCCGAACTGGCTGCCATTGAAGGCCGTGGCGATGCCGCCATCATTACCCGGAGCCAGAGCTGACGACGTTTCCGGGCCCACGGCCCAGCCGACGTCTGAGCCACGTTTCCAGCTCCAGTACCACCAGTACAATGACGCCTGCGCTGGCTGCGAAAACCAGCGCACCAAGAGTGAGTGGCGCGGTGCCAAACGTCTTGTGGAACAACGGCAAGTAAGTGAACAGCAACTGCAACAGGATAACCGCACCCACCGCCAGCAGAACAATGGGAGTGCCCAGTACACCACGCAGGGTAATGGACGCCGTGTCGAGATAACGCACGGCGAACAGGTAGAAAACCTCCATGGCAACCAGAGTATTCACCGCCAGTGTGCGAGCTACCGATTCATCTGCAAACTGATCCATGGCCCAGTACCAGGCGGCAAAGATACCGATCAGGAACAGCAGGGACACGAAAGCAACCCGCCAGACCACAAACCCCGCCAGGAGGGACTCATCTCTGGGCCTGGGCGGACGCTTCATGACACCCGGTTCAGCAGGCTCGAAAGCCAGGGTCATCGCGAGGATCACCGATCCTACCAGGTTCACCCAGAGAATCTGTAACGCGGAAATCGGTAATGACAGCCCCAGCAGCAAAGCCGTAATCAGACTGATGGATTCGCCACCGTTAATCGGCAGCATGAAGGCGATGGCCTTCTTGAGATTGGTGTAAACCGTACGCCCTTCCCGCACGGCAGCGGCTATGCTGGCAAAATTATCATCCAGCAGAACCATCGACGCCGCTTCCCGGGCCGCCTCAGACCCCTTGACCCCCATGGCGATACCAACATCCGCACGCTTCAGGGCCGGTGCATCGTTCACACCATCACCGGTCATCGCCACCACGCCATGAAGCGCCTGCAACGCCTCGACCAGGCGCAACTTGTGTTCAGGGCTGGTGCGGGCAAAGATGTCCACCTCACCGGCCACCTGCTTCAGTGCATCGTCATCAAGCCGGTCCAGTTCCTTGCCAGTGATCACCCGGCCGGTATTCTTCAACCCCAGCCGCGCACCAATGGCGCTGGCTGTCATGGCATGGTCGCCGGTAATCATCTTTACCCGGATACCGGCATCATGGCAGTCCTGAATCGCTCGGATCGCTTCCTGGCGAGGCGGGTCAAGAAGGCCAACAAGCCCAAGCAACTCCAGTCCGTCGTCGATATCCTCCACAGCCAGTGTATTCTGTGAGGCTTCGGCTGGCCCGCGGGCCAGAGCCAGAACCCGAAGGCCATCGGAGGCCAGCTCGGAAATGGCATCGGTCCAGACCTTCTGGTCCAGTGCCGTGGTTTCACCGCTGGCGGTTACCATGCTGTCGCACATTTCCAGTATCCGCTCCGGGGCTCCCTTCACGTACACCACGCCATGGCGGTGATGATCGTGATTGAGTGTCGCCATGAAGCGGTACTCGGCATCGAAGGGAACTTCGTCGGCCCGCGGCCAGTGACGGCCATCGGATTCCGGGTCAAACCCGGCCTTCTGGGCAAACACTTTCAACGCCCCTTCCATGGGGTCACCAGCTACCCGGATCGCCCCCTCATAGCGTTCCAGGTGAGCGTCATTGCACAGTGCGGCGGCCCTGGCCAGCTCATCCAGCAGCGCGCTGCCGGTGGCGACCTCGTTACCGTCACGGATATCTCCGTCCAGCTCATACCCTTCACCGCCGATATCCAGCCGTCTCCCGGCCACGACCGCCGCGGTCACCATCATTTCATTACGAGTCAGGGTTCCGGTCTTGTCGGAGCAGATCACGGACACCGCCCCGAGGGTTTCAATCACCGGCATTCTGCGGACAACGGCGTGACGGTTGGCCATCCGCCGTACACCGATAGCCAGCGTGATGGTGAGAATCGCAGGCAGCCCCTCGGGAATGGCCGCCACCGTCAGGCCCACAACCGCCATGAACAGTTCACGAACCGGCAGCCCGCTCAGCGCCAGCCCGCCGCCGAAAATGGCCAGACCGGCAATAATGATAATCATCGAAAGGTAGCGGGCGAAACGGTCGATCTGTTCGAGCAAGGGTGTTTTGAGGGTGGCGGTATCCTGCAGCAAACCGGAAATCCGGCCGATCTCGGTGTCTTTCCCCGTTTTGACCACCACGCCACGGCCAGTACCCGTTGCGACCATGGTACCCGAGAAAGCCATATTGAGCTGGTCACCAAGCACCGCATCCGCTGGCTGAACCTCGGTGGTCTTGTCTACGGGCTGGGATTCTCCGGTCAGTACCGCTTCCTCTATCTTCAGATTATGGCAGCGCTCAAGGCGGAGATCGGCGGGTACCCGGTCACCAGGCTCCAGAACAACAGTGTCGCCGGGCACCAGCTCTGCCGCATCGATTTTCTGCTGACCGCCCTCACGGATCACCACGGCTTTGGGAGCCAGCATGTGCCGGATCGCCGAAAGTGCCTGTTCGGCCTTGCCTTCCTGTATGAACCCCACCATGGTCTGAATCACCACCACGGCCAGAATAACGGTGGTATCCACCCAGTGGCCCAGCAGTGCGGTGATGACTGCTGCCGTGATCAGGACATAAATCAGGAAGTTTCTGAGCTGATTGCCAAGGCGGGCGAGCGGACCACGACGGCGGGCTTCCGGCAACCGATTGTGGCCATATTTGCTCAGCCTGTCGGCTGCTTCCCCAGCGGGCAATGGCCCGGTAGCGGACAGGTCCGAGCGGGCCTGATCAATGGTCCTGGTGTGCCAACGCACATCTTGATTCTCGTCTGGTTTAGCAGAATGCGATGAGACTGATTCAGAAGATGACATCGCCGGGCTCCCTGGCTGTATAACTGTCACTATTGGAACCGGATACGGTTCCGCAGGGATTGCTTCACGTCAACATCAGCCCGGATTGGCCGGCGTTACCGGCCAACGAGCCAGCGTTCCAAAGGCACTAGCCCTGCACAAATACCGGGCCGAACCCATAATTCCAGAGGATAACGGAGCCAACGCGGGTGGAGACCAGAATCACCAGCGCCACGGTCAGCAGTGCACCTGCGTACATCACTGCCCTATCCTTGTGAATACCCATCACAATCGGAAGACCGTCATACATTAACCAGGCTCCGTACCCCGCTGCTAGCAGGAAGACGATGGCGTTGAACCAGGGAACCGGGTAAAGCAGAGCGAAACCGGCCAGGAATAGTGGCGTGCAGGAATACGCCGCCAGTGCGATTCCATTAGATGGCACCAACTCCTCGTTGGCGCCGTATGTTTTCGCCATCCAGTTAATTGCATATCCGAGCGCAAACACCCCCACAAGCATGGCCAGGTAGGTGAGCACACTCATCTGAAATGCACTGATTTCTGTCAGCTTGATCAGGCGGTCACTGCCAACGGTCCAGCCAAAGTGCGCCGTTGAAATATAGGCACAGACCGGCGCAATCGCCGCCAGCACCAATACATAGGCCACATACAGTCGTCTTGGAGGCGCATGTTCCTTGCGGATTTGTGCCCACTCACTGTCGGGATGGGTAAACAGGCCAAACGCGTGATTCAGGAGCATAGCTCGACCCTCTTGGGTTGATATTGTAGTTTACTGTTCTATTTACGTTCAGTGGGTCGCAAAAGATCAGACCCTGCCTGTTCTTAACTATAGTCAAGAATGCCAGAAGGAAAAGCCGCAGGAGCATGAAATTCAGATGGTTTCCGGCAACAGATGCTGCAACTGACGGAGTGTTGGCAACGCATCGAATGCACCGTAATGCATGGCGGCAAATGCGCCACAGCGACTGGCGAACGTCACCGCTGACTCAAGGTTACCGGGCCCCCGCAACCAGTCGCTCAGTGCCCCGGCGTCGACCCCCTGATCAACCAGGTGGAACAGTAAACCGGCAACAAACGAATCACCGGCGGCGGTGGTATCCCTGGCCTCTACCGTCGGCGGAAACAGCGCAAATACCTGCTCCCGGGTAGTGACCTGCAGTGGCCCTGCCCCGTCGGATACCAGCAGCAGCTGCACCTGTTCCGCCAGCAAGTCAGCAGACAGGTCAGCGCCTTCGCCAAACTGGGCCTCCAGCTCCTCTCGGCTGAATTTGACAATATCCGCCAGGCGGGCAGCTTTGAGGATATGAGGCGCCGGCTCTTCATGTTCTGGCCAGAGCGGTTGCCGGTAGTTCACATCGAAACTGACCAGGCAGCCATGGGCTCTTGCTCGACGAACCAGGGAGAATGTTGTCTCACGAATAGCCGGCTCGGTCAGGGTATTCGAGCAGAAGTGGACAATACGTGCGCTCTCCAGCGCCTCATCCGGACAATGCCGGGACTCAAAGCGCAGGTCTGCCGTTTCATTCCTGTAGAAGGCAAAACTGCGCTCTCCCTGCGAGTCAAGACTCACAAACGCCAGGGCTGTCATTGCATCGTCTGTCTGGCGGGTAAGCGAAACATCAACGCCATGCCGGACCAGCGCTTTCACGATGTCGCTGCCGAATAGATCCGCGCCCACCTGACCGACAAAGCCGGCACGCCCCCCGAGCCTTGCGACACCAACCGCCACATTGGCGGGCGCACCACCCGGCTGCGGGATATACACCTGCCGGCCGGCAACCGACTCACCACGCATATCAACCAGCGCTTCACCAAAACAGAGTACATCGGTCATTCCGGCCCTCCTCCGGATGCGGTTCCCGGGCAGAACGTCACGGACAACTCTCCCGCACCAGCAAACAGGTTGGCAGCAACACGTTGCGGTCCTCTTTCTCGCCAAGGAATATCTGTGCGGCGGTACGCCCCTTCTTCGCACTCTGCTGGTATACCGTGGTGAGCGAGGGGTGCAGGTTGGCGCCTTCGGGAATGCCGTCAAAACCCACGATTCGCACATCGTCCGGTACCCGCAGCCCCATTTGCAGGGCGGCCTGGATGGCGGCCAGGGCAATCCGGTCACTCATGCACAGCATCAGGTCCGGGCGTGGCGTACTGGTCAATGCCTCACGGGCAGCCTGATAGGCATCCTCGTGGGTGTTGGTGGGTGTGGACCAGATTCTGTCCGAGGATATGTGATGGCCAGCCGCCTCCAGCGCATCCAGATAACCACGGAGCCGGCGTACGGAAATGGCGCGGGTCTCGTTGAACAGCTCCCTGTCACGAATACGGCAGACCCTGTCGGTATCCACCAGCCGCAAGCCCATGATGGCAACGTTGGTAGGCGGCGTTTTCAGGGCATGTTCGGCGCTGCACCGTGCCCCTTCATAGTTGTCGATATTGACCCATGTGCATCCCTCGAGGTCAAAATCCACCGCAACCATCTGCTTGCCGTGCTGTAACAGGCGGTCGTATGTCCGGCCCTTTTTCAGCCAGCCATAAACAATGAAACCATCCACCATGGCTTCCTGCACCCGGCTTCGGTGCTCGTCATCTTCCTGGCTGGACAACAGCAGCATGTTCATCTGCCTCTGGTCGAAAACCTCCGCCAGGCCATGGAGGAATTCGCTGGCCACAGGGTCGGTCAGGCTGTACGCCAGGTTGTCCGCCAGCATTACACCAACATTACCGGTACGCCCGGTACGCAAACTGCGTGCGGCCGCATTGGGCCCCAGATAGCCATGGCGCTTGCACTCGTCCAGTATCCAGCGGCGGCGGGCCTCCGAAAGCTGATCCGGCCGGTTGAAGGCGTTGGAGATGGTCGCGGTGGACACGTTCAGTTTCTCTGCCATCAGCTTGACGGTCAGCCGCTTCTGCCGTGGATTTTCAGGATTGGTTGTTTCCATCAGTGACTGCCCATGTATCAGTTGCTTGCCGCCTGCCGGACCGAATCGCCTTCCGTTCCCGGTGCCACCCTCGGCAGGCTGTGGCCATCGGCATCGAATACATGCAGATGCTCCGGCTCGGCATCCAGGGTCACTCTCTCTCCGGCCCTGATCTGACAGGGCACGGATTCGCGAACCACCACCAGGTCATTCATGCCGGGCATTTCCAGGTACACGTATGCCTCGTTGCCGAGATACTCCACATTCACCACTTCCAGCCCGGAATCCGGCCCCGAATGCGACAGCCGGATGTGCTCCGGCCTGAGACCAACGGTCATGGCGGCATCGGCTGACATGTGGGCGGCATCCCGCTCCACTGTCACGGTTCCCATGCCGCAGACCTCAATATTGACAGACCGCCCCGGGCTGGTGGTCTTGATGGCAGCCGGAATCAGGTTCATTTTCGGCGAACCGATGAATCCGGCCACGAACAGGCTTGCAGGCGTTTCATACAGCTCGTAAGGCGTACCGATCTGCTCGATGTGGCCACCATTGAGCACGACGATCTTGTCGGCCAGTGTCATGGCTTCCACCTGGTCATGGGTCACATAAATCATGGTGGACCGAAGCCGGTCATGCAGCTTCGCAATTTCCGTGCGCATTTGCACACGCAGACTGGCGTCCAGGTTGGACAGGGGCTCGTCGAACAGCATGATTCGCGGCTCCCGGGCCATGGCGCGGCCGATGGCGACCCGCTGGCGCTGACCACCGGACAGTTCCCGGGGCTTACGTTGCAGCAGGCTGGTGAGCTGAAGGACCTCTGCGGTCTTTTCCACCCACTCCCGGACCTTGCCCTTGTTGGCTTTGTCCAGCTTCAACCCGAAGGCGATGTTTTCGTAAACCGACATATGGGGGTAAAGCGCGTAGGACTGGAACACCATACCCACGCCACGTTCTTTCGGAGAAAGATCGGTCACCACTTCCCCGTCGATTTCGATATCCCCGGCCGTGGGTTCTTCCAGCCCCGCGATCAGACGCAGAAGGGTGGATTTGCCGCAGCCCGAGGGGCCGACGAAAACCACGAATTCTCCATCTTCAACCCGCAGGTCCACACTCCGGATAATTTCAATGTTGCCAAAGGTTTTGTTGATTTTTTTCAGTTCCACACAAGCCATGGTGGAGACTCCTCTGTTGCGCCCGGCGCACCGGCCGGGGCGCGGATGTTGTTACGTTTCTGCAAAAAATGCCTGGTATGGCGGCAGCACCAGTTGGCTGCCTTCCACATATCCATGAAAACCATGACCCTCTAGCGGCCGCGATATGGCACAGGGTAACGGTAGTCGCAGCTCCTCGCCGGTCAGGTTCAGAGCCACAAGCAGGAACTGTTCGGTGGTTTTGCGGGACCAGCACAGGGCCTCACCGGTATCATCAAAAACCGTTATATCACCCTGCACCAGAGCCGGCTGCTGCTGACGCCAATGAATCAGCCTGCGCACCGAATTGAGCGTGGATTCCGGGTCCGCCTCCTGCTTGCTGACGGCGAATTCCAGGTGATCGCGGTCCACCGGCAGCCAGGGTTTTCCGGAGGTAAATCCACCTTTGGGCGACGGTTCCCAGACAATAGGTGTGCGACACCCGTCGCGGCCGCGGAATTCTGGCCAGAAGCTGATGCCATAGGGGTCCTGAAGTTCCTCATAGGGCACCGAGGCCTCCGGCAGACCGAGCTCCTCACCCTGGTACATGGACACACTACCCCGCAAAGACAGCAACAACGCCATCAGTACCCGTGGATACAGGCGCAGGTCTTCACCACCATCCGCCCACCGGGAAACCACCCGCACCACGTCATGATTGCTCAGGGCCCAGCAGGGCCAGCCATCCCCGAGACCTTGCTGATACCGCTTTACCACATCCCTCACGTACTCTGGCTCGTGCCGGTCAGACAGCAGGTCGAAAGAGTAGGCCATATGCAGGCGGTCATCGCCGGAGGTGTATTCGGCCATTCTTTCCAGTGGCCTGTCATCACCGATTTCCCCCACCAGAGTGGTTTCCGGGTACTCATCCATCAGCGCTCTCAGGTCATTGAGGAAGCCGATGTTTTCCGGCTGGCTCAGGTCATTGACATGGCGCTGGTAGGTGTAGGGGTTCATGCCCTGGGCCACAAAGGTCTTGTTTTCACCGGCCGGTACCGCCGGGTTATCCGCCAGGTTCTGGTTATGGAAATAGAAATTGACGGTATCCAGCCGGAAACCATCAACGCCAAGATCCAGCCAGAAGCGCATGTTATCCAACTGGGCCTGGCGCACCTCCGGATTGTGGAAATTGAGATCCGGCTGGCTGGCCAGGAAATTGTGCAGGTAATACTGGCCCCGCCGGGTATCCCAGGCCCAGGCACTGCCACCGAAAATGGACAGCCAGTTGTTGGGTGGCGTGCCATCCGGCTTGGGGTCGGCCCAGACAAACCAGTCTGCTTTCGGGTTATCCCGGCTGCGGCGACTTTCCTCGAACCAGGGATGAACATCCGAGGTATGGCTGATTACCTGGTCGATAATCACTTTCAGGTTCAACCGGTGCGCCTCGCTGACCAGGGCCCGAAAGTCTTCCATGGTACCGAAAAGCGGGTCCACGCCCCGGTAGTCAGAGACATCGTAGCCAAAGTCCTTCATGGGAGAGGGAAAGAAAGGTGACAGCCAGATCGCGTCTACCCCCAGCGATGCCACATAGGGCAGCTTCCCGGTCGCCCCCCTGAGGTCGCCAATGCCATCCCCTTTGCTGTCCATGAAACTGCGGGGATAGATCTGGTAAATAATGCCACCCTTCCACCAGGGCTGTGACTGGGTCATACAAACAACTCCTCAGTTAACCTTTGACCGCGCCAGCCGTCAGGCCGGAAACGATTCGACGTTGGAAGATAAGTACCAGGACCACCAGCGGCACGGTGACAATCACCGACGCGGCCATCAGGTGCCCCCAGGGCAATTCGTGCTGGGACCCACCGGTAATCAGGGCAATCGCTACCGGCACCGTGCGCTGGTCATCCGTCAGCGTGAAAGTCAGTGCGAACAGGAACTCGTTCCAGGCAGCAATAAATGCCAGCAGGCCCGTTGTGGCCATGGCGGGCCCCATCAGCGGAATGAATACCTTGAACAGGGTGACCACCGGTGAAGCACCGTCCACAATGGCGGCCTCTTCCAGCTCTTTGGGTAACTGCCGCATGAATGTGGTCAACACCCAGACCGTAAACGGGAGTGTGAAAATGGTGTAGGAAAACACCAGGGACAACGGATCGTTGTAGAGATCGAGTGCCCTAATCACCTCGAAAAGGCCCGACAATACGGCTACCTGGGGAAACATGGACACCCCCAGCACGATCATCAGCACGGTTCCCCGGCCACGAAATTGCACCCGCCCCAGTGCGTAGGCTGCGGTCAGACCAAATATCATGGCAATGGCGACCGCGGACGTGGAAACCAGTATGGAGTTCCAGATACTGGACACGAACGAGCTCTGCCCCAGCACCGACTGGTAGTTTTCCAGATTGAACGTGGTCATCCAGTAGTCGATATTGAACAGCTCGGAGCCGCTCTTGAACGACGTCAGGATGGCGTAATAAAAAGGGAACACCGTGAACAGCAGGATCGCGGCAAGCAAAAGCCCGAACCCGGTTTTCGCCATTATCTTTTTCAGCATTTTACGGTTCATGCGTCACCTCCGAACTGTTTGCGCCCCAGGTAGAGGTAGGTAATGGTCAGCAGGGCAATAATCAGGAACAGGACAGTGGATGCGGCGGAGCCGTAACCGACGTCCTGGAATTCCACCAGCTGCTGACGGGCATAGACCGACATCGACATGGTGTCCTCACTGTTGGAGGTGAGCACGTAGATCACATCGAATACCCGCAGCGCATCCAGCACCCGGAAAATGATCGCCACCATCAGCGCCGGATAGATCAGTGGCAGGGTGACACGGAAGAACACCCGCACCGGATGGATGCCGTCCACTTTTGCCGCCTCGTAGCAGTCCGACGGCAGCATCTGCAGTGCCGCCAGCGTCAACAACGCCATGAAAGGTGTGGTTTTCCAGACATCCACCATGATCACTGCCCACATGGACAGATCCGAGTTGGCGGTCCAGTTCAGGGGCTCGGCAATCACACCCAGGGTCATCAGCAGGTCATTGAGAATCCCGAACTGGTCATGGAGCATCCAGCCCCACATCTTTGCCGACACAATGGTGGGAATGGCCCAGGGAATCAGGGTAGCGGCGCGGATCAGGCCGCGCCCCCGGAACTGGGCATTCAGAGTCAGGGCGATAATCAGCCCCAGTACCGTCTCGGCTCCCACGGACACCACCGTGAAGAACAGCGTATTCCAGACCGCACGCCACCAGCTCGGATCCGCCAGCACGCCGTACCAGGCTCCGTCGTCATAGACCAGGTAGTTCTCAATCCCGACCAGGCTGTAGTTGCTGATATCCGAGAAACTGGCGTCGGTAAAGCTGAACCAGATAGTACGTATCAGAGGCCAGCCGGCTACTGCGGCCAGCACTACCAGCATCGGAATCAGGAACAACCAGGCCGCACGCAGGCGCTGCCGATGCACTCGGTTGTGCCGCCGTGTAGGGGGAGCGGACCGGGCGAGTGACTGCTCGCCCGCATCCGCGCTTGCTGAGTTTACGGTCGGATTTGCCATGGTAATTACCAGCCGCGACGCCCGAGCCGCTTCAGCTGTCCTTCAAGCCCGTTCAGCGCCTGCCCGGGCTCCTGTTTGCCGGCGAGCACCTCGTGGGTGGCATTGAAGAACGCGTTGCTGACTCGGTTGTACTGGTCACCGGTGGCCGAGGACGGGCGTGGCACGCCATTCTTGAAGGTCTCGAACAGCTCACCGAAGAACGGCACCGCCGAGAGCACTTCCTCGTCCCGGTAAAGGTCTGGAATGGTCGGGTTATAGCTGCCCTCGATAGCGCGGCGCTTCTGCTCCTCATAGCTGGTCAGGAACCGCACCAGATCAGCAGCCTCGTCGACGTTCTCGGAATACCTGGATACGGCCAGCTGCCAGCCACCCAATGTGCCGGCGTGCTGGCCGTCCTCGCCACCCTTCGGCAACGCGGAAACGCCAACCTTGTCCCTGACCGGGCTGTCATCACTCTGCGCCAGACTCCAGGCGTAGGGCCAGTTACGCATGAACAGGGCATTGCCGGACTGGAACACACCCCTGGCCTCTTCCTCGGTGTAGTTGAGAACACTGCGCGGAGAAATGTTGCCGATCCAGGAGCTGGCCAGTGCCAGGGCCTCTGCCGCCTGTTCATTGTTGATGGTCACTTCACCTTCGGCATCGACGATGGTGCCGCCATGATGGCTGGCCACCCATTCCAGGGCGTTACAGGTCAGCCCCTCGTAGGCCCTGCCCTGCCACACATAACCCCAGAACCGGTCGTTACCGGCATCGCGCTCTTCGGCCATAATGGCCTTGGCGGTATCGGTCAGCTGCTCCCAGGTTTCAGGCACTTCCATGTCGTATTTTTCCAGCAGATCCTTGCGGTAATACAACACTCCGGCATCGGTGAACCAGGGCATGGCCACCAGGCTGCCGTCCACGGTATTGTTCTCCACCAGCGCCTCGAAGTGCTCGCCTTGAGCGCCATCGGTGTATTCCGACAGGTCAACGAGGTGCTTGGCGAGCATGCCGGGCCAGACCACATCAATCTGGAACACATCCACGTCACCGGACTCGGCCGCGAACAGCTGCTGGTAAAGCGACAGCCGTTCAGTGGCGGAGTTGGGCGTGGAGACGACTTTCACCTCGTGGCCGGTTTTATCCGACCACGCTTTGGTACCCTCTTCACAAAGTTGCTTTTCGGCGCCAACGGCACCGCAGGAAATGGTGATGGTTTTCGCCTGCAGGCCACCGGCCAGAAGGCTGGCGGCGAGGCCGCCTAGAATCCACTGAAATCCGTTGGATCTGAACATGATGCTTACCTCGTCTTGTTGTTGTCAGTATCAGAACCAGATTTCCATCTGGGTACCAAAGGTCCACTGGCTGCCGGCAAAGTCTTCCTGACCCAGG